>Ga0247727_10000009_pt1 | contig 416812 bp, 437 predicted proteins | sample WisWelCaveWW1625_FD_202498 | JGI IMG/M metagenome (GOLD analysis project Ga0247727, IMG submission 202498) | Biofilm microbial communities from Wishing Well Cave, Virginia, United States - WW16-25 | ecosystem: Environmental > Aquatic > Deep subsurface > Groundwater > Cave microbial mat...
GATTTTGAGTCTGGCGCGTCTGCCAGTTCCGCCATCCGGGCGCTGTTTTCTACCGAGTGCTCGTCCATTTCCTAACATGATCGTTCCACGTCGTCAACCGACGGAAGCCCCTCTTTTCTTTCGTCGGATGCGGGTGCTACAATCCAGCCGTTAGTGCTCACTTCATTTAGACGTGGAGGAACAACCGATGACCGTGCAATGCGTCAAATGCGGGAAAGAGGGCGAGCCCATCACGGCCGCACTGTTCATGGGGCGGCTTGAAACGGAAATCAAAGCGAAAGTGTGCCAGCCCTGCTGGAAAGAATGGGAAGGCATGCGGGTCATGGTCATCAATGAATACCAGATCAATCTCGGCGACGAGAGCGGCCGTGACATGGTGAAAAAGCACATGCGCGCATTCCTCAAGATCGGCGACGCAGTGGACACGTCCAAAGTGCAGGAGAATTTCAAACCGCAATAGTCTCCTTTCGGCCTCCCTCTTCTCCCTTATACATATTCGTCGCTCATGACGCGCTCTCGCCGCCCACGCAGGACTGCCCCACAGCCGTCCACCACAGGACATCATATCCGAAACGCCGTCGTCATCGTCACAGGAGCCGGCCGCGGCATCGGCCGCGCCACGGCCGAGCTCTTTGCACGCGAGGGCGCGTGTGTGGTGCTGTGCGCGCGAACCGGCAAGGAACTTCGCGCGGCCTGTTCGGCGATTCACGCTGTCGGAGGCGAGGCCGTCGCGCGCGTTGCGGACATCGGATCGGCCCGCCAGGCCCGTGCCCTGGTCAGTCTGGCGCTCCGCCGTTACGGCCGTGTGGACCTGCTCATTAATAACGCCGGCATCCTGGGACCGCGGGTTCCCCTCGCCCGCTATCCGCCGCGCGCTTGGAAACAGGTCCTGCGCATCAATCTCACCGGAACATTTTATATCACCCAGGAAGCCGCCCGAATCATGGCGCACCAGCGGAGCGGATGCATCATTACCCTCTCTTCGTCGGTCGGACGGACCGGCCGGGCCGAGTGGGGCGCCTATGCCGTCTCCAAGTTCGGCGCCGAAGGCTTGTCGCAAGTGCTGGCTGACGAACTCCGATCCGCCAACGTCTGCGTGGTCACGTTCAATCCCGGCGGCACCCGCACCAAAATGCGGGCCGAGGCCTACCCGCGCGAAGATCGCAGCACACTGCGCGATCCTTCCGTGGCCGCCCGCGCCCTGCTGCATCTCGCCACCCGTTCCTCCCAGACCATCTCGGGACGCGCCTTCGACCTCACGAATCTTCCCCGGTGATCCTTTCGGTAATTGGGACCAAATCGGGCGCCGGTTTCGTTGACAAAGCAGAAAACCAAGTGCTAGAGTGGCGCTGAATTCTCAGTGTGTTACGCGAGAGGTCGACGGCACCCATGATTGCGCAAATGAAAGTCCGGGGCCTGATGTTCGACCCCTACAACAATACCTTTATCGTGATTTTACGCGACGAAGAAAACGCCGAAATGCTGCCGATCTGGGTGGGCAAGCCCGAAGCCAGCTCGATCAGTTTTGCGCTGGAGGATGTCACGACGCCCCGCCCGATGACACACGATTTGATGAAAGCCGTCCTGGACGTGGTGGACGCCAAGGTGATCAGCGTGGTGATTTCCGATCTGAAGGAGAACACCTATTACGCCAAGGTCCATCTGTCGTACGAGGACTCGGAGTATTCCATCGACGCGCGCCCCAGCGACGCCATCGCGCTGGCGCTCCGCACGAAGGCCCCGATCTTTGCCAACGAAGAGGTGATTCGCAAGCAGGCCTCGGACGAGCTGGATCAATGGCTGGAGAATCTCAAGCCGGAAGACTTTGGAAAATCCGAGACATGATGTGAGCGGCACCGCTCCCTCGCGGCCTCCTCGATCGCCAGCGAAATTCCATCATCCGGAACATAGGCACTGAAGGGTTGAGGCACCTGCCTCACGTGTAATCGGTCGGCCAGTAGGATTGGGGCGCGTTATGGAACAGAGTGGTCTGAAAGAGCTGACAAAACTGACCGTGCATGGGGTGGTGGCCGACCCCAACACCGAGACGCAGATCGTCATCCTGCGCGACGAGCGCACGGCCCAGGTCCTGCCGATCTGGGTGGGCGCCGCGGAAGGGAACGCGATCAAGCTGGCGATGGATGATGCGCCGACGCCGCAGCGGCCGATGAGCCACGATCTGCTCCGCAGCATGATGGAGCATTTGAATCTGGCCGTCTCGCGGGTGGTGGTGACGGACGTGAAAAACAACACGTACTTCGCGTCGGTCTATCTGACGTCGCAGGGCACGGAGCGCACGGTGGACGCGCGGCCCAGTGATGCGATTGCGCTGGCGCTGAGGAGCAACAGCCCGATTTTCGTCACGGCGAACGTCCTGCAGCAACGGGGCGGCAATTCGCTGGAGACGTGGCTGGAGAAACTGGGCACGAAGAACACAAGCGCCGGCGGATGACCAGCGGCATGAGCAGCAGGACCTACTGAGGAGAGGAAAGGCAGGAACAGACATCATGGGAAGCTATCAGGCCAAGCCATTAGAGATCACGCGCAAGTGGTACGTGGTGGACGCGAACGGCAAGACGCTGGGACGGCTGGCGGCCCGCGTCGCGTCCGTGTTGCGCGGGAAACACAAGCCGATCTTCACCCCGAACGTGGACACCGGCGACCATGTGGTCGTGATCAACGCGGGCAAGATCCATCTGACCGGGGGAAAGTTCAAGACCAAGACCTACACGCTGCACACGGGCTATCCGGGAGGACTCAAATCCGCCACGGCCGAGCACGTGCACAAGAAAGACCCCACGGCGCTGGTCGAAACGGCGATCAAGGGCATGCTGCCGAAAAATCCGCTGGGGAAGCAGATGGCGAGGAAGCTGAAAATCTACGCCGGGGCCGAGCATCCGCATACGGCACAACACCCGGAATCGCTTGCCTTATAACGGCAGCCATACTATAGAGACAACAAGAAGGAGACGACGGAGATGATGGGAGCCGCAACGCAGTACGCGACAGGCAAGCGCAAAAACGCCATCGCCCGGGCGTGGGTGACGCCGGGGGCCGGCCAGGTGGTCGTGAACACCCGCCCCCTGGAGCAATATTTCCCCAGGCCGACGCTCAGAACCATCGTGCAGTACCCGCTTGAAATCGCCGGGCTGCTCGGCAAGTACGACGTGCGCGCCACCGTGCATGGCGGCGGCACGACCGGACAGGCCGGCGCGTTGCGGCATGCCATCGCCAAGGCGCTGGTCACCATGACGCCGTCCACCCGCGAAGCCTTGAAGAAGGAAGGCTTGCTGACACGCGACTCGCGCGTCAAAGAGCGGAAGAAATACGGACAGAAGGGCGCCCGCAAGCGCTTCCAGTACTCGAAGCGGTAATCACCTGAAGCAGAGTTCGAGCAAAAGGGAAGGCTTCAGGCCTTCCCTTTTTTGTATGGTCACATTATAAAGAGCAGCACACGGGTCGTTATGGGGTCTGAAACCATTAAAGTTGCCGTCGTCGGAGCCAGCGGCTACACCGGCGGAGAATTGCTGCGCCTGCTCGCCGGACACCCGAAGATGAAAATCGCGGCGGTCACGTCCGAGCAGTCGGCCGGCAAACCGGTGGCGGAGATGTTCCCGTCATTGGCGTCGGTCGTCTCGCTGAACTTCGAAGCCCTGACGCCGGACTCCATCGCCAAGCGGGTGGACGCGGTGTTCCTCGCCCTCCCCCACACCAAATCTCTGCAGCCGGTTGCGGCCTGCATGGCAGCCGGCAAACATGTGGTGGACCTCAGCGCGGACTACCGGCTCAAAGACCCGGCTGTCTATGAAACCTGGTACAAGACGCCACACGACCAGCACGGCCTCTTGAAACAAGCCGTCTACGGCTTGCCGGAATTTCATCGCGAGGCGATCAGGAAGGCCAGACTCGTGGCCTCGCCGGGCTGCTATCCGACCGCGGCTATCGTGCAGTTGGCGCCGCTCGTCGCGAAGGGCCTGATTCATCACGACACTATCGTCATTGACGCCAAGTCTGGGATTTCTGGCGCGGGGCGAAGCCCGGCCCTGCCCTATCACTTTCCCGAGGCGCACGAATCGATCGAGGCCTACAAGATCGGCCAGCACCGGCACATTCCTGAAATAGAGCAGGAACTGGCCCTGCTGGCCTCGCGGCACGGCAAGGCGAAAGGCGCGGCCAGGGATCTGACCGTCGCCTTTACGCCGCATTTGGTTCCGATGAACCGGGGCATCCTGAGCACGGCCTACTGCCGGTTGGTGGAACCGATGCCGCTCGAGCAACTGCGCGCGCTGTACAAAGACTTCTATAAAGGAGAGCGGTTCATCCGCATCCACGATGGCGACGTCTCCGCCAATCCACGCCACGTGCGGGGATCGAACTTCTGCGACGTCTCGATCTTTGCCGACACGAGAGCCGGCTGGATTGTCACCGTCGCGGCGCTGGACAACCTCATCAAGGGCGCGGCAGGCCAGGCGATCCAGGCCATGAATCTCATGCTGGGCTTTCCCGAGGACATGGGCATCTCCGGACCTGGAGTCTATCCATGATATTTCTGGCCATGACCCTGCCGCACCTGTTCGCCCTGCTCCCAACTCACCCGGCATGACACGCCCTTCCGTGACAACAGTCCGCGGTGGCGTGACCGCGCCGCGAGGCTTCGTGGCCGCCGGCATCCATTGCGGCATCAAAAAGAAACGCCTGCCCGATCTGGCCCTGCTGATGTCCGAGCGACGCGGTCCTATCGCCGGCGTCTTCACGACCAACCGGGTCACCGCCGCTCCCGTGCAACTCGATCGGCTCTGTCTGAGAAAGAAGACCGGCCGGGCCGTCATCGTCAACAGCGGCAACGCCAATGCCGTGACCGGAACGCAGGGCTACGCCGATGCGGTCGAGATGGCCATGCTCGTGGCGCGGAAGCTGAAGATCGCCCCGCACACCGTGTTCGTCGGTTCGACCGGCGTGATCGGCCAGCCGCTGCCCATGGCCAGAATCAGGCAGGGCCTGCCGGCGCTCATGAAACAGGTGCGGCGCGCGGGCGGCCACGATGCGGCCAAAGCGATCCTGACCACGGATCTCAAGACCAAGGAAGTCGCCTACAGCGCCCGCATCGGAGGCAAAACGATTACCGTGGGCGGCATGGCCAAGGGCTCGGGTATGATTCATCCCGACATGGCCACGATGCTGGCCTATACCACGACCGATGCGGCCATCGAACAGCCGGCGCTCCAGCAGGCCTTGACCACGGCGGTCGCGAAGTCGTTCAACTGCATCTCGGTGGATGGCGACTCGAGCACCAACGACACGGTCCTCTGCCTGGCCAACGGCCTTGCCGACAATCCGGTCCTGCGCAAGGGATCGTCCGCGTTCGCCGCTTTTCAGCAGTTGCTGGACCGCGTCTGTCTCGACCTGGCCATGAAAGTCATCCGGGATGGAGAAGGCGTCACCAAGGTCGTGAAGCTGGCCGTGACCGGCGCACGCACGCACGCGGACGCCAGGCAGATCGCCAAGACCATCGGCACCTCCCTGCTCGTCAAGACCGCCCTGTTCGGCGAGGATGCCAACTGGGGACGGATCGTCGCCGCACTCGGCCGGGCCGGCGTGGCTGTTGACCCGCGGCGGATCGGGCTGGCCTTCGACGGCGTGCCCATGATGAAAGCCGGCAGGCCGCTCGGAGCCTCGGCCCAGCGGAAGATCGACCGGATCGTCCGGAACAAGGAATTCACGATCACGATCGCCATCGGGCAGGGCGCCGCGTCCGCCACGCTCTGGATCACCGACCTGTCCCACGAGTACGTCAAAATCAACGCGTCCTATCGGACCTAGCTGGTCCTGCGCCGGTTCCGCCCGCCATCCGTCGCTTGCAACAAACCAGACCTCTGTGCTAAATTTTCAAGGCTTTCGAGATACGGGCCTGCTTCTGCCGAGCGACCCACCGGTCCGCGCGACACCAGGCTGAATATCCAAATTCACATTGGCGTGTAGGCACGCCTCTCCGCTTGGGAATAAGGGGAGCAAGACCTCTCGTCCGCTCACGCGGGCGCTCCGCAGGCGAAGGAAGGGGGAAGGAATGGGCGCAGCAACCATCAAGGAACTCCTGGAAGCCGGGGTGCACTTCGGCCACCAGACGAACCGTTGGAACCCGAAGATGAAACGCTACATCTTCGGCGAGCGCAACGGCATCTATATCATCGATCTGCAGCAAACTGTCCAACGCTTCGAAGCCGCCTATGCCTTCGCCCGCGACACCGTCGCCGGCGGCGAAACCGTGCTGTTCGTCGGCACCAAGCGCCAGGCGGTGGAGATCATCGAGGAAGAAGCCAAGCGGGCCGCCATGCCGATGGTCACGCAGCGCTGGCTCGGCGGCATGCTCACGAATTTCGGCACGATCCGCAAGAGCATCGACAAGCTCAAGAAGTTCGAGGGCATCCTCGCCGAAGGCACCCAGAGCGGGTTCACCAAAAGAGAACTGCACCAGATGGAAAAAGAGCGCATCAAGCTCGAAAAGAACCTGAGCGGCATCAAGAACATGGGCGCGCTGCCGGGCTGTGTCTTCGTGCTGGACACGCGCGTGGAACACATTGCCGTCATGGAAGCGAACCGCCTGAGCATTCCCGTCATCGCCATCGTGGACACCAACTGCGATCCCGACGGAATCGGCTACCCGATTCCGGGCAACGACGATGCGATCCGGTCGATCAAGCTGATCGCCTCCCGCATTGCCGACGCGTGCATCGAGGGCATGCACCTCCGCACGCAACGGGATGACGCGGCTCCGGTCATGGCGCCGATGGAAATGGTGGAAGTCCGGACCAGCCGGTCGGCCTCCTACGGCGTTGCGCACGTCCCAGCTTCCTAGTCGCCCCCGATTACGATCGCACGAGTACCGCCTGCCCCGGCTTCCCGAGGCAGGCTGAAGAAAGGACACGCATCCGCATGGCGAGCAACAGCACCCTGGTGAAGGAACTCCGAGAGAAAACCGGCGCCGGCATCCTGGACTGCCAGAAGGCCCTGACTGAAACCGGCAACGACATCGACAAGGCCATCGAGCACCTCCGGCAGAAGGGGCTGGCCGCCGCGCAAAAGAAAGCCGGGCGCGAAACCAACGAAGGTCTCGTGGAGTCCTACATCCATCCCGGCAGCCGCATCGGCGTGCTCGTCGAGGTCAACTGCGAAACGGACTTCGTCGCGCGCAACGACGAATTCAAGGCCCTGGTGAAGGACCTCTGCCTGCAGATCGCCGCCTCCAGCCCCGCCTTCGTCAAGCGCGAGGACATTCCCGCGTCGCTGATCGAGAAGGAAAAAGCGATCTATCTGGCGCAGGCCAAGGAGATGGGCAAGCCCGAGCCGGCCTGGGCCAAGATCGTCGAGGGCAAGATCGAGAAGTTCTGCCAGGAGAGTTGCCTGCTCGAACAGGCCTTCATCAAGGATCCCTCGGTGTTCATCAAGGAGCTGGTCGCCCAAAAAGTCGCCAAAATCGGCGAGAACATCAGCATCAGGCGGTTCACGCGGTATCAGTTAGGCCAGGAATGAGCGCACCCAAGTACCGGCGGGTTCTCCTCAAAATCAGCGGAGAACTGTTGGCCGGCCAGCAGGGGTATGGCATCGAGCCCGCGGTGCTGGACGCCATCGCGGACGAGATCGCGTCCGTCGTGGCGATGGACGTCGAAGTCGCGGTCGTCATCGGCGGCGGCAACATCTTCCGCGGTCTTGCCGCCAGCGCCAAGGGAATGGAGCGCGCCTCGGCCGATTACATGGGCATGCTCGCCACCATCCTGAACGCCCTTGCCCTCCAGAACGCCCTCGAAAAGAAAAACGTCATCACGCGCGTGCAGTCGGCCATCGAGATGCGCCAGCTCGCCGAAGGCTACATCCGCCGGCGCGCCATCCGCCACCTCGAAAAAAAGCGGGTCGTCATTTTCGCGGGCGGCACCGGCAATCCCTACTTCTCGACCGACACCGCCGCCGTCCTCCGGGCGATGGAGATCGGCGCGGAGGTCATCATGAAAGGCACCAGGGTCAACGGGATCTACGAGGCGGACCCCCTGACGAACCCGTCGGCCAAAATGTTCGCCGAGATGCCGTTCCTCTCCATCATCAATCAGAAACTCAAGGTCATGGATTCGACGGCCATCACCCTCTGCATGGACAACAGCCTCCCCTTGATCGTGTTCAACCTGAAGGAGGGCGGGAACTTCAAGCGCCTGGCCCAAGGCGACAAGATCGGCACCCTGGTGACCGCCGCCAGCCGCTGAACGCCGCCACGACGCTATGGATGCCGCCTTTCATAAAAAAATCGCCGAACGGATGGAAGCCACGCTGGAGCATCTGAAGCGGGACCTGGCCGGCCTGCGCACGGGCCGCGCGTCACTGGGCCTCCTCGACAACATCAGAGTGGATTATTACGGCACCCCCTCGCCGCTCAAACAGGTCGCCAACCTGGCCGTGCCGGAAAGCCGCTTGATCACGATTCAGCCCTGGGAGCCGTCGCTGATCAAAGAGATCGAAAAAGCGATCACGGCGGCCGAACTCGGCTTGAACCCGTCCAACGACGGCAAGCTGATCCGCGTGCCGATTCCGCAGCTGACTGAGGAGCGGCGCAAGGACCTGATCAAGGTCTGCAGGAAGTACGGCGAGGACACCAAGGTCAAGCTGCGGGCGGTCCGCCACGAAGCCAACGACGAACTGAAAAAGCAGCAGAAGGATGCCAAAATCTCCGAAGACGATCTGAGGCGCGGAGAAGCCGAGATTCAGAAATTGACCGACCAGTACGTCCAGAAAATCGACCAGACCCTCAAAAAGAAAGAAGAGGAAGTCCTCGAAGTCTGAGAGCTCTCCCTCCACCGGGCCACGTGTCATCGACCGAACACTATTCGCCCACCATCGCGACCGTCGATCTCGGCGCGCTCGCTCACAACCTCGATCAGGTCCGCCGCCGTCTCGCGTCCTCCTGCCAGATCATCGCCGTCGTGAAAGCCGACGCCTACGGCCACGGCGCGGCCACCGTCGCCAGGACTCTGGAATCCCTGGCCGTCTCGCGATTCGCCGTGGCCACGCTGGACGAAGGGATTGCGCTCCGCGAAGCCGGCATCCGCTCGTCCATCCTGCTGATGGGCGCGCTTTTCCAGGAGCAATTTTCGGATGTCGTGGCCCATGACCTCACGCCGGTCCTGTACGAACAGGCCCTGGCGGAGGAATTCGCCAAACACCTCGCAGAACGTTCGACGCCGTATCCGGTCCATCTCAAGATCGAGACCGGCATGGGGCGGCTCGGGCTCGAGCCGGAGGACGTGGCGGCCCTCCTCCAATCACCGGCGTTTCGAGGTCCGTTGAAAGCCGAGGGCCTGATGACGCACCTGGCGGACTCGGATAATGCCGACCCGGCCTACACCACGGCGCAACTCGAACGGTTCCGCGCCGTGATTCGCTACACGCAAGCCGAGAAACTTGCGCTTCCGCTTATCCACGCCGCAAACAGCGGGGCGATCCTGGGCCACCCTGAGGCTCGCTTCACCGCCGTGCGGCCGGGCATCATGCTCTACGGCTATCACTCGGACACGCACTTGAATCCGGCGCCGGAACTGCGGCCCGTGTTGTCGTTGACGACCAAAGTGGCGCAGGTGCGCAAGCTCAAGCCGGGCGAAAGCACCAGTTACAGCCGGACCTACGTCGTACAGCGGCCCTCCCGTATTGCCGTGCTCCCGATGGGTTATGCCGACGGGTACAGCCGGTTGCTCTCCAACAAGGGCGCGGTGCTGATCAATGGGAAGCGCGCCCCCGTGGTCGGGCGCGTCTGCATGGACATGACGATGGCGGATGTGACCGATGTGCCCGGCGTGTCAGCCGGCACCGACGTCACGGTAATCGGCAAGCAGGAAGATCAGCAGATTACGGCCGGCGACCTGGCGGCCTGGCAGGGAACGATCTCCTACGAAGTCCTTTGCAAGATCGGCAGGCGCGTCACAAGAGTCTATAAAGAACTTTAGAATATCAACCACTTGGGACTAGGACTTAATCTTTCTCTTAAGTCTCTTTTCGACACTAGCCACCTTGCTTTCCAGCCGCCCCCTGTGGCCTTTCCGATAGTCCACCTTGATCGTGCAGGAAATCCGGCCGCAGTCCTTCTTCATCCGTTCGTAGCATTTCCGGACCACCCGAAACACGTCGTTCCATTCCCCTTCCAACACCGTGCCCATCGGATTGAGCCGGTAGGCCACTCCGCTCCTGTCGATGATGTCGAGCGAGCGGGCCACATACTGCCCCACGCTCTCTCCCTTGCCCAACGGCGACATGCTGAATTCCAACAGAACCATTTCGATCGCTCCTTTTACCCGCCTCCGCAGAAGGCCACGGGCATTAACTCGTGGATGAATGCGGAGCGGGTATCCGCCGAAGCCTTGGCGAAGGCGGATACGCTTCGGCGGGTTCCGCTCATAAATTTAAAGTGCCACGGCTGCCCGGCCTTCGTAGCCGAAGCTACTTCGGCGGAGTAGGCTAAAGCGTGGTGCTTCACGATTTAACCTTCGCCCGTTCATCGAGCCATGCTTTCGGATAGTCGATCTTCCCGCTCAGCTTGAACCCGCTGACCGCATCACGGAGCAAAGTTCGTCGCCGCTCCGCGTCCGACTCGGAGCCCTGCACGCTCTCGCGGACGGACGACAGCCATTCGAGAAACGACTGAAATGTCCCGTCGAAAATCTCCTCCAGGTCCTGCCGCAACCGGCTGGCCAGCGCCGGCGCCGTGCCGCTGGTGCTCACCGCGCAGCGCAAGTGGCCCCGGCTCACCACCGCCGGCAACCAGGCATTCGAATACTCCGGCTGGTCCAGCGAGCACAGAAGAAACTTCTCCTTGGTCGCCAGCTCGTAGAGCGAGCGCGAAAGATCCTCGTCGGTCCGCAGCGTATTGATCACCAGGAGCGCGCCCTCGGCATCCTGCCCACGGAACAGTCGCACGCGGTGGATCACCTTCGCAGCCGCCGCGAGCTTGCGCAACGCATCGTTCAGTGTGGGGCTGACGACCGTGACTTTCGCCCCGGCATCCAGCAGCCGATGCACCTTGTCGGCCGCTTCTTCATCGCCACCCAAGACGACACAGGGCCGCCCCTTCACATCCAACGTTATCGGAAATCCAGGATTCGCCATATCATTTCCTTCCCAGTTAACCGCGAGGTTGCATCATACAATAGACCCTTCCCATTTTTCACACTGCCTCTGTATAATGCGCCCCGTCGTTCAACGGGTTCGTGACCGAGGGGAAAGATCGTGGAAAAACAGACGTTGCAGAGTGTTGGGATGGCTATGGGCATCATTGGGCTGGCCGCTATCGCCGCATGGATGGGATTGGCCCACGGCTGCGAAGCGCCGAATACCCAAGGCCGCATTGCCGGACGCGTCACGATTACGCCAGAACTGGCTTCCAAAGTCAGCCCGACCGACACGCTGTTCGTTATCGTCCGCCGGCCGGGCGGCCAGCCCCGCCCCTTGGCCGTGAAACGCATAGACGGGCCTCAGTTTCCAGTCAGCTTCGAGATTACCAGCGCCGATGTGATGGTACAGGGCACGGAGTTGCGGGGCATGGTGGATGTCGTTGCGCGTGTGGACAAGGACGGAAAAGCAGGCCAGCCGCAGCCGGGAGACCTGGAAGGCCAGTACGACAAGAATCCGACGTTACCGGGCGGACAAGACCTGGAGATTGTGATCCGAAAGGTCTACTGAATAGCGGTGGATTAAGAACGTTCAAAAAGGTCGTTATTACACCCGCCCGCCCTGCGCGCGCCAAGACGCGCGCTTTTCCCATGGCAGGCCGCAGGGAGCGAGGACTCCGAGTCGTACTTTTTGGGGTACGTTGAGGAGGGCGAGCGACTGAGAACGCAGCTGGCGGCCTTTTTCAACGTCCGTTATGGACCCGTATCCGCGTCCAGTTCCACGTTCCAGTAGAGATAGTCCCGCCAGCTTTCCGGTGCGTTCCGAATCCCGATCGTAATCGTAATCACCGGATTCCACCGCGGCTTGACCGGCTTCCGGATGATCTTCATGTGAGCCTCGTCCGGCGTCCGGCCGCTCTTGCGATTATTGCACCGCCAACAGGCGGTCACGATGTTCTCCCACGTCTTCCTGCCGCCCTTGGCGATCGGCACGACGTGGTCGAAGGTCAGGTCCTCGGTCCGGAATTTGTGATTGCAGTACTGGCAGGTGTACCCGTCCCGCGTGAAAATATTGATCCGCGAGAACTTCACCGCACGGTGAATGTCTTTCAGCTTGACCAGCCTGAGGAGCCGCATCACCGCCGGCAGCTTGATCGTGATCGAGACGCCCCGGATGTCCCGGTCGTAGCTTTCCAGGACTTCTACTTTTCCCTGCCAGAGCAGCGAGATCGCTTTCTGCCAGTGGACGACTCGCAGCGGTTCGTAGGTCGAATTGAGGAGCAGTGTCAGTTCCATATGCGTCTCGATGTCGCCTCCCTACTTATGAATCAGCATGAAGGGTGCCCGGACACAACGCATGAGTTTATGACATAGCATCGGCGCCAAATCAAGCAGTTGGACACAATCTTAACAGGACAGGCTTGCAGTTTGACAGTTCATCTCAGTATTCTACGCGGCTTCGAGGGTCCATGCCCAAGCGTGTCACCGTCGGTAAACTCGCCGATCTGCCGCCCGGCCAATGCCTGTCGGTCAAAGCCGGCAAGGTCGGTGTCGCCCTCTTCAACGTCGGCGGCACGGTCTACGCCCTCGACAACTGCTGTCCTCATGCCGGCGGCCCGCTTGGAGAAGGCTTTCTTGACGGCGACTGCGTGGAATGTCCCTGGCACGGCTGGCACTACAACGTCAAAATGCGAGCGGCCGGAAAACCCGCAAATCAGAGTCGACTGTTATCCGGTGCACGTCGACGGCGACACCATCCAAGTCGACATCCCTTAGTTCCCGTACTTCCTAATTTCCGAACAGGATGTTCAAAAAGGTCTTCCAGCAAGGCCGCAGGGAGCCTGGAAACCGAGACGTACGTTTTTCGGTACGTCGCAGGAAGACGGGCGACCGAGAATGCCGCTGGAAGCCTTTTTCAACATCCGTTAGCGCGGCTGCGGTTGGATCAACGGCATCCGTCCGCTTTCATCGATAGGCATCAGGCTCTCCGCGGGCATCGACACCGCCAGCACCGCCTTCTTCACCACATCTGCCCGCCATTGATAGTCGCGCTCAAACCACTGCGTCGTGGTGCTCTGCTCGCGCATCGTGACCGCCACCATATACTGATCCCCGCCAAGATGCTTCACCGTCCACTCGCCGATCCTCACCGCCCGGTCCTGCTGTACGACGAACCGGACGTGCTCGTTCAAGGCTTGCAACAAGGTGGGCGCGCCCAGCGCGCGGTGCGTCTGCACCAGGGCCATGGCCTCCGCCGCCCGGGGATCGGCCATGGGATTCAACGTCGCCGGCTTCAGCGCCCAGTAGGCCACGCCGCCGATCAGCAGCAGCGCCAGCGCGCCGTAATGCAGATACCGGCTGAGAGAGGACGACGAACTCGCGGGGTCGGACGACGGCGAAGACGTTGCGTGGTCGGGCTTATCGGGATCGGATGCTATGGGACCCTCCTCCTCCGCGTGGACCATGTTGGCCGGGCGCCGGTGCATTTGGGAAATGCCGCAAGCGAACGGATTCTTCCAGCGCCTGCCGCTCGCGTACCACCTGGTCGTGGACAGTGTTCCCCGAAGCGCCGCGCACGGACCCCGGATAATAAGGAGGATACGGCACGCCGACACCCGGCATCCCCTGGTTCTGCTGCTGGCGATAGTGCTGGGCCAGATATTGCTTGAAGGCCTCGACCGGGGAGGTCGCGCCGGGATGCCACCAGAACCCGCTGACCGAATTCCCTCCTACGAACAACGGCGACAGCAGGGGCACCCAGACATACTGCGCCCGCATCTGATTGTCCGGTTCATCCAGCACAATGAGCGGCAGACTCAGGTCGCGGGGATCCACTGCCGGAGCCTGCGACGGTTCATCGCGCGAGACCGGTTCTGTGTCGTGCCTGACAGGCGGGCCCGGAGGCACAGGCTCAAACCGATGCACCTGGATCTGGCTGCGGCTGGCAGACGGAGGAACCCGGCTGGGGTCATCGGTCATGACCATCGTGCCGTTCGCATCAATCCAACTGTAATAGTCATTCGCCGACCAGGAGGCAGGAACACACAGGACGCTGATCACGAGCACCGTGCCGGCAAGACCTGATACGCTCCAACAATCAGCCTTCATGGTTTCAGAATACCCCCCAACCCTCCACCCGTCAACGGGCCATTTGGCCCGGTTGCCGATGATTAAGGTGGTGTGTTACAACTACACCGCTTTCATTGATCTGATGCGAGGATACACGCGGTTTTCCGATGAAATTTTTCCTGTACGCCGACAATCTGAACCCCTCCCAGCTGAAGCGACGAGCCCCGGAACACAAGCCGGTCGGCAAGGCCTACCTGCCGGACCATACGGTCCAATTTTGCCGCTGGTCATCCCAGTGGCGGTGCGGCCTGCCGAGCGTCATCCCCTCGCCGGGCGAGAAAGTCTGGGGAATGATCTTCGAGATCACGGACGAAGACCAGAAGCTCCTCGACGAATTCGAAGGCGACGTGCCAGAAGGGGCCTTCCACCACGTGGAAGCCACGGTGATCGCGGATGGCGACGAGAAAACGCTGGTCACCACCTACGCCGCCAACCCCATCGGCAAATTCAAGCCGAAGGAGCACTATCTCGAATGGGTCATCAAGGGCCTGAAGCACTGGAAATTGCCCGACGACTATATTGAATTGTGGAAGTCGTATGTGCCGAAGTGAATGAAGACGTGATCCGTGAACCGTGATCGGTAAAATATGGAAGCAACGAATAGAGAGAGCAAACTAAGGAGAATCTGATGCCGAAACCGAAACATCACATTATCGTCTGCACGAACACCAGACCGCCCGGCCATCCCAAGCCGTCCTGTGGCGCACAGGGTTCGCCCCAACTGCTCATGGCCTTCAACATGAAGCTCATGGAGGCCGGCATCATGCCCGGTGAAGTCCTCGTGAGTGGCGCAAGCTGTTTGGGACCGTGCGAGCAGGGTCCGACTGTCGTCGTCTATCCGGACGACATCTGGTACACGCAGGTCAAGGAAACGGATGTCGCCACGATCGTGACCGAGCACATCAAGGGCGGCAAGCCGGTAGCATCACTAAAACCAAACTCCGTTTGGGGCGGCTAAGACCGCCGATCAGCTATGGGCAGCCACGCCCATCTTGAACACAAAGAACAGGCCCCCCGCCAAGCCGGGTGCGTGGTCATCACGTGCTCTGATACCCGCACAGCGTCATCCGACACCAGCGGTTACCGCATCATGCACATGCTGAGGGACGCAGGCCACACGGTCGCGTTCTATCAGCTCGTCAAAGACGAGCCGTCGAAGATCAAGGCCGCGATCAAGAAGGCAGTCAAAAACAAAAAAGTCCAGGCCATCATCATCAACGGTGGCACCGGCATTGCCAAGCGGGATTCAACGTTCGAAGCGATTGAAGGCTTGCTGGAAAAGAAACTGGACGGATTCGGCGAGATCTTCCGCGTGCTGACCTACCAGGAAATCGGCTCCCCCGCCATCATGAGCCGCGCCACCGCCGGCACTTATAAAGGACGGATCATCTTTTCAACTCCTGGCTCCGAAAACGCCGTCCGCCTCGCCATGGAGAAGCTTATCCTTCCGGAACTGGGGCACATCCTGCAGCAGCTGAGCAAGTGACGGATGACGAGCATTGGCGCTGGATGCTCGCTCTTGCCTGTCGGCGCCCATGAGAGTATCCTGCACTGACCCTGAGGGAAACGATGCTAAAAAAAACCCCGACCAGTCCGGCACGCCGAGTATCCCTGGATCAGAGTATCAAGCGACTCCGGGAGCAAGTGGCCCGCCTGACCCCGTTCATCACACACAATAGTCCCTCATCTGGCCTTGAAGAATTTGACCTGGTAACCGAACGGTTGATCGGCGACCTCTTTGGCGAAGCCTCCGAAAAGTTTGACGCCTACGAGCTGGCCCAGCTCGGCGAATCGTCCAGTCTCGTCAATGTGCTGGAAGAAGCACAGGAAAGCGGCGTGAGGGATCGTGAACACGAAAGCCTCCATCTGCGTCGCCGCATGCTGGAAAGCTGCATCGCGGAACTGGAAGGGCGCCGGGCGACGGAGGCCAAGAAGCCACGCACGGGTTCCGAACTCGTAATCGGACCACGGGTTGAGGATTATATGATGTCCGAGATTCGCAGCGCGGAGGCCACGGCCACACTCAAGGAAGCGGGCCGTCTCATGCAGGAATGGAAGGTCGGCTCACTCTTAGTCAGCGATGCCGGCGAGTACATCGGTGTCATCACCGATACGGACCTGGCTCGGGAGGTCGTCGCCCGCGGGCTTGATCCTGCGAAGACGTCGGTCAAGACCTCCATGCGAAAGCCGCTAATCACGATCGAGAGCAGCCAGCCGATCATCGGAGCCGTCCGGCTCATGAAAGAGAAGGCCACCCGCCATCTCGCCGTCACCGATCAGGGCGAGATCATCGGCGTCATCTCCGTCTCCAATATCCTGCAGTACTACTCTGGAGTCCTCTAACTCCGCCCTGCGAGCGGCCGTCCGCCTCGCGATGGAGAAGCTCATCCATCCTGAGCTGGGGCATATCCTGCAGCAGTTATCAAAATGACCGTGACGCCTGAAGCGTAAGAAAAGTAGTCTGTCCCCTTTTCTGTCCCATTTCAAGGAATGGTTGCTGATGCTATCAGCCAGCACCGTAAACAATGCGAAGAGAACCCGCGTGGTCTGGCTCTCTACGAAGGACCTCTTGAGCGTCCTTCATGGCCTGCTCCTTGTTGCCGCTGTAGGAGTGAATTCTTGCCCGAAAATAAAGGAACTTCGTTGTCTTCGGTTGAAATTCAAGTGCCTGTTGGATATCGGCAAGGGCATCGTCGTAATTTTTTAAGTTAAACCGAGCAAAACCTCTTTCGTACAGCAAGCCAGCTCGGTATTCATCGGTGGGAAGGGCTAACCCTTTTGTGGCAACTTCCTCGGCATCCCGGTACAAACCACTTCTGTTGAGTGCGAAGGCCAAATTCCAATGTGCTTTCTTGTGTGCAGGATCAAGCTGCAATGCGGAACGGTATTTAGCAATGGCGGCGCTCAAATTGCGTTGCTCGGTATAGCGAAATCCTTCTTCAACAAGCTCATTGGCAGACGGTACGACGTGCTTCTCATCAGTTTTTGTAGAGGTAGATTCGAGTTCGGGTTGTTGCACTAGGGACCTTGAGCAAAAACCGCAAAACTTGAATTTTTCTGGAACTCGCTCGAAACAGTGTGGACACTCAAGGTATGGTGTGACGTCATCGAGTGCTTGCACCGCATCATTAGCTGATGAGAAACGGCCAGCCTTCTCGCGATGTAACAGACGCATGACAATAGCCGCGTACTCCCTGAACAACTGCTGATCTCGGACGGTAACATTAGACAATACTTTCGGAGGGTCAGGATTAAAGTCGGGATTCTTGAGAAGTTCTAGGATTGTGAACAGCCCAGATGGATGAGCAAAAGGATGTCTACCCGCGAGCAGCAGATAGCCGACAATGCCGACCATAAACAAGTCTGAAGTAAAATCAGCCGCTTCACCCCTGGCCTGCTCAGGCGACATGTAGCTCTGATTGCCCGTCCCACCTTGCTCACTGGGAATCGCTATGGGCTCCGCTCCGGATCTATCCTTGAGAATTCGCGCTATCCCGAAGTCGGCAATCTTTGGTATGCCACCTGAAGTCAGTAGAATGTTCATGGGACTGAGATCCCGATGACAGATTTCGTTGGAGTGCGCACATGCAATACCGTGAAGCACATCCCGCAGAATCTGGATGCTACGATCTAGGGGTAGGAGTTCGTTCTTGGATGCCTTTTCACGTAGCAAGCCATGAAGGCTCTGGCCATCTACAAACTCAAGAACGAAAAGAGATTCCTTCTCAACTTCGACAATGTCATATATCTGAACGATGTTCGGGTGAATAAGCTTGGCATTTTTTTGAGCCTCTTCTCTGAGAGCGACTACATCTTCTGGTCGAGGAATAATTCCTTCCTTCCAGAGGCGCTTGAGTGCAACATCACGATTGAGCTCATTGTCTGAAGCTTTCCAAACAGAAGCGTAACCACCAGTACCAATGACGTGATGCACAATGTACCGACCCTTGATCGCGCTACCCTTAACTAGAACCAGCAAAGGACATCTCCTTATGTCTATTGATGCTTATAGCAGAAGAGGTATTAGAAGCCGCTTTCATCTCTCCTGCTTCTAAGTTCATCGAATTTTTCTCATCACAATTCAATCACACTTTTATTAAGAATACTCAAAACGGCCAGCCAACGAGGCCGCAGGGCTTCTTCCCCCAACCTCGAACTTCGAACATCGAACCTCGCACTACCCGATCAGTCCTGCGTGATCTTCGGTTCGGACACCCGCTGCTGCGCCACCAGCACATCCCGCACGGAAATGATCCCGACAATCTTTCCGTTTTCGGTCACGCCGAGGTGCCGGACGCCTAGGTCACCCATCATATCACTGGCATCGTGCACGGTCCGGCCGGCTTCAATGCTCTTGATCGGAAAGGTCATAATCTTCTCGACGGTGAGATTTCCCAGCGACGCCCCGGTGGCGACGGCCTTCCGCACCACGTCCGTCTCCGTCACAATCCCGACCAGCTCCCCCTTCTTTTCCACAAATAAGGAGCCAATTTTCTCGGCGCTCATTTTGCCGGCTGCATCGCTCACCGTTGTCGTATGCGGCACCTTTTTAATCTCTCGTCTCATCGAATCAGCAACGGTAGGCATTGTATTTCCTCCTCCTCCGGCCTTTCGTTAAGGTGTCAGGCACCATGCAGAAGGGTGCCTGACTCCGTTCTATACTGAGAGAACGAGCTTCCCGAAGAACTTGCGACTTATCATGTGTTCCTGCGCGGCGCGCGCGTCTTGGAGCGGATAGACGTGATCAATCACCGGCTTGAGCTTTCCCGTCCCGACCAGTTTGGCCGCTTCCAGCAACTCGGCCTTGGTCCCCATATAGGAGCCCTTGAGCGTGAGGCTACGCGAGTAGAGGTACCGCAGATCAATTTCGGCCTTGGGGCCGGTCGTCGCGCCGCAGGTCACCAGCCGCCCTCCTTTTGCAAGCGATTTCAAACACTGGTCCCAGACCTGCGGCCCGATATGCTCGATGACGACATCCACCCCCTGGCCGCCGGTCAGTTCCTGCACGCGTTTCACCACATCGTCGGTCGCATGGTTGATGACCTCATCCGCGCCGATCACAAGCGCCTTCTTGACCTTGTCCTTCGACCCGACCGTCGTAATGACTTTCGCGCCGATGTACTTGGCGATTTGAATGGCCATGCTGCCGACCCCGCTGCCGGCTCCCATGATCAATGCCGTTTCGCCGTGGCGCAGCCAGGCCAGCGTCACCACCATGTGCCAGGCCGTCACGGAGACCAGCGGAAAAGCCGCCGCCTGCTCGAAGGTCAGCGAGCCTGGAATTGCAATCACGTTCCGCCCGGGCACGGCCACATATTCCGCATAGCCGCCATCGGTCCTGGTCCCCAGCACGCCGAATGAGGGACACAGGTTATCGTGGCCGGCTTTGCACTCGTCGCACGTCCCGCAGTTCAGCCCCGGAGAGACAAACACTTTCTGGCCGACCTTGACTCCCTTCACCTGGCTGCCGATCCGTTCGACCTGCCCGGCCACATCGCAGCCGGAGATATGCGGCAAGGGAATCTGATAGGCGGGAATCCCCTGGCGAACCCAGATATCCAGATGGTTCAGCGCGCAGGCCTTGACGCGGATGAGCACTTCGTCCGGTTTTATCTGCGGGTCAGGCCGGTCTTCGTACTTCAGCTTCTCCGGCCCGCCATGCTCATGAAAAACAACAGCCTTCATCGCAACCCTAAGCGAGTAGCTAGCAGCTAATAGCGAATAGCCCGGAGCTGCTCGCTACCCGCTATTTGTTACCTACTAGAACGTAATTGTGCCTTCGATGACCATGACGACTTCTCCGCCGACCTTCACTTCCTGAATCACATCGTCGTCAGATTCGACCTGGATGATGATGCGGGAGGGGCGATCTACCTCATAGCCCTGCTCCGCGATAATCTCCGTGGTAATCGCCACCTCGACGACGCCGTTCTGGACCAGATAGGCGCCCAACGCGCCGCTCGCGCTGCCGGTGGCCGGATCCTCGATAATGCCGATCGGCGGCGCAAACATGCGTGTGTGAACATTCGAGAACTCGTCCACCGTCACCGTCGTGAACACCATGATGCCGGTGGCGCCATGCCGCGCACAGAGGTCGGTGATCGCGGTGGGATTGGGCACGATGGACCGGACCGCCGTCAGGGTCCGCACCGGCACGAGGATGACCGGCAGACCGGTCGAGACGACTTCAATCGGGAACTTGGCATCCGAGATCGCGCGCTTGTCCATGCCGAGCGCCTTGGCAATTTCGAGGACGCCGTCGGGCGAGTCCACTTTACCGAGAAACTCCGGCTTGGGCTGGGTCATGACGACGCGCAGAATCTCGTTCTTATGGACGTGCAGCTCGATTGGGAACACGCCGATGTTGCACTCATAGAAGAGCGACGTGATCGGCTCGGTGAGCGGAATCTGTTTCAGCCTGCCCAGAAGATAGAAGGTGCCGAGGATGGGATGGCCCGCAAATGGAATCTCCTGCCTGGGGGTGAAGATACGGACTTTCGCTGCGGCTTTGGCATCGGTCGGCGGAAACACGAAGACGGTCTCGGAGAGATTCATCTCCCGCGCGATCTTCTGCAGATCTTCGTCTGTCAGCCCGGCAGCGTCCAGCAACACGGCCACCGGATTGCCGCCGAACGGCTCATCGGTAAAGACGTCGGCCTGGTAGAACTTGAGCGTGCGCCGCGCGGAGCTCATGCCGCGACTCTAGGTCAAGGTCGCGCCTTTGTCAAACCGGAGGAAATGAAGCGGACTCGCCTTGACTTGGCAGCCACGGAGCGTCTACGTTACGCCCATTCCATCGCATTTCGACGGAGGACAGCGCGTGGCCAAGGAAATGGAAATCAACGTTCAGCCGATTTTTTCGACGCCCCTGCTGGCCTTCATGGTGCCGGACCACACGACGATCAACCAGACGCTCCGCCGTGCCATCCTCGATCGCGAGGCGTCCACTCCCGCCACTCCGGACTACGAAGTCGTCGGCTGGTCCTCCCCGCACGATCTCTCGATGTTGGACTGGGCCGGTGCAGAACTGAAGCGCCTGTTCGACCCGGTCGTCCAGGTGGCCACACAGGTCACGGAGTTTTCCGACCGGGTGCCGGGCCAGTCTGGCAACCGTCCCGAGTGGCAGGTTGCCGAAGTCTGGGCCAACGTGCAGCGAAAAGGCGGCAGCAACGCCGCCCACCCGCACCCCGGGTCGTACTGGTCCGGGGTCTATTACGTGGATGTGGGCGAGATTTCAGATGACGGCAAGCATGGCGGCGCGCTGCAGCTCTTCGACCCGCGCGGGTGCCTCCCCCGGATGCTGGCGCCTTATCTTCGCTACGCCATGCCCGAACTGCACGACGCGGGCAAAAACATTTCCCTCACGCCGACCGCCGGACAATGCGTGCTCTTTCCCGGCTGGCTCTACCACGCCGTCGGCGTCTACACCGGCGACAAGCCGCGCATCAGCGTCGCGTTCAACCTCGAACCAATCATACGCAAGTAACCGCGCTTCGATTTCAGGCTGGATGTCTAGGCTGGAAGAGGCAGGTCTTCGTACGATTGCGTGAGCGGATTCCGCACGTAATCTTCCACGTAGTTCTTCAGGAGGCCATTGCGCCACAGGCGGGTATTGGCGAATTTCGTGTCAATTTTATGGAGGATGCGCGCCTTCACGCCGGTCTGTTTCATGAACTCCTCGACCGTCACGCCCGCAATGTCGGTGTACGGGCCCCGCCCGGACTGCATCATGGCCTTCGGGATATAGACGTGCTTCTGGTTCGTGAGGCAGCGCGCGATGTCGTCGAACGTGAGGAGCACGGTGCAGTCGGAATCGCCGCCGAGCGTCGCGTTCGGCACCATCAGATAGCGGGCGCGGTTCTTTCGATACATGTTCAAAATCTTATAGGCGCTCCTGGCCATCACGACCGTATCGCGTTTTTCCAGTTCGAGCGCGTCGAACGCGCTGACGATGCGCTTGCGGTTCAGGAAGGCGGTGATGGGCGCTTCGGTGTGGATCGTCTGGATGTTCGGGAGGCCGGCGTCGTAGATACGCTGGGCCTCGCTCGCCAGATGCTTGCGCCCCTGGCGCATCAGCGCCGCCGTCTCGTCCTTGAGCCCGCGCACCGGCGTCAGGCAGCCCATCCAGAGGATGCATTTCTGATTCACCCGTGAAATGGCCAGGGCATCGTCCGACATCGTGTGGTCGTCGAACGTATAGAAGTTGGCCGAGGACACCGCCGGGCCGTCCAGCACCTTCATCAGATGCTTCACCGACGGCGCGTGCGGCATCAGCCGTTCGCGGTGTCGGCTCAGCGTGATGGCGGACAGTTCGAAATTGATCCGGCCGGGATACTGCGCCGCCAATTGGTGAATTTTGGGCACGTGGACGAACCCGACCGTGAAGAAGGTGATGCTCTTGTCCGTGTATTGCAGAAAGTCTTCGATCCACTCCATCGTCTTGGGGTGGAGAAATAGATCAGTCCATTCCATGTACTCGTTCCCGCCGATGCACCAGAACTGGAGCGGGTTCGTCGGCTTCTTGCTGATGTAGTCCAGGATGTACTTCCAGTCCTCGTCGGTCGTTTTCGGCGGGTCCAGCGTTTCGCGGTAGGAGTGGTCGAGCTCGTAGCAGAACTCGCACTTCACGGGGCAGCTCTTCCCAAGGCTTAGGGGAATCTTGCCACCGTCCATCTCGCGGCGCAGGACCTCATGATAGTCCTTTCCTGCGAGGACCTTCGTCGGCTGGAGCATGGGGAGCGTTGAAGCCATCCGATATCCTCAATTGACAGTTAAATTTGCGCCTGACACACTGGCCCCATGGCCTCGTTCAAGCAACCGCTCAAGCCGGTGACCCTCGAAACGGCCCTGCAACTGTTCGGACTCACCGACCCGTTCACCCGCGAGCAACTGGATGAACGACGCCGCGCTCTGCTGGCCATCTGGAACCCCCACCGCTTTGCCAACCTCTCGAACAATCCGCGGAAGTACATGCAGAGCTACAAGAAAGGCGAAGCGATGACGAAAGAAGTAACGGCGGCATACGACCTGCTTTCAGCCTGGCTCGATGCCGCCAAGAGCCGTGAAGATAAGAGCTAATGGCTTATAGCGTATAGCTAAGAACTTCTTGCCATAAGCTCTTCAGGTTTGCGAGTGGCTGACGACCCGGGCCATGGACTGATTGCTCTCCGCTTCCGCATCCCCGTGTGCCACCGGCCACGTGACGAGTCCGGACACTGCATCGCCGTCCTTCTGTTTGGCGTAGATCTGCGGCAACGTGTTCGTGCCGTACTTGGAGATATAGAGGAACACGTGCTCGCGGGCGTTGACCCGCACGGCCCAGGGCTCGAAGTCGTTCCGGTAGAACTCCTCGCAGAGCTGCATGGCGTCCAGGCAGGAAATCCCGACCGGCTCGTTGAGCGTGTAGTAGTAGTCCAGCGGCAGGTCGTACTCCTCCTGCTTGTGGATCGTGATGCCGAATTTATCGGGGTTCCGCACCATCGGCGTGTGCCGGTAGGCCACGAAATAGAACAGCTCGACGGAGTGGATGGCGCGCTTGTTGTCGAGCAGAAACTGCCGGGTCTCCTCCGCCTCGTCGCGCGTCTCGCCGGGAAATCCGTAGAAGGCCATGACGTGGTTCCAGATGCCCGCCTTGGCCGCTTCCTGGAGTTTGCGCTCGATCACCGACTTCTTCGCATGCTTGTCCATCAGCTCCAGCACGCGCTCGCTGGCGGACTCCATGCCGTAGTAGAGCGTGCAGCAGCCGGACTTCGCGGCCATCTGCATATCCTGCTCGTCCAGCGACTCCTCGAATCGAATGAGCGTCGTCCACTTGATGCCGACGTGCTGGTCCACGAGCAGGCGTGTCACCTTCTTGAAGAGCGCGGGCGGATAGGATTCGTCGGCGAACAGGAAATGCTCGCAGCCGTATTTCTCTTTCAGCGCCTTGATTTGTTCCACGACCTGGTTGGCCGCCATCCCGCGGTACTGATCGAAATACCCCTGCCCGTGATCGCAAAACGTGCAGCGGCCCCAATAGCAGCCGCGCGTGGCGAGGTACGGCAGGATGCGCACCGGCACGAAGTAGCTGTCGAGCGGAAAGCCGTCGAAGTCCGGCAGCGGCAGCGTGGTCGTCTTCTCGGTATAGATCTCCTTGTTGACCTGGACCCCGGTGGCATCGCGATACATGAGATTGGGTACCGACGCCATGTCCCGTTGGCCGGCCAGCGCTTCGAGCAGCCAAAGCAAGGCGTGTTCCCCTTCGTACATGATGGCCGAGTCGAACACTTCCTTGAAGAACCGTTCGTGCTTCGGCAGCTCTTCCTGGAGCCGCGTGATGACGTTCCCGCCGACCACCACGTGAATCTGCGGGAAGGCCTCCTTGATCATCTTGCAGAAGGTCAGCCCGGCCATGAGCTGCATCTGCGTGCCGATCGAGACGCCCACCACGTCCGGCTTCTCTTTGCTCACGGACGGCAACACCAGTTGCCGGCAGACGTCGCGATAGACGTTCACCCGCTCGTCGTCGAGGCAGGCGAAGACTTCCTTCGACACGCCGGGACGATAGCCGAGGTTGCTCTCCATCGGATAGAACACCAGCGAGGCCGGGTAATAGGCCGCCGAGATGTACTGCATGACTTCGCGGAAAATATTGAGCGCCCCCTCGAGCTGGCTGGCGTCGTAAAACGCCTCGCTGCGCGTGATGCGCTTGGCCTTCTCCACCCGTTCGATCAAGTCGAACACGTCCGCGCCGGCCTTCGCCTCCAGGCAGGCTTTCTGCCCGGTTTCCTGATCGGTCAGCCAGCCGCCCTTTTCCTTCATTTCCAGCGAATGGAGCTGTCCGGCGATTCTCGTTTTCACCCAGATCAGAAAGGTGTCGCTGAAAAACAGATCGTACATCTCGATGTTGACGTCCCGCTGGACGACCTCGTGCCCGTGCTGGCGCAGGACGGCCGTGAGGCTCGGCAGCGCAAGATACGGCGCCGTCGGCACCCATTCGGGCGGAAACAGCAGCATGGTCTTCAGCTTGCGGCCCGGGTCGGCCGCTGATTGAGCGGCCTTGGGCGTCTTGCTCTCGAGATGAATCAACATGCTCAACAGACTTTCGCTTCCAGCGAGGGCCGCGCACCGGCGCCGGTCTTTGCCGCGCTGAACTGCAGGTCCGGCAATTTGTCCAGCCCGAAGCGGGCGATGTAGAGGAAAATGTACTCGCGGATGAAGAGGCGCAGGTCCCAGTTGGATGGATGGTTCCGTTCAAATTCCTCGAACACCCGCTCCGCCTCCTCGACGCTGAGGCCGTTCTTGACCGTGTAGTAATAATCCAGCGCGAGGTCCCACTCCGGATTGACGTAGGCCGTGACACCCCATCTTTCAGGATTCTTGGCCACCGGCGTGTGGCGGCTGAGATCGAACGTGCCAAATCCCACGGAATGGACGAGGTCCTTGTTCTTTGCGAGGAACTGGATGGAATCCAGCGCCTCCTCGCGCGTTTCTCCGGGGAAGCCGAAAAAGCCCATCGCGTGGTTCCAGATGCCGGCGTTGGCCGACAGTTGCAGGCTGCGCGTGATCACTTCCGTCGTCGTCGCCTTGTCCATCAACTTGAGCACGCGCTCGTTGCCGGACTCGTAGCCCACGTGCAGGTATTTGCAACCGGAGTGCTTGGCATCCTCCCACACGGGCTCATCGAGCAGACTCTTTTCGTACCGCATGTGGGTCGTCCAGACGATGCCCATGTCGCGCTCGATCAGCCCGCGGCAGAGCTTGCGGAACAGCGCCGGCGGATAGGACTCGTCCGTAAAATGGAAGTGCCTGGCCCGGTACTTGTCGCGGAGATACTGAATCTCGTCCAGAATCTGCTGAATTTTTTTGGTCCGGTAGCCCGCTGTGTAGCCCTCGCCATGATCGCAGAACTCGCACCGGCCCCAGTAACAGCCGCGCGTCGCCAGATACGGCAGAATCTTGTCCGGCAGGAAGTACTTGTCCAGTGGCAGGCCCTCGAAGTCCGGCGGCGGCAGCGCCTCCATGTTTTCCGAGTACGTCAGCGCCGAGGTGTGGACTCCGGACGCGTCGCGGTAGAGCGCATTGGGCACGTCGTTCAAGCTGCGCCCCGCCCCGACCGCTTCGATCAATTGGAGGAACGCCGTTTCCCCTTCGTAGAACACCGCGCTGTCGAAGGAGGCAAACAGCGGCGATTGGGGCAGCGTGTCGCGCAGGCGCGTGACCGTGTTGCCGCCGATCGTCACGTGGATGTTCGGGAAATGCTGCTTGATCAGCGCGCAGAAGGTCATGCTGGAGAACAACTGCTGCTGGAGGACAATGGAGATGCCGATCACATCCGGCTTTTCGGCTTCGATGGCCGGCTTGACGATGTGCTCGAACACGTCGCGATAGATGTTGACCTGCTGGTCCTGCACCGCGTCCATCACCTCGGACGAGACATAGACCTTGTACGAGAGATCGGTCTCCATCGGCGGCATGCAGATGCGCGCCGGCGCATAGACCAGCGAGATGGCGGTGGTCACTTCGCGGAACGTGTTGATCGCCCATTCAAGCCTGTCGATGTCGTAGAACGTCTGGCCGCGGACGATGTGCTTGGCTTCTTCCGCCTTTTTGGTCAGCTCCGTGATGCGCTCCCGCGTCAGCTCGCAGAGCGCCAGTTGCAGATCTGTCTCCCAGCTCTCCAGATCGCGCTTCTTCGCCAGCTTCCGGAGACGGTCCAACTGCTGCGGCACTTTCTTGAGGACCCGCTTGAGAAAATCCTCGCTGAAATACCAGTCATACATTTCCAGATTGACGTCTTTCTGGATGACGGTATGGCCGGCGGCGCGGAGGACGGCAGTGAGGGTCGGCAGACTCAGATAGGGTTCGGAGGGATACCAGTCGGGCGGGAAGATCAGCATCACCCTCATCTTCCGCCCGCTCGTGGCTTCCGATGTCCGGCGATGCAGTTGGATCAGTTCAAGATCGGCCTTCTCGCCCTTGGAATATTCAATTTTCATGAGGACTTCCGGCCATCAATCCACAATGAACGAGGCTCATTCTAGAGCCCATATCAGAGCGTGGTCAAGCTCGTTCACAAAAGGGATGGCCTACTTGGTGGAAGCGTCGAGACCTTGCAGAAGTTCCTGATAATACTGCGCAAGCATCGAAGCCTGCTCGCTTTTCACCATCACAAGCTGGCGCTGGTCAAAGGTGTTGGCGCAATAGAGATAGGTCAGGCCCTGCGATTCCCCGAGTTCGAGATGGACCTGCCGGCCGTCCGGCTCCTGCTTCGTGGTCTCCTGACGAATCCGACGATCCGGCAGGCTGGCCCAAATCTGCTGAGCGGAAGGCGTGTGATTTTCATAGAGCGGTTCATCCGGGTTCGCCTGCCGGCGTGCGAGCGTGGCCACATCCACCGACTCCCCGGCCTGCTCCGGTGATTCATCCCACGGAACGGCCTGTGTGCTGGTCCGGCCGAGCACGTAGAGCGGACCGTCGTCGGTTCCCTCTTCCACGATGGCATAGCGAATCTGCAGCGGAGACTCCAGCAACACCAGCCCACGAGCCGCGAAGGCCCGCTGGAATGGCACGCGCCGGGCGAGATGGCGCGTCTTTTCGCAGACAATCATCCGGCCATCTTGGACCAGCGCCGCACAGAGCCTGTCTATTCGACCGGCCAAACCGGTGCGTTGCTCGAAGTCGGCCTGCGCCGCCTGATCTTTCCCCCGCTCGAACGTCTGCCAGCTCCGGCTCGGCAGGCCTTGGTCCCGCTCGGTCTGCAGCAGTGCCTGGGTGGCGACGATGCGATCGAAAGAGCCGGGCGGAGCTGTCCGGCCCACATCGAGGCATTCGAAGCGCACGTTCGTGAGTCCGAGCGCCGCCGCCTTCTCCTGCGCGACCGCGATCGAGGCCGGCGACCGGTCCACGCCCACGAACGAACATTGCGGAAACTGTTGAGCGTAGAACGTCGTCAACACGCCGATGCCGCAGCCGACATCCAGCGCAGAGCGGGCCGGTCCAATTCGCACCGCCACCGCCGAGCCGACCGTAGCGTAATACTCGTAGCGTTGGCTGTAGAGCACGGGCAGGATGCGGCGCGTGGCGGCATACTCGTAGAAGGCAATTTCGTCCTCTGCGCCGGCGCCGGGCGCGCGCCGCTGCTCGGATAATCGGAGAAGCGTCGTGAGTTCGTCGGGTGTGAGCGTGGTGCGCTGCCACTGATCGTAGGCGGCGCCGGTATCGAATCGCCGCAGGCCCCAGCGTGCAAGATGATCGGCGATGGCTTTTTGTAGATCGGGAGTCGGCAACCGGCAGGTCCTACAGGAGCAACGATGAAGTATGAATGATGAACGATGAACTAGTGAAACAGAAGGAAGCAATCATTGTTCCCTGGCTTCCGTTCATACTTCATCGTTCATCATTCTACGTTCCACGTTATCCCATGCCCTTTTTGAGCATGATCGCGTCTTCGTAGGTCACCGGCACCGGATGCGGATGGCGCAACTGGCCGGTGCCGAGCACAACGTACTTCTGGCAGGTGAGTTCTTCCAGCCCGATCGGCCCGCGCGCATGGACGCGTCCCGTCGAAATGCCGATCTGTGCGCCAAGCCCGAACTCCTCCCCGTCGTGCAGGCGCGTGGAAGCGTTGATGAGCACCGCCGCTGCATCCACCTCGCGCGTGAAGCGCATCGCGTTCGCGTAGTCGCGCGTCACGATCGTGCTGGTGTGGGCGGGACCGTAGTGGGCGATGTGCGCCAGCGCCTCATCCATATCCACCACCATTTTCACCGCCAGCGTCTTCGACAGGAACTGCCGGCTCCAATCCTCCGCCGTCGCCGGCTCCACCGTCTTGTGGCCGGTCATGGCCTGCGATCCGATCAGCGCCAGGGTTTTGGGACAGCCGAGAATTTCGACTTTAAATTCCTCGATCAGGCGCCGGATCAACGCCGGCAGCAGCGGCCGCGCGATGGCCTGCTGCACCAGCAACGTATCCACGGAGTTCGACTCGAAGGCCTGCTGGACCTTCGCATTGACCACGATGTTTTGCGCCAGCGGCAAATCCGCAGCCTGATCCACATAGACCGAGCCGATGCCGCCGTCGTGGCAGAGCACCGGCACCCGCACCTGATCGAGGGCCGTCCTGCGCAACCCCGGACCGCCGCGTGGAATGAATGCATCGAGCAGCTGGTGCAACCGCATCAGCTCCAATGCGCCTTCCTTTTCAGGCCGCTCGACGAATGCGGTCGCCCCGGCCGGCACGCCGGCCCCTTCCGCCGCCTCGCGCAGCATCGTGACGATGGCGGTGTGCGTTCTGATCCATTCAGGCGCCCCACGGAACAGGCACACGTTGCCGGATTTCAAGCACAGCGCCATCGAATCGGTCATGACTTTCGGCCCCAACTCGGAGACGATGCCGATCACCCCGAGCGGCACCCGCACCCGGCTCACTTGCATGCCGTTCGGCCGCTGCCACATCCTGGTCACCTCGCCGACCGGATCGGGCAGATCGGCCACACGGCGCAGCCCCTCGGCCATCTCCTTGATGGACTCGGGCGTCAACCGAAGCCGCTCGACGGCTTCGCGGATCAGCTCCCTGGTCGTCTGCGTCTCCATCAAGGATTTGCCGACCGCTTCGCTATCCTGCTTGTTGGCTTCCAGAATCTTGTCCTGCCCGTCCTCCAGCCGGTCGGCCATGGCCCGTAGCGCCTTATCCTTGACCGGCGTGGCAAGCAGGGCCATTGGCTTGACGATCTCGCGAGCCTTTTTCGCAAGGTTCTGCATGTACATCTTAACTGGAACTTCAACCATATAAACCCCGTGACGAGTGACGCGTGATGAGTGACGAGTTTGGAACTGCTGCGGGACTATAGCACCGGCCTTCGCAGCGAGTCAAAAACCTATTTACGATGGACGGCTTGTTCATTCGCGCATACTTCCCTTAGAATGCCGCCATGAATTCATTGGAAGCCAAAACCCACTACAACTATCTCATGACGCTCTGCATCCGGAAGGAAGAGGCCTTCGGACCGCTGGCCTTTACCTTCATCAAGGAACATGACCTCGATAAGCTTGGGCTGGCCCCGGAAGAACAGTTCAATCTCTACATGGCAACCTCGGATGCCTTTGCGGCGGAACCGAAACGGTACATCCACAAGCTGGAGTGTTTGCAGAAAGCCCAGCAGCTTCTCCCCCGCACCCAGTTTGCCGATCCTGAATTGACCCGCCATCTGTTTCAGGAAGTCCAAAAAACGTCGGCCGAGCTGGACATCTACAACGAGGCGATGCGCCCGCCAAAGCTGTCCTCAGCGACGGCTGGGGCGGCCGATAAGCTCCGCCTCATCGTCGAAACCGATCTTCCGGATTATTTTTTGGACACCGCGCAGAAACGGGCCTCCGCCTACTACCAGAACAAATACAAGATGACGAAAGAAGCCAAGGCGGCGCAGCACTTCACGAACGCCGCGCGCAAGTTCGAGCCGGACAACCAGGCTGTGCAAAAGGAATTTGCCGGCGCCTGCGCGCCCTTTATGAGCGTACGCACAAGCAGCATCCATCTCATGCTGCCGTTCGATCTGAAGATCAGCCGGACGCCGGACGAGCCATTAGAAGCCGGCCTCCGCATCTGGTACGCGAAGATGGGCTACTCGTTTCCACTGCGCTACGAGATGGGCAAGCTCTGCAGTTGGTACGACGACAAAGTGGTGGACATCACGATGGACGATCCCAACTTGCTGTTTGTGTCCGTCTCGCCGGTGAAGGAAGCGGAGCTGGGCGCGGTGGACCGCGCGCTGCCGAACGATGTCCCGATGGAGATCGGCCTGCCGCGCGCCTTTCTGGACGGCACGAACGGACTGGGGCCGTTCATCCAGGTCGTCTGCAATGTGAAAATCTGGTTCGACGCGGAGGCAATGTCCGTCCTGATCCAGGGCGCACCGGACCTGCACGAGTACGGATTGCAGGGCGGCGCCGGGTTGCTGACACGCACCTACGCGTCGGAGAAAATCCAGGCCTACGCGCCCTCCTCCGGCAAGCCGTGGCAGCAGGGGCTCAGCTTCAACTTCGTCAACATGCACCTGCAACTGGCGCAGGGCGTGGACACGGCGTTCGTCCCCTTCAACACGCCGATCTTTTCGATCTATCCGGTGCTCACGCGGCAGAGCTTCAAGTTCGAAGACGCGCGGACGCTGGGGAATGGTTGATGGTTTATGGTAGATGGTTCGTGCCGTCTGCGCTGGCTCAGCACTCATTAACCATTACCCATTAACCATAACCATGCAGTCTTTATGATCGATCTAAGAAGCGATACCGTCACCAAACCTTCCGAGGCCATGCGCCAGGCCATGGCACGCGCCGAGGTGGGCGACGACGTCTACGGCGAAGACCCGACGGTCAACCGGCTGCAGGAAAAGGCCGCGGCGCTGGTCGGCAAGGCCGTCTCACTGTTCGTCCCCTCCGGCACGATGGCGAACCAGCTCGCGCTCCGCACGCAGACGCAGCCCGGCCAGGAAGTGATCGTCGAAAGCCGGTGCCATATGGTGCGTTACGAACAGGGCGCGGGTGGCGCGCTGGCCGGCGTGCAATTCCATTGGGTGCCCGGCGAGCGCGGCATCATGACACCGGAGCAGGTCGAGGCCGCCATCCGACCCAAAGACCCCAACACGATCCAGACCGCGCTCATCTGCGTCGAAAACACCCATAACAGCGGCGGCGGCACGATCTATCCCCTGGCCACCATCGAGCGGATCGGCGCCCTCGCCCGGCAGCGCGGCCTTCCCACGCACCTGGACGGCGCGCGGCTCTTCAACGCCGTCGTGGCCACGGGCACCTCAGCCTCGGAATATGCGAAGCACTTCACGACCGTGTCCTTCTGCCTCTCGAAAGGGCTGGGGGCGCCGGCCGGCTCGCTGATCGCCACGAACGACCGGGACATGCTGGAGAAGCTCCGGCGGTTCCGCCGCATGTACGGCGGAGGCATGCGCCAGGCCGGCGTGCTGGCGGCCGCCGGCCTCTACGCCCTGGAGCACAACATCGCCCGCCTCAAGGACGACCACGAGCGCGCACAGCGCCTGGCAAATCTCCTGGCGCACATTCCGTCCGTCTCGCTCGATCTCAAGTCCGTCGAAACCAACATGATCTTTTTCGACGTGGCCTCCAGCCGCTCTCCAGCCGACCTCGTCGCCGCCCTGAAGGCCGAGGGCGTCCTGATCAACGCCGTCGGCGGCCGCACCTACCGGGCCGTCACCCACCTGGACGTGTCCGCGGACGACATCGACCGCGCGGGACAAATCTTCTCGCGCGTGTTCACGCAATAATGCCGCGTTGACGTTTCGCCGTCCCGCCTTTAGAATCCCCTTAACCGTACGCAAGGACATCTGATGCTGCAGGCCGTCTCGTTCAAACAAATCAGCCGGATTCTGGAACTGACCGATCAGTTGGGATTGAACCGGGAATGGGTCGAAATCCCGCTGACGCCGGAAGCGCCCGGCGTGGTGCGGAAACTCCCGAACGGCAAGCTGGAAATCGTCGTGGACGCCGTCGAGCCGTTCGAACAGTGGCTTGCGGCTTTGGAACCGCACATCAAGCAGGTGACCGGCACATGAACCCATCGTCGCCAGACACGCACGCACCTCCGACCCGCGAAGAACTCAACGCGGAACTGCTCCCCGTTCCCGAACCGCCGGAGCTGCCGCCGACGCCGGAGCCGCCGGGCACCGACAACATCATCACGCATGCGCTGGGGCACGTGCGCGGCAAGCGCGGCGGCGATCTGGTGGCCGTGCTCCTGGCCGGTTCGGGCGCGCGCCGGGCTCTCACCGCGCACAGCGATCTGGATTTCATCGTCCTGGTCAAGGGGCATGACGAGGGCCAGGACATCATCCGTATCGCCGACCGCCTCGTGGACATCCGCTACTGGAGCGCAGAGGCCGTGGAAGAGGATCTGTCGCATTCGACGCGGCTGCCGCCGTTGCTGCGGAAAGCCCGCGTGCTGTTCGAACTCGACGCGGTCGGCACGATGCTGATCGACAAAGCGCAGCAGCGGTTCCGCCAGGGACCACCGCAAGCCGGCATGCACGAAAAAATCAGGTTGAAAGCCGAGTGCCTGCACTGGCTCGGCAAAGCCGAAGACCTGACCGGCAGCCAGCCGGCCACCGTCGAGTATCTGCTGGCGACGTTCTTCGAAGAGCTCCTGCAGGCCTTCTTTCGGATTCACGGGTTGTGGCCGACGGCGCCGGTGGACATGATGCGATTCGCCGCCTCGCGCGACGGCGCGTTCGGTAATTTACTGGAGCGCTTTCAGGGAGCCCCCACGACCGCCGCGCGTCTCGACGCCGCCCGGCAATTGGCTCAGCAACTTTTCAGGGACATTCCGAATCCCCAACGCGTGGATTAAGAGGATGTTGAACAAGGCCGCCAGCGTCGTGCGCGCGTCGCTGCAGGCTCTTCGTGTCGCGCTCACCTTCCTGATTTTCGGCACGCTCGCGTCGGCTTCGGCGACCCTCGACCAGGACGTCCCTCTCCCCGGAAGCTGGACCACACTCGCCCCCGCGCCGACCAAACGCACAGAGGTCACGGCTGCCGTCCTCGGCGGCAGGATTTACGTGCTCGGTGGATTCGCCGAGCCGTCCCTGAGCAATCTCTCCAGCATGACCATTACGGACAGGGTCGAAGTCTACGATCCCGTGACCAATGAATGGACAACCCGCGCGCCGCTGCCTGTCGGTTTGCATCATGCCGCGGCAGTTGTGGCAGGGAACCGCCTGTACGTGATCGGCGGCTACAGGCAAGCGTTCCTGGCCCTGTGGCATCCTGTTGCAACCGTATATATGTATGACCCCGACAAGGATGTTTGGACAGAACGATCTCCCATGCCGACCCCGCGCGGCGCGCTGGCGGTGGCAGAATCGGGCGGCAGGTTATATGCCATCGGAGGGTATGACGGATCGAGCAATAAGGCCGCCGTGGAAGTCTACGATCCGGTCAGCGACACCTGGACCGCCGGGGCCCCGCTTCCGACGCCGCGCGATCACCTCGCCGCGGCAACGGTTGGCGGGAACATCTACGCCATCGGTGGACGCGTGAATCAGAGCTACGCGCGCAACCTCTCGATTGTCGAGGCCTACGATCCGGCGGCTGACCGGTGGACGAAGGTTGCCGATCTTCCAACCGCGCGAAGCGGCATCACGGCCGGCGTCATCCGCGGCGCGATCTATGTGCTCGGTGGCGAAGCTCCGGAGGGCACGTTCCGTACCAATGAAGCCTATACGCCTGCCACCGACCGGTGGCACAGCGCCGCCCCCATGCCGACCGGCCGGCATGGGCTGGGCTCCGCCGTCATCGGCGACCGGCTGTACGTCATCAGCGGAGGACCAACGCCGGGCGGCTCCTACAGCAACGTGAACGAAGTGTTCGCACCGCCTGGTGCGAAACAGGCAGGCCGCGCGTCATCCGCAAAGGTCGGAGCCGTCATGGCGCTCCTGGCCACGTTCGAAGACGCCGGCATCCTGCCCCCCGAGGACAGTCCGAATGCCAACCGCCTGATCAAGGCCCTCATCCAATTCCAGTCCGCGTTCATGACCAGCGGGCATCCGGCGATCCAGCGATGGCTCCGCGAGGCCTTCACCGCCAAATTCGGCGAGGTGACGCCGTCAACGCTTGAGGTCTTTCGTGCCGGAGGATGGACGTCGCAGTCGTTGGAAGCCATCGTGGACTATGCCGCAGCCGCGCCGGTCTGGAACGCTCCCGACGTGACGGAGGGATTTCGCGCCTTCAATATCGGCCGGGCCGATTTTGACCTGCTGGCACGGACCTTCACCGACGCGCGCGCGGCTTTTTCAACCAATGGGCAGAACATCCACGAAGTCTATGCCTCCCGTCGGAAGACGATGCCGGGCGCAAACAAACGATGAACGCAGAACGATGAATGATGAACGAGATGCGGCCACCGATTACCCTTTGCCTTGTTTTTATCCGTTCCTGTAAACTCTTTGCCAGTTCAGCGTTCAGCATTCATACTTCAGCGTTGAGGAGGAAACCATGGCCACCAAAGCCTATATTTTGATCAAGGTCAAGACCGGCAAGACCAAAGACGCGGTCAAGGCGCTGCGAAAAATTTCAGGCGTCGAACGGGCCGACTCCTGCTTCGGACGCCCGGACGTGTTCGTGTTCGTCGAGGTGGGAGACGAAAAAGCGCTGTCGGACGTGGTGATCTCGAAAATTCACACGATCGATGGCGTCGAAGAAACCGACACGCACATCGTCGCGGACGCGTAACCGCAAGTGAAACGTAAAAAGTGAAAGGTAAAAAGTTCTGACGGGTTCAAAACCTCTCACCTTTTACTTTTAACTTTTTACTTCGCGGCAAGACGCACCATCTGTCCGCTTGCCGCGGACTCATAGCAGGCATCCGCAATCTCGACGGCCCGCTGGCCGTCAAGGCCGGTCACCGGCATCGGCACGCCGCGTATCAACGCATCGAGGAACGCGCGAAACGCAGACTCGATCGTCGGCACATCTTCCACCGCCTGTTCCGCCACGATAGTGCCCGCCGACACCTTGCGTACGCGGTGGTGCACCCAATCAGCGCTGAGCTGCCCGTCCGCCCCGATCCATTCCGCCCGGCTGACCCGTCCCCCGGTCATCCGCGACACATCCACGATGCACGGCAGCCCTCCCGTCGTACGGAGGCTCACGAGCGCCCTCAGCTCCGCCGACTTCGGCGAAGGGCGTTCCAGCTCGCAGCGCACCTCCTCCACTTCCTCGCCGGTCAGGAATCGCACGAGATCCAGCAGGTGAATGCCGATTTCCAACAGCACGCCACGCCCGCCATAATCCGTCGGATCGCGCAGCACCTCGGGCCGAGGCTCCACGCGGTTCGTCAGCACGAGGTAGCGCCTTGCCCCCACTACCGCGAGTTGCGATTTGAGCGACAGGACGGCCCGATGAAACCGGAGCGTGTGCGCCGTCATGAGCGGGATGCCGGCGGCGGCGGCGGCGCACACTATTTCACGCGCATCGGCGCCCGTGCAGGCCAGGGGCTTTTCGATCAGCAAGGGTTTCCCGGCCTTCACCGCGGCTAGACAGATCGGGAGGCAGAGCGACGGCGGTGTCACGACGATTACTGCATTGACCTGGGGACTGGCAATCAGATCCTCGTAGTGCTGGAAGAACTTCGCTCCGTGCTGGGCCGCGACGGTGCGCCCCTGCTCGGTATCGCGACGACACACCGCCACCAGACGGGCACCCAGCGACGGATCGGACACATGCCGAACATACCGCATCCCGTGCCGTCCCAATCCGATGAGTCCGATGCCGAGCGGCGCCATAGGAACGAGCCTAGTGGTTTGCGAACAAATTGACAAGCTTGGAATGCGGTCGTTATAGTACGCCGCGCGTGTAACCGATCACGCACAAGAGACACACACATGACACAACGCACCGTCCCTTTCACGATTGAACAAGTCGGCACGGGGACCGCCCGGTTCCCCAGCGCAGGCCCGATCCCGACGGCCACCGACAGCGCCGTGGACCCCTACATCCTCACGCGCATGTCGAAATCGGCGCATGTCGAGGCGCTGCAATTCTGGCCGCAGGAGAAAGGCCTCTACCCTGGAATCGTCATCCTGCATGAGTCCTGGGGGCTCAATGTGCAGATCAAGGACCTGGCCAACCGGCTGGCCTGCGAGGGCTACGCCGTCATCGTGCCGAATCTCTATACGCGGCAAGGCGGCATGGTCACGGCGAACGCCGAGGCCGCCGGCATGCTGATGGCCCGCGCCAAGGAAGCCGACCTGCTCCAGGACGTCAACCAGTGCTGCGAATTTCTCAACACCCGGGACTATGTGAAGCGCAACATCCACGGCGTGATCGGCTTCGGCATGGGCGGCACGCTGGCCATCAAGTTCATGAGCCAGCGTAAACGTCTGCGCACGGCGGTCTCTTTTTATGGCGCGCTTCTCCCGCCCTTCGATTTTCTCAACAATCTCCACTGCCCCTTCCTCTACCATTGGGCCGGGGCCGACGAATCGGTCAACACAGCCGATATTGAACAGTTCCGCCAAGCCGCCCAGGAACAGGGAAAGCGCGTGACCATTCATAAATATGACGGCGCCCCGCATGCGTTCTGCAACGAAACCCGCAAAGATGCCTATCGGGCAGACGCCGCGCAGACGGCCTGGGATCGCACCATGGAGTTCCTGGCGGAATCATTCAAGGCCGATCTCTAACCTGAATTATCCATGAGCGCTTCTGCTGCAATTGCGGATTCGCTGCTGCGACGGGCGGGCTCGCCGCTCAGTCTCTCAACGTACTATTCAGTACGCCTCGGTCCCTCGCGGCTCCACGCGCCCGTCTCACAACGCGACTGCGCAATTTCGCGACGAACCGTCATGAATAATCCAGGTTCACACCCCGTAAAATGACCCCGCACGTGCTCGGACTCGTACTTGTCCTCTCGCTGGCCCTCGCGCCGACGTGGGTCGGTGCTGCCGATGCGCCGCCGTTCGTTCCCATCATCGAGCGGCATGCCCAGCCGCTGACGGCCGTCGCCTCGGACGCCGAGGCGCTGGCCCTGTTCTCCTCGCAGTTGGCCCCATCCCTGAACCTCAGCGCACCGCCGGCGCCGGACCAACAGCAGACAGCCGGTCAATTGGTTGCCGAGCTGGCCGCCTGGCGGCTGGCCGCAGCCATCAGAAAGGCGGCCGACGCCGACGATCACGCGGCGGTGACGGCCCTGTCCCAATCCGTCGCCGCGCAACGAAATTGGCTGCTGGCAAATGACCGATTTCCCGCGCTCCGCCGCCTGCTGGCATTCAGCGATACCCTGCCAGCCGGAGACCCCGCGCGCATGGCGCATCTCGCCGGTCTCGCCTTCCGCGCGGAAGCCGAGGCGGAACGGAACGCCCTACTGCTGTGGGAACGGCTGCAGTCGTGGAACGACCAGCTCAAAGCGCAGAAATCAGCGGCGCGCCTGTGCGGCACCTGGCAGTGGACGATCCACAACCACAAAAACCACCAGGAACACAAAACCGCCATCGTGCTCCTGCCACCGGGCACGCCGGCTCCGCCCGACATGCCGCAGCCTGCCAGGATGGTCGTGCTGGGCGACGCCGTGTATTTACGTTGGGATTTTCAGCGAGGCTACCAGGAAGACAGTTTGCTGTTCGTGAAGGAAGGCTGGCACCTGGAAGGGACGTTCACGGCCACGACCGGCGACTGGGGCGCGATCACCGGCAAGCGCGTCGCGCCGTGCGCTCGTTGAGCGCAAATGGCGCTTGGCGAGACTGGCGAGAAGGGCGGGAAAAGCGAGTCTCGCAAGTCTCGCTCGTCCCGCACGTCTCGCAGACATGCATTCATCGTTGCTTAAAGAATTGCCAGCCCAGCATTCCCCAGCCAGCGAGAAAGCACACGCCACCCAAAGGTGTAATGGCTCCCAACCAGCGCACGCCGGATAACGCCAGCACATAAAGACTGCCGGAAAAAATCAGGATGCCGGCTGCGAACAGCCACCCGGCGATGTAAAAGGATGCCTGCGGGTACTGGTGGGAGGCCCATCCGACCGCGAGCAGCGCCAGAGCATGATACATCTGGTAGCGAACACCGGTTTCGAAGACCGCGAGCATGTCCGGCGTGAGGATGGCTTTCAACGAATGGGAACCAAAGGCGCCGAGCGTCACTGCAAGAAAGGCGAACCCGGCGCCCATCACGGAAAAGAGTTGCGGTCTGATCACACCCGCTACATGCCTTCTCGACGGAGCTCTTTCATCACGATGGCCTCCGCCTCGAGCCAGTGCTCCATCTCCTGACTGCCATCCCGCCCGCGCTGCTCATACAGCTCATAGGCTTTCAGCGCAATGCGCCCGCGGATTTCATCCGTGAGCTCAAACGACTTCTCCTTGGGCCTGACGTTGGATCTGGACGAAGGGCTAGCGGCGCGAGGCGATTTGGTCGATTTTTTCATGGACCCTCCTTCCTAACATAAAGCTTGGTATGGCTTGCCAGCCGAAGCCCTCCGAAGCGTTTCGCGGAGGCGGGCGAAGGCTGGTGCCGGAGCCCGGGATCGAACCGGGAGCCTCCTTACGGAGGGAGGGATTTTAAGTCCCTTGCGTCTGCCAGTTCCGCCACTCCGGCTCGACGATATCGCTGGTGACTCTACACCCGCTCCCAAAGACGGTCAATAAGAACGAAAACGGCCTGCGTTCCTAAGAACGCAGGCCGTTTCAACAGGGACCGTGACTGGAGGATTCGATTAGACTGCGATCAGGCGCCGCATGTCCTTCTTCGCCAGCCAGGTCTTGCCGGACTCGACCGCCTGGGCGAGACCCGTCTTGATGTCCCGACCATAGCGCAGGGCCTGCACTTCCGCCCGCTTGGCGTAACGCTTGATCTGCCGGCGCGTGTCCACGCCTGATTGTGGCGCATAGAGCAGACCCAACGCCGCCCCGATGGCCGCGCCGCCCACCACCATTCCCGCCACCTTCGCTGCATCTCGTCCTGAATACGTCATGGGAACCTCCTTGGTGTGACTGTCCTCTTGTTGACTTCCTGACTCTTCGTGACTCACTCTTGATTTCACTGTAACGCAGAATGCGTGCCACAAGAAGATTCGAGAAGACTCAATGGGAAAACAATGGGTTAGGAGTGGTATGTGGTCCGGCTAGGGCGCAACGGCCCTGTTCCATTTTCACAACACAGTCACACTGTTCGTTTCAGAAACACGACACAGCACACGTTCAGCTTAGAGGCTTGCCAAATGAAGGGTCTGCACCGTACTATGCCGGCCATCCTTGGCTATGACATCGCTGTTTTTCTCCATTCCATATCCCAACATTGATCCGGTCTTCCTGCGACTGGGGCCGCTGGCGTTCCGCTGGTATGGCTTGATGTATCTGCTGGGGCTGATGGCAGCCTATTTTCTGATCAAGAACCGGGCCGCCGCCTGGCAGGTGGAACTCTCCAGAGACCAGCTCTACGATCTGGTGGTCTATGCGGCCTTCGGCGTCTTCCTGGGCGGCCGGCTCGGCTACACGCTCTTTTACAATTTCAAATTTTATGCGGAAAACCCGCTGAAAATTCTGGCCGTCTGGGAAGGCGGGATGTCGTTTCACGGCGGCCTGCTGGGAGTCATCGTCGCAATCGTGTGGTTCTGCCGGCGGCGGCGCCTGCCGGCGTTTCCAATCGGCGACCTGGCCGCTCTCAGCGCGCCGATCGGGCTGGGATTGGGACGGCTCGGCAATTTCATCAACGGCGAACTCTACGGCCGCTCGACCGACGTGGACTGGTGCATGGAGTTCCCGACCGGAGGGGGCATCTGCCGCCATCCGTCACAACTTTATGAGGCAGGACTGGAAGGCGTCGTGCTCTTTGCCCTGTTGTGGGGCATCGGCCTGCGCAAGACGCCGCCGGGCACCATCTTCTGGAGCTTCATCACCGGCTATGGGCTCTGCCGGCTGATCGTGGAGTTTTTCCGCGAGCCTGACTATCACCTCGGCTATATTCTCGGCCCCTTCACGATGGGGCAACTCCTGAGCGCGCCGATGATTCTGCTGGGCGCGTTCATGGTGGCATGGGGATATCAGAAGAAGGGAGCGTAGCGGCTCAGTCTCCCTTTTGTGCTCGCAGAGGGCGCACGCGCAGACGGTGCTCCCTCCATGCGCGCAGTCAAAGGCAGACTGAGCCGCCGCTCAAAGGGAGAGGGCGGCGCTTCGCTCACCAGTCAACTTCTTCCCTGCGCCTATACTTCATCGTTCATCCTTCATACTTCATCGTTTCTGAATTCTAAAACCGGTCGCCCCGTGTGTTGTCGCCTCGCGTTTTGTTGTGCCGGACCTACCGGCCCTGAGGATGGGAACGCCCGCCGCCGCCCCCTCCACCACCGCTCGGAGCCCGGCCGGGACCGGACGGACCTTGAGACCCGCGGGGAAATTCCTGACCACGCTCCTGGCGGGGCATTCGTCCCATGCCCCGATCAGTATCTTGATCGAATCTCCGATGGGGACGGCCGATCCCGCCACGTTCAGGCTCGGCCCCAATCCTTCCCTCACGGTCATGCTGCATCTCGCGGCGCACCTCCCGGCGGGCTTCACGGCGCTCTTCCGGACCCATATTCCGCCACCGCTCCCGTATCCGTTGACGCCGTTCGGGCGGAAGATTCCTGAACCACTCGCGCGCCTGCCGCAGCGACGCCCGTTCCTCATGAGGCAGCCGCCGGAACCGTTCGAATCGCTGCCGCATTACGTCCCGCTCCTCCGGCGTCATCTGCCGCCATCGCTGGAAGTTCTGCCTGGCCTCATCCCGCTCCTCTGTCGTCATACCCGACCAGCGCCTGGCGCCGTGGGCCAGCCGCTGCTGCCGTTCCAGCGGCAGGCGGTCCCACTGATCCTCGTAGGATTTCAGCAAGTGCTGTTCCACCGGGGTGAGCTCGTCCCATCGCGCACCGGCCTGTTCCGATTGACCCCAGGCCGGCGCCGCCAGCGCCAGCATGAACAGTCCCGCCGCGATCGCTCTAGTCATGGCCGCCCCCCGGCGAGGCGTCTCGCCGCCTGGCATCCTTCTCCGTGCTCGACACTGGTGCCTGCTTCCGTGCGCGTCGGTCCTCATTCGCCCGGCCCTCCAACTTCTTATGCGCCTGCTCGCCGGCTTCGGCTTTGGCGTCTGCCCGTTCCAACTCCGGCGCCAACTCCTTCATCTCATCCAGATGGAACGGATCAACCGCCGACCCGTCGTCGGTCTGCCAACTCCCGAGATACTCCAGCATCTCGAGATCCGGTGTCTGCTGCGCGACCGCCGGCACAGAGGCCAGAACCGCCGCCACAACCAGCGCCATCGCCAGCCTGCTACTCCGCGCCGCCGGCATCGGCGAGCCAGACATACAATTCCAGATCGTCATAGAATTCCAAACCCTCCGCAGAAGCCAGAAGCTCGAATTCCTCCATCGCCGGCAGCGGAGGCTGCGGCTGCGGTTGCTTCCACCAGAGCACGGTGATCAGGACGATTGCCGTCGCGAACCCGCTCGTAGCCAGCCACGGCATCCATCCCGGCTGCGGGCCGGCTTCCAGGGCCTGCCGGCGGGCTGCCTGCAGCCGCGCAGCCATGCGGGGATCGAGGTCCTGAACCTGCCGATCCAGCACCGCTTTGGCTTTGGCGAGCAGCGTCGGATTTCGTTCGTCCGGATTCACGACCAGTGGTCTCCCAATTTCTCGCGCAGAGTCTGCAAGGCGCGGGACAGGTGCGTCTTGACGCTGCCGGCCGAACAGCCCATCGCGCGCGCAGTTTGCGCCACATCATATTCCTCCCAGACCCGCAGAAGAAACGCTTGTTGTTGCCGCAACGGCAGCGCACGCACGGCGTCTTCCAGGGCGCGGGCCGCGCGGCGGTGCGCGACCTGGTCGTCCACCGCCGGCATGGAGACGTCCGGCACGGCTTCGAGCGGATCCGTCTCCTGGGTCTCCTCGCTTCCCCAGCGCAGCCACGTTCGCCACCGGTTCCGAACCGTGGTCCGCCGGTACCAATCCCGGATTTTGCTTTGAAGGATCCGCTGAAAGAGAGGGCCCCATTCCGTCTCATCCCGATCGCTGTAGTGCTGAACCAGCTTGAGCATGGCCTCCTGGACCAGGTCCAGTGCGTCGTCCTCGCTCCGCGTCGCCACGCAGGCCATACGGAACGCCCGCCGTTCCACCGCGGCCAGAAACCGATCCAGCGCCTGCGTCTGATCCCGCGTGCGAGCCATCTCCCTCAGGGATGTGTGTCGCGCTTCAATGCACGCCGCCGGTCGCAGTGTACGGCAGCTCACCACGTTCCCTGCCTACCATCCGCCCTGAAGGGCCTGCGTCGCACAGAGCCGAGCGGTCATGCCTGTTCAACGCAACAGCCGACTCCCGGTTGACCGCACCGTGACCTTAATAGGGCATTTCGTCGTCGTCGAGGCCGAAATGGTGGCCGATCTCGTGCGCCACCGTATCCTGCACTTCCTGGATGACTTCATCTTTCGTCCGGCAGAGCCGCAGGATCGGCCCGCAATAAATGATCACCCGGGCCGGCAGGTGGCCGGCTGGATCGAAAAACGACTCCCCGCCTTTTGCGGTCCCGGTATAGAAACCGAGCAGATCGTCTTCGGACTCCAGCTCCATCTCATCGAGCACCTCGCGTGACGGCTCTTCTTCGACGACGACCGAGATATTGTCCAGAAGGCGGCGGTAGGAAGACGGCAGACGCTCAACGGCCTTTTGCACCAGCACCTCAAATTCCTCAGGGCTGACTGAAAGTGTGCGTACGCGGCGACGGACCATGTGTCTGGTCGCTTTAGCCGAGGTTAATGATGCGCGGGGGAAAAGAATTCTCCGGGCTTGGGATTGGCCATGACGTCGCCATGCTGGCGGAGCGCCGGCGACGACCAGATCGCTTTATTGCCGGGGGCCAGATTTGCCGCCTCGACGAAGTGCTTGCGCGCTTCCTTGTCATTACGGAGCGCGTCGTAGACCAGCCCCAGATTATAATGCGCTTCCGCCAGGGTCGGCTGCGCCTTGATGGCCGCTTCGAACTTCGCCTGGGCGGCCTCCCACTGGCGTGCATAGAACAATTTGATGCCTTCCTCGTTGGCCGCAGCGGCCGCCGGAGCCGCCTTGGGCGGCGCAGACAAGGCGGGTTCCAGCGTATCCCGGCCCCCTCCTCCGGCACAACCGGCCAGCGTGACTCCGATGAGGCCAATGAAGCCGATCATGCCAATCACGACTGCCCGCACGCTTCTAGAAATCATTGCTTCCTCCTGATGAGACTCTTACACAGCCAACGCTTTTCCGTTCCGCACAAAGATCAGCTGCACTCCCACATCCGAAATTCCGAGGCACCGCGACACGGCCTCGCGGTACATCCGTGCCTGCCCTTCATAGTCGGCAGCCCTGACCTGCACCTCGCTGTCTTGTACCCGATCCGTCTTATAGTCGGCAAGATGGATCTTCCCATCGAGACGATACACGACATCGATCACGCCTTCCATCACGCAGGGCGTGCAGGCACGAGGCGAGGGGCTAGAGGCGAGCGGCTTCGCTCCTTCTTTCGGCCCCTTGCCACTTGCCTCTCGCCACTCGCCTTCCCAAGGCATTGCAAACGGAACTTCGCGGCCCAGGATCGTCGCGCGCTGGAGTTCCCGGTACGGCTCCGAGGCCGTGAAGGTCTGGAACATCCCCGTCAGTTCCTCTTCGATCTCAGCCATCTTCCCCGTCCATTCCTGAGCAATCTCCTGGCGACAGACCGCGGCGATACGCGCCCTCAAGTTTTCAGGCGCATCGGTGAAGTTCCAGTGCTGCAGTACGCGATGGGCCAGGGTACCGATCAGACGCCCCTGCCCGGCGCTCCCGACTCCCGGGCCCGCCGTTCCCACCCCCTGTTCCTTCCGGCCGCCAAGCTGCGTCGGCGTCAGATGCACGGGCGTGCTGCGGGCCGTGTCCCACGCGCGATCGCGCTGTTCCCATCGGGACACCAGCGACTTCCATTCTGCGGACGCGCGCAGCTTCGCCGGCGCCTCCTTGCGTCGCCGTGGCGCCCGATCGGCGGCGGCGACCACCGTTTGCCCGAAGGACACGGGGCCGATGTGGACGGCCGATTGCCCGGCTTGTCCGATCTCGCCGCTCGCCGCCTCTTGCAGCAATCCGAGGAACGCGCCCTTCGCCGCGCGGGCAGGCAGGCCGCCCGATAGAATCAGCCGCTCCTTCGCCCTCGTCATGCCGACATAGAACAGACGGCGCCGCTCGGCTTCCTCACGCACGCGTGATTTTTCTCCGACCAGCACCGCCCCCATGGTGCATCGCTCCCCCAGAGAGAGGCCCAACACGCCGCTCGACCAGTCGTGCGACACCAGCGGCGCCTCGCGGCCCCGGCTCGTCCCATGATGAAATCCCGGCAGGATCACTACGGGGAACTCAAGGCCTTTGGCCTTGTGGATCGTCATCACGCGCACCGCCTCCAGCGACTCTTCCGCCAGCGCGCTCTCGGCTTCGTCAGGCTGCTCGGACAGCCGCGCCATCATCACGTCGACAAACCCGGTCAGGGTCAGGTGCGGACGGTCGGCCAGCTCGGCCGCCATCTGCCGCACCTTCAGGAGATTGGCCACCGCCTGCTCGCCGTGCAGGGATGCCGCCGCCAGCTCCAGCACCGGCAGACGCGCAAACAGCAGGTCCACCGCGTCCGGCAGCGGACGGGCCGGCGCTTCCCGGTTGAGTTCGGCCAATTGGCGATACAGCGCCGCGAGCACACCCGCGCGATCGCGCGTCCACGACCCCAGCCGGTCCGCACGCCGGTAATCGAACGCGTCCCGCTCGCGCAACTCGACCAGCTCACGGTCCGTCATGCCGCCTAATGGCGAGCGAAGCACGCCGACGAGCGCAATGGTGTCGTGAGGATTGTCGATCACCCGCAGCAGGTTCACCAGATCCACGACCTCCTGCCGCCGGTAAAAATGCTTCTCGCCGTCGGTGACGTAAGGGATATCGTGCCGCCGCAGCGCATCGAGATAGTCTTGCGCATGCGTCAGCGTCCGGAACAGCACCGCCACGTGGCCGGGCCGGAGCGGCGCCTGCCGTCCCTGCGCGTCCGTCAGGGTTTCCTGATCCAGCACCTCATCCTTGAGCCACCGTGCCAGTTGGTCCGCTTCAATCCGGGTGGCGGCCGGCGATTCAAGTTCGTCCTCCCCGCCGGCCGTCACGAGACGCAGCTCGACCCCCGGATGCGCGACGCCCCCACGGCGTTGAGGCCGCACCACCAGCGGCACATTGGGCGGCTGCACGTTCTGCTGATGGCGCAACAGCCGGTCGAACAGCGGGTTGACGACGTCCAATACGGACTGGTGGCTCCTGAAATTCGTCGTCAACGTGCACACCAGCCCGCCGGAGGCTTCGAGCTTCCCGACGACCTGATCGAACGCCTCGATATCGGCCCGTCGAAACGCATAGATGGACTGTTTGGGATCGCCGACGATGAACAGTTTGCCCGGCTCCGTCTCCACGTCGCGCCAGCCGGAGCGCTGCCGCCCGGCCTGCTCCGCCAGATACAGAATGATTTCGTATTGCACCGGATCGGTGTCCTGGAACTCGTCGACCAGGATGGCCTGATAGTCGTGCTTGAGCCGTTCCCGGATGGCCGGATGATCGCGAAGCAACGCCCGCGCCCGCGCGAGCAGGCCGTCGAACGCGATCCAGCCCTGCGCCAGAAAACTTGCGCGCACCGACCGCACGAACGGCGGCAGCAGCGTGAGCACGTCTTCCATGAACTCGCGATCCACCGAGAGCACGTGCTTGGCCGCCCGGAGCAGTCCGGCTGCCTCGGCAAACTCCTCCTGGCTCCACCCGGCCGGCTGATCGCCCACCTCGCGTTCCAATTCCTTCCGCTCGGCGTTACACTGTTCAAGCCCTCGCTCGACCAGCGCGGCAAACAGGGCTTGCGCCGCCGCCAGCATGGATTCGATCTTCCGGCGCTTCGGCCGGTCGTGCGCGGCCAGCAGCGCCCCGGCCCGGTCCCGCCTCGCTGCAAACCAGTCGCGCAGGGCCGGAGACAGACGCGGGTCGCTCCCCTGCGCGCACAATTCATCGAGCGGAATCAGTTCGTTGCGCAGCGCGTAGGCCAGTTCCCGAAGCGGCTCGAGGCCGACGCTCGCCAACAACCGCCGCCAGCGTGCGTGCTGCGCGCCGTTGGGGCCCAGTTCCTGGTCGAGCCACCACTTCCACTGACCGTGAAAATGCTCCTCGAACCGCAACTCGCCGTCGTCCGTTTGAAAGTTGGGATCCACGCCGCTTTCCAACGGATGGAGCCGCAGCAGATGGGCCGCAAAACTATGCAGCGTGCCGATCTGGGCCTTTTCGAGATCCTGCAGCGCCGCCCCGGCCCGCCCGGCGATCTGTGTAGAGGACAGGCCGTACCGTGCCTGGATATCCGCACCCGCCACCGCGCCGGGATCGGCCGTGCCGCGAGGACTGCTCCCGGGCGCCAGCAGGACTTTCAGCCGCTCGCGCAGCCGGACTTTCATCTCCGTCGCGGCCTTGTTGGTGAAGGTGAGCGCCACCAGGTGCGTGATCTCGACCGGATGAGGCTCCCGCATCAGCAGATGGATCAGCCGGTTGACCAGCAGGGTGGTTTTCCCCGTCCCCGCGCCGGCGACCACCACGACGTTGCGATCGAACGTCGTCTCGGCAAGCCGCCGATCCTGCGCGTCCGGAATCGCCTGCCACTCACTCATGCGGCACCTTCTGCTTGCGCAACTGGCGGAGGAGCCGCATCGGAGGCGAACTATAGGCCCGCCACCACGTCGGCCCGTGAAAGCGGCGGCAGGCCGCTGAGAATTCGCAATGATCGCAGTATCCGTCCGGCAAAATGGCGTAGCGCCCCTCCCGGATCCCGCCGACAATCGCCTGCACCGTCTTCTTGAGCAACCCGCCGGCCGGACCGTTCCAGGCGGAAGATTCAAACCGCGCGCGCTCGACCTGGGGTGACGGTTTCCGCATGAGAAAGGCCAATTCGACCGACTCCGGTTTAGCCGGTGCTCCCTGCAGCGCGGCCGGCGCCGCTCCCTGGCCCGCCGGAGTCATCAACGCATACAGGGGCGGCTGCAAACGAAACCCTCTCACGGCGGAGGCCAGCAGATCGCGGTCGGCGCTGCGCTCGCCGCCGCCGTGCCGGTACTTGTAATCGATGACCCGCAGCGCGGGCGGCTGCGCCCGCCGATCCACGCGATCCAGCCGCCCCCGAATCCTGAGCCCCTTGAACGCAACCGGATCGACGGTGTCGAGCGAGCCTTCCGCCTCGACCTCGAACTGGACCGGCCGGAACCCGCTCGCGCGAAACTCCTCGCCGTCCGAGTCGAGCATGGCCTCCGCCAGCGCGACGACCGTTTCACGGGCCAGTTGCCAGATCAGCGCATAACCAGTTCCATGGTCCTTCGCGTAGGCGGCAAAGACTCCGTCGACCGCTGCCTGAATTTCAGCTTGCAGCTTGCTACTTGTCAGCTCACTTTGCGGCCACCCGGCTTCGGCCAGCCGGCGGTAGCAGCGATGCAACGTACCATGGCAGAGCTCGCCCAGAACCAGCGGAGACACGTCGCCCGCCGTCTCATGCCGGACAGGCTCGAGCCGGAGCACCTGCGCGGAAAAATATTGGAAGGGACAGCGCGCATACTGCTCCAGCGACGTCGGCGCCAGCCCCCGTGACGCCAACGCCGCCCACCGCCGGTCCATCGGGCCGGTCACCCCGTCGTGCTCGCCGAGCCCGTGGGCCTCGCTTTCGATGACGCGCAGCGCGGCATAACCGTGCACGAACAGCGCCCCGCCCCTGCCGACGCTGTCCAGCAACGCGACGGGATCGCGGCCCTGCAGAATCAGTCCCACCGCCAGCTCCTCGCGCGTCAGCAGCGGCGGAGCGAAGAGCGGCAGCTCCAGCCGGTCGGATAACCGCCGCGGCACGCTGACATCCGCGGTCCGGTCGTGGGACTCCTGCCGAAGAAACGGATCGAGATAGGCCGAGGGGGCCAGAGCCCGCCCGTTCGCATCGGCCCGTTGATACAACAGATAGAGACGCTGCCTGGCGGCTTGCTGCAGCAGCGCGAACAACAGCCGTTCCTCGTCATAGCCGGCCAGCTTTTCGTCGATTTTGTATCCCAGGGTTTCGTCCAGCAGCCGCCGGTTACGATCGCGCAGAAACGCATCTTCCCGGACATAGCGGGGAAAGATTTTCTCGTTCAGGCCCAGCACGAAGAGCGCGCGAAAGGTCAGGCCGCGCGCGGCCATGGCATCCAGCACCTGGATACCCGCATGGTCCGGAGGTTCGACCGGGATGGTGGCGCGCTCCACCGCGTTCATGAACAGCGCCGTCCATTCCTCCCAGCTCATCGTTTCGCCGAGACGATCGAGTTGGCGAAGCTGCGCCAGGGCTTCGCCGATCGCCGTTCCGCAGGCGACGGCCTGTTCGGTCACGCTGTCAGCACCAGGCCTGTCGGAGGTCAACCCGTGAATCGCAAGGTGCCGTTCCGCCAGGGCCGCGAACGCATCGGTCAATTCAACGGCGCTTCCCTGTTCCGGCAAGGCACGGCAGTCGTCAATCAATCGGGCAACCAGCTTCGCCAGCAAGCGCATCTGTGCTGCGTCAATGCGGACCGGCCCGGCTCCCTCAGCCGGCTCCTCCGCCGCATCCGCCGACGCCCACGCCTGCAACGACCCTGCCGACGACAGCCGCTGCCACTCCGGTTCGCCCCGTGTGATGCCCATCTCACGCACGGCCAGGCGCCAGAGATCGGGCCGTGGATCGAGCCCATCCGATTCCTGCCGATTCGCACGATAGAACGGAGACGTCAGCACATCCAGCATCGGTCCCCGGTAGAACTGCGTCAGCGGGAGCGAGGCCAGCTGCGCCACTACTTTCGCCGCCGGCTCCCGGATCACCGGCGAGCCGGCCGCCGTCACGAACGGAATCCGGTGCTGGTCGAGCGTCCGGCGGAGCGCGGCACGATAGGGCTCAAGCGTTCTGGCGACAATGCCGATTTCATCGAAGCGATAGCCGTGCGTCTCCACCAGCGTCAGGATTTCCTTGCATGCCACGGCCAGTTCGTCGTCCGGCCCGACGGCATCCATGATCCGGATCTTCGGCGACGCCTCCCGGTGCGCGTCCGGTTTGGTCAGGATCGGCTCCGCCCCGCGAAGCGGTTCGATGTGACGTTCGAAAAACCGCTTTGCAAACGCGAACTCGGGACCGTCACGGAGAGGAAAATACAGCGTGGCCGGGCGGCACTTGACGACCGCTTCGAACAGTGAGAGCTGCACCTGGGTCACGTCGTAGAAGCCGTAGTAGCAGACGCGCCCGAGGCGGGACAGCCACGTGGACGACGGCACCCGGGGAGTCACCGCCGCCGCCAGATCGTCGGCGGAGCCGACGTGCAGCGCGCGTCCGGCCTCTTGCACCGCCGCATGCAGCGTAAACAGGGCCTGCAGGTTGGGCGTCTCATGCGGATCGAACAGACCTTCCGCCACGGCCCGCAAGACGGCGGAGGGATCCACCGTGGCATCACGCAGATCCCGCATGGTGGTCCACAGGGCCGGCCAGGCGCCGGGAGGAAGATTCGACAGATCGAGGCCTTGCAGACCGGGAAGCTTGCGATGCGCGATACTGCCCAGCAGCCGTTCAAAGAACAGGTCCGACACCACCTCAAGAGGCCTGGCCGTTTCTCCGGCCTCCTGTGAAGTCTGCCGTTCATCGTCGAGTTGAAGTGCCAGTTGGTGAAATGTGAGGACATGGACATCGAGCAACGCAAGTTGGTGCTCGACGCAGAGGAGTTGTTTTAATCGGCGCCTGAGCGGAATGGACGGAACGACGATGGCAAGGGGGACGAACGGATCGGCGGATTTCAGCGACCGGACTTCTTCGACAAGTGCTGCTTCGAGATCAGGATGGTAGCGACCGGTGACGACTCGTAGCATTGATGCGTTCGATGTTCAACGTTCGACGTTCGATGTTATCAACCCGGTCAATCTCCAACCTCGAACTTCGAACCTCAAACTTCTCAACATCATCCCGTCTCCGGCCCCATTAATTCGCCATTGCAGTCCACGCAAGCCCAATCCCCGTCCACGAAGCGCATCGGATCGCCGCACGTCTGGCACTCCGGCGGCGGACCGGACGCCATCGGCGGGAGTTCAGGCAGTTCGATGTCGAGTTCGTCTTCAGGGTTACCCATGATTCGTTTCTCGTGATCCGTCATCCGTGAACCGTAATCCGTAACGCATCACGGATCACGCGTCACGCATCACAGGTTAGGCGTCTCGCGGCCTCATTTTCAGTTGCAGGGCTTTTTCGGCGCTCTGGCGGCTGGGCACGCCGATAAACGTCAGCCTGCCGTCGATAATGGTGGCCGGCACGGCGCGGATAGAATGGCGATCGGCCAGTTCCTGCCCGTTCGGTGTCGTGATATCCACTTCCCGGTAGCTGAAACTGTATTTGACCCGTAGCTCTTTCCAGAGACTCTTGGCCGACGGACAGGCTCCGCAGCTCGGTGAATATAAGAGGGTGATATTCGGCATGGTGTGCTCGTTTGGAACGTGCCCCGCATCTTAACACCGCCTCAAAAGAGGGCGCAAGGTCTCGAAGGGGAAACCGCTTGCCAATGCGCACGCCGTCCGCATAGTATTTCGCGTCACCGCGTAGGAACGTTATGAATCACTTCGCCATCGTCACCGCATTCGGACAGGACCGACCCGGCATTGTGGCCGCGCTGGCGGAGGGCCTCTTTCAGCTCGGCTGCAACATCGAAGACACCTCGTCGATCAGATTGCGCGGCGAGTTTACGATGATGCTGTTGGTGCGGCTACCTAAAGGGATGGCCGCCGACCAACTGGCCGACCGTCTACCCCCGCATATCTCCCCGCTGGATCTCACCGTGCTCTGCCGCGAAGTGCCGGCCCAGGCCGCGGTGCGCACACCTGACGCTGCCACGCCGACCTACATGCTCTCGGTCTATGGCGCGGACCATCCAGGCATCGTCGCCAAAGTCGCCCGCACGGTGTCGGATCACAAGGGCAACATCGCGGTGATGAACACACGGGTCATCGGCGCGGCAGACCAGCCGGTCTATGTGATGGTCCTCGAAATCAAGCTCCCCGACGGCGCCTCGCCCGATTTACTCCAGCAGGCTCTGGAGCAATTGAAACCGAGCCTCGGCGTGGACCTGACCTTCCGAAAAATCGAGAGCGTGAACCTCTAGTCGTGGCTGTTCGCCCGATTCTTCTCTATCCTGATCCAATTCTAAAAACGCCGACGGCACCAGCCTCGCCCGGCAATCCTGAGATTGCGCGGATCATTCAAGACATGCTGGATACCCTGCGGGCGTCGCCCGGTGTGGCGCTGGCCGCGCCACAGATCGGTTGCTCGGTTCAGATCATCGTCGTGGATGTCTCGCGGAAGAAAGGCGAAACCGGGCACGGGCTGGTGGTGCTCCTCAATCCCCGCATCCGGCATCAAGAGCGGGAACGGATTATTCGGGAAGGCTGTCTCAGCGTCCCGGACTATACCGGCAACGTGCTGCGCTACGAGCAGACCGTCGTGGAAGGATGGTCGCCGGATGGCGCGCCGGTGACGCTGACCGTGTCGGGATTCGAAGCGCTCGCGTTCCAGCACGAACTGGACCACTTGAGTGGAATGCTGTTTCTTGACCGCATCCAATCGCTGGACGTGGATTTGTTCCGCAGAAAGAAATCGTGAGCCAGCCGGCTCATGAAACGCGCCGCCTCCGTATTGCAACCGTTTCCCTGTTTCTATATGGTTACACGCGATGATGACAACTTCCGCGCGCCAGTTCGGACTGGCCGGCCTGGCCGGTCTCCTCTCCCCTCTCTGTTTCCCTGATTTCAATCTTGGCTGGCTGGCCTGGATCGCGCTCGTGCCGTTCCATCTGGCCCTCGACGGCGCCGCGCCGCGCCGCGCCCTGTGGCTCGGCTGGCTGGCCGGATTCATGGCGTTCACCGGCATCATGTCCTGGGTCGTGACCGCCATGCATCAGTACGGCAACATGCCGCTCATCGCCAGCTACCCAGTCATGTGGCTGCTGGCCGGCTATTTGGGACTCTATGTCGGCTTGTACGCGGCGGCGTTCGCCTGGCTGATGAAACGATTGCCTGCCGCCGCCCCCATGGGCGCCCCCTGCCTGTGGGTCTCGCTTGAGTTGATTCGCGCGCACTTTCTGTCGGGACTCCCCTGGATGCTGCTGGGTTACTCGCAATACCAGTGGCTGCCGATTATTCAGATTGCGGACATCACCAGCGTGTACGGCGTGTCGTTCCTGATCGTGCTCGTCAACGTCGCGCTCGCCGATCTCATGCTCTGGGGCTGGCGCCGCTACCACCGGCAGCCGCCCCAGAGCATTCCCTGGCACGCGCCGACTGCAGCCGTGTGCGCCCTGCTCGCATCGCTGGCGTACGGGCAGATTGCTCTGAACAACGCGCTCCGTCCGGATGCGCCGTCGCTGGCGATCGGACTCGTTCAACCGAATATCGACCAGGCGCATAAGTGGGATCAGGCCTATCGGCGCGACACCCTCGACCGCTACGCGACTCTGACCGCCCAGGCGGCAAAAGACGCAGACCTGATCATCTGGCCGGAAGCCGCCACGCCTTTCCTGTTCGAAGACGAGCCGATCTACCGGGTGGAAGTCGCGGTGCTTGTGCACCGGCATGGCGTGCCGCTGCTCTTCGGCAGCCCGGCGTTGCGGCGGTATCCCAACGGCCGGCCCTATCTATTGAACAGCGCCTATCTCCTGTCGCCCGATGGATCGATCGCCGGCCGGTACGACAAGCGCCACCTCGTGCCCTTCGGTGAATACATTCCACTCCATTCGTCCGTGCTGTTTTTCCTCGACAAGCTTGTGGAAGGCATCGGCGACTTCGAGTCCGGCACAACACCAACCATTTTCACCCCGGTCGTCCGGCCGGGCGTGCCCCAAGCGAAAATCAGCGTGGTGATCTGCTACGAGGTGATTTTCCCTGATCTCGTTCGTGAGTTCGTCTCGCAGGGCGCCACCGTGATGGCGACGATCACCAACGACGCCTGGTTCGGCGATTCCTCAGCCCCCTACCAGCACTTCGCGATGGTGGTCTTCCGGGCCGTCGAAAACCGGGTTGCCTTCGCCCGTTCGGCCAACACCGGCATCTCCGGCTTGATCGATCCGTCAGGGCGTATTATCGCTTCCACGCCCATCTTCACCGAACAGGCGGTCACCGGGCGCCTCCCGCTGCGGCAGACACTGACCTTTTATACCCGGTACGGTGATGTATTTGCGTACGCTTGTGTTATAATCACCGCGCTTTTAGGCATCGTGGCCGACTGGAGGAGATCCCATGCTCGATGAATTACGCATCCGCGTCAGGGCGATCAGTGAACAGGTCCGCGAACTTCGGGGGCATCTTTGACTTCTCCCGCCTGACATCGGAACTCCAAGAGTTGGAGCGGCAGACCGCACAGCCCGATTTCTGGAACAACCCGCAGAACGCCGCCCGCGTGAACCGCAAAAAATCGTCGCTTGAGCGCGAGATTCGCCGCTGGTCGGACGTCGAACGCCAGAACGGCGATCTGACGGCCCTGCTGCAACTGGCGGACGAGAGCGAGGACGCCGAGCTCTCCCGCGAACTCGAGGCCTCGCTCAAACAGTTCGAACAATCCGTCGGGCACCTGCGCATCGAACTGCTCCTGTCCGGAGAGCACGACGGCAGCAATGCCATCGTGGCCATCCATCCCGGCGCGGGCGGGACCGAATCGCAGGACTGGGCCCAGATGCTCATGCGGATGTATATCCGCTGGGCCGAGCGTAAGGGGTACAAGGTCGCCGCGCTGGACCTGCTGGCAGGTGAAGTGGCCGGGATCAAGAGCGCGACGCTCTCCATCACCGGCCCCTATGCCTACGGCTATCTCAAGGCCGAAGCCGGCGTGCACCGGCTGGTCCGCATTTCGCCGTTCGACGCGAACAAACGGCGGCATACCTCGTTTGCCTCCGTGTTCGTCTATCCGGAGCTTGATGACGACGTGGAACTGGCGATCGACGAGAAGGACCTCCGGATCGACACGTTCCGGTCCGGCGGCGCCGGCGGGCAGAACGTCAACAAGGTGGAAACAGCCATCCGCATCACGCACATCCCGACCAACACCGTCGCCCAGTGCCAGAACGAGCGCTCGCAGTTGCAGAACCGCATGGGCGCCATGAAAATCCTGAAGGCCAAGCTGTTCGAATTGGAAGAGCAGAAAAAGCAGGAGAAGTTCAACGCCATCGTCGGCGAGAAAAAAGGCATCAGCTGGGGCAGCCAGATCCGCTCCTACGTCTTCCAGCCCTATCAGTTGGTCAAGGACCTTCGAACCGGCATTGAAGTCGGCCAGGTGGATGCGGTGATGGATGGCGGCATCGACCCGTTCATTGAAGCGTATTTGAAGAAACAACTGACCGGCCAGGGAAGCGTTCAGCCGTCCGTCGTCAGTCCGGAGGAAGAGGAATAGTTTACAGCCTGGGAACCGATCGCACAGACGCAATACGATGGAAGACAACGATCAACGACAGCAGCGGCTCAAGAAGCTGGAGACCCTCAAAGGGATGGGCGTGGCCCCCTACGGCGCGCGCTTCGAGCTCAAGGACCGGGCCGGCGATCTCACGCGCCGCCATGGCGACAAACCCAAGACCACGCTCGAGCAGGAACAGATCGCCTGCACGCTGGCCGGTAGAATTGTCGGCCTGCGGCGGTTCGGCAAGGCCGCTTTTGCCGTGCTCCAGGACGGCGCGGACCGGCTTCAAATCTATCTCAAGAAAGACAATCTGAGCGAGCAGGCCTACAAGATCTGCGAAGAGCTGGACCTCGGCGACTGGATCGGCGTGAGCGGCATCCTGTTCCGCACCAAGACCGATGAGTTCACGGTCGATGTAAAGCAACTGACGTTCCTTAGCAAGGCGCTCCGTCCCCTGCCGGAGAAATGGCACGGCTTGACCGACGTCGAGACCCGCTACCGCCAGCGCTACGTGGACCTGATTGCCAATCCCTCGGTGCACGGCATCTTCGTGACGCGCAGCCGCATCATTGCCGGCATCCGCGCCTTCCTGATCGACAAGGGCTTCCTGGAAGTCGAAACGCCGATGATGCAGCCGATTCCCGGCGGCGCCACCGCCCGCCCCTTCGTCACCCATCACAACGCGCTGGCAACGGACCTCTACCTGCGCGTCGCGCCGGAGCTGTACCTCAAACGATTGATCGTCGGCGGCTTCCCGCGGGTCTTCGAGATCAACCGGAACTTCCGCAACGAGGGCATCTCGACGATCCACAATCCGGAATTCACGATGCTGGAATTCTACGTCGCCTACGCGGACTACACGGACCTGATCGCGCTGACAGAAGAGCTGCTCGGCCGCCTGGCCAAAGACGTGCTCGGGGCAACGACGTTTGAATACCAGGGCCATTCCGTGAATCTCTCCTCGCCGTGGCGGCGCTGGTCCTGGCGGCAGGCCCTGCTCGAAGTGAATCAACTGGACAAGACCGTCCTGACCGACAGGAATGCGGCGCTGGCCGCCGCGAAGAAGCTGGCCGTCGAGGTGGAGAAAGATGCGGCCCTCGTGGATATCCTCAACAAAATCTTCGAGGAAACGGTGGAGCCCAAATTGGTCCAGCCAACCTTCATTACCGATTATCCGATTGAGCTTTCCCCCCTGGCCCGCCGCAAGGACGCCGACCCGTCCCTGACCGACCGATTCGAGCTGTATATCGCAGGGCGGGAGATCGCCAACGCTTTTTCGGAGTTGAACGATCCACTGGATCAGCGTCAGCGGTTCGAAGCGCAAGTCGCCAGACGCGAAGCCGGCGATGTCGAGGCGCATCATCTCGATGAGGATTTTCTTCGCGCGCTGGAGCATGGCATGCCGCCCACCGCCGGCGAAGGCATCGGCATCGATCGGCTCGTGATGCTCTTTACGAACCAGGCGTCTATTCGGGACGTCATCCTCTTCCCTCAACTTCGCCCAGAAAAATAGTCATGCTGAACTCCTACGAAATGTTTATCGGCCTGCGGTACCTGCGCGCCAAGCGCCGCAATCGGACGATTTCACTCAATACGGTCGTCTCCATCACCGGCATCACGCTCGGCGTCGCCGCGCTGATCGGCACGCTGGGCATCATGACCGGATTCAAGGAGGACCTGCAGGCAAAAATCCTCGGTACGACCTCGCACATCGTCGTCCAGGACCGGACCCGCGACAGCATCACGGACTACGACGCGCTGGCCTCCAAGGTCGAACAGACCCCGCACGTCGTCGCCGCCACTCCATTCATCTATCGCCAGGTCATGCTCACCTCGCGTTCCGCCGTGCAAGGCGTCGTCGTGCGTGGCATTGATCCGAAGCGTGAAATCCGCGTGACCGAACTGGGGAAAAACATCACCACCGGGCGGCTGGACGATCTCGAATCGGAACCGGCGCCTGCGGCGGCACCCTTGCAACAGCGCCCGGCCTCCGCTGCACCCGGAACGGCGCCGGCTCCCTCGAATCCTGTCGGGATTGTTCTTGGCAAGGAGTTAGCGCTGCGGCTAGGCGTCACAGTGGGCGACACCCTGAACATCGTCTCGCCGGTCGGATCGGCTGGCTCGCTCAATGCCGTCATGATGACGCCGAAGATACGGACCGTTCGAGTCGTGGCGATTTTTCAATCCGGCATGTACGAATACGATTCGTCGCTCGCCTACCTGTCGCTGGCGGAAGCGCAGAAATTCTTCAACATGGGCGCCGCCGCCACCGGCATCGAGGTCAAGGTGGACGACATCTTCCAGGCCGCCGACATCGCGCGCGCCGTCGAGCAGACGCTCGGATTTCCCTACTGGGCGCGGGACTGGATGCAGCTCAATCGCAACCTGCTTTCGGCCCTAAAGCTCGAAAAAACGATGATGTTTTTGCTGCTGGTGCTCATCATCACCGTCGCCTCCTTCAACATCATCAGCACGTTGACGATGATCGTCACGGAAAAGCAGCGTGAAATTGCCATTCTCAAGGCCATGGGCGCCACGCGGCGCGCCATCATGCGCATCTTCATGCTGAACGGGTTGATCATCGGCGTCACCGGCACGGCGATCGGCATCCCACTCGGCTATGCGTTTCTCTATCTGATCGAGAAATACTGGACCTTCGACCAGACGGTCTACTACATCGCCCACATTCCGGTGCACATCCAGGCGCTCGATGTTCTGCTGGTGTCCGGCTCCGCCATTCTCATCAGCTTCGCCGCGACGGTCTACCCGTCACTCCAAGCGGCCAAACTCGATCCGGCGGCCGCGCTTCGGTACGAGTGACGACGTGATCAAGGTCGTCGATCTTAAGAAGTCTTTTCAGATGAACGGCTATACACTGAACGTCCTGAAAGGCATCACGCTGGACATTGCCCGCGGGGAAATGATTGCCATCGTCGGCGCCTCCGGCGCAGGCAAAAGCACGCTGCTCCACATGCTCGGCACGCTGGACCGCCCGACCAGCGGCAACGTGCTGTTCGACGGACAGGATGTATTCGCGTTATCCGAAGACGCGCAGGCGGAATTCCGCAACAAACGGATCGGCTTTGTCTTCCAATTCCACCATCTGCTGCCGGAGTTCACAGCCCTTGAGAACACGTTCCTGCCCGCCCTGATCCAGAACCGCCCGGCGGACGACGCGCAGAAGGAGGCCATGCAATTGCTGGCGGATGTGGGATTGAGCGAGCGGCTGCACCACAAACCGGGAGAATTATCCGGTGGAGAGCAGCAGCGCGTAGCGGTCGCGCGGGCGCTGATGCAGCGCCCCGATCTGGTGCTGGCCGACGAGCCGACCGGAAATTTGGATACTCACACCGGCGAGGCGCTGTTTGGATTATTGCGGAAGTTAAATACGTCCCGCGGCACGACCTTCGTGATCGTCACGCACAACGACAAGCTCTCCGCCCAGGCGGATCGCATCATCCGGATGGAAGACGGCCAGATCGTCGGCCGGTAAATTAAAATCGCGCGATGATGCTCACGTACGGGCCGTGCTGAAGCCAGTCCGCCCGGTCGTCTGATTTCGTATCGCGAGCGATAATCCGGTAATACCGGTACCCGACCGAGGCGCCCAGCCATTCCCACGGCGACACGGTCAACGCGGCCTGGCTATCGATCATCTCGCCTTTAAAGCCGGCTACGCCGAGCTTGAAGATATTGAAATCCCCGTGGAGCTTCAGCCAATCCACCGGCCACACCTGCACGCCGCCGCCGATCGTCGGAATCGGCGCCTTGATACTCTCCGAGATCGTCCCCACCACATTCGACCGTAATTTTGCATTGATGTCGAGGTAGTGGACCTGCAGATTGAGGTTCGAGGCGAATTTGGAGAATTTCAGCCAGTCGTATTGATATCCTCCGGAAATGTCCTTGAAACCCAACTCGCTATGCACCGACTGGGCCGCAGTGAACGTGGTCCCACCGAATGTGATGGTCTGCGTGAGCGTCTTGTCACCGGCATACTGCATGTCAAGGTAGGATGCCCAAACCCGGTGGTTCTTGGCGAAGTGCAACGTCGCTTTGGGCCAGACGAATTGCCTCGACGTGTCCACGCCAAGCGTGTCGCCCAGGCTCAGATTCGTTCCAATCATATTCGTTGCCGAGCTTTGAACTGTTCCCCTAAGCGAGGGAGCCCATCCGCGCAGCTCAAGCTCAACCCAGGAATCCTCTCCTTTTGGAACGGCCTTCTCTTCCGCATCGGCTGAGATTGCGCCAGCGGAGCTCCACAGCACCATCACCAGGACCGCTCGGCTGACCGTCGTGCCCCATCGCTTCATCTGATCCTCCTTGGCAAGAAACAGCCGCATCCGTCTCAGACAAGCTTAGCAGGCAATCGGTGCCTGTCAAACAAATGCTGATATCGGAAGAAAGGGGGAAAAAACTTCAGGAGGACGTGTGGGCGCGCTGGTACACCTTCGATTCGACGAACACCTGGAACAGGCTTGAGTCCACCTTCCCGTGCTTGACCTCGTCCTCCAGAATGGCCAGCGCTTTGGGCGTCGGCACGGCCGTCTTATACGGACGGTCTGACGCCGTCAGCGCGTCGTAAATGTCACTGATGGTCATGATCCGCGTCTGCACCGGAATGACGTTGCCGGGCACCTGCCTCGGGTAGCCGGTCCCGTCCAGCTTCTCATGATGGCCATAGGCGATCTCAGGAATGTTCTTGAGCGCCTTCGTCCATGGAATCGTCGAGAGAAACCGGTAGGTATGGGTCACGTGGCTTTCGATCTCCAGTCGCTCTTCCTGCGTCAAACTGCCCTTCGGAATGGACAGCGTGTGCGCCTCCTGCGGCATCAAGAACGGCTGCTGGCCGCCGTAGGACTCGTAGGTCATCCTGGCGATGTCGTTGAGCCGCTCGAATCCGCCCTGCGCCAGCACCGTCGGCCGGTTGCAGGCCAGGAGAAACTCGAGAATGCCATCCGTCTCCGCAATTTGCTTTGCCAATTCTTCGTCCACCTGCGCGACAAGTTCAGCCGTCGCCGCCCGATCGCCGGACATGAGCATATCCACTTTCTTCCGCAAGGCCTTCGTCTCGTACGTCCGCTTGATGAAATCGAACCGGGCCTTCATCTGGGCCAGGTCGCCCGGAAACAGTTTCTCCGCCTTGATCAGCACGTGCTCGCGCACGCCGACCTTGCCGAAATCGTGCAGCACGGCGGCATAGCGCATTTCCTTCATCTGGTCATAATTGAAGGCCACCTCCTTGAACGGACCGCTGTCGAGTCGGTCCAGGATCTCGGCCATGCCGCAGCACAGGGTCGCCACGCGGCCGCTGTGACCGCTCGTGGTCGGATCCCGGCTCTCGATGGCCATCACGCTGGCGTTAATGAATCCTTCCAGGAGGCGGTTGATTTCTTCGTACAGGTTGGCGTTGTCGATGGCGATGCCGACCTGGTTTGCCAGGCTGACGAAGTCCTGCAGATCATCCTGCGTAAAGGCCGCGTCGTCCTTCTTGTTGATCGCCTGCAGCACGCCGAGCAGTCTGTCCTTGGCCTTGACCGGCACGCAGACCATGTTGCGGGTGCGGAAACCGGTCTTCTTATCTCCCGCGGGATTGAAGCGCGGATCGCTGTAGCAATCGTTGATGATCTCGGGCTGCTGCGTCTTGGCCACGGCCCCCGCAATGCCCTGCCCGACCTTCAAGCGGATCTGGCGGATGCCTTCGCCCTTTTCGCCGAGCGCGACATCGAAATACAGTTCCTGGGCCGCCTCGTCCATCAGCAGCAGAGAGCCTGTCTCGGCGTTCATCACCACGGTCGCCGCTTCGATGGCCCGCTTTCTGATGTCCGCGGGATTCAAACTGGAATTCAACACCCCGCTGATCTCCTGCAACTTCTGAAGCCGCCCGATCTTGCCGTGGTGCTCGCGGTACAGCCGCGTCTTTTCGAGCGCCAGCGCAACCTGGTGGGACAGGCAGGCGAACTCGTCCACGTCCCACTTGCTGAACGGTTTCCCGCCGCGTTTATTGACCGCCTCCAGCACGCCGATGACCATCCCCTGCACAAGAATCGGCACGGCGATCATGTTCTTCGTGACAAACCCCGTGCGCAAATCCACATCGTGGGCCACGCGCGGGTCATGCTGGGCATCGTTGACCATCAGCGGCTTCCTGCTCTGGGTCACCAGCCCCGCCACCCCCTGCCCCAGCTTCAACCGGACTTCCTTCAGCAACTCGCCCTTCTCGCCGACGGCCATTCTGAAAAACAGTTCTCCGCTCGGCTCTTCCCGCATCAGCAAGGAGCCGGCCTCGGCATGCACCAGGGTGACGGCCGCGGTAATGGCCTTCCGCAGCATGTCGATTTCGTTTTCAGATGAATTCAGCGCCTGGCTGACTTCCTCCATCTGCCGGATGCGCTTGATCTTCTGCGCGTACTTGTCGATCAACCGGACATGGTCCAGCGCTTCCGCCAGGCGCGAGGCGCAAAAGTCCAGCAGACCGGCGATTTTCTCGACCCGCGGCTGATCTTTCGGCAGGCCGTACACGGCGACCACGCCTTCCACCGTTCGCTTGCGCTTCAAGGGCGCCGCCAGACACTCTGCCGTCGCCAGCGCTCGGTTCTCTCGCATGACCCGCGAGACCATCGGTTCGAACAGACGCGCCGTCTCCTCGCCTGACCGATTGCCACAGGCGGCCAGCACGCGCACGTCCTTGGTCTGTTCATCCTCAAAGTAGACGGCGGCATGGGAAGCGCCGGTTCGATCCAAAAATACCCGCAAACAACCGGACACCATGGCATCCATCGACCGTCCGTTCTGAATGGCCACGCTGATCGCTTCCGCCAGTTGTTGCTGGGTGAGCAGGAGATCAACCGGAGAAAACCCGGGAGCCGAGGACGCCACGTCGCGAGCCTGCGGCACAGGCTTGCGCGACGGTGCCGTACCGCGGGGAACGGAACGAGAGGCTTGAGGGCGTTTGGGTGATGCCATGGTTGTTCCGACTATCAGGCGACGGCGCGGCGAGGCAAGGCGGCCTTCAGCGATCGCACAAACTGCCCCACCTGCTCGGCCATCCGGACGTCCTGCTGATGATTGGCGATCTGGCGGACAATCGCGCTGCCGACGATCACGCCATCCGCAATTTCGCCCACTTTCGCGGCATCCTCGGGCGTCGCGATGCCGAATCCGACGGCGACCGGAACGGCCGTGGCCTTGCGGATCTTCTCGACGTTCTGCCTGACACCGCCCCAGTCAGTCAGCTTCGCGCCGGTGATACCGGTCAGCGACACATAATACACGAAGCCACGCGAGCGCCGTGCGACCATCGCGCGCCGGTCCGGCGTGCTGGTCGGCGCCAGTAGATAGATGATGTTGAGTCCGGCGTTTACCGCCTCCGTATCAAGCGTTCCTGCTTCCTCGGGAGGCATATCCGGCACGATGAGGCCGTCCACGCCGGTCCTGGCGGCTTCCCGACAGAAGTTTGCTTCGCCGAACGCATGGATCGAATTGTAATAGGCCATGAGCACCAGCGGAATCTGCGTCCTGGCCCGCAATGACGTCACCGCCGCCAGAATCTTCTTCAGCGATGTCCCGCTGCGCAACGCGCGCTCGGCAGCCTTCTGAATCACCGGCCCGTCGGCGATCGGATCGGAAAACGGCACGCCCAGTTCGATAATATCTGCGCCCGCCCGTTCCAGTTCCAGGACGATCGGCTCCGTCTCCTGCAGCGACGGATCGCCCGCCATGATATAGGCGATCAGCGCCTTCTCGCCTTTGGCCTTCAATCTTGCAAAAGTCGCATCGAGACGGTTCACAGGGTGACTCCCTGGATGCGAGCCACCTGATTCACATCCTTGTCGCCGCGGCCGGAGAGATTCACAATGATGACCTGCGACTTTTTCATCTTCGGCGCCAGCTTGACGACTTCGGCGATGGCATGCGCGCTCTCGAGCGCGGGCACGATGCCTTCCTCCCGTGCCAGCAAATCGAACGCCGACAGGGCTTCTTCATCGGTTGCGGAGGTGTACTGAATGCGCTTGAGGTCGTGATAAAAGCTGTGTTCGGGACCGACCGCCGCATAGTCGAGGCCAGCGGACACTGAATGAGTCAGATTGACCTGTCCGTCGTCGTCCTGCAACAGATAGGTCATCGTGCCGTGCAGAACGCCCGGCTTGCCGCCGGCAAACCGCGCCGCGTGCTTCCCGCTCTGGATGCCCAACCCTGCCGCTTCGACGCCGGTCATCCTGACTTTGCGATCTTTGATAAACGCGTGGAAGAGCCCGATCGAATTACTCCCTCCGCCGACGCAGGCGACCAGATGGTCCGGCAGTTTCTTTTCCGCGGCCATGATTTGCTTACGGGCCTCGCGGCCGATTACCGACTGAAAATCACGGATCAGCATCGGATAGGGATGCGCGCCCAGGACGGAGCCGAGAATATAATGGGTCGAGCGGACGTGGGTCGTCCAATCGCGCATGGCCTGGCTGATGGCATCCTTGAGCGTCCGGCTGCCGGCATCCACGCCCGTCACCGTCGCGCCGAGCAGGCGCATGCGGAACACGTTCAACGACTGGCGCTGCATATCCTCCGTGCCCATGTAAATTTCGCACTGAAGGCCGAACATCGCGGCCACGGTCGCCACCGCGACGCCATGCTGGCCTGCCCCGGTCTCGGCGATCACCCGCGGCTTGCCCATCCGTTTTGCGAGCAGGGCCTGGCCGATGGCGTTGTTGATCTTGTGCGCGCCGGTGTGGCAGAGGTCCTCGCGTTTCAGGTAAATCTTCGCGCCGCCCAGTTTTTTGGTCAGCCGACCGGCAAGATAGAGCGGCGTGGGACGGCCGACGTAATGCTTCAGGTAGTATTCAAACTCAGTCTGGAAGCGTCGGTCCTTCTTCGCTTTGAGATAGGCCTGTTCCAATTCAAGCAGCGCCGGCATAAGCGTTTCCGGCACATAGCGCCCGCCGTACTGCCCGAAGCGACCGCGCTGATCAGGAATGCTGGTCATAAAAACACCGCGCCATCAAAGAGTTGCAGTATATCCTTCACCCTACCCCGACACAAGCTTCGCTGCATTGATGAACGCGCGCATTTTCGCGTGATCTTTTTTTCCCGGACGCGATTCCACCCCGCTGCTCACATCCACGCCATAAGGCTTTACTTTTTGAATCGCTTCGGCCACGTTCTCCGGTGTCAGCCCGCCGGCCAGAATGACCGGCGCCGATTTGGCCGCCTCCGCCGCCAGATCCCAATTGGTCACCTGGCCCGTGCCTCCATAGGACACAGTTGAAAAGGCATCGAGCACGATTCCACGCACCCTTGACCGTCCTTTATACTCAGCCAGCGCGAGCAGTGAGTCCCGATCTTTCAGCCGGATGGCCTTGAGCACCGGACGGCCCAGGAGATCGCAGTAGGCCGCCGCCTCGTCGCCATGCAGTTGTGCGACGGCCAGGCCGCAGTCGTCCATCCAATCGCGGACGATCTTCACGTCTTCGTTCACGAACACGCCGACCGGCAGCACAAAGGGAGGGAGCTGCGCGACGATCCGCTTGACCACATCTGATGTAATACGCCGGGGGCTCGCATGGTGAAACACGAAGCCGATCGCGTCCGCTCCGGCCTCCACTGCCGCCAGCGCATCCTCCACGTTCGTCATGCCGCAGATTTTGACTTTCACGCCCATAGCTGAATCTAGCTCTGCGCTCCCATCAACTCTCTTACCTTTGCCCCAGCATCCTGGGCCCTGATGAGCGACTCTCCAACCAGCATGGCATGCACACCGGCTTCCAAGAGGCGAGTGACATCATCACGCTTATGAATGCCGCTTTCGCTGACGATGACTTTGCCGGCTGGAATCCGCTTGGCGAGACGGAGCGTCACGCCAAGATCCGTCGAGAAGGTTTTTAAGTCCCGATTATTGATCCCGATCAGCCGGGCCTCCGGCAGCCGTTCGAGCACGATGTCCAGCTCCTTCTCATGATGCGTCTCGATCAGCACGTCCATCTTCAGCTCTTTCGCCAGCGCGAAGAAATCCACCAACTGCCGCTTCTCCAGCGCGGCGACGATCAGCAAGACACAATCGGCTCCGTAGGCCCGCGCCTCGTAAAACTGGATCTCGTCCACCATGAAATCCTTGCGAAGCGCCGGCAGACCGACCTTGTCCTTCACGGCCTTGAGATCATCGAGACTCCCCTGAAAATAATCCTTATCGGTCAGGACTGAGACCGCCGACGCCCCATGCTTCTTATACTGTTCGGCGATCGTGACCGGTTCGAACTTATCTTTGAACTCTTCCCGCAGCAGACCCAGACTCGGCGATGCTTTCTTGACCTCGGCGATCAGCGCGGGACTCTCCGGCTTCCGCGTGGCTTCCAACGTGATGACAAACGGCAAGGCCGGCGCCTGATCCCGAATCCTGGTCTTCAATTCGGCCAGATACCCACGGCTCTGCTTATGCCGAATCTCCGCCCGCTTATGCTCTAAAATTTGATCCAGGATCATGGTGCGCGCTATTTATTGGTAAAGGCGACGAGCTTGTCCAGTTTGTCCATCGCTCCGCCACTATCAATTACTTTGCCGGCTAGCTGGACCCCTTCCTGCAACGTTTTGACCTTGCCCGCGGCCACGAACGCCGGCGCGGCATTCAGACAGACGATCTCGCGCTTCGGACCCTGCCGGCCCTTGAGAATATCCCGCGTGATCTGCGCGTTCTCCTCCGCCATTCCTCCTGTCAAGTCCTTCATCTTGACCCGTTGCAACCCGAAATCACCCGGCTCGACAAAGTAGCTTGAAACAATGCCTGCCTTCCCTTCTGAAATTCTTGTCCGGTCGGTCAGCGTAATTTCGTCCAGCCCGTCCATGCCATGCACGACAAAACAATGTTGCGTGCCCAGATGGACCAGCACCTTGGCCATGACCTCGGTCAGGTTGCCGTCGTAGACACCCAGTACTTGAATCGAGGCGCCGGCCGGATTCGTCAGCGGGCCAAGGATATTAAGCAGGGTTCGAACGCCCATTTCCTGCCTCGGCGCAGCGCAGTGTTTCATCGCCCCGTGAAAGAGCGGCGCGAAGAGGAACCCGATTCCGATCTCGTTCACGCAATCCTCGATGCGCTCCGTCGGCAGATCGATCTTCACGCCGAGCGCAGCCAGCACGTCGGCGCTGCCGGACTTGGACGACACCGAACGGTTGCCGTGCTTGGCCACGGTCAGCCCGCCTCCGGCTACGACGAAGGCCGCCGTCGTGGAGATATTGAAGGTCTGGGCCCGATCGCCTCCGGTGCCGCAGGTGTCCACCACCAGCGGGTCGGCCGCGCGAATGCGTGTCGCCTTCGCGCGCATGGCCCGCGCCGAGCCGGCGATTTCCTCGACCGTCTCCCCCTTGATCCGCAGCCCCATCAAATAGGCAGCGATCTGCGCCGACGTGGCCTGCCCATCCATGATGGCGAGCATGGTTTCCTCGGCCTCTTTTTCCGAGAGATTGGTTCGATCGGCCAGTTTGGCGATGGCGTCTTTAATCATAACAATAAGGCTCGAGGCGCGAGACACGTGGCGCGAGACAATACATTATAATTTGAGAAAGTTTCTGAGCAGATCTTTCCCGGCGGCCGTCAGAATGGACTCCGGATGGAACTGCACCCCTTCGACGCCCAGCTTTTTGTGACGAAGGCCCATGATTTCTCCTTCCGCCGTCTCAGCCGAGACTTCGAAACACCCGGGCAGGGTCTCCCGTTTCACGATCAACGAATGGTAGCGCGTCGCCTCGAACGGATTCGGCAGATCGCGGAAGATCGTCTTGCCGTCGTGGTGAATCATGGACGTCTTGCCGTGCATCAGGCGGTCGGCCCTGACCACGTCGCCCCCGAACGCCGCTGCCAGGGACTGATGTCCCAAACAGACACCCAGGATGGGAATCTTGCCGGCTAATTGCTTGATCGTCTCGACGGAAATCCCTGCCTCTTTGGGTGTGCAGGGACCCGGAGAAATCACGATCCGCTTTGGGCGGAGCTGTTCGATCTCCTTCACGGTGATTTTATCGTTGCGGTAGACGCGGACGTCCTCCCCCAGCTCGCCCAGATACTGGACGAGGTTGTAGGTGAAGGAATCGTAGTTGTCGATCATCAGTAGCATGGTGCCTTGAAATGGTTGATGGTTAATGGTTCATGGTGAAGGATGATCGAATCTCTCTCGTCATTACCCATTCGCCATCAACCATTAACCATGTTCCTACTCGAGCCCCTGTTCCGCCAACTCGATGGCCTTCATCATCGCCCGGGCCTTGTTGCAGGTCTCTTCGTATTCCCGCTCCGGCACCGAGTCCGCGACGATCCCGGCGCCGGCCTGGATATAGGCCTGGCGTCCCTTGATGACAATCGTCCGGATATTGATGCAGGTGTCCATGTTGCCGGAGAAGCTGAAATACCCCACGGCGCCGGCATAGGGCCCGCGCCTCGTCGGCTCCAATTCCTCGACGATCTGCATGGCCCGGATCTTCGGCGCGCCGGACACGGTCCCGGCCGGGAAACAGGCTTGCATGACATCATACACGTTTTGCGACGGATCCAGGTCGCCGACGACGTCAGAGACGATATGCATGACGTGCGAATAGCGTTCCACGCGCATGAGCGCCTCCGCCCGAACCGTCCCCTTGCGCGCCACCCGCCCGACATCGTTCCGGCCCAGGTCCACCAGCATGACGTGCTCGGCCCGCTCTTTGGCGTCCGCGAGCAGTTCCTTTTCCAGCGCCAGATCCTGCTCGTGCGTCTCGCCGCGCTTTCTCGTGCCGGCGATCGGACGGACGGACACCAGGCCGTCTTCGCACCGCACGAGAATCTCCGGCGAGGAGCCCACCAGCTCCACGCCACCCACCCGCAGGTAATACATATAGGGCGACGGATTGACGAGCCGCAGCGCCCGATAGATCTGCAGCGGCGTCGTATGAATATTGGCCTCCCATCGCTGCGAGAGCACCACCTGGAAAATATCGCCGGCCTTGATGTACTCCTTGCTCCGTGTCACCATTTTTTCGAAATCGGCCCGGCTCATGTTGGAGGTGAACGTCATCGGCTTGTGGCGCCGCTTGGGTTTCACCCGCCGCAACGGCCGGCGAAGGCGGGCGATCATGCCCTCGATCCGCTTGATCGCATCGGCATAGGCCCGACACAGATCGCCGTCCTTGCCGGACGGCACATGCGCGTTGGCCACGACTTTGATGGTCTGGGCCACGTTGTCGAAGATCAGCAGCGTGTCCGTGATCAGGAATGCGAACTCCGGCAGGCCGAGCGCGTCCTTGCGGCGAGGCGGAATATCCTCGAACGATCGCACGACATCATAGCCGAGATAGCCGACGGCGCCGCCGACGAACCGCGGCAATCCCGGCGCCGTCACCGGCCGGTAGGCCGCCAGCACTTCCTTGATCCGGTCCAGGGGATTGTTCCCCATCGGCAGGCGCTGGACCTTCGAGCCTTTCGTGATGACGACCTCGCCACGATCCCCCCGGATGACGACCGGCGAGCCGCTGCCGAGGAACGAATACCGGGCCCAGTTGTCCCCGCCTTCGATGCTTTCCAGCAGATAGGCGGACGGGCCGTGATCAATTTTCGTAAAGGCGGAAACGGGAGTTTCGAAATCGGCGAGAATCTCTTTGTACAGAGGAATCAGGTTCCCCTGCGAAGCCAGGGCGCGGAATTCGTCAAAGCTGAGGGAATAACCGGACAAGTGCATCACGGGTCCACATACGTTATGGCTGCGGTGCCGCGACCACTAGCTGCTGGCCCACTTCGATCACGTCGTTTTTCAGATTGTTCCACTGTCTGATCTGCTGGACCGATACGCCGTTCTGCCGCGCGATCCGGAAAATGGTTTCGCCCGCCTGCACGACGTGCACGGCTGGAGAACCGCCGGCCGGGGCCGGAGCAGGGACCGGAGCCTGAGCCGGCTCCGCCGAAGCAGGGGCCGGGACCGCGGCCACCGCGTCGGCCTTGTCTTTCTTCTTGGCCTTCTTCGATTTGGACGCGCCCTTTATTTGCGCCCGCATCCCCTCGGTCTCACGGGCCGCCGACGCTTCTTCCTGAATGCTGGCCAATTGCTCGCGGACCGCCTGAATCTGCGCCGTCATCTCGCGGTTGCGTCCTTCCAGTTCGCTCGCCAACGCCTTGGTTCTTTTCAGCTCGGCATCCAGATCGCCGGTCCGCTTTTCTTCCTGCGCCAGCAGCCGTTGAAAATTCAGACTCTTGTTTTTTTCCGTTTCATATTTCTCGGCCACCACGCAGCCGGTCAGCAGCACCCCGCTGAACCCGATCACTGCTAGTCGCAACACCGTCGTCTCATATGTCATAGGTCACCGACTCCCTTCTTCCCTGCTAAAACTCACTGCCGCAAGGATAGAGCCCGACGGCCGGAAAGTCAAAGAAAACACCAAATATAATGCCAGGATAGGAGCCGCTCGCGGGTTTGACCACTCCCCGGCTCTGTGCTACGGTTTGCCGCGCTCATTGTCCACCACGGATTCATGCATGAACAAACGCGACGCCCAGGCTCGGATCGATACCCTCAGCAAGGCAATCCACCGGCACGATTATCTCTATTATGCCAAAGACAGTCCGGAAATCTCGGATTCCGAGTACGACCGCCTCTTCCGCGAGCTGACCGATCTCGAAACCGCCCATCCCGATCTCGTGACGCCCGATTCTCCGACACAGCGCGTCGGCGCGCCGCCCCTCGACGAACTCAAGAAGGTGCCGCATGAGCGGCCCATGCTGAGCCTGGACTCCATCCTGGACCGCGAAGACGTGCTGGCCTTCGATAAACGGATGCAGAAGGAACTGAGTGAACCCCGTGTCGGCTACACGGTTGAGCCCAAGTTCGATGGACTGTCGGTCGAGTTGGTCTACGAGCAAGGCGCGTTCGTCCGGGGCTCGACGCGAGGCGACGGTACCACCGGCGAAGATGTGACGATCAATCTCAGAACGCTCCGTTCGCTCCCCCTGCACCTGCAATCCGACACCCATCCGCCTGCCCATCTCGTCGTGCGCGGCGAGGTCTATATGCGGCTGGACGATTTTCAGGCGCTCAACCGGCGCATCACGGAGCGAGGCGATGAAGCCTTCGCCAACCCCCGCAACGCCGCAGCCGGTTCGCTCCGGCAATTGGATTCGAAGATCACTGCCGAGCGGCCGCTGGTCGTCACCTGTTACGAAATCATGGGCCAGTCCGGCCAATTGTCCCCGACGCACTGGGACGAGTTGGAAGCCCTGCTCCGCTGGGGCCTGCCGGCTCCTGCGCACCGGAAACAGTGCGCAACCATTGAGGAGGTCATCGCGATCCACCGCGAGACCGAGGCCATCCGCGACGACCTGCCGTACGAGATCGACGGCCTCGTTGTGAAGGTGAACCGCCGGGACTGGCAGGAACGGCTCGGTGAAAAGTCCCGCAGCCCCCGCTGGGCCATCGCCTACAAGTTCACGCCGCGGAAGGAAATTACCGTCATCCAGGACATTGCCGTGTCCGTCGGGCGGACCGGCACGCTCACGCCGCTGGCGCTGCTGAAGCCGGTCGAAGTCGGCGGCGTCACGATCAGCCGCGCCACGCTGCACAACGCCGATGAAGTGGCGCGCAAGGACATCCGTGTCGGCGACACCGTGAAGGTCCAGCGGGCCGGCGACGTCATTCCCGCCATTGCGGAACGGATCGAGGTGCCGGGGCAGAAACGCGAAAAGCCATTTCAGATGCCGGGCCGCTGCCCGGTCTGCGACTCGGCCGTCGCCCGTGAAGGCGCCTACTATTACTGCACGGGCCAGGCTGCCTGCCCGGCGCAACTCACAGGCGCCATCGAACACTTCGCCTCCAAGAGCGCGCTGAACATCGAGGGGCTTGGAAAGAAAACCGTCGCCCAACTGGTCGAAGAAAAACTTGTGAACAACCTGGCGGACCTCTACAGGCTCAAGAAGGAACAGCTGCTTGAGCTGGACGGCTTTGCAGATCGGTCGGCATCCCTCCTACTGAGCGCCATCGAACACAGCACACAGGTCTCGCTCGAACGGTTCCTGATGGGGCTCGGCATCCGCCAGGTGGGCCAGCACATCGCCCGCGTGCTGGCCGAGCATTTCAAGACCCTCGATGCCATCATGGCCGCCGATCGGGAAACCTTCGAGAGCGTCCACGAGATCGGCCCGGAGATCGCCGCCAGCCTCGAGTCGTTTTTCAACGAAGCGCACAACAGGCAGGTCATCCAACAATTACGCGGCCTCGGCCTTACGATCGAAACCGTTCCGGAAAAAGGCAGGGGCGCGCGTCCGTTGGCGGGAAAAACATTCGTCTTTACCGGCGGGCTGGAGCAATTCAGCCGGGACGAGGCGAAGCGCCGCGTGGAACAACTGGGCGGCCGGGTGGCTTCGAGCATCAGCAAGCAGACCGATTACGTCGTGGCCGGCGCTGAGGCCGGCTCGAAACTGGATCAGGCCAGGAAACTGGGCGTGAAGATCCTGACGGAAGCGGAATTCGCGGCGCTGACCGAAAAGACCTAGAAGAAGAAACTGCGGTGCGTGACGGCGTGTTTGGTTTCTTCTGACTGCTTTTCGCCGTGCGGCTCGACTGGCCCGCCGGCCTTCTCCTCCTTGAAAATCTGCACGCTCCTGATGGACCTGGCGTCGGCCTCGTGCACGACCAGGCGGCACGGCCCCACCCGGACCTCCTCCCCCACGGCCGGGATGTGCCCGAGCCGCTGCTGAATCAGTCCGCTGATCGTATTGGATTCGTCTTCGAATTCCGTCTTGAAGAATTCGTTGATGCGGCGCACTTCGGTCCGGCCATGGACCAGGATGTGATTCTTCGCCACGCGCTTGATCAGCTCTTCGGTGATGTCGGTCTCGTCCATGATCTCGCCGACCACCTCTTCCAGGAGGTCCTCCAGCGTGATAATCCCCATCATCCCGCCGAACTCGTTGACGACGACCGCCATGTGCCGGTGCTCCTGCCGGAACTGCTTCATCAGATCGTCGGCGGGCTTCGTGGCCGGCACGAACGGCGCCGGCTGCGCAATATCCCTCAGCCGCTGATCGTCGCGGCCCTGCGCCAACTCCATGAGCGCCTTGGTCTTGGAGAGAATGCCCGTGACATTATCCAGCGAGCCGTCATACACCGGAATGCGGGAGAACTTCGACTCGAAGAGTTTCGCCCGCACGTCCTTCAGGAAGAACTTGCCGTCCAGCCCAAACACGTACAGGCGGGGCGTCATCGCGTCTGCCGCCGTAATGTCGTTGAGCTGGAAGACGTTCTTGATCATCGTGATTTCTCCCGTCTCGATGGAGCCGGCCTTGCCGCCCTCGTCGAGCATGATCTTCAATTCTTCCTCCGTGACATAGGGCGCCGTCATGCCTTTCCCGCCGGTATGCCAGTTGACCAGCGGCTCCAGCAGGAACCGGATGGGTGAAAACAATTGCTCCAGCCAGAAGACGGGATAGGCGCTCGCCAGAACCAGGGGCACGGCATGCCTGGCCGCCAGGCTCTTGGGCACCACGTCGGCATAAATCATCAGGACGAACGTCAGCACCCCCGTCGTCACGGCCAGAAAATCGTCGCCGAGGAGCTTCACGGTGATCAGCGCCGTCACCGTCGCGGCCCAGACATTGACCAGGTTGTCGGCAAACTCGAGTGTGAGCAGGAGGCGCTGGGGATTGGCCCGGAGGCGCAAGGCCAGCGTGGCCCGCCTGCTTCCCTCCTCGGCCAAGGCCCGCAGCCGGGTCTCATTGACCGAAAAGAAGCCGAGCTCGGCCGCTGAAATAAGGGCCGACAACAACACCAATATGGCGAGCGTCAGAAAGTCCATAAATGTGGAGAATTAGGGACGAACGGCCAGCCGGGCTGGCTGGATCAGGCATCCCCCTGCCATCAGGGAGGGGGGCACAAGAGCATTTTTGAGACTCAAGCAGGACACCAGAGTAGGTCGTGTAGGCCCACTGCCATTCATCAAGGTGGCACTCTAGCACAAAGGGTATGGAAGGTGCAAGAATTCTATTTAAAAGTATAATAAAAACAATGCGATACGAAATGTTTTAATGATCCGGACGCTCAAAAAGGCCTTCTTTTTCACCCGCCCACCCAGGCGTGCCAAGACACGCCGATGCCCTGGCAATGTCGCAGGGAGCGAGAACTCCGAGGCGTACTTTTTGGATACGGCGAGGAGGGCGAGCGACCGAGAACGCCGTTGGAGGCCTTTTCAGCGGCCGGTCAGGTGTCATCCCGGACAACCAAAGGATCAACTTGAAACTGGGCCTCCAAACGGCCGGCAACAGCCTCAGCCTGCTGCTCGGATGTAAAGCGCCCGACATGGACCCGGTAGCGACGCCCGCCCGCCAGTTCAACGACCTCCACCCGAACATCAGGATACTGGCCTCTGAGCCGGCTTGCAAGCGTCTGGGCATTGGCCTGCTCGGCAAAAGACGCCACTTGAACCCGAAGGTACCCCATGGCCCCAGGTCGCCCCTGATAGGCTGTCACCCGGATCTCGACCTGGTCCGTTCCGTTGCCGATCATGCCGAGAGCCTGGGCACCGGCCTGGGACAGATCCAGTATCCGGTTCTTGGCAAAGGGCCCCCGGTCATTGACCCGGACGGTCACCGTCCGGCCACTCGTCAGCGACCGAACCTGCACCACCGAACCTAAAGGGAGAGTACGGTGGGCAGCGGTCAACTGATGCATGTCGTAGGTTTCACCGTTGGCTGTTTTGCGGCCGTGGAACCCCGGGCCATACCATGAGGCCACACCCCGCTCTGAATAACCGACGGGATAGCCGGCAGCGGGAACATGGCGGGGGGCCGGAGCAGTCCCGCAGCCGTAGAAGAGAAAAAATGGGAGGAGAAGAGCGAGCGCCAGGAACCGCCGAGCGGTCTCGTTAAATTTCATCCAGGGATTCTCCCTTGAGAATTTCCTGCGCTTTGTTTACATCGGACACCGACAGCACAACGATGGCACGCTTGCCTTCTCTGGAGGGCGTGCAGTACCCACACGTAATATTGATATGAGCGTCCTTGAGATGCTGCGCAACAGCCCCGAGCGCCCCCGGTTTGTTTTCCAGGCTGAGGACCAGGGCTTGCTCTTCGTAATATTCAATCTTCTCCGCTTTCAGTGCGGCGTGAGCCTTTTCCACATCCGACACCACCACGCGGAGGTTGTCCTTCCCGGCGGCCTGGCCCGGTACTTCCCAGGCACAGAAGGCCTTGATGTTCACGCCCCTCCCGCCGAACACCTTGGCGATCCGCGCCAGCACGCCCGGTTTGCTCTCCAGACTCAACACAAATTGCGTTGCGATCGGCATCTCGTTCTCGCCTCCCCTCTACTTGGCAGTAGAATACTTTGGAGAAAGCATGTGGCTCAGACGACGCCTTAAATGCTTCCCTGCCCCACGATTGAGGCTTTCAATATAGCCAATTTTTCCTTTCAATGAAATCAGCTCCCTCCCCGGAAACGATTGAGGCCCCTGACAGTTCTCCATCACATCAAGCAGGCCTCTGACCTCTTTTAACATTTTACTGGGAATGTCAGGACCACCATTGATCCTAACGCCGGTAACAACTTTTTCAGATTTATGGTCAGCGATTTTCGTTTTAGATTCATTAATACGGTACCCCTCTTGCTGAACAATCCTTTTAAAAGTCGGAACCAACCGCCCAACATAGCCTGGTCCAGAGAACGCAATGTCATCCACATACTGAGTATATACTGCCCCATGATGTACCGATAGACCTGCCAACCGCTTAACCAAAGGCTCGCTCACAATCGCGGCGAGGATCGTGCTCGTGGGGGACCCTTGAGGAAGACAACCGTTAAGCGTGGTGAGACGCGTTAAATATCTCGCTACATCTGGAGAACAACCAAGACGAGCATAGAATAATCTGTACACCCGGTGGTGACTTACACTGGGAAAGAAATCCTTCAAATCCATACTGAAAAGGCCTGAGTTATCTACATGGCTCAATGCATTTCCCAAGTGTGAGTGGCCCTTCCGTCCCCCATGTACATGCATCGGCAATACAACCCGCTGCAGAAAAGGCTGAAGCTTGTCGAGAATTTCACGGAGTCGGCCATATGGTGTCGCAAGAGGTCTAGGCTTTCCTTTAATAATCCGAGTGCCTTCTCTGTAATACCGTTTGGGATCTCGGCATATCTTTGCAATTTCCTGCGGAGTCGCCCCAAGAATCTTGCCAAGATGCTGGACATCGCGAATATTAAGCGAATGAAGGGGTCTCATCGATATCCCGTAAGTGAGTTTCAGAAACTAAACAGAAGACAAAGAAACGTAAGGAACTTCGAGGAAATTATTGCAGTTGGTAAGTAAAGAGTGAATCTTCCTCATTACCGCGGCCGAATACGCAACAGCTTCAAACACCTTCCCCCAAAACACAGTGTTCTGGGGACTTTTGCGAAGAACCTTCCGCAAACGTTGCGCTCGCTTGAGTGTGCAGGCCAGATCCACCAGCCCCGGATCACCCCGCGCTCCAGCTTGCCGATGCATTATCGACAAATCGATAACAAGCTCATCGGCAATCTTCAGCGCAGAAGCTCTCCAGCGGCTGGCATGAGCTTTACGACATATCATGTCTACCACCTCCCTTCTCAGTTATGGCTGAGCGACTAGCAAAACCGGGCTTCGCTGAATCGCCTCTTTACCGTATCAACTGATCGAACAAAAGTTCGTCATGGACAGATAGTTACACCTTCCGTCCATGTGTCCTGTTGCTACCTCATTCAGTCAATGTCGCTTGTTTGTTCTCGCCTGCTATAGCTCATCATCTAGCGAGAGAGGACAGAGACCACCTGCAGCTTCAAGACACCCTTTCCAATTAGGAAAGGCGGTCACGATATAGCCGTGACCCTTCAATTACGCCGATTATACGGCGGGAGAAGGGGTGGATTTTGCTTCATGCCAGCCTAATCGTTAGTCACCTCCTTGGTTTTAGAAACACGACCTTGTTCTCTTCACGACAGCTGAAAGGCTCCGTTCACGAATGAATATTCGTACACGCCGTTCAGCGTGATGGTGGACCGCAGGGCGATCGTCTGCGCCTGCGCGCGGCGCCCCTTGGGCACGAACACGAAGAGCGGTACTCCCAGCCCCGTATCGTCCTGCCAGCGTCCGCTCGTGCCGGCCGCCATCAGCGAATCTTCCGTTTCCACTTCCGCCACCCACTCCATCTTGTTGCGCCCGGCCTTGAACGTCCATCCGATGATATCCGCATAGCTCCGGTCGGACTCGGCCCACTTGGCCCGCTCCTCGTCGGAATTGATCGTGATCTGGCACTGCCAGGATCGGGCCCAGCGTTGCGCGACCAGGTTCACCACCTGATCGTGCGCGGATTGCGTGACGATATCGCGCGTGATTGTGCTCATCCGGCCTCTCCTTCTTGCTTACGAGCACCCACTGGTCGAACCACAGCCCATGCACTTGAGGCAGGTGCCGTTTCGAACCAGCTTGAATTGCTTGCACTGCTGGCACGGGTCGCCCTCGTACCCCTGCAGCCGGGCCGTCTGCCGCTGCGTCTGAACCGCCGTTGCCGTGGCTGTCAGCGTGACGGTTTCCCGCGTCATCTGCGTCATCTCCATGCGCGCGACGCTGGCATGCCCGCTGCCGAGACCGCTTCCCTGACCGTTGCCGTTTCCCTTGCCGTCGCGTTTCGGAAACCGGTCCGTGCTGATCGACAGACCGGCCAGCGACTCGGCATCGGCCTCCTCCGCATCCATGCACTCCGGGTCCTGCTGGTCCTTTTCCATCGAGTCCATGCGCAGATCCTCTTCCTTCACCTGCGCAAGATCGCCCCGGTCCAGGTAGGTGATCGCCAGCTCGCGGAAGATGTAGTCGATGATCGACGTGGACATCTTGATCCGCTCGTTGAGTTTCACCGGCCCGTTCGGCTCGAACCGCGTGAACACGAAGGCCTCGACATATTCCTCGAGCGGCACGCCGTGCTGCAGCCCCAGCGAGATCGCGATGGCGAAGCAGTTCATGAGACTGCGGAAGGCCGCCCCCTCCTTGTGCATGTCGAGGAAGATTTCACCGAGCGAGCCGTCGCTGTATTCGCCGGTCCGCAGATAAATCTTATGCCCGCCGACAATGGCCTTCTGGGTATAGCCGGCGCGCCGCTCCGGCATCCGGCGGCGCCGCCCGATATAGCGCACCATCACGCGCTCGGTGATTTTCTCCGCCATCTTTAGCACGTCGCCGCTCTCGACGGCCTCGGACGCCTCCGTGGACGCGTTGAGCGGCTGGCTGAGCTTGGAGCCGTCCCGATAGAGCGCCACGGCCTTGTTCATCAACCGCCACGCGAGCAAATACGAATCCTTGACCTCCTGCACCGTCGCGTCGGCCGGCATATTGATCGTCTTGCTGATCGCGCCGCTGATGAAGGGCTGCGCGGCCGCCATCATGCGGATATGCGCATCCACGGCGATATAGCGCTTGCCGATCCGGCCGCAGCGGTTGGCGCAGTCGAACACCGGCAGGTGTTCGAGCTTCAGATGCGGGGCTCCCTCCACCGTCATGGTGCCGCAGCAGTAATCATTGGCCGCCACGATCTGTTCCTGCGTGAAGCCGAGCACCCGGAGCATGCTGAAATTCGGATCGTTCAACTGCTCGTCCGTGAAACCCAGCTTCTCCTTGCAGAACTCCTCGCCGAGCGTGTACTTGTTGAACGCGAACTGGATTTCGAACGCCTGCCACAGGCCCGTCTCCAGGCAATCGAGCGCCGCCCCATCGAATCCCTTGGCTTGCAATGATTCGTGGTTGATGAAGGGCGAGCCCTTGAGCGTCCGCCGGCCCGTGCAATAGGTGACGATCTCCTGGATCTGCGCCTCGCCGTAGCCCAACGTTTGCAGCGCCGGCGGCAGGCTCTGGTTGATGATCTTGAAGTAGCCACCGCCCGCCAGCTTTTTGAATTTCACCAGGGCAAAGTCCGGCTCGATGCCGGTCGTGTCGCAATCCATGACCAGGCCGATCGTGCCGGTCGGCGCGATGCAGGTCGTCTGCGCATTGCGATAGCCATAGGCTGTGCCCAGTTCCAGCGCCCGGTCCCAGGCCCGCCGCGCGCCGAGCAGAAGATCCGGCGGGCAATGCTCCGGATGGATGCCCACCGGCTTGACGGTCAGCCCTTCGTATTCTTCCGGCGCCGCGTTGTAGGCCGCCCGCCGATGGTTACGCATGACCCGCAGCATGTGCTCGCGGTTTTTCGCGTAGCCGTCGAATACGCTCAGTTCGGCCGCCATCTCGGCCGAGGCCGCATAGGATTCGCCGGTCAGGATCGCCGTGAGCGCGCCGCAGATCGCCAGCGCCTTGGGCGAGTCGTAGGGAATGCCCTGCCGCATCAGGACGGTGCCGAGGTTGGCGTAGCCCAGGCCCAGCGTCCGGAAGATAAAGCTCTTCTGCGCGATCGGCTTGCTCGGAAAGGACGCCATCAGCACGCTGATTTCGAGCGTGATCGTCCAGAGCCGCACCGCGTGACGGAAATCCTCCAGATTGAACCGGCCGTCCGCCGTGTAAAACTGGCTGAGGTTCAGGGAGGCCAGGTTGCAGGCCGTGTCGTCCAGGAACATGTATTCGCTGCAGGGGTTGGACGCGTTGATCCGTCCGTCCTCCGGGCAGGTGTGCCACTCGTTGATCGTCGTGTCGTACTGCGTGCCGGGGTCCGCGCAGATCCAGGCCGCCCAGGCGATCCGGTCCCACAGCTCGCGCGCCTTGATCTTCTTCGTGACCTTGCCGTCCGTCCGCCGCTTGAGCTGCCAGTCGCCGTCTTTTTCCAATGCCTCGAAGAACTGATTCGGGATGCGGATGCTGTTGTTGGAGTTCTGTCCCGACACCGTCTGGTAGGCCTTGCCGTCCCAGTTGACGTCGTACTCGTGAAAGAGAAAATGCGTGAAGCCTTCCTGGGCATAGCTGAACATGCGCTGGATGTAGGCTTCCGGCACGTACGCCTGCCGCGCGGCGCGGATGGCCTCCTTCAGCGCGGGATTGTTCTGCAGATCCGTCTCCGCCCTCGTCCCGCCGGAGCCGTCCGGAACGTGGCAGGCCTTCAGCACCTCGTTCAGGCGCTGCGCGCAGATCTTGGAGCCGGCCATCATGGCGGCCACCTTCTGCTCCTCGATCACTTTCCATTCGATGAACTCTTCGATATCGGGATGATCCAGGTCGAGGCAGACCATCTTGGCGGCGCGTCTCGTGGTTCCGCCGGACTTGATGGCGCCGGCGGCGCGATCGCCGATTTTCAGAAACGACATCAGGCCTGAGGACCGCCCGCCGCCCGACAGCGGCTCGTTGTCGCCGCGGAGCTTGGAGAAGTTCGTGCCGGTTCCCGATCCGTACTTGAACAGCCGAGCCTCCCTGGTCCAGAGGTCCATGATGCCGCCTTCGTTGACCAGATCGTCTTCGATGGACTGGATGAAGCAGGCATGAGGTTGCGGATGCTCGAAGGCGTTGGTCGCCTTCGTCATGTGCTTGGTCTTGGGATCCACATAATAGTGGCCCTGCGCCGGCCCCGAGAGGTTATAGGCATAGTGCAGGCCGGTATTGAACCACTGCGGAGAATTGGGAGCCGCCATCTGGCGCGCCAGCATGTGGCACATTTCGTCGTAAAAGGCAGTGGCGTCTTCCTTGGTATTGAAGTAGCCGTGGGTTTTCCCCCAGTGCGTCCAGCAACCGGCCAGGCGATTGAACACCTGTCGGGCATCGCGCTCACCGCCCGTCGCCGGCTTTCCGTCCGGCCCGGTGAGGGACTTCCCGTCTGCGCCGACCTGCGGAATACCCGCCTTGCGAAAATATTTCTGAGCCAGAATGTCGATGGCCAATTGAGTCCACTGCTCGGGGGCATCAATATTGTCGAGCTTGAAGACGACGGACCCATCGGGATTCCTGATCTCAGAGGAACGCTTCACGAACTGGATCCCTTCATAGGGACCCTGCCCCTTCCGCGTAAACCGACGTTCGATCCTCACGTCATTCCTCCTTAGCTTGTCGCTGCGAATATCAGCCGACCCTGCCGTCGCAGGCATCACTCGTTGAGGAGCGTTTCAGAAAAAAATAGCGAATACCTCAAGAAGCGAGATATTCGCTTATCCTATTGATATTTCTATGTTAAATAGACTGCCTGGCCCACGGTTCAACCCCTGATGAGTATGAAACCCCTTCATCACGCCTCTCCGTAAGCACCAAGACAGTTAGTAAGCCGGAAGGATATAAAGTGGAGGGCACTATAGGCCCAAATATTGGGCTTGTCAAGGATATTTACACTACATATAGTGGTTTTTATGTGGATAGCTTGAAAAAGCTGTGGATAGCGTAATCCGCGCTTAGGGAGCGGATAGACGCACACTCGCGGCTGCCTTTATTAACAGAAATGGGGTGTTGATTGAAGGTGGATTTCGAGTAAACGAAAAAACTACCGATTGAGGGTCGCAACCAATCGCCCGAGTTTCACGGTCGCCTCTTCGACCCCTTCAACAGGAATAAACCTGGACGCAACGCCAACCACGACGACTTTCTGCTCCAGCACATGGGATTCGAACAGAGAGAAGAGGCCGAAGTTGCGCCGCTGTGTATATTTCTGCAGCACCAGCCCAATAAGTTTCGGTCCCTGGGTCGTATAGAGGCCATGCATCAGCGTACGTTCCTGCTCCGAGAGGGATTGATCCATCCGCGCGACCGCCAACCCGAGTTGCGCCTGGAGAAACGCCCCGTAATCCTGCGAGCTCGGATTGGTCAAGGCCAAGACGACGCACAGTCCCAGCAGGCTTGCCACAATGGCGAGTTTGATATTGCTCACAACGTTTCCCTTCCCCACGATGGACTGGCGGCGCACAGGGCATCATGCCGCCCGTCCTGAATCGAGTCAAGGCGCGTTGACAATTGCGCGTCAGTCGCCTATCGTGCGCGCAACTGCCTGTACGCATCACACCGATGAGGAGGATGCCATGTACGTCTGGAGCAAGAAAATCGTCTGGGGATTGCTGGCCGCCTTTGCCATACTGATCGGAATCTTCTTTCTGGAGGGTCCCGGCACCGCCGCCAGCCATCTCAAAAGCCATACGACGTTCTGGATCACCCTGAACTATGCCGGCCTCGTCATCTGGCTGTTCGTCTGGATGATCGACCAGGCCACCACGCGCGGGAAGAACGTCTGGCTGTGGCTGGTTCCATTTTTACTCGCTCCCCTGCCCACGCTCATGGCCTATGTCCTGTTCCTGCAGCGAAAAGCGGCTTAGTGTCTCAGAATCCCGGTAGGCCCGTCCTGGCCGAGGTGCGCGCGCAGTCGCCAGACGACCCACAGACCCGGCAGCGACGCCAGGATCGTCACGAAGAAAAACGCCCCCCAGTCCAAGGCTTCAACCAGCTTCGCCGCAGGCACGCCCAGCCAGATACGGTTGAGCGACTCCAGAGACGTGAGGAGCGCAAACTGCGTCGCCGTAAACCGGTGGTCGCAGAGCGACATGATCAGGGCCACGAACGCGGCGGTGCCCATCCCCCCGGCCAGATTTTCGATCACCACCGTGGCAATCAGCATCTCGTACTGCTTGCCGGTCAGCGCCAGCACGACGAACGCCAGATTGGACAGGGCCTGCCCCGCGCCAAAGACCAGCAGCGATTTGGCCAGACTCCACCGCGTCATGGCCACTCCGCCGACCATGGCTCCGAGAATCGTCGCGCCCAGGCCGATGCCGCGCGCCACGCCCACATCCGTTTTCTCGAATCCCAGCCCCTGGATGAGAAAGGGTGTCGTGAGAGAGGCGGCGAACGCGTCGCCAAGTTTGTAGAGCAGGAGCAATCCGATCAGCGCGACGGCCATCGGACGGGAAAAAAATTCGGCCAGCGGCCCCCACACGGCTTCGGCCATGGTGGCGGGAAGAGCGGGCGGCGCGTCCGGCTCCGTGCAGAGGAGAATCGTCACGAGACCGATCGTCATCAAGCCGGCCATGGCAAGATAGGCACTCGACCACCCGATCGAATGCGCCACAAACAACGCAGCTGATCCGGCCGCCAGCAGCGCCACCCGGTAACCGGCTACCCAAATTGCCGCACCAAGGCCCCGTTCGTGGGGCGCGAGAAGATCCGTCCGGTAGGCATCGAACACGATATCCTGCGACGCAGATAGAAAGGCCACCAGCAACGCCAAGGCGCCCAGCAGCGGCAGCGCATCCCGCGGGCTCGTCGCCGCCATGGCCAGCACGCCTGCCATGAGCGCGGTTTGCGTCGCCAGCATCCAGCCTCGCCTCCGCCCCAACCAAGGCGGGACGAGACGGTCCATGAACGGAGCCCATAGAAATTTCAGCGCATAGGGCAGGCCGACCAGCCCGAACCAGCCGATCGTCGACAAATCGACGCCTTCATCCGTCAGCCAGGCTTGCAGCGTGCCGGCCGTCAGCGCCAGCGGCAGTCCCGACGCAAACCCCAGCGGCAGCATGACGCCGATGCGGCGATTATGGAAAAATGCCAACGGAGACGAGGGCTTCACTCGATCTGCGGCAGGCAGGCCGTTACCCCGCATGCGTCATGCCGGTTTACTCAGCACGATTGGCCGTTGAAGGTGCAGGGCTTGTAGCGGGACAGATCGAAATCGATGTTCTCCTGATAGACCCGTTCGTTGCCGTTCACGCCGTCCCGTTCCGGATCGTTCCACATCGTGTGGTTCCACCAATAGAACAGCGGCTGCGGTTCGGTATAGTACACGGGATTTCCGTAGTTGCTGCGCGCATGTTCCATGACCGACCGGCCGGTGATGTAGTCCACCACGCCGTTGCCTTTCAAGGAATAGAGCATGATGAACAGCCGGGCCTCGTGATCGTAAATCTCGTCCAGGCGCAGATTCGTATCCGGCTCGACGGGCAGGTGCTCCTTCGACAAGGCGGCGGGCGCACCGACAGACGACAGCACCAGACAGGCACAGACGAACCAGATTCTTGCGCTCACCATCCGTGCACCCCACGCATGACCGGCAAGACACGTCAAAACGGAGCGCATGGTACCATAGCCCCTCCTTGCCGTCCATGCGCTCTCCTCCCTATAATGGGCATGATGACGACCGGACGACCACGAGCCTCCCTGCATACGCTTGGCTGCCGCCTGAACCAGGCGGAAACGGCGCTGCTCGCCGACCGCTTGCAGCAAGACGGCTACCGGATCGTGGAGTACGGTCGGCCGACCGACCTGCTGGTCCTCAACACCTGCTCGGTCACCGACGAAGCGGAACGGATGTGCCGGTATGAAATCCGCCGGACATTGCGGCATTCGCCGCAGGCCTTCGTGGCCGTCACCGGCTGTTACGCCCAGACCGGCGTCGAGGCCCTGCAGCAGGTGCCCGGCATCGACTTGATCGTCGGCAACCGGCATAAACTGTCGCTTCCCGCACACCTGCCGTCGCCGTCGGCACTCAGGAAACAACCGGCTCCGTCCCTGCTGCACACGAAAACACTGGGCCGCGACGATTTCACGATAGACGGCGTCGGCGACTACAAATCCAAACGCGCCAACCTCAAAATCCAGGACGGTTGCAACTTCATGTGCTCCTTCTGCCTGATTCCGTTTGCCCGCGGACATGAGCGCAGCCGCCGGATGGACGATGCGATCCGCGAAGCAGAAGTGCTCGTGGCACGCGGGCACCGTGAGCTTGTGCTGACCGGCGTGAATATCGGCCGCTACGAGCAGGATGGAGGCTCGCTCCTCGATCTGATCCGGCAACTCGAGCGGATCGACGGGCTGGATCGAATCAGGATCTCTTCCATCGAGCCGACGACAATTTCAGACGAGCTTCTAGAGTATATGGCGACCTCGGCCAAACTCTGCCGGCATTTGCATCTCCCCTTGCAAAGCGGAGACGATGACATCCTGCGCGCCATGAACCGGCGCTACCGCGTGCGGGACTATGCGGCGTTCGTCGACAAGGCGATCCGCCTGATGCCCGATCTGGGACTCGGCGCCGATGTACTGGTCGGATTTCCCGGCGAAGGCGACGCCCAGTTTGCCAATACGCTCGCCGCAGCGACCGACCTGCCCTTTTCGTATCTCCATGTATTTGCCTACTCGAAGCGGCCCGGCACAGCCGCCGCCCGAATGGCAGGAACAGTGCCGGCCACAACCATCAAGTCGCGCAGCAAGGCCCTTGCGGAACTATCCCGCGCCAAGCGCCTGGCCTTTTACCAGCGTTACATCGGACGGACGGCCGAGGTGCTGTTTGAAACGAAGAACGATGCGGGACGCTGGACCGGCCTCACGAGCAATTATATGCGCGTTGGCGTGACGACCAACGACGATCTCACCAACACACTGGGACGTGTCGCCATCGAAGGAATCATGGACGGGCTCGCCGTCGGAAAGATGCTGCCATGAGAACCACACAGCCCTCAACGCATCCCTTGCGTGCAACCCTGTTGATGCTGGCTGCTTGCATAATGCTCACGGCTGCCTGCGGAACCGGCGGGCCACCACCCCCCATCGACGGCCCGTTCGACGGGATCTGGACCAGTCCCCATCTCGGATATGATTTTCTGTTGGATGGCCGCACAGGCAAGGCGATCAGTTCAAGCCGGGCGACGATTCACAGGGACGATCAGGTGTTTCAGATGATAGCAATCGACGACGATATGCGATTCAGCGGGAAGCAACTGCTGTCGGACGACACCTGGCATGAATTTGTCGGCGAGTTGAAGGCCGATGGGAAGATCTATTGCTCCGATGGAAAATCCTCCTGGGTCCTGGAGCGGAAACCCTGATGCACCTCGTCAAGATCGATCGCGCGCACCGCGTGCACATCGAAAGCTTCGGCTGCCAGATGAACGAGTACGACACCGAACTCGTCCGCTCGCTGCTGAAGGCCCGCGGGTTCACCTTCACCGAAGACCGCGAGCGGGCCGATGTCGTCCTGATGAACACCTGCGCGATTCGTGAGAACGCCCACACGAAGGTCTACAGCCATCTGGCCGAATTGCGGGCGATTAAACGGCAGCGTCATCTCGTCGTCGGCGTGCTGGGCTGCATGGCGCAGAATCTCAAGGAAGAGCTGACGGAAACCGAACCGCTCGTGGACGTGCTGGCCGGTCCGGATTCATACCGGCGTCTGCCCGACCTGCTCATACAGGCGATCGAAGCCCAGGAGCAGGGTCTGAAACATCGGGGCATGGCCGTCGAGCTGTCGGAATACGAAACCTACGACGACATTCTTCCCGAGCGGACCGACGGCGTGAACGCCTGGCTCGCCGTCATGCGCGGGTGCGACAACTTCTGCAGCTTCTGCGTCGTCCCCTATACGCGCGGGCGAGAGCGGTCGCGCGATCCGCAGGGCATCATCCGTGAAACGGAACATCTGGTTGCGCAGGGGCATAAGCAGGTCACGCTACTTGGCCAAAACGTGAACTCCTACCAGTTCAACGCACGGGAAGGGGCGCGTCTTGGCGCGCCTGGGGCGGGAGGGTGTGATTGGGACTTCGCGCGTCTCATGACAGCCGTCGCCGACGTGCCAGGCATCGAGCGGGTCCGGTTCACCTCGCCCCATCCCAAGGATTTTCCTCCGGCCCTGCTGGACGCTGTCGCCGGCCATCCAAAAATCTGCAAGCACATTCACCTGCCGCTGCAATCCGGCAACGACCGGATCCTGGATGTGATGGGACGTTCCTATACCCGAAACGAATATCTGGCCATTGTGGACGACATCCGGCGGCGCAACCCCGACATTGCCCTGACCACCGACATTATCTGCGGATTTTGCAGCGAGACAGACGAGGAATTCATGGATACCTACCGAGTCGTCCAGGACGTCGGGTTTCATGCGGCATTCGTCTTTAAATATTCCGAGCGCAAGCACACGATCGCCGCCCGCAAGTATCCCGACGACGTGCCGGAAACGGTGAAAACGAATCGGGTGAACCGGCTGGTTGATCTGCAGACAGGAATCGCGTTCCGGATCAATCAGGAAATGATCGGCCGGACCATCGCGACGATGGTGGAAGGCGATGCAAAAAGATCATCGTCCCAGTGGAAGGGACGGGCCGACAATAGCCTCACCGTTGTCTGGGAAAAAGACGGATCCCGCGCCAGGCCCGGCGACCTCGTGCCGATTTCCGTCTCACGCGCCTCGGTTACCACTCTGTTCGGCAAAGAACTGCCGGCCTGACGAAATAACTAGTACCGGCGCAGGGCTGGCTTCGGAAGATTCCATAACGTCAGACGGATCGCCTGCCACAGTTCATCCAGCGTGCCGTTCAAATCCGGAGCAGATTTGGCAAGTACTTTGACCGCCAGGCCGGGGGCAGACGGTTCCGACACTCCGCCCAGCACGGCTCCAGACCGCGCATCCAGAATCTCCGCAATTTTCGCTTCGACCTGTTTCCATCGTGCTGCATCCACTCCATCGCCGATCAGATAGAGCGAGCCGACATAATCCCACGCAGCCGCCCATCCGATACCATGAGCGGCTGGAGCCAGGGCATAGCGTTCCAGCACTGACTGTCCCGACGCGGTCACAATCCTGATTTCGTTCTCCAGGCTCGTGAAGGCCCAGCGTTCACCGCGTGCCACTCGGCCCGAAGCAATCGCATCCCAGAGCAGCACCGTCGCACCAGGCGCCAGCGTCACGTGAACGGCTTGCCGGAATCGCGAGCCGGCGAACGGAATTGTCACATCGGGCATCCATTCCAGAATCGCGCCGGATCCAACAGTCACCTCAATCGTCTGCACGGCAGTTTCGGCAAGCGACCGGTAGACACGATTGGCAGAAGGCGTTGAAAGGAGCACATGCGCATCGGGGCCGAGCGCCGCCCGGACCGACAGCCGGTCGCCACTGACCAGCCCGCCGGAGGGATTCAGCAGCGGCGTGTAGATGCATGCGCTGTCGTCGAGCTGAATAGGCGGAGAGAAATGCCAGGGACTGCAGCAGCGAGACTGTGTCAGGACGGTTCGATCGCCCTGCCGAACGTAGTCCAGAGCCAATTTGCCAACCCGGCCGACATCGGCCGTCTCCGTAACCCTGTGCGACATGTCATGTGCCATGTTTGACGCCACAGGCAACGAGCTGCTCCACCCACTCGACAACGCGATCCAGCCCCTCACCGCTGTGGAGATTCGTAAAGATAAACGGCAGGTCGCCCCGCATCTTCCGGCTGTCCCGATCCATGACGGCCAGGTCGGCCCCGACGTGCGGCGCCAGATCGGTCTTATTGATGACCAGCAGGTCCGAGCGCGTGATGCCGGGCCCGCCCTTGCGCGGAATCTTGTCGCCCGCCGCCACATCGATCACGTAAATGACCTTGTCCACCAGTTCTGGGCTGAACGTTGCAGCCAGGTTGTCGCCTCCGCTCTCGACAAACATCAGCTCCGCGCCGGGATGGCGTTTCAGCAGATCGTCCAGCGCTTCCTGGTTGTGCGAGGCATCTTCACGAATCGCCGTGTGCGGGCAACCGCCCGTCTCCACGCCGATAATCCGGTCCGGCGCCAGCACACCGCGTCGCGTCAGGAATTCGGCATCCTCCTTCGTAAAGATGTCGTTGGTCACGACGGCGATGCTGTACCGATCGCGCAGTTTCCGGCAGAGCGATTCGACCAGAGCAGTCTTGCCGGAACCGACCGGCCCGCCGATCCCGATGACCGGAATGCCCCGCGTGCGTGCCTTCGTCGGACGGCCACTTCCACCCAGAGGTTCATCGCCACGATGCATGAATACAGAAAAGAGCGTATGGCCTATGGCTTATGGCCAAAAGCCGGCTCTTCCTCCTCTTTCCTGCTATACGCCATAAGCTATATGCTCTTCACGACCGGAAGAGCCGCGACTCCAGACGGCTGTGCCGCATGGCATAGATGTCTTGAATGGGCGACCAGGATGTCATGGTCGTATCCGGCTGTGCCTGCCCGCTTAACTCCGCAATCAACGGCATCCATCCGTCCAGCAGACGCTGCCCCTCGCGCTGGCCGATCGGCAGGAGCTTAATCGCGGCGGACATCAAACCGGTGGCCGCCTGGTAGAGATAGGCCGCCACGGCATCCTCACGGCTCCACCCGGATGCGGCCAGCACGAGCCCCAGGCTCACGGCCAGGTGGCTGGGCGTCCGCTCCGCTTCAACCGCAGCAAGAAAATCTTGCAGGAGTGGGCATCCCGCCATTTGTTCGGCGGCTATTCGAATCACCTGACGTCCCATCTGGCGGCTGGCCGTGCGGGTTTCGCGACCGAGTTTCATCGAATCTAATTCCCAATCCGCCGCTATCGCCTCGCGCCGCGAGCCTCGCGCCTGGGCATCCCACGCCCTTGCCACCGCCACAGCCTCGCGCCGGCCCATGCCATGTCGCAACACATCTTCGACGTACCGTGAAAGATCCTCCGCAGTGCGGACTGCGCCTCCCTGCACCGCCGCTTCCAATCCGGACGAATAGGCAAACCCGCCGGACGGAAAAAAGCTGTCCACAAACCGGAGACCCTGAATGAGCGACAACGTGTTCATGGATGACTAGAAGAGAAAATATCTCTGCGCCATCGGAAGCACGGCCAGCGGCTCGCACTTCAACAACTGACCGTCGGCGCGAACTTCATACGTTTCCGAATCCACTTCGATACGAGGCAGGGCATCGTTCAGTTTTAGATCGCGCTTGCCGATGCCGCGGCATTTCTTGACGGCAGAGACTCTCTTCTGGAGATTGAGCGTTTTCGCAACTCCACGCTCGAACGCCGCCCTGGAGACAAAGGTGAGGCTGGTCGCGTACGGCGCACGGCCGAAACTGCCGAACATCGGCCTGGTGATGACCGGCTGCGGCGTTGGAATAGACGCGTTCGGATCGCCCATCGCGGCCGACACGGGAAAGCCGCCCTTCACGACAATCTCGGGCTTCACGCCGAAGAACGCGGCCCGCCAGATCACCAGATCGGCCAACTTGCCGACTTCGACCGATCCAACTTCGTGGGCGATGCCGTGTGTGATTGCCGGATTGATCGTGTACTTGGCCACGTAACGCTTCGCGCGGAAGTTATCGTGGTGCTTGCCGCCGTTCTTCCCGTCCTGCGCCAGCGCGCCCCGCTGCACCTTCATCTTATGGGCCGTCTGCCAGGTGCGAATGATCACCTCACCGACACGCCCCATCGCCTGGGAGTCCGACGACATGATGCTGATCGCGCCCATGTCGTGCAGGATGTCCTCCGCCGCGATCGTCTCGCGCCGGATGCGCGACTCGGCGAACGCGATATCCTCCGGGACGCGCGGGTTCAAATGGTGACAGACCATGAGCATGTCCAGATGCTCGTCCATCGTGTTCACGGTAAAGGGCATGGTGGGATTGGTCGAAGACGGCAGGACATTCGGTTCACCGCACACCTTAATGATATCGGGCGCGTGGCCGCCGCCGGCGCCTTCCGTATGGAAGGAATGGATCGTCCGGCCGGCAATGGCCTTGATGGTGTCCTCGACGAAACCGGCTTCGTTGATCGTGTCCGTGTGAATCGCCACCTGCACGTCATACTGCTCTGCCACGTCGAGGCAGGTCGAGATCGCCGCCGGCGTCGTCCCCCAGTCTTCATGGAGCTTCAGTCCGATCGCGCCGGCTTCGACCTGCTCCTTCAATCCATCCTGCAGCGAGGAGTTGCCCTTGCCGAGAAAACCCAGGTTGATCGGAAAACCGTCCGCCGCTTCCAGCATCCGGTGGATGTTCCAGGCGCCGGGCGTGCAGGTCGTGGCATTCGTCCCTGTCGCAGGGCCTGTTCCGCCTCCGATCAGCGTCGTGAGTCCGGCCGAGAGGCCTTCGTAAATAATCTGCGGGCAGATGAAATGGATGTGCGTATCAATACCGCCGGCCGTGACGATCCTGCCTTCCGCCGAGATCACCTCGGTGCCGGCGCCGATTTCCATTCCTTTCGTCACGCCCGGCATCAGATCGGGATTGCCCGCCTTGCCGATTCCAACGATGCGTCCATCGCGAATCCCGATGTCCGCCTTCACGATGCCCCAGTAGTCCAGAATGACTGCGTTCGTGATCACGACATCGAGCGAGCCACTCTTCCGCGTGGCGGCAGGCGACTGACCCATTCCATCGCGGATGACTTTCCCGCCGCCGAACTTCGCTTCTTCGCCTGGTGTCGTCAGATCCCGTTCGATCTCGATAAGTAAATCCGTATCGGCCAGCCGGATGCGATCACCGACCGTGGGGCCATATAAGTCCGCATATTGGCGTCGTGGAATTTTCATCGCGGCGATCCTTTCTGCATGAAGCCAAGCTCGGCCGCTTTCGCCAATGCTCGCGAGCGGACTTGCGGATCATCGAGTTTTCCACCGGTCAGGCCGTTAATGCCGTAGACGATCCGGTTTCCGCCGAACGCGACCAGCGTCACGCGCTTTTCTTCGCCAGGCTCGAACCGAACGGCCGTTCCGGCCGGCACCTGAAGCCGGAAACCGAAGGCTTTCTCGCGATCAAAGCGCAGGGCACGGTTGGCTTCAAAGAAATGGCAGTGCGACCCGACCTGAATAGGCCGGTCACCAGTGTTGGCGACCGTCACTTCAACCGTCTGCCGTCCTTCGAGCGCTACGACATCGCCCTCGCCCAGCAGCACCTCTCCGGGGATCACATCAGCCGGCTGAAGAGATCCGATTGAGCGGCCCTTGACTGAAGATTTCCCCCTGGGCTTTGCCGGAGAGCGCTTCGCTTTTTTCTTCATGATAGCCTCACGATGAAATAAGAATAAGCATGATCTTCAGTGCAATAGCTCATGTATCGCTTTAGCGGATCGGCTGATGGACTGTGACGAGCTTCGTGCCGTCAGGAAAAGTGCCTTCAACTTGCAGCTCGGTGAGCATTTCAGGCACGCCGGACTGGACATCTGTACGACCTAGAAGCGTCGCGCCATAGCTCATGAGGTCGGCTACCGACCGTCCATCACGAATGCCTTCCAGAATCTCGGCGGTCAGATAGGCCACGGCCTCCGGATAGTTGAGTTTCAGGCCCCGCGCCTTGCGATCCTTCGCCAACTGCGCCGCGACGTAGATGAGAAGTTTTTCCTGTTCCCGTGGCGTGAGATGCATGCGGGCTCCTAGACGACCAGATGCTGCTTCACTTGTGCTTCGCTTAACTCGGAAGTCTTGCCGGATGCAACGACGGCTCCTTTTGCCATAATCACATAGGCATCAGCAAGCCGCCTTGCTAGCTGAATGCCCTGTTCGACCAACAGAATTGTAAAACGCCGTTGACTTTTAAAGCCGATGATGACCTCTTCGATCTGCTCGACCACCGACGGCTGGATCCCCTCGGTAGGTTCATCGAGCAGCAACATCGTAGGCTTTGACAGCAACCCCCGTCCGATCGCCAGTTGCTGCTGCTCGCCACCGCTCAGCACACCGCCTGGCCGCTCCAGAATTTGTTTCAACTTCGGGAAGAGCGCAAAGACTTCCTCGAAGGCCGCCTCTTCCGACGTGTGATTGTCCGATGCCGGCCCGGCCCAGAACCCAAGCCGAAGATTTTCTCTCACAGTCAGATGCGGAAGAATCTCGCGCCCCTGAGGCACATAGGCCAGCCCGCGGCGCGCCCGCCGATCCGTCGGCTCATCAGTCACGTCCGCTCCGCTCAACCGAATCTGTCCGCTTCTGGCCTTCAGCAATCCCATGATGGCCTTGAGCGTCGTGGTCTTGCCGACGCCGTTCCGGCCCATGAGGCACAGCACCTGTCCCTGCTCGACCTCGAACGAGACGTTCCGGAGAATGTGGCTCTCGCCGTAGTAGACGTTGAGGTTATCGAGCTGCAGCATGCGGCTCCTTCTGGCGTCCCAAATAAACTTCCCGTACGCGTGGATCGGACTGGACCTTGTCCACCGGCCCTTCGCAAATCACCGCCCCTTCGTGCAACACCGTGACCGTCCGCGCGATCTGCCGCACGAACGCCATGTCGTGCTCGATCACGATGATTGCGTGGTTCTCCGCCAGCGACTGGAGCAACAGGCCCGTCTGCTCCGTCTCCTTGTCCGTCATGCCGGCCACCGGTTCGTCCACCATGATCAGCTGCGGATCCTGAAGAATGACCATGGCGATTTCGAGCCACTGCTTCTGGCCGTGCGAGAGCGACCCGGCCCGCTGGTGCGCGCAGTCGCCCAGCCCGATGGTTTCGAGCGTCTGCCCGATCCGGTCACGCTCCGCCGGAGATGACTTCCCCATCAGGGTGGCCACGACTCCCTTGCTCGCCCGCTTCAGGGACAGATCGAGATTTTCCCACACTGTCAGATTGCCGTAGATGGAAGGCGCCTGGAATTTTCGTCCGATGCCGAGCTGGACGATTTCGTCCTCCCGCAACGGCAGGAGGTCCACATCCTTGCCGAAAATCACCCGGCCCTCGGCCGGCTTGGTCTTGCCGCAAATGACATCCAGCAAGGTGGTCTTGCCGGCGCCGTTCGGACCGATCACCACGCGCAGCTCGTTGTAGTTGACGATGAAGTTCAGGCGGTTGAGCGCCTTGAACCCATCATAGTCCACCGTCACGCCTTCGAGATAGATGATGGAGCCGCGTTCAGCCACAAGCACCCCGCAATAAAACTATGAACGTTGCAGTATGAACGATGAACTGTTCGATTCATACACTTCAAAATTCAGCATTCAACATTCAAAACTGCTTCGGCCTTACCCGTTTGATTCAGGCGACGCCGGTGACTTGCGAACCCACAGCCCGCTGGCCATCCATTTTTCACGCACGCGCGTGAAGAGTCCGACCAGTCCATCCGGAAACAGCAGGACGACGGCAATGAACAGCCCGCCGAGAAAAAACGGCCACAATTCCGGGAAATAATTGGTCAGCACGCTCCGCGCCCAGTTGACTCCCACGGCCCCCAGCGCGGCGCCGATCAACGTCCCGCGCCCCCCGACCGCCACCCAGATCACCATTTCGAGCGACGGCAGCACGCCGATCTGCGCCGGCGTGATGATGCCGACCTGCGGAACGTAGAGCGCGCCGGCCAGACCGGCCAGTGCAGCGGAGACGACAAACACAAACAGTTTATAGTTCGCCGGCGAATAGCCGGAAAACAGCACGCGCTGTTCGCTGTCCCGGATCGCAACCAGCACCCGGCCCGCCCGCGAACGGATGATCCATCGGCACACCACATAGGCCGCACCCAGAAACAGCACGGTGAGAATATAGAGCGCCCGCTGCGTGCCCGGCTCGCTCAGCCTGAATCCCATAATCTGCTTGAAGTCGGTCAGGCCGTTGGTGCCGCCCAGGTTGGTTTCGTTGCGATTGAAGACGAGCCAAGCGCAGAGCGCCAGAGCCTGGGTGATGATGGCGAAGTACACGCCCTTGATCCGGCTGCGAAAGGCCAGAAATCCGAAAATGAACGCGAACAGCGTCGGCACCAGCACGGCTCCCGCAAGCGCGACGCCGAAGCTGTAAAACGGTTTCCAGAAGAGCGGCAGTTCCTTCACCTGATTCCACACCATGAAATCCGGCAAGGCGCTGCCGTAGACGCTTTCCGTGCCGATGGTCAGCATCAGATGCATGCCGATCGCATAGGCGCCGAACCCGAAGAAGACGCCATGCCCAAGACTCAGAATGCCGGTGTAGCCCCAGATCAAGTCCAGCCCAAGCGCCAGAATCGCAAAGCAGAGAAATTTCCCGAACCGGTTGAGCGCAAAGTCTGAGACATGAAGCCATGATTCCGGATCCGGCAGCACGTTCAGCACGGGAAGCCCGACCAGCAGCACGAAGCCGGTCAGCCAGAAAAAGAGACCTTCGCCTCGTTCATGCATCTGATTGTTGGGCTTTCCGCTGGTCATGTTCCCCAGAAAAAAAGCGTCAATTGTCATCCGTCATTCGTGACTCGTAAAACACCGCGTCCCTGCTTCCTTCACGAATGACCCATGACGATTGATGCCCCTACGCATCGGCATGACGTCCTTTCATGGTGAAGAGTCCCGACGGACGGCGCTGGAGGAAGAGAATCACGAGCACGAGAATCAGCACCTTGCCGTAGACCGCGCCGAAGCTTGGCTCCAGGAATTTATTCAGCCCGCCGATGCCCAGCGACGCGACGATCGTTCCCATCAGCTTGCCGACACCGCCGGTGACGACCACCATGAACGAATCCACGATGTAGTTCTGCCCCAATCCCGGCTCGACGTTCCCGATGAGCGTCAACGCACATCCGGACAGCCCCGCCAGACCGGACCCGAACGCGAAGGTATAGGCATCGACTTTCCTGGTCGGGATGCCGAGACACGAACTCATGTCGCGATTCTGCATGACGGCGCGGACCCGTAATCCCACGCCGGTTCTGAAAAGCAGGAAGTAAATGCCCGCCACGCAGAGAATCGAGAGCACGATGATGAAGAGCCGGTTGTACGGCAGGTAGACCCCGACCATGACCTGCGCGCCTCCGCTCAACCAGCTTGGCGCCACCACCGACGTCAGATCGCCGAAGTACACGCGAGCGGCCTGAATCAACACCAGGCTCACCCCCCAGGTCGCCAGCATGGTCTCGAGCGGCCGGCCGTAGAGAAACCGGATGACCGTCGCCTCCAGGATCAGTCCGCAGAGCGCGGCGACCAGAAACGAAACCGGCATGGACAGCAGAAAATAATAGTCGAACAGGCCCGCCGGAAGATACGCCTTGAAACACTCCTGGGTGACGAATGTGGCGTAGGCGCCGATCATCATCAACTCGCCGTGGGCCATGTTGATGACGCCCATGAGGCCGAAGACGATCGCCAGCCCGAGCGACATGATCAACAGGATGGAACTCAGGCTGATCCCACGGAAGATGGTCTCGAAGGCGTTGGCCCAGGAAGCCCAGATGTCGATCTGCTCGATGGCGGAGCGCGCCATGTTTGCCAGGGCCTTCTGCTGATCCGTCGCGTCCGTCGCACCGGCCTGCTGGATCAGCTCCTTGAGCGCCGGCACGGCGTTCGGACTGCGCAGCTCGCCAAGCTTGGCCGCCGCCTTGATTTTCGTATCCGGATTATCGGAGGCCAGCTTGATCAGCGCCAGCGATTCTTCAAGGGTATACCGCACCCAGCGGTTCGGTTCGCCAGCCAGCGCGGCTTCCAGCCAGGGAATGACAACGGGCTTTCCCGAACTGCCCAGGTCGGCTGCGGCGGATCGGCGCCGGTCGGAATCAGGACTGGAAAGGTTGGCCCGGTTCTTGAGCAAATCCATGAGCGGCTTGATCGCCAGCCGCACGGACCGGTCGGCGTTGTCCCGGATCTCTTCAAGTTTCGGCAGGAGGCTGGGATCGCCCTGCTCGCTCAATACGTTTACCGCCGCATCCTGCCTGGCCTGGTCGCCGCTCGACAGATCGGCCAGCGCTCTGTCGATCAAAGACAACGGAGGGGCCGACGTTGATACCCGTGGCCCCTCCGCTGCAATCACCTGCCCCGCCCCCGGGAGCGACACCGCTCCGAGAAGCATGATACCCAGCGCAACCTTCATTACTTCTTCTGGTAGGTCCCCTGGTGCTTGATCCAGTCGCACCCCTTGTCCGGACTGGTATATTCGCTCCAGGGCTCCGGCTTCACCAGACCTTTCGAGCGCGAGACAATCTTGAACTGACCGTCCTTCAGAATTTCGCCGATCAGGACCGGCTTGTTGGTGTGGTGGTTGGCCTCGTCCATCTTGATCTTGCCGCCCGGCGCCAGGAATTCGCTCCCATAGACCGCCTTGCGGACCTTGTCCACCTCGATGGAGCCGGCCTTCTCCACCGCCTGCTTCCAGATGTGGACGCCGAAGTACGCCGCCTCGATCGGATCGTCCGTCACGCGCTTCTCGCCATCCGGCAGGTTGTTCTTCTTGCAGTAGGCTTTGAAATCGGCGACGAACTTTTTGTTCTGCGGCGTATCCACGCTCTGATAGTAATTCCACGCCGCCAGGTGCCCGACCAGCGCGCTGGTATCCATGCCGCGCAGTTCGTCCTCTGCCACGCTGAAGGCCATGATCGGCGCATCCTCCGCGCGGAGCCCCTGATTGGCGAATTCCTTGTAGAACGGCACGTTGCTGTCGCCGTTGATCGTCGAAATCACGCAGGCGCCACCGCCGGCCGAGAACTTTTTAACCTTGCCGACGATCGTCTGATAATCCTGGTGATGGAACGGCGTGTACTCTTCCGCAATGTTGGCTGCCGGAACTTTCTTGGCCAGCAGCATCGCGCGAAGAATCTTGTTCGTCGTCCGCGGGTACACGTAGTCCGTGCCGAGCAGGTAGAACTTCTTGAACCCGCCGCCTTCCTTGCTCATCAGATATTCCACCGCCGGCACCGCCTGCTGGTTCACCGCCGCGCCGGTGTAGAACACGTTGTGGGAACACTCCTCACCCTCGTACTGCACCGGGTAGAAGAGCAATCCATTGTTCTTCTCGAAAACCGGCAGTACGGACTTCCGGCTGACCGAGGTCCAGCAGCCGAACACCACCGCAACCTTGTCCACCAGCAGCAATTGCTTGGCCTTCTCGGCGAACAGGTCCCAGTTGGAAGCCGGATCCACGACGACCGGCTGGATCTTACGGCCCATCGCGCCACCCTTGGCGTTGATTTCCTCCACCGCCATCAGCACGACGTCCTTCAGCGACACTTCGCTGATCGCCATCGTGCCGCTCAGCGAGTGCAGAATGCCGATCCTGATCGGCTCCTTGTCCGCCGCATAAGACAGGGCCCAGCCGCCCAGATTGCCCAGCAGCGCCGCCACGCCCGCGCCGGCCACCACCCGCCCGCTCTGCGCGAGAAACTCGCGCCGCGACGGACCGGACTCGGCAGCCACCGTCGTCTCAGCCGCTTCTTTCACGAGATCGTCTTTCGTTATGGATTCATCAATCGGACTCATGTCAGGCTCCTTTATCTGCTGCCTAAAAGTTGTACCACATCGACATCATGAAGTTATCCCCCTGGAATTTCTCCGCCGTGGACCACTCGGTCATCAGGTGGTTCCATTCAAGTCCCGTGTAGAAATCGCCCCACCAGTGGCGGACGGCCGTGGCATAGAAGCGATGGTTCAAGAGATATTGCTGGTCCGATGGTATTCCCGCCGCTGCCGCTCCTTTCAAGTCTGAATTGAGCGGGTTGTCGAACCCATACCCAGCCACGAAGGTGTAGTCTTTGTTGAGGATGTAGTTTAACTCGCCCCATCCAACGAACGTTCGGACCGGCTTCCCCGTCGCTAGGTTTAACGACTGGGCAAAGCGGAAGAATTCAACATCCAGAGCCTGCCCATACCCGATCTCACCGACAAACTTCAGTCTTGACGTAATGGGGGCTGCAACTTCCCCGCCGACGAGGTATGAGTTGATGTCCTGCCCGGGAGGAAATATCGGCGCGTTCGGAGTGTTACCCGTGGGCGCCGACCGGTAATACCGGTAGGCTGCGTTCAGCGCCACCATGAAGCCTTCATTGCTCCCGGTCCCGTTATAGGCGAACCGGGTGCCGACGTATGGCATTTTCACCGGATCGTTGAATGCATTCTCGGAACAGGCAAAGTTGCCGGAGTTTTCACCGGCCGCGTTACATGTTCCCCCGAATGCCCCCGCTCCCTTCCCGCTATACGGCTGCCGCTGAGTATAGGGGTTGATGGCCGAGAGGCCGCGCTCAAACCGGAACGCCGTGAGCAACCCCTCGATGTTGTCGTTGAACTTGTGCCGCACGGTGATCTGCGGAAGACGCTGCCAGAGGTTTCCGTTATAGCCCATGATCGAGAAGTCTAAGAGATTGGGCAGGGTTCCCATAATCGGGGTCCAGTCCATGCCAGCGGTGATGCTGGTCTTATTATTGTTCGGCGAGTACTTCATGTAAGCCAAGCGGAGACGCGGTGAAATATTGCCCGCATTGTCCGTCTGCGAGTAGAAGTCCGCCTCGACCACGCCGGTCAAACTGTTCTTTCCGTCCGTTCGATCACCCCGGATTCCAAACACACTGTAGCGCGGGTTGAAGGTGCTGGATGCGTTGCTGCTCTTTCCTGCCGACGTGGCATACCCGTTGAATTGACCTGGGTCCAGCGGGTTAGTGTTTCTCGTACTATAGATGACATCCAACTCGATGCGGCCATAGGGCGTGATGCTGCCCTTGCCCTGTTCGGCAAAAATCGGACTGATGCAACCGCCGCAAAAAAGCTTGTCGGCGTCCTTGCTCACTTCTGCAAACACCGGTGGTGCTACAACCGCAAGCACCACCATCGACATCCACAGGCCGAAGCCTACCTGTCTTGACACGCGCATCGTGTGGTCTCCTCCGTATCGCTTATGTTCGATGCATTGCATGACCGGAGGGGCCTTTCGAGCAAAAAAAAACGCCCTTCCGATCCCTCATGGACCAAAAGGACGCCGTTGTCCTTACCGAGAGCCCGGGATCGAAGACGCCGTTGTCTCCTCCCATGCGCGACTACCGACCGTGCTTATAGCAATCTCAGAAATCCCTGTCAATCATTAGTTTGGGCATTAGTTTTGGTGCTCCGCTCGTAACGGCGTGTGCTAGACTACGCCACCATGCAACGCCCACAAACGATGCGCGGCCCGGTTGTCATTGCCCTGCTCGCCTGTTTTCTCGCCTCAGGGTGCGCGTCGTCGCCTCGCCCGGAACTGACAATTCACGACAGCCCGCGTGGCTCGGTGTACCTGGAACGAATTTCCGACACCTCGTTTCAAGCCACGCATCCGATCAACCTGGAACCAAGCACCCTCGCGCGCGCGCTACGCGGCATCCATGTCCGTGACGACAAGAACGCGCTTCAGGCGCTGTTCGCCTCCCAGTCCGCCACTACGCGGGCGTTCACCGACGAAGACGCGGACTTTCTTGCCCCGCTGATTGTCACTGCTTTCACCAGGGCCACGCCGGACCAGCGGATTGGATTCCGGATCATCCAGACCGGCTCCCCATCGTATACGCAGAAGGAAGGCGCCGGCTTCGGCTCCTCCGAACCTCCACTGACCCTTGCGCCGAAGGAAACCACCGCGGGAGTACTCTTTGCGCACGGCCGCTCGTTGCACATGAGCCTGACCCAGTATCGGCACAGGCCGCAAAAACCGGACACGATCGGCGGACCCAACCGCCATTACCCGGATCCGACCGGACTGGACCGCCGCGAACTCGCCTTTCTTCCCAAGGAGGCCCAACGACCGGACACCTATCGGGTGGGAGACGCCGACCTTCCCACGCTGATCATCGACTATGAATTGTTGGCCAGGCTTCCGGATCAACCGGCTGCGCCGGCGCCGGCTCCGACTCCGCCAACCGTGACAAGCCCGGCTCAACAACCGGCCGCAACGGCGCAGGAAGTGGAAGCGCTCAAGAAGGAACTCCAGGAGATCAAGCAGCAGTTGAACGAGCAGCGATCCAGGAAGGAAACTCCAAAGCAAAAAGACAAACCCTCGCCCGCGCCATAGGGCGGCGCATTCCCTCAGCTGACTTCGATTAATTCCTTATTCAGTAGCACGACATTCCGGGAATGTGGCTCCCGGAAATTCATCCGGCAATAGCAGGCGTAGGTCACGTAGGTGTCCTGCAGGCAATACTCGGCGATTTCCTTCCCCTGCCCCTTCGCCCACATCTCGACCACCTGCTTGCCGCTGCCAGATTTCGCTTCGACGTTCAGCGCGCGCGCCAGCACGTCCAATTTGGCCCATCCGCGTTGATCCCAGTTGCTCCAGACCGCCATCGTGTCGTAGACCGGCTCGGTGCGGAACTTTGCCAGTGAAATTTCCATCGACGGCTTTACTTGGTGGATGACGGACCGCTTCTTGATAAAGGGGAGATCAAAACCAAGTCCGTTGTGCGTAATATATAATGATGGCCGGAGCTGCCCGATTTTCGCCCAGAACTGCCGTAGCAACTCCTTTTCGTTTGCTCCATACCAGGACACCGCTCCCTGCGCGTCCATCGAGTCGTTCAGCATGATCATGCCGATGCAGACAATCCGGCTGAAGGTGCCGTCGAAGGAGGACTTTTCATACTGTTCGTCCTGAAGTCGTTGACGCTGGTCGGCCTCCGCGTGAACGAAGAGATCATCGCTTCCTGCCGCGTCATTGTCGGAAGCAGGAGACACCCCCGCGAGTTTCGCCCACTCCTCGCGCGGTGCCTGGACCGTTTCGATGTCGAGAACAACTCGCATGAGCAAATGGCTTATGGCTTATAGCTTATAGCAAGGACGCGCATTCCCGATCCTCCTGCTATATGCCATCAGCTATACGCTCCCCCTCTTGCTGCAGCGCCTCAATCAATGGACGGTCCGCCTGGGGAAATTCGTAATTCGTCATCTCGTTCGGCATCACCCAGCGAACTTCCTCGCAGTCCAGCGCGACTGCTTCTCCACGGCTGATCGTACAATGATAAAAATGCAACTCAACGGTCTTCTCCGGATAGTCGTGACGGACCATGCGGAAATGGACCGGCGGCGTCACGTCAATCCCCAGTTCCTCCCTCAGCTCACGGCGCAAACAGTCTTCCAGCGACTCGCCTGGTTCACGCTTGCCTCCCGGGAATTCCCACAGGCCGCCGAGGTGCGTGTCCGCTTTGCGCCTCGCAATCAGATAGCGCCCTTCACGAAAGATGAGCCCGGCCGCGACCTGAACAACCACAGCCCTTCGTGAGGAGCGAGGGGTAAGGGGTTTCGCCTTACGTTTCACGCCTTACGCTTCTTCGAACGGATACGTCTTGCAAAAATCCTTCATCGGGCACAGCAGGCAATAGGGATCGCGGGCCGTGCAGACCGTGGCGCCGAAATCCATGAGCGCCTGATTGAAATCGTACCCCCTGCCCTTTGGAATCAGCGCCTCTGAGAGCTCCCACAGCAGATTTTTCTGGTTCTTGGGATTGCCGGTTCCCACGAACACGCGGTGGAGCACGCGCATGACGTTGGTATCCAGAATCGGCGCGTCTTCGTTGAACGCAAAGGACCTGATAGCCCCCGCCGTATACCGCCCGATCCCCTTGAACGACAGCAACTCCTCGTGGTCGTTCGGCAACTCGCCGCCGTAGCGCGCGACCGTTTCGCAGGCGATGTTGTGCAGGCGGAGGGGACGGATGTTGTAGCCGAGCGGGTACCAGGTCTTCTTGACCTCGTTCGGCCTGGCTTCGGCGAGTGCCTCGAAGGAGGGATAGCGCTCCAGGAATTCGTGATATTTGGGAACGACCCGATCCACCTGCGTCTGTTGCAGCATCACTTCCGACACGAGGATCCTGTACGGATCGGAGGTCTTGCGCCAGGGCAGATCGCGGCCGTGTTTCTTGTACCAGCCCAGCAGTCGTCGTTGAAACCGTCGCCTGGCCCCGGCCTGAACCGGCGCATTCGGCTTGCGGGTCCGTCTGGATGACCGTTTTACTCTCTTCCGCGACACACGGTTTCCCTGCTGCACGCTCCCGATGCTCGACGGCATCCGCATGCGCTGCACAACCTCACCCAGGAACAATCAGGGCTTCGCCACGTTCTGCGCCATCACATGGAGCTGCTTGCGCTCGGGGAGCGCGACCACCACCGGCGTCAGTTTCTCTGCCAACTTCTGAAACGACCCATTCGTATCGAAGGAACTGGCCGCCACGTCGTCGTCCCACAACTCGATCCCCATGCACTTGTTGGATTCAGGATCGACCAGCAGCAAGCCGCCTACACACCCGCTCTGTTTCGCCAACTCCGGCAGGATGGTGCTGTTCCAGAGCATGACCAGCTCGAATTTCTTGCCTTGCTTGCACTCGAACGTTTGAAAGCCTGCAAACATGAGATCACCTCACGAGGTTAATGATGCGGAACAACTTAGGAGGTTTAGCCGGCGGCGTCAACAGGGAAAAGAGGGAGAAACACTGGAGGCGTTTACTCAAGCGCCCTCACAATTAAAGGGCGCTTGACCTCGCACGCGCGTGGTGGTGCGCCCGGCTGGAATCGAACCAGCGACCCTCAGCTTAGAAGGCTGATGCTCTATCCAACTGAGCTACGGGCGCACTAGGAAGTGACGAGTGACAGGTAACGGGTGACGAGTATTAGACGAGAAACCGAAATTATTCCCTGCTTGCCTCTACCCATCACGCGTCACGGCTCACGCGTCACGGTCTTTTTGGTCGGGGCGCCCGGATTCGAACCGGGGACTTCCTGCTCCCAAAGCAGGCGCGCTACCAGGCTGCGCTACGCCCCGACACTTTCCAAATGCTGAACGATGAAGTATGAATGATGAACTCCGGATTGTTTCGCTGTGAGCTTGCGGTCTTCATCCGACGTTCCGCGTTCATCGTTCCGCGTTCATACTTCTTAACAGCTCCCGCACCTTTTCAAATGCCCGCGCGCGGTGGCTGATGCGGTTCTTTTCTTCCGGCGTCAGTTGCGCCAGTGTCTTGCCGAGCTCCGGCACGAAAAACACAGGATCGTATCCGAATCCTTTCGTGCCGACCGGCGCTTCCGTGATCAGTCCATCCAAGGCGCCCTGCACCACGTCAACCTTTCCCTTCGGATCGGCGATGGCTGCCACCGTCACGAATCGGGCGCCGCGCCGCTCTCGCGGCACGCCGGCCAGTTCATGGAGCAGCTTCGAGCAGTTGCTCTCGTACGTCGCGCCCTCGCCAGCATAGCGCGCGGCATGAACGCCCGGACGTCCGCCCATCGCTTCCACCATCAACCCCGTGTCATCGGCCACTGCGGGCAACCCCGTGACGCGCGCAACGGTCACGGCCTTTTTGATCGCGTTGGCTTCGCAGGTCTCGCCGTCTTCCACAACCTCCGGCACATCGGGAAACTCCGCCAATGTCCGGATGCGAATGCATAAATCCTTCAGCAACGCCGCCAGCTCCCTGCCTTTATCCGGATTGCGCGTCGCCAGCACCAACTCCTTAATCAATATTCCGTTTCCTTCATCACTCCCTTTGGCGGACGGACAGGTTTGCCGTGACTGCGCGCGTCCACCGAGCACCTTCCGAGTGTGCGCGGTGCGCGAGCACGAGGCAAGCCTGGCCGTGCACGCCTTATTCCAACTCCCCGATCAATTCCTTCTGCAGTTCCACCAGGCCTTTGATCGCCTTCCAACCGAGGCTGAGGAATTCGTCCAGATCCTTTTTCGCGAACGCTTGGCGTTCCGCCGTGCCCTGCACTTCCACAAACCGTTCCCGTCCCGTCATCACCAGATTCATGTCCACTTCGGCCCTGGAGTCCTCTTCATAGGCCAGATCCACCAGCACCTCGCCACCCACGCGGCCCACGCTGATGGCCGCCAGATAGTCCGTCAGCGGCCGCTTCTTGATCAACTCCTTCTTCTTCAACACGGTCAACGCATCGGCCAGCGCAATGAACGAGCCGGTGATCGCCGCCGTCCTGGTTCCGCCGTCGGCCTGGATCACGTCGCAGTCGATCCAGATCGTCCGCTCTCCCATCCCAGTCGTGTCCGTCACGGCCCGCAAGGCCCGCCCTACCAGCCGCTGAATTTCCAGCGTGCGCCCGCCTTGCTTGCCTTTCACCGCTTCGCGCGGCATCCGCTCATGCGTCGCGCGCGGGAGCATCGCATATTCGGCCGTCACCCAGCCGACCTTCTTGTCCCTCAAAAACGGCGGGACTTTCTCCTCCACGGAGGCGGTGCAGATTACCTTGGTGCCGCCCATCTCCATCAGCACCGACCCTTCGGCGTGCTTGATGAAATTCCGCGTAATCGTGACGGGCCGGACTTCGTCCTTGCGGCGGCCGTCCACCCGGTGCAGCTGTGTGCCATGCGTCATGTCAGAGTGCCCCCATCAACAGGCGTGTGAGCCGGATTATATAAGGAGGGGCCCCGAAAGACAATGAAAGCGACGGATCGAAGCGACTCAGGACTGCGTGCGATCGTTGTTCCGGCGCCGACGCGACAGGCCGAACCGGAACAGTAGCAGGCCGGCGATCACGACGCCGACACCCAGCGCGAATACACCTTCGTGTGGAAAGACGTAGGGCATGGACAAAGCATCGAACAGGCCGCCCACGCGTGTCACCTGCCGCCCGGCTCGTATCCCATGTTGGGGCCGAGCCACTTCTCGACTTCTTTGACGGCCATGCCCTTGCGGCAGGCATAGTCCTCGACCTGATCGCGCCCGATCCTGCCGACCGCAAAGTATTTGGCCGCTGGATGAGCAAAGTAGAGCCCACTCACCGAGCTGGCCGGGTACATGGCATAGCTCTCCGTCAGCCTGATGCCGGTCTGCTGTTCGGCCTGCAGCAGATCGAAGAGAATCCGTTTTTCGGTATGGTCCGGACAGGCCGGATAGCCGGCCGCCGGACGGATGCCGCGATATTTCTCCCTGATCAGATCCTCGCTGGAGAGCTGCTCCTGCTTCCCGTAGCCCCACTCGTCACGGGCCTGCTTGTGCAGGCATTCGGCAAACGCCTCCGCAAGACGATCGGCCAGCGCCTTCGTCATGATCGAATTGTAATCGTCGTGATCTTTCTCGAATCTGGCGCACAGTGCTTCGATCCCGATACCGGTCGTCACGGCGAAACCTCCGAGATAATCGGCAAGCCCCGATGACTTCGGCGCAATGAAATCCGCGAGCGCCTGATCGGCCTGACCGGCCGGCTTCTCCGATTGCTGGCGGAGCGTGTGACACGTCGCCAGCCGCTTCTTTCGTGACTCGTCGGCATAGACCTCGATGTCATCGCCGACGCTGTTGGCCGGGAAGAACCCATAGACGCCCTTGGCCGTCAGAAGTTTCTTCGAGACGATTTCCTTCAAGAGCTTCTGAGCATCGCGGAACAATTCGGCCGCCTTCTCCCCGATCTTTGGATCATCGAGTATCTGCGGATAGTGCCCGCGCAACTCCCACGTATGGAAAAACGGCGACCAGTCGATGAACGGCACGAGCCGATCCAGCGGGAACGCCTCGAGCACGCGAACGCCCGTGAAGGCCGGCTTCGGTACATCCGCCGCCTTCCATTCAATCGCCGTGCGCCGCTCGCGCGCCTGCGCAAGAGACAGCAACGAAGTTTTCGTCTGCCGCGTTGCATGCGCCTGCCGGATGTCGTCCTGCTCGTGGCGGTTCTTCTCGACGAACGAGTCCCGCTTTGCCGGACTGATCAACTGGCTGATGACCCCGACGGCCCGCGACGCATCCAGCACATGGACCACGTCATGGTCATAAGCCGGCGCGATTTTCACCGCCGTATGGGCCTTGCTGGTCGTGGCGCCGCCGATGAGCAGCGGCACGCGCCATCCCTCGCGCGTCATTTCCTTCGCGACGTGCACCATCTCGTCGAGCGACGGCGTGATGAGCCCGCTCAGGCCGATCAGCGTCGCGCCGTTCTCTTTGGCCGCCTTGAGAATTTGCTCGCACGGCACCATCACGCCAAGGTCGATCACCTCGTAGTTGTTGCAGCCGAGCACGACGCCGACGATGTTTTTGCCGATGTCGTGCACGTCGCCCTTCACGGTGGCGAGCACAATGGTACCCTGGGGCCTGCTGCCCCCAGAGGTTTTCTTCTCCTCCTCCATGAACGGCAGAAGATGGGCCACCGCTTTCTTCATCACGCGGGCGCTCTTCACCACTTGCGGCAGGAACATCTTGCCGGAGCCGAACAGGTCGCCCACGACGTTCATGCCCGCCATCAGCGGACCTTCGATCACGTGCAAGGGCTTCGGATACTTCTTGCGCGCCTCTTCCGTGTCGGCTTCGATATGGTCCGTGATTCCCTGCACCAGGGCGTGCGACAGCCGTTCTTCGACCGTGCCCTTGCGCCAGGCATCGTCCTTGACGACGGCTTTGCCCTGCTGCTTGACCGTCTCGGCAAAGGCCACCAGCCGCTCCGTGGCATCGGGCCGCCGGTTCAGCAGGACGTCTTCAACGAGCTCAAGCAGGTCTTTAGGAATCTCCTCGTACACCGCGAGCTGGCCGGCATTGACGATGCCCATATCCAGCCCGGCCTTGATCGCGTGGTATAAAAAGGCGGCGTGCATCGCCTCCCGCACCAGGTTATTCCCGCGGAACGAGAATGAGATATTGCTGACCCCGCCGCTGACTTTACAGTGCGGCAGGTTGGCCTTGATCCACCGCGTCGCCTCGATGAAATTTACGGCGTAGTTGTTATGTTCCTCGATTCCGGTCGCCACCGTCAGAATGTTGGGATCGAAGATAATGTCCTCCGGCGGGAACCCCACCCGCTCCGTCAGGATCTTGTACGTGCGCGCGCAGATTCCCGCCTTGCGTTCGACGGTGTCCGCCTGCCCCCGCTCGTCGAAGGCCATCACGACCACGGCCGCGCCATATCGATGAACGAGCGTGGCCTGCTCGATGAACCTGGCTTCGCCTTCCTTCAGGCTGATGCTGTTGACGATCCCCTTCCCCTGAATATTCTTCAGGCCTGTCTCCAGCACCTCCCATTTGGAGCTGTCCACCATGATCGGCACGCGAGCGATGTCCGGCTCCGACGACACCAGGCGGATGAATTTCTCCATGGCGGCTTTGGAGTCCAGCATGCCCTCATCCATATTGATGTCGATGATCTGCGCGCCGCCTTCGACTTGCTGACGCGCAACAGACAGGGCCTGGTCGTAGTCCCCGTCCAGGATCAGTTTCGCGAAGGCGGGCGAGCCGGTCACGTTCGTCCGCTCCCCAATATTCACGAAATTGGAATCGGGCCTGATCGTCACCGCCTCGAGCCCGCTCAAACGCGTCAGAGGCTCAATCGTTGGAATCGTTCGCGGGGTGATTCCACGGACGGACTCGGCAATCAACTTAATGTGCGCAGGCGTCGTCCCGCAGCAGCCGCCGACGATGTTGAGCCAGCCGCGCTGTGCCCACTCACGCAACTGCGGCGCGAAACTGTCCGGCGTCTCCGGAAATCCCGTCGGCAGGAGTGGATTGGGCAGCCCGGCGTTGGGATGGCTGCTCACAGAGACCGGCGCAATCTGCGACAGCTCCTCGATGAGCGGCCTCATTTCCCGCGGCCCCAGGGCGCAGTTGATCCCGACGCTCAGGAGCGGCACGTGTGAAATCGAATTCCAGAAGGCCTCGACGGTCTGCCCCGTCACCCCCCGATTGCTGCCGGCCTGGATGAACGTGACCGAGGCCATCACCGGGACGCGCCGTTTGGTTTCATCGAACACCTGCTGAATGGCAAAGAATGCCGCCTTGGCATTCAAGGTATCGAAAATGGTTTCAACGAGCAGCACGTCGGCGCCGCCGTCGAGCAGTCCTCTCGCCTGATCGCGATAGGCAACGACCAGTTCGTCGTAGGTCGCTCCGCGCGAGGCAGGGCTATTGATATCCGTGGAGATGGACGAAGTCTTTGTCGTCGGGCCGATCGCACCGGCCACGAAACACTGCCGGTCCTTCTGTTTGGCGCAGACCTGTTCCACCGCCCGCCTGGCGCATTCGGCGCCGGCCTTCGACAACTCGTAGCCCAGCGATTCCATATGATAGTCGGCCAGCGAAATCGCCTGCGAGTTGAACGTGTTCGTCTCGATGACATCCGCGCCCGCTTCGAGGTACTGGCGATGGATATCCACGATGATGTCCGGCTGCGTCAGGTTCAGGAGATCGTTGTGGCCCTTAAGGTCCCGCTTCCAATCCTTGAACCGCACGCCACGGAACGCGGCCTCGTCCAGCTTGCGCTGCTGGATCATCGTCCCCATCGCTCCGTCCAGAATGACGATGCGTTGGCGGAGCAACGCCTCAAGCTGCCCTGCGCTTTTTATGATGTCTGCCTTTTTCATTACAAAACCGTCTAACCCTCTGATCCGATTCAGCTTCTCACGCAAATCCGTCCGGTCATCATACGGGATGCCTGAAAACTGCGCAAGTTACGGCCATTGACAAGATTTTAAGCGATCTCTTAGGATGGGCTTGCCCATCGAGGTGCCTTTGATCCGTCATCGTCTTCGATTTCATCTGTCGCTTGCCGCCTTCGCATTCCTGTCCGCGTCCCCGGCAGATGCGTTCGCCGCATCGTATTTTGAAGATGGCTACCTGGGCCTGACCCAGGCCGAATTGCGGCAAAAACTCGGCCCGCCGCAGTCGGTCCGCGACAAGAAGTCCGCGCTGCGGTTTTACCGCTACTACTCGTTTGCCGATTGGGAAAAGTCCTACAAGAAATTGCTCGGCCCGCAGGTCGGAGAGGATGTCTATACGTACAAGCGCGACGGGGTGGAGGTGCGCTATTCGTTCGCCTACGTGACCGACCCCGAGGACATGTCCGAGTCGCCGACAATGTCGGTCAGGCTCGTGGATATCGAATTCACCCCGCCGGTGCCGATCGGAAAAATCCCGGCGCTCGTGCCGGAACTGAGCCCGCCCGCGGAGCCGAACGCGCCCGCCTTCCGCTCCAACATCATGGTCCTGCTTTTCAAAGGCGCGCCCTCAGCGGCGGCGCGCGCGATCGTGAGGGAACCGATGCGGGAGCGGCTCGACTGGTCGTTGACCTTCCAGATGTTCGCGCTACAGGGCCTGCCGGAATTCCTGACCCCGCAGGCGCCGATCGACCGCGTGGAAATTGGCGTCCAGAGCCTGCAGACAGTCAAAGACCGGCAGCGGCTGACACACGAGCCGATCCTGAATCCCTTTTCGAAAGAATTTGCGATGCGGGTGCCGCCGCCGAAACCTGCGAAGAAAATCCCTCTTCCCAAATACGCGGATTAACCGGATCCGGTATATGACCGACTAGCGGTGACCGGCGGGAGGCGGCGTCTGCTCGATCGGCTCCAGGATGGAATCGATCGCCTTCTTCTGCTGCTGTTGCGCCGCTTCCTGCGTCTTGACGCTCTCCTGCGCCTTCTGGAAGACATTCCCGGACGATCCGCGCTGGCCGGAGCCAGGCGCAGCTGGATCGCCGATCTGAGAGAGATACGAAAGATACAGAGCCGATATCGCTCCAACGGCCAGCAACGGCAGCACAAACTTGAGAAACAGCTTTGCGAACAGGTTCGCGAAGGGATTGCCGCTCAACAGCATCGCGACGATCGTCAGCGCACCGACAAGTACTCCGCCAATCACCCCCATGGATTGACCTGGCGTCAGTCCCGGAATCGTCAGATTCTTTGGAAAACGCTCCACCAGCCCCGACACAAACGACTCAAGACTTGCCTGGGACGAGGACAGGGTCTCCGGCTGGGTTTCCTGAACCGGCGCACGGGGCCCGCTGTCCTGAACCTCCCGCTCTTTGACACGCGCCCGATACTTGGGCGGCACGTTCGCCAGCGAATCCGTCGCGACAAAATTCCCCTTCTCGTCCGTGTAGGTATAGATCGTGGACGCCCCGGCATCGAGCGGACTCGCCGCACACACCATGGCCACAATCAGCCAGAGCCAGGACCGGCTCCATCTCCGCTCGTTCATCCGCCCACCTCCTCCGCATAGTGGATATCGTGCTGATCCGCCACCGCCAGATACGGTTCGCCCCACTGATGCCGGCTCTCGAGACTCCAGTCCTCCTCCAGCGAGACCGGCTTCAGCCGGATGCCCCAGAGCCCCCCGAACACCAGATAGGTCAGCCCGGCCCCGGAATCCTCGACCAATTGCGCATGGGCGGCACCGCGGGGATTGTCCGGATCGTCCGTCCACCCCGTGACCCAGCACCATTCGCCTTCCGGTCGGCGCTCGAACGTTTTGACTTTTTCCACGCGCCGCGCCGGACCCGATTCCTTGAATCTGGCATACAGGCTGGTCTCGCAGTTGGGATTGCTTTCAACCTCGACGACCATCTACACTGACCTCCACTCATGTCCACCGCTTCGACTGGACACACCGAACAGACCCCGGCCGGGATCACGCCTTCGGACACGCCTTTTCTGTGTCAGCGGCCCGTGCGCCTGGCGATCTACGCGTTCTTTGCCCTGTTTTTGCTCGGCATGCTGGCCTTCCGTTTCCTGCCCCATGTACTCGATCCGACGTTCGAGAAACACATCGCCAAAGGGGAAGTCATGGTCGGCATGACGAAGCAGCAGGTCCTGGAAGCCTGGGGTTCCCCCTACACCATCAACGTCAGCTACACGAAAGACGGCACCCGGCGCGAAGAATGGATCTTCGAGGACTGGATCAGTTCGTCGCAGATCAAGCACCGCTACCTCTATTTCGAAGAAGATGCGCTGGTGGGCGGCTGGTACTACGGCGCCCGTGAACGCCCGCGATTGAAAGACACGCCGCCGCCCGCGTCGACGGCGAAAAAGCCCAGCCAGTAGCTTCTCCCGCATCACGATCCCCTGCCGATCCCCATCTGCCGGTCCAGCTCGGCAAAAAACGCGCGGATGTTGCGGGCGTTCTGGCCGAAATCGCCGCGCCCAACCCGCGAGGCCGACCGGACGTTGACCGCGGTGACGCCCTTCTGTTCCACGCAGTGAATCGTGACATCATCCACGAACCGGAACAGCCTCGTCGTGGCTTCCGCTCGAATCTCTCCGTGCTCAGGCCGGGACGACACCAGCGTCCAGCGCGGCATCCTGCCGACGGCCTGCACCGCCGCATCGAGCACCCGATCTTTTGATGTGGGGTACGGTCTTGGCACGACATCCGGATATTCCGGCGTCTTTCCCGTTTCGACGATATTGATGGTCGGCCACATGTTGAACACCGCCACCACTCCCAGAACAACCGTGCTGCCGAGGGCAAGCACGAGAACCCATTTGGACATGTATGGACTCCGACAACGGCCGCGCTGCACGCCATTCTAGGCCGAGGGCTTCGTCGCCGCAACCGGCTGGAGTCAGCCGGAGTTCGCCGAAGTTCAATTGCTTTTTCGCGGGATGACTTTTAGACTGCTAACGAGTCTCTGCTCAGCGGATCAATCAGGGCGTTTCGGTGATCTGAACGCGGCGCTCTTTGCCCGGACCTCCGGAGACCGTCAGCACGCGTTTCCACTCGCGGACCTGGTAGATCGCCCAGGCGTTCGGCTGGCCCTTGTAGAACGCGTCAGGATCTTCTCCGTTGGCGTTGAAATAAATGGGCTCCGTGAACCCTTCGTCGAGCACGCGGTCGAGCAGGCTCTCGGTGGTGAAACCCTTGCCACGCAACGCGACGTCGGCCAGCAGGCTGAGGATCTCGTCGGGGTTTTGAATCGTAATGGGATTCATCGCGAACGATTCTAACGAGGCGCGGGAAAAGAAAGCAAGACGAGCCATGAAGCCATTCTCCACATCAGAGTTCCGCGAGAAGATTCTGAGCCTGATGGACCGCAAGCACCATTGGGCCTGGCCGCACTTCGCCGAGGGCACGCTTACACAACACCAGCTCAGGATTCACTTCCAGCAGGAATACGCCGTCTACGTGCGGGACTTTCCGGTGTTCCTGGCCCGCATCCACGGCCAGAATCCTCCGGCTCCGGTCCGCCGGATGCTGGCCGATAATATTTACGAAGAGGACACGGGCGGACTCTCCCTCGGCAAATCGCACCCTGAATTGTTTCTGGTGATGATGGAAGGATTAGGCTTCAGTAAAAAAGACTTCGAGCAGATCAAGCTGCTGCCTGCCAGCCGCACCTATCGTCATTGGTTAGACACCGTATCGTGCAAGCGCGACTGGGTGCTGGGAACCGCAGCCTTGACGATCTTCGTGGAAGGCAGCCTCAACGACCGGCAGGAAATTCAGCGTCCGTCGAAACCCAAAACCAAGGACGAGGTCGAAGCGGCCATCGACCGGCACCCGTTGGTCCGTCACCATGGAGCGCCGCCTGCCTGCATGGATTTGATCCGCGCCCATCAAACGGTCGAAGCCGGCCATCGCCACGATGCCTACGACATGGTCGTCGGCCATGCCGTCACGGCGGCACAACAGAAGGCTGTTCTGGCCTGCCTCAAGAAAAGTCTGTCGCTCTGGCTTCGGTACCGCGATGGTATTGCCCGTGCGTGTCGCCTGCAAAAACCTCGCTCGTGACCACCCGCGCTTCCCTCATCGCCACCACCCTGTTGTTCAGCCTGACGGCATGCCAGACGCCGGCTCCCAAACCGTGGGGGCCGAGCGAGATGGCCGTCATTCCTGCCGGTGACTTTCTGATGGGTAGTCCTTCAAGCGATGGCTTCACGGACGAACGACCGCAACGCTCGGTCTTTCTCCATGCCTTTCAGATAGACCGCTACGAGGTGACGAACGCCCAGTACGAGCAATTCGTGAAGGCTGCACACCATGCGGTACCGACCAATCCGAATCCCTCCGCCACCCTCTGGAACGACGGCCAGCCGTTCCCCGGCAGCGACATCCATCCGGTGGTCAATGTCAGTTGGCATGACGCCGTGGCCTACTGCGCCTGGGCGGGCAAGCGACTCCCGACCGAAGCGGAATGGGAAAAGGCCGCGCGCGGCACGGATGCCCGTCTCTATCCCTGGGGCAACGAGTGGAGCGTCAAGAAAGCGAACAGTGCCAGCTACTGGGCCGGGCGCACGATCGAATTCAACGACACCATCGAATGGAAGGCCTTCTGGATGGATGGTGAAGGCGCGCGCATGTCAAAAGAACGAGGACTGAAGGGTGAGGTGCTGACGTTACCCGTTGGGAGTTTGCCCGAAGGCGCCAGTCCCTACGGCCTCTACGACATGGCCGGCAATGTCTCGGAATGGGTATCGGATTGGTTCGAACCCTATTACTATCTCCGCGCGCCGCGTGAAAATCCCCATGGTCCAGACGGCAAACTGCTCAAGGTCGTGCGGGGCGGCTCCTGGCTCAAACCGGCGAGCAGCCTCCGCACCGCCGACCGGGACTATGGACTCCCCACCGATCAGCAGAGCGGCACCGGCTTCCGCTGCGCAAAGGATACTCGGTAGTTCCCAGCCCTTGCGTCCGCTACGCCTCTGCAGCTCCCGATAGCGCTTTCTCAAAAATGGCGCGGAGAGACGTGACGGCTGCATGATCCGGCGGCAAGATACTGGCGTCGATCAATACGTCAAGACGGGGCAAGGGATCGAGTCTCAGCAGTGCGAGTCGGTCGAGGCTGGATGTTTCGAGCACTTTCTTGTACGTGCCCAGCCATGATTCCGTGATCGCGCGCAAACCAGGATCGGTCGGTTTCATCCGTCCGAGTTTCACTTCCTGGAGCAGTTTAATGAGAGGGTCGGATTGTGAAATGGTATTGATGGCCTGGCGGATGGCCTGCTCGCTGGCGTCACTCATGAACAGGCAGCCGTCAGTTCATAGAACAAGAACCGGGCCCTCGCGGATCGCCGCAGCTTCCGCATGAACCGGACGAACTGGAGCTGGCCCAGTCGGCATTGGCTCCGACCCCGAAGGACGAGAATTGTTTCTGCAGCTTTGTGGCCTTGCACGAGGGGCATGCCGGCGTCGCCGAACCCTGCACGATTGCCTCGAACCGGTGGTTGCATTCCTGACAAAGATATTCGAAGATGGGCATGATGTTCTCCTGTGTTCGCAACCCATTATAGACAGCCACGCGGCCGGATCGCAACGGCGGCGCAAGGAGACACGCATGTTTCACGAAGACAAGACGTTCAATCTCCGGTTCAGCCTCGAGGCGTCGTTCCCGGACGACTATGACGGCGACGAGGACAATCACGTCTGGGTGCAGGACTGGGAGCAGCGAATCAAGCCGGAGATGACGAAGATGCTCTTCGACTTCCTGCGGCGGCATTCGGCCTGGACCGTCCACGTGCGCAACCGCGGTGTATCGCCTCTCGATGAAATCGAAATCGCCATGGTCAAGGATTATTCGAACCGCTCGCTGGCATGAGCCGCTCATGAGTCTCGGCCTGTATCTCCATGTCCCCTTCTGCCACACCCGTTGCCACTTCTGCGCCTTTGCCATCCAGATCCACCGGGAAGACCGCGTGCAACGGTACCTGGCCGCGCTCTCCGGCGAGATGCGGCTCCATGCCGACCAGCAGAGCCTCGCCGGCCGCCGGCTGGAGACCGTCTACTTCGGTGGCGGCACGCCGACGTCGCTGAGCGCGGTGCAGCTGACAGGCATCCTTCAACACATCCGTGACTCGTTCGGCCTGACCGATGCCACCGAAATTTCGGTGGAAGCCCATCCGGACACGGTCATGGAAGAAGGCCTGCGACAACTCGCCGGTGCCGGCTTCACGCGCATCAGTTTCGGCGTGCAATCCATGGACGAGGGCGAGCTGCTGCAGATCGGCCGCCGCACCTCCGGGAACCGCACGCAGGCTGCCGTGGACATGGCGCGCGAGGCAGGGTTTACCAATATCAACCTCGATCTCATCTATGGCGTGCCCGGACAAACGCTGGACGGCTGGCTGGCCACGCTCGAGACCGTCCTCTCGCTGGAACCGGCGCACCTCTCCTGCTATGCGCTGACCGTCGAAGAGAAAACCCGGCTGCATCTTGACGTGCGCCGGGGCGATGCCGTCGAGCCGGACGCCGCCTTGCAGAACGACATGGAAGACGCGACCGCCCAACGCCTCGCGACGGCCGGTTTCACGCGCTACGAGATTTCCAACTACGCCAGACCCGGCCACGCCTGCCGACACAACCTGCTCTACTGGCAGGGAGAGGATTATCTGGGACTCGGCCCCAGCGCCCAGTCCTATCTTGACGGCCGGCGGTTTGGGAACGCCGAGAACCTGGACGGCTATTGTCAGGCCCTGGAGGAGGGCCGCTCTGTCATCACCGAATCAGAACTCCTTAATGCGGACCAGCGCCAACGCGAGCGGATCGTGTTCGGGCTTCGCCTGATCGAAGGTATTGACCAAGACCTGTTGCGTCATGAGCCGCCTGATCGGGCATGGCAACAGACACTGGATCAGCTGGCGCGACGGGGATTGCTGGAAGAACGCGCGGGACGACTCAGACTGACCGATGAGGGACGACGCTACGCAGACTCTGTCGCCGTGGAGCTGCTCTAATCAGGTCAGCGCGTGAGCACATAATGCAGCGCGGTGTCGGCGAGAATAGCAGCCCAGGCGACGCTGTTGAGCACAGTCAGCGAACGGTCTTTGCCCCACAGATGAAACAGAGCGAGCGCAATGGCCAGTTGCGCGAGCAGTGAAAAGGGCCGGTGGAGATGGGCGGAGACAGCTCCCTGCTCGCTGGCGACGGCGGACACGGCCGCCAACACATAGCACCCAAGCGCACCCGCCTGCAGCCAAATCGCCGTGGAGCCGTTGGCACGGCGTACGACGCGCACCATCGCCCACGTCAGACAGATCACCACAATCAGCAATAACAGGGGGAAAAGCGGCCAGAGGACCTTTGCGCTGAGTTCCATGTCTAAAAGACTCCGTCATGCCGGTCCAAACGCGGGCCACTCTAGCAACCGACCTGGTGGGAGTCAACCGAGCAATCGTGAGTTGGCCTGCACTGGGCTGTTCTTGACAAACCCCGGGCGGCGTAGGAACATAGCCCATCAGTGCCTTCGCAGAAGGAATTGCCATGCCGGTCAATATGGACCCCAAAAAAAGGAAAAAGAACCCTGCGGCAGAGCCTGAGACGACGGCTCAAAACCAGGCCGGCAGGGAGAAGAAAGCCTTCGGCGAGGAGACGGAGGCAGACCGCGAAAAGGCACTGGCCGATGCAGAGTGGAAAAACCTCTGGGACCAGACCGAAGTCATCGACATGGATAAGTGGTGAACCCAGCCTGTAAAGTCCATAAAGTTCGTAATGTCATCAAGTCCAAAGACTTTTGACTTGAAGACTTTACGACTTTCAGACTGCTGTTACGCCGGCAGAAAATAAAACGCAATCGCCAGAATAAGATAGACCCCCAACAGCATCACGCCTTCCATCCAGTTCGACTCTCCATCAGAAGACACATAGCCCACCGCCAGCACGGCAATCGCCACGGAAGCGACTTCAAACGGCGTAAAGATCAGATCCAGCGGCTGGCCGAACAGGTAGCTGGCAAAGACCAGCACCGGCGCCACGAACAACGCGATCTGCAGGCTCGACCCCACGGCGATGCCCAGGGCCAGGTCCATCTTGTTTTTCATCGCCACCAGCACCGCCGTCGAATGTTCCGCGGCATTGCCGACCAGCGCGACCAGAATCACGCCGACAAACACCTGCGTGAGCCCCAACTGCTTGGCCGCCGGCTCGATGGCCCCAACGAGCACTTCGCTCATGACTGCCACCGCAATCGTCACCCCTGCAAGGACCCAGATGGAGCGCTGCCGGCTCCAGGATTTCTCGCCTGCCTCGTGCATGACATCGGCATCCCCGGAGAATAAATGGTGGTGCGTTTTGAGCGAGAAGACCAGATTGAGGATATAGATGATGAACAGGATGACGGCGATTTCGAGGCTTAGTTCGCGTTCCACCTTCGCGCCCTGGGCGGACGCGGTGAAGTGAAACAGGGCCGGGACGATCAGGCCGATCGCCGCGAGCAGAAGCAAGCTCGCGCCCATGCCGGCGGCGGTCCGGTTGAATCGCTGCTGCTGGTATCGGAACCCGCCCGCCACCATCGCCGCACCGAGCACCAGTAGGATATTTCCCAGGATCGAGCCGGTGATGGAAGCTTTGACGACATCGTGCAGCCCCGCGCGCAGAGCGACCAGTGCGATGATCAACTCCGCCGCATTGCCCAACGAGGCATTGAGCAGGCCTCCGATGCCGGTCCCGACGTGGCTCGTCAGATGCTCGGTGGCTTTGCCCATCAGCCCGGCTAATGGGATAATGGCCAGGGAAGAAGTCAGGAAGACGGCGGTCGGGTCGGCGTGGAGAAATTCCAGGGCCAGTGCAACCGGAATAAAAGCAAAAAGCAGATTCAAGCCCAGCAGCGAGTTCAGATATTGTTTCATCGCGGAGCCGTAGTATAGACATATGGCCTTGCCGACGCCAGCCTCCACTCATCGCGCGCTGTACTACCCCTTTCACCTGTGCCACGAACGGACGCTGGCGCGTCTGCTCGAAAACTATCGCACCGTACATTTTCGAGACTATATGGCCTTGCAGCTCACGCCCATGAGCGGCACGACGGCCTATCAGGACCGGATGGGACAGTATCACCCGGAAATGATTGAAGCGGGACGGATTATCCAGGGCTATTCTGTCAGCGGCTCGCTGGACGCCGATATGATTTTGGCTGTCGATCAAGACTTGAGCGACAAGACGTGGCGGGACATCTTCCACGACGGCTTGAAAAATAATCGGCGGTTTCAGCGTGGGCTCTTCGACCTCTCTCACAGCGTTGTCATCGGCAGTTCGGCGGTCCCTGGCCCTGCGGCACTGCTCCACCTGCTGGGAGAAACGCGCATGACGCAGGCCTGTTCCGTCAAACAGGTGCAAGCGATGAGTAGCAGACGGCTGGCTTCCGATGAAGGCTATGAGTATGAATATGCCCTGGCGCTGGTCAAAACCTCAGCCGCCCTGGCCTACACGATCCGGCTTTGCCGGCAGCACGGGCTGGAGGCAGTGACGGACTCGGAGGTCCACTTCCAGTTGCTGGAGCGGACCTGTGCACGCAACGGGAACTCGCTCCAGAACAACAGGATCGTGAGAGAGGGATATTAACTTGCTTGGCAGTCGATGGCAGCGGCAGTAGAATACAGCACCGTGGCTGAATCCCCGTCCACATACGCCACTCCGGAAACGATCGAAGAGCAGGGCACCGGCACAGGTGAGGGCCTGGAAGCCAAGGTGGTGGTGTACAACTGCAACTGCCACACCTACCAACAGGTCATTCAACTATTCTGCGAAGCCATCCCTGGTATGACGCCCGGCAAAGCCTTTGAGCTGGCGTGGAAAATCGACCATCAAGGCAGCGCCGTGGTCTTCGAAGGCGACCACGCGACAGCGGAACGGATTGCCAAGCATCTGGCAACCGGCGGGCTGCGGGTTGCCGTTCAATAGGCACCCGCACCCCTACCGACTGATGTGAGTATTCGCTGGGAAGGAAGGCTTAGCGGTGAGACACGCGGCGCGCACCGCGGTGACGCTGCGCCACACGTCTGGTCATTTTTCTTGCGGCAACACGCCGGATCGATCGTACAGACCGACGCGCGGAGCGGCGGACCGTCCGTTTCCGCACCACGCGGAGCGGCGGGCGATGAAAGGCTGAGGCCGAGGGCCGGCCGGAACGCCCCAACGTCTCTCCGCTGTACACGCGCACTTGATACAACTCGAAAAGCTTGTTGATCGCTTTCGGATCGCCTCTGCGTGCGGCATTCAGCAGCCTCCGCCGCTGATTCAGTTCTTCTTCTTCCGTATGAGATGCCGCGCGTCGTTCCATCGGTCAAAACCTTTCTTTCGCTGCCTATACTATTATGTAGAAAATACTCTTAACAGATTGGTCATTATATACTGTGGGTGCTGTTTCACAAAGGACTTTGCGCTTTGGAGTGCAGATTTTCTTGAATTTCCTGCTCCTCTCTCAACAATGATCATAAGATATTGATATATTTGATACTTATATCGTCAAGCTGCTGGCACTAAGGCCGTAAATAGCCCGTTTACCAGGCCTATTGAGGCTCGTATAATCAGTCCAGGTTACCCTCATGACGAAACCCGCGCTTCAAGAGTCCCCGCTCGCAAAAACCCTCGCGGAATATACGCGCGAGGCAGCACCCGAACTGTGCGAAAAACATCCGAACAAGGAAGTCCTCTGCGTCGCCTGCGGACATCGGTGCGTGATCCGCGATGGCCGTATCGGCATCTGCAAGGTTCGGTTCAACGAAGGCGGCGTGCTGAAGGTCCCGGCCGGCTATGTCGGCGCGCTCCAGTGCGATCCGATCGAAAAAAAGCCGTTCTTCCACGTCCTGCCCGGATCATTGGCGCTCAGCTTCGGCATGCTGGGCTGCGACTACCACTGCGCCTATTGCCAGAACTGGATCACATCCCAGGCGCTGCGCGATCCCGAGGCGGTCAGTTCGGTCCTGCCGATGACGCCGGAACAATTGGTGAAGATGGCGCATGACTACGGTGCGCCGGTCATCGCCAGCACCTACAACGAGCCGTTGATCACCAGCGAATGGGCGGTGGAAGTGTTTCGACTGGCGAAGGCCAAGGGTCTCCGGACCGCCTACATTTCCAACGGCAATGGCACGCCGGAGGTATTGGCCTACCTCAAACCCTGGGTGGACTATTACAAAGTAGACCTGAAGGGTTTTTCGCAGGAGGAATACCGCAAACTCGGCGGGCAGCTCGCCGGTGTACTGGACACGATCAAGCGTTTACATGACATGGGTTTCTGGGTTGAAATTGTCACGCTCATTATCCCGGGCTTCAACGACACGGAGCAGGAATTGAAGGCCATGACGGAATTCCTCGTGTCCGTGTCACCCGACCTCCCCTGGCACGTCACGGCTTTTCATAAAGACTACAAGATGCTCGAACCGGACAATACCACCGCCAAGGCACTCATCCGCGCAGCAGAAATCGGTCAGAAGAACGGCCTGCGTTACATCTATGCCGGCAACCTGCCCGGCCGCGTGGGTCCGTACGAGAATACCCACTGTCACAGTTGCGGCACGGCGGTCGTCAAGCGGATGGGCTATCGGATTCTGGAAAAGACGATCAAGCCCGACGGCACCTGCCCGCGCTGTGCTACAGTGATCCCCGGCTTCTGGAGTTAACGTGCAGTTGTGCGCGTGAAACTGACCGCTCTATAATCATCATGGTTTCATCGAGAAAAGGAGCACGCCATGGAAAAAGCCTGTACCCATGAAGCAGCGAAATCAGACGTGAAGGATGATCCGAAGGCCAGGGAACTTCTTCGCAAAGCTTTCGAGAACACCGCCCGCTGGCAAGCGAACTTCAAGGGCTTCTCGGCCGATCTCACAGCCAATGTGAACGGCAAGGAGGTCAGGGGCAGCGTCACGGTGAAGGGCCCGCGCGACCTGAGCGTCAGCCTGCCGGACGGCGACCTCCAGAAATGGGCGCAGGACCAGATCGGCATGATCGCCGTACACCGTGGCCCGCGGAGTTTCGAGGAATCGGACGGCAAGTACGCCCTCACGCTGGGCGACGACATGGACCACCCGATGGGCCCGCGCCTGATCATCAACGGCGACGGCATGCACTCGTTCTACCGGGTCAAGGGCGACCGCATCACGCAGATCAACCGCAAGATGGGCCACCCTGGCGCGCCGCCCATCGCCTTCACGATCAACGTCGAAGACAGCATGGTCACCAAAGACAACAAGTTCCTCACCACCCGCTACACGGTCTATTACTCCTCCCCCAAAGACGGAAAGCTGACCAACGTCGAAAGCTTCACGGATTCCCACGTCCGCGTGGACGCCTCGGACCTCCCCGCCTCGCGGCGGATCATTTCGTACGAGAACGGTGAAGTGACGGTAAAAAGCCTGACGTTCTCCAACCACAAGATGCTCTAAATGGATTTGCGAAAGAACTACCCGCGCAGCCCCAGAGAGAAACTCGCCGGCTACGTCCACCTGCCGCGCATGATTGATAAATGCCGTGCTTCCCTTGCCGGCACCGAGGGCGACTACATCTACCCCTGCCCGATGGACCAGCGGTTGCTGGACTTCACCGGCATCACAGCAAAGCAGTTCTCGAAAGCCGTGAGCGAGAAAGATGACGCAGCCGTGGCCGAGTGGTTCAAGAAGACGGCAAAGCCCCACAGCCACGCTGAAATCGAACAATGGAATGAGAAGTTCCTGACGCGGGGGCCGGACACGGACGAGAAAAAAGCCTACTTCAAGCAGCAGCTGGATGCGATTGACCCGACCAGAACCGACATCATGAGTTGGGCCGATCTTTTAGATTTGGACGAAAAACGATCAGTACCGAAGCGAACCACGAAATAAGGAGACAAGAATGGAATTCCTGAAGTGGATGAGCGTGCTGACTCTCGCCATGACGATCAACTGGGCCAACGTTGCAGTCGCCGAAGACCTGCCGCGCGAAGCGGTTCTGCCGCTCGCGCTGGCGACCAAAGCCGCGTCGGTTGCCGTGGAGAAGTGCACCAAGGACGGTTATAAAGTCACCGCTGCGGTCGTGGACAAGGCCGGCGTACTGCGGGCGCAGCTTCGAGGTGATGGAGCAGGCCCTCACACAGTGGATAGCAGCCGCAGGAAGGCTTACACCGCCGGGAGCACAGGCCGAGCCACCAGTGAGCTGGCCGAGCTTGTCATGAAGGCGCCGCATCTGCACTCCCTGGGCAAGATGAATGAACACACTCTCATCCTGGGTGGCGGCCTCCCGATTCAATTCGGCAGCGAAGTGGTCGGCGGGATCGGCGTCGGCGGAGCGCCCGGCACTCAGTTCGACGACGCCTGCGCGCAAGCTGGACTGGATGCGATCGGAGCAGCGCAAAAGGCGCCAGCAGGAAAGTAGCGCTTGGAAATGACAAAGCCACAATTCATTGGCATACCGCCCTTTATTCAGATTAACGCAACTACGGTTGGTCCGCAGTTTGTAACCTCTTCTATAACACCAGACATAAAACTAGAATCGAATACTATTACGGTGGTGCTAGAGAAGCAGAAGAAAATTTATACAGCAAACGTATTCCGCAAGAGCACAAAGGTCATGGGTAGTTATAGCCGGGATGTGTACGTTTGGACTGGCAGCAGATGGGACTATCGAGGCAAAGACGATCGGAAGCATAAGACGCCACCACTTGCTCCACCTGAAGCTATCCGTACTGTAATTGAGAGCATTGAGGTTTTCACCATGCATAAGCCAACCGCTAAAGAAATTAGCCGGTTATCATGCTTGGTTACAGCCCTCAAGTGAACTAGGTATCAGAAGCCATTTCAAATTTATCGCAATCCTTCCCCGCTCATTCCACCCCCGAATCCGCCAAAGGTCCCGCCGAAGCCGCCATGGCCGCTGCCCCAGAATTCTCCACGACGTAGGCGGCCATAGGGATGCCGGAGGTCCGGCCGGCTGATCCACCAGAGAAACCAGAACGCGCCAAGACTCATCGTCACTGTCAGAAAAATTCCGAACCCTTTGAGCTTATGCCGTGACGGTTCGCCACCCTGCACGTTTTGTGAGGCAGAGGCCAGCGCGACCACTGCGCGATAGAGCCCTTCTTCAAACCGCGCATTGCGAAATGCGGGTTCCAGATACTTGCTGCCGACTTCCTCCACAAGCGCCAGCGTGATGATGGGCAGCATGCTTTTCCCCAGCGTGACCGTTGCCTGCCGGCCTTCGACCACCGCCAGCACCAGCACGCCATGCTCTTTTTGCGCCGTCCCGATACCCCATCGCTCATAAAGCGCCGCGGCATAGTCCTTGGCGGTTGCATATGGCTTCGTGGATGGCACCGTGACCACCACCATCTCCACGCCGGTTTTGCGCTCAAGGTCCTGACAGACAGAGCGGATGCGTTCCTTCCACGCCTGATCGATCACGCCGGCATGGTCGCTCACATAGCCCATCGGGTTCGGCAACGATGGCTTGTTTGTCGGCAATCCATCAGCCAATTCCAGTGCCAGGATACTGCTCGCAATAGCAAGACTCACTGCGATCAGCCATCGTTTGGGGTTCGAGGTTCGAGGTTCGAGGCTTGCACTTCCCACCTCGTACCTCGTACCCCACACCTCGTGCCCGTTTCTATGCCTCACGCTTCACGCTCGCAGTCTTTTCGATGAGTGCCTGCAGGGCTGCGCTATACCTGTCGAACAGCCGAGGCGCCTCGGCAGGTCCAGGGCTGATGATGCCGCGCTTTAGATTCAGCACATCGTGAAATGCTGCCGTGTCGATTCCGAACTCCTTCTCCACCGCTTGCAGCACCCCGTCGGCGGATCGTTCCACCGGCCGTTCCTTCACCCGTAACAGGCTCCGCAGGCAGGGCATCAACGCTGTACACGAGAGCGGCAGAAGGATCGTGATGGCTTCCGTGCTCGCCCCTCCCTCCACAAACCGCTGCCGCAACCGCAGAAGATTACCGCGCAACTCCTGCTCGCACTGGAGACGTAGATACTTCAGATCAATTCGAAGTTCAGGCAAGGGATCGCGCCCGGCCAGCAGGACATGTTGCTCCTGGATTTCTAGGTATTCGAGCGGAAACAGCTCGAGCGACGATTTCAGCTCTGCCAGCGTCAGGAACAGCGGCACGACGATCTGTTCCTTCTGCCACCGCTTGTGCAGGGCGGCATACTGCTTCAGCAGTTCCGTATCCTGCTTCGCCAGCAGGATGAGCAGATTGATGTTCGATTTGCCCGGCAGATACTCCCCGCCCGCCGCACTGCCGTAGAGAATCATGGCTTCGAGCGCATCGCCGAAGAGTTTCTGCACCTGCGCCAGATAGGGCCGCAGGGTTTCGCGAACCGATTCAGGAATCTCAGGCATGCTCCACCCTGTCTGCGTTCGAATCAGGCAGGAATCCTCCGGCCATGAGCCGATCCAGCAATCCAAACGGCGGCGTTTCGCGCAAGCCCGCCGTCGTTTCCAGCACTTTATAATTCAACCGGCGGTTTCGACCGATGGTGCGGAACACGCGATCCCTCAGAAATGCCAGCACCGGGTTGCCGGTGTTCCAGAAGATCACCTGCTCATCGGCCAGGCGCTGGAGCATTTCGACTTGCGGACGGCGGCGCCGCTCGAATTCACACAGCGCCGCAGCCGAGACATCCCCCTTCTCCAAACATTGTGGAATCAGATCGGCCAGCGCCATCGCATCCGCCATCGCCTGCATGCGCCCCTGTGAGGCATGGGGATTCATGGCATGGGCTGCGTCGCCGATCAATACGGCCCCATCGGCCACCCACGTACGCGTCTTCACACGCCCTGTCGGCATATAGGCCGTTTGCTTCCAGTCCGTGAGCGTGCGGAACGTTTTTTCGAGCGAGGGATCAATCCTGATCCACTTGTTCTGTCGAGCTTCGAGGCCCTGCGCTTTTACCCGTTCCATCGAGCCGGCTGGAATCATGTCGAACAGATAGACTTTGCGGCCGGCAGCTGGGAACAGGCCCAGGATTTCACCGCGCCCCACGAAATACCGTCCCTCGTCCAGCCCATCAGGAGAATCCAGAATGGCAATCAGATAGCCTTCACGATAGAGATGCAGCTTCGTGGGAATGCCGAGCGCCTCGCGGACTTTCGAAAACGCGCCGTCGGCCCCGACCACCAACTGGGCTGAAATAGCCGCTGTCTGTCCTCCACGTTCGACATCCACGCCGACAACACGGTTTCCCTCGCGCCGCAATCCTCTGAACGTGGCGCCATAACGAAGCGCGCCAGGCGCTGCCTTCTCCAGCGCCTCCAGGATCACGTGGTGCGCGACATTGGGCAGCGTGACAATCGCGCGATTGTAGGGCGGCGGGAGCATGCCATAGTCCACGCTGCAAAGGCGCTCCCCTCCTACCTTGCAAAAATGAAAATGTCGCACTGATCGTGTCGCATCGGCCGGCAGTTTGCTCAGCACACCGAGCCGATCCAGAATCTGCTGGCCGTTGGGCTGGAGAATTTCCCCTCGCAGGCCGGTCGGCGGCCCCGGCGCCTGCTCCAGCACGATATTCTTGATGCCCTTTTGCGCCAGCGCCAGGCCGAGCACGGCTCCGCCCCCGCCCGCGCCGACAATGACCACATCAGTCCGTTCCGTCATTTCCAATCCTGATATCGTTCGGTGTCTTTCCACATCGAGAGGAACTTGTCCCGCGCCTTGGCGCTCGTCACCGGGTCGGTGAACACGTCCAGCCGTTCGTCATTGTAGCGGTTGCCGCTGCCGGTTTGATTCATTGAACCGGACGTATTGATCTCGTCGTCCATCACGACTTGCTTCAGATGCATCAGGTTCTCATGACGGTTTACTTTGATGGGAATGCCGGCCAGAGACAGAGTTTCGACGGCTGCCCGCTGCTTGGGATCCTTCAGCCTTTCCCGATCCGAGATCACACGCACGTCCACGCCCCGCTTGTGGGCCGCGACCAGCGCCTTCACGATCGGCGGATAGGTAATCCCGAAGATCGCCACATAGATATAACGGCGGGCTTGCCCATAGAGCACCGCCAGCCGCTCCCCCGGCAGATCCTCCGGCGCGTAATAAATCTCGACGGAAGGCGCTGCGTTCGAATGAGCCGGCCACGCCAGCACGGTAGTCAGCCAGATCGCCGCGCCAAGTGCAGCCACGGTCCGTTGAAAAGCATGTGGCATGACGTGCGGGTTACTCTTGCTCAAAAAGGTCCCGAAAGTTGTCTTCGGCCTCATCCCATGCCTTGGGGGACGCCTTGCTCAGCCAGCTTTTCAGGTAGGTTTTTTGCCCGGGCGTGAGCATTTGCTTGATCTGGTGAGTACGTCCCTGCAGCGGCTGAAGAAATCCCGTCTTTTTGGCCGTATCCAGAGTCGCAGTCCGAACATAGACGTTGGTAAATATGGTGGGGGCGTCGTCCTGCCCCTCCCCCTGCACCCAGACGGAGAGAAACTTCTCGAGTTGCATGCCGGCGCTGTCCATAGCCGGCTCGGCATCGTGAAAGAGTTCGTTTTCGGATTGCTCAAGCGGCGTTGCGTCCGTTGCCTTGAAGAGAAAATTCCGTTTCCACATCGCCGCCTGTTCCCTCCTGTGGGTGGTACCTCAAAAGCAGGGCATCCTCCAAGAGAAGGGCTTGTGATGTCAAGCAACGTCCGCTCATGACCCTTGCAATCCCCCTAATCCGGACGAATTTCCATGAATCCTTTTCGACATTTTACACTCTCAATAGGCAACCGCCGTTACCTTGACAAGGGCGCGGTTTGCTTGTTATCGTGTCCAAATTCCTCAATCTTGAAGCCAAGTTGGAGTGATGCAGGTCAAAATCAACGGGAAGCCGGAAGAGGTCCACGGGGGGACGGTTTTGGACCTTTTGAAGGTGAAAAATATCGACCCGCACATGGTTGCCGTCGAGCTCAATGACGCCATGATTGAGCGGGACCATTTGGGCGCCACCCCAGTCAAGGAAGGCGACGCGCTGGAGTTCCTCTTTTACATGGGCGGTGGCCGATGACGGTCCCGGCACATAAAGACATCACGGAGTTGATCGGCCGGACCCCGCTGGTTCGCCTGAATCGTCTTTCCCCTGAGGGCGCGGGTACCATTTACGGGAAGGTCGAGTTTTTCAACCCGGGCGGGAGCGTCAAGGACCGGATCTGCCTCAGCATGATCAACGAGGCGGAGCGGCAGGGCAAGCTCAAGCCGGGAGGGACGATCGTCGAACCGACCAGCGGCAACACTGGCATTGGCCTGGCATTGGTTTCAGCCGTGCGCGGCTACAAACTGATCCTTGTCATGCCGGAGAGCATGAGCATGGAGCGGGCCAGCCTGCTGTCGTCCTACGGCGCGCAGCTCGTGCTGACACCGGCCTGGGAAGGCATGAAGGGCTCGATCAAGGAAGCGGAGAGCATCGTGGCGCAGAATCCGTCGTATTTCATGCCGGACCAGTTTTCGAATCCGGCGAACCCCGCGATGCACAAGAAGACAACGGCGCTCGAGATTTGGGACGCGATGGACGGCAAAATTGACGCGTTCGTGGCGGCGGTCGGTACCGGCGGCACGATCACCGGCTGCGGCGAAGTGTTTAAAGAGCGCACCCCGAAAATCAGGGTGATTGCCGTGGAGCCGGCCGGCTCGCCGGTCCTCTCCGGCGGAGATCCCGGTCCGCACAAGATTCAGGGCATCGGCGCGGGATTTGTTCCCAAAGTATTGAACCGGACGATTTTGGACGGGGTGATCACCGTGACGGATGACGAGGCGTACCAGACGACCAAGCTCTTATCGAAGAAGGAAGGACTACTGGTGGGCATTTCCGCCGGCGCCAACGTGTTCGCCTCACAGAAGATCGCAAAGGAACTGGGGCCCGGAAAGAATGTGGTGACGATTCTGCCCGATACGGGCGAGCGATATATCAGCATCGAGAAATATTTCAATATTTGACCATGGAATTCACAGACGAACAGGTTACCCGCTACAGCCGGCACATTTTGTTGCCCGAAGTGGGGGGCAAGGGGCAGAAGAAGATCGCCAAGGCGAAGATCCTCATCGTTGGCGCTGGCGGCCTCGGCTCCCCGGCTGCGTTCTATCTGGCTGCGGCGGGCGTCGGCACGATCGGGTTGATCGACAGCGACGCGGTGGACCTGTCCAATCTGCAGCGGCAAATCATCCACTACACCCCGGACGTGGGTCGATCCAAGGTCCTATCGGCCAAGGAAAAAATCCAAGCCCTCAACCCCGATGTCCAGGTTGTGATGCACGAAGAGCGCTTTGTGGCCGACAACGCGCTGAAACTCATCGCGGGATACGATGTCGTGATCGACGGGGTGGATAATTTTCCGGCCAAGTTCCTGATCAACGATGCCTGCGTGCTTGGCAATAAGCCGCTGGTGCACGGCGGCATTCTCCGTTTCGACGGCCGCGTCACGACGATCCTGCCGAAGAAATCAGCCTGCTATCGCTGCGTGTTCAAGCAACCGCCTCCAGCCGGGCTCGTGGCAAGCTGCCAGGAAGCCGGCGTGATCGGCGCGTTGGCCGGCGTCATCGGAACCCTGCAAGCGACGGAAGCGTTGAAGATCGTCCTCGGTATCGGAAAACCGCTGACCGATCGGCTGCTGGATTACGACGCCAAGAAGGCCGCGTTCCGTGAAATCAAGACGAAGCGCAACCCGAACTGCCCTGTGTGCGGTGAGCATCCGACCATCACAACGCTGATCGACTACGAGCAGGAAGCCTGCGAACTCCGCCCGTCCGGAGCCGCGGCCGTCCGTTAAACGCAAGCAGGTAACGCCATGGCCAAGATGAAATCGCTGGTCTGCCGGGAGTGCGGGAAGGAATACCCGACCAAGGCGATCCACGTCTGCGAGCTGTGCTTCGGCCCGCTGGAGGTCAAGTACAACTACGACGAAATCAAGAAGGGCATCTCGCGCAAGAAAATCGAGGACGGCCCGCCGAGCATGTGGCGGTACATGGATCTGCTGCCGGTTGAAACCGCGTCGATCAATTCCGTGATCGGGCCGCATGCCGGCCTCACGCCGATGGTACGCGCCAGGAATCTCGGCGCCTATCTGGGCCTCGACGAGCTGTACATCAAGAACGACACGGTCAACCACCCGACGCTCTCGTTCAAGGACCGGGTCGTCTCGGTGGCGCTGACCCGCGCGCGCGAGCTGGGCTTCGAAACCGTCGCCTGCGCCTCGACCGGCAACCTGGCCAACTCCGTGGCGGCCCACGCGGCCGCGTCCGGCATGAAGTGCTACGTGTTCATCCCGGCCGACCTGGAAGCGGCGAAGGTGTTGGGCAATCTGATTTATAAGCCGAACGTCGTCGAGGTGGAGGGCAATTATGACGACGTGAACCGCCTGTGCAGCGAAATTGCCGGCGAGCACGGCTGGGGATTCGTGAATATCAACATCCGGCCCTACTATGCGGAAGGCTCCAAGACGCTGGCCTTTGAGACCGTCGAACAGCTCGGCTGGCGCGCGCCGGACCAGGCGGTGATCCCAATGGCCTCAGGCTCGCTGCTGACAAAAATTTGGAAGGGCCTCCACGAAATGAAAGCGCTGGGGCTGATCGACAAGGTCCAGACGAAGGTGAACGGCGCCCAGGCGGAAGGCTGCTCGCCGATCGCGACCGCCTATAAAGAAGGCCGCGACTTCTTCAAGCCGGTCAAGCCGAAGACCATCGCAAAGTCGCTGGCGATCGGCAACCCGGCAGACGGCTACTACGCGCTGAAAGCCACTGCCGAAAGCAAAGGCGCGATGGACATGGTGTCCGACGAGGAAGTGGTGGACGGCATCAAGCTACTGGCACAGACCGAGGGCATCTTCGCCGAGACAGCCGGCGGCGTGACCATTGGCGTGCTGCAGAAGCTGGTGAAGCAGGGCGTGATCAAGAAAAGCGACGTCACCGTGGCCTACATCACCGGCAACGGACTGAAGACGCAGGAAGCGGTGATCGACTCGGTCGGCCGTCCGTTCCGCATCCAACCGAGCCTGGTCAATTTCGAGCAGACCTTCAAGATCGGCAAGAACGGTGGAGGCAACACGTGATTAAAGTTCGCATTCCCACTCCCCTGCGCCCCCTGACGAAGAACCAGGGGGAAGTGGAAGCCACGGCCGCGAGTGTCGCGGAGATGATCGAGGCCCTGAACGCCGCGCACCCGGGGCTGAAAGACCGGTTGTGCGACGACAAGGGCGAACTGCGCCGCTTCGTGAACATCTACGTCAACGAGGAAGACATCCGGTTTCTCAACGGCAAGGACACGTCGCTCAAGGATGGAGACGAGGTTTCGATCGTGCCGGCCATTGCAGGGGGCAACTGATGGCACACATGCGATTTCATATCCGGTTCCCAGAGCAAAAGATCAAGGAGCCGATCGTGTACCAGATTGGCCATGAATATAAGGTCGTGACCAACATCCGCCGCGCCGACGTGCGCGAAACCACCGGCTGGATGGATCTGGAATTGAGCGGCGAGACGGCCGAGATCGAGCGGGCCATCGAAGGCATGAAAAAGAAAGGGGTCACGGTGGACCCCATTGAGTTGAACGTGGTGGAGTGATGGAATTTACCGAAGCGCAACTGGAACGGTACAGCCGTCACATCATCCTGAACGACGTTGGCGGCAAGGGGCAGAAGAAACTGTCCCAGGCCAAGGTGCTGGTCATCGGCGCTGGCGGACTAGGCTCGCCTGCGGCGCTCTATCTGGCCGCGGCGGGAATCGGCACGCTTGGATTGGTCGACGGCGACGTGGTGGACCTCTCCAATTTGCAGCGGCAAATTCTGCACACGACGGCCAGAATCGGAGTCCCCAAGGTCGAGTCCGGCCGGCAAACGCTCGCGGCGTTAAATCCGGACATCACGATCAAGACCTATCAGTATCACGTGAGCGCGGACAACATCCTGGGACTGATCGCGGACTACGACATGGTGCTGGATGGATCGGATAATTTCTCGACGCGGTTCATGATCAACGACGCCTGTTTTTTTGCCAAAAAGACGCTGATCTCGGGGAGCATTTTCAGGTTCGAAGGCCAGTTGACGACCATCAAGCCGCACGAGGGATTCCCCTGCTACCGGTGCCTCTACCCCGAGCCGCCTCCGGCCGGGCTCGTGCCCAACTGCCAGGAAGCCGGCGTGCTGGGCGTGCTGGCCGGCACCATCGGCGTGCTGCAGGCAGCGGAGGCCATCAAGGAAATTCTCCGGATCGGCGATACCGTGGCAGATAAGCTCCTGATTTACGACGCGCTGGATATGAAGTTCAGGAAGGTCTCACGGCCCAAGGACCCCAACTGCCGTCTCTGCGGCCCGCATCCGACCATCACCAATCTTAGCGGCGACTACGCCGTCTCCTGCGCAATCTAACTGACGTGTCCGCCCTGAAGATTCCCCGGCAGATTCTGGATGAGATGATCGCGCATGCGCGTGAACTGGACCCGTTCGAATGCTGTGGGTTGCTGGCAGGCGCAAACAGCGCCATCTCGCGCCATTACCGGATCACCAACACCGTGGCAAAAGATGCCAGGGCCGTGGAAGTCTTCGACGGTGCCGACGTCAAGCAGTTGAGCCACCTGTCAGATGCCACCAAAGCCGAAGTCGCCTACTTCATGGACCCCAAAGAGATGTTGGCGGCATTCAAGGACATGCGCCAGCGGAATCTCGAGTTGACCGTGATCTACCATTCCCACACCCACTCGCCGGCCTACCCGTCCACCACCGACGTGGGATTGGCCTACTATCCCGACGCGGCCTATCTCATCATCTCCCTGGAACACAAGACAGCTCCCGACCTGCGGGCCTATTGGATCAAGGACCGCCAGGTCTCCCGAGCCGAATTCCAGGCCATCTAAGCACCCGGTGCGTCCCTTAAAATCTTCTGGCACCTGCTTGAAGCCGATGCCATAATAGCGGCACAGTATCGTCTACGGAGGGCAGAGGCCATGCGCGGACGTCGCTCGCTCATTTCTTCAGTTCTTCTTCTAACGACCATCGCGATCGGATTGGTAGGGGCCGGATCGGCCGCAGCCGAGGAAAAAAGCTACTACAGCCCGATCATCTTTGTGGACAAGGAGAAGGGCTTTATCGTGATCTCGAACAGCGGCGCCGTCTTCGGCGTCGAGGTCGCGCCGGAAGCGAAACAGCACCTGGATAAACTGCCCGCGTCAGGCCTGATCGATATCGTCGTGGAAATACGGCCGGACAATGCGCCGCTGGTGAAACGGTGGAAAATCGCGTCCGGCGAGTCGACGTGCAAAATCTTCGACGGAAAAACCTGCAAGTAAAAGATGAGAAAACCGGCAGACTACTCTGAACTTCCTAGCATATCGTCGATTAGAGGCCGGTTAATATCGGTGCATCCCGGGCAGATCGTATCGAACAGCGCTTCGTGGTCGGCTACATAGTTTTTTTCGTTCACCAGCTTGTCGTGGATCACGTGGTCATAACAGGTATTGCAGAGCATCATAAAGCCCCGCATCACCGACACCATCTTCCGTCCTGAACTCCCCTGCGTCTTACTCATGGCTTAACCCGCATTATTCATGACGGTTTGTCGCGAAAGCACGCAGTCGCGTCGCGAGACGGGCGCGTGGAGCCGGGAGAACCCGAGGCGTACTTGAAACAGTACGTCGAGGGGGCGAGCGGTGAGCCCGCCCGCCTGCACGCCAATAAGCGGCGTGCAGGCTTGTCGTAGCAGCGAATCCGTGATTGCAGCAGAAGTGTTCATGAATACTGTGGGTTAGACCGATCCTTTCACCTGGGCGATCCAGAAATCTTCCGTTTCCAATTCGACTCCGCAGCGGGGACATTCATAAGGCTGATCCGGCGGCGGCACCGGCATCTCCGCCTCCTGCATCCGGCCCAGACAAACGTGATAGAAACGCCCGCGAGCCTCGTCGGTGTCCAGCGGATCGCTTTGAAAGACCAACACCATGCACACCCCCACCTCACACGCACAAAATTATACCCGTCAGCCGCGTCCGTCGCAATCCATGAGTTCGCCAACCATGCGCCGGCTTTCCCGAACGAGTTATGGTTGCACCGGTTTGGTGTGGTCGCTGAAGAGCGGTTCGATTTCCTTCAGGCTGTCCTCAAGATAATCGTCCAGGTTCGACCCGAACATGGAGAGGACAATGACGGCGTTGACGTTCGCATCCTTGCTCGAGGCATCGGCCAACCGCTGTGTGATTCCCTTGTTCACCAGCCAGACGCCTTTGTACACCTCGGCTAAATGCTCGAGCGTCCAATCAGGCATCTCTCCACGCCGCATGCGAAAATACTGCGCCGTCAGATACATGGACACGGCGCGATAGATCGTTTCCTCCCCGGACGCAAACGGCAGGTGAAACCGGACATTGGGACGGAGCCTGTCCATCACCGGACAGCCGCTCGTGACCATATAGATCCCGATGATCGAACTCAGCCCCTGCTGCAGCGTCGTCTGCTTGGTGTAGGTCCGCTGATGGGTCTGGACGGTCACTGTCGTGCCTTCAAACGAGAGCGAGTCTTTGAAACTCTCCACCAGGGAGGACAGATTCACCGCAATGGGGCAGTGCGCAACGGTATCGGCAAGAGGACACCGTTCGCACTGATGATAGGCCAGCTTCGTCCAATCCGGCTTGGGCGCCTGCGCGGCCGGCACCAACTCCAAGGTCGCCGCATTCAAGTTGACCTCAAACTGTTTTTCAGCCCCATCCGCGAATCGAAACGTGTAGCGATACTGAATGCGCTCAGGTAGTGCGTTGTCAGCGACCATACGGTCCTCTGCGCTCGCCGAAACCGGAACTACGCCTGAAACTGGGCTTCATAGAGGCCGGCGTAGAGCCCGCCCAGGACCAGAAGTTCCTGGTGGACTCCCTGTTCCGCGATCCGGCCGCGGTCCACCACGACGATCCGGTCCACATTGTGCAGCGTGGACAGGCGATGCGCAATGATGAAGGTGGTGCGGCCCCTGGTCAGGTTGTTGAGTGCTTCGCGGATCCTGACCTCGGTCTCGGTATCGATGTTCGATGTGGCCTCGTCGAAGACGACCAGCGGAGGGTTTTTGAGCAGCACGCGCGCGATGGACACCCGCTGCTTTTGCCCGACCGACAGCTTCACGCCCCGCTCGCCGATCCAGGTGTCATAGCCATCCGGCAGTTCGCGAATGAACTCGTGCGCGCGCGCCGCGCGGGCGACGTCTTCGATCCTGTCCTGATCGGCGCTCAGATCGCCGTAGGCGATGTTCTCTTTGACGGTGCCGTTGAACAGGAACGGCTCCTGCTGCACGAAGCCGATCTGGCTGCGCAGAAAGGCCAGCGGCAGATCGCGGAGGTCGTAGCCGTCCAGGAGGATTGCCCCGCCCCGCACGTCGTAGAAACGCATGAGCAGCTTGAGCATCGTGCTCTTGCCGGCCCCGCTGGGACCGACCAGCGCGATGCGCTCGCCTGGCCTGACATCCAGTGTCAGCTCTTGAAGAACCGGTACGTCCGGCCGGTAGTCGAATGACACCGCTTCAAACCGCACGGCGCCGCCCAACCGCTCGGCCGGCACAGCGGCACCGGGCCTTTCCTGCACCTCTGAGCGGGCATCGAGAATCTCAAACACCCGTTCGCTGCCTGCCAGCGCATGCTGGAGCATGTGGTTCACCGAATGGATTTGATTCACCGGCACGTAGAACAGCGCCAGATACGAGAGGAACATCACCAGTTCGCCAATCGTCAGCACCCCTCGTGCCACCTCGCCGGCTCCATACCACAAGATCAATACCGTTCCGATACTGCCGACGAACATCATGCCGGGCGAGTAGAAGGACCACAGGCGCATGGCATCGAGGTTGCTGTCGCTGTATCGGCGACTCCGGGCATCGAACCGCAGCTGTTCGTAGGCCCGCCGATTGAATCCTATCGTTTCGCGGATACCGGAGAGCGCATCGTGCAAATACGCGTTGAGTTCGGCCGCATGACGGCGGATGTCATGGTAGTACCGATGGACCCGTCCGGTGAACGCCGTGGCCGACATGACCAGCACGGGGACGGGAATCAGCGACAGCAATGCCAGTTTCCAATTTAACGCGAACAGCATGACCATGATCCCGACCAGCGTCAGGACGGCTGTCAGCATGCCTTCCAGCCCGTCCACGAAAATGCGTTCCATGTGCTCGGTGTCATTGGTCACCCGCGACATGATCTCACCGGAAGAACGATTCTCAAAGTAGCTGATCGAGAGACGCTGCAACGCCGCAAAGACCTGATTGCGGAGATCGCATACCACGCGCTGCTCAAGGGTGTTATTCAGGCGGATGCGGAGGGAGATAAAGACGTTTTTCAACGCGTAGGCGCCGATCAAGCCGGCCACGGCCCACCCCAGCAACTCGGGCCGATGGGCCTGGATGACATCATCGATGACGATTTTGATCAGCCACGGCGGCACGAGATCCAGAGCCGTCGCGGCAATGGCGCTCGACAACGTCGCACAGGCAAGCAGACGGTAGGGTCGGAGGTATTGAAGGACGCGGAGAAGAGCTTTCACGGGTGCGTGCTATGCGGCCTGCTAGATGACCGCCGCATGTTCTTCTTTCCAGAAGCGCTCAAACTCATCCAACTGGGCCAACGTGGACATATCGGTCATGCGATCCAAAAACACCTTGCCGATGAGGTGATCCATCTCGTGCTGAATGCACACGGCGTAAAGGCCGGTGGCTTCGATGTCCAGCGGTTTCCCATGACGGTCCAATCCGCGAACACGAACCATGGATGGCCGGGTCACCTTGCCTCGAAGCCCGTCCACGCTGAGGCAGCCTTCCCAACTGTCCACCTGATGCGGACCGTAGAAAACGATCTCGGGATTGATCAGGACGGTTCTGGGAAAGCCTCCCTCACCGGAACATTCCATGATGATCACCTGCTGCGACCGGGACACCTGTGGCGCAGCCAGTCCGATCCCATGGGTGTCGACCATCGTATGAAACATGTCGTCGATAAACTGCTGGAACGCCGAGCTGGCGATGTCGTCCGGATGAACCGGTGCCGCGACCTGCCGCAGCATCGGATTGCCGAGTTTTGCGATGGGTAAGAGCGCCATTCTGGTTCGTTTTATAACACAGCCCTCGCCGGGCTCGCAATGTCAGCAGTTCTGAGTGCTGAGTCCTGAGTTTTTGGGTTCTGAACCCTCAGCACTTAGCACTCAGCACTTTGAACTTAGTTCTGGGGCAGCGGCGCACGGGGTTTTCGCGGTTCAGGGAACTGGAAGGTGTCGTGGTCCGTCTTCCACCAGTCGATCCACTCCTTGGTCCACTCCTCCCGGTCCTGCCTGGTCGAGATATCCCAGTCATGCATCTCGCTCTCGTGGCGGGTCAGGATCCAGAGGGACTGGATGGCCGTGAGCGCCACGAACCGCTCCTCGTCCGCCATCAAGCCGATCAGGGCCGGCACGACGGCCTTCTGGCGCACATACCGAGCTTCGAACGCCGCCACCTTTCGGATCGCCGACTCCTGGTCCTTGGCCATGGCCTCGATCGCGGGCGGTGTCAGCGCCGGATCCAGCCGGACGGCCACCCGCAAGGCATGCTCGCGGACGCGGGGCATGTCCTGTGGTTCCTTCGCGACCTGGATCAACGCCGGCACGGCGCTCGGATCCTTGATCAGCAGCAGCGTCTCGATCGCGTTGTACCGAATGCGCGTCCCGGGCATCGTCAACGCCTTGATCACGACCGGCACAACCGGCCGGCCCAAATGCACGAATTCTCCGATGGCCCAGAATTCCTGTTTGCCTTCCAGCAGCGGCAGCAGCGCCTCCGCCCGTTTCAGTTCCTCCGGCCCGAGCGGTTTGTTCGACGGCGGGATGGAGATGGCCGGCGCCTCCTGCCGAGGAGGCGGCAGCTCGAACCCATAGGGAATCTGACCGCCGTCGGGAGTTTGAACCGGTAGAATAGAAACCTCACCGCGTGCCTCACCCGCCGGCACGGCAAGACAGACAAACAGGGCGCCCGCCAGGCACCAGGCGGCGACGATCAGCAACCGCGACAGGCCCTGCGTACGCATCTATGTTTCCTCCTGCATCCGTTTTTGCACATCGGCACGATGGACCAGCTGATAGAGCACCGGCAATACGAGCAGAATCAGCGCGGCGGACGTGAGCATGCCGCCGACCACGACGCGGGCCAGGGGCTGCTGGGCCTGCGCGCCGATTCCCGTCGCCACAGCCGCGGGCAACAGCCCGATTGCAGCGGCCAGCGTCGTCATGAGCACCGGCCGCATCCGCGTCTCGGCGCTCGCCAGAATCGCCTCTTTGAGATCATGGCCTTCTTCGACCAGGTCCTGAATGCGCACGATCAAAATGAGCCCGCCTTGAATCGCCACGCCAAAGAGCGAGATGAAGCCCACCGCGGCCGAAATGCTGAATTCCGTTCCCGTGAGCACCAGGGAAAACACGCCACCGATCAACGCAAACGGCACGGTCGCCAACACCAGCACGGCGTCGCGGAACGACTTGACCGCAATATAGACCAGGAACAGCACGAACAACAGACTGAGCGGCACGATCTGGGCCAGACGTTTCTTCTCCTCCTGCAATTGATCGAACTCCCCGTGCCATTCCATGCGATACCGTTCCGGCAGTTGCACCTGTGTGGCAAGCCGCGCCTGCACCTCCCGCACCGTGCTCTCAAGATCCCGCCCGCGCACGCTGAATTTGATCGGAATGTACCGCTCGTTATTTTCGCGATAGATGATGAACGCCCCGGTTTGCGTTGAAATAGTGGCCAACTGCTTGAGCGGAATCCTGGCGCCGTCCGGCGTGTTGACCTGAATGTTGCCGATCGTTTCTTCATCGCGCCGGTACTCCGGCAGAAATCGCACGACCAGATCGAACCGCCGCTCGCCTTCGAAGACCTGCGTGACCGACTGGCCGCCGATCGCCGCCTGCACGACCGCGTTCACATCCCCGACCAGCAGGCCGTACCGCGCACAGGCGTCGCGATCAACCCGGATCAACAGATTGGGCTGGCCAACGAGACGAAAAATGCCCAGGTCTTTCACGCCCGGAACCTCTTTCATCACCGCTTCGATCTCGACCGCTTTCTGCTCCAGCACCTTCAAATCGGAGCCGAACAGCTTGATGGAATTTTCACCTTTGACGCCCGACATCGCCTCCTGCACATTGTCCTGGATGACCTGCGAAAAATTGAACGTGACGCCGGGGATCTTGGCCAACCGCGCTTCAATTTCTTCGATGAGCTGGTGTTTGGTCCCGATGTCCGGGCGCCATTCTTTCTTCGCTTTCAGATTCACCAGAAATTCGGCATTAAAGAAGCTGGTGGGGTCCGTGCCGTCGTCCGGACGGCCGAGCTGCGACACGACATGCGTGACTTCCGGATACTGCTGAAAAATACCGCGGATTTCCGTGGCCAGGCGATCCGCCTGCTCGAACGAGATATCCACCGGCATTGTGGCGCGGACCCACAGATTGCCCTCCTCCAGGGCCGGCATGAATTCGCCGCCCAGAAACGGCACCGCCGCCAGCATGGCGATAAATGCCACCACAGCCACACCGACCACGAGCACGTCATGCGTCAACGCCCATGTCAGCGCCTTCAAATAGGTTTTGCGCAGGCCGGACACGACCCAGGTGTCTTTCTCACGCACCGCGCCGGTCAGCAGCAGCGAACAGAGCGCCGGCGCCAGGGTAAAAGCCATCAGCAGCGCGCCCGTCAAGGCAAAACCGTACGTCAACGACATGGGGGCGAAGATTTTTCCAGGCACTCCCGTCATGGTAAATAACGGAATAAACGCGACCACGATGATGGTCGTGGCGAAAAAAATCGGCCGACCGACTTCCCGCGCCGCGCGCATGATGTGCTGCGGCACCGTCAGCCCGGGCCCTTTCCTGCTGGCCAGGTGATAGAAGATGCTTTCCACCATGATCAGCGTGGAATCCACAATGATGCCGAAATCGACCGCGCCCAACGAGATCAGATTGGCGGACTCGCCGACTAGGGCCATCATGCTGAAGGTGAACAGCAAGGCCAGCGGCACCGTCAACGCCACGATGACGGACGCCCGGAAATGCCCGAGAAACACGTACAAGATGATGAAGACCAGCACGATGCCGCTGATCAAAATGTCCAGGACCGTTTCAATGGTGGTGTGGATCAGGACGGTGCGGTCGTAGAACGTTTTGACCTGGACGCCGGGCGGCAGTTTCCAGGCGTTGAGCTCCTCGACCTTCTGCTTGACTCGGTCGAGCACCGGCAGCGCCTTGTAGCCCCGCTGGAGCAGCACGACCCCCTCGACCACATCATCCCGATCGTCGATCCCGACCTTTCCGAGACGAATCCGATGACCGACGTTGACCTTGCCGAGATTCCGGATGAACACCGGCGTACCGTTTTTCTCCGCGACCATGACATTTTCAATGTCGCGGAGATTCTCGATCAGCCCCAGGCCACGGACGTTGTGGCTCTGCGACCCGATCGTGAGATAATTCCCGCCCACGTTGGCGTTGCTGTTCGTCAGCGCACCCTGGACCTGCTGCAGCGACACGCCGTAACTGATCAGGGCGCCGGGATCCACCTCGACATGGTATTCCCTGGTGGTCCCGCCGAATGCCGTCACGTCGATGATACCGGGAACCCGCTTGAACTCGCGTTGCAGTTTCCAATCCTGAAGGGTTTTTAAATCCGTGAGCGGCGTGCCTCCGTCTCCCGTCAGTTCGTACCGGTAAATCTCCGCGATCGCCCACCAGGGCGAGAGCGCCGGCTGGACGTTGTTCGGCAGCGTGATCATCGCCAGGCGGTTCAGCACTTCCTGGCGGTCGAAAAAGTATTTCGTGCTGAAGTCGAAATAGAATTTGATGTCGCTGAGGCCGAAGATGGACAGCGAGCGGATATCGGTGAGCCCCGGCATGCCGGTGAGCGTCACCTCAATCGGAATCGTAATTTGCCGTTCGATTTCCTCCGCCGACCATCCGGGGTACTGGGTGATCACCTCGACCATTGGCGGGGACGGATCGGGATAGGCGACGACGTCGAGAATGTGAAACGCGTAGAGGCCGCCGAAGAGCAGCATCACCCCGAGCACGCACACGAAGAACCGCTGCGCGAGCGCGAACTCGACGATTCGTGGAATCATGTGCGAGGTGAGACCGTTCGCTGCCGCGGCGTGTGTGTCATCCGGTCGGAGCCTTCGTTTCCTGGCCCTTGATCAAGACCGCGCCCTTCGTCACGACCCGCTCGCCGGGCGTCAATCCTTCGAGAATACGCACCTGGTCGTTCGACGCAGTCGCCGTTTTGACCGGCCGCTTGGCGTACCGGTTGCCGGCCTGCACCACATAGACGAACTCGTTCCCGTCCACTTCCAGCACCGCTTCGCGCGGCACGGCGATGAACTGATTGCTGTCACCGACGTCGATATTGAGGCGCGCAAACATTTCCGGCTTGAGTTTGTGCGTTTCGTTGTCCACCATGGCCCGGACCTTGATGGTCCTCGTCATGGGATCCACGACATCGCCGACGGCCGAGAGGACCGCGGGGAACGACACTCCCGGATAAGCCTCCACGGTGACAGCCGCCACCTGCCCGACCTTGACCAGATCCAGATCCCGCTCGTAGAGATCCGCTGCCACCTGCAGCTTGTCCAGGTCGGCTACCGTAAACAGCACCTGGGTGGGGTCGCCGTTGACGGATTGCCCCGGTGTCACGTTCCGTTCCACCACTGTGCCGGTCAGCGGGCTCTTCATGTCAAATCGCGAGGTGATCTTCTGCTCGGCGAGGGGCTTTTCCAATTCGGCCGCCGGCACACGCAGGGAGAGCAACCGTTCCTTGGACCGGCGGAATTCGGCTTGCGCCTTGATACGGTCGTTCTCTGCCTGTTTCAGATCCTTCTGCGGAAGGGCCTTGCTCTCGTAGAGATCCTTAGCCAACTCGTAGCCGCGCGTCGCATATTCGAGCTCGGAGGCTTCTTTGACAAATTCGGAATAGGCGGCGGAAATGTCCGGACTGTCGATCACCAGCAGGATGTCTCCCGCCTTCACGCGTTCGCCCAACTTGGCGCGCACCTCGACCACGCGGCCTTGCAAAGGGGACGAGATTTTTGAAAACCGGTCTTCACCATAGGTGACCCGTCCGGCCAGCGGCAGGGCCAGCTTGACCGAGCTATACTCGACCACCATCGTGTCAATCCGGCTTTGAATGTCGGTCGATGGGGACGGCGCGGATTGCATCCTGGGCGTCGCGGCATTCGACGAGGCGGGCTGTTCGGTCCGGTCGCAGGCGCTGAGCCACGCAATCGCCAGAAGCCCCACGAGCATGGCCGGCAGTTGTTTCACGAGGCGATCTCCCGGCCGACGGCATTTTCGAGCAAAAACAAGTTGTGTTGGTAGTTGAAGAGGGTCTCGATGTAGTTCTGTTGAATGGTCCGGGAGGTTCGGGCCGCGTCGAGCAAGTCGAGAATCGTGGCCCCGCCGCGCTCGTAGGCCTTCTCGACGATCGTCAGGGTCAGTCGCGCATCCTCCAACACTCCGCCTCGATAGGTCTCCACCAGGCGGCGACTCTCCAGCAGATTCCGGTAGGCAATCTCGACCTGGTTCTCGACCTGCACGATGGTCTTTTGGAGATCGGCATCCGCCGCCTGGATCGACACTTCCGCCTGCGCAATGCCGCCCTGGTTCCGGTTGAAGAGCGGGAGCGGGACTCCCAGGCTGAAGCCGAGTTGCTGTTGGTTATCGGGGCCCTGGGGCCCCTGCAGCGCAATGCCGGCTCCGGCCGTGACGTCCGGAATCCGATACGCCTTCGCCAGCCGGAGATCAACCGTCCGCTGCGACTGCAGCAATCGTTTCATCCTGATGTCCGGCCTTGTATCCAGGGCCACCTGCCGCAGGGCCACGATGTCCGGCTGAATCGGATGATAATCCAATTCCGTGGTCAGCAGCAGCTCCACGCTCGGCGAGATGCCCAACAGGACGCGCAGGTCGGCCCGCGCGGCATTGCCGTCCTGGATCGCCTGAATGATCTGCGATTGGAAATCCACGACCTGGAGGCGGATGCGGATCAGGTCCACCTCGGCGATGTAGCCCTTCTTGAACCGGATCGTGTTGACGTCCAGGATGCGGGAAAACCGGTCCCGGTTTTCCTCCGCCAGCGCCAGCCGCCGCTGGGCCAACTGGACCCGGTAGTAGGCGTCCTTGACCGTAAACGTCAGCTGGCGAATCGCATCCTCGAAATTCGCTTCGGCCGACCGGGCCCCGAAACTGGCGCTCTCCATGCGATAGCCGCGTTTTCCCGCCATCTCGAAAAGCTGCTGAATCTGCGGATAGACCTGCCCGCTGCGGGTGAGCGTCTGCCCCTGGCCGAATGCTCCGAGCGTCCCGACCGAGAGGATCGGATTGGGAAAGAGCCGCGCCGTGATCTGCTGGCCCTTGGCGTACTCAATGCCGAACTTTGTAATGAGGAGGTCGAAGTTCTGGCGGAGAAACAACGCAACGGCATCATCCTGGCTGAGGCGCATCGCGGAGGGCGAGGGCTTCTGCGCCATGCTCGCCTTCTCGTCGGTTGTCGCCGACCAGGACAGCCTGGCCCCCCAGAGGCAGGTCGCTGTCACCACGATCATTATGAGCACGCGCATGGGCAACTTCACCCGCATTCGTTCCCCCTTCTAACTTCTCGCATTATATCGTCTTTTTCATTCTTTTGAAATACTTATGCATTTCTCTCGACTATTTCATTTTTAATTCGGTCCAAGCCCGGTCGTAGAGGCGGAGCGCATCACCGACATCCACCATCCATTCAAGATGCCCCAGGGTCGCCTCGTCCGGGTAGACGGCGGGATTGTCCCGTACGCCGGCCTTCACCAAGGCCTTGGCCTCGCGGTTGGCCGACGCAAACAACAACCGCTCGCTTGTGCGGGCGGCCACTTCAGGATCCAGCAAATAATTGATGAACTGCATGGCCAGTTCCTTGTTCCGCGAGGTTTTCGGCACCACCAGGCAGTCCGCCCAAATCGTCGCGCCTTCCTTCGGCACGACATATTTGATGGAGGGCTTCAACGCCATCGCCCGGGCCACCGGACCGCCCCACCCGTGCGCGAGGACTACGTCACCCGACGCCAGCAACTGGTCGAAATGATCGCTGCTATAGGTCTTCACGAGCGGCTTCTGCCTCAGCAGCCTGGCCTTGGCCTGTTCGATGATCGCCGGGTCGCGCGTATTCATGGATTGGCCCATCGAGCGCAATACCGCCCCGAAGACTTCCCGCTGATCGTTCAGCATGCTGATCCTGCCTTTATAGCGTTCATCCCACAGCACGGCCCAACTGTCGGGCGGTGTCGGGATCACGCTCGAGTCGTAGCCGATGCCGACCGTGCCCCAGAGATAGGGCACCGAATACCGATGTTCGGGATCGACAGGCAGTTTTTCGAGCCCCCTGACCAGCTGCCGGGCGTTTGGAATCCTGGCCGGATCCAACTCCGCCAATAATCCCTGCTTCATCATGACCGAGACCATGAAGTCCGACGGCACCGTCACGTCATAGCCGGATGCTCCGCTTTGCAGCTTGGCCAGAAGTTCTTCGTTGCTGCTGAAGGTATCGACGACGACCTTCACACCGGTTTGACGTTCAAACGATTCCAGCAACTCCGGCCCGACGTAATCGGACCAGGTGAAATAGTAGAGCGTCGTCGAGGACGGTTCCGACTGCGACTGGCAGGCGAAGGACGCGACGGCCGCGCATAGCGCCGCTCCAAGCAGCAGGGCGCTCTGGAAAAACCGATTAGCCATGCACAGTTTTCCGCTGAATCAGCAAGGACAGACCGACCAGCCCCATCGACACCAGCACGAGGATAGCGGACAGCGCATTGATCTCCGGCGAGATGCCGGTCTTGATCATCGAATAGACCTTCAACGGCAGCGTCGTCGCGCCCGGTCCCGCCGTAAAGAACGTCACGACAAAGTCATCGAGAGAGACGGTCACGGCCAGCAGCGCGGCGCCGACGATTGCGGGCATGAGCAGCGGGAGCGTCACCCGGCGAAAGGCCTGCCAGGGCGTCGCCCCTAAATCCCGCGCCGCTTCTTCCAGGTGCGGATCGAGTTTCCGCAACCGCGCGCGAACCACGACCATGACCACCGGAACATTGAACGCCGCATGGCCGATCGTCACAGTCAGCAAGCCGAGTGGCATCTTGACCAGCACAAAGAACAACAGGAGCGCGACCCCCATCATGATTTCGGGAATCACCAGCGGCAACAGCAGCGCGCCGTCCAGCCATGCTCGCTGCCGCCGCGGCAGCCGCTCGAGCCCGACAGCGGCACTGACGCCGAGTACCATCGCGATGACGGTCGAGACCCCGGCGATCAGCACGCTGTTTTGCAACGCGACCATCAGCGCATGATCCCGAGCCAGCGCCGCATACCACTGCAGCGAAAAGCCCTGCCACGTCGTCGCCAGTTTGGCGGCATTGAACGAATAGACGACCAGCACTGCAATCGGCAGATAGAGAAAGAGCAGATTGCCGAGACTCGCCGCCAACAGCCATCCCCCGCTCTTCTCTCTCATCACGGCTTCATTCCTCCTGTCCGCTGATACTGCCACAATCCGGCGAGGACGATCGCCATCAAGACAAAGGAGGCAGCCGACCCGAGCGGCCAATCACGAACGACCAGGTATTCGTGCTGGATGAAATTGCCGATCATCATGGACCGCGCGCCGCCCAACAGATCCGGCGTGATGTAGGCGCCAAGCGAGGGAATAAACACCAGCAGGCACCCCGCCACGATCCCCGGTTTCGCGAGCGGCACGATCACGCGCGTGAACACGGCCCACCCCGAGGCAGAGAGATCCCGCGCCGCTTCGATGAGCGAACGATCGATTCGTTCGACGGCGACATACAGCGGCAGGACCATGAACGGCAGGTAGCCGTACACGAGGCCGATCAGCACGGCCGCATCGGAATACAACATCTCGATCGGTCCGGCCACGACACCTGTCCCGATCAATATGGTATTCAGCAGCCCGTCGGCTCTCAGCACGTTCATCCAGGCGTAGGTGCGAACCAGAAAGTTGGTCCAGAACGGAATGAGCACCAGCATCAGCCAGATGCCTTGCCAGCGTGCCGGCGCTCTCGCGATGTAGTAGGCCAGCGGAAACCCCAAGCCGAGGCAAAGCCCCGTCGTCGCCAGCGCGAGCGCGAATGAACGGGCGTAGATGTACAGATAGAGCGGATCAACCAGATCGCGATAGTTCGCCAGCGTGAAGGTCCATTCGACGCCGCCGTAGGTGCCTCGCGACGCAACACTGATCAGGAATACGATCGAAAGCGGGAGAATACAGAAGAGGCCCATCCAGACCAGCGATGGCGCGAGCAGCCAGGCTGCCAGGCCGGCAGCCGCCGGGGATGTGGATGTGCGGGAACCGGTCACCGGGTGAGCGCCACGCTTTCGCCGCGATTCCAGCGGACCATGACGGCTTCACCGGGCAGGAACCGCTTCTGCCCGCCGTCGGCGTTCGGCACCCGGACTGTCCAGAGAAGCCGTTCGGCGATGCGCAGCTGATACTGCATTTCGTGTCCGTTATAGACCGCCTTCGCCACCCGCGCCGGCACGACATTATCGAACCCGCTCACCGTCGCCTGCTGCGACAGGTGCAGCCGCTCCGGACGGACGACGATGGACACGGCGCTGCCCGGTCCCGCTCCCTCCGGCACGTCCGCCTGGATCGCCGGCAATCCCGGCGCCTCGATGCGACACCGTGTTCCCTGGACGGCGGCAATGCGGCCGTCCAGGCGATTCGACAGACCGATGAATTCGGCGACGAACAGGGACGCAGGCGCGTCATAGATGTCCTGGGGCGCGCCGACTTGCAGCAGACGGCCATGATCCATGACGGCCACCCGGTCTGACATGGTCAGCGCTTCCTCCTGGTGGTGCGTGACGCAGACAAAGGTCAACCCGACCTGTTCCTGAATCGCTTTCAGCTCTCCCTGCATCTCCTGGCGCAACTGCTGGTCCAGTGCGCCGAGCGGCTCATCCAGCAGGACGACGGCCGGGCGGTTGACGAGCGCACGGGCCAGCGCCACGCGCTGCTGTTCCCCTCCGGAGAGTTGCGTCGGCAGCCGATCGCCTTTGCCTGCCAGCTGAACCATGTCCAACGCCTCGCCGACGCGCGACTGGATTTCCGCGCGGGCGACTCCACGCATTTCGAGGCCGAAGGCCACGTTGCCAAAGACCGTCAGATGGGGAAAGAGCGCATACTGCTGAAAGACGAGATTCACGGGCCTGAGATTGGGCGGAACGTCCACGATCGACCGCCCGTCGATCAGCATGTCGCCCTGATCGGGACGTTCGAAGCCGGCGATAAGCCTCAAGGTGGTGGTTTTGCCGGATCCGCTGGGACCGAGGATGGAGAAAAACTCGCCGCGCCGGACGCTGAGCGACAGATGATCCACCGCCACCGTGGAGCCGTGGCGCTTGACCACCTCCCGCAGCTCGACGGATGCATGACTCACGTACTGGTCAGCTCGACGCCCGTGTCGTGCTCGCGCGACTGTTTGCGCAGACGAACCTTGGCATGGTGCTGGCGGAGCAGTTCCCGCCGCAGTATCTCGCGATCTTCGCCGACGATGCGGACGAGCCGATCCATGTCTTCAGCATGCTCCCGCACCAATTCCGACAAGGTATGCACCTGCCGTTCGAGGCGGTCGATCCGCCACAGAAGATTCTGCGCCGGCGTCTCGGACGGCCGGCTGATCGGAAGACGCACGACGCGCCCCGGTTTTCCGCTGGTGGGTTTTTTCGGCATACACTCCCCCGCTCGTCCGCTGAATTCAGACCGTGCGCGTAGTATCCTCTCGGCGCCGGACCGTGTCAATCCTTCCCATTTCCGGCGCGTCCTGTTAAGATTTGCCGTCATGAGAAACGTTCTGGCCATGGTGTTGGCGGGCGGCAAGGGTGAACGGCTGCACCCCTTGACGCTCCATCGCGCCAAGCCGGCCGTACCGTTCGGCGGCAAGTATCGCATCATCGACGCCACGCTCAGCAACTGCTTCAACTCCGGTCTCCGGAAGATCGCCGTCCTGATCCAATACAAATCCTATTCGCTCGACCGCCACATCCGGACCGCCTGGAGCATCCTGAGCCCCGAAGTCGGCGAATTTGTCGCGTCCATCCCGCCCCAGCAACGGATCAGCGAAGACTGGTATCGTGGCACGGCCGACGCCGTCTACCAGAACATGTTCCTGCTCGACAATGAACGGTCGGAATATCTCCTGATCCTCGCCGGCGACCACATCTATAAGATGAACTATGCCGAGATGTACGAATTCCTGATCGAGAAGCAGGCCGATGCGGTCGTCGGCGCGCTGGAGTTTCCCGTCGCCGAAGCCAGCCGCTTCGGCGTCATCGGCTGCGACGACGATTTCCGCATCCAGCGCTTCGACGAGAAGCCCGAGCATCCGACGCCCATGCCGGGCGATCCTGACCAGGCGCTCGTCTCCATGGGCATCTACTTGTTCAAAACCGACGTGCTCCGCCAGCACCTGACGGACGACGCCCAGCGCGAGAGCGCGCACGACTTCGGCAAGAACATCATACCGCAGATGATCCAGCAGGGCCGCGTCTACGCCTTCAAGTTCCACGATAAGAACAAAAAGGCCGTGAAGTACTGGCGCGATATCGGGACGCTCGACGCCTATTGGGAAGCCAACATGGACCTCGTCGCCGTGGACCCGCAGTTCAACCTCTACGACCAGGACTGGCCGCTCCGCACCTACCAGGGCCAGTTCCCGCCGGCCAAGTTCGTGTTCGCGCAGGATTACGAAGGCGGCCGGATGGGCGTGGCGCTGGACTCGATCGTCTGCGGCGGCTGCATCATCTCCGGCGCCCGCGTTCAAAACTCGGTCCTCTCCCCTGACGTCATCGTGCAGGATTACAGCGAAATCCGCGAATCCGTCGTGATGGAACACGCGCGCATCGGCGACCACTGCAAGATCCGCCGCGCGATCATCGACAAGGACGTGGTGATCCCGCCGAAAACGGAAATCGGCTACGACCTCGATCTCGACCGGCAGCGGTTCCACGTGACGGATTCCGGGTTGGTCGTCATCTCAAAAGGAATGAAGCTGGATGCCTCCCTCCATCCATCCGGTTGACCTGATCGCGGCGCTCCGCCAGAAGCATCTCACTCCAGCGATTGTCTTTCTGACCTCCCGGCGGGCCTGCGACGAGGCGATGCAGGCCTTCGAACACGACCAAGTCGCACTCCCGCCGGCGCGACGGCAGCCCATCGCCGCCACGCTCAAGGAACTGGCCGAACAATACCCCAGCATCGCGGAGCATCCGCTCACGCCCATCGTGGAACGGATCGGCGTCGCCGCGCACCACGCCGGCCATTTGCCGTCCTGGAAAATCGCGATCGAGGAACTGATGCGCCAGGGCCTGCTCGACGCCGTGTTCGCCACGACGACGCTGGCCGCCGGCGTGGACTTCCCCGCCCGTACGGTGGTGATCACGCAGTCGAGCGTCCGCAAAACGAGGGACTTCACCGACCTCACGAACAGCGAAGTCCAGCAACTGGCCGGACGCGCGGGGCGCCGCGGAAAGGACCTGGTCGGTTTTGCGGTCGTCACGCCGTCACCCTACATCGACCTCGGCGTCATCACCAAGGGCCTGACGGGACAGCCGGAGCCGATCGACAGCCAGTTTTCAATCAGCTATTCGATGGCGCTCAATCTGTTGAAAGCCCACCCGTTGGGCCAGATTCAGTCCATCCTGGCCAGAAGCTTTGCTCAGTTTCAATTGAACCGGCGCGCCGAGACGTTGGAGCGCAAGCTGGATGCCTTGCACGTGCAGATGGAGCCCTACGGCCCCCGCGTCTGCACAGACTGGATCACGCAATGGCAGTCCTTCGATCAGGCCCGCAAGAGAAAATCGCAGCGCGTGCACCTCAAGCGCCACGAGCCGCCCGAATTGACCGCCACGCTGCACTTCCTGACACCGGGCCGCGTCGTGGGCCTGACACGGGGCCGCGGCATCGTGCTCCGGCAGTACCGGAGCCGCGGACAAAAGAGCCCGATGGTGACCGTCCTGCGGGAAGCCGGCGCCGTCACCGAATGTCCGGCGCCGACGGTGACGCAGGTCTTCGACCGGGTCTTCGACGTGCAGGAAGCGCCGGCCTATCCCTGGTGTACGCCGCGCAGCCTGGATGAGTTGACCGGCCACCTGTCGGAACTGCCTGTTCGCCTCCCCGTGCTGCCCATCCTCGTGCAGCCGGAACCGGAGGAACGGGAAGTGGCCCTGATGCTCACCGACGACTTCCCTTGCCCTACCTGTCCGTCACGGCCGGCCTGCCAGAAGGATCACGCCACGGCGTTGAAGCTCAGGCAGGACGTCCAGCGGCATAAAAAAATGATTCACGCCCTGCGCACCGGCCTCTGGCACCGGTTCCAATCCCGCACGGACGTCCTCCAGCAGTTCGGCTACCTCACACCCGTCTGCCAGCTGACGGCGGACGGCGAATGGGCCCGGCTGATCCGCATGGACCATTCGCTGCTGATCACTGAATTGATCCGCGCCGAAGCCTTCACAGGCGTGGAGCCGCACGTCCTGGCGGCCATCATGTCCAGCATCGCGCACGATAACGACCGCCCCGGCTCGTTCCCCCGCATGAGCCCCGGCCTGTCCTCGGTCATGTGGCAGGTGCGCAAACTGGCCGAGTCCATCGTGCCCCACGAAGACCCGCCGCTGCTGCGCGCGGACGTGGCCGCCCTGACGGAACGCTGGGTGGCCGATCCGAACCTGACCTGGCTCGGACTTTGCCGGACGACCACGATGGCGGAAGGCGACATCTACCGGCTGCTGGCCCGGACGCTGGAATACCTGTCGCAGATATATACGCTCAGAGCCACGCATCCGGGACTGGCCGACACGGCCCACAAGGCGATTAAAAATCTTCGGCGGGGCGTGCTGGAGGAGTTGCCGTGACCACCGACGAACTCGAAACACTGCTCGCCCAGCAGCCGGTGTCGCTCCTGCACCGATTGGGGCACGGGCGCATCCCCCGGCACTTCCGTCTCGGCAAGCGCCGGCTCATCGAAGCGCTGCTGCGCAGCACGGCCACGAACCGGACCGGCCTGGAATCCGACCTTCTCGCCTTGATCAAGGATGGCGACCAGCAGCAAGGCCGACCGCTTGCGCAGCTGAAAACGGCGCCGGTCGCCCATCGGCGCCAGCCGGCGTCCGGCGAGCCGGAGCCGACCGAGCCGGCGACCGACCTCGACGCCTTTCTGCACGGCATCGGGGTTCCAGAGCCGAGTCCGTTCGTGCCGGATCCCTGGCAGGACGAAGCACTGGCGCATCTGGCCGAGACGGACGTCATCGTCAGCGTCCCGACCGGCAGCGGCAAGACCTATGTCGCCGTCGAGGCCACCAAGCGCGCCATCGAAGCCGAGCGTACCGTCATCTATACGTCCCCGCTGAAGGCGCTCTCGAACACCAAATTTACCGAGTTCTCGAAACTCTTTGGCGCGGACCGCGTGGGTATTCTCACCGGCGACCGCAAGGACAACACGCACGCCCCGCTCCTGATCATGACGACCGAGATTCTGAGAAATCTGCTCTACGATGCAGCGGGCGGTGAAATCGACGTGCGGTTGGATACGCTGGGCCTGGTGATCATGGATGAATCGCAATATCTCGCCGATCCGGAGCGGGGGGTCGTGTGGGAGGAAACCATCATCTTCTGTCCGGCCCAGGCTCGACTGCTGCTGCTGTCTGCCTCGATCGGCAACCCACAGGACATCGCGGCCTGGCTCTCCAGCATCAGATCGACTCCCTGCCATCTGGTCCGGCACAACAGCCGGACCGTGCCGCTACGAGCGGGCTACCTACACCCCTCAGGCAAGCTGGCTCCATTATTCAGGTCCGTCGGCATCCCCCACGGCCATGCCTCCCTGCATCCGGAAGCCAAACGCCTCTTTTCCCAATACGAAGACGAGACCCTCGCCCCCCGTTCACGATAAACGGACGAGCTGTGCGCTTAATTAAAATATCCTTTCGCGTTCGCCTCAATGACAGTTGCGCGATTCAGATCGGAGATCGTATCGGTGAAAACCGTATTGGGATTCTTGAACGGATACACAAATATTAAAAACATCTGCTGCCAGAAATTGATGGCCTCCGTTTTTTCGACCATCCCGATCACAGTTCCTTGCTTGTCCTTGATCGCCGTCCTAAACGTGAATTCATCCGTTCCAGAACTCGGGATCAGGTAGAGTGTCAGGCCTGTCAGCACAGCCATTAGCAAGTTGGCTTCACCGCGATGGATAAGCTTGACCTCGGCCAAGAGATCGCCGCCGGCAGCTCCGGTTTTGACTTCGGAGAATAGCTTGGAATCGCGATACGCTTGAGCGATGGCGTTTTCATACCAGCCGTGCGGATTCGCTTTATTGACATCGGTGGAGATCGCCTGGCCCGTAAAGACGACGGTGATGGACTTTCCCTTGGCCCCGCCAGCGGGCGGCCACTGGGTAATGTCGGGCAGCTTGCCCTCTCGAAACGAGGCGCATCCGCTCAAGACCACAACAAGTCCGACCGCCAACAGCATGCAACGCTCCTTGCAGTATCCCATGTCTCATCCCTCCTTGCCATGATGGAACATTAGTTGCATTTGTAGACAAACCCGCGCATCTGGCACCCCCCACCCTCCGGTCTGCCGTCTGGTCCGATCGTCGGTGCAACAGGCCCCGAAGGAACCTGTGCTCCGTAATACGTCGGGCTCGAGAAAGGCGTCGGAATATGGAAATACCCTTTGACAGTAACAATGGTCGCCCACGAGGCTTGTTGACTGAGCTCCGTTGTGCTGGTAGCTTTCGAAATGATTTTATCCACCAAGCCGGAGATTGCGCCGGCCACAATACCCTTTGAATCCTGCGTTGGCAACTCAACCCACGGAGCTGGAATCGTATCACCGAACAGAGGGGTCAGCTCCTGACCGGTTTCCTGCTTGTCCTGACTGTCAGCACCGAGCTTGGCAATCGCACCCAGCGTGCCGGCATACATCACCTGTTTCACGCCGATTCCGTTCTTCCAGACAGTCTGACCGTTTTTGCAATCAACCAGCTTGCCACGAACACGGACGCGCTTGACGTTGTAGAGCCCGGTTATCTTGTGAGTAAAGTCATCCAATGCTCCGTAGAACACCCCATCGATCCCCAGCGTCTCGCACAGCTTCGACAATGGCGTCATGTCTAGCTGGGAGCCGAGCGTCACGCCCATTTGTTCTTTCAATTTTTGATCGACGACCGAGGGCGGCTTGATGTCGTAAAAGTGTTGCCCCAGCACATTGCTGAACAATTGCCGCACGAACGGCGGCCCATCAATATCGTTGGTGTTATTCACAAATGGCAGGACAGCGACCGTTTTGATGGGATTTGATGGGTTGGCAGTGATCTCTGGCGGATAGGTAATGCAGGCGGACAACAGGGTGGCCGCAAGGGTCAGCGCGAGCAGGGACAGTACTTGAAAATATTGAGGCATACGAGCGAGAAGGAGTTTATGTGCCGAGAGCAACCACTGGGATGGCTCGGTGTAGGTCCCTGCATACACAACAGAGAACTCAGGAGACTCCTTGACACCCCAATGGGGGACGCATGCTGGCACATCCAAGAGTATGAAGCAAGCATGGCTTCTCTCGTTAGGGAGCATGCCCGTGAATAGCCGCTACGGAAAGTAAGTTGTGAAAATCCCACAGGCGGTATGGGTTTTGCTACAGAGTCGCCGTCCTATAGTGATAATTACATTAATAATTTCAATATCTTATGTATGGCACTGGTCTTGCTAAATACCTAGCAAAACATGAACACCATCGCCAATATGAAAAGTGTGGTGATTGCGCTGGGACTCGTGATGTTCCTGGGCGGGTGCCGGAATATGCAGATCGCTCAGGTTCCGGCCTCGTTGGACAACGCGGGATTCATGACCGTGTGGGATGTCTACCGCCACTGCCAAGTCGGCACAAACGTGGACACCATGCGCACCGAGATGCAGCAACTCGCCCGTGTGGCGTCGACTCAGGAGTCAGCCGCCGCGCTGCCCTTCTCCCTGCCGGACTTTGTGAAACGCGTGGTGTCGAAACCGGCTCAGAGACTGGCGGCCGATCCAAAGGCGATGGCCGCGGCCTGCGCGCTCTCGACCGGACATGCGGCGTTACGTGCCGAGCGGATGGAGTTGGCGACAGAAATGTTCCAGGCCGTGCTCAGGAACCAATCGCACCCAGAATATGCCTACTACGTGGACCAGGCCAAGACCGGCCTGTCTCAGGTGGACCGCGCGGTCCAGTTCGCGGGGTACCTCACCGACGCAACCCCGGTGTTGATTCCGGTTTCCTCTGCCTCTCCCGCTCCCCGACACAGCGCACCGGTTTCTTTCGAAGATTAACCAGAAAACCGTTTGGGCCTCTCCCGTACGCGCTGATACAGCGTCACGTAGGCTTCTGCTGATTGCGCCCAGGAGACGTCCGTCTCCATCGCCGCCTTCATCAGCCCGGTCCATTCAGCGCGGTCCGCATAGACGCGCAAGGCCAGCAAGATCGTCGTCAGCAAGGCTTCGGGCGTGGCTTCAGTGAACGCGAACCCCGTGGCCCGTCCCTCGGCCGCCGTCTTCGGTGTATAGGCCACCACCGTGTCCGCCAGGCCTCCCGTCTTCCGCACAATCGGCACCGTGCCGTAGCGCACACTGTAGAGCTGGCTCAGCCCGCAGGGTTCGTACCGCGACGGCATGAGAAAGAGATCCGCGCCGGCCTCGATCGCATGCGCCAGCGCGTCGTCGAATCCGATGCGCACGCCGATCTTGTCCGGATAGCGCATGCGGAGCGACTGAAATTGCAGCTCCAGGGGCAGATCGCCCGTGCCAAGCAGCGCCACCTGCACATTCAGCCGCATCAGCTCCGGCAGGACCGCCGCGACCAGATCCAGCCCCTTCTGCGGAGTAAACCGCGAGATCACGGCGAGCAGCGGCACGTCGCGAACCGGCAGTGTCAGTTCCCGTTGCAACGCCTCTTTGCACTGCCGCTTGCCGGCAAGATCGGACGCGGAGTAGCGGGCCGCCAGATGGGGATCGGTCGCGGGATTCCACGTCTCCACGTCGATCCCGTTCACCACGCCGCTCAACCGGTCCTGCCGCTCGCGCAACACCCCATCGAGCCCGAATCCGAACTCGGGCGTTTGCATCTCACGGCTGTAGGTGGGGCTGACAGTCGTCAGAAGGTCGGCGAAAACCAGCCCCCCCTTGAGCAGACTGGCCTGGCCGTAAAACTCCAGCGTCTTCGGCGTGAAGAGTTCAGACCCTAACCCGGTCTTCGGAAAGGCGGTCGCCGGGAACAGCCCCTGATACCCCAGATTGTGCACCGTCAGGACCGAGCCCAGTTTTTTGAACTCCGGACGTTTCGCATAGAGCGACTTGAGATAGACGACGCTCAGCGCCGCCTGCCAATCGTGCGCATGCAGCACATCGGGCGTCCACTTCGACACTTTCGAAAACGCCAACAGGAGCTCCATGGTCGCGCGGCAAAAAAACGCGAACCGTTCGAGGTTGTCCGGATAATCGGCCCCGGCCTCCCCGTACAATCCCTGGCGGTCAAACAACGGGGCATGCCCGATCGTGAACACCTGAACGTCGGATCCTGGCAGATGCCCTTCCTCTACCACTGCGCTGACGACCCCGGATGCCGTCGGCACCGCCAGCCGGCCCCATTCCTTCAACCCATGGGCCGCGCCGTCGATCGAGCCATAGCGCGGGAGCACCAGTCGGACCTTATGGCCCAATCGAGTCAGCTCGCGCGGCAAGGCCCCGGCGACATCCGCAAGACCGCCGGTCTTGGCAAAGGGAACGGCTTCCGAGGCAACGAACAGAATCTTCAGCGAAGACACAGCGGGCATCACCAGCTCACGACCGATCTGCGTAATGCCATGCGCTCACTTGGCGGGCGTGAGAGGAACCGGCGTTTCCAGGCGTGTCTTGAACAATTCTTCACGGGCCCAGGCTTTTCCGATCGCATGGACTTCAACCGCCGGCACCTGCTCGCGATAGACCAGCCGGCCATCGACAAATCCAAGCAGTTCGCCGCGCTCAGGATACCCGAAAAACGTGGAATCCTCGGAAATGATCGCGGTTGACCATCCCTGCGGAACTTCGCCCATCGGGACCCGGAATCGTGGAAGGCTGTTGCCGTCATCCAGCGTATAAAACTGCATCCGCTCGTGGTGCGTGTAGGTCGGCTTCCCCCACGTGTCCACAAACGCCTGGACCGTCAATCCCTCGAAGTGAATCTTGTTGTCCCGAATCTGAGCCTTTTGCTCTTCCAGCGTGGGACCGGAACAGGCCGTCACAGAAAAGAACATCGCCGCAACAACGAGAGGACACATCGTACCAGTAAGTTTCATAAGAGGCGGCGTCCTTTCGGTTCTTGGGGTTTGACCGGCACGCAGGTATCGCACTGACAATGTTTCCGCAGAAAGGTATACGAAAAGAGGCCGGTGTCGTGCCCGTCGCTGAACGTGAATTTCAGTGCGTAGCGCCCGACCGGCTCGACGTCCTGCACCGCGACGAAGATGGGGACGTCATCGGGCTTGAGCTTAAGCTCGCCGGTCCATTCGTCCGTGCAGGCGGCGCAGGGACAATGTTGTCGAAGATAGCGGACCGGATAGACGCCTTTATGCCCGTCGGACCACTCGATCCCGAGTACGCCCTTCTCGATCCACTCCATGTCTTTGGGTTCAAGGATTGTCGTTGTCATGGCGCCCAACTATAACCTAGCCCTCACCCGGTCACAAGGTCGCAGGCTGCGACAGGAAATCTACAGGCGGCAGGCGCTTGCCGGTGACCACCATCACATACGATTCGACGGCGGCTTCGAGTTCGTTTCTGATTTGGCCGGTGGCCTTCAGGCGGGTCACCGCCGCCGGCGCCCAGCGCAATGCCTGCTGAAGAAACGCCTGACTGCCGGCCGACATCGGCAGGCACCGGTCCCGGTCCCGCCTCGCACACGGCACGCACACCAGCCCGCCGGCAAGCGGAGAAAACTGCCCGGCCATCTGTCCATGGCCGTCGCCGCAGGCGGCGCAATGGTCGGTTTGCGGACGGAATCCAGTTTCCCCCAGGAGCTTGATTTGAAACAGCAGCGCAGTCAGCGCGGGATCGTGGCCGCTTTGCAGCACGTGCAGGCCGTTGAGCAGGGTTTCGAAGATGCTGGGATGGGCATCGCCTTCCCCGGTAACGGCCCCGACAAGATTGGTCATGCGCGCAGCCGCCGACATCCGCGGAAGATCATCGCGCAGGCCGGCAAAAGAGTCCCGGATGTCCGCGCCGGTGATCCGATAGAGCGAGTCGCCGCGCTTCTCGAACAGATTGAGCTCGCCATGGACGAAGGGCTCGAGCGCGCTGCCGAACCGGTTTCTGAGCCGGCGCGCGCCGCGCGCCACCCCGCGCAGCTTGCCGAACCGGAGCGTGTAGAAGGTGACGATCCTGTCCGCCTCTCCCCACTTGCGGCTTTTCAAGACGATGGCGGGAGTTTTGAGCAGTGCCATGCTGTTATTTGAGATATCCCAATAGCGCCGTGGAGAGTGAGAGATATACGCTGATGCCGGTAATATCGTTGGCCGTCGTCACAAAGGGACCGGCGGCCACGGCCGGATCCACGCCCACCCGTTTGAGCACGACCGGCATAATCGTCGCCATACTGGTCGAGATGAGAAAAGCGATCAGGAGCGACACCCCAACGACCATCCCCAAAAATCCCTGGTTGTGCCACGCCAATCCGACAAGAGTGAGCAACGCGCCACAGGCCAGCCCCAGCAACAACCCAATCCGGATTTCCCGGAAGAACACGGTCCAGACGTCCGCCAGTTCAATCCGGCCCGTCGCCAATCCGCGAATGATCAGTGTCGAGGATTGCAAGCCGACGTTGCCTCCCATCGCCGCGATCACCGGGATGAACGTCACGATGGCCACCACCTCCTGGATTGTGTAACGGAAATGCCAAAGGATGGCACCGGACAAAAGACTGCCGAACAGGTTCGTAAAAAGCCACGGAAGGCGCAGGCGGGCCGCCTTCATGCTGGACGAGGCCAGCACGTCCTCCTCCGTCACACCGGCCGATTTCAGCATGTCCTCTGTGGCTTCCTCGCGGATGACGTCCACGACATCGTCCACCGTGATGATCCCGACCAGCGTGTTGTCCTTTTCGACGACCGGAATCGCCAATAGGTTGTACCGCGCGACCTGCCGGGCGACCTCCTCCTGGTCCATGTCCACCGACACGCTGAGCACGTCGCGCGTCATGATGTTTTTGAGCGGTGTTTCGGGCGGCACCGTCAGCAGTTGCCGCAGGGACAGGACGCCGACCAGATGCTCGTCCTTGTCCGTCACGTAAATATAGAAGACCAGTTCGGCATCCGTTGCCCGCTGCAGGCGCCGGATGGCCTCCTGCGCCGTCGCATCCTCCGACAGCGAGAAGAACTCCGTGGTCATGATGCCGCCGGCCGCATCCTTGGGATACTTCAGTAGTGCGGCGATCTCCGTCGAGTCCTCCGTCCTCATCAACGTGAGGAGCTCCTTGGAGAGCGCTTCGGGCAGGACGCCAAGAATGTAGGTGACGTCGTCGGCCGCCAGGTCCTTCAAGAGCCAGGCCACGTCCGACGGCGCCAGATCGGCGAGCACCTGCTGGATGCTGTCGGCATCCAGCTCGCTCAACACCTGCCCTCTCGGCCCTTCCCCCTTGACCAGCTCGAACACCGTCCGCTTTTCCTTCGGCGAAGGCAGGTGCACGATGACCTTGGCGACATCGGCCGGGTGGATTTTCCCCAGCATCTTGCTGAGGTTGGTGATGGCCCCCCGGCGCAGCAGCTTCTGGAAGGACACCAGCATCAGATCGAATTTGCTCTGGCCCCTGTCCGCCTGTTCCCGCGGGGAGTCCCTGGCAGTCTCCCGCGCCAGATCACGCTCGCCCTGGATTGGCTTGTCAGTCGGTTGCATGGTTAATAGCCCAACTCCGTCAGCATCTGTTCGTCCTCGCGCCAGTCTTCCTTCACCTTGACCCACAGTTCCAGAAACACCTTCATGCCGAACAGACGCTCCATATCCAAACGCGCCGCCGTCCCGACCTCCTTGAGCCGCTGCCCACCCTTCCCGACCACGATGGCTTTCTGCGAGTCCCTTTCGACCAGGATGGACGCCGCGATCTTCGCCAGTTTCCCCGTTTCCTCGAAATGATCGATGGAGACAGCCACCGAATAGGGCACCTCTTCCCGCGTCTGCTGAAGAATCTTTTCGCGAATCAGCTCGGCTGCCAGCGTGCGCATGGGCTGATCGGTCAGAAAATCCTCCCCGTACGGAGCCTGCCCTTCCGGCAGCAGCTTGACCGTCAGCTCCAGCAGCCGATCCACGTTGATCCCTGTGCTCGCCGACAATGGAATGACTTCCGCCCAATCCAGCATCGTCCGGTAGGCATCGATCAACGGCAGCACCCTGGACTTGTTGACCGCATCCACTTTATTGATGAGCAAAAATACTTTCGGCCCATCGTCCCTGACCACGTGGCGCACCTGTTCGATGACAAAGCGGTCGCCGGGACCCGGCGGACAGATGGCTTCGACCATCACGTAAATCACATCGGCCTCGCCCAGCGTCTCGATCGCCGCGCGCACCATGCGGCTGTTCAGCTTGTACTGCGGCTTGTGCAGGCCCGGCGTGTCCAGCACCAGAATCTGCGCATCCAGCTGGTGGACCACGCCGAGAATGCGTGTGCGGGTCGTCTGGGGCTTGTCCGAGACGATCGCGATCTTCTCCCCCAGCAGCTTGTTCAGCAGCGTGGACTTCCCGACATTCGGACGCCCCACAATCGTGACCGTTCCGGTTTTCATGCAACATCCAAAGAGCTTATGGCTGATAGCAAATGGCTTATGGCCATACATCTCCGATTATCTGTCTCTTGCCATAAGCTATATGCCATATGCTATTTGCTCTTCTCTTTCACGATTTGATAGACCGTTTCTCCGGGCCGCACGAACCCCAGCCGCTCCCTGGCCAATTCTTCGATCCTGGCTGGATCGTTCTGCGTGCGCTTGATTTCGGTCTTCAGTTCGGCGTTCGTCCGCTCCAAATCCTTCAATTCCTGCTCCAGTTGCCTGGAATGGTCCCGCATCTGCAGATACGTGAACACGCCCATGTCGCCGAAGAAAAAGGCGATGCCGAGCGTGACCGCAAAGACTCCGCCGGCCAGCATGGCCACGCGCCCAAACAGGCGCGTACGCCGCTTGACCGTATCGTGGGTGCGGTTTCTGCGCATCATAGGTTTAGCCCGCCGCCGCCTTCACGGCTTTCCGTCCGGGATAGACTGCGTCGCTGCCGAGTTCTTCCTCGATCCGGATCAACTGATTGTATTTGGCGACGCGGTCGGTGCGGGACAGCGACCCGGTCTTGATCAAGCCGGTATTGAGCGCGACGGCAATATCCGCAATCGTCGTATCTTCCGTCTCGCCGGACCGGTGCGACACCACCGCGGTATAGCCGGCCCGTTTGCTCATCTCGATTGCTTCCAGCGTTTCCGTCAGGGTCCCGATCTGGTTGACCTTGATCAGGATCGAATTGCCGATCCCCTCCTTGATGCCCCGCGCAAAAATCTCGACGTTCGTCACGAAGATATCGTCGCCGACCAGTTGCACGCGCTGACCGAGTTGCTCCGTCAGCATCTTCCAGCCTGTCCAGTCCAGCTCGCTCAGTCCGTCCTCGATGGAGAGGATCGGATAGCCGTTCACCAGCTTCGTGTAGTACTTGATCATCTCCTCCGAAGACCGCTTGGGCTTTTTCTCCGCTTCCAGGTAATAGGTGCCCTTCTCGTAGAACTCGCTCGCGGCGGCATCCAGGGCCAGCGCAATGTCCTTCCCCGGCTTGTAGCCGGCTCCCTCGATCGCCTTCATGATCAGGCTCAGCGCTTCTTCGTTCGATTTCAGATCCGGCGCAAAGCCGCCCTCGTCGCCGACCGCCGTATTGAGGCCTTTCTTCTTCAGCAGGGCCTTGAGCGTATGGAACACCTCCGTGGCCATGCGCAGCGCCTCGCTGAATGTGTTGGCGCCCACCGGCATGATCATGAATTCTTGAAGGTCGAGACTATTATCTGCGTGCGCCCCGCCGTTGATGATGTTCATCATCGGTACCGGCAACACCCGCGCGCCGGCCCCGCCGAGATAGCGATAGAGCGGCTTTCCGGTTTCATCAGCCGCCGCGCGCGCCACCGCCAGCGACACGCCAAGGATCGCATTGGCTCCCAACTTTCCCTTCGTCTTGGTGCCGTCCAGATCGATCATCGTGTGATCCACGCTCTTCTGGTCGAGAGCCTCCATCCCCATCAGCTTCGGCGCGATGGCATTGCCGACGTTCGCCACAGCCTTGGAGACGCCCTTCCCCATCCAGCGTTTCTTGTCGCCGTCGCGCAGCTCGATCGCCTCCTTCTCACCGGTCGAGGCGCCGGACGGCACCGCCGCGCGCCCGCGCGCGCCGCTTGTCAGCAGCACGTCCACTTCAACGGTCGGATTCCCCCGCGAATCCAGAATCTGCCTGGCCTTGATCTCCCGAATCGCGCTCATGACGTCAGCTTCCCCTTCAACAGTTCGTTCACCTTTCCCGGATTCGCTTTCCCTCCGGAGGCTTTCATGACCTGACCGACGAGAAATCCGAGCACCGCTTCCTTACCACTCCTGTACTGCTGTACTTGCGTGGGGTTCTTCGCGATGACTTCGTCGATGATCTTCGCAATCGCGCCTTCGTCTGAAACCTGGGCTAGACCTTCCTTACTCACTATTTCAGAAGCGCTTGTGCCAGTAGCTACCATTTTTTCTAATACCGCTTTGGCAGTTGGCCCGCTGATCTCGCCTTTGTGCTTCAAGTCAACCCAAATAAAAAATCCTTCTGGAGATAACTGGTGCGCTCCCTTTGCTCCGCCAACCGCAGCAGTGGTACCGACAATAGTAGTATTCGTGAGTGGATATCCGACCTTGTTTTCGAGCCCACGCAAGTCAACTACGATCGCGTTCGCTACTTCGGGTCCAATTTCGGTTTCTGAGTACCCAGCAACACGAGCCAATTCCATAGTCTTTTCAAAAAACGTAGCGGTTTCGACATTGGCACTAACCGCAGTCCCAGTGGCTACGGTAAGGCCCATCTGTTGCTGGTATTTTGTTAGCTTAGCAGCACGTAACTCTGGCGATGTGGCACGAATTTCTCCGATCCAGTCCTCTGAAATTTCAAGTGGCACTAGATCAGGGTCCGGGAAATACCGGTAGTCATGCGCCTCTTCCTTGCTGCGCATGACCGCGGTCTCGCCGCGATCCGTGTCCCACAGCCGCGTCTCCTGATGAATCTTGCCGCCTTCGTTCAACACCTTCGTCTGCCGTTTGACTTCGTATTCAATCGCATCCTTCACGAACTTGAAGGAGTTGATGTTCTTCATCTCGACCTTCGTGCCGAATTCCTTTGCCCCGACCGCCCGCAGCGACAGATTCGGCTCGCAGCGCAGGCTGCCTTCCTCCATGTTGCCGTCGCAGACGTCCAGATAGACGAGCACGTCGCGGAGCATCTTGAGGCAGGAGACCACTTCTTCGGCCGACCGCATGTCCGGCTCGGTGACGATTTCCAGAAGCGGCGTGCCGGCCCGGTTCAAATCCACGCGGCTTCCGCTCGTGCCTGTCTCGTGCACGTTCTTACCGGCGTCCTCCTCCAGATGCGCCCGCTTGATGCGGATTTTCATTTTTTCATTGCCGGCGACAATCTCCACCCAACCGTTCTCGCAGATCGGCGATTCGTATTGCGAAATCTGATAGCCCTTAGGCAGATCGGGATAAAAGTAATTCTTCCTGGCAAAGCGGTTTTTCGAATTGATCGTGCAGTGGAGTGCCAGGCCGGCCCGGATCGCCATCTCGATCGCCTTCTTATTCACCACCGGCAGCGTCCCCGGCATACCCAGACAGATCGGGCAGGTTTGCGTATTGGCCGGCAGGCCGAAGACGGTCCCGCAGGCGCAGAACATCTTCGACTGCGTCCTGAGTTGCGCGTGGACTTCAAGTCCGATGACGGTTTCGTAGGCTGCCACTATTTCCTCTTCTTTCCCGTCGTCCGGTCGCGCTCGCGGTTGATCGCCTTCCGTCCCGCCTCGAACGCCTCGGCCAGGATCGGCTGCTTGTCCTTCAGAAACTCCCGTCCCTGCTCGATCACATCCCCCCAGACGCCCTCCGCCTTGCCCGCCGCGCTCCGCAATCCTTTTCCGGCCTTCTTTGCAAAGCCGCGCACCTGCCGCTGCGTCGTCTCGCCTGATTGGGGAGCCAGCACGAGCGCCGCGATCGCGCCGATGGCCGCGCCGGTCAAAAACGCCAGCACGACCGTCGCGCTGGCCGATTCCTTCTCATCCGCCATTGGACTAGCCCCCGTTTCCCTTGGCCCGCCCGCCGAATGCAGCGGTCGCCGCCTGAATGCCTGCAAATACCATGTTCACGACGTTTCTGAGCAACGAGCCCCCGGTGCCGCGCACCATATCGTGGACCTGTTGCACCGATTCGCCGATCTCTCCGACCGTGTGCAGCAGGATCGACGCATGGTCCACGCCATCGCGGGTTTTCTCGACCAACTCGTTGAGATTCGCCATCGTCACGCGCATTTCGCTCAGGAGCGGCAGTAATTCGGTGTTGATGCGAACCAGGCTCTGCTCCATCTCGGCGACGGCCTTCCGGGCCTGCAACAGCACCGGCACCATGAACCCGACCAGCGCGGCAAAGGCAACCGCAACGATCAACGCAGCCACTTCCAACATGGTCATGCTTCCCTCCACCTTAACGAATGCTCGGCTTCTTCGCGCGCCAATCCGTTGCCTGCTCGTACGCGTGCGCCGCCCGGAGAATCGTTTCTTCTTCAAACGGCCGCCCGATGATCTGCAATCCGATCGGCAGCCCCGCCTTGCTGAACCCGCAGGGCACGGCGATCGCCGGTAGGCCGGCCAGGTTCACGGAGATCGTGAAAATGTCCGACAAATACATCTGCAAAGGATCTTCGCTCTTCTCGCCGAGCTTGAACGCCGGCGTGGGCGTGACCGGCGTGACGATCAGATCCACCTCTTTAAACGCCTCGTCGAAATCATTTTTCGTCATCGTCCGCGCCGCCTGGGCCTTGCCGTAATAGGCGTCGTAGTAGCCGGCGCTCAACGCGTAGGTGCCGAGCATGATCCGCCGCTTCACCTCCGGCCCGAACCCCTCCTGCCTGGTCTTCAGGTACATGTCCAGCAGATCTTTGGTCTGCTTCGTGCGGAGGCCGTATTTGACGCCGTCATAGCGCGCGAGGTTCGAGCTGGCCTCCGCCGTGGCGATCAGATAGTAGATAGCGACGGCATAGTCCGTGGTCGGCAGGCTGATTTCCTTGATCTGGCCGCCGAGATTCTTCAGCTCCTCGATCGCCGCACGCACGGCCTGCTCGACTTCGGGGTCGATCCCAGCCGCAAAAAATTCCTGCGGCACGCCGACCTTCAGTTTCTTCAGGTCTTTTTTCTTGAGCGCCTTTGTATAGTCCGGCACCGGCAGGTTCGCGGACGTGGAATCGAGCGGATCGTGAGCGGCAATCACGTTCAGCATGATCGCGGCATCGGTCACGTCTTTGGTGATCGGACCGATCTGATCGAGCGACGAGGCAAATGCGATCAGGCCAAATCGAGAGACACGCCCGTAGGTCGGCTTTAACCCGACCACGCCGCACAGGGCCGCCGGCTGCCGGATGGACCCGCCCGTATCCGAGCCCAGGGCCGCCACGCACTCGTCCGCCGCCACCGCCGCCGCTGAGCCGCCGCTCGACCCGCCCGGCACGTGGCTGACGTTCCAGGGATTGCGACTCGGCCCGAAGGCGGAATTCTCCGTCGAGGAGCCCATCGCAAACTCATCCAGGTTCGTCTTGCCGAGCAGGAGATAATCCTGGCCACGCAGGCGCGCGATCACGGTCGCATCGTAGGGCGGGACGAAGTTGCCGAGCATGCGCGAGGCGCAGGTCGTCAAGACATGCTCCGTGCAGATGTTGTCCTTGATGGCGACCGGCATGCCCGTGAGCGGCATGGTACGGCGCCAGCCTTTGAGCTTCTCGTCCAGCACCTCGGCCTGCCCCATCGCCGCGTCGTTGGTTTGCGTGATGTAGGCCTTGACCTTCGGCTCGACCTGATTGATGCGGAGGGTGTAGGCCTGCACGATGTCGCGCGCGGTCACTTCACCGGCGGTGAATTTCTTCTGGAGGTCTGCGAGGGTGAGTTTGTGGAGCCCCGTCATCGCGCCTTGGACTTGTTTCCCGTCTGAGGCGAGCCGCCGTTGACGATCCGGTTCCTGCCGTCCACGCGGATGATCTTCGGCGCATGCCGCTTAATCTCGTCTTCGGCATAATACTCGTAACAGAAAATGATGACCTGATCGCCGACGGCGCCCTTGCGGGCCGTCGGGCCGTTCAGCACTACCTCACCGCCACCGCGCTTACCGGCCATCGCATAGGTCATAAACCGTTCGCCGTTGTTCAGGTTGGAAATGACGATTGCCTCGTACGGCAGGATGCCCGCCGCGTCCAGCAGGTCCTCGTCCACGGTTAGGCTGCCCTCGTACTCCAGGCAGGATTCCGTCACCGTCGCGCGATGAATTTTCGACCGCAACATCTGTCGAAACATGTGTGTCTATCGCTCCTCAATGATTTTCGGCACCACAAAAAACCCGTCCGCGGATTCGGGCGCGTTGGCCACCGCCTTCTCGACCGGCAGCGATGGCCGCGGCTTGTCCTCCCGAAACACGTTCGTCTGTCCCAGCACCGTCGCCGTCGGCTCGACGCCGGCCGTCTTCAGTGCATTCAGCTTTTCGACGTAGGTCAGAATGCCGCTGAGCTGCTGCGTGAAGGCCTCTTTCTCGGTTTCCGTGATCTCGAGCCTCGCCAGCTTCGCCACCTGTTCGACATCGTGCTTGCTGATGCGCATGCGTATGGTTCCTCTGGTTTGTTTAGTTTGTTTGGTTCATCTGGTTCAACCAGAGAAACGAGACAAACCAGACAAACCGTTCCTGGCTATTCCACCGTCACGCTTTTGGCCAGATTCCTCGGCTGATCCACGTCCGTCCCGCGCAGCACGGCAATATGATAAGCCAGCAACTGCAGCGCCACAGCGAACAGAATCGGGCTCAATAGCGCCGGCACTTTGGGAATCGTGAATACCGCATCCGCCACCTTGCCGAGGTCCTTCTCCCCTTCGCTCACAAAGGCAATCACCGGCGCGTGGCGGGCCTTCACTTCCATCAGGTTACTGACCGTCTTTTCATAGAGCCGGTCTCGCGGGGCCAGCACCACCACCGGCATATCCTTGTCGATCAGCGCGATCGGGCCGTGTTTCATCTCGCCTGCCGCATAGCCCTCCGCGTGGATGTAGGAAATCTCCTTGAGCTTGAGCGCCCCTTCCAGCGCGATGGGATAGTTCACGCCCCGCCCGAGATACAGAAAATTCCGTTTCTTGTAATACCGTTTGGCGATGGCGGCGATTTCGGGCTCGCGCTTGAGAATCTCCTCCACCAGATGCGGCAGCGCCACGACCCGATCGAGCCACACACGCCCGTCGTTGGCATTGAGCACGCCCCGTACACGCGCCAGGTGTAACGCCAGCAGATACAGCGCCACAAGCTGGGCGGTGAACGCCTTCGTCGAGGCGACGCCGATTTCCGGCCCGCAATGGGTGTAGAGCACGCCGTCCGACTCGCGCGCCAGCGTGCTGCCGACCACATTGACGATCGAGACCACGCGCGCGCCCTTGCTCCTGGCCTCGCGCGCCGCCGCGAGCGTGTCCGCCGTCTCTCCCGACTGGGAGATCGTGATGAACAGGTCCTCCTTCTTGACGAGGGGATCGCGATAGCGGAATTCGGAGGCGATATCCACCTGCACCGGCGTCCGGATCATTTCTTCGAGCAGGTATTTCCCGACGAGCCCCGCATGCCAGGAGGTGCCGCAGGCGACGATCCAGACGCGCCCGACCGACGCGAACTGCTCCGGCGTCAATCCAATATCAGGCAGATCCGCTTCGCCGTCTTCGAACGTGTAGCGGCCACGCATCGTATCCAGAATCGTCTGCGGCTGTTCGTGAATCTCCTTGAGCATGAAGTGCGGATAGCCGCCTTTTTCGGCCGCCGCCGCATTCCAGGTGACGCGTGACACGTGACGGGTGACGGACTTTCCGGACGCGTTCAAGACGCGCACCTTCGAAGCCGTGACGACCGCAAGATCGCCCTCTTCCAGATAGGTCACCTGCCTCGTATGCGCCAGCATTGCCATCACGTCGGACGCCACGAGCGTCGCCTTGCCGGCCCGCCCGACCACGAGCGGACAGCCGGAGCGGGCCGCCACCAGCGTGCCCGGCTCCTGCTCGCACATGGCCACGATCGCATAGCTGCCGTGAATCTCTTTCGTCGCGGCCCGCACGGCCTCCGTGAACGCCCTGCCGTGCTTCATGTGTTTGGCGATCAAATGCGCCACGACTTCGGTGTCGGTTTCCGATTCGAACCGATAGCCTTCCTTCTGCAACTGATGTTTGAGCGCCAGATAGTTTTCGATGATGCCGTTGTGGACGAGCACGCAGGAGCCGGAGCGGTGCGGATGCGCGTTCTGCTCGGACGGCCGGCCATGCGTCGCCCAACGGGTATGCCCGATGCCGATCGTGCCGCGGAGCTTCTCTTTCTCCAACGCCTTGCTCAAATTCACCAGCTTGCCGACGCTACGGCGGACGTCGATCTTCCCCTTGTGCAACACGGCGACGCCGGCCGAATCGTAGCCGCGGTATTCGAGACGCTTCAGCCCGTCCAGGAGCACAGGCACGGCGTTTTCATTCCCGACATATCCGACAATGCCGCACATAGCTTATTTATTCTGGCCTTTCTTCGCTTTCACACGCTTTTTGGCGAGAGGCGAGGGGCGAGGGGCGAGAGGATCGGCCACTTGCCGCTTGCCGCTTGCCGCTTGCCTGCCGCCGGCTGTGCCGGCGGTCAGCAGCGCGCGCTGGCGCGAGGCCCAGCCGGGCCGGTTTACCTGCGCCGCCCGCGCAATCGCCAGCGTGTCCGGCGGCACGTCCGCCGTGATCGTCGCCCCGGCCGCAATCACCGCGCCCTTGCCGATCGTCACCGGCGCGACAAACTGCGTGTCGCTCCCCACAAACACATCGTCCTCGATCACCGTTTCATGTTTCTTGTGGCCGTCATAGTTGCACGTGATCGTCCCGGCTCCGATGTTCACGCCCTTGCCGATTTTGGCGTCGCCGAGATAGCTCAGGTGGTTTGCCTTCGAGCCTTCGCCCAGTTCGGCTTTCTTCATCTCGACGAAATTGCCGACCTTCGCCGCGCGGCGCAGCACCGCGCCTGGCCGCAAATGTGCGAAGGGCCCGATCGCCGCATCGTCCTCCAGACGCGACTCCCGGATCACGCAGTGGTCCTGCACGACAACCCGATGGCCCAGGATGCTGTCGCTGATGCGCGTGTGCGAGCGAACGATGCAATCCTCGCCGATCGTCGTCCTGCCCTCGAGCGTGACATCGGGATGAATGACCGTATCCCGGCCGATCATGACATCGGCATCAATCGACGTCGTTGCGGGATTCCGCAGCGTGACGCCCTCCCGCATCCAGTGGGCGCAGATCTGCCGGCGAATCGCTTGCTCCGCCACCGCGAGCTGCTCCCTCGTGTTGATCCCCATGCCCTCGGCCTCGCTCACCGCCAGCGCCGACACGCGCAGACCACGCTCCACCGCCAGCGCCACGACATCGGTCAGATAGTATTCCCCCTGCGCATTGCGAGGCTGCAATTTGTCCAGCGCCTCGAAGAGAAACGGGCCGGCCGTGACGTAGGTGCCGACGTTGATTTCATGAATCTGCTTCTCCGCGCCGGTCGCATCCCGATCCTCGACGATCTTCTGCACGCGCCCGTCTTTCGCGCGCACCACGCGGCCATAGCCGGCCGGATCGTCCACCGCCGCCGTCAGCAACGCCACCGTCGCGCGTTCTTCCAGATGAAGATGTAACAGAGCCTGCAGTGTCTCCACCCGCAACAGCGGTGTATCGCCGTTCAGAATCACATAGGTGGACAGCGTTGTACCCAGCCGCTTAAACATATCGCGTGCCTGCTGCACAGCGTGGCCGGTCCCCAACTGCTGCGCCTGCTCGACGATCATGACCGGCTGGCGGGGACCGCCCGCTTCGATCGCCGCCCGCACGTCCTTTCCCTGATAGCCCACCACCACCGCGACATGCTCGCCGGCCAGCTGCTGGGCCAGATCGACTCCATAGAGCACCATCGGCCGTCCCGCGACCGGATGCAGCACCTTGGCCAGCTTGGACTTCATGCGCTTGCCGAGACCGGCCGCCATCACGACGGCGCCGAGGCTCTTGTGGAAAGCAGCCTTCATGACGAAATCGGAACCTCCATGCGGGCCTCTGTGGCTGCAGGATGGCCGGCGACTGCCGCCTGCGTCGGCTGATACAACCCGCCGGAGACGATCAGTTTCATCGCTTCTTCCACCGACATGTCCAGCGGGATGATTTCTCGTTCCGGCACAAGCAGAAAATACCCGGACGTCGGATTCGGCGACGTGGGCACATAGACATTCACGAGCGGCTCTGTCGTAACCGCCTGCACTTGTCCCTTCATCACGCCGGTCACGAAGGCAAAACAGTAATGTCCGTTTTTGGGAAATTGAATCAAGACGACCCGGTTGTATTTCTCGCGTTCGCCGAACGACAGGATGTCCATCATGGATTTCAAGGTCGCGTAAATGCCGCGGACGACCGGCACCCTGTGCAGCCACTCCTCCCAATGCTTGACGATCTGCCGGCCGATGATGTTGGTGGCCAGAAGCCCGACGGTGAAAATGAGCAGAAGGAGCGTGACGATCCCGAGCCCGCGGATGTAGGCGCCCTGGGGAAGCACCCTGGCCAGCATGTCGCCCAGAATATCGTCCACGGTCAGGAAGAGCGTCCGGAGCACCAGGACCGTCCCCCAGATGGGGGTGATGACCAGTAACCCCGTGAGAAAATAGCGTTTTAGCGACGTTTTTAGTGCCGTCACCGGGGCTTCTCCGAGACGGCTCATCTTACAAGTTTTACCATGGTGTCGCAAGCCTTTTATTGCTATTTTCAAGCACTTGGAATAGGATGCGCGAAATTTGTCACAGCCATTTTGAGGGACAATTCATGGGGGTCAGGAGAAAATCCAGGAGCGGCATCCTGATCACCTTTGAAGGGGTCGAGGGCAGCGGGAAAACCACCCAATTGAGAAGGCTGGCCACCCTGCTCCGCCAGGACGGCTACAGGGTCGTCGAAACACGCGAGCCGGGAGGGACCTCCACCGCTGAACGCATCCGTGAAGTCTTGTTGAGCAAACACGGCAAGCTCCCCGTCACGGAGCCCATGACCGCGGCCTGCGAAGTGCATCTGATTCTGGCCGCCCGCAGCCAGCACGTCACCCACGTCATTGAGCCGGCCCTGCAAGCGGGATCAATTGTTCTGTGCGACCGGTTTTCCGATTCGACCTTCGCGTACCAGGGTTATGGCCGTGGGTTGAATCTGGCTGCGCTCCAGGAGATGAACCGGCTGGCCACCAACGGGCTGGAGCCCGACTTGACGCTCCTTTTCGAAATCCCCGTCGCCACAGGCTTGTCGCGACGCCGAAAATTCGCGATGGAGCAAAACCGGCTGGACCATGAGACCCACGAGTTCCACGAAAAGGTCCGACGGGGTTTTCTTGCCCTGGCCGCCCGCGCGCCGAAACGCATCAAAAAAATCGACGCCCTGCCCCACCCGGAAACCGTGGCCGTGGGAGTCAGCGCGGCCGTTCAGGAATTTCTCACGCCAGCCCGTACCAAACGCCTCAAGACCGTCATGCATGCCCAACACACGCAGCCGCACCGGCACCGCTGATGCCATTCAGCGACATCATCGGCCACGAGCGCCCCAAAACCATCCTGCAGGCGTCGCTGCGCCAGGATCGCATCGCCCACGCGTATCTGTTCCACGGCGACGAGGGAATCGGGAAGCGGCTGGTCGCGTTGCGCTTCGCGCAGGCCCTCAATTGCGAGTCCGGCGACGGATCCGATGCCTGCGGCGCCTGCCGGTCGTGCATGCAGATCGAAGCCCGGACGCACCCGGACTTTCTTGCGGTCGAACCGGACCCGGAACTGGCCAATCCGCAAATCAAAATCGAGCAAATTCGTGACCTGGAACACCAGATCGCCTACCAGCCGCTGGTCGGCCGGAAGAAGGTGTTTCTGGTCAACGATGCCGACCGGATGACCCTGGGCGCAGCCAACGCGCTGCTGAAAACCCTGGAAGAGCCGCCGGACCACAGCGTCTTGCTGCTGGTGTCCGGCCGGCCCTCGGCCCTGCCGGCCACGGTTCGATCACGCTGTCAGTCTTTGCGCTTTATGCCTCCGGCCAGAACCCAGGTGGAAGCGGCCTTGATTCTCAAGCGCGAGATCCCCCCGGCCGACGCGCGCCTGCTGGCCGCTGCCAGCCAGTCGCGGCTCGGCGCCGCCCTGACGATGGACCTGGCCGCCACTCGCGCCACGCACGACGAACTCTGCGCCATCGCCTCGCCGCAGACGCTCCGGTCCGTGACCGCCATCCTCACGGCAGCGGAAGCCTTCCATAAATCCGACCGGGGGCCGGAGGTCCTGGACTGGTTGGCTCAGTGGATCAGAGATCTGCTTCTGGTCTGCATCGGCGCCGACCAGGACCACCTCATTCATGCAGACCGCCTGCCTCTGTTGAAGAACGCCGCGCGCGGCGCGCAGGCCGATCAACTCGCCGGCCTGCTGGATGAAATTGACGCCCTCCAACGATCCGCCGGCCGCAATCTGAACCTCCACATGGCTCTTGAAACGGTGCTGCTGCGCCTGCGTGAGGCGCTGGGCGCTTCGCCGACAACCACGCCCGCCCGCTAATCTAGCTTCCTGACCCGTGACCTGCTATCTTTTCGCTCAACCATGAGCAAAACGTTCTACATCACGACGCCGATTTACTACGTGAACGACGTGCCCCACATCGGACACGCGTACACGACCATTGCCGCTGATGTATTGGCGCGCTATCACCGACTCCTCGGCCACGATGTCTTCTTCCTGACCGGTCTCGACGAGCACGGGCAGAAAGTCCAGCAGGCAGCGGCCAAGACAGGGATAGACCCGCAGGCTCATTGCGATCGGCTGGCGCCTCAATTCCAGAACCTCTGGAAGAAACTCAACATCTCCAACGACGCGTTTATTCGAACGACGGACGCCAAACATCAAGCTGTTGTCCAGCAAAAACTCCGGCAGCTCTTCGATCAGAAACTCATCTATCGGGCCGACTACACCGGCTGGTACTGTACCTTCGATGAACGGTTCTGGACCGAGAAGGATGTGACGGATGGGCTCTGTCCCGATTGCAAGCGCCTGGTCGAACGGCTCAGCGAAAGCAACTATTTTTTCAAGATGGGGCAGTACCGGGACCGCCTCATCACACATATCGAGAAGCATCCCGACTTTATCAGGCCCGAATCGCGGCGCAACGAGGTGTTGGGATTTCTGAAGAACCAGTCCTTGGGCGACCTGTCCATCTCGCGCCCGAAATCCCGCCTGTCCTGGGGCATCGAGCTGCCGTTCGACCGCGACTATGTGACCTATGTGTGGTTCGACGCGCTGGTCAACTATATTTCAGGACCGGACTATCTTTTGCCCAAGCCATCGCTGAAGCAGTACTGGCCGGCCAGCGTCCATCTCGTCGGCAAGGACATTCTGACGACACACGCCGTCTACTGGTCCACCATGCTGATGGCGCTGGAGCTGCCGCTTCCACAGACGATCTTCGCGCACGGCTGGTGGACAGTGAACGGCGAGAAGATGTCCAAGAGCCGCGGCAACGTCGTGGACCCCTATGCGATGGTGGACGAGTTCGGCGCGGATGCCTTCCGCTACTTCCTCCTGCGCGAGGTGCCGTTCGGCCATGACGGAGATTTTTCGCGTCATGCGCTGATCGGACGGATCAACACCGATCTCGCCAACGACCTGGGCAATCTGTTGAGCCGTACCGTCTCCATGATTGAACGGTATGCCGGCGGCCGGATACCGAAACCTGTGCGCGGAGGCGAGCACGAGCTGGATCGCACCCTGCAGCACACCGCCGAGCAACTCAAAGACGCCGTCGGAGCCCATCTCAATAATTTGGAATACTCCCGCGCGCTTGAAACCGTCTGGGGACTGGTGAAACTCGGCAACCAGTACATCGACAAGACCGCGCCCTGGGTCCTGGCGAAAAAACCGGAGGACAGGCCCAGGCTCGACACAGTCCTGTACCATGCGGCCGAAACGCTGCGGTTTCTCTGCCTGTTTCTCTATCCCGTCATGCCGAAGGCGGCTGAGGGCATTAAACAGCAGCTCGATTTGACGCTGAACTTCTCCAAACCACTCTTGTCATCCGACATTACCTGGGGCGGAACGATGCCCGGAACTGCAATCGCCAAGGGTGCGGCGTTGTTCCCCCGCATCGACACCACGACTTCAACCCAAGGAGCAAAACCCGTGAATCAGGATACGCCAAGCAGTCCGTCACCAGCTCCGGAGCCAGCCGCAGCACCGGCCCAGATCACCATAGAAGACTTTCAGAAAATTCAGCTCAAGGTTGCGAAGGTGCTGAGTGCCGAGCGGGTTCCGAAGTCAGAGAGGCTGATCAAGCTGCAAGTGGATCTGGGCGGCGAGCAGCGGCAGGTTGTTGCCGGCATCGGCAAAAAGTACACGCCAGAAGAACTGATCGGCCGCCGGGTCGTCATTGTGGCAAATCTCAAGCCGGCCAAGCTCATGGGCGTCGAATCGCAAGGCATGGTGTTAGCGGCTGGCGATGCGGAAGTGAAGGAGCTCGTCACGCTGATGAGCGACGTGGATCCCGGAACAAAAGTCAAGTAACGCCGTGCGACGACTACTTGCCTGCGTCTGTCTCCTCGCTGCGAACACCGCTTGGGCGGCAAACCCCTACGAGCCGACCACCGGCCCCGTCGCCACCGACATACTCGTCCGGGTTGTTGCGCACGGCGCCATGGTGCTGGGGGATGAGGTCGGCGGCGCCCGCGTCACCATCACCGATGTGGCCACGGGAACCGTGCTGGCCTCAGGCCTTCAGCAAGGCGAGGCCGGCGATCAGAACCAGATCATGCGCACGCCGCGCATCATGGCCGAGCCTCGCTATTCGTCCCGTGCCGCCGCGTCGTTTCGCGCCACGTTGAACCTGGAACATCCTACGCTGGTCGAAGTGTCCATCGAGGGGCCCCTGGCCTATCCGCAGGCAATCCAGCGCGCCCGAAAAACGGCGCTCGTGATTCCCGGCCAGGACCTGACGAACGACGGGATCGTCCTGCACCTCTATGGTTTCATCGTGCAAATCGAGCATCCGAAGCCTGGAACATCGCTCATCGCCAAGGACGACGTGAAATTGCGGGCCTCCGTCCGCACCCTGTCCGGCTCGCCGGTTCGGCCGCACGGCGATTGGGACTCCAGAAAAATGACGATCTATGGCGAGGTACTGGTCGGCGACCGGGTGCTTGAGCGGATTCAAATGTTCCATGTGGACTCCCAGAGCAGCTTCGAAGCGCCGTTCTTCGTGCCGCGCGACACCGACGCGCCGAACGGGATTACGCTCCGCGTGGTGGCCGCCGACCGCGCCGGAGGCCATTTCGGCATGGGCAACGCGCACTATCCCGTCCTCTCCGAGCGTCTCAAACCCAAAACACCATGACAGACACTCCCTCCCCGGCATATGAACTCGACGCGCTCAAGAATCTCACAAATTATTACGCCTGGATTGTTGAAGAGGCCGCGCCGTTCCTCGGATCGCGCATCGCGGAGATCGGCGGAGGCATCGGGACCTTTACCTCCTTGCTCGTGCAATCACATGTGCTGCGACATCCGGAACGCTCGCTCGAAGTGATTGAACCGGACCCCACCCTCTACCAATCCCTGGTGGATCATCTGCAGAGCCGGTTCCACGATCTCGTGCTGGCGGATCGCCTGCGCATGACCAACGGAACCTTTGCCCGGCCCCCACAGCCGTTCGACAGCATCGTGATGGTCAACGTGCTGGAGCATATCCAGGACGACGAAGCGATGGTCCGCACCATCTATCAATCCCTGACGCCCGGCGGCACCGTGATAGTGTTCGTGCCCGCCCTCCAGCAGCTCTTCAGTCCTTTCGACAAGGCTGCCGGCCATTTCAGGCGCTATGAAAAACCACGGCTTCAGCACATGCTGGAAACAAGCGGATTCCACATTGCCAAGGCCATCTACATGGACATGGCTGGCATCCTGCCCTGGTACCTGCTCAATGTCCTCGGCCGATCCCGCGCCATCAATGCGCGGCTCGCCCGGCTCTATGACCGATGGGGCATTCCTGTCACGAAATTCATCGAACGGCGCTGCGGCGCGCCGCTCGGGAAAAACCTGTTAATCATTGGACAAAAGCCCTAGACTTTTTCTAAGATGCTACTCACGAGTCGTTCAGACACGGCATCTCACGAGACCTGACAACACATGATCGACCGGATCTGCCTGATCATTCCTCCTTCCATCTTCCTGCTGGACGAGCGGGTCTTCATGTCGTTGGGCATTCTGAAGGTGGCCGCCGTGTTGGAACAGGCCGGCGTCACCGTGGAGATGCTCGATCTCTCGGGAGTCGGCAATTATGAGGAAGCGGTTCGGGACTATGTCCGCACCAGCACGGTGACCTGCTACGGACTCACGGCGACGACGCCGCAGATGCCGGCGACGACAAAAATCCAGCGGGCGATCCGCGCGGTCAATCCTTCGGTCCGAATCATGCTGGGCGGCCCCCACATCACTCTGATTCATGCCGCCGTGAAATATGAGCAGAAGCGCAACAGGACAGGCCGCGCGACCACGGCGTTTCAGCACCTCGAAGAAATGTACGATGTGTTGATCACCGGTGACGGCGAATTTGCGATCCTGGAAGCGTTGCGCGAGAGCCCGCCGAAACTGATCGACGGAGACGACCCCAAATCGACATTGTTCCTGAATAACGCCACCCTCGATACGCTGCCCTTCCCGGCCCGCCATTTGCTCGACGTGCCCAGTTATCGCTACAGCATCGACGGCGTGCCGGCCCTGTCCATGATCGCGCAACTCGGCTGCCCGTTCGGCTGCGGATTTTGCGGCGGACGCATGAGCCCGTTCCTGCGCCGCGTGCGGACGCGCTCATCCGCCAACATCGTGCAGGAAATGGTTCACCTGTATCAGACATACGGCGTCAGGGGATTCATGCTGTACGACGACGAGCTCAACGTCAGCCCCAGCATCGTCGAATTGATGAACCTGATCGCCGACACACAGGACAAGCTCGGGGTGGAATTCCGCTTGCGCGGCTTCATCAAGGCCGAACTCTTTACCGAGGAACAGGCGGCGGCGATGCGACGGGCCGGATTCCGGTGGATTCTGGTCGGGTTTGAGTCGGGCCATGAGCGGATCCTGACCAACATCCAGAAGAAAGCGGCCCAGGCCGACAATACCCGCTGCATGGAGATTGCCAAGAAGCACGACCTGAAGGTCAAGGCCCTGATGTCGGTGGGGCATCCCGGGGAATCGGAAGAGACCATTCGCGCGACGCGGGACTGGCTCCTGGAGGTTCGTCCGGAGGACTTCGACGCCACCGTCATTACCACCTATCCCGGCACGCCCTATTTTGACGAGGCGATCGAAACCCAGCCCGGTGTCTGGACGTATACGTATGCCAAGACCGGCGACCGACTTCACAGCCTGGCCGTTGATTACCGAGAAGTGGCGGAATACTACAAAGGCGTCCCTGGCGAGTACACGTCCTATGTGTACACGGACTTCCTCAGCCCCAAGGACCTTGTCCGCCTTCGCGACTGGCTTGAGGCTGACGTGCGCCGCACGTTGGGCATTCCGTATCAGACCGCAGCGCCGGCCGTTCGCTATGAGCATTCGATGGGCCAGGGAAGCATCCCCGACAACATTCTCCGAACTTCGATCCCCTCAGCGCCTTCAATTAAATCTGCAGCTTCCACTGAACTCATCATGCCTCAGAAGCGATAGCGCATCCCGCGTCATCACTTTCCGAACAGTATGTTCTTGGATTTACGCCCCTAACCGACGACAGGCTGCTCGACGTGCGCAGGACGAGCCGCCCTGAACTTCGGCCACTGCAGCAGGAGCAGTGCGATGCCGGCTCCGAGCATCCCCCCGATCGCCCATCCCCCGAGCACATCCGTCACGTAGTGCCCGCCGACATACACGCGGGAAAACCCGATCACCGCGACAAGCGGCCAACTCACCCACCCCGTCGCCGGGTAGAGCACCTGAAGAAACGCCGCCGCGGCCGCCGTGTTCAACGCGTGGTTGGACGGAAAGCTGAACGTCCCGCCGCAGCCGACCAATTCATGCACGCCGGACAGCGCCCGGCAGGGTCGCGCCCGCTCGACCAGATGTTTGATCTGGGCGCCCAGAAAATCTCCGATCCCCAGCGTGGCATAGAGAACCGGGCCACCGATGGCCGCTTCGACCTTTTGCACCCAGGCCCAGCACCCGATCGCCAACAGGCCAGGCAGCAACAAAAACTTCGGGTGTCCAAGCTGGAACATCAGCCAGTCCACCCACTCGGACCGCCCGGCCAGTCCGTTGATCGCTTGGAATAAGACGACGTCCCAACTCATGTTTCACCGTTCTCCGTTACTCGTCATTCGTGATTCGCGCGAGGAATGAGTGCATCGAGTAACGAGTGACGGATGACGAATACCGCCGCTCCCCAGTCACTGCGTTCGAAAGTGAATCCGCACGGTGAGCTCCCCGTCCACCGGTTCATCCCCGCGCATCTGCGGGTCGAACTTCCACTGCCGCAAGGCCGCCAGGCCGGCTCCGGTCAGCTCACGATGCTTGCACGGCTCCAACACGACCACGTCAATTTTGGCATCCCTGGCTACCAGAAATCGTGCCTTCATCCAGTCGTCGATCACCTGCCCCTCAAGCACCGGCGGAACAGCCGGCCACGGCGTGTACGTAGGGACCGGACCCGCTTGCTGATCTTTATTGAGGGGAATCCCATGCACATGCACCGGCGGCAGGAGCACGACGTCCTCATCGTGGTCTGAATCGTGCGTCGCCCGGTCGCCTTCGGCCGCAGAAGCCACCGGTCCTCCCAGCCAAACTAGCGACAACGCCAGCGCTAAAGCCGCTTTCCAGTATCCCACGGTCACCCTCAACACAGGTTGAGGCTAAGGTTAAGAAAAGACTCCTCTTCCCTCATACGCTAAACCTCAGCCTGAACCTCAACCTTTCCTCAGAAGAACCACTGCCCCCTCAAGAAAAATGAACGGGGCATCCCGGTATGTGCGATGCCCAGCCCGATACTCCCCTCGCCCTGATTGATGAAGTATTTCTGATCCAACAGATTCACGACGTCGATGCCGAACAGGAACTTCTGCCTGTTCGGCAAAGGAATGATGTGCGACAGGGAGAGATTATAAACCGTGTAGGACGGGCTGTGCGAGGAATTCGTCTTGGCCCCTGCTTCAGCCGTCCGGAGGCCGGACCCGTAGAACATCTGGCCGGTGAGGGTCGTGTGTTCCCGGAAGGCATAGCTCAGAACGGCGGAGCTGGTCATGGATTGCGAATGGTCGCAGAAGACGCCCCCGCCAGAATTGATGTCGTTGATTTCATTTTGCTCCAACAGGAAGTGGCCGGATTGAAGCCCATAGCCCTTGCACTGTCCCCACGCGACATTGCCGCGCCCCGACAGATGTTCCGTGAACTGCACCTTGAGCGCGGCGTCGAGCCCTCGCGACCACCCCCGTTCGAACGCGAAGAAATTCAAGAGCGGCGTGGTGCCGAACTGGCCGGCGTCCGACAAATAATGGCTCAGCTTGTAATACCCGGTCAGCTCCAGCGTCACCTGCTGCCCCAAGGCATGATAGCTGCCCACTTCGAAGTAGTGCGCCCGCTCCGCCCGCACGGTATTGTTTGTCGTATTGTCCGGCGCAGCCTTCGTGCCGCCCGTGTTCAGTTTAGCAAATGAGATGGCCTCGAGATTCGGCGGCGTAAAGAGCCGGCCATAGTACGCATGGAGCACATGGGCCTGGCTGGCCTTGTAGGTCAGACCGACCCGCGGGCTGACCTGCCCTTCGTTTCTCAAATATTGCACAGCATCCCCTCGGACGCCGAGATTGAAGGTCCAGCGGTCGTTCGGGCTCCACTGGTCCTGGAGCCAGAATTCCTGCCGCCAGCCGATCAGGCGGTTGTCCGATGGCAATTCAATGACGGCACCGACCGGATTGCCCGCTCCACCATCCGCAAACGTGGACAGGCGGGTTTTATTCACCGCCTGCGTCCGGTCAATCTGGAACCCCGTCTTGACCAGATGCCGGCTGTTGGGCGTGTAGGTATAATCCAACCGGATCCCGCCCGAATGGGCCATCCGATCCTGGCTGCCCGCAGAGAACGGCTCGGTTTCATCCGGCGTGTACGCCAGGACATTCAATGGATCGGTCCTGAACGTGGCCCGCGTATGGCGGAAATAGCCCGCCAGGCTGAAGAAGCTGGTGGCGCTCACATCATGCCGCCAGACCATATGCGCGTATTGATTGGCCTCTTTCTGAGATTCGTCAACCGCCTGCGAAGCCACGGGAGTAAAACCGGGCTGTTGAGCCTGGATCAGCCCCGTGATTGTGGCGTTCGCTGACAAGCCCGGAGTGGTCGGGATCTGGTGCTTCGCGACCGAATTCAGAAACAGCCAGGTAAAGTTATTGCGGTTGTCCTGCTGGTAATCCCCGCGCAGATAGGTCTGGTTCCGTTCACTCTGGCCGTGGAAAATGGAGTGTCCGAGCGTCGGCGGCTCGATGCCACGATTCGTGGCCGTGAAGCTGTTGAGCACATAGTAGCGGAATTTCTCGCCGACCGTTCCTCCATATTCAAAGGAGGGGTTGACCGTCTCGTTGGAGCCGCCGAACATCTGCACCGATCCGAAGCCCGGCTTCGTCCCGCTCTTGCTCGTGATATCCACGATTGCCGCCGTCTTGTTCCCGTACTGCGCCTCCATCCCGCCCAGGATGATATCCGCCCGCTCCCAGGCCCGCGGCGTGATCACATCGGAAAACGTCGATGAGACCGTGTCCGGGATCGGCACCCCGTCGATGCGGAATTGCAGATTCGCATGGTCCTGGCGGATATGGAGTTGCTTCAGCGCGCCAGAGATCGCGCCCGGAATCGTCTGCAGCACATCGTGCAGCTCGACGTTGTTGCCGCGCGGCAGGGCTTCGATATCCTTCCGGCTGACCGAATAGGTTTCACTGGACGCCTTGAACTGGATCGGCGGAAGCGTCGAGACAATCTCCAGCGCGATTTCCTGCGACCCGGCCAGCGTCAGTTTGATCGGCGCAGGCGCTCCCGCCAGGATTCTCACGATCACATACTCGCTTCGATAGGTGTCATGGACCGCGCTCACCGAATAGGTGCCCGCTCCAGGCACCGTCACGGAAAATTCCCCGGCATCATTCGTGACCCCGTCCGCGATAACTGTTCCTTCCTGATCCCGAACCTGCACGATCGCCTGCGGAATGCGCCGCAGATCCTGATTCTGCACGGAACCGGTAATCGCCAGGATGCCTGCAGGACCCTGGGCGAACACACCGTGTATCCCCCCTGCGAACCAACACACAACTGCCATGACCACAAATTTCAACAAACACGAATTCAAGATGCCCCCGATCGCCTGAAAAAGAACGATGCAATGAACCACCGGCAGGCGGAGTCACGCCACAAGCGTACGGATGCCTACCGATGGGACAGGCTGAATGCGATCAGGAATGAGGTGGAGCGCGAGGAGCTGCGGACCCGGGAAGATTGAGGACAGGAAAAATCTGCGAAACCGGCTGAGACCATTGGACCTGCGCGCACAACGCCTGCAGCACAGGCGCATCCGCAAGCAACGAACTGCCGGTGTGATGCTGAACCCACTGACAGAGGTCGGTATCGGAATGCTGGTGCCCATCCTGATCGGCCGCGGCCAATTCGTGATGGACTTCCAGCGCGACGGCGAAGGGGGCCAGGGCCAGCAACAGGCCGGCTACCGCCAGCGGCAATGCCGTTCTCAGAAGACGGCGGGCAAACGGTTCTGTCAGCGCACTGTTCATGGCGACGTGACTTGTAACAAACGGCGTGCCTACTGTCAACCGCGGACGATGCTTCGGTCTTTCCCTTCTCAATCCACACGCCGCATGCTACGATCTGGCGCAGATGTTGATTGATACGCATGCCCATTTGGACGACGCACGCTATGACGGCGACCGCGAGGCGATGATCGCCCGTGCGCGGGAAGCCGGCGTGGGCACCTTCATCACGATCGGCTGCGATCTGGCCACCAGCAGGGCCGCTGTCGAACTGGCCGACCGGTACCCCTTCGTCTATGCCTCCATCGGCGTGCACCCGCACGAGGTCCGGCACATCGACGACGGCTGGTACGATGAATTCCGACGCCTGGCCCGGCATCCTAAGGTCGTCGCCTACGGAGAAATCGGGCTCGACTATCATTACAACCATTCCCCGCCCAAACTGCAGCGGGAACGCTTTCGCGAGCAGATTCAGCTGGCGCGGGAACTCAAACTTCCCGTCGTCATCCACACGCGGGAAGCGCAGGAGGATACGATCGCTATTTTAAAGGAGGAACAGGCGGCCGACGTGGGAGGGGTGTTTCACTGCTTTACGGGAGACGCGTGGCTGGCGAAGGACGGACTCGGTTTAGGGTTCTACCTCTCGTTCTCGGGCGTCGTGACCTTTCAGAACGCCACGATGTTGCGTGAGATTGTGACGACCATTCCGATGGATCGAATCCTGATCGAAACCGATTGCCCCTATCTCACGCCGGCCCCTCATCGCGGCAAGCGGAACGAGCCGGCCTACGTGCGGCTGGTCGCCGAGACAATTGCGAGCGTCAAAAGCACAGCGTCGCCCGTGAGCGTGGACGAGGTCGGCCGGCTCACGTCAGCCAACGCCTGTCGCCTCTTCAAACTCCCCACGGACGCGTCCTTGTCGGGGTAAACGGATGCCCCTTTTCTTGACAATCGGGGCTGCACACGCGAGAATTTTCACAGGACATTGATTTCCTCCATGGGTGCCATTCGCCATACCGTTCTGATTGGATCGACCCTCGTCATTCTGATGGCAACGCCCGTCAGCCTGCCGATCGCGTCATCCGCCAATCTTGCCTTTTCGCAGGGAGGGCAAGCGACGCCCTCACAGGCCCAGGCTGGACGAAGCCGCAAGGCCAGGAAAAGATTCGTGCCGGCCATCGCCACGCCGGCTCTCGTCCGCGATGTCCGGTTGAAGTCCTACCCGGACCACACGCGGATCGTCCTGGATCTTCAACGCAGCACGTCCTTCACGCAAAACCGGCTGAAAAACCCGGACCGGATCATCATCGAACTGCAGAACGCCCTGCTGGGAAAAACCGCGAAGGACCGGCTGGCGGAAACCAAATTTCCTGATGAAATCGTCATTGCGCAGCCGCACCCCCGCTCGGTCACCATCTCGCTCGACATGAGCGCCGTCAGCGACTATAAACTGCTTCCGCTCAGTCAGCCGGATCGACTGGTGGTGGATGTCTTCAACCACACTCCCGCTCAGCCGGCCGCGCCTCCGCCTCCTCAAAAACCGGGAGTCTCCGAGGCATCGCGTATGCCGCCGGACCCGACCGTGCCGCCGGCCCCCGTTGTCCCTTCTACCCAGCCGGAGCCCGATGCGGCTCCGTCGCCGCCGCCGCCCGCCCTACAGGCAAAAGCGCCGGCGCCTCGGGCCGTCGTGCCGCCCTCCAGAACCGAGGCCAGAGCCGGCCGCGACGACATCAAGATCATCGTCATTGATGCCGGCCATGGCGGGAAAGACCCCGGAGCGATCGGGCGAAGCGGAATGGCGGAAAAGGACATCACGCTCTTTGTCAGCCTCCGGCTCCGCGATCTCATTATCAAACGGCTCGGCAAAAGCGTGCTGATGACGCGCGACCGGGACGTGTTCATCGAGTTGGAGGACCGCGCCAAGTTCGCCAACAACATGGGCGCCGATCTGTTCGTGTCCGTCCACGTCAATTCGCATCCCCAACGGTCCACGAAAGGCGTGGAAATTTACCATTTCGGCGAAGCGACCGACCGGCGCGCCCTGGAAGTGGCCGCGCGGGAAAACGGAACGCCCATCAAGGACACCGGCATCGGCTGGGAATATCTGGTCGCCGACCTCCTGACCACGAAGAAAGTGCAGGAGTCGCTGGAACTCGCCTGGACCACCAAGAAAGCGATGATCGCCCGCCTGGACGATTACTACGACGTCGAGGATCACGGAGTCAAAACCGCGCCGTTTTACGTGCTACGATACACCGCCATGCCCAGCATTCTGGCCGAAATCGCCTTCATTACCAACCCCACCGAAGAGCGGCTGATGCAAAGCGATGCCTTCCTCAATCGCGTAGCCGAATCCATCTTCGACGGCGTCAAATCCTACGTGAAGCCTCTCCAAACAGTGTCGAGATAACTGCGTGCCCACTCTCAAGGTGACGCTGGAGTACGACGGCACAGCCTACACCGGCTGGCAACGTCAGCCCAACCAGCCGACCATTCAAGAAGCCGTTGAAGCCGCTGTCCGATCCGTCTCACAGACCGCGATCCCTGTGATTGCCGCAGGACGCACCGATGCCGGCGTGCATGCCCTGGGGCAAGTTGTCAGTTTCACATCCGAAAAACCCCTATCGCCGGATGAATGGCTGCGCGCCCTGAACGCCACGCTGCCGGAAGATATCAGCGCCCGATCCGTCGAGCGCGTGGCCGACGATTTCCACGCCCGCTACTCGGCCGTCCGAAAACTCTATGCCTATCGTATTCTGCACAGGTCTGAACGGTCGGCCCTCGAACGCGGACGGGCCTGGCACCTCTACGGCAAACTGGATCTGGACGTCATGCGTGAGGCCGCCGGGCATCTCGTCGGCAAACATGACTTTTCGTCGTTCCAGGGGCACCCCACGGACGTGGAGAATCCGATCTGCGATCTCCAGAGGCTGGAAATCGTTCTGGATCAGGATATTGTCAGAATTGAGATTGAAGCGGACCGGTTCTTGAAACAAATGGTCCGCGCGATGGTGGGGACGCTAGCGGAAGTGGGCCAGGGAAAGCGGAAACCGGAGGAAATGAAGCAGATTCTCGACGCGAAAGACCGCCGCGCCGCCGGCTACACAGCGCCGGCGCACGGGCTGTATCTCATTGATGTCACCTACTGAAATCTCTCCTAAAAACACAACGGCCCCGTCGGTGGATACTCCAACGGGGCCGTTTGAATCCTTCTCCTGATCGCTTACAACTCAGGTGGTGGGCTCTGCGCGCACCTATGGCTTGCTCTGAGGGTTCTCCAGCTTCTTCCGCAGCTCGATGATTTCCTGTTCCATCGCTTCGAAGCGATCCAGGATGGGATCCGGCATGTTCGTGTGATCCATCGTCGCCTCAGGCATCCGCTCCCCTTCCGCTTTAATAATTCTCGCAGGCACGCCGATCACGGTGGAATTGGACGGAACTGATTTCAAGACCACCGAGTTGGCACCGATTTTGACGTTATCACCGACTCTGATCCCGCCGAGAATTTTCGCTCCCGCGCCGATGACGACGTGGTTGCCGATCGTGGGATGGCGTTTGCCATGCTCTTTCCCGGTTCCACCCAGCGTCACGCCCTGAAACAGTGTGACATAATCGCCGATTTCCGCCGTTTCTCCGATCACGACCCCCATGCCGTGATCGATGAAGAACCCTTCCCCGATCGTGGCCGCGGGATGAATCTCGATACCTGTCAACCAACGGGCGAACTGGGAGATCATGCGCGGGAGCAATGGGATCCCCCACCGGCGCAGCCGGTGGGCCACTCGATAGGCCAGCAGCGCGTGAAAGCCGGCATAGGTCAGGATGACCTCCAGCGTGCTGGCCGCCGCCGGGTCACGGTCAAAGACTGCGCGCAAATCTTGTCTTATTCTCCCGAACATTTACACCGTCTCGATCAGGCAAATCGCTTGAGCGGCGATGGCTTCTTCCCGCCCGATGGCGTCCAGATGCTCCCCGCTTTTCACCTTGACGTTGACCGTCGCGCGGTCCACCTTGAGCACCTCCGCCATCCGCGCTCCCATCGCCGCCAGATGCGGCCCCAGGCGGGGCGCCTGGGCGATGATCACGGTATCTACATTTACCAGACGATACCCTTTTTTCGCCAGCAATCCCGAGACTTCCTCCAGCAATACCAGACTGGAGATGTTTTTGAACTTCGGATCGGAACTGGGATAGTGCCTGCCCAGATCGCCTTCGCCCATTGCGCCCAGCATCGCATCGCAGACCGCATGCACGAGCGCATCCGCGTCGGAATGCCCGACCAGCCCCTGCGTGTGGGGAATGTCGATACCGCCCAGGATAAGCTTTCGGCCTTTCCCTAGCGGATGGATGTCATACCCTAAACCAACATGCATCTTTGCTCCCTTTGCCAATGGTTTATGGTTAATGGTTCATGGTTGATGTTGGATGCAGCGCTCGATCCCACATTGACCATCTACCATTAACCATTCTGCCGTTGTCTTGCTGCGAAAATCGACTCTCCCATCGCCAGATCATCGGGTCTGGTTACTTTGATGTTGTCGGTACTGCCTTCCACAATCGCCACACGATGACCCAACTGTTCGACCAGTTGCGCATCATCAGTTGCGCGAAAGCCGCTCTGCAGGGCCTTGGCATGGGCCTCCTCAAGCAAGGCCCGTTTGAACGCCTGTGGCGTCTGAGCCAGCCACAGGGGTTTGCGGTCCACGGTTTCTTCAATCAACCCGTCGGCCCCGGCCCGCTTGACCGTATCCCGCATCGGGATGGCCACAATCGCCGCTCCATGCTTCGCCGCGGCTTCCACCACCTGCGCAATCATGCTCACGGTGAGAAACGGTCGCACGGCATCGTGAACCAGCACAATCTCGGCATCAGCCCCCATAGCGGCCAGGCCCAAGCGAACCGAATCCTGCCGTTCGGTGCCGCCGATCACGATATGCCGGACTTTCCTGAATCCGTACTGGCCGACAATGTCCCGCTTGCAATAGTCGAGATCCGCTTGCGGAACCGCCAGCACGACGGCGGATATCGCATCCGACGCCTCCAGGACTCGGAGGGAATGCACCAGGAGGGGCAGCCCGCCCAGGGTTAAAAACTGCTTCGGGGTGTTACTCCCCATGCGATGCCCACGACCGGCGGCAGGCACGACAGCGACGGTTCGATCAGCCACGAGCGACCTGGACTTCCTCCTTCACTTCCGTTTCTTCCTTGAGCCGCGTGAAAATCATCCGTCCGGCTGTCGTCTGCAGCACGCTCGTGACGATCACGTCCACATTCCGGCCGATCTGCCGCTTGGCGTTATCCACGACAATCATCGTGCCGTCGTCCAGATAGGCCACGCCCTGCCCGGCCTCCTTGCCCTCCTTCAAGACGAAGACCCGGATCGCCTCGCCCGGCAGCACGACCGGTCTGAGCGCGTTGCATAGCTCGTTGATGTTCAGCACCCGCACGCCCTGCAGCTCGGCCACCTTGTTCAGATTCAGATCGTTGGTGACCACCTTGGCGCCGACCTTCTTGGCCAGCACGACGAGCTTGGAATCCACTTCCTTGACGTTCGGAAAATCGTCGTCGATGATGCGGACATCGATGTCGACCATCTTCTGAATCTTGTTCAAGACATCCAGCCCACGCCGCCCCCGCGCTCGCTTCAGGGAGTCCGACGAGTCGGCGATATGCTGCAATTCGTGCAGGATAAACTGCGGCACCAGAAACGTGCCTTCCAGGAATCCGGTCTCGCAGAGATCGGCGACACGGCCGTCGATGATCACGCTCGTATCGAGTATTTTCTTGCTGTCCGACACCGGCACCTCGCTCGGCCTGGCCTGGCCGCCGAGTTGCTCGCTGCCGAACCGGGCCCCGAGCGTCATCCCGAGATACGGCAGGCCGAGCAGGAAGACCAGCCCGCCAACGTGGAACAGAAATGCTTCGACGTCAAAAACCGCGCTGCCGACCCATTCAATAAGTCCGGTAAGAAGGAGACCGACGGCCAGCCCGGTGGTCGCGCCGACAATCACGCCGAAGGACGCTTTGTGGAGCGCGTACTCCACCACCAGCACGAGTCCGCCCAATGCTGCGCCGATGGCGAATCCCATCAATAGGAATTCCCATTGGCTGCCCTCCTCGCTCCGTATGAATAAGGCCATACCGGCCAGGCCGCTGATGAACACAAACCCCATGCGTCGTGCCATCGTGCCACCCCCTCAGTTGAATGATCGTATGAATGATGAGTCCAGACATCTTATGTTATGGCTTCAGCGTGACGAAAAACGGACGTCCATGCCGCTTGATCAGCAGGAGCACGGCCTGTCCCTTGCCGAGCTTCGACACCGACCGTTCATAGGCTTTGATCGTCGTAGTCGGCTGCCGGTTGACCTCCAGCACCAGATCGCCTTCCTTCAGCCCCGACTCTTCGACCGGGCTGCCCTGCCGGACCTTCGCGATCACGACACCGCGCTCGTTGCTCCCCAGCCCGAATCGGGCCGCCAGTTCAGCCGTCAATTCCCGTACGTCGAGATCGGACAAGGGACCCGACGACGGCGTCGCCGCTCCCGCGTCCTCGCCTCCGGCCTGCGCGACATTTTTGGGCTGCTCGACGATGGCCGCTTCGGCCGTGCGGGATTTCTTCTCCCGCATGAATTTCACGACGACCTTTTTCCCGACCACCGTCTGCGCTACCGCATTCCGAAGCTGCGTGGCATTTTCAATCGGCCTGCCGTCATATTCGACGATGACATCGCCGCGCTCCAGGCCGGCCTTCTTCGCCGGGCTGTCCTCCAGAATTTCGTTGATCAGCACGCCCTTCGGCTCCGACAGGCCGAACTGGGGAGCCAGCTCGGGAGAGAGGTCCTGGATCGAGACGCCCAGCCACCCCCGCACCACCTTGCCATGCTTGACCAGCTGCTCCACGACCGAGCGGGCCAGGTTGCTGGGCACGGCAAAGCCGATGCCCATGTTTCCACCGCTCTGGCTGTAAATGGCCGTGTTGATCCCGGCCAGTTCGCCATGCACATTGACCAGCGCGCCGCCCGAATTGCCGGGATTGATGGCGGCATCGGTCTGGATGAAATCCTCATATTCGGCGATGCCGGCCGCCCGCCCGAGCGCGCTGACGATCCCCAGCGTTACGGTCTGCGTGAGCCCGAAGGGGTTTCCAATGGCCAGCACAAATTCTCCCACTTCCAGCTTGTCGGAGTCCGCCCAGGGAATGGTGTGCAATCCGTCGGCCTCGATCTTCAGCACGGCGATGTCGGTTTTGGCGTCGGTTCCGATCAGCTTCGCCTTGAACTCCCGCTTGTCGGAGAGAAACACCTTGATCTCGTCCGCCTTGCTGACCACGTGGTTGTTGGTGACGATGAGCCCGTTCGGCTCGACGATGACGCCCGACCCCAGGCCGCGCTCTTTTCGCTGAGGCGGCTGCTCGAAGCGCCGGAAGAACTCGTCGCCGAAGAACCGCCGAAAGAAGGGATCCTCGAACGGCATCGCGTGCGGGGGTTCGCCCCGTCCGGTCCGCGTGCTGAAGACATTGACGACGGCGGGTTTGACCGCCTTGGCGATTGGGACAAACCCCTGGCTATTGATGGCAGAGCCAGGAGGGATGCTCACGGCCGGCGTCGGAGGTTGCACCTGACGCGCAACCGGTGCCTCCGGCACCGCATGCCCGAACGGTACCCAGCCCATCTCCGAGGCCATCACGACCCCAATGACGATGCCGAGCCCGATCAACAGAATGCCGATGAGCCCTGAGGACACATGGCCATGTTCCCGGCGTGGCAAGTCGTACCCGTGCATATTATCAGGGAACGTCGCCCGCGTAGATGCCCATGATCGTCTGCAGGAATTTGACCGCGTCGGCTTTCGGGCGCTGGAACGAATTGCGGCCGATGATGGACCCGAAGCCTCCCCCGTCGCGAATCGCGCGGGCCTCCTCGTAGACGGTCTTGTCGTCGCTTTTGGCGCCGCCAGAAAAGATGACGATGCGGCGTCCGTCGAACGAACTCTGCACGACATGCTTGACGCGCTCGGACAGGGTTTTGATCGGAATCTGCTCGGTTTCGTACACCTTCTTGGCGGCCGCCTGTTCGAGATGGGCCGTCGGCAGCTTCACCTTGATGATGTGCGCGCCCAGTTGGGCGGCAATTTGGGCCGCATAGGCCACCACATCGATCGCCGTCTCGCCCTCCTTGCTCAACTCGGACCCGCGCGGGTACGACCAGACGACAACGGCCAGCCCCGCCTGCTTGGCCTCCTCGGCGATCGCGCTAAGCTGCTCGTACATATGGCCGCAATGCGACGATCCCGGATAGATCGTGAACCCGACGGCCGAGCAGCCCAACCGCAAGGCTTCTTCCACGCTGCCGGTGACGGCCGGAAGCGGGTCTTTTTCGTCGTGCAGGACGTCATGATTATTGAGCTTCAGGATGAGCGGAATCTGGCCGGCGAAATGATGCGCCCCCGCTTCCAGAAATCCCAGCGGCGCGGCATAGGCGTTGCAGCCTGCTTGAATCGCCAGTTCAAAATGATAGAGCGGATTGTAGCCGAGCGGGTTGGCGGCGAAACTGCGCGCCGGGCCATGCTCGAAACCCTGATCTACAGGGAGAATCACGAGTTTGCCCGTGCCGGCCAGCCGCCCGTGGTTCAGCATACGGGCGATGTTGGCCAGCGTCCCCGCGCTGTCGCTGCCGTACCAGTTCAAAATCTCTCGGATGCGAACGTTCATCGTCTGTCCTCCTCGCGCAATAATCCTGTGCGATTACTTTCGTCCCTGGATGAAATCCTCGGCCAGCGCAACGTCTTCCTTGCTCCCGATCAGCAGCGGAACGCGCTGATGCAGGCTTTTCGGTTCAACGTCCATGATCCGCATCGTGCCGGTGCTGGCCTTCCCGCCTGCCTGCTCCACCACCATCGCCAAGGGATTGGCTTCGTAGAGCAAGCGGAGCTTGCCCTCCGGCTTGTCTACTTCAGCCGGATACAGATAGAGCCCGCCGCCAAGGAGCACCCGGTGCACATCCGCCACTAAACAGCCTGAATAGCGGGCCGAATAAGGCCGGCCCGTTTGTTTATCCTGGGCCTTTAAATATTCCAGGAACTTTCTGGTGCCGTCCGGCCATTTCTGCGTATTGCCCTCGTTCGTCGCATAGACCTGTCCCTTGGCGGGAATCTGAATATTCTCGTGCGACAGATAGTATTCGCCGATTCCAGGATCCAGCGTAAAGCCGTGAACGCCGCGGCCGGCGGTGAACACCAGCATCGTGCTCGACCCGTACATGAGATAGCCCGCCGCCACCTGCTGCGTACCCTTGCGGATCAGCTCCGATTCCAACGGCAGTCCCTTGCCATCATGCTTGAGAATCGAAAAGATCGTCCCAAGCGGCATGTTGACGTCCGTATTGGACGAGCCGTCGAGCGGATCGAAGAGCAGCATGTACTTGCCGTGCGGCCAGTTCTCCGGCAGCTGCACGGGCTTTTCCATCTCCTCCGACGCCAGCGCGCAGACCAGCCCGCTGTATTGAAACACCCTGAGAAAGGCGTCGTTGGAGATCTCGTCGAGCTTTTTGACCGTTTCGCCCTGGACATTCGTTGCCCCCGTCGTTCCCAGGATATTGATGAGGCCGGCCCGCCGCAGATCGCTGGCGATCATCTTGCCGACCAGCCCGATCTGGGCCATCAGGGATGAGAATTCCCCCGTCGCGCCGGGGTGCGCGGCCTGTGTCTGAATGATATGCCTGGTCAGCGTAATCGGTATCGGCGACATCGCGGTTTGACCCCGTTGAGGTTGGAAGTATATCGGTTTTCGGATGATCCGGCAATCATACCGGGAAGCGCCGTCCCTCTGTCACGGAGACGGCTTCGCGCCGAATCCTTCGACCAGATCCGCCACCACGGACCCCACGATCACCTTGGCCTTCATCCTGACCGGAATCCGACGGTCGTCGTTGGTGAACCAGACCCTGATGTTGCCCTCGTTCAAAAAAATCCCTTGAAAGGGCATGATCGCCAGCGCGCGGATCGCTTCAATTTCACCCCAGGGACCCCTGACCTTTTCAATCGCTTCAATGCGAACCTCGAGACGATAATTTTTCTTGTCATGATGCACCGACATCACCTGCGAGAACCCCGGCTGCAACGAGGGCGCGCTCCGGATCGCGTACAGGCAGGAAATGGAATCCTGTGTGCCCGGCGGGATGGGAATCGTCGTGGGCTCCCCGTCCTTGATCGAGAGGACATTCCCCTGCGCGTGATGGAAGGTGACGTCGAAATCGTTCTTGCGTTTCCCTTCCCGCCGACGAAACAGCAGCTTCTGCGGCGACAAGGTCTCCGCGTCCACGAGGGACTCGACCCGATTGTCCACTGCGTAAAACTTCGTCACCACGGGGCTTGAGGTCGCCGTGGTCACAAACCGCAGCGTCCGGCGGCCATCCAGCGGCGGCGCCTGGCCCGCCTCCATCACGGCGGTGGCCGCATGCAGGCCCAACCACGACACCCGATAGGTGAATCGCTCGCCGAGCGCGAAGGAAGGCGTGAGAGAAGGCGGAGCCTCAGCCGCGTCGGTCGCATGGGCAAGAATGAGCGTGCAGGCGAACAGCAGGAAGAAAGAGCGGCGCAGGCAGGCAGTAGCTGGAGAGGAGAACGGCACCGTCAGATCGCGAACGAGCGGCGCGTATCGGCCAGCTCGGTTTCGATCAGGGCCCGGATGGCAGCGAGGCGATCAGGAGAGGACGCTTCGAAGCGGAGCACGAGGGCAGGCTGCGTGTTGGAGGCCCGGATCAGCCCCCACCCGTCCTCGAATATGACGCGGATGCCGTCGATCGTGATGACATCACGTATGGCGAGGCCCGGCGGCTGATCCGCAGGACGGGATTTTGACTGCATCACCAGATTCGCCGTGACGCGCTCCACTAGATCGAATTTGACCGCATCCGGGCAATCCACGCGAATCTCCGGCGTCACCGACGTCGTGGGGAGATCCGCCAGCAGGGAGGAAAGCGGCTTCTTGGCTTTCGCGAGAATCTCGATCAGGCGGCACGAGGCGTAAATGGCATCGTCATAACCAAAATACCGGTCGGCAAAGAACATGTGCCCCGACATCTCGCCGGCCAGCGCGGCCTTCTCCGCCTTCATTTTGGCTTTAATCAGCGAGTGGCCGGTTTTCCACATGATCGGACGGCCTTTGCGCCGCGCGATATCGTCGTAGAGGATCTGGGACGCTTTCACTTCTGAAATAATCGTGCTGCCGGGCTTCTCAGCTAGAACATCCCGAGCGTAGAGCACCAGCAGCTTGTCGCCCCAGAGAATGTCTCCGTGCTCGTCCACCGCCCCAATACGGTCGGCGTCCCCGTCGTAGGCGATCCCCACATCGGCCTTCGTCTCACGGACCTTCTTGATGAGGTCCTGGAGATTGTCCATGACCGTCGGGTCCGGATCGTGATTCGGGAATCGCCCATCGACGTCCTCGTACATGCCGGTGACACGGCACCCGAGCAGGCGCAGCGCGTCCGGGCCCACAAGCCCGCCCATGCCGTTGCCGCAATCCACAACCGCATTGAGCGTGCCGGCCTTGACGTGCGCGAACGACTTCTTGATGTAGGCCATGTAGTCCGGAATGATGGGATGCTCCGACACCGTGCCCTGCCCTGTCTCGAACTGACCCTTGTCGATGTCGTCCTTCAGGGCCTGAATGGCGGCTCCGTGCATCGAATCCTTCCCCAGGCACAGTTTGAACCCATTGTACTGGGGCGGGTTGTGGCTGGCCGTGATCATCACGCCGCCGCCCACCGGCAGCGTGAAGAGCGCGTAGTACAGCAGCGGCGTCGGACACACCCCGATATCCACCACGTCCAGCCCGCAGCCCAGCAGGCCCTTCAGCAACGCCTCGCGCATCTGCATCGCGCTGGTGCGCCCATCGCGGCCCACAGCCACGGCCTTGGCGCCCGCGCGGATGGCAAGCGATCCGTAGGCGCGGCCGATCTTCTCGGCCAGCGCAGGCGTGAGTTCCGTTCCCACCACGCCCCGGATGTCGTATTCGCGGAAAATCCCTGACACGGTTGTGCCTTCAGAAGTAATTAAGTAATTGGGTAAATGAGTAATTCAGCATGAGGACTTCCGACGTTTCTGGGAGGCGACATAACTGTTCAGAACCTTGATGAGCTCATAAGCGCGTTTCTTATACTCGTCACAGGTTGCACGATCAATGTACCCCTCGTCGAAACACGCGTTCAAATCATCGATGAGCTCGGCAATGGAGCCTCGAGATTGCCGACAGAATTGAATATTTTCCTGATAGTGGTACCGCCCCATTCCCTCAGCCATGTTGTTGGTCACTGACAAAGCAGCCCGCCGCATCTGGATTGAAAGGTTGAATCGCTCATCCGCCGGCAGTCGTCTCGCCAACTCGGTAATGGATTTTCTGAAATCTCGCGCGAGCCGATAGACATACAACTCTTCAAAAGATTGGCCGACGACTCTCTCAGCAAATTGCTCCATTCGCTTTAATCAATTACTTAATTACAAATTACTCAATTACTGTGATTGTCTTCCATAATCATCTGAAAACCGGACGATGTCGTCTTCGCCAAGATACGGTCCATCCTGAACTTCGATAATATGCAGCGGAGTTGTGCCCTGATTTTCAAGCCGGTGTTTCGTTTCCTTGGGAATGCCCGTGCTCTCCCCGACCTGCAGATCGAAGACACGCGCGCCACACGTAATCCGCGCCGTCCCGGCGATCACCACCCAGTGCTCGCTCCGTTGATGGTGCAACTGGAGTGAGAGCCGGCCGCCAGGATTGACCGTCACCCGTTTGACCTTGTAGCCGGGCCCCTCCTCCAGTACCGTGTAGGAGCCCCAAGGACGTATCACGGTCCGATGCTCGAGATGTTCCGGCGCACCCTGCTTCCTGAGAATCTCGACAATTTTTTTGACGTCCTGGGAGCGGTTCTTGGGACAGATCAGCGTAGCATCGGGCGTATCCACGACCACCATGTCGGAGAGCCCGATGGTGGCGACGAGGCGCTGATCCGCATAGAGAATGGAATTGCGACTGCCAAGATCGATCACGTTGCCACTGACCACATTCCCGGCCTTGTCCCTCGGCGACACCTCTTCCAGACTGCTCCAATTCCCGACATCAGACCATCGAAAATCAACCGGGACCATGGCGGCCCGGGACGACCGTTCCATCACTCCGTGATCGATCGAAATCGGTGTCAGTGTTCGATAGATCTCGGCCGCATCTCCTTGAACCGTCCGCACGGGACCCAGAGCGGCAATGGCCCGCATCCCCTTTGCTAAACCGGGCTGATGGCGCGCGATCTCCTCCAGCACCATGGCCGCGCGCCAGACAAAAATTCCGCTGTTCCAATAGTAGTGGCCATCTTTCAGATAGCGAGCCGCCGTTTTCTCATCTGGTTTTTCCACAAACCGTTTAACGGCATAGCCGGCCAGCTTTCCCTGTCCGGCCAGTTTGCGCTGGCGGTTTGGCTGAATATAGCCGTAGCCGGTTTCCGGCCGGCTGGGCGGCACGCCGAACGTCACCAGGTAGCCTTTGCCCGCGAGAACCGTACCGAGCCTGACCGCCGCATCGAATCGTCCATCCCTGTGGATCACATGATCGGACGGCACCATCAGCATGACCGCGTCCGGATCGCGCTGGAGCGCCTCGGTCGCCGCCAGGGCAATCGCCGGCGCCGTGTTGCAGGCTTCCGGCTCAAGAATATAATTGTCCTTCAAGGCATCTTTCCATTCGCCAAGCTGGACACGGATCGAGTCGGCTTGAGCCGGCGTGGTCGAGATCAGGACCCGGTCCGGTGGCGTGCACCGCAGAACCCGTCGCATGGTCTGCTGGATCATGGTTTCCTCGCCCATGATTTTCAACAACTGTTTGGGGTAGAGATGCCGGCTGAGCGGCCAGAATCGCGTGCCGCTTCCGCCGGCCATAATGACCGTGTACAGGTGGGGAATCGGTCCGGAGTTCGAGGTTCGACGTTTGAGAGAATCCATAAGTCCGATCGCTAGCTCTACGAGCGTTTCCCGGGACCTCGAACTTCGAACTTCGAACTTTTCACAGCTTCGTTCATACCTTCCAGGGACTGCGCCCCTGCGCCTCCAGAATCATCTCCGCGACTTCCCGAACCGCGCCCTCCCCGCCCTTCGCGCGGCACACATAGGTCACGGTCTTGCGGATCGGCGGCAGCGCATCCGCCGGTGCCGCGGAAAACCCCACGGCACGCAACGAGGCGAGATCGTTGATGTCATCACCCATATAAGCGACTTCCGCGAGTGTCACGGCATGCCGCGCTGCCATTGCGCGCAAGACGGGCAATTTATCCATGACACCCTGATGCACTTCCGGAATCGCCAGTTTGTCTCCCCGCCGGGCCACCAACTTGGTAGCCTCCTGCGTCACCAGCGCCGTGATCAGCCCGGCGCGTTGGAGCAGCTTGATGCCCATGCCGTCCCGCGTGTTGAACTTCTTCAACTCGTCGCCGGATTCCGTGTAATACATGCCGGCATCCGTCAAGACCCCGTCCACATCCGTGGCAAACAAACGGATTTTCTTGAGTGCCTGCGCCGGCGACAATCGCCTCGCACCTTTGTTGCCAGTATGGTGTCGGGATTTCGGCATGGAGTATCGGCGTGCGTGAATGATTCAGCGGGAGCTTAGCAAAACCGTTCGCGGGAACACAATCATCGGTGGCGTGGCGTCTTTAAGAGTTGTATATCCGCCTCCACCATTTCCTCGGCCAGTTCCTTGAACTTCACCTGGCAGGACCATCCCAGTTTCTTCCTGGCCTTCGTGGCATCCCCCAGCAACAGCTCGACCTCGGCCGGGCGCAGGAATTGTGGATCGAGCACCACATGGTTGCGATAGTCGAGCCCGACATGCGCAAACGCGGCGTCGGCAAATTCACGGACCGTGTGCTGTTCGCCGGTGGCGATGACATAATCGTCCGGCTCGTCCTGCTGGAGCATCATCCACATCGCCCGGACATATTCGCGCGCATGGCCCCAGTCACGCCGCGCCTCCAAATTGCCGAGATGCACCTCCTTGGCCAGCCCAAGCTTGATTTTCGCCACATGGGAAGTGATTTTTCTCGTCACGAACTCGAAGCCCCGTCTTGGCGACTCGTGGTTATAGAGAATGCCGGACCAGGCTTTGATACCGTAGGCTTCACGATAATTCCTGGTCAGATCGAAACCGGCTACTTTCGAAATGCCGTAGGCGGAACGGGGATGAAACGACGTCTTCTCCGTCTGCGGCGTCTCGGCGACCTTGCCGAACATTTCGCTCGACGCCGCGAAGTAAAATCGGCATTCCGGCACACTCCCCTTGAGCGCGGCAAGCACATAGTGCGTCCCGTTGATATTGGTATTGAGCGTGGAGAATTCGTCTTCGAAGGAATAGGCCACGAAGCTCTGTGCCGCAAGATGGTAGCATTCGTCCGGCTTGACCTCCTGGAACACCCGGTAGATGCTGGGAAAGCTTTCCAATGACGCCGCGTGCAGGCGGATCCGGTCCTTGAACGACAGAAGCCGCCACAGCCGGTGTTCCGGATCCTCTATCGCCACCCGGCGCACGAGGCCATGCACTTCATAGCCCTTCTCGAGCAACAGTTCCGCCAGGTACGATCCGTCCTGTCCGGTAATGCCCGTAATCAACGCCCGTTTCATTCTTCCTCCCTATGCATGCGCGACGGTCTTGCTCTCCCGCACGAACCTCGCCACGGCATCTTTCCACTGAGGCAGGCGAATACCGTGCCCATCGAGCACCGCATTGGCTAGCACCGCATATGCCGGCCGCCTGGCCGCCCGCTTTGATTCCTCCGTCGAAATGGGCTGCACGCGGGCAGTGGCCCCCATCAGAGACACGATCTCACGGGCAAACTCGTACCAGGTGCAGTCGCCGCTTCCTGTTGCATGGACGATCCCCTTCAGCTTCAGCCCGAGAATCCTCCTGATCGCCAGCGCCAGATCACCGGCGTGCGTCGGAGAGCCACGCTGGTCGGACACGACTCGAAGCTCAGCTTGCTCCAACGCCTGCCGCATGATCGTTTTGACGAAATTCTTCCCATGAGCCCCGTAGAGCCATGCGGTGCGGATGACAAGCGTATCCGGGCAGTGCGCCACCGCCCGCCGTTCCCCCTCCAACTTGGACTGTCCGTACACGTTGACCGGATGGGGCTCGTCGGTTTCCCGATACGGCACGCCCTGACGCCCGTCAAACACATAATCTGTCGAGAGATACAGCAACCGGGCGCCGGCGGCGGCAGCAGCTTTCGCGACCCGCTCCGTTCCTTCCGCATTCACCGCCATCGCGCGTGCAGGCTCGCCCTCGGCGCCATCCACATCGGTATAGGCTGCCGCATGGATGACAACATCAGGCCGGGCGGCTGTGATGGATGCCTCGACTCCCGGTTTTGTCAGATCGAATTCGGGAACCTCCAGCAGCGTGAGCTGATGATCCTGCAACACGTACTGCAATTCATGCCCCAACTGGCCGTTCGCACCCGTGATCAGGATGCGCATGGCGTCCCGCTGTTCAGCCGCTGCCGGTACATCTGTTCATAGTAGGCACGGAACTCGCCGGATTTGATCTTGCGCCACCAGGCAGCATGCGTTCGATACCAGTCAACCGTGGCGCGCAGCCCCTCGTCAAACGATACGGTCGAATCCCACCCCAATGCCCGCACACGGCTGCAGTCCACGGCATACCGACGATCGTGCCCGGGACGGTCCTCTACGAACCGGATCAGGGATTTCGGCTTCTCGAGATGCGAGAGAATCGCTTCTGCCACAGTCAGATTCTCCTGCTCGTTACCCCCGCCGACGTTGTACACGGTTCCCGATTCGCCATGCAGCAGGACATGTTCAATAGCCGCGCAATGATCGAACACGGAGAGCCAATCGCGCCGGTTTCGCCCGTCTCCATATAAGGGCAGTGGCTGGTCCTCAATGGCATTGGTCACAAAGAGCGGGATAAACTTCTCCGGATACTGGTTGGGTCCGTAGGTATTGCTGCCGCGCGTAATCAATACGGGGAACCGATAGGTCGTCCAATAGCTCAGCGCCAGCAAATCGCCTCCCGCCTTGCTGGCGGCATAGGGGCTCCGGGGAGCCAGCGGGTCACTTTCCTTGGAATGCCCCTGCTCCACGCTGCCGTAGACCTCGTCGGTGCTGACTTGCAGATACTGCCGTACCTTCGCTTTGCGGGCCTCTTCCAGAAGAATGCCGGTCCCGACAACATCGGTGCGCGCAAACGTGGACGGATCGAGAATGGACCGGTCCACGTGCGTCTCAGCTGCGCAGTTAATGATGCCATCAATCCGATGGTCCTTGAGCACCCCCGCCACCGCCTTGGCGTCGCAGATGTCGCCATGCACAAAGACATATCGCGGGTTATTCGCAATATCCGTCAAATTATCCAGATTGCCGGAATACCGGAGGGCGTCGAAGTTCACAACAGTATGGTCGTGGTTGAGCAGCCGGCGCACCAGATGCGATCCAATGAATCCGGCGCCTCCGGTCACAAGAATGTTCATAAACGTTCGAGGTTCGAGGTTCGAGGTTTGAAAGACCGGACACCTACTGCTGGTTTCTTGTGAGCCCGCAAGTAATCGATAAAGGCGAAAAGCATTCCCTTGATCCTGCTCGTTTGATCGTACAGTTCTCTAAATTGGGTATCTGTTAGATATCCTTGATCGTGCGCAATATAGAAGTGGCTTTGAAGTTCAGAGGCGGAGCGCAGCGCATAGTAGAGAAACTGTACGAATTCTGGGTTTGAATGGGAATCAAAGCCTTCGGCAATGTTGGCCATAATAGACACGGCTGCTCTACGTACCTGGTCGCGTAACGAAAAATCCTTTGCAAATTGACCCCTTGTGCTCAGTTGATAAACGCTTTGGCAAAGCTCTCGCGAGGATTGCCAAGCCTGGATATCTTCAAACCGTCTGATTGACATGAACGTCGAACCTCGAACTTCGAACTTTCTGGAGTCCTAGAGCGCCATCTTGTTTGCGCCGGTTTGGGCCACCAGCTGATTGGCCCGGTGAAGCGATTCAATCGTGCCAGCGTCCGTCCACCAGCCGTCAAGGAGATCCCACGTGAGCTCACCGGCCTCGATATAGGCGTTATTCACGTCGGTGATTTCCAACTCGCCACGCCCTGACGGCTTCAGCGTCTTAATGATGCTGAAGACACGGGCGTCGTAGAAATAGATGCCGGTCACCGCATAGGACGACTGGGGACGCTTTGGTTTCTCCTCGATCCTGACGACCTGCTTGCCATCAAGAACCGGTACGCCAAACCGCTGGGGATCCTGAACTTCCTTCAAAAGAATCTTGGCGCCCACTTTCTGATCCTTGAATGATCGCGCCGCTTTGACGATATTCCCCTCAATGATATTGTCGCCCAGCACAACGCAGATCGGCTCGCCGTCCGCAAAATACTCCGCCAGCCTGAGCGCATCGGCAATCCCGCCTTCGCCCTCCTGGTAGGTGTAATCGAGATGCTCGAGCCCGAATTCCTTTCCGTTTCCCAGCAGCTTCAGAAAGTCTCCCGCATTATTGCCTCCGGTGACCAGGAGAATCTCCGTCACCTCGGCATTGACCAGCGCCTGGATGGGATAGTAGATCATCGGCCGGTCATACACAGGGAGCAGGTGCTTGTTCGTCACTTTCGTCAACGGAAGAAGCCGAGTTCCCAGGCCGCCTGCCAGCACGATCCCTTTCACTTAGAGCACCTTCCGGAAATATTCGATGGTCTTTTGCAAACCATCTTCCAGCTTCACCTTCGGTTCCCATCCGAGCAGGGCCTTTGCCCTGCGGATATCCGGCCGCCGGACCTTGGGATCGTCCACAGGAAGCGGCTGATGCTGGATCACGCTGCGTGAACCTGTGAGTGACAGCACGAGCTTCGCAATTTCCAGCACCGTCAACTCGCGAGGGTTTCCGAGATTCACTGGATCGTGCATGCTCTCCGGCATGTCGGCAGTCTGCTTCGAAAGAAACTCGGCCCGATCCGTGCGTTGCCCCACGCTCTTGTCGGACTCCACCATCAATAACGCAATGATGCCGGACACCAGATCGTCCACGTAGCAGAAGCTTCGAGTCTGCAACCCCTCTCCGAACACCGTGAGCGGCTTGCCCTGCAGCGCCTGGACGATAAAATTCGACACGACTCGCCCATCATTGGGACGCATGCGCGGGCCGAAGGTATTAAAAATGCGGACGATCCGCGTATCGAGGCCATGGTACCGGTGGTAGGCCATCGTCATGGCCTCTGCGAAGCGCTTGGCTTCATCATAGACGCCGCGCGCGCCGATCGGATTCACATTGCCCCAGTAGGATTCCGGCTGCGGATTGACAAGGGGATCGCCATACACTTCCGACGTGCTGGCCAGGAGGAATCGGGCGTGTTTCGCCTTCGCCAGTCCCAAGGCTTTGTGTGTGCCAAGCGCGCCGACCTTGAGCGTGGCGATCGGATACTCCAGATAATCCTGCGGGCTGGCCGGCGACGCGAAATGCATCACGGCGTCAAGCGGACCGTCCACGTGCAGGTAGTCACAGACGTTGTATTTCACCAGGCTGAACCGTTCGTCCTTCATCAAATGTGCGACGTTTTCCGGACGTCCGGTGATGAAATTATCCACGCACACCACGGCATACCCCTGCCCGACCAGCCGCTCGCACAGATGGCTGCCTAGGAATCCCGCCCCGCCGGTGATCAGAATACGCATAGAATGCTAACGGCTACAGTTGAGGGGGACTGCCCGATCCTGAGACATACGTGGGAAGCATCGCCCGTAATTTTCGAATGACTCCGTCGGAGTCGCTGCGCGAAAGCACGCCTTCCAATTCCTCCAGATGCCGGTCCAACTCTCCCTGGGCAAAAGGCATTTGACTCACGGCTCGCTTGATTTTGTCGTGCGATGTCGGTTCAATCCGCTCGCCATGCTCAAAAAGTTCTTCGTAGAGTTTCTCGCCCGGTCGAAGGCCGGTGAAGGAGATTTTGATGTCACGATCCGGTACCAGGCCGGACAACACAATCATATTGCGGGCCAAATCCACGATTCTGACCTGCTCGCCCATATCCAGGACAAACACATCCCCTCCCTGGCCACGCACGCTGGCCTGGAGGATCAGCTGAACGGACTCGGGGATCGTCATGAAATACCGCTTGATCTCGGGATGCGTGACGGTGACCGGACCGCCCTTTTTGATTTGCTCGGCAAACAGCGGGACCACGCTGCCGTTGCTGCCCAGCACATTGCCGAACCGGACCACGGTAAACCGCGTGGCGCCGGGTCGGTTCATCGCCTGAACCGTATACTCGGCCACACGCTTGGTTGCGCCCATCACATTGGAAGGGTTGACGGCCTTGTCGGTCGAAATCAGGACGAACCGTTCGACATCCGCCTCCCTGGCCGCCGACGTCACCACCCGTGTGCCGAAAATATTATTGCGCACCGCTTCGCGCTGGTTATGCTCCATCAAGGGCACGTGCTTATGTGCGGCCGCATGAAAAATCAGTTGCGGCGCGCAGGCCCGGAATACCGCCTTCACCCCATCCACATCAGTCACATCGCCGACCACCGCGCGGATCTCTACCTGCGGAAACGATTCGCGCAACTCCAACTCAAGCGCATGCAGACTGTTTTCATGACGTTCGAGGAGCACCAGCCGGGCAGGCCGGTACCGCGCGATTTGACGGCATAACTCGGACCCGATGGAACCTCCCGCCCCGGTCACCAGAACCCGCTTACCTTCCAATAACGGATGCAACTCCTGAAGATCGGTCTGGATGGGCTCACGCTGCAACAGATCGTCCAGTCGCATCGGTCTGGCCTGGCGCATCGAGACGGGACTATCCAGAATCTGCTTCACATTGGGGAGTGTTTTAATCGGCACATGGCATGTTGCCGCCGACGCCACGACCCTCTGCATGAGCGTCGGCGGCGCCGAAGGAATGGCGATAATAATCTCTTTGACGGCGTACCGATGCACCAGCCGGGGGATTTCCTCTATCGTTCCCTCGACAGGCACTCCGTGGATGGTCCGCTTCTGCTTGACGGGGTTATCGTCCACAAACACCACGGGCTCGTACCTGTACTCGGGATTCATCTTCAGGTCCCGGGCCAGCATTTCACCGGCATTCCCCGCGCCGACAACCATCAAACGTACCGTGGCCGAGCCGGCCGACGCCGCCCATTCTCGAAAAATTCGAACGGCGACCCGGATGCCGCCGAGAAACACGACACTCAACAGCCCGGTCAGGATGATGACGGAACGCGGATAGGCCACCCAGCCGAGCACGCCGTGCAGCAAGAGATAGAGGGCGCCCGTCGAGACAATGCCTGCATTGAGAATCAGTTTGAGATCGTGAAATCCAACATACCGCCACAGCCCGCGATGAATACCGAAGGCCAGCAAGCCGGTCCCAAAAATGAAGGCGACGAGAGGAAGCCCGCTGACTGCCAATTGCCAGTAGTCGGGAGGAACTCTGGCTTCAAAACGAAGCACAAACGCAATCATATTGGCCAACAGAACAAGCGCAACCTGTGCCACCATGGCGAGCGCTTGCCGTACCGCGGCAGGCACCTCCTCGATCGCGCGCGTGGACTCCCGGAATATCCTAGCCGGCAGATGTCTCATATCTTAATCTGTTTCGTGAATCGCTCGCTGCCACGGCAATGGCCATGAGAACCCAGAACTGTACGGCCAGCGAGCCAATCAGCATTTGATCGAATTGCAAGCGGACCCCCAGACCGATCAGCCCGACACCGGCTCCCAGCAGGAATGCCCTGGCATGGGCATCCGTTGCTCGGTGAAACCCCTCGATCAGCGTTCGCCCCAGGCTGACCATCAGCCACAGAAACAACGCAAGGCCTGGGATTCCGACATGAAGCGCCATTTCAAGCAGGATATTGTGGGTTCCAGCAATACGAACCGGTGCATGACCGGGCAGTAGGTCTTTCTCCGGAACCTCGCCGAACAGCTTCTTGTAAGTTTCCTTGCCGTAGCCGATGCCCAGAAAAGGATGCTCGGCAATCCTAGCCAGGGCAAACATCCCGATATCCACACGATGGACAAATGAGGACGTCGCGGTTTTCAAAGGAATCGGGCTATCCTTGATTTTATCCGCTCCACCAGGTGTCGTCATGACCGTGATCAGGAAGACGATTCCTGCAATGACTGTCAGCGTGAACGCGCCCGCCGCAATCAGCATAGCCCGCCGCCTCAGCAGCCAAGCGCAGGCCCACAACTCTGCCAGGAATGCCAACAGCCCGGCCCGGGATTCCGTCAAAAAAAGACATCCGGCGGCAAGAAGCGTCACAAGGATACAGGCATTCTTTTTCCATCCCTGCCCTTCATACCACGCCAGCGCAAAGCCGAGCGGAATAAGCAGGAGGAGATAGGTTGTCAGCCAAACCTCCGCCGTCAAAAACGATCCGCCCCCTCTCATCGTCTCATCAAACCCAATGAGTCCATAAACACTCACAAGAGAGAGACCGCCAACGAGTGGCCAGATCAGCTGCACCCGGTGGGCCCGATCCTGGAAGAAGAATAACACCGTGTAGAAGATAAGCGGCTGTTTCAGCAGCTTTCCGAATTCCTGCAGGCTATATAAAGGATAGGTGGCGAACGCAATCGTCAGCCCAACCCATAACATAAACGTGGCAAGCGGAAGATCGATGGGGGTCCGGCTGAAAAAATGATCGCGATGAGCGATGCACCAGACTCCCAACAGAAACAGCAGGACAAGAAACCCGTTCCTCTCGACAATCAGAAGCCCCTTGAATGGAAGGGAGAAAATATAGACGAGCAGGAGCCCCCGGATGATTCGCTCAAGGTTGGGAAGCGACCGCGCGACGCTGCCAAGAGACATGGCCATTCCATCCGTCATGCCCCCACCACCCTCCGGCTTCCAGGATTCCGCTCCATTACACGAACGCCCCATGCCAGGATCGCATAGGCAATCACCCAAGCCAGGAGCATCGCCAGCCGGACCGGCTCCGTCACGTGGACATATAGCACAGCCGTCGTTCCAGTGGCCAGCATGAGCGCATACTCGGCCAGCATTGTTTTACGGTGTCCCCATCCGGCGAGAACCAGCCGTTGATAATAATGCTCCCTGTGCGCGCGCCAGAATTGTTGTCCCTGCAGCATCCGGCGCAGCACGGTCACTGTCGCATCCACAATGAACGGCGAGAATATCAGGACGGGTACCCACAGGTCGAAGCCCCCATCATGGACACCCAGCACGGCCAGCGACGCCGCCAGGAATCCGGTCGGCACACTTCCCACGTCCCCCATAAAGATTCTCGCCGGCGGGCAGTTGTAGAAAAGAAATCCGGCCGCCGCCATTGCAATCAGCAGCGACAGCAGAAAGATCAGCGCGTGGCTCCCGATCCAAGCGATAGCGGCGAGAAAACCGAACCCGAGCCATGTCATCCCACCGGCAAACCCATCCATGCCATCCATGAAATTATAAAGATTCGCCATCCACACGATAAACAGCACCGTCGCTGGAGCAGCCAGCCAGCTGAGAGGAATCGTGCCGACATTGGGAATCGTGACGGCTGGCACCACCAGCCCCGCGCCGGCCACCACACCGCTCGCAGCCAGCGTATGGAATGCAAGTCGGATACCTGCCGGCACGCTCTTGCGATCGTCGAGAAACGAGACCAGCCCGACGAGCACGACCATCCCGGCGATCCATGCTCCGATTTCCACTTGAACCGGCCAATCGGCAGGCCAGCTGCGCATCCCCGCCCGTTCCAGCAGAACGCTACCCGCGAGACCGACCGCCAATCCTCCCCAGATCGCCAGTCCACCAGTTCTCGGCGTCGGGCGTGCATGCAACGAGCGCTCGTTGGGGTGATCGACCGGTTGCAGCCAGGAGGTCATCGAACACAGCCTTCCTGTCAGCCACGCCGCCACTGCCAGAGCGCCAGCCGCAATGACAATCGCTCCCGCGTTCATGGCCGCGCTGTCCGGCACCAGGCAATCATCTCCGGCAGGGCATCCTCGAAGCTGCGTGCCGGCTTGTATCCCAGTTCCCGCGAGATCTTCTCGGAACTGTACCAGGCAGACCCGATCAATTTATCCAACGCATCAGAGTCGAACATGAACCGCCTCCCCAGGACTCTTCCGATCGCATCGCCCAGGCCCCCCAACGCTTTGAGAGTCCATACCGGGACATGCCATGCGGGAATCTCTTTTTCAAGACTGCGGCATATCCGTTCATACAGCTCGCGCGTAGAGTAGGCTCGCCCGTCCGTGACGATGTAGCATTGGCCATTCGCCGCCGGAGTCTCTGTGGCGCGCACAGCCGCCTGCACCACGTCAGCGACGTGAACCATGCTCCGGCGATTGCCGAGTTCCGGCAGTGGTGGGAAAATGCCCCGGTCAATGGCCGCGATCATCCGAAAAAGATTTCCCTTATTCCCCGGCCCATAGACAAGCGGGAGCCGAAGGCAGGTCACATGAAGGCCGGCCCGCCTGCCGATATCGAGTGCCGTACGCTCCGCCTCCAGCTTGGATCGACCGTAGGGTGTCTCCGGCGAGCCATCAAAGGACTCGTCCAGGCACCGACTGCCCCCTTCCCCCATCGCCTTGACGCTGCTGAACAGCACGAACGCTTTCACGCCACCCGCCACGGCTCCCTCCAGCGCATGTCGGGTGCCGTCCGTGTTGATCGTGCGGTAGGCATCTTCATCGCCCTTCACTTCCTCAAGCGCATGGGCTTTGCCGGCCAGGTGATACACGGCGTCGCACCCGGCGGCTGCCGCTTTCATGGCTTGCGGGTCCAGTACATCTCCCTGCGCAATCTCGACGCTGGCCGGCCAATCCAGCACCGGCTGCGACGTATGCACCAGCGCCCTGACCGTCTGCCCCTCGCGCACCAAGCGTTCAACGAGATGCCTGCCGATGAATCCGGATGCTCCGGTGACTAAAGTTCGCATACAGTTCCGGGTTCGAAGTTCAAAGTCGAGGTTCTGGATTCAAGGTTTCAAGACTGGTCAACTTCGAACTTTCGAACATCGAACTTCGAACGTCCCGCGCTTTCAGCCATCGCCTCTTCCGGCGTCTTCACAAACAGAAAGAACAGAAAAACGACGCTCGGCCAGAGCTGTATCCAAAGTCGGTCGAGTGCCGTCTCGATCTGATAGCGCACCCCATGGGGGGTGACGATGAAAACCATGAAGTACCCGGCCAACATCAGACCCAGCGTCACAGCTGTGTGGCGAATGGCGGGACGGTCGGTGTCGTTCTTGCGGCAGCCTACCAGCAACAGGTAGACCAGGAGTACGACCAACCCCGGATGTCCGAATCGCGCGGCCTTCCGGAGAAACGCCTGCCCGGCCTCAGCGTATCGCGAGAAGTCAGCCAGCCGCTCGATCATCGTGGTTGAGCCTTGTTCCGCCAATATTGGGCTTAGACCCGGCGCCACATGGATCTTGAAAAAGAAGACGATCAGCAAAACGGGAAGGAGTCCGACGGCGAATACCCGCATCTCGTTCCAATACGATAGCCATCCCCTCGCCGGCACGACAACAAGCAGCCTAGCCAGAATGACGATCGGCACAAAAAACAGCCCTTCATTCTTGGTCCAGGCGGAAAATCCCGCCATCAGCCCGGCCATCGCAAGTAACCCATCTCGGTATCCATCTGCTCGCTCGTATAGGCAAAAGGCCACCAGCGTCGCGAGAATGAAAAATCCCAGTGGTACATCCGCGTATTGCGACGCGCCATGCCTGATCAAAAAAGGAGTGCCTAGCAGTACCACACCCGCAAGAAGTCCCTGGCCCCTGCTCCTCAAACGACCGAGCGCCGATGCGGCCAGGCCGATCGTCGCAAACGTAAACAGCATTGCGACGAGTGCGGGGATAACCGTCGGTTCATCGCCAATATAGGTCCACCACCGGGCGATACTTGCGGGGAGGAGCAGCGGATAATCCGGAACGCGCGTCGTCAGAAGGCCGGTGAAGGAGTCGAGCCATTGCTCATCGCCTCTGGCAAGGAACCGGGCACGAAGATTCCAGATGGTCAGCGCATCGATATCGCCGTGGGGAACCGCCAGCGACAAAAAAACAAAACGCGTGAGCGCGGTGGTCAAGGCGACGATCGCGCAGACGAATAATACCGGCAGCATCCAGCGATCGCTCGGATTCGGTGTCGATTCCTGAAAAAGTTCCGAATCGCCGTGAGACGTCCGCTTCTTCAAGGTATAGAAAAGGAGACCAGCCGCAGCAATAAAGAGCGTGCCCTCGCTGACGATAAGCCCCATGCGCGACGGCCCTCCGATGAGCAGCCACCCGAAATAGGTACAGGAGGAAATGCCCAGCGCCAGCCCGACCGCAAGGCAGACTTTCAGCAGAAAATAAGAGCGAAACGGATGGGGCCCAGGCCCCCAAAGGCCCGCCAGCAGGAAAGACAATGTCAGTGGCGGAAGGATCGAAAGCAACAGCGATGCGTTCACCTCGGCGTGCCTTTCAGAAGCAGCAGACCATCGCCAAGATCCGTCATGAGCGTGAGGCTGTGCTGACACAGAAATTGCTGGGAGTCGGTCTTTGGCTGCGTGATGTTTCCCACGACAAGAGCGTAGTGCGCGTCGTTCTCAGCAAGGACGGGGGCCAGCACGTACCGGACAATCAGGTACTTCTCATACGCAGCATACCCTCCCATATCATCATCCGTAACGTAACCCACCGTCCCGTGAGAAGGGAGCAACGGGCGCAACGCGGAAAACCGCCGATCTGAAAGAGTAATGCCATCCGGAACAATCTCCGTAATGCCGACAAATCTTGAAGCGAACTGTTCCGTCGGTTTTGTGAGCTTGACTGTCGAAAAGAGGCTGACTAAAAGGAGGAGAAGCATGCCCGCCACAGGACGAGCGGTTGCGGCCCATCTGAGAACTGAAGAGAACATGGAGGTCACAGCGGCAGGAAACGCCACTTGATGATGGTCCAGAGCATGATAACACCGTGCCGCCAGGTGATTTTCTTGCCGGATTCATAGCTCCGTGGCGTGTAGTGAATCGGCACTTCTACGATACTCACTCGCTTCCGCATCAACTTGCAGATCAGCTCGTTATCGAACTCGAACCCTTTTGCCTTGACTGGCGTCGAGGTGACCACGGCCCGGCGAAAGGCTTTATAGCAACCTTCGTAATCGGTGAACCGTTTTCCGTACAATAGATTGGTGACGGAGGTGATGAGCATGTTGCCGATGTAGTGCGAGAGATACGGCGACCGGCGCCTGCCGATGAATTTCGGTTTGTAGAGAATGAACCGCGAGCCCATCACGACGTCGCTGCGCCCCTCCACAATCGGCCGGATCACAGCCGCGTAGTCGTTCGGATCGTATTCCAGGTCCGCATCCTGGATGAGCACGATGTCGCCGGTCGCGGACTGAAAGCCGGTAGTGAGCGCCGCGCCCTTGCCGGCGTTCCGCTCGTGCGAGATCTGTCGGATCGCGGAGATTCCTTTGAGAACATGCTCCGTTCCGTCCTTGGAGCCGTCGTTGACGACGATGATTTCCTTCTCGATGGGCCCCAGATCCACGGCCTGCACGCGACGGACGATGGCTTCGATCGTCGCCTCCTCGTTGTATGCGGGGATGATGATGGAGAGTTTCATAATTGATTCGTGGGGTGCGGGCTTGTCGCTTTCATCGGGTACGACACTCCAGAAACAACCGCTCATATGCTACGCACATGAGAGCCTGATCGAACCGCCCGATCACATGGCGACGTCCGGCCTGTCCCATTCGCCGACGGAATTCTGCATCCGCCAATAACGGTTCAGCGGCCTTTGCAAAAGCTGCCGGATCGTCGACTGCAGCCAGCACGCCCGTCTGCCCGTCCACGATGATCTCGTCGAGCGGCGCAATGCGACTGGCAATCACGGGAACTTCCATACTCATCGCCTCGGCAAAGGCCACGCCAAACCCTTCCCGGCGGGTCGGAAGCACATACAAATCCATGGCTGACAGAAGCTGCGGGATATCGGATCGGTATCCCGCAAACACGACATGTGTATCCATCCCAAGCGTTTCCGAGAGGTTCCGAAGCTCATCGCGAAGCGGTCCATCTCCCACAAGCAGGCATTGCACCTCAGGAAAGCGTCTCATCAGTAAATTGACGGCCCGCAGAAGTGTATCCAGTCCTTTATCGGACACAAACCGCGCGACAGCGCCGACAACCGTTGCATCAGGCCTCAGACCAAGCTCTGCGCGAACGACGGTTCGGTTGGACCGATGCTTTTCGGGATCGAACCGTTGCGTATCGATCCCCATTGGAATGACGCGGATACGGTCAGGGTCAGCCACCTTATACGCCAACCCCCGTTGCTTCACAGATTTGCTGTCTACGGCAATCACGTCGCAAAGATGTGAGGCGAACCGCTCAAGGAGAGCATACGGCCTGGCCTGCCAGGGACTGAGATACTCGTGAAAGGGAAACGCATGCGCGGTGTAGACAATCACCGGTACCCGGGCCAGCCACGCCGCAATCCTGCCGATCATCCCCGCTTTCGCGGTCTGCATGTGAACCACATCAAACCGACGGCGGCGCAAAATCTTATAAAGTTGGATGGTCGCTATCAGGTCCCGCCATGGTGCGATGATGCGCCGCATGGGGATCACCAGAACCTCAAACCCCATCTGGCGAAGCGTCCCCACAAACGACTTTCCAGCCTCCCCGGGATCATCGGAGCACGCCAAGACGACTTCATGCCCTTGCTTCCGCAAATGCTGCGCAAGGGGCTGGATGAATGTCATCTGGACACTCGACTCCGTCGAAAGCTCCAGAATCGTCATCTCACAGATTCCCTGCAGCTCGGTACCCTTGAACCGTTCGCATCAAACCGATCCGGTATCCGAAGGGCAGCGTGATTCCTGCCTGCACCCGCAGCTTCTCGCCGATGAATCGGCATCCGGAAGATAGCGCCCGCACGCGCGAGCGGGTCAATGGAGCCGGAGTCCCGATCGCCCGATTCGCCAGATCCATCAAGTATGCAACCCCATAAGCTACCCACGTCGGGATCGTCCGCGTCGGGCACGCAACTCCAAGGGCTTCAGCCATCGCCCCAACGAAGTCTCGCAACGGCACGGGATCGGCGATGTGGAAGATGTCCCCTCCCGGTGAAGGGCGCTCACTCAGTCTGAGTGTCGCTTCCACCACATCTCCGACATACACATAATTGGCGACAGCCTGTCGGCCGATAAATACAAATCGGCCCTGCACAACGGCCTTCATCCACTCCAGCATGCTGTCCTGTGACCGACCGGCACCTTCACCGAACACGATCGTGGGGCGAACGACAACGATATCGGCTCCATTCGACTGTGCATATTCGAGAACCGCACGTTCTCCATCCAGCTTGGTCCGTTCGTATTCATTTTTTGGATGGCACGGTGCATTTTCGGTGATATCGCCGTCGCCACCAGCGCCCATGACTCCCGCACTGCTCAGATGGACGAAGCGTTTCGCTCCGGCCTCAGTAGCTATCCGCACAAACTGTTTGGGCACATCGGCATTGAGCGCACGCATGGAGGACGCATCCCGCACCTCGGCAGCCAGGTGGAACACCAGCGATACGCCATTCGTCGCAGATTGAAGGACCCTGCTCTCCGTCAGGCTCCCGGCAACCACCTCGACCTGCCCATTCCATTCAACCGGCACCCGGTCCGGACGTCTCGTCACAACACGAACGGATGCTCCACGTGCGAGCAAGGCATTGGTGAGCCACCGACCAATCAGTCCTGTTGCCCCCGTTACAAGAACGGCCATCGCATTCCTAGTGGGTGCGAATTACCCGTGTTGAAGATCCCAATTATAAGGAATGTCTTTCGAGAACGGATCGAGCCGCTGAATTTCGGCTGGATCGTGAGGAATAGTCGCACAATTGGCCACAAGCGCAGGCACCATGCCGACGCCCTTGAACCCGTTATAAATACCGGGCGGAATCTTCACTCTGACGTAGTTCTGCTCACCAAGAAAAATTTCCTGGATCTGCCCTTTCGTGGGCGACGCCGGCCGCGGATCGTAGAGCACCAGTTTGATCATGCCGGAGACCACCGCGTAGTTCAGTGTCATCTTCGTGTGGAGATGCCACGCCTTGATCGCGCCGGGATAGACCATCGAGAAATAGATCTCCCCGAACCGCTCAAACTGCGGATCATCAGATCGGAGCATGTGCATGATCTTTCCACGCTCATCAGGAATCTGCCGCAACGGCGTGATCACAATCCCGTCAATCATCCCTGTCTCCTCTCATCGGACATTCTCGGGCATGAACAAATCGATCGTCTTCTCGTCTGGCGGCGGCAGGAGCAGATTCACCACCTCGCGCCAGCGCCGCACCCGCGCCTCATGCGCTTCGGCACTGACTCTCGTCACAGCCAGGACGGCCTCCCGAAGCTCCTCCGCCGTTCCCGTTGAGACTCTGATTCCATCGAAGCTTGCCAGCGGATCGAGGTCAATATCGCAACTACACGCGAAATGCACGATGGGCACGCCGTGGGCCAGCGCCTCGATCGCGGCCGCGGTGTAGGTGTACAGCACCGTGTCCGCGTCACGAAGCAGATTAGACACGGACTCTTCTCGTATGGCCACATGCGAAGGGAACGAGTCTATACCCGCCTCTCGTATCACACGCTTGGCCGGAAAATGTGGATGGAACTTGAGTGTTACTCGAAACATTTGCCGGTCTGAAAAGGCTTTAAGAGCAACCAGCAGGAGTTCAGCCGCCTGAGCCGGCAGGACCGACAACGTTACCAGCACACGGATTACAGACGGTGTGAGTGTCTTATGGTCCGGCGCGCGCGAGACACTTTCGAAAGCACCATATCGGATCGCGCCCCCACACGCGAGTACCCGGTCGGGAATCCCGTTCCGCCGCAACAGATCATAATGGTGCCGCCCGTTGGTCACGACACGGTCAGGGAAAGGCACTTTCCCCCACTCCGACTCCGAGAGGAAATGGCTCATCCACATGGGAGATACGGTCGCGTGCTGATAGCCGATCAGGCTTGCTTGCGGATACTGCTCGCGCAAGGCCCGGCAATAGCCTCGCTCCCAGGCCTGTCCTTCATAGGTATAGATGAACGTCCGAACATCTATCCGCTGTCTCCACTGCGCCACAACGTTCGAGATCATACGGACGGTCGACGCTCGCGGATTGATCCAGTCCATGCGATCGACCGCGTTCAGGATGTCTGACACATCGAGTCCTCGAAAACGAGGCCAAGCCCGTTTGGCAGGCGGGCGGAGCGGCAGCGATCTGATCCAACGGAATAGGTCGGACAGTGTGAGTGCGGCTTCCGGAACGAGCACGGCCATGCCGGACTGTTTCAGCCATCCGAGGATGCGCCGATAAGGAGCGTGCGACAGCACGGTTGCCACCACGGCAACGTGCAAGCCCCTTTTCAGTAACTCCTGCCGGAGTTGGCCAAAGTAAGCATCCTGATATTCCCCTTGGTCGGAAAAGTATCTGGCACTTATGCAGTTGTGAAGGAGTACCCACTGCCGGCCCCCGGGTACAACGGCCTCATTCATGACTCCGGCTGAGAATCCCAGCGCGCGGGATGTGATGAGACGCGCGGTCTGTCGGCCCATCCAATAGAGGCGACGCGCCAGCATCTCGGCCCAATCACGGACGGTTTGGGCTAATTGCAGTACGACGGATTCGTGAACTTCCACGAACGGTTCATTGCGTTCCCTTAGATGAGCAGCAAGAGCCTTCCGGACTGCCGGACTTTCCACAATCAGCACCAGCATGCCGGCATGCTGGTGCTGACGGCATAGCTCAGCTGCGGCCGCCGCATAACAGATGTGGAGAAACGCATTGGATATCGTCGGAATCTTCTCTGATAAGGAACTGAACCACCAGTCAACCGAGTCACGTTCGACGCTAAGTTTGCCGATATAGTCAATATAATCGGTACGAAGTGATTCCGCCGTCTGCTGCAGCAAATCCGAGAGCGCGATCTCTTGTGGGCCTGAGCCCAGCCATTGGGCCACCGTTTCTCTGGTCCGGATCGAGGCACCGAGGTAGGCCCATTGCGTCACGCGTGAAATTGCACTCGACCCCGGCCGCCGCAACGGTGGAATCAGCATGATCACTGGTTCGGGCTCCCCGCGCATGCACCCAGGCAACGCTCCAATTCAAACAGATCTGCAATAATCGGCACTCCGAGTCCTTCGAATGGATGCGCCTGTCCCGGTCTAGCCCGACCGATAAAGCCGACCCCGGTCGCCCTCGCTGCTTCATAATCAGATCGCCCGTCCCCTACAAACAAAAGAGATGCGGGCCGTATCCCCGTCATGCCGAGGATGCGTTCCAGGATTGCGGGCTTCCCGGCCGGCGAGCCATACACCTCGCGAAAAAATGAGGCCAGGCCTCGCGCCGCCACAAGCTGACGCAGCTCATCCTCTGGTGTTCCGGAGGCGACAAACAGGAGATGAGCCTTGCTGAAAACGCTCAGGAATTCCAACGCACCGGGAACATAGGGACAGCGCATAACTTCCTGAACGACAAGCGATGCAAATCGCTCACCCAGTTCCTGTTCCTCCTCGAAGCCTAAAGGTTTGTCGAGGAACTGCCGGTAAATGTGCCGGAACTTCTGAAAGCGGGAGATGCCGGCATGAGTCTCATGGTACGCAACAATCGCATTCACTTTGTCCGGATACATGGAAAACAGTTCGCGGAATGCCCGGGTCTTGATATCAGCCGATTCGAGAATGACGCCGTCGAAATCAAATACCAGGATTTTCTGCATGTTGGCCATCGATATGCGTCGATTCCAGTCGCGTGGGTATGTGAACTTGTAAAAGAGAAAACGGTGGGAGCAAAAACTCGCTAGCGGCGGCGATCGTTCTCGGTAAACAGCACTCCCGCATCGGAGGTGTAATGATGGTGACTCCGGTAAATTTCGTTCAAAAGGGTCAATAACCCCTGCCCCAGGTCGAGGTAGTCATTGCCGACGAGCTTGTGTGCAATCTTGGGGCTGAACGAGTACGGCGTGACGTCATAGTGCAGCCTGGACTCGCTCGGCGAGCGGGCATCTTCCGGCGAACGGTATTCCACCGTGATTCGACCGTTCATCATTTCCTTGATCATGGTGAGGAGGTCCTTGATTTTGATCGCCTGATGGCCACTGATGATGACATGCTGGTTCGCGTATTCGGGAGCTAGGACCGTCACGCTGTACCGCGCCGCATCTCTCACGTGAATGTACTCCCGGATCTCCTCTCCATCACCGTAGCGGACAATGCGTCCTTGAGAGACGGCATCCTGCAATACTCGACAAACCCAGTTACGCTGGTCCGCCCGATCGCCATACAGAGAGCCATAGCGAAGGATCGTGTACGACAACCCGTAGGCATGATGATAGTTATCGATGAGCAACTCGCACGCTTGCTTGCTGCTTCGGTAAAACGCCCCGGCATCACTATAGACATAGAGCGAGCTCGCAAAGACGAAGCGTTTGATCTTCTCCCTCCGGGCCGCCTCCAGGAGGATTGTGTTCCCCAGAATGTTGGCCTTGACGGTTTCCAGCGGGCGTGCGTTCGCTTCTTCAATATCCGCAATACCGGCAAAGTTGTACACAACCTCACAGCCTTTGACGGCACCGCTCACCTGATCGGCATCCAAGATATCACCAACCATTCCTTGCTGGTCCGGCCTAAGGTACGGTGAAGGTTTCGTGTCAAAGACGGTAACCGCGAAGCCGGCCTCACTCAACGCATCTGCCACATGGCTTCCCAGAAACCCCGATCCGCCGAATACCACTGCAGATCGCATTGCCCCTCGCGCTTTTCCGGAACCGCGCCTTCTATTCACGTTCTCTTTCCTCGTCACAAAGAGCTCCTCGGAATTTTAGCTTGAGATTCGCCTACCCGAAACTTTCCACGAATCGAATCGATGCTCCAGCGAATCCAACTTCTCCATCCCCTCTTTTCCCATCGCCTCCCTGTCCGAACTGAAATAAGACCAAAACAAATCGGTTTTGTACTCTTTTTTATAGGTATCCTGCAGATACTCCACGTTCGTCCAGTGTGACCGCAGGAACGTTTCAACTTCCATGTAGAACGGCTTGCATACATTGTCAGATGGGTTCTGAACAGGAGGCAGGTCCAATTTCTTTCTCAGCATATTGATATAGGAAATGTTCGTATGAACATAGTTGTAATTGGCATCATCGATGGCAATGATTGCATTCTCTTTCAGATATTGATTCACGCCCTTCAATTCCCCCAGTAGGACCTCACTGGTATGTTCGCTGTCAAAAAAACAAAAATCGACGCTGGCATTGAGCTCGCCAAGAATGGAGACTCCAAGATGCTGCGAAAGGCTGTTGTATGCGATAAATTTCCAATGGTCAAAGATGCTCTTGCCGTAATACGACCCGAGTGTGTCCGTACATACGGAGCGAAGGAAGGCTCCTTTGGGCCCATTAAAATCCCAGGAGTAAAGAACTCCGTTATGCTTCATCGCGTAATTGAGCAGCGCGATCGTGCTGGCTCCGGCACCCGTCTCCACAAGAATCGGCTTCTTGCCGGCTGACGGGAGGAGAAGCAAACTGTTGTGAATCGCGAGGTATTCTGAGTCGGGGATCGAATTGCACCATCTGGGGAGCATCCGCTTGATGAACAATAAATACTTCGCCTCATTGGCTTCGATCTCATTTTTCGTTCCGAAATAAAAGTCGTACATTCTTGACCTCTATTGACAGACAGACTAGAGCCAGTCTCCCCCACTCACTGCAATACACTCTCCGGTGACGAAATCTCCTCCCGCGGACAACAGATAGATGATGAGGTTCGCAATATCCTCAGGCCTCCCTGCGCGTCCCAGAGGAACTTGGGCGGCTCTTTTCTTTAGCGCGGTACTGTTCTTTCTCATCCGCTTGCTGTGGAACTGTGTCGCGATAAAGCCTGGAGCGATGGCATTCACCAAAATACCGTGGGAAGCTCCTTCCCGTGCCAGGCCTTTCGTTAAACACTCAATCCCTGCTTTGGCAACCCCGTAGGCCATGGATTGCGCGCCACCTCCATGCTTCGCCGAAGCCGTGCTTGTCAAGATGATGCGCCCACCACTCGCTTTTCTCATGTGGAACATGGCTTGCTGCGCAAGAAAAAATGGCCCGCTGAGGTTCACATTAATATCGGTCAGCCAATCTTTCTGAGACAGAAGATCCCAATTGATCGGCCTACTGACGTTCCCGCTTAACTGGACCAGTGCGTCGATCCCTCCCGCCCACTTCACGAAGTTATCAACCAAAGCGTGGCACTTCTTTTGGGTCACAAGGTCAGCCTTATACAATTTTGCCTGCGCATTGCCGATTCGGCCATGTTGCATGAGATGCTTCAACGTTCCATTCTTGTGGTAATGCGCTCCAATCTTGGCCGGACTGCGGGAGAGAATGGCTAACACGGCATGGCCGATATCACCGCTTGCCCCGACAACCAACACTCGCTTCCCAGTCAGACCTTGCATTGTCACCTGAACATGACCAATCGATCTATCAGTACGCATGATTAGAGCCGCACCGCATCAGGCCGCATTCAGATAACATTTCCTGACGTAGCTCACACTTCGGGTGACCACCTCTTGCGTCGGACCAAACCCTCGCCGCATCTCGATGGAAACGTATCGTTCATAGCTCACGTCGCGGAGCGCCCTTCCAAACTCGGCATGATCCACCCCCGTCGAACCGGGAGGGGCGAGACCCGGGTCCCCAACGTGAAAATGCCGGACATGTTTTCCATACTTTCCCAATACTTCTTTGACATTCTCCCTCGAACCGATCATCGCCTTGGCATCCAGATGCAGGCAAAAATTCGGGTGGCCGACCAAGGATACGAGTTGCATACCTTCATCACTGGACTGGATAAACTCGGTTTCGTCCGGTGCAAGAGGCTCGATGCACACCGTGACGTCACATTGCCCTGCCGCCTTCGCAACCTCCGTAAACCCTTCCGCCGCCCATGCCATGCAGTCAGCATAATCCCGTCCACTTCGCACTCGGTTTCTGGGAGATCCGAACACCAACACTTTGCCTTCCATCTCGGCGCACAGTTTGACGAGTTGCTTCAGATAATCCACCGTCTTGGCCAGGCTAGCTCGGCTCTCAAACAACTGCAGGTCCGGTCTTGTGTACAACAGAGCATGCAATCCCGTGACCTCCAGACCATAGCTCTGTATCAGCTGTGTGATTGTTTTTCGTTGAGCGGAAGAAGCATCCACGGGCTCAGGCCAGATACAGCTTGGAGCCAACTCTACGCCGTGGCACCCCAGGCGCTGAAGCAGGGCCAAGTGCTCGGGCAACTCGGCCTGGTCCCAGGCAATGTTGGACACTGCCAGCTTCATCATTCCCTGAAACGAGAATCAAGAATATGGCGTGATTGTTTCCGAGAACCCATGCTTCCTCAACCAGAATTCCACCTGTGGCACCTGCCAGTCGTAGTCCACATCCAGCCCTCCCCATTGTTTGAGGGGATAAATGCGCCGGCCCATCCACTTCTGCGGGAGTAGCCCCTTATGCAAGGCATCCAGACATCGCGGTCTGACAACGGAGACGCTCATGTCGGCGAACCAGACGTCCCCTTGAGAGTCCCGATCGCAATTCAATGTCGCGGGATCCCCAAAGGTTTCGAACGGGATAAGCGGATGGAGCAGCCCGTCCGGCCCGACTTTGCGGGCTCGCAATGGACTCCACATGTTATAGCGGGACACGGTGACCGCCGAGTCCAGCGTCTGGTCTCGACGCAGCACAGCGATGCCTTCGTCAAGGGTCTGGGCCGTGATTGTCGGCCCGTTGCAGAACATCAGAACGATCAACTCGACGTCTTTTTTCAGGATGTCCCGGATGTGTTGATAACCATGCACGTAGGCATCCTCGCCGAGTGCCGTGGCCGTGCAAAGTTCAGGCGGGCGATCGATGAGCAACGCTCCATACTCCTTCGCAATTTCACGGATGCGGGGCGAATCCGTCGAAACATAGACTTCGTCAACCGCACGACAATGCTTGGCGGCCAGCAAAGGGTACGCCATCATCGGCCGGCCCAGCACCAGCGACGTATTCTTGCCTGGAAACCCGAGGCTCCCCTCCCGACCCAGCAACAATGCGGCAATCATGTTAGCTCGGATTGTTCATGACGGTTCGTGACGAAATCGCGCAGACGCCAGGCGAAACAGGCGCTTGGAGTCGCGAGGGAGGGAAGCGTACTTGAAACAGCACGTTGACCGACTGAGCGGCAAGACCGCCTGCTGCAGCGGCGTATCCGCGATTGCAGTAGAAGCGCTCATGAATAATCCTGGCTAGATCACCGTACAGCGATTGCAGGGCGAGCACTGCGCCCGCTGTGTCTGCAGATGCCGGTCCCTGAGCTGCCGGTAGCCGTCCGATTTCCAGAGATCGCCCAGGCTTCGCTCGGTCGCCTTGCCGACGGCCATGGTCGATTTGTAGTCCACATCGCAAGGGTTCACGATCCCGTCCCACCAGACAAACATCCGCCGCCAGAGATCCGAGCAGGGCGTGGTAATCGCATTGACCGGCTGTTCGTAAGTGTTCTCCCACGGGTTATATTTTACAAACGCGACCTGATCCACCAGTTCGCCCCAGAACTTTTCCATCTGATCCAGATCGGGCGTCCCCGGCACCTGCACCCCGGAGACCCTCGTGATCGTTCTCGACTTGGGATAGTGCTTCACCTGGATGTCGCGGAACCGCTTCACGTTCTTCAGCACGCGGTCAAGCGAGCCGCCCACGCGGAACTGGCTGTAAGCCGGCTCGGATGCCGCGTCGGCGGAGAATACCAGCGTATTCAAATCAGACTGTAAGATGGCATGGCACTTGGCTTCGTCAAGAAACCAGGCATTGGTGTTCATCTTCAAGGCCAGAAATTTCCCGCTCGCGTACGCGAGCATATCGTCGACCTTCGGACAAATAAGCGGCTCCCCACGGGAAGCCAGCGTGATCGCTTCACATTTTCCGGCTGCCTCATCGACGATCCGCTTGAATGTATCCAGCGTCATCATGCCCATGTGTCCGCCGCTCTTCTTGGTGAAGTCTTCATCGATCTGGTAACAAAACACGCAGCGGTAGTTGCACGCGGACGTCGGCTCGACCTGAAGGCAGGGCGGAAAATCGTCCAGAATCTTCCGCTGGGGGAACGTCTCATAGCGGTAACGATAGAAAAGGTACCGGGGAAGCGCGGTATCGGGCAGCCGATTGATTTCCTCGATCACGTAGGTCTGCAAGACAAAGAGAGGCCCGGCCCCATGCGCGGACGCAAGGCCAAGCAGTTCCTCGCAAGCTTCACGCACCCGAGCCTGTTGGTAGGCGCTCAGCCCGGACCCGGCCAAGCCGTCGTGGGCCGTCCGGACGCGGGTGAGCACTTCGTTGACAGGCCCATGGTGACGGATACCGGCGAAACTGTCCTGCTTCTTGTATGTCACGTCAGACACGATCCGGCATCCTCATGAGATATTCGTCTTCGGGAACAAGCAGGCGCAGGGATTCACCCTTGAAGAAGCGGACCGCCTCTTCGGTGGCCTCCAGCTCCATCTGTGCCCGGCAGTCGCGCGACATGGACCCCATATGGCAGGTCAGCAGACAGTTCTCAATCGTGACGAGTTCGCCTGAATAGGGCTCCTGGCCGAAGACATCCAATGCCGCGCCGGCCAGCCTCCCCTGCTTCAAGGCCTGCGCGAGATCGTGCTCGTTGACCATTCCACCCCGTGAGGTATTGATGAGCATGGCGTCCGGCTTCATCATGTCCAATTCGTGCCGCGCGATCAGGTTTCTCGTCAGCGGCGTCAAAGGCAGATGCAACGAAATAATGTCCGCCTCCTTATAAATGGTGTCCTTCTCGACCCATTGGACCTGGTGGGCAGCGCTGAATTCACGATCCGGAACAAGATCGTTGGCAAGGATGTGCGGAGCAAATCCCTGCAGATGCCGGATCAACCGTTTCCCCACACGTCCGACCCCGATCACGCCAACCGTCATGTTGGACAACCGCCGCCCCAGAAAACGATGCCAGACCCCCCCGCGCATGGCCCGATCCGCCTGCGAAAGCGACCGCAGGAGCGACAGGATCAGCCCCATCGTCATTTCCGCAACAGCAGGCGCCGGTGCATCCGGCGTATAGGAAACCAGAATGTCGCGCGCACGCGCCGCCTGCAGATCGACGCTGTCCAGGCCGATGCCGACGCGTGAAATCAACCGGAGGCGCTTCGCCCGGTCCATGACCTCGGCCGTGATTGGCTCGGTGCCGGCGATAAGGGCATCCACATCGCCGATCATCTCGGCCAATTCCTCCGGTCTCAGCCGTCGCCCGATGGGATTAATGACGTACTCGATGCCTGCCTGTTCAAGCAGGTTCAGCGGTCTGCGGTCGACTTCGCCGAATGGAATCGTCGTGATCAGTACGCGGCGCCCTTCAGGCCTTCTGGCCGGGATTGCGACATGAACAGGACGCGCCTCGCGCAGGCTGTAGGGCGTCGCCTCCTGTGAGAATCCCTGCCGGCGGAGCCATTCCTCGACAGCCGGAACCTGCCAGACGTAATCCACATCGCCGTATCCTTCATGGACGAGCGGGAAGACGCGATGCTTCGCACAGTCCATGATCCATTCCGACAGACCCTGCCTGTTCTGAGCCGCGGCCAAGATCTGTGGCCGGAAGACCCACAGCAGGGCGTCCGGGAAATACGATTCGTCCATTTTTTTCAGCGCCTCGCGGTCGGCCGCATAGGGGCGCAGGAGTCCGCCTTCGGCCATCCGGAGAGCATATGAAGGGTGAAATTCGTTGTGCAGCGACACCGACATGACGGCATCGAGCGATGGATCTTTCCGGAGAATTTCCACACCGTGGTCGATAAGCCCCCCCGTCACGGTCGGCGCGTTGCAGAGCAGCAGCACAATCGCTTCGGGCGTTTCGCCGATGGCCCTGGTGGCCTGTGCGGCGGCTTGCACCACCACGTCGGTCAGACGCACCGACGGCCCGCTGACCTCGGGGCTCCGTGGCAACGTCTCCACGCCCAACCCGGTGGCCACCCGCTCGATTGCCGGAGAGTCCGTGGTCAGGAAGATCCGATCCACTTCCTTCGCATGCTGCGCTGCGAGGATCGGATAGACCATCATGGGCCGGCCCAGCAGCGGAAACGTGTTCCGTCCGGGGAACTTCTTGTCTTCTCCTTGCCCTGTGATCAGCGCGATGATCATGCATTGGCTCCGAAAGGTCCGAGCGCCTTCACGGCGCCGAAGAAACCGCCGTGCCGCGCCTCTTGCAAGATCAGCTTGCATCGCAACAGGAGCAGGCGCTTCCAGATCGCCCATCTGACCGGTGCGCCGCTTTGCGGCGCAGACTTGCGGATTACCTGCATCAGTTCGCGCGTCATGCCGGCATGCCCCGTCCCTGCCTGATTGGCACCGTGGAGCCGGTAGCGTGCCAGTGGCTCATCGAGATGCGCCGCGCGGTGCGCGCGTGAGAGCCGCACGAGCAGTTCATAGGATTCCACGTACCGGAACACCGGATTGAATCCGCCGACCTTGCGCACCGCGTCCGCCCGCATGACGACAGTGGGTCCAGGAACGAAGTTGGGGCCCGTCAACAACGCCAGATGCGCATCCCCTGAAGAGGGCGGAACCCGGTTGAAGAACGTGCCCTGCAGCGTACCCTTCACATCCATGAAATAGCAGTCGGAGAAGACCAGACCCACCGATTGGTCTCGCTCCAGCAGCGCCACCTGCCGCTCCAGCTTCTCCGGCATCCAGACGTCGTCGCAGTCCAGAATGGCGAGATACCGCCCCCTAGCCTCGGCAATCGCCAGATTCCTGGCTTGACCAAGAGGAACGGTCGTCTCTCCCCTGTAGTACCGGACCCGCCCGCCGTAGCTCTTTGCGATTGTCCCGCTCGCATCACGCGAGGCGTTGTCCCAGAAGACGATCTCCCAGTCGGAATAGGTCTGGTTCACGACGCTGTCGATGGCCTCGCGGAGGTACGACTCCCCGTTCAGGCAGTTCATGATCACGCTGACGGTGGGAAGCAGACCTGGCATTATTCACCGTTCCCAATCCGCCCGGCGAGATAGCGCTTATACCATTGAATGGTTTCCTCCAGCCCCTCCGCCAAGCTGTATCGCGGCTTCCAGCCCAGTACCCGACGCGCCTTCTCGGCGGACAGGTATTGGCTGAGGATCTCGCCCGAAGCCTCGTTCCTGATCTCCGGCTTGAGATTCGACCTCTTCATCTGTCCCAGGACTGCTTTCGTGATTTCCAGTACCGTCATGGGCTGCTCGAGGCTGAAATTGAACGCCTCGCCGTAACAGCGCTGGCCCTCCATCCGCTCTGCGAGCGTGAGGTAGGCATCGGCTGCATCCCGGACATAGAAGTAGTCGCGCTTGAGGGTACCATCGCTTCGGATGATGGGCGGCTCGCTTCTGAGCGCGGAGCGGATGGTTCCCGGCACGATCCGACTAAAATTAAGATCCCCGCCGCCGAACAAGTTGCCGCATCGCGTGACGCAGACCGGCAGGCGATAGGTTCGCCAGTAGGAGGTCGCCAGAAGGTCGGCGGCGCTCTTCGAAACATCATAGGGATGGGATCCCTGCAACGGGGCGTCCTCTTTATAGGGCAGCGCCTTCTGGTCTCCGTAGGCCTTGTCGCTGGACGCCACGATGATTCGTTTGACCGTCGCGCTCCGGCGGCACGCCTCCAGCAGGTTCCACGTCCCCTTGATGTTCGTCTCGAAGGTCGAAACTGGATTTCGGTTGGCGATCGTCACGATGGTCTGCGCGGCAAGATGGAAAACGGTCTCGATCTCGTACTCATTGAGCACCCGCTCCAGGAGAAAATAATCCTCGACCTCTCCCCGGACCGTTGTGATGCGCTCGGGAAGGCCGAGATCGAGGAAATTTGTCCGTGGCACGCTGTCACGAACCAGGCCCACCACGTTTGCGCCTCGCGCAACGAGGTCGCCCGTCAGCCACGAGCCCAGCAGACCCGTGCATCCCGTCACCAGGACTGGACGGTCCTGCCAGAAGCCCTGCGCAGCGCTCTTCTTTGCCATCACTTCCACACCTTCCAGAAAGCCTGGTTCTTGTCCCAGAGCTCGTTTAAATACAACGTATCCCGGTACGTGTCCATGCAGGCCCAGCCGCTCTCATGAACACGAACCATCAGCTGGCCATCTGCAACAAGCTTCTCCAGCGGACCTTTTTCAAAATCGCAGGTCTCCTGGTCGGAGAGGTAGTCGAAGACCTTCGTACTGAGCACGAAGAATCCACCGTTGATGGTTTCGGCTGAGAACTGAGGCTTCTCGATGAACTTCGTGACCGTACCGTCTTGTTCGAAACGGATCTCTCCAAAGGCCGACCGGGGCCTGACGCCGGTAACCGTCGCCAGCTTCCCGTGCTTTTTGTGGAACGCCAACAGGGCCTTGATGTCGACGTTGGCAACGCCGTCGCCGTAAGTCACCATGAAGGTATCGCCGTCTATGTATTTTTGAATCCGCTTCAATCGTGCGCCCTTCAGCGCGCGCTCGCCGGTATCCACCGCGGTCACCGACCAATCCTCAACACCGACGGCGAAGTATTGTTTGATCATCTCGCCCTTGTAGCCCAGGCAGAGCACAAACTCCTTGAAGCCGTGGTGTGCATAAGTCTTCATGATGTGCCAAATGATCGGCTTCTTACCGATCTCCACCATCGGCTTCGGCCGGACAGCCGTCTCCTCCGGCAGCCGTGTTCCCAGGCCCCCGCAAAAGATCACTACCTTCACTGAGCGCTCCCCAGCAATTCTTTAATTCCCGCTTCCAGTTCGTTTGGAGCCCAGCCCAGCATCTTCCGGGAACGTTCGCAGCTCCCGTAGGACACCCCTGGCTCGCCGGCCCGCATGGACCGCTTGCCGAACTCCAGCAGGCTGCGCGAGGCGCCCAGGCAATCTGCGATCAGCCCGATGACGTCCCGGACGGCGACCGGTTTTCCACTGCAGACGTTGAAAATATCGAAGCCGCCGCGCCTGAGATCCCCGGCAAGCGCAAGATAGGCCCTGGCGACGTCGTGAATGGAGAGAAAGTCCCGGCGCTGCGTGCAAGGAGACAGTTCGACAGGCCGGCTCTTTTTGAGGTTCTCCACCACGTACGGCAGGACCTTCGTCGGCGCGTCGAGCGGCCCGAATGGGATGAAAAGCCTGGCGACACGAGTCGGCACATTGTAACGAGCGGCTAATCTGGCTGCTGCTTTCGTTTCTTCGAGTTTGGACTGACCGTATGGCGTTGCAGGCCTGCAGTCGTCGGTCTCGCGGCAGGCTTGCTCCGTATTGGAATACTCCATCGATGAGCCGGTCACAAGAACACCGCCGCAGCCGGCTTTCGCAAGCTCCTCATAAATATACCCAAGCGGTTCAACGTTCACCGAGCGTCCGGCTCGCAGGTCGAAGTCCGGACTTCCGTAGTTGACGGCGTAACCGGCGTGATGAATCCAGAGGTCCGGCTTGATCCTTTCAATACAGCCCCTGACAGCCTTTTCATCACAGAGATCGAGTGCCTGCCTGGAGATGGACGCCTCGTGCTCCAGGTGCTCCAATCGTTTTGCCTTGATTCCCTCATACCTGCCGCGGGGTTGACTCAGCGTTGCAGTCACGGCCCAGCCCTGCCCGGCAAACGTCATGGCCAGATGACAGCCCACGAAACTGGAGACGCCGGTGATCACCACCGACTTGTTCAGACCATTCGACATGCTATGGGGTTTACCGGTCGTGATGCCACTCGGGGGGAAAATTATGCTCGTGCTGAAGTTCGATGCTCGAGTTTTCTATTATTTTTGTATACCCAGCCGTAATATGGCACTTCTTCCACGGTCCACTCGTTATTTTTCAAAGACTTTTCAAGGAACGGTTCGACCGACAATTGATAGCGCAAGTATCCCTGCGTACTGATGGAGGCAACGGGCCTGACCCAGTCATAGCTGACGAAAATATAGTCCAGGCTCTCAAAAAATTTCCCCTGGGAATCATCCTCGACCTTGAATGGGGGAAGAGTGAATGCGTCAAAGACATTATCCAAATTGATGCCAGCGAAAGACTTCAACCACGTGGATTCAAGCGCGAGGACTTTGTCCTCTCGATTCAGCAATGAAAGCAATTTCCCATAGGACCGCTTTAAAATGACGACGTCGGCCCTGCCCTCGCTCGTACCTATCAGCCATCCATCGCCTCGTATCACCGCTTTCGCGTGGCTCAGGAAACTGGTGGGGTAATGAGAGGAAGACACGGCTGTTATGATAAATGCCGCGGCAGCACCAAAACACACAAGGGCCAGCTTGACACTGCGCGGTTCAATCCTCTCTGCGGGCACTTCGTGCGTGGCGCGCTCGCTCGACGCCACCACGGGCCACCATGTCCACCTGAAAAAAATCAAACCCTTGTCCACATTGACAAGCGCCAGGAGTCCTATCGGAAGCAATGACAGGCTGTGCCGTTGAGAAGTGGACGCCAGCAGGAAAAACGACAACAGGGCGCTGCTCCCTAAAATAATTGAAAGCAGAGCGGGAAAGTCACGGGCTTTCCATAACGTTTCGAAGTAACCCGCTATGCCAAGGGCAAATATTACGGTGGCAACAAGAAACCACACCACGGAAAGCGGCAGCTCTTTTGAAGCCGCCGTTCCCAAAATATATCGAGCCGGGATCAACAGCACAGGGATCGCATTGGTCGAGACATTCTCCAGCACGACCTGCGGCTTTTTCCTGATTGCCTCCAGGATGGTTTGAGCCCCGTCAAATGCCTCCCTGTGCGTAAAATACCAATCCTGCTGCAACCATGCATCTTTCGGATAATGCCTTTGCACATACTTCCAATTCCCATGCTGGAAAAAATATATGTCTGAATAAGACTTTAACGGGATGGGTAAATATTTATAATCGATCATGAACGCATTGTTGTCAGCCCGGGCGGATGGGAAGGCAACCACTAGGAACACTAACAGTGCCAAGAGAAATTTTATCGACAGGCATACAGCTTCCTGGGACTTTGTATAACGGGATGTCGGGATATCGGCAGCCTGACGTAATTTCTTTGCCAGAAAACCAAGGACATGACCAATCCCAAAAAACAGGTATCCCCAGTGGCACAGGATCGACATGACGAGAAAGGGCGGGAAAACCCCTTTCCCGTACAGGCTACGGCCGCTGACCGCAAGATGAAGAGAAAGAAATGACATGCCTGCCACGTATCGGGTGCTTTCGATCGGGCTGATGATGGGAACCCATGCGCAGATGAGCAGCAACGAGCACCACAGCGGCAGAAAGTTCCTGAGAAGAACATGCAGCGATGCGTAGCAAAACAGATGGGTTACGACATACTCGAGATCCACCGACAGGGGATAGTCGAGGTTTTTAAATAAAAGAAGATAGACATAATAGAGCGGACCCATCGTGATGTCGGCAAACCTCCCCGTTTCCGAGAGAATCGATGCCGCGACCCACACTTTCCATGTTTCCGCCCCGACCTCATAGTAGCGGGGGGTTAGAAGGAACATCGCAATGGACAGCACGAACACGCATGACGTCAGCTCCGAGAACCTCCATTCACTGTATTTTTGAAACGTCCCACAGCTCATTCAGCCGATGCCTTAATGGACTTCCCTGCACGCCCGGAGGAATTACTGTCGAACAACAGCGAAAGGAGCATTTTCATTCCCAGCAGGATTTCAAAGCTGGATATTTTGGAGATGCCGCTTTGACGATTTTGAAACGATATCGGAACTTGATTCGTTCGCAAACCATGCCGATGAATCCTCACCGTGGTTTCAAGAAAAAAGGCATACCCCGAACTCTTAATGGATTGCATATCCACCGTTCTCAACTTCTCGACTCGAAATGCGCGAAAGGAGGTTGTGAATTCATCAAGGGGAACGCCCAGGAGGGTTTTGCATAAATAATTCGCGAAAATGCTGACACCCTTTCTGTATCCCGTGTAATTGCAGCTCCCTCCCCTCATGTACCGTGACCCGATAATAAAATCATGCTGGTCGATCGCCGACAAAAGAGCCGGTATCTGTTCCGGCAGGTGGGACAGGTCGGCGTCCATGGTGACCAACACGCCATAGCCGTGATTCATGGCATATTCAAATGCAACTTTATGCGCCGACCCCAATCCAAGCTTTGAATGTCGATGGATGATGTGCAATTGCGGATCCCTGGTAGCAAGCCGATCCAATATCGCTCCCGTGCCATCAGGCGATGAATCGTCAATTACTAAAATATCTGCGCTCGCAACAGTGCTCTTGACCCTGGAATAGAAACTTTCTATCCCCTCCGCCTCGTTATAAGTTGCGGTGAATATCAGTGCCTTTTGGTCATTGCTTTTCATGGATACCCGCTTCCAGGAATACAATATGGCTACTAGCAGGTGTCTTGCTTCAAGATTTACTGATCAGGAGGGAACACTTTTACGGTACTGGCGGGGTCCTACAACCAGGCGCCTAAAACCCGACACTCGCACTTAGCTGATTTCGAATAAATGCTTGTTTTCATTTAGAAAGTCACGCCCAATCGGCGTGTTGACTCCATAGGCCAAATTCTCAGGAATAAACAGGCCATAGTACTGTTTCGTCATGGCTTGTTCTTTTTCTGAATATTCAAAATCCCCATCCAATCTCTCCATCATTTCCTTCGTTAGCTTCAATATATCCGAGCTCGAATTCTCTTCATACTCAAACCCCATCTCACGAAACTTGTTCCCGTCGTGCATCTGCTCAGACTTATTTCGAATAAGGTATTTATATGACATGTGCTCATCGGTCTTTCTGTTCTTGACCTTCTTGGGAATATAAATGTTGTTCTTCCCGAACGGAGGCATTCCGACAGGAACCCAATTTACGCAGACACTCGGAACATCAAACAGCCAAGCCAGGTTCTGGCACCCAGAGGCAGTCCCGATGTAAAATTTGCAGTGCGCAGGAAGATAGACATCCAGGAAGTCGGTCCGGTAGTCAAACGCATAATCGATGACTCGTTCATGCTTATAATCCAACCGCTTTCCTGCTAGGTAGCCCATTCTGACGACATATCCACCCAGGCTCACGATATAGTCAATGGTCGACCGAAATGCATCGATATCCGAATCACGATAGTCATGATAGGACCAATCCTTGTATTGGTGCAGGGTTTTTAAGTAATGCGAGTCCCTCGCAAATATGCAGACATACCAGTCAGTCTCGCTGATTCCCATTTCCCTGAGGCCCTTTTGCCCCATTAATTCCTCTTCCTGATTGAAAGATAGCGTCTTGGTCCCATGATTGAACCCATAGTACGCATTGCTATAGGCCCTGCAATCCTCCATGGATAAAACTTCATAAAACCTCGTGTGCTCCAATAGCGGCAAGATCGCGCTAAAAATCCGTGGGAACCATCTGTTTGTGAAAATCGTGAGGTGGCGCCTGAACATTTTCAGTAACTGTGCGTTGCTTGTAAGGCTGGAAAAGAATACATGCCGGGTATTAGCCGGAACGCTAAACAGCTGTTTCCGCCTGAGAAAAAAATCTGCATGAATTATTAAATCTCCTATTCGAGCTGCATTGAGGTAGCCCAGCTTGATATGCATGAAGGGCCAGATTAGATAAAGAACGGGAAGAATGAATATTCCAAAACATGTCAGCACAACCAACCTCGCCACCTTCCCCACGATGAGTCTAAATCGAAAGCCGGAGCGGATCCGTTTCGTGGTCATGGGTTCGCCGCTTGCAATACCACAGTCGGTTGGTTGAATTATTGTGGCCATTAATTGTTTACTGCCGCGTAGGCTTCCGGCGTCCCCACATCCACGAATACCTCGGCGGTCTCGTAACAGTAAATCTTCCTTACGAAGCGGTGCAGCACTTCGTTGCTGAAATCCTTCACGTCACGCAAATCCCTGTCCATTATCTCCAGAAATTCGGCAGAGAGGATGTACACTGCGCCATTTGCCAGGTTGCCGGGAGGCGACTTGATTTTTTCATGGAAGCCCACGACCACACCCCGATCATCCAATTCCACGATCCCACATGATGAGGGATTGTCAGTACGAAAGGTCATCATGGTCATAACGCATTCCGGCGGGCGGTGTTGGTGGGCCCGAACAAATGCACGAAAGTCGGCCAGGCAATAGTTGTCGGCATGGATCAATAGCCCATCTTCACCCATGAAATATTCCAGATTTGCGATGAGTGTGCCGGCAGTGCCGAGCAATTCTGGCTCGTAAACTAATGTCACTCGATTTTGATAGGAACTTTTTGAAATAAAATCCTCGACTTGTTCCGCTAGATGGTGCGTATTAATGAGAAACGGCCCAAGATCAGCCGCTGTCAATCGCTCCAGCCAAATCTGTAGTAGTGGCTTGCCTTTTATCGGCACCAGGCACTTCGGGATCCTGTCGGTCAGAGGGAGTAACCGCGTACCGTGGCCCGAGGCCAATAGTATTGCTCTCATTAAGCCAGCTCCTGTAACAGTTCTTTCGCGCGGATAGGAGTATTCCCCACTCGACCTACCTGCACAGCCGAAGCCAGGGAGCCTAAGCAAGCAGCCTCCCAAATGTTTCCGCCACTCGCCAAAGTCATTGCACTCGTAATCAGCAACGAATCCCCGGCCCCGGCGACATCCTTTGGGGCAGAATTCAATGCACCGACCCGATCGGTAATCCAATCTTCAGATTTTCCTGTACCCGTGTGAATTAGTAGCCCTTCTTCTCCCAGTTTAAGCAGGATATTCTGTGCGTCCGACTGTTGCCGGAGTTGTTCTGCCAAGACCACAAGTCCATCTTCGTGATTCCGAGTACTAATCCGAGCTTCACGCTCAGTGGGTGTGAGAAGATCCATCTTCCGAAAGCGGCTGATGTCACCGACCTGAGAGGACGACTGACTATCTGCCGCGAGCATCACGCCTCGACTCTTGGCCATAGGGACAACTTGCTCTACTAACAACTGAGGCAGACAGCCATAATTAAAATCTGCGAACACCAGCAGATCGGCACCGTCCAGTGCCTGCTCCAGTTCTGTCAGCATCCGTTTCTGCTTCGCCACAGAGATCGCACCCTGATGCAAATGGCTGACACGCAACAGACTTTTGCCCTTGCTACGGTACCGCTGCTTCAGTGTTGTGGGTCGACTTTCATCAATCATCAACTGGGCTCGCACCCCCGCAGCCGCCAGCCTTTCCAACGCGAATGCCCGGGCCGCATCGTTTCCCGTTACCGATACAAAACTCACTGAAGCTCCCAACCCGGCGGCGTGGGCTGCGACAATCCCCGCCCCTCCGACAAACTGGGTGGTGTCCACCGGCGTAACAACGATCGTGGGGTCTTCCTGCGACATCCCGAGAGGCTCACAGGTTATATACTCATCGATGATGAGGTCGCCCACTACACAAACTTTGAGCTTAGTGAAGCGCGGCAACAGGCTTGCCAGTTTTTGTTGCTCTATGCCGTGACGATCCAGGTAATCCTTTGGCAGAGTAATCGACCGCGGGGAGGAGCTGTAAAACTCTCTGCGAATCAATTCAACCGAGGAAAAGGTCGTCTCACCTGAACTAAACAGAAGCCGCCCGCCATACTGCTCCAGCACCGGCAGTTCCGGGTTAAAGCGTGATTCATGCTCCTTGCCTTTAACCACGATATCGGGACGCAGGCGAGCAATCACATCCGTCACTGGCTCATCGATAAGAAAGGCTTCATCGACCCAACTGTTGCTCTGCACTCCCTCAAGCCGCAACTGCTCAGGCACATGGGCACCATTCGCGGCAATACGGTCTGAGTGGACACCGACGATTAAGCGATCTCCGCATTCCTTGGCAAATCGCAATAGTCGCAAATGGCCCGGGTGAAGAACGTTAAACGCTCCGGTTACAAGAACTTTCCCTTTACTCATCGATTTCTTCTCTCAACGTTGCAGGCATCATCCACGGGAGGTATACGGACAACAAAACAGTCGCACCGCCGCCTAGAGAATTCCCCGCAACAATTCTCCATGACTAGGACTGTCTTTTTGCTTGCATGCGTAAAAATAAGCTAAGAATACTGGCAGGTTATCGACAATATCCTGAAGACTATTCAATGAGAGGTCTTCCCTGGCAAAATGCAAGCCGTAGCCTGACGAGATAATCTCTTTCATGAGTTTTAAATTGAGTTTATCCCCGTAGCAAAATTGCTCAAATGTGAAAAATACCACGTCCGTGACTCCGGGGGTCCGCCTCAGCTTGTTTAGGATAAACGGCTGATCCCGGAAGCATCTATATTCTTCGGCTCCGTAGAATACGATTTCCCCTCCCTCCTTCCGAGCTTTTTTTTGTAAAAACTCGTGCTGTTCGGGCTGCGGGCTGGTCAGCCGGCCATCGATCATGGAATAAAACGTTTTCACCGAAAATGCTCCTTCAGTTCGAGGCTTGCACCCAGCTTGGCAAGATTCGAAATTTTAAGAGGTTTAAAAAATTGAAGTTGATTTTTCAGCCCTGACGGAGAAAATAAATTCTTGTAGCGAATATTCAGCGACACTCTTGTTTCGGCTTCCCGGTTAATTTCTGATCCATGCAGCAGGCCGGTAAAAAATATAAGCGCGCTGCCATACGGAACGCTGGGAGTGTGCGCGAGACGTCTTGAGTGATCTTCGAAAGCATCCCAATCCGACGGGTTCTTTTCCAGCAGTTCAAGGCAGGTGTTCGTGGCATTAACATCCAGAATGTACATGGACTTGCTTTTATAGCAATCCACCAGCGGAACCCAAACAACGATTTCGTATGGGGAGTTGGCGGGTGCATCACGGTGCAGTTCCGATGGATTCGGATCACCAGGCGGCTGAAGCACAAGATTGCAGCCTCGTTGAGCTAAAATGTCCGGCCCTAAAAGCTTGGTGATTGTTTCTTCAAATGCGTCAAAGACAAGCTTGCTTACGTCCACCTCGGCAGTTATTCTTTTTATTAATTCGACCCGCATGGAATTGAATTGGCCTGGGGTGCAAGATTCAATGTGGCGATGAAAATCGTTGAATCCTGACGAGGGATTCATCTCGCTAATTTTAAACACTTCCCTGGTCAGCTTAAAAATATCGGATCGGGCCTGATCCAAATGGTCCATATTGTCCGCCGGGACAATTACAAAACCTTCGGCCAGAGTGCTAAGTTTATCGGTCATATTTCTCCTGCTCGCTTGTTTCTGGCACCTTGAGCTTTGCCACAAATCGTGTCCGAGACGTGCTCAATGTCCGCCTCCGTCAACCCGCACGATTGAGCCGGACATGTAAGCTGCATGTTCAGAGCAAAGGAAGGAGACCACGGTTGCTATCTCCTCTGCGCTTGCCATCCGCCGCATCGGCAAATGATTGTCGAAATATTTTTCAAGCTCTTCAGGATTCTCGCGCTGCAGCTTTGCATAATGGCGTCCCTCCAGATACACAAGCCCTGGAGCAATCGCATTCAAAAGAACATTGTGTTTTGAGACTTCCCTGCTCACAACCTTTACATACCCGTCCAACGCGCTCTTTGCTGATGTATAGGCTGCATATCCGTCATGCGTCGAGGTTGCCAGTGTCGACAAATGCACAATTCGTCCCCATTTCCTATCGATCATATGTGGTATGAGAAGCCTGTTCAGCTCGTGCGCAACACCAACGTTGAAGTGCCAGACTGTTTTCCAATCATCGACGGGAGCAAAGGTTTGCGTCACACCGAGCGATCCCCCCAGGTTATGTACGATGATCTCCGGAGCGACACCGTTCTCGTTGAGAATGTCGTTCAACCGGGAAGGTCCATCGGCCAATTGAAGATCGAGAGGGATGCAAATATGCCGTCCCTGCCCTCCGGACATCTCCTTTTTAACGCTTTCCAGAAGATCTTTTGAGCGGGCAACCACAATAGTACGCGCTCCCTCTTTTGCCAGTGCGAGGGCGATTGCGCGGCCAATGCCACGACTTGCGCCGGTGACGAGAGCGACCCTGCCGCTAATTCCCAGATTCATCTAAGTGCCTCACGAATTCGGCAACGAGAAAGGCATTTCCTTTTTGTTCATTTCTGCTTCCATCTCGCATCCACAAGTTTTTTATTAAATCCACTCGCCGCTAAGCGAGCCAAGGATGCGCGCTCGTGCACCGACAGGCCTCCATCCACACTGAGAATCTGCCCTGTTATAAAGGATGCTTCGTTGCTGCTTAAAAAAACGACGGCATTCGCGATATCAGAGGGACAGCCCATGCGGCCCAGCGGCGTCACTCGATTAAAAAGAGCAACTAACTCCTTGTTTTTGTCATAGAAGGCCTTCGCTCTGGGTTTGAGCACAATGGCCGGCCTTACACCGTTTACCCGTATCCCGGCAGGCCCCAGGACACTCGCATAGTATTTAATCATCTGCCCCAACCCTGCTTTCGCAACGTGATACGAAAGTGGCTGTTCTAGCGCGACGCTGGAATCAGCCGGAGAACTAATAATGACAACTGATCGATCATCCGCCGACGACGATTGTGACCCAAATTCATCAATAATCTTTTCTGTCGCGCGAAGACTTACTGCATATTCGCCTGCCCAAGGATCTTTACCGCCACGATAGCGCTGGAAAAAGCACAGCCGAGTTATCTGGCCGCCTTCCTTCGCAACATTCTTCACCAACCTTGGAACGGCATTATAACTTTCCAAATCAAAGCTGTAAAAAACAACCTTGCCAGCCAATTGAAGGTCAGCAATGGAAGGAGGACAGCTCCGGCCTATCAGGCTTACCTTCTCGCCTCGCGCTAAAAAAGCCTGGGTGGTTGACGTAGCGAGAGGAGACGATGCTCCGACTATGACGATATGATCATTCATTTTGCAGGATCTGCGTTCCCGAAACTATTCCAAGTGAAAAGCCAGGATTTCACACTACTTGAGTTTCTGGCAGAGGCACAATCCACCGTGTTTGCGGAAGATATTTTCGGTGCTTTTCGATAATACTTTGCTGATGTTGCCAGGCCAAAACAACCACATAATCAGGAAGGTCTTCATATAACTTCCCTGAAGGGTGCACCGGTAGATGATAGCCAGGTGAATAGCGTCCATGCTTCAACTGATTGTCATCCGCGAGATATTCCAGGAAAGACGCAAGCTCGAAATGATGGAGGAGCGTCGTTGTACTGTGGGAAGCTCCAAATCCGACCATTCTCTTCCCAAGAGCCTTAACACCGCTCAGCAGATCGCGCAATTGCTTTTTCGAGTCTTCGATTTCCAGGGCAAACTTTCGGTAAGTTTCGGCATCATGCATTCCGTGCGCCCGCTCTTCACGAATTAATTGATTCACGGTTGAACCGACTGCTCGAGAACCGTTTTGCAATTGACCAACGACCCGGATCGATCCACCCTTGGGCGAGATCTTGGTGGCCTGGATAAGTTCTAGCCCGCATGACGAGAAGATACTTCGCAGGACTTCGACCGTAAAATAGGAAAAGTGCTCGTGGTAAATATAGTCAAACATCTTGATCTTCATCTGTTCCGGGTGATATCCCGTCTGCACGACAAATATTCCGTCAGGCGCGAGCAGCTTTGAAACGGAATTTGTGAAACCGATGATATTATCAACGTTGGCGTACATGTAGTTCGCGGTCACGATGCGGGCCGGCCCGAAGTCTTTCAATATTTCTGCCGTGACATCGTCCGTGAAAAATCTGTTTAGGGTTGCCAGGCCTGCTTCGTTTGCCTGCCTGGCGATAGCTTGTGCGGGCTCGACACCCAAAACTTTCATTCCGGTCCGCTTGAAAGAAGCCAGCATGGATCCGTCGTTGCTGCCCAAATCGACGGCAAGTGAGTCTTTGGGAATATCGAAGTCACTGACAATCTCTTTTGCATAATTATTGTAATGATTCCTTAACCCCACCGTGACCCCGCTTACGTAAACATAGTCAGCATAGCTTGCCTCAGGATTCACCACATAGGGCAGGTGAACGTATCCACAATCTCCGCAGATGGCCACTTCAAGCGGATAAACCGGCTGAATGACATCCTTGTATTCTTCCCTGACGAACTGGTCTTCCAGCGGCGTACCCTTGAGGCGAATGACGGTCTCTATGGAGCGGCTTCCACACACCCGGCAATGCGTGTCGTGACGCAGTACTTTTTGGCTCATGAGCGATTTATATTTTCTGAATCAGCGATTCGATACGGGCAATGAACGCTTCGCACCCAGCGCTGCGTTCTTCCGGCGCCCAATCCGGGAAAACGGTGTGCTCGCGCAGAAAGGGGCCTTCCGTGATTTCATGGAATACGAGGAACGGTGTCCGAATCAGGAGGGTATGATAGATCGGCCCGGACAGCCTGTAATAAAAGAGCTTCCCCGAGTTCCGGTCACCCATCCTGACGACCTGGCGGACGGTTCCATCGTCGTGGAACAACACCACGTCCACCTCCCCCTCCAGGATCGCCATGGATTCCGCTTTTCCCAAATGCTTGTGAGGGCGGACATAGCAATCCGAGGTGTGCACGATGAACATTTCGTGCAGGCGATCGCCGGGCGAACGATGGGCGCAGAGGCGGATCCTCTGGCGAGGATTGAGCAGCGCCAGCCGCTTGAGTTCCTTCAGGTCCGCGGAGTCAACGACCACGACCTCCTCCCGCGGGTACAGGACTTCGTCGCTTTCCTTGCTGGTAAGAATCATGGCATCCGCTCCAGATCCAGCGGGCTGCCGGGAAAGATCGAGACGAACACGCCCCCCTGCCGGATAAAGCGCTGGTGATTGGCAAGCACCTTGGGCTGATTCTGCGGATTGAGGCTGAGAAGACACACGCGGATGTCTCCTCGATAGAGGGCATCGGATCCGACAATCTCGATCCCGCCTATCGGCATACGCATCCCCTTTTTGTGAGGATTGTCATCGACCACGCAGCAGATGAGGTCTCCCACCTCCATCAGCGAGAGAAATGCGACAGAAAGGTGCCCCGCGCCGAATAAGGCGATCGGGCCCCGCTCCCGCCGCATCGCTTCCAGTTTCCTGCGAATGCCCACGCGGCGGCGCGCCAGGGATTCGGCAAACGTGCGGGCACGAGCAACTTCATCAGCCACGGCATGAGGGCTGATGCCGGCAGCGGCATCCGCCGAGGTCTCCTGGACGATGGCGATGATGGAATTCTCCAGGAGATAGGGCACGGATTCGAAATGCACGATCTTGAAACCGGACGCATGCAACAACTGCTTGAATGTAAGGCTGGTGAAATAGAAGACATGCTCCTCCCAGATGGTCGTGTAATCGCCACCCGCCAATGCCCGCTCGCAGTCAGGGAGTTCCCAGGCGATGTATCCGCCCGGCTTGACCAACAGCCTGATGGCTTGAATGAATTCGGGCAGGTTATACGCGTGTTCGACCACGTGGCGCACGATCAATGCGTCCGCCGCGCCGTGGCGCTCCCGGATCCGTTCCGCCCTGGCCCGCGTAAAAACGGACTGGTAGGTCTCCACATTTGCGCGAGTGTCCGTAATGCCGAGGTCCTGCTCTGGATCGATTCGCCACGTCCTGCCATAGCCGCGGTTTTCCAGGCGCCGCAGGGTTGAATCGTCCTTGAAGCTATAGGCGCCAAACACCGACTGCTTGGTAACGCCGGGAAGGTTGATCAGGACTTCGACCAAATTATCGAGATGCTGTTCCGGTTCAAAGCAAGTCAGCCAGTCGTAGCGGGGCTTTAGTTCCTCAACGGGAAAAGGCTTGCCAAGATGTATCAACCCGGTGTCGGGGCAAAGACGGAGTTGCAGGGGAAATCTGGGAGCTTCTGAGGGATTGTTCGCGGCCAGAAACCTGTTCGAAACAGGTTGTGCTCCAAAATCCACGAGCAGTTCGCCCGACGATTCAAGATTTTTCAGCTTGGAAAGATTCATGATTTACGAATCGACTCATGGTCAAGCAGCTGCGAGAGGCCGTTTGCCAGAGAGGTAAATTGATAATCCGGAGGTACAAGCGCTTTTAGTCTTTTTGCATCAAAGGCATTATTGGCTTTGGGCCTGGTGCGAGGCCGTGAGGTAACCTCCAAGCTTGGGAATTTGCCCTTGAGAATCGAAACAATATCTGCGAAGCAATGACGAGTCCCGCTGACGACGTTAAGCTCACCGGAAAATTCCGATTCGATGAGAAGTCCAATTAGGTGACAAAGATCATTGATGAATATAAATTCACGCAACTCCGTCCCATCGCCCCACAGGGTGATGGGACGGCCCGCCATTGCTGCGGCACAGAAGCCAACGGGTCCGTACGTGTTGCTTTCGTCCCCCGGCCCGTAGACCAATGGTGGGCGCAAGGATACCAAGGACGTTTTTTCGCTATCCGCGCAGGTTTTGATCAGAAGACGTTCTCCGCCATATTTTGCAATTCCATAGAAGGATGTTGGACTAACCGCCGTTTGTTCGTTTATGGAGAGGTTCTCTGCTTCCTCACCATAAACTGCCGCGGAACTCAAAAATATAACGCGTCTTACCGGATTCGTTTTGAGTGCATGGCAGACATTCTCAACAATCGCCATGTTTTTCCTGAACGCATCCAGGGTGTCCCCAAATTGACGCTTCACCGCAGCCGCCAAAACCAGAATAGTCTGCAGATTGAACAGAGACGCAAGATCGGCGGCGCTTCGAGAGTCTGTCAGGTCAATATCTGAAAGTGACCGCCCGACAACCTCGCCATCCCCGCTTTTCAGGAGATGGCGCTCCAATTGCCTGCCGATAAAACCTGAGTGACCGAGAATGATTATTCGACGATGCATGTTCGTGAAATTATAAAGTCGATTTACTCGAAATAGATGAATTCATAATCCCCGCTGTAGCCGAAGTGCTGGTACAGCCGGATCCAGTCTTCATGGGCGAAAAACGATTCGCAGGTCAGCGCCCAACACTGCAGATTGAACAGCTCCTGCTCATTGCGGTAGCTCTCCACCATGACATAGGCTCGCCTGCCCACGCGCTCGATTTCGTTCAAGGCAATCTTGAGATCAAACAGCGGCAGATTGTGCAGCGCCCCAAGAGAGATCACCAGGTCAAACTCCTCGTCGGCAAACGGAAAGGGCGTCTGGGCCTGATGCAAGAAGAGATGCGGCTTTACCGCTTCCGTGGCATGCGCAATGCCATAGGCTGAAACGTCAAAACCCTTTACTTGCAGCTTCGGATTCAGCAGCAGCAACTCGTGCAGCAAAAAACCCTTTCCGCACCCTACATCGAGCACTTTCGAGCCTGATCCCAACTCGTAGGTCTGGATTAATGCCTCGGCCACCGGCTTCCAGCGCCCCGGAATGTATCGGTACCCACCATACCCATAGCGACGATTGCCATCCCAATACTCCTCGCCATATTGTTTGGCGACCCGCATGCACTGCACCTTATCATCCACCATGCGGGCCAGATAGTCCCGCTGGGTCGCGCGGTGCAGCGGGGTCACAAGATTCAGAAGCTTCCCCACGGTCCTTACCAGTTGGAGGGCAGGCAACCGGGCAAAGTCTGTCGGACCCGCCAGAGGATCTCGACTCGATCTCGATCTTTTGCGTCGCTCATCTGGAGGCCTTCCACGGCGAAATGAAGTGTCTTGCCAAGAGCCAGCACCCTTGAATACACCTCGTGCCTTTCCGACGCATCTTCCGGCAGTTGGAACAAGCTATAGGCGGCGATTCCATCGAGTTCAGACAATTCATCAAGCACCTGCTTCAAAACCAGGTAACAGTCCTTCATCGCGTACTCGCTCGCGCTCAGCAAATAGTGCAGGCGGTTGCGCTCGCAGTAGTCCCGGATGACCAGATTCTGGACATGCTGCGGCACGCGTTCCCCCATGAACGGCCGGCTAAAAACATACCCCCGTGTTTTTTTCATGTGGTTCCCGGGAGCCGGTAGGCCATGCCTGTCCGGGAGGCTGCCCTCAGCGTGATCGGCTCGAAGAATTCGCCGATTTTCTTGTCCCCATATGGAGTAAACACCCCTTTGAAGCGGCAGTTCATGGTCCAGCGGGTTTCAGGTTCCTCGTTGACACGGTTGCCATGAGGCAGGGCTTGATTGAAAATGAGCACTTCTCCGTAACGCACTTCCAGCCAGCGGACATCGTCTTTGATCGTCTGATACAAGGCCTCGCTGCTGCAATTTGCCTGCTTGTCGAATTGCCGGCCAAGCTCCGCTGATTTTTGCATCGGCAACAGGTACATCGTTTTGGTTCCATAACAGTCCACCAAGGGCAACCAGACCACTGCTTCAAAAGGTGAATCACCGGACCACGTATCGGCGTGCACGGGTAGTAAGGAACTGTCATCCCCGGGAAACTGGATGCTCAGATTCACCTGCAATTGCATGGCCAGCTCGTTCCCCACCAGGGTTTCCAGATAAGGGCGGGCGACACGGAAATACCTCTCGCGGAAGTCCTCTATGCCATTGAAGCCACGAATAATCTTCAGACGGAATGCATTGAGTTCCTCAACCGCGACCCGTTGGTGAATCCGGTTTAAGAGATCCTCGGGTTTACCGCCCGTGGCAGCGCCCAATGTTTCACCTATCAAGCGAACAAACTGACTCCGCATCCAGTCCAGGGCTTCGGGGTCGGCTACCGGGCAAATCACGTACCCCTGCCGGAGATATTCGTCAGAGAGGTGCTGTTCCGGCTCGGTAAGAAACATGGTCAGTCTTCGCGAAGCTGTTTCCGCATGGTGCTGCAGAGTGAATCGACGGTGATCCCCCAGTGCCCGAGCAATGAATTCTGGTTGCCGTACTGGTCGGCAAAGCGATCGGGAATGCCGATCCGTCGCACCTTGAACGCCTGCTCCGGCATTTCATCATTGCAGCATTCCAGCACGGCGCTTCCCAGTCCGCCTATGCGCGTATGCTCCTCGACCGTCACCACGCCATGGACTTTAGGCAGCCACACATGGAGCGCGGCGTGGTCCAGCGGCTTGACCGTATGCACATGCAGCACCCCGCACGCCAACCCTTCCTTTGAAAGTTGCTCTGCGGCCCGCAGAGCCAATTGAGCCATCACGCCGGTGGTGACGAACAGGCCCGCGCCAGGCTCCCGCAGCATGATAGCCTTGCCGATCTCAAAGCCATACCTCTCCTGACTGACGATGCCATCGCCACCCTTTGCCAGACGGATATAGATCGGATGAGGCCAATCCACGGTCTTGGCCATGAACCGGCGCATCTCGTCGGCATCGCATGGGGCCACCACGGTCATGTTGGGCAAGGCCCGCATAATGGCAAAATCCTCCACCGCCAGATGGGTGGGACCCAGGGGCGCGTAAACCGCCCCGCCGCCATTGGCGATGAGCCGAACGGGAAGATCCTGAAGACACAAGTCCAGGGCAACCTGCTCGTAACAGCGCCGGGTCAGAAAGGTAGCAATGGTATTCACATAGGGAATAAAACCCTCCATCGCCAGACCTGCCGCCATGCCGATCACGTGCTGTTCACTCACACCTTCCATGAAGAACCGGTCCGGCATTTCTCTTTTCATCGGGTCAAGAACCCCGGGACCAAGATCCGAGCCGATAAAAATCACCCGCCCGTCTCGCTTGGCAAGCTCGTATACACAGTCCAGGGATGTCTTACGCATGATTTTTCCCGCTCATATAAGATACTCGTACATTGCCGCGATTTCTTCAGGCTTGAGACCGGATTTGTGATGCCACTCGCTCTTACCTTCGGCAAAAGGGAAACCCTTGCCTTTGATGGTGTGACAGATGACTGCTGTGGGCTTGCCGCTGTTCAGGGGGAGACGCCGGGTGAGTTGCTCGAGCGCCTCGACGTCATGCCCGTCTACCTCTTCAACCTCAAACCCGAAACTGCGCCACTTGTCAGCCAGGGGCTCCAGATCCAGAACCTCCCGGGTGGATCCGTAAGACTGTACTTTATTATAGTCAACCAACACCGCCAGGTTGGCGAGCTTATGTTTTGCGGCCGACATCGCCGCTTCCCAAATCGAACCCTCGTTGATTTCCCCATCGCCGACGATGACCACGACGCGGTGCTTTTGATGACGAATTTTTCCTGCCAGGGCCATGCCGACACCCATCGGAAGACCGTGGCCCAGAGCGCCGGTTGTCGCTTCGACGCCCGGGATTTTCCCCCGCTCGGGATGACCGCCAAGCCTGGAATCCTGTTTGCAAAATGTCAGCATCTCGCCTTCCTTTAGAAATCCCTTGTCGGCCAATAGGGCATAGAGGGCGAGACACCCGTGCCCCTTGCTCAGGATCAACCGATCACGATCCGGCCAATTGGGGTCGGCAGGCTGATACCGTAAATAGGAGTCATAGAGAACCCTGAGGATTTCAACGAGGGACATTGAGGAGCCAAGATGGCCCCTCCCTCCCGACTCGAGAGCCTGAACAATCAGTTTTCTAAGCTGTTTTGAGCGTCGATCCATGATGTGCCACTTCCCTGTTAACCTGAGCCAGAAGGCTTTTGGATTTATCGAGCTGCCTTGAAAGAATTTTGTTCGTGCCATCTGGATTCTGGCTGTCCGCGTGAATTCGATGCGCACGCCGGAGAGGCAGAAACTCATTCAGAAGAATCAAGCACCACCGCAAAGCGAATAAAGGCAGATACGCTGTGACTCGTGTCTCAAACGATGCGTCCTCCCGAAACATTGTCTTCGAACGCTGAAGCCATTTCTCCTTCAAAGCCGCCGGGAGGTTCATTCCCGGATGCCAATAGAAATCGCACACCAGCTTCACGGGGTCATCCCAACCAAAGTACTCAAGGTCAATGAAAACGGTCCGGCCCGATCCATTGCGGATCGCATTATGCGTGCCGAAATCAGAGGGGCTGAGGAGTTGAAGCGTGCGCGGGAGCGACACATCGAACAACTGACCGGCCTGCGTACGGGCCGCCCGAATGGATGATTCCAGAGCCGGCAGGAATTCCCCGTTCAAAAAATGAAGCAGCTCCTCCGAATCGACGCGCATCAACTCACCGATTCGTTCATGGATTTGCCGGACGATTTCTGCTCCGCTCAGGCAGGCTTCCGAAGCCTCCCCAAATTCTCCAGAACCCTTCGATGACCGGCTCTCTGCCAGCAAATGCTCAACAAACCCGGCGGATTCATCTATGAACTCGTCATCCGGCGATTGAATCGATGCGCCCGAAACCCACGCATAGGCCGCCCAGTTGAGGTTCTCATCTTTGGCCAAAGGCTGCGTCACTGGGAAACCGGCGGCATTAAGACACTTGCATGCTGAAAACTCGGTCTGAAGACGCAGGCGGTGGTCCAATTGCCTGTCCGGATACACTTTGAGCGCATACGCCCCCCCGTCAGATCCGGTCAGCCGGTAGATTCGGCTGTTGCCCCGCCCATTTTTTAATTCGGCTTGCCGTACCTTCAATTCGGGGAAGCGGGCTTGCACGACTTGGCATACCTCTGTGTCAGACCACTGCCCGAACAGGTGCTGCGTGATTTCTCGCCATGAACATGCGACATGCCCGGCATGATCGGAAGTCGCCGCCCGCCGTGGATTGAACAAAACCTTGCCGGTTTCAACGGGGAATGCAGGTTCTTCGAAAATATCTTGAAGATCATCGATGAAGCAGGCGCACTCCAGTTCACGAATCCGCTCGATCTTCAGCTCCCGAGTCGGTTCAAAGAACACCTCGTCCTCGTTCAGGGTAAGAGCCTTCGATCCGACAAGTCCGTTTGCACGCATCCAATGAATGGCCGCATCGCGAAGAGGCACCTTGTCGTCATCAAAGTGACCATATTCCGACTTATGGCTCACGACAAACACCGAGTGCCCTTTGAGTCTGGCGAGGCAGAGAAACTCCATGAACCCGTGGAAGATGGAAGCAAGATGCATATACCTTCCATACACCTGGCCCTGTAATTTCTGCCATGCCAGGTCCCCGTCCGGCCGGGAAAGAATGCGTTCCTTGACCTGGGCTTTCGACGACTCGACTTCCCCATCGAGCATGCGCAGAGTTCGCGCAACATCGACAAAGACCTGGTCGTAACAGGCGATGGTGTTGTCGAAGTCAACGCCGATGCGCAATGTCATCGTAATTTCAAGCTCTGCATGCGCTTGATATTGAAGTACCGCTCATCTTCGAGCGAGCGCGGCAGCAGACCCGCTTCAAAGGCCCGCTTCAGATCCTCGACTGCCTCACGAATCGTGTGACTGGGAACGAAGCCCAGCTCTTGCGCGATCTTTTTGGATGAGATGTGATACGAGCGGTTGTCATTCGTTGGTGTCTCAACCAACTTGACATCGTCACCAATGACTTTCTGCACGGTTTCGGCCAGATCGCGCACGGTCTGGTTCTCAAAGCCCGCGTTGAAAATCTCGTTGGAGATTTTTTCTCTGGGCGCCCGAAGCAATACCAGATAGGCTTCCACCATATCGGCAATGTGTATGTTGGGACGCAACTGCGCGCCCCCGAATACGCTGATCTCGCGCCTGTGAAACGCAAGATTCGTCAGAATGTTCACCACCACGTCCAGTCTCTGCCGCGGGGAATATCCGCACACGGTGGCCGGCCGTATTGTCGTCGTGGTGAATTCCGGTGATTGATACTTGCGAAGAATTTGTTCGCAGTCGGCCTTGAATCTGGAATAGTCCGTCAGGGGCTCGAGCGCCATGTCCTCGTGAACATCGGTCTCCTTTTTTACCCCATACACGGATGACGACGAGGCGTAAATAAAGCGCTGGACACCCGCCTCCTTGCTGATTTTCACCAGCGGCTCGAACGCATCGAGATTGATGGATTTTCCGAGATCAGGATTGAGTTCAAAGCTCGGATCGTTGGAGATGCAGGCCAGGTGAATCACCGCATCGTGACCCGGCAGGGTTCTCTTGAGCAGCGCGGTGTCCCTGATGTCGCCTTTAATGGCGGTCAGTCGCGGATGCGGCTTTAACACATCCTCGCCATACATCATCAGATCCAACACCGTCACGCCATAGCCTTCGTCGAGCAGGCGGGGCACGAGTACCGCCCCCACATAACCCGCTCCACCGGTGACGTAGACTTTGCCGAGTGTATTGTTCATGCGGTTAACCGGTCGCGCCGCCAAGATACTTGAACCAGTCTCGTGTAGCCGTGGCTATGCTGTCCGGAGTCCAGACCGGGGCATTGCGCCAATAGTCGATGTTTTTGATCACCCTGGAAACGCCTTCTTCTATCGACACCCTTGGTTTCCAGTGCAGGTCCCGCATGATATTTTTGATATCGGCAAAGGTGCAATCGGGCTCGCCGGGTCGCTTGGGGATATGCACCTTCTCCTTCCCGATCAGTTCGACCAGGCGGTTGACCGACACGGTACGACCGCTGCCGACGTTGTAAATCGAAGCGGCCCGGTTGCTCTGCGCTGCCGCGACGAAGGCTTGCACAACATCCGTGACATACGTGAAGTCGCGTGTTTGATTGCCGTCGCCCACAACCGTCAGCGGCTGGTTGGCCAGTTTCTGTGCAAGGAATACGCCGAAGACGGCGCCGTAGGTACCGGACGTGCGCGAGCGTGTGCCATAGACATTAAACAGCCTCAGCGACAAGGCGGGAACTTTGTAGACCTGCGCCCAATGCATGACCAACTCTTCCCCCAGGCGTTTGGTCAAGGCATAGGGATATTGAGGTTTGATCTCCGCGGTCTCCGGGGTCGGATATTTGTCGGGAATGCCGTAGCAGGTGGATGACGCGGCATACAGAAAGCGTTTGATGCCGGCGGCGCAACCTGCCTGCAGGACATTGAACGTTCCGTCGACATTGGCTCGAAAGTAGGCTTCCGGCTTTTGGATGCTGGGCACGATGTCGGCGAGACCGGCTATATGGAACACCCAGTCAGTATTCTGGAATTCCCTGGACCAGTCTCCTGAAACTGACAGCTCGCATTCGACGACGCGAACCCGGCCTTTGACATGGTCGAGGTTTTCACGGCGGCCGGTGCTGAAGTTATCCAGCACCGTCACCTCATGGCCGAGTTCAAGAAGCGCATCAACCAGATGGCTGCCGATAAAACCCGCCCCGCCTGTAACGAGAGACTTCATATGCTGGCTTTTTTCTCCGAGAGATCCTGCCGGCAGAGCCACTGCATGCACATATGGCCGACGATAAGTTGCAGGTCCTCCACGATCTGCATGTCGTCGATCTCAAAGTGAATCGGATGCTGGACAATTTTCTTGCACCGCCCGCCCGAGTACCCGAGGATCGCGAAGGTTTTCATGCCGATGGCGTTGCCGGCTTCGATGGCTTTGACCACATTGGGCGAGTTGCCGCTGCCCGACAGCACGATCAGCACATCATCGGGCTGGGCCTTCACCTTGAGCTGTTCCGCGTAGATATGTTCGTAGCCGAGGTCATTGGCAAGGCAGGTCAGCACCGCCGTATTGGCGCTCAGCGCCTCGACGCGCAGCCCCCCGCCGTTGTTTACGCCGGCGCCATAGAGCAAATCATTGGCCATGTGCAGGGCGTTAGCCGCACTGCCGCCATTGCCGCAGAGGTAGACGGTGCGGCCTTCCTTCCAGGCCTCGCGCAAGGCTTGACCGAGCATCGGGATCTGGCGCATGGCGCCGAGTCGCAGCGCGCGCGATAATCTGTCGACATAGTTTTTAATGTGCTGTTGCATGTGTATTGGGCATTCCTTGTGGTTAAAAGTGATCGTGCCCTCCGGTCATTCGCTCGAAGACAAGGAGTGAACTATCCATTCCGGAAAGATAGGGACGCCTGACGCGCGTCAGCAAAAAACCGGCACGAAGAAACTCCGTTTCCCACAGGCGGGGGTAGGCGTGCCCGCCTTCGTTGACCACAAGGATGACCGCCCGGGCGGCCGCGCGGGCCATCTCCTGGCAGATCGGGAACGAGGGCGGCACCAGCTCGATGGTGGCTCCCCACGTGCAGACGACGTCAAAGGCACGATCCGTCACCGTCGGAAAAAAATCCTGAAAGGAGGCATGCTTAATGCGCGCCTTGGCGGCCATGTTAGGGAAAAGGCTTCGCATATGGTCCAGCGCCGCTCCCTGAGCATCCATTCCATGAAGATTGACATAACCCCGCTCATAGAATGCCTGCAGCAGCCGGCCCGCATTACAGCCGACGTCCAGAATGGACGCCTGCACATTCCTTCCCGTCACCCGGTCGACTTCATTCATCACAACCTGTACATGATCATGCGGGTACGGAGGAAGGTGCATTCGTGAGTCGCCTTGTAGCGCCTCCCAATACTTTGGATTGTCCATCCTCAACGTCTTTTCAAACATCTTCCCGCGCAAGTCCTTGAGCGCCATCCAGGGCGTTCTCCGGCGGACATAGGTATTCCACGCTTTTTCAAACAGCCTGTGACGGGGGTGGAGCGTCAACAGCACCTCACCCGCCTGGGTCGATTCGATCTTCTTCATGCCCTACGTCCCCACAAGCGCCGAACGGAAACGGGGAACCGCTCCCGCGTCGAGGTAGCCTCCAAACTCAGGCGCGATATAGTGATCGAGATACTTCTGAAAGTCGGCTTCGGGCATCTCCAGCCAGTGCTCGCATAACCGTGCGAGCATCGCCCGGTCGTGCGCGACCAGATTGGGAAACCTGTCGTAATACGAGTTTGGAAACCGTCCGCCCGGGTCGAAATAGAGCGCGCGCCGCCTGGCGCCAAGCGCTTCGACCGTCGTGCTGGTATACGCGATGGAGATCGTCAGATCGGCTTCGGCAATCACCGCTCCCGGAGCGACATCGGCCCCCAGCGGCAGGCACCGTGGATGCTCCAGCAGGCGATCGAGGCTTGCGCCCACTTCAGGCGAGAACTGCGACCTGAATTCCTTCAGCTCATTCTTGGGCTTGAAGAGGAGGAGCGAGGCGGCCCATTGCGGATGATCGAGCATCGCGGCGAGCGCATCGAAAAACTCCCTGGCATCATCTTCATCGTAGGGCGCCCCCCCTCCGAACGTGCCATCGAACACCGCCACTTTCCTCGTCTTCGCTTGAGAGCCGAGGCGTTTCCGAATCACCGCATTCATATCGGCCAGGGACCGCACATGGGCCGACCACAGCGGTCCCCAAACATGATACGCGCGAGAATTCCCGCGCATCATCCGGGTAAAATTCTCGTCACGGATACCCCAGTGAACTTCGTGGTCATACCCAAGATACGTCCACTCCTGCTGAAACCGGATCGCCTTAGGCGAAGCCGGCTCGATAAACGCGCAGGGGTCGTTGATCGAGTGGACGTAATACCATGACTCGCACCCCGCGGCGCGCAGGCGCGCGTTGCGGAAGAGGGACTCGAAATGGAAATGGTTGTAGGCGACATAGTGGCGTGGCCGCCAGCGTTCCAGCAGCGCCGTCCAACGGAAGTACTCCAGCCAGCCCCGGGCTGCGACCTCGAGAAACAGCTTGGGCGCACGGACCGCACTGGCGGCAAACCCTACCCACGCCTTCAGGCCCCTCACGAGCAATTCACAAAACAGGAAACGGATGGACACATGCCGGAATGCGCTACGCCCCCCTATGTCGGTCCAGCAATACTGCCTGCGGTCGAACTCCCAGCGATACGACGCCGCCACAGGTTTCTCGATCACAAACAAGGTATTGCCCCCGTGCAATTGTTGATGGTCAAGCAACCAGTCAATTTCACGCGAGCCGGCGCCGGGAAAACCCCAATCCGAGGCATAGACGCGGATGCTGACCTGCACGGGACGCGGAACCGGCTTCAATCGTGTAACGCGTCTTACACCAAGCACGACCCAAAATGGCAGGAGCGTCAGGATCCCCGCCCACTTGAGCCATTCCAGACCCGACTCCGCCCTGATGAGACCGGCCCGCAGCCCATTGGCGATCTGCACGCCGTCCGGCAAAGCCCAATGCACACCCGCTAAATCAAGCCATGCGGCAGCGGCCATCCAGGCTGCGGACGGATGGAACTCAACGCGCACGCCGGCCCCGCTGAGCAATCTGATCGCGATCAGCGTTTCATAGAAATCGGTCAGGCAGCGTAGCAGATGTTTCTTGAAGGCCGGCTCGACCTCCGGGTCCCTGTAGAGATCCACAAGCGGCTTGACGGGAACCCGACCATTCCGCTTGAGCATGGCATACACCGCATCCACCGCCTCGAATGCCAGATCGTCGGCATACCAGAATTGAAGAAACTCCGGGAATGGGTGCCAGCTGAACTGGCGCAGCCTGTCTCGCTCCACCGCCGCCCGAAACCATGTGGTCTGTTGGACGCCGTGAATCGCCCGCCTGAAGATCACCACTCGTCCACCGTCAGCCGCGCCGGCGACCAACGGCTGCGCAAGCCGTCCCAGATGCTCGACCAGGACGACTTCGAGGCCCGGCTTCAGGTCTCGGCCATGAAGAAGAACCGGACGTCCCATCAGGCCAAGCCTTTCGGCACCTGGACCGGCTCGTCCAAAACCTGAGAAGGGTCCGGTGCCGTATTGTACAGCTGCCAGTAGAGGCCACGTTGTGCCAGGAGCGTGGCGTGGGCCCCCCGTTCGGCGACCTGCCCCTCCTGCAGAACCAGAATCTCGTCGGCGTCCTCCACGGTGGGCAGCCGGTGCGCGATCAGGATAACGATGGCCTCGCGACGCATGAAATCCATGGCGTCATGCAGAGCGCGTTCGGTCAAATTGTCCAATTCACTGGTGGCTTCATCAAGAATCAGAATTTGCGGCCGCCTCAAGAGCGCGCGCGCGACCGCGATCCGCTGCCGTTGTCCGCCGGAAAGCCTGACGCCGCGATCGCCTACCGGAGTGTCATACCCATCCGGCAGTCTTGAAATGTCCTCATGGATCTGGGCGAGCTTCGCGGCACGCACGATGTCGGTCTTTGTGACTCCGCCATCCAGTGCAGCAATGTTTTCACCCAGCGTGGCGTTGAACAGGAAGACATCCTGACCGACGTAGCCGATTTTCCGTCGCCACTCCTCCAGCGTGAACTGCCGTATATCCGTGTCATTTGCGAGGATTCGGCCTCCATGAGGTTCCTGGAGACGGAGCAGGAGATCGACGATCGTCGTCTTGCCGGCGCCGGTCGCGCCAACAAGCGCCGTGACCTTGCCTCGCGCGAATGTGAGAGACAGGTCTCGAAGCACCTGGAGGTGCGCGCTTTTCTCGTAGGCAAAAGAAACCGCCTCCAACCGGATGGCCTGGATGACGTCCGGCAATGGGGCGGTTCCCTTCTGCCCATCCTCCTGCGGCATGCGGGTTAGCGTGTCCTCGATCACCTTCGCCTGAGACCAGTGCTGGGCCATATTGAGGAAGTTGACGTTGAGGGTGGAATACGTCGGCGTGATCTGGCGAAGCGCCACAACGAACGCGGCAAGGATGGGGAAATCCAGGCCAAGCGCAGGGATCATTTGAGCAAGGGCTATCAACACCACGACGACAAACATACCGATGAATTCAAAAACAATTTTTGGCAGCTGCTGGAACAAGAGCTGTCGAACGGCTATTTGCATGCGACTGGCAAGAAAATGATCCAGTCGTCCCCTGAGGTGATCCGCAAGGTTATAGACCTTTACAACCCGTATCCCGTCGATGGCATTCACCAGCAGGCCCGCACCGGCTTGCTGAAGCGGATAGTCCGCCTGCCCGAGTCTCGCCACTTGCTCCTTCAGGTACCGGCGATTCACGTACGCAAACACGAGCCCTATCGCTCCCATGACAAGGGTAAACCACGGCGACAGCCATAGGAGAAGCATGAGAGTCAGGGCCACTTGTCCGATGGCCGCCATGGACAATCCGGAATAATATGCGACGTGCCCCATGCTGTCAGACGGGCCTTTGATATCCTGAATAATCTCCCCGCGCTCGCGGCGCACAAGCTCGGAGTACCGGGCGTTTGCATAGGCGGTGAACATTTGGAGGGTGAGTTTCCTGCTCGTATCCTGAGACACACACGCTGAAAGATAGCTTGATCCTAAAGCCAGCACACATTTCAGGGTGACGCAGAAACCTATCCCGACCAACGCAAGAATCAGTAACTTCGAATGACTCGGTGCCAGATCGACACTGCGAGCCACCGATTCCAGGACAGATAAAAACTTCCGGCCGCTTTGTGATTCCGCGCCGGAAAAGACGGCAACCACCGGAATAACCAGACCAATACTGACAACCTCCGCAACCCCGGCTAAAAACGAGACGATCCCGAGGAGAAGGATTTTCCCAAGATTCGGGTGAATCACGATCCGCCAATACGATCGGATCATGCCCTGCACCATCCTGAATTCAGCATCACCGGATGGATCTCACAAGCGCGAAGGCTTCGGCATATTCGACCCCTGCGACCGACCCCCAGCGCCGGGCGATGGCCCGCAGGGCCTCGGACGAGCGGGGATGTGGAAAGGCGCGCGCTTCGCCTTCGTAGAGTTTCATCGCCTCGATCTTGGTCTCAATGGTCTCGCGCACATCCGCGAACACGGTGGGGCGAAACACCGGCTCGTACTGTTGGAAGGCCCACTCCGTGGAAGACGGCACTTCGAAGAAGAGGAGTTCCTTGACAGGGCAGCCGGGAACGGTACGAGTGGCAGTGAGCACGGCGCGGGAAGTAATACTATGATCGATATTGAGGTCCCCACCGTGGTGGGTATAGACCACTTGCGGTTGGAGACGCGTGATCACCGCTTCGATAATCTTGATCGCATCCAGCAACGGCACGGTGTCGAAACGGTTGTCCGGCAGATCGTGCAGAAACAAATCCTTCGCGCCCAGCAGAGCCGCCGCTCGGCGGCTGCAGTCCTGTAGGGCCTTCAACTCCGCCGGATTCCCCTCCTCCCTCCGGGCGTGGCGTGCGGTAATTCCCTCTCCCAGAATCGCGATGTATACCTCGCGGCCCTCGCGGGCCAGCCGGGCGATGGTCGCGCCACAGCCGAGAACCTCGTCATCGGGATGGGCGGCGACAACCAGCACCCGCTCAGACATGGCGTTTCGCCGCCCCCTGCGGCACCGAAATCCTGTCCTGTTCCTTCATCAACACCTCCAGGCTTCGCGGCCCGCAATTGAACAGCAGATCGACGACGGACATCGAAGGCTCCCATGCCCGTCCCTTGCCCTGAGGGTATTCAGGATGGCGATAATCCTGATAGGCGACCGCAATGCCGGTTCGCTCAAACAGCTCTCCGCGGAGATAGTTCCTCCCGAGCGCGCCGGACAGATACAGATCGGCATTCGCTTTCCGGCAGAGGTCAAGCACCACCTCGTCCTTGGCCCCTTGCGGGCTCATGTCGGAACTGAACAGCAGCGTCGTCGTGATCCCCAACGCCCGCAACAGATAGGCGGTCGTGTCGCGCAGCAGATCGGAGAGCAGATTCCATTCGCGCTCATAGACTCCCTCGAAATACGCGGCATGTTCCTCGAAATGAGGAGCGCGCCGGTAGCTCTGGCAAAGCGTCTTCCAGTGCCTGGTCCGCCAGTCCGCCGAGTTGTCGATCTCCACCGACCGGATAGCGAGATCGCCGAATCGTCCCTTTGTCCTGAGGGGGACCGTGAGCCAGCACCATCCATCGGGAGTCCGTATCCTGTTCCGATTGGTGAAGCTGTTCTTCTCGAACTGCACATGATCGAGCACGACATGCACGTCACTGGCGGCGATGCGGTGGAAATAGCCCAACCATGGAAGATAGGCCGGTTGATTGACGGAAACGATCATCCCCGATCAGCGTCCCGATACAGGTAAATTGTGAAGTCCTGCGGCATATAGTCGTGCCGGAGGGCGACCCACGGCGTCAACGTTCGGCAGAATTCGACCGTGGCGAGCGGATCAGCCTGGAATTCTCCCGGCTCCTTCCGGTCGGCCCATGCGCTCAACGCATTGAACGCGACGCCTTTTGTGCAGGTGGCGAACATCGCTGTGACGGCCTTCTTCATTAAGTCGAGGTCGCTGAACGTGAACAAACCACTGCCCACGATATAGTCGGCGGTCCATTTCGCGTCCATACCCAATATGTCACCGTCCGCAAACTGCCAGTCCGGATGCCGTTGGCTGGCGTACGCCGCCATTTCCGGCAAGGCATCAATGCCAAGATACCGGCCCTGGAAACCATGCGCCGCGAGATGCTCGACGAGGTGGCCGCACCACACCCCACATCCAAAATCGAGGCCTGCTGGTAGTCCCCGACTTCCAGTAGCACGCGGAACCGCAGGTCCTGCCCCTTGGACGATCCCCAATCGACCGCACGAAAGGTCGGTCCGTGCCGTTGGAGTAACGGTAAATAGTGCTCGCGCATCCGTTGTTGGTGCCGTTCGGCTGTTAGTTTCTCGATCATGACCGGCGCAGGCTCATCTCGCAATGGCCCGCCGGACAATCTGGGGCATGGCCGGTATCAACAAAACCCGCCTTGGCGAATGCCGACAATGATGGGTGATTGTCGTCTCGGATATAGGCATGGATCGTCTCGATTGGCCATCTGATGAAGCCCAGCGAGCAGGCCTCCAACAGGGCCTGCACACCAAGCCCTCGGCCTGTGAATTCGCGCAAGAGATAGATCGTGACGACGGCCCTCTGCTCGTTAGTTCGGTCCAGTCGCACTGTGCCTGCACCGGCACCGCCGTCGCATTCGATGATAAGAAGCAGGTGCTGAGTGTCTGCCAGCATGCGCTGAAACCATTCGCAGTGCTCCTCCCAGGCAATAGACTGCCGGCTGCTTCCCAGGGAAATGATCCAGGGATTATTGCGCCAGGCATACACTCGGTGCATGTCATCAATGGTTGCAACTCGAAGTTGAAGCGCCTCTTTCCCACTCATTTGAGATGTGCGCACGAACCATCCCCCAGAACAGCGGATTGCTTCTTGAAGATAGCCACTACTTCTCGACGGACACAATCAGATGGAACCGATGGTCCGCGTTCGGGAAGCTGGGGGATGGATGCTGGACTTTCGCATGGCAACCCAGCTCTTTCCAGCATGCAATCAATTCAGCGGGGTCATACCACGACGCCTTCTCGTTCTTGGCGATGATTTCCGCCTTTTGATCTTGCGAGAGATGAGGCGCGCTGCGCACTCCCTCCAGGTAGGAGCCCAGAAATTCCTTGCGATGCCGGGCATCAGGGATTGCACCGAATAGAATGCGTCCTCCCGGACGCATCACCCGGCGAAGCTCACGAAAGACCTTGCGTAACTCATCAAGTGCCACCAACTGGATGACTTCCAACGCAAGCGCACGATCAAAGCTGTCGTCGGATGCCGGAATCGCCGCACCGTGTCCGGCTTCAACCCGCACATTGGAACAGTCAGCCAGATTCTTCCGCGCATGCGCGACCAGCTCGTCTACCGGTTCGACGGCCAGTACGCTGCGACAACAAGCGCTCAACGCAATATCCAGCAGCCCGTTCGCGCACCCCACATCTAGGACATCATGCTCGTGCCGCAAGTCCAGTAACTTGATGGTCTCTCTCACGACGTGCAGAAATCCGAGCGTGTGAAATTCCTTGCCTCGTCCGGCCTGTCCCAGCGGATCCGCCAGAGCCGCCTTCTTCCTGTATTGATCGATGAAAAACTGGTCCGGCACCGCTTTGCAGTCTCCACCGACACTCAGGACGGTATTCTCAGCACCGGACACCAAGGTGGGTATCGCCGATTAGCTGCAGGAGCGAATTGATGATATCGTTCTTCGCGAACACCAAATCGTCGGTGCGCACAAAACGTGGTTCATCCTTCAGAGGCGCAGCTAGTTTCTTTGAGGCTTCTCCGTACCCTACCTTGGGCATCCAGTAGGAAGTGGGCACCTTGACCGTCAGGGCCTCCACAGGCCGGTCAGCTCGGACAACTCCATACTTTTGCAGCTCCGCCCATGCCCGTTCGGCGAACTCCTCCGGGCGATGCCATTCAGGCGAATCCATTGTCGTCGGAACCTCGCAACAGACATACGTCAACCCCTCCGGACACGCGTTGGCGACGTAACTGCCGGGTACCGACGTACGAAAGACGTAGTCTTGCAGGTCAAAATTCTGGACGTACGTATAGGGTCCCTCCGCGGACTTCTTGATAACAAAGTAGTGAAGCACCATCGGGACATGATGGATATATTCGGCAATGGTGCGGCTGCCACCCAGGAATTTTTCGAGAGCGTCCAGGCCGGAAGTCCACAGCATGCGGTCTCCACTGATTTCTTCGCCGTTCGAGAGAACAACCGTGACCTTCGTCGAATTAATGTGCAGTCGTTCCATCGCCTGCCCCAAAAGCACCGACACTCCGAGCTTGCCCAGCCGCTCTTGGGCTTGCTCGCAAAACCCCCGCAAGCCGTGCGCCTTCGGGTAGAAGTTCCTGTGAGGGTATATGCTGGCTCGGTCACGGTAAAACCGCATGGGATCGGACTGCGACGAAGAAGCAACCCGGTCGTCCAAAATTGGGCTACTCTTGAGAATGTCAGCAACCGAGTCGGCAACAAATTTGATTCGTCGAAAGGGGGTCAATCGAAACGATTCCGCCTCCAAGGTGGCTGGCTGGGCCCGATACATCTTGCAGGCCACGGTGGCCAAGTAGCGACCAGCGGTGGCTCCAAACCTCGCATCCAGCCTTTGCTGCAGGTTGGCACACGCGCTGTCTGATTTGGCCGAGGCCTCGATTAACTCATACAGAATGTCACGCCCCGCTGCTGGGCCATACGCCGCGAGATTGGGGATTACGAGCTCGTCTGCTTTTATCCCGTTGGTGATCGATGCATAGCGTACCGAAACCGGCGCGACGTTGTCCCCCAGGATATCCAAAAGGATCGCTGTCCATTTATCATCTGAGTTGTCGAATAGGTGGCATCCCTTATCGAGGTAGAAGCCTTTCCAGTTGGCCGAATTCAACACGCCGCCGAGACTCTTGCCACCATCGAGCAGAACAACTTCTTTGCCTTGCGAGGCCAGCAAATACGCCCCGATGATCCCGCGAAAGCCGCCACCGACAACCACCCACCGCTCAGCCATGCCTGGGTCCCCCGCGACGCATTTATCGCACGTCTCCCAGCCTGATGACCTCGCCCTGTGCCACATTGTGTTTGAGCCGGCGCCCGATCAGGCTCGGTGCCTGATCCGGCGGCAGGCCCGTCCCCGGACGGCAAAAGGCCAGGTCATGCTCCGTCACCACGTGCCCGTCCGGCAGCGGCCGCGCAGCCACACAGGAAAGCCGATACGCCAAACGCCCCTGTGTCTCGCCCTTTGTCGGGCCAAGGCGCGAGTCCCCGAGGAATTGCTCCATCCTCCGGACCGCCTTCACCAACGCCTCGAACTCGGCCGGATCGGCAGAGAAGCGGTGGTCGGGACCCGGCAGATTCTTGTCCAACGTGAAGTGCTTTTCGATCAAGCAGGCGCCCAGTGCCACCGCGCCGACAGCCGCCTCAACGCCTTCCGTGTGATCGCTGAACCCGGCGAGGCATCGATAGGTCTCCGTCAGAACGGGAATCCTGAGCAGGTTCGCATCTGCCGGCTGCGTCGGATAGGAGGACGTGCAGTGAAGCAGGATGAGCCGGTCGTTGCCGGTTTCGCGAAACGCGCGCACGGCGTCGTCGATCTCCTCCGTTGTGGCCATTCCGGTCGAGAGCACGGTCGGGAGGCCGGTCTTGCCCATCAACCGTATGAGCGGCAGGTGCGTCAGGTAATCGGAGCCGTTCTTCAGGATCGGGGCGCCGATCTCAACCAGGTCGCGGATGCCCTCCTCGCTCGTCGGGGTGCTGTGAAAGATGGCGCCGCGATCATCGCTGAACTTTTTCAACTCAAGCAAGGCGGTGCGGCGCAGCTCGCAGCGTTTGAACAGGTCGTACTGCGACTCCACGACAGTCCGGCCCTGCGAGACATACTCGTGCGTCAGGGAGCGGTCTGAGATGAAGTCCTCGGTGCGGTAGTTCTGGAACTTCACCGCGTCGGCACCGGCGCGCGCCGCCGCATCGATCATCTTCCTGGCCAGATCCATATCGCCGTTGTGATTGATGCCGATCTCCGCCACCAGGAAGCACGGCGCGCCCGGCCCGACTTTACGCGTCCCGACTTGCATAGCAGCCATGGCCGCACTCCGACTCACCGGATCACCAACGCGAGCAACGAATCCGCGGCGCGCGCGGCGCCCGCTCCGTCCACCAGCGCCTGCGACGCACGCGACATTGCCGCACGCCGTTCGGGGTCAGCCAGAAGTTCTTCCACGCAGCCGGCCAGACGCCGCGCGCCCGTGTCCGCGCGCCATTCGCCCAGGTTGAGGGCGCATCCCTGCCGCGCCAGCGCCGATGCATTTAACGCCTGATCCAGCGCCAGTGTCAGGATCACCATCGGTACGCCCAGACAGCAAAGTTCCCAGCATGTCGAGCCGCCGCCGTTGATCGAGAGATCCGCCCAGGTCATCAACTCAGCCATCGAAGCAGCGTCCTCGCCTCCCCGCGCGTACCGGACGTCGAGCCGTCTGGGCCCGTCGCTCAAAGCTTTCATGATCTCCGCGCAAAGCGGCTCCGTCTCGCCCCCGCCGAACGTGAGCAGCACACGACAATCATTGGGCGCAAACTTCCTGGCCAGACGCCCCCGCGCGATACCGAACTCCGGCCTCAGGAGCGCATAGGACGGCCCCAGCAGCCGCACACAGTCTGGCCGCGTGTGGTATGCGAGGCCTTCGGCGCCCAGGTTCTGGTTCAGCAGCCAACCGGCCGCCGTGAGATCGCGATCCGCCAGATCGTCAATCACAGCGACCTTCATGCCCCGATCTTTCATCTTCTCCATATAGGCGGGCGATGCCCCGTAATGGTCCACCACCACACAGCCTGCTCGTGACCTGTGCGCCGCCTCGCCCGTGCAGGCACGGTCGGCTTCCGTCAACAGAACATTTTTCTCTGAATCGGGACATGGGATGGTTTCGATGGGAAAACCGGCTTTCCGGACGAAGTCTCCGGCCTGCCCCGGCAACTCCCGCATGGCAAAACGGACCTTGCACCTGCGTGTTTTGAGGGCGACGGCCAGCGAGGCGGATCGTACGACGTGCCCCATCCCTATCGTGAGAGAGCCGTCGCACCGGAACAGCACGCTAGGCGCTCCACTCACGCCCCCGTCTCCGCTCACACGACCTTCTGCTTCACGGCAGCATTGATATCCGACCAGTCTGGATGCTCCGCCAGAACACCCAGCACGTCGAGCCATGAGAAACGGTCGTGTCCAAAGTGGCCATAGATGCGGCGGACGAACGCCAGGTCCTTCTTTTCATCCACAGTCCATCGCAGGTGGGAGTAATCCGTGTCGTTCGTCACTCCATGAACCCGGAACCGGTCAGGATGATGCAACACGTACTCCGTCACGTGTTCGCGCCAGGCCGGATTGTGGTCTTCTTGCCACACGCGATTCAGGACGTCCCGGCTGATTACTTCCACTTCGAGCCCGCGGGGAAATGTCGAAACAAATGGCACGGCTGGCCGGAAGTTGCAGGCGTAATCCATGTTCGGCTGGCGCTTCAGGAATTCCCCGACCGTGCGATCGATGATGGCCGGCTCGATCAACGGGCAATCGGAGGTCACGCGGACAATTGCGTCGGCGTTGTACGCTTTTGCCGCCTGCACGTAGCGATCAAGGACGTCATTCTCGTTTCCCAGGAAACACGGCCAGCCGCGCTCTGTACAGAGCCGCGTGATCGCCTCGTCGGCCGGTTGCGTCGTTGTGGCTACCACTGTTTCATGCAGCGTTACCGCACGCCGGCAGCGATTGACAACACGAGCCAGCATCGGCTCACCGGCCAGGTCCATCAGCACCTTTCCCGGCAGACGCGTGCTGCCCATCCGCGCCTGGATAATTGCGACAACCTTCATGCCGTGTACGCGCCCACGACCTTCCGCACGGCGGCGATGACGTCTTCGACATCCCCTTCCGTCATCGCCGGAAAGATCGGCAGCGAGATGATTCGTTCGTAAGCCGCTTCCGCAACCGGACACTGTCCCAATCCGGTGCCAAATCGCTTCTGGTAGAACGGGTGCAGATGCACGGGAATATAATGAACATTGACCCCGATGCCCTCGGCGCGCAACGCGGCGAAGACTGCATCACGCTTCACTCGTAACCGGTCCAGATCGAGCGCGAGCACGTACAGATGATAAGCGTGCGCTGCGTCCGGCCGGACCGCGAGGGGATGCGCGACTTTCAGCTCGGCAAACGCCGTATCGTACCGACGCGCGATCACCTGCCGTCTGGCAACGAACGAGGCCAGCTTGCGCAACTGACCGAGACCCAACGCACATTGAAGATCGGTCAGACGGTAGTTGTAGCCCAGGTCTGCCATTTCATAGAACCATCCGCCCACCGCTTCCCGCTGGCGATGGTCACTGGTGATACCGTGATTGCGGAAAATCCGCATGCGCTGGGCCAGCGTGGGATCATCCGTGGTGATCACGCCACCTTCTCCCGTCGTGATGTGCTTCACCGGGTGGAAACTGAACGTGCTCATATCCGCGAGCGATCCTACGAGGCGGCCTTTGTACGCTCCGCCCAGCGCATGGCAGGCGTCGGCCACCAGCTTGATTCCGCGTCGATTGGCCAGCATCCGAAGCTGATCGTAGTCACACGACTGACCTGCGTAATCCACGCTGATGATGGCCTTGGTGCGTGGCGTGATCCTTCTCTCAACCTGTGCGGGATCGACCAGCAGCGCCTCGCCGTCTACATCGGCGAACACCGGTGTACCACCCTGATACAGCACGCAGTTGGCCGTGGCAGCAAACGTCATAGCCGGAACAATGACTTCGTCTCCCGGTCCGATCCCCAATGCATACATGGCGGCATGGAGGGCCGCAGTGCCGTTGCTCACGGTCACCGCATGCCGCGCTCCCACGGCGGCTGCAAACGCCTCTTCGAATTCCTGAACCTTGGGGCCGGTCGTCAACCAATCCGAGCGCAGCACCGCCACCACCGCCCGGATGTCCTCTTCATCCACGTTCTGCCGCCCGTACGGGAGAATGGTTTTTCGGACAGGCCGTCCGCCCTCAATCGCCAGATCAGCCATCCACTGCCTCGTTCAGCATGCCGACCATCTTGCGTAACTGTTCGATCGTCACCCATTGGGAATTGGTGTCGCTGCTGTAGCGGAAGCCATCCGGACACAACTTCCCGCCATTCTGCTTGGTGTAGGCGTCGGAATCCCAGTCATGAAACGACGGCAGGATCACGTAGGAATCTTCATACTCAATGGTGTGTCGCGCGTCGTCTTCCGGCACCATCACCTCATGCATTTTCTCCCCCGGACGGATGCCCACGATTTCTGTTTTGCATTCGGGCGCAATGGCACGGGCCAGATCCATGATGTTCATACTGGGGATCTTCGGCACAAACACCTCGCCTCCCTGCATCCGACCCAGACACGACACCACGAATTGCACGCCCTGCTCCAGGGTGATCCAGAAACGCGTCATGCGCGAGTCTGTGACGGGCAGCACACCGGTCTTGCGCATCTTCATGAAAAAGGGCACGACGCTGCCACGACTCCCGATGACGTTTCCGTAACGGACGACGCTGAACTTCGTCTGGTGAGGACCCGAATAGCTGTTCGCGGCGATGAAGAGCTTGTCCGAGCAGAGCTTGGTCGCTCCGTACAGGTTGATCGGGTTCGCCGCCTTGTCGGTGCTCAAGGCGATCACCCGCTTGATGTTTCGATCGATGGCGGCATCGATGATGTTGGCCGCGCCCAGGATGTTTGTCTTGATGAACTCCAGCGGATTGTATTCCGCGGCCGGCACCTGCTTCAAAGCCGCGGCATGCACCACGATGTCGACGCCTTCCAGCGCGCGATAGAGACGCTCCCGGTCCCGGACATCTCCGATGAAGTACCGGATTGGCGATCCGCTGCCGTCCGGGAACCGGCTCCGCATTTCGTGCTGCTTCAGTTCGTCGCGGCTGAAGATGATCATTTTCCGCGGACGATGGGCGAGCAGAGCCTCGACGAATTTGTGCCCGAAGGAACCGGTGCCGCCGGTAATCAGTACGGTCTGGTTTTGCCATTGGTCAGTCATGTCTTGATTTCCTCGGTTCAAGTGAACTCATAGCGCCAGAAAATCACCGATGACTGTCAGGCCGGTTCGGGCGCTTTTTTCAGGATGAAACTGACAGCCGAACAGCGACCCCCTGCCGACAGCGGCAGTGATGGGCACGCCGTCGTAGGCGCACTCGGCGAGCAGATGCGCCGGATTCTTTGGAGCCGCCATGAAGGAATGGACGAAATACACGCTGGAGGCCGGCGCCACGCCCTTGAGCGGTGTGGACTCCCAACTCCGCCGGCCGCCCGGCATCGACAGGGTGTTCCATCCGATGTGAGGAATCTTGTGCGGTCGACCGTCGCTGCCCTTCGGCGGAATCGGAACCACACCTCCGGCAACCAGCCCCAACCCTTCATGCCTGCCGAATTCCTCGCTGTATTCCATCATCATCTGCATTCCCAGGCAGATCCCAAGAAACGGCCGCTCGCGCCGGCAAAATTCCAGGATCGGTTCGATGAGACGCCTGGATAGCAAACCGGCCATGCCGTCCGCGAATGCCCCGACACCCGGTAGAACCAGCCGATCCGCTGACGCGACTTGTTCCGGAACATCCGTGACGACGATTCCCGCTCCGCAATGTTCAAACGCCTGAGCCACGCTGAAGAGATTCCCCATCCCATAATCAACGACCGTGACCGTCCGCGTCATGGCTGCCTCACCGCGATCCCGCTTCCCAGCGCTTCGTGCCGGATCTGTTCGAGCGACATCCTTCCATAGTGGAGGATATCGGCCATCGCAACCGCGTCGGCTTTCCCCTCGTTGGCCACCTCGACCAGATGCTTCATCTCGCCCATTCCACCGCTGGCGATCACCGGAATCGGTACGGCCTGGCTGACCGCCAGGACAAGCGGGATTTCGAAGCCCCTGCGCGTACCCTCCTGATCCACCGAAGTCAGCAGGATTTCCCCCGCCCCCAGTTCACACCCCTGCCTGGCCCACTCCAGCACGTCACGCCCGGTCCGCTCTCGGCCGTTGTCGGTAAAGGCCTCCCATTTATCGGGACCGACCCGCTTGGCTTCGATGGACAGGACCATGCATTGGGAGCCGAACCGCCGGGATACTTCTGTAATCAACCCGGGATGTTTGCTTGCCGCGGTATTGATCGCCACCTTATCGGCGCCGGCCCGCAGGATATCCTTGACGTCATCCACTGATCTGATCCCGCCGCCGACCGTCATCGGGACGAACACGTTCCTCGCCGCATGCCTGACGATGTCCGTCAAATTGTTTCGCCCATACAGACTTGCCACCGTATCCATGTACAGCAGCTCGTCCGCCCCCGCCTCATAATATTTGGTGGCGAATATCTGTGGATCTCCGATGACACGCAGACCCTCGAGATGGACGCCCTTAATGAGGTTGGGGCCTTTGATGTCGAGCCGGGCTATTAATCTAACGTTGGCCAAGTGACGGTGGGCAGAGCGAGCAAGACGGCCGCGCTTCAAGCGGCGCAAACCCCTTCAAATACCAGATCCGACACCACCTCATGACGCCTTCCACGATTCCCATAGTCCATAAAATAGACCCTCAGCCGGTCTTTGGTCTGGGTATAGAACTTTCCGGCTGTGAGATAGGCGTCAAGCCTGGCGATGAATTCATCGGTGTCGGAGCTGAACCCAATGCTCTCGCGGAGACAGGCGTCCGCTTCGACCGTGATGTCGCTTGTATCCAATAAAAACATATCGGCATCGGTCAGGAGACTTTCCATGAAGGTCGTGCTGATCCACGAGAATATATGAAGGTCGGACGATGTCAGCACGTCCTGGTATCGTGTGCCGTCCGTAATGACTTTGACACGATTACCACCCACGTCGGCAAGCAGCGACTCCCAAGTCGACCGCATGGGGGAGGCAGGGTAGTCTTTGATGACAATGTCGTACTCGTTCTGGTGCTTCGCCAGCGCTCGAATAATTGCCTTATGTTCGTCCCAATTGCAGAATTCCGCGTACGGGCGGTTGTATCCGAAATAAAACGCGTTATGGACGTAGTAATTCCCGATGGTAAACAGGATTTTTTTCTTCACGTTGTCCGGCCTGACGTAATTTCCATACCTCTGCTCGAGGAACGGCGATCCGGTTACATGGACGTCCTGATTTGTGAATCCCAATTGGCGAGTCACGCAGCGATTCGATTCCAAAAGGTCCCTGTTCGCCTGTCCGTACACGCAATGACGCTTGCCCAACCTGAAATCCACCACGTCGTAACCGGGAAGCGAATAATACGCGCCGTAGCCGCCGTGCATCCAGCAGTAGCACGGAATGTTGCGCGCCTTGCACAGATGCGCCACGAAGATGTTCGGCATATGAAACGGAGTCAGGCTCGCCAGGAAGACGGCATCGATCCGATTTCCGGCGAACGTCGCGGTCACGTCCCGGAAGACGGCGAACAGTCGCTCGAAGTTATTCAGCAACCGCCTGATGGTCTTGCTGATCAATGGAAACAGATCAACGCCGTCATGCGCCAACAGTGATCGTACGGTCGTATCCCTCGCCATGATCGCCATGATCTCATCCGCGCAGGGATAATCATGTTCGCGCGCGGTATAGGTCACGCCGTCACGATACGTCGACACCCTGACTCCGCTCTTTCTCAGCGGATCCCTCAACGCCTCCAGCTCCCTGCAGGTGACCGACAAAAGATTCGCCCGGGGGCGACCCCACCAATCCCGTATCCCGACAAGCTTGTCTCTGAGCGTGACGCCATACCGCAACAATCCGCGAATCGTGGGCTGTCCAAACGAGAATGATGATCGGATGGTCCTGCTATCCGGGCAATGGCCCGCAGGGTATGGTACATACTCCAGTTGGAACTTGTGCTGGTCTGCCAGCAGAGTCAGGACAAAACTGGCGAGACTGAAATTTCCTTTATAGAGGACCAGGTCGTCCCAATACGGTCCTCTTAATTCAAGGCACGCGACCTTGCCGATTGCATGCGTCGACAACAACCGGGAAAAGACATGAAGGAGATAGACGACTTGGTCGACTGCAATTTTGACTGTGTAAAAGAGAGAATCGAAGCAGCGAAGGCCGTTTTCTCTGAACCTGGAATCAACCTGCCAGACTATTTCATCAAGGCGATCGGTCAGCTGGATGGTTCTGCGCGTGTGGACGGGGTATTGCGCCCATAAATCTTGATGGCTGTAATAGCTCCTTGCATCCGAGAACGGGATACCGCGTTTCTCCAGCGCATAGGCGCTGGAGGGATTGAGCGCCATCACGATCGTGTTTGCGTTCAAAGATTGTTCGATCAAATCAACCTGCCAGGGAAATTCGCAGATCATCAACTCTTTCATCTTTTCGTCGGACATTGTCTTAGGACACCGGGTGGCGCAGGAGCCACCGGCCATTTTCCTTTTTCCAGACATGCGGCAGGCGGAAGCTGTCCACGACTTCCCAGAATTCGTTTTCAGTCAGATCCACAAAATCAAGGAAGGTCGAGAAGTGCTGTTCGGGAAACTCGCCGTCGTAGCGCCTGACCAACGCGATCCCTTCTTCCCTTGCAATGTGCCCGTCCCTGATCTCATGCGCCGCGTCGGACGTCGTCCGGCCGAATCCGAACTTGATGAACATCATGTAATACAAAAACGAGTCGGTCAGATCGTCGAGCTGCGCGTACTTGGAATACGTACCGATCGTGCGGCCTTCCGGATTGGCCTGGAAACCCGTATGCTTGGCGGCATAATAGTAATTTTCCTGCGGGACCCAGGTGTGATAGAAGCCGAACCAGTGCATTTGGATGCCGAGCCGCTTCAAGTCGGCGATGGGCGGCATCCGATAGAAGTCGAGCAGGTTCTGCTCGGGCTTATCCTTGAAATACCCGTCTTCGAGACCGATCTTGACCAGGGTATCGAGACTCGTGCTGTAGTAAATCCGCTCGAAGTCCTCCCACGGCATGCCCGGATTGTCGTTGTTACGGGTCGTCCCGCCGTATTCGGCTTCGCCGTTCTCTCCGTACATGACCAGCTTGATGTTGTATCTCACTGCGATCTGAAACGGAGCGGACATCTGCCCTCGATCGAACGCTTCGTTATGGTCTCCCAGGAGGACCAGGCCCAGCTTGGTCAACGACCGGTTGACCGTGCCGCTCGGGGTCATCAGGATGTGGTCGAAACCCGCATCGATGAAGGCACGGAGGTTTCTCCAGCCGATTTCCGAATAGATGGGCGGCGAGAACGTGACGCACAGCGGATGCATGCCGTATTCGTACTTCAGGCGGTGGGCAATGGTTGAGGAATCCTTCCCGCCACTGCACGGCACAACCACGTCGAAATCGCCGGTTTTGCTCCGGTACTGGTCCATCAGCCGCATGAATTGTTCCTGCCTGGCCTTCCAGTCAATGTTCTTGTTTTTCCGCTCGGCATACCGGCATGGGCTGCAGACTCCCTCGGCATCAAACTCGATGCGTGGCCGCTGGTTGGACATCACGCACTTCGTGCAGAACCTGACTTCCTTGGGCAGATAGTCAAGCTGGCTGTCCATGATCGGTCGTTTGACTAGCACTTGATGCTCATCTCCCCGCCCGAATAAACCATAGCGGCTGGTCTATGTGGACATCACTTCGTAATTTCGCATCGAGAAAATAAGTACGATCAATCTTAAAAGCCCGCTCAATCATCCGAGGATAATTGTGACGCCAGAAACCTTTCTGAAAGCTAAAAATCATTCCTGATTGCCACGCGGATTTCCAATCTATATAGGCAGGCTCAATGAGCTGAAGCCCGACAATGCGTTTATTGCTTCCGATAGCATCTATAAACTGCTTGAGTTTATGGGGAAGCAAGTATGCCGCTGTCTCGCTCATATAAACGCCAACCCGGCTTGCTGATGCGCACGATTCCTCAACCAAACTTGACACGTGACGTTCATTCTCCATATCCATGACTACAAATTCTGCACTTGGCAAACCGTACGCCCTGCAGGCACTGATTGCTTTTTCGCTGAGATCGGCCCCGACAACTTTGACCGCCGGCTTATCTACAAGGAGTTGCTTTGCCACAGGAACTAACTCACGGCCATACGCACATCCGAATATAATCAAGGCATCCAAGGCATATTCATTTACAAATTCCAGTAGCAACGACTTGCGTAAAGCGGCATACGCGTATGCTCTAGATGTCGGGTCATCAATATCAAATACAGGTTGGCCATTTACTATTTTGTTCGGGAAGATTTCATCGCCTTTAAGTGGCACCCCCCCCTCACAGCGAAAGTATGCCGTTATCACATATCCATATATGTCAAAAATCATCCGACTCAAAGAATTTAGGATTAGACCAGGGACAGCGAGTAGGTACAGTGAGCGCCTAAGCATTACCATCGCTTATCGACTTTCAGGAGCATGCTTAAATAATGCCGTGCACCATGACCATGCCTTCCCGCTGAAGGCTGGTGGTGTGATGCCGCAACACCTCGACGACCCGGAACGGAAACTTCTTCACAAACTCATCCGGACCATCAAAATATTCTTTTCCGTATTCCTGCCTGTCGTAGAATGACAACTCCGCGATGACCCGCTTGCCGGCATAGTTCGCCCGCAACTCCCGACAGATGCCGTCCCAGTGAGGCAGGATGTACCAGATCACCTCACGGAACAGGATAAGATCGAAGTCCCATCGGCGTGTCGCAAAGTCCTTGATGTCCAGCTGTGTCACGGAAAGATGCGGATATCGTCCCAGCGACTCCTGAACAGCCGTCTGCGAAACCTCGCAACCTGCGAACGAAGTGCCGGGACAGGCCTCGGCCAGCCAATTCAGGTGCAATCCCTTGCCGCTGCCGAGGCTGAGTACCTTGGCAGGCTTGCACGCCGCGATCACTTGCGCCGTCCGCACCGAACACGGCATGGCGTCCAGATCGGCTTCCGTCTCCGGCCAGGGATCGGCACAGTTCCGGTACATGTCCTCAAATCGTCCGACGAACTTTCCATCCTTAATCACGTAGTCGTGATAGTCGCTGGATACGCTTTGCACAAAGTCCTTCATCGCTCAGCTTTTAGAATGGGCGATCTCGCGCAATGCGTCGATGACTCGCTGCTGATCGGCCTGGGACAACCCGACGGAGCACGGCAGGCTGAGCGCATCGCGGTAGAGCCGCTCTGTCACTTCGACTCTGTAGGTCTGGCAGTCCCGGTATGGACGTTGCGCGTGGATCGGCGCCCACAACGGCCGCGTCTGGATATTTCGCTCAGCCAGCGCGCGCTGCAAGGCGCGACTGTCCACGCCGTAGCGGGCCTCGTCCACCAGCACCGTGTAGAGCCAGAACGTGGAGAATGCCCACGGGGCCTCCGCCGGCAGGGTCAGGCCGGGCACATCGGCCAGACCTTTCGCATAACGCTCGGCAATGCCGCGTTTGATCCGGATGTATTCATCCAATTGTTCCATCTGCGCAACGCCCACGGCGGCCTGCAGATTGGTGAGGCGGTAGTTGTAGCCGATCTCGTGGTGCACATATTCGATGGGATCGTCCTTGGCCTGCGTCGTCAGGTATTTTGCCTTGCGCGCCCATTCCTCGTTGTCGGTGGTCAGCATGCCGCCGCCGCCGGTCGTGATGATCTTGTTGCCGTTGAAGCTGAAGCAGGCGACGTCGCCCAGCGCGCCGACCATCGTTCCGCGGTACTTGCCGCCCAACGCCTCGGTGGCATCCTCGATCACCCGCAGGCCGTAACGTCTTGCCGCATCCACAATCGGCTGCATGTCCACTGAATGACCCAGGATGTGTACCGGCATGATCGCCGTGACGGCCCGGCCTGTCTTCCGATTGCGCAGGTGTCCGCCGTCCTTGTGGCATTCTTTTTCCAAAAATTCGACGACCTTGTCGGCGTCCATCTGCCAGTGACCCGGGGTCACATCCATAAAGACCGGCCAGGCGCCGGCGTACCGGATCGCATTCGCCGGCGCGATGAAGGTGAGGTCCGGGACGAGCACTTCGTCGTCCGGCTTCACGCCGGCAATCAGCAAGGCGATGTGCAAGGCCGCGGTGCCGCTGTTCGTCGCCACGGCATGGCGTGTTCCGATGTACTTCGCCATCTGCTCTTCGAACCTCGTCACAAACGGCCCGACATAGGACACCCAATTGGTCTCGATGCACTCGCGCAAGTACGCGAGCTCGTTCCCCCGCATTTCCGGCACGCTGAGAGGAATCATGGCCTCCGACATTTACGTGTTTCCCCAACGCGGATCATCCAGCTTGCCGATGATACCGGCGCGCACCAGTGCGATCACCTCGTCCAGTCCATCCGGCACCCGGAACGATGGCTGGAAGCTGAGCGCTCGGGCGATCTTTTCAAATCCCACCCGGTAGCTCCGCGGATCGGGCCCGGCCTTCACGAATTCCACCTGCAAATCCGGCGCACGTTCCTGGAGCAGACGGCTCAATGTCAGCTTCTGGTAGTTCTCGTCCGTGTGGCCCACGTTGAAGACCTGCCCGCGACGAACACGAGCCGGGCTTTCAAGGACGAGATGAATGGCCTTGGCCACATCCCGGACGTGGACGTACGGTCGCCAGTAATGCTCGCCGTAGATCACCAGTTTCTTGCCGAGCGCCGCGTCGCGAGCGAACTCGTTCACGGTCAGATCGAACCGCATACGCGGCGACACGCCGTACACGGTCGCAAGGCGCAGCACCGTCGGGATAAATTCTTCGCGGGCCCGTTCGAGCAAATAGCGTTCGACTCCCACCTTCGTCTCGGCATAGAGCGAGACCGGATTCAATGGAGAGTCTTCCGTCGCCAATTGCTCGGCATCGCTGATGCCGTAGTTGCTGCAGGTGGAGACGAAGACAAAATCCCGCACCCCGGCGGCCATCGCTTCGTCGATCAGCCGGCAGGTGCTGTCTAAATTGACGGCTCGGGCCAAATCCGGTTCCTGTTTGCAGGCGGGATCGCCGACGATCGCGGCCAGGTGCACGATCGATTCCACGCCGCGTAACGCGGCCCGGCGATCGGCCGCGCTGGTCACGTCACCCCGCACGAACTCGAAACCGGGCCGGCTCCATACTCCGAGCAGGCCTTCCCCGCCTGAGCGGAGACAATCTAATACTCTGACTTTTCGGCCCGTCGCCAGAAGATCGGGAACGAGCGCCGAACCGACGTAGCCGGCCCCTCCGGTCACTAGCGTCACCGCCATGCGTCACCCAGAATGTTAGACATGGCCGCTCGCCACATCGGATTGTGCGCGCAGATAGTCGTCCGGCGAGCCGACATCCAGCCAGTACTCGTTGATCGGGAAACTGACCACCTTGCACCCTTCCGCCACCAGGCGCGCGATGAGGTCCGGCATGTCGCAGTGCTCACCGCGCGGCAAATATTTCCAGACTTCAGGGTTCAACAAATAGATGCCGGCCACCACAAAAAATTGTGACACCGGCTTTTCTTCCAGCGCGATAATGTCGGCCCCTTTCACCTGAACCACCCCGTAGGGGACCTTGACCGAATACTGTTTAATCCCCACCGTCATCGCGGCCCGGTAATCCTGGTGGAAGTTGAGCATGGCCCTGAAATCCGTCCGGGTGAGGACGTCGCCGTTGATCACCAATATCGGTTCGTTCGGGGGATCGAGAAGACCGAGCGCTCCCGCCGTACCCAATGGCCGGTCTTCGGAGACATATTCAACCGCCACTCCGAGGCGGCTCCCGTCTCCGACGTGTTCCTTGACGCGATCGGCCAGAAAATGCGTCGCGATGTTGACGCGATGGATGCCCGCATCCCGCAACTGCCCCAGAATCCGTTCCAGGATGGAACGGTCCCCGACCGGCAGCATCGGCTTTGGCGTCTCATGCGTGAGAGGCCGCAACCGTGTCCCGAATCCCCCGGCCATAACCACGGCGTTCAGCGTCGGACTTTCGATTAATTCTTCAATTCTGGACAGTCCGGCTACTCGCTTGTCCTCATCGAGTAGCGGGACATGCCGCACGGAGTGACGCTGCATCAAATCCAGCAACGTTGCCGCATCGGTTCCCAGTTGAGCCGTAATCGGCCCGGCGCCGATTGCCGGTTCCGGCTCTTTGCGAGCGATTAATTCACGGATCGACGTGTCCAAACTCAGTCCCTGAAGAACGGCACGGCGAATATCGCCATCCGTCACCGTCGCCAGCAGCCGTTTCTCGCCATCCACCACCAGCGCGATGCCGTTTGCGTTTGCCTCGACGCACTGAATCAGACGCCGGATCGTCCAATCCAACCTGACCAGCAGACGGTCTACGCTACCGGTTGTCACTTCGTCACCTTGGTTGCGATCGGCTCAGCGGGGACTCCAACGACCGTTGTGCCGGCCGGGACATCACGAACAACAACCGCACCGGCGCCGACAATCGCCCCCTCACCGATGGTAAGGCCCTGCCGTATGGTCGCTCCCGCCCCAATATGTGCGCCCCTTCCCACGGTCACCATCCCGGCTAGCACCGCACCGGTGGCAATGTGCACGTGATCGCCAATGACGCAATCGTGCTCAACCACCGCCCTTGTGTTCACAATCACGTTGTCGCCCAGATGCGCATCTGGGTTGATGATCGCATTGGCCATGATTGTCGGCCCGTCGCCAATTTTCGCAGACGCAGCGACAACGGCTGTCGGATGAATCGCGGGAACAATTCGAAATCCATGCCGGCGCGCCAATTCGTATACCCGGATACGCGATTGTGAATCTCCGACCGTTCCGACTCCAATGAAAGCGTCACGGACCCCTTGCGCATATAACTCAGGAAGGTACGTGTCATCCCCGAGTACGCGGACTCCGGAGACCTCACTCCCCCATAGCTTCCCGTCAGAGTCCACCAAGGCGATAATCTCGTACCTTCCCATCTGGCGCAGGCTATCGATGACGACCTTGGCATGCCCACCGGCCCCGATGCCAACAACGCGAGTCATTGCGCCGGCGCTCTCTTCATGGAAGATTTTCCGAAGCATCTTGTCACCGATCTCCACCGATTTGAGCTTTGCGACGATCCGTTCGGTGGCGTGGCCGTCACCGTAGGGATTCACCATGTCTTTGAGTGAACTGCGAAACTCTCGTGAGACTGCGCGCTCAATTGCAGGGATGATCTCGGCATGCACACACGGCACATCGATTACATTACCCGCCCTTACGCGGCCGTCCTGTCGCGTGCCGATATTCACGACGGGCACACCAAAAGACGGTGCCTCAATGAGGCCACTCGACGAATTGCCGACCATGGCGGCACACAACCGCACCGCATCCCAGTAGCCTTGAGGTCCAAAGTTCGGCACATACCAGGCCTTCCCTTTGCTCTTTTTAACAAACTCATCGATATGCTCCTGGATTATCTGCCCCCCTGCGTCGGCGTTTGGCTGTGTGAAAATCACTGGCCTGTCGACATCGGCCAGTGCCAGAAGCAGTTCCGTGACCTGTTCCTTTGCCTGCTTCAGTTCCCGCGTCACAGGATGAAACGTGACGAGCAATGGGTTTGGCGGAACAGGTTTACCGCAGGATTTTTCAAACGTGGCCGGATCAGGCTGCGGGGGAAGCGTTTGCAATTCATCCAACGCCGGCGCCCCACTCACGGTGACACGCCAGGGCTCCTCCCCCATGCGAATAAGACGATCCGCATAGGTCTTCGTGGAAGGAAAATGCAGGTGGCTCATCTTGGTGATGGCATGGCGGAAGGAATCGTCGATCGCACCGTAGGTTAATTCGCCGCCGTGAATGTGACCCATGGGAATATTGAGAGGCACCGCCGCAGAGGCGGCAGCGAACATCTCGAAGCGATCTCCGAGCACCAACAGGATGTCCGGCCTCGACTTGGCAAAGGCTTGGGCAAAACCGGTGACGGCCGCCCCCAGTGCCTGGCTCATGCCTTCAGCAGTATCCGAATCCAATGGGATCTGAATTCGTTCCGAAATTGGGAAACCATCCTGCTCGATTTCCTTTACTGTCATTCCGAACTGCTGCGATAGATGCATGCCGCCGACAAAAACCATCAATCGCAAATCAGGATCGGCCTTGATCCTCCGCAAAATCGGCCGGTAGATCCCGTAATCGGAGCGGGCGGTGGTGACGACACCGACAGTTCGCATCACGCCAGCATCTCCGAAGTCAGCACGGTCCCTGCCGCTACATCCGCCCGAAGCATGCGACCGATCAACCCCTCCAGTTCGGAAGGTTGCATGCCGAGACCCGGTCGCCTTACTCCAAGCATCTCGCGGGTGAGAGGACGGCCTTTCTTAATGTCCACGAGTGCGACGACGCTCTTGCGGGCCACTCTCCGTGTATTCCATTCAGACTTCATCGGCTGCTTCACTCCGTTGCCCAGCAGCGTCTCCGCGTCGCGAATATCCCGCACCATGGATGCAAAATCCTTCGGCTCTTGCGACATCCGATGGTCCGGCCCAGGAAATTTTCGGTTCAGCGTGAGATGCTTCTCAATGATGCAGGCCCCGGAGGCAACGGCCAGCGCCGCGGCCCGGATGCCCCGGGTATGATCGGAGTATCCAATCGGCACTTCGAATTCTCTGCACAGACTTTCGATCGCGCGCAGGTTGACGTCCACTTCCGGCGCCGGATAGGCGGAGACACAATGGAGAAGCGCGATCTCCTGCAAGCCTTCCTTCTGTAGAGTCTGCACGGCCTGCCTCACTTCCTCCATTGTGCTCATGCCGGTGGATAGGATCACCGGCTTGCCCTTGCGGGCGATGTGGGACAGCAACGGCAGATCCGTGAGCTCACCCGAGCCGATCTTGAATGCGGTCACTCCAAGCTTCTCAAGCAGATCGGTGCTATCGGTATCGAAAGGAGTGGAGAGAAATACCAAGCCACGCTTCTCTGCCCTGAGCTTGAGTTCTCGATGCGCTTCGGGCAGGAGCTCCAGCCTCTTGAGCATCTTGTACTGACTTTCCTTCACGCCAGTGGTTTCACGTTGATACTTGGCTTTCGGCGACTTGGACGTTACCAGCCGCTCCGCGGAGAAAGTCTGGAACTTTACGGCATCGGCCCCGGCCCTGGCCGCGGCGTCCACCAGTTTCCGCGCCAGCTTGAGGTCGCCATTGTGGTTGACCCCGGCCTCCGCAATGATAAAAACGCGCCGCCGGCCGCCAATCTCGCGGTTGCCGATCCTGATCGTGTCGGGCATGGTCAGTTCCGTCGAAGATGGCCGCTTCCGGCCACGGTGCGCAGTACGTCCAGGTGCTCCCTGTACCAGACGTAGCCGGCACGGTTGGCATTGATCGCGTGAATGTCGGGCCGCTTGCGCAGCAGATCCATGACGGTGCCGGTCGTAAAGTCCGGCTTGGTAGGATAGAGTTCTTCGAAGACGGACTTGATGAAGGTGTAATCCTCCGGATAATCGAGCGTCCAGCGATAGTCGTGATACCAGCGGTCGTCCGATCGCGCCACATTGCCGACGCGGAAACGTTCCGGCTGATCCCAGATAAACGGCGTCACGTGCTCGCGCTGAAAAGGCTGCGTCGCTTCCCGCCACGCGGTTTCCAGAGTTGTCGCGCGGAACACTTCGACTTCCTGTCCATCCTGCCAGGTCGGCGGATGGTTGTTGCTGACGTAGTCGTAATCACCCGCGTGCGCCTGGTAAAAACCGACCACCTGGTCGATGACTGCCGGATCAATGAGCGGGTTGTCAGCCGTCAACTTGGCGCATTCCTTCATTCCAAAGTGCTGCATGCATCGATATATCCGATCGAGGACATCTTCTTCGCTTCCGCGAAAGACCGGTATGTCCTCGGCCTCGCAGAGCCGCTGGATTTTTTCATCTTCCCGGTTTTCAGTGGTTGCGACAATCACCCGATCGATCGTTTTCGCGCGACGAACACGTTCGATGTTGTAGAGCAGGATGGGACGCCCAAGAGCCGGCATCAGCACTTTCCCAGGCAACCGGGTCGCACTCATCCTCGCCTGGAGAATGGCATCCATCGTCAGGCCTGGGCCAGCGCCATTTTCAGTTCCATCGCGATGGCCGCAATGCGGGCTTCGTCCATCTTGTAGAAGATCGGCAGGGCGATGGCACGGCGAAGAATCTCGCCGCTTTGCTTGAAGCAGTCTTCCAGTGTTCTCCCCTTGAGCCACTCGGCCTTGCCGAGCATGTGGTCCCAGGTGCCGGCGTAGTGCCAGTTCAGAGCGTCGGGAAGATTTTTGAAACCGATTCCCTTCTGCTGTAATGCGCGAGCCACACGCTTGGCTCGTTCCGGTGTTTCCAGAAAAAACACAACGGCATCGCCGGTGTCGCCGCCGGGATCTGGAATGTCGCGGAAGCGCAGGTGCTGGCCTGGAATGGCCTGGATTGCCTGCTTGAGCGCGGTTTTGTTGGCCCGATGTTTGGCAAGCGAGCCCGGCAGCTTCTTGAGTTGCTCCAGGCCGATCGCTCCCTGGAGTTCCATCATCCGATAATTAAAGCCGGGGAACGATCTCGTGTCCTCGCCGCGTGGAAACGCCGGGTTATCTTCATGGCCGTGATCGGCATAGCACCGCGCACCGAGATAGAGGGCTTCCTTGTCGGTCACCACCATGCCCCCCTCGCCGGTCGTGAGGAATTTGCCGTGATCGAAACTGAACGTGCCCACGGCTCCGATTGTCCCCAGCGGTTTCCCGTGATACGTCCCGCCGCAGGCCTGAGCCGTGTCTTCCAGCACGGCGAGATTTCGCTGACCAGCGATCGCCATGATGTCGTCCATGCGGGCGGCGACGCCACACATGTGCACCGGGATGATGACCTTGGTCCTGGGCGTGATCTTGCACGTCAGATCCGCCGGATCCATGTTGAGCGTCCAATCCACTTCCGTCATGACCGGCATGGCGCCGCATTCCAGAATCGCCTCGACCGTGGCCACATAGGTATGTGCCTGGGTGATGACTTCATCGCCCGGCCCGACTTTCAACGCCTTCAGTGCCACCTTCAGCGCCGACGTGCCGGAGGTCACGGCATGGGCATAGCCGGCACCCAGATACTTCGCGAAAGCCATTTCGAAGTCCTTCACCTTATAGATGTTGTTGCGAAGGCCCGCGAAGCTCTGCCGGAAGAGCACCGCGCCGTTGTCGAAGACTTCGTTGACCGCGCGCCGCTCTTCTTCCCCGATGATTTCCCAACCAGGCATGGATTTCCCTACCGACTCCCGGCCTGGTGCGTTTCCCGCATCCGGACCTGATCCGCCAGCAATGCTTCGTAGCGCGCTTTCATCTCCATGTCGTAGCCGGATTTCTTGCCGATGTACTGCAAGGTGACGCCGCGGCGAGGCCTGCCGCTCTTATTGGCGGAGCTTCCATGGATGATCAGGCAATGATGGACCAGCACATCCCCCGGTTTCAGTGCAGGCGCCACTCTTGTCTTCGCGTAGTGGGTCAGCACGTGTTCTTCCTCAATCATCTGCGAGCTGCCGGGCGCAAACGACGGGCTGTGCGCGATCAGTCCGATTTTGTGTGTGCCTTTGAAATAGGTGACGCATCCGTTGGATTCATCGCACTCATCGAGCGCAATCCAGACGGTCAGGCCGTTGGCGTTATCCACGCACCAATAGGCATTGTCCTGATGCCATGGACTGGGCAGCCCGACCTTGGCTGGTTTAGCGAACAGTTCCGACGCACGGGGCACGGCATCGTCTTCAAGAAACGCCGTGGCGACACGTTTGGCCTTCTTGCTGTTGAGGAGGTTGTAGAAAAATCCCTCCGATGAATTCATCAAGACATGAATCGAGTTCACCTGTCCGTCGGTGAAGTTGATTTGCCGCCCTTTGAGGCCGGCACTTTCCCGTTCGATGAACGCATCGACCGCGGCGGCAATCTCGCTCACTTCCTGATTCGAAAAGAAGCCGCGGACCACACAGAAGCCGTCCTCCTGATACCGCTTCAACTCCTTGTCGTACTTGCCGCTCATGACGCCTCTACTGTCTCCGGCCTAATCGTTAGTTCGACATGACATCAGGCGGCCGCTTCGCTGACCCGCCCGGTCCATTCAAGGCGATCGTTGATACCGTTCGAGAACCATTTGGCAAACGCCATGGACGACGTCATCCCCGGCGAAACGACGTTGAGGATGTGGATCGATCGAGCGGTGGACTCGATGACCAGATCGTCCAGCAATTGGCCATTGGAGCGGATCAGTTGCGGACGGATGCCGACCCGGTTCTCCAGCGTCAATTCCTCCAATCTCAACCCGTTCACCAGTCGGCTCGCTTCCCGCCAAAAATGCGATTGGCTGCGAGAATGCCGCAGTTCGTCCCATGCCACCTTGACCAGGTCACGGTTTCGGAATAACGCATTCCATATCCCTCTGTGTCCGGCCATTTCAGCCAGATCGCTCAAGCGAATCTTGTTCCAGAAATACGCCTCGCGTCCGAACGCCGGGACGGCATTGGGACCGAGCAATACGGCGCCACTGACTGTCCTGGTGAGATGCACGCCAAGAAAAGGCACTTTCGGATGCGGGATAGGATAGACCATAGAACGGATGAGCGGCGGACCCGCCCGGCGAACGACAAAATATTCTCCCCGGAACGGCGCGATGGTGTACTCCTGCCCAACTCCCATCATGTGCGCCAGCCGATCAGCGTGAAGGCCGGCGCAATTGATGACGACCTTGGCGCGATAACATTCCTGCCTGGTCGTGATCGTCGCGGCATCTGATGCCTCTTCTATTCGCGTGACTTCCTGTCCGAGGGCGAGTGTCGCGCCCTGCTTGACCGCATCATCGGCCAGGGCACGAGTAAGTCCCAGAGAATCCACAATGGCTCCCGCAGGAGAACATAGCGCAGCAACTCCCCTGACATTCGGCTCTCGCTCGCGCAGGCGGTCGATGGGCAGGATCTCGATCCCAGGGACTCCGTTCGTTTCTCCCCGGTGTTTCAATTCCTGAAGCACCGGTACCTGACTCGCATCCGCCGCTACCACATAGGTGCCGACCTGTTCGCAAGCGATCCCCCGTTCCTTGCAGTACTCGCGGATCAAGCGACTACCCTCGACGCACAGCCGCGCCTTCAACGTGCCAGGCTTGGGATTAAGTCCGGAATGGACGACTCCACTATTGCGGCCGCTCGTGTGAAACCCGACCGATTTTTCCTTGTCGATGAGCAGCACCTTCCCGAAACGTCCCGCCAGCTCCCGCGCCAGGGCGCACCCGATGATACCCGCGCCGACCACAATCACATCGTAAAATTTCTGGTTCATGGTGAATCAGGCCGGCACGACGTCCGACGCATCAATCTCGACTGCAGCTGCCTGCTGGATCAGATGGACAGCAATGATCAATCGATGCCGTTTGTCCTTGCGCAGCAAAATGCCCTGCACGCCCTGCAACGGCCCGCGAACGACTTCGACCTGCATGCCTTCGTGCAGATAGGGATGCGAATCGTAGCGCAGGGTGCTGGCCATGAGGGTTTTCAGAGCCGTGATCTCCTCGTCAGGAATCGGCTCGGGACGATCGCCTCCCCCGACGATTTCCACCACGCCGGAGATTTTCTGCGCTGCGAGGCGGTCCGGCCATGCGAACCGCGCGAAGCAGTAGCCCGAGAACAATGGTACTTCGACTTCCTTTTTTCGATCTTTCCATTGGCTCAGGCGTTTGACGATGGGCAGCAACTCCTCGATGCCCTGACTATGCAGCCTGTCACGGACAAGTTTTTCGTGTCGCGCGCGAGTCCGTAATGCATACCAGCGCTCTGCGCCGTTTGTCTGGTTTGTCTCGTTCATCTGGTTTGTTTGGTTCGAACAAGACAAACTAGAAAAACATCCCAACTAGATAAACCAGAGCAGACATAGCTCCACCCTCTCACTTACAGTCCGCCCCTGCCCACTCCCCTGAATTCCCAGATCTGTGATCTGAGTCAGCGGAGCGCTATGAACAACTCACTTACTTCTCGGGACCAAGGGTGACGATTTTTTCCTTCGGCACACCGGCGCGAAGCAATCGCGCCTGAATCTTCTTTATCTCGGCCAGATCCGCGATCAGCAATGCGTCGTAGGACCAGCCAGACAGGGTTTCAACCGGCCATAAGGGATACGAAAGAAACGTCTGGCCTTGTTCACCGTCTACAAACCCCACCAATGTCAGGTCCATTTCCCGCAAGGTCAGATAGGCAAGTTCGGCCAGTTCTCCCGTCCCGTACACGACGATCCGCTTGGCGCCTGCATGTGACAACTCCGTCAGCACATGCTTAAGCCGCTGGCGCATCTCCCGGTAGTACGAAAGCGAATACTGCATGTACGCGTAGGTAAGACGGGATTTTTCCGCCATCCCGCGGGGGGTCAACAGATACTTGATGCGATGGCTTGGAATGGTGGTGATTTTGATGTAGCCCTTGTGGGCCAGACGCTTCAGATAGAGGTTGGTCAGACCGAGCGCAACCCCCATCTTAATGGCAAGCGATCGCTGGGTGACGCCCGCATCCCGCTCGACTTCGTTAAGGAGCTGGAGATCTCGCTGACCTTGTAAGTCCATGTCAATTCGCGTCTTTTCGATAAAGTGTTCATGATTTGAACACGGAAGGCCTCGACGGTCAAGGAGAAAATTATTGTAGAAGCAACATTCGGAAGGAAGAGGAAAAGAGAAAAAAACGGAAGTACTTTCAAGCAGTTCTGCTGCTACCGAAGGAGCCGATGTGTCATGTACGTCTTCCGCATGTGTGCGTACCGGTCATGCCTGCCCGCGCCAGGATTGAAACATCAGCACGCCCCAGAGCGGATACTGCCAGTTGCGATGGCCCGAGAGATGCTCGGCCCATTTTTGCCGTATCGGACCAGGATTGAAAAACCCGTCGGCACGCAGGCGCCGCTCGTCCAGGAGCGTTTCGCTCCACTCCCGAAGCGGGCCACGCAGCCAGGAATCGATCGGGACACCGAAGCCCATTTTGGGCCGGTCGATCAATGCGCTGGGCACATACTTTTCCAGGACCCGGCGGAGCAACCACTTGCCTCGGCCGTTCCTGATGCTCATGGAAATGGGAAGCCGCCACGAAAACTCGACAATGCGGTGATCCAGAATGGGTAACCTGGCTTCAAGGCTCACCCCCATGCTCGCGCGATCCACTTTCACCAAAACATCGTCAGGCAAATACGTCATCGTGTCCCAGAACATCATCTGCTGCCGGAATTCCTTGAGATCGGCCCACCGGGTATCATCACTGAACATCCCCGGAGGCTCTGCCGCTCCCAGCACCACTTCGCCGGAATTCCTCCAAATGGACACCAGCCCGCCGTACAGCTCACGACGGCTGCCCGAGGGCAGAATGCCGGCAAGCTTCTGAAGTTTGTCTCCGGGATGCTGCACCTTGAAGCTTTGCGGCAACAGGAATCCCGCCGCCCCGAACAGTCTATCCCACGCCTGCGGCGAGAGACCGTACAGCCTGCGGCCTGCCAGCGCCCGCAGGGCCTCCGGCATCCACGCGATGTTCCGCCAGATTCGTTGCCCCCAAAAATATCGGTTGTATCCGCCGAAGATCTCGTCGCCCCCATCGCCCGACAGGCTGACCGTCACCTGCCGTCGGGCCAGTTGCGACACAAGAAATGTCGGAATCTGCGACGCGTCGGCAAACGGTTCGTCGTACAAAACCGGCAACTGCGTGATGACGGCCTGCGCCTGCACGGGAGTCACATACAATTCGGTGTGATCCGTGCCCAGATGGCCGGCCACATTGCGGGCATATCGGGCCTCGTCATAGGCCGCTTCATGAAAACCGATCGTGAAGGTTTTGATGGGCCGCGGGCTGTGGGCCTGCATCAGGGCGACGACGGCCGATGAATCGATGCCCCCGGATAGAAATGCGCCCAGCGGCACATCCGCCACCATCCGCAGCTTCACGGATTCGCTTAGTAAGTGGTCGAGTTGGGTGCAGGCCTCTTCGTCTGATCCGGCAAACGGATTGGCAACGCCGCGCTCCACCGCTTCGCGCAGCGACCAGTACGGCACCGGAACCGGTCTCGATGAAGTAACCGAGGATGAAACCGTGAGCAGCGTGCCGGCGGGAAGCTTATATATCCCCCGGTAAATGGCATGGGGTGCCGGCACATAGTTGTACCGGAGCAGCAGCGCCACAGCACCGCGATCAATCTCGGGTTTGAATTCTGACCAGGCGCGCAGCGCCTTCAGTTCGGACGCAAATAGAAAGGTGGCGCCGACCCACCCATAATAGAGCGGCTTCTCACCCAGACGATCGCGCCCCAGCGACAGGGTCCGCGTCTGGCGATCCCACAAGGCGAAGGCGAACATGCCGTTGAACCGCTGCACGGCTGCCTCGACCCCCCACCGGCTGACCGATGCCAACAGCACCTCGGTATCCGAATGCCCTCGAAACGTCGCCCCGCTCGCTTCGAGCTCCCTGCGCAATGCAGCGAAGTTGTAGATTTCACCATTATAGGACATGACGTAGCGACCGTCGGCGGACGCCATGGGCTGATGCCCGTTTGAGGACAAATCCAGGATGGACAGCCGGGCGTGTCCCAGCGCGATCCCGGCCTTGGGATCGGACCAGACTCCGTGATCGTCCGGCCCCCGGTAGCGTATGGCCTCGGCCATACGGGCGGCGATCGGAGAGAAATCTCCGCCGTCATGCCTGAGAATGCCAGCGATGCCGCACATGGTCCTTCAGCCATGTCCTCTCATGTTTCGAACGTGTGCGTTATGATCGGCCCGGCTTTTCCACCAGCATATGGCCGTACCGGAACTGTTCATACCGCCGGACCCAGGACATCCTGATCCCGTCCCATCGCCGGTTGAACCAATTGCCGCGTACGGTCCGTTTCCATTTTGACTGAAAATGGGCCAGATTTTCTTTGGGGTAGGTTTTGGTTTCTTCCGCCTTAATGGCATCCTGCGTCACCATCCCGAAATGATGAATCAGCGCCGCGCCGGTCATGCCTACCGAAAAACCGGCCTGTTTCATCCTCCAGATAAAATCGATGTCCTCGCAACCCCCGTACGAAAATCCCTCGTCGAACAAGCCGATGCGCTCGAACACATCCCGGCGGATCAACATGCACGGAGCATACACGTCGCCATGCCGGGCCGCTCCCGCGCATCGAGCCACAAATTCCTTCGCATAACCGTCCAGGTCATAATCCAGCTTGCCTTCTCGCGCAGAGGGGCACACCATGCCGTGGCCGGTTTTTTCCATGAACGCCAGGAGCGCCCCCAGCCATCCCGGCGTCATCACAATGTCATTATTGAGGATCCCGATCACCTCTCCGCGGCTGGCCTGGATGCCCTGATTCCAGGCCTTGGCACAGCCGAGATTCCTCTCGTTGATGATCACCCGCCCTTTCACGGTCCGCAGGAATTCGCGAGTCCCGTCGGTCGATCCATTATCGACAATGACCAGTTCGTAGGGCTTGCCGGTCCATTGTTCGATCGAACTCAGGCAACGCTTGGTGTACTCAAGCTGGTTCCAGACTGCAATGACCAGACTGGTCAGCGCCGGCATGCTCATGTCAACGCACCCTGAACGCGCGAGCTACGCTCCCGAATGACGTCCGCATAACATGCGGTGAGCTTGGAGACCATCGCGTCCACGGTGAACAGCCGTTCGACCCGCTGCCGCCCGGCCTTTCCCAGCGCGGCCAAACGGCTCGCATCATCCAGCAGAACACCGACCGCTGATGCCAGCGCCTCCGGATCACCGGGCGCGACCAGCAGGCCGGTTTCTTCATGGACCACGATATCGGGAACCCCGCCGGTCGTTGTCGCCACAACCGGCCTGGCCATCGCCATCGCCTCCAACAACGCGATCCCAAATCCTTCCATGATCGCAGGATGGACATACACGTCCATCGCGGCCAGGGCCGGATAGACGGGATCCTGAAAGCCGGTAAAATGCACATGTCCTCCCAAGCCAAGAGACTGAACGAGTGATCGCAACATCTGTTCGTATCCGGAATCACCGGTCCCCACGATGAGATAATGAATCCCGGGCCGGCGCCGTCGAAGCACAGAAAGCGCTCGGAGCATGACGTCATAGCCCTTTCGGGGAAACAGATTCGCGACGGTTCCCAGCAACGGTGCAGCGGGCGGAATTCCATGCCGATGGCGAAACTCTGCGCCACTGGGAGAAGCCGGCACCCGGGCCAGGTCGATACCGCTGTGGAGGACATGAATTCGTTCCGGCTTCACCCCTCCGGCTTTCAGTGACACCTCGACATCGCGCGACACCGCGAACACGACGTCGGCGGAAGGCAGTTCGTACCGGCGGACTTTGCGGGGCTGAATTTCCTGCCGAACATGGCAGAGAATCGAAGTGGGCAGGCCCTTCACTGCGCGCAATGTCTGCGGCAGCCACCAGATATCATTGACGTGCACCAGTGATGGGCCTGTTTGTTCGATGACACGCCGCAGATGGCGAACGGCCTCCCCGCGCCTGGGCCACTCCAGGAGTTTCCGCCACGCCGGGAACGGAACGTGTTGCTTGTGTATTCCAAGCGCTGCAACCCTCTTCGACAGTGGACCCTCTGCCGGGCACACGACAAGAGGCTGGATGCTCAGACGGGGGAGATGCTCAAGATAAACCAACAGCTCTCGTTCCGCTCCTCCAATTTCACCGATGCCATGGACAAACGCCACCATCTCCTGTCGTCGGTCCATTATGCCATCCCTGCCATCATGCTCCCATGCCGACGACCGTTGATTGCGGCGGCTACGCCAGCAACTAACGCGACCGGCTATACCTCGGCAACTTTCCTCGCCTTCACAAGAAGAATCTCGCCATAGAGGATCGCCGGTGACAGCATGAGGGTGCGCAGCTCAATCTCTGCCGGATTGTTTCTGGTCCGCCGCCGCCATCGGTTTCTGATGAAGAACTTCAGAATCTTGGTGAGCAGACGGTTCCGATGGACATAGCGGTTCGTATCGATAGCCTCAATGTGAAAACCGTTTCGCGCGAGAATATGCCGCAATTCCAGAAACCCGACGGGATTGATGTGGTCGATCGGCAGTTCTTCATCGAAATCAGGGCTGTGGGTCACACCAAAATAAAAGTAGTTGGGATACCCGTTGAGGAGATAGCTCATCCTCGATTTGATCGACAATACGTTCGGCGTCGTCACGAGAAACACACCGCCGCGCTTGAGCACCCGGTTGGCCTCGCGAACCATCAACCAGGGGTTTTCAAGGTGCTCGATGGCCTCGATGCATGCGACCGCATCAAAACGCGCATCGCCATAGGGCCAGGCATGATTCAGATCCACCCGCTCGCACTGCAGCCCTTCCGCCTCAAACCGGGCGCACTCGATGTCTCCGCACGTGACCTCATACCCCAACCGTTTCGCTTCCAGCGCAAACGCGCCCTTGCCGGCCGGTGCATCGAGCAGCAGGCCCCGCGGTTCCCCATCGAGCATCACGCGTATTTTTTCATGAACAAATGGAGCCGCGTCTGGAGAGGGACCGCCATGGAGCAATTGTTCAGACATGGAAAAACTCTCGGAGTCGCTCATCACAGAAAATGGACCATGAGTTTGCCATGGACATGCGCCTCACCCAGACCCCGTACACTCCGTACCTGGCAAGGAACCCACGAACATCGGCTGACATCGCAACGGCAAGGCATCCTTGATCCTCTGCTCCAGCCAATCCCACCACGCCACCCGCAACAGCACGTCAACGGCCGGCGCATGCCATCAAGCCTTCGCCTGCCACCGGTCCCACAGTTCGTGAAGCAGCCCCTTGTAAGGCAGCTCCGTGATGAGGGGACCGTAGTGTGAGATGAGCCCCTTTAACCTTTCGGCCGCCTGCCGCTGCTTGCCCAGGCTGGCATCCACGATCTTCATGAACGTCGCTTCGATCTCCTCCCTGGACGTCTTCCACCCATCCAACCCGTAATCATGGAGCGTTGGCAGCGAGCGAGTTTCATTGACATTGTAAGGGTGATCGCGGCAGTTGATCTCACGGTACAGTTCATTGCCCCAGCGCGTGGGATCAGTCCCGACGCGTTGCCAGTTTCGCGTAATACAGTGGAAGTCCCGGCGTTCCAACTCCTCGCGCAGAATCACGCCCCCGATCTCCTTCCCCAGGAAATTCATGTCGCAGAGCGCCTGGATGTCGGGGGATACATCGCGGAATATCCTGCGACGGGCGATGAGAGCCTTGGGGTCCTTGGACAAGGCGAAGCACTCCTTGCCCTTGTCCATATGTTTCCGGATTTCTTCCCAGCCCCGAGGAGAGATCAGGCAGTCCTCCGGCAAGAACAGCCAATAGTCCGCCTCACAATTGGCGTCGCACACGAACCAGTTGTAGGCGAGGTTCTTGGGAAACGGATGCCGGATGGAGCTGAGACCCGCAGTCGGAAACTCACACCCATTCTGGATGGTAGTCAGGCGAACCCAGTCCTGGGGATAGTCTTGTGCCTGGGCCTTGAGGTATTCGATATGGAGCGCCTCGTCCCTTGGCTTATCGTTGGGGTACAGCGGACTGGCACAAATAAAACCATGCAATCTCATGTCAATTCCTCCGTCATCACTGCTGCGTGGCCCCCCTGTGCTGACAGCGTGTCTGCACGTCGAGCTACAGATGCTGCCGACAGATCTCCAGGAACTGGCCGGCCCGCCGTTCACAGGTATGAAACTTCAGTAAATGGTCGTATCCCGCCCGTGCAATGGCGTCCCGCTCTTCATGGTGGGACACATAATAACGGATCAACGCCTGCAAATCACTCAAACCCGGGCGACAAAACACGGCGTGTTTCCGATGCTCAAAATTATTCGGAATCAGTATGTCCGGCGCTTCAGACAGCAAGAATGTTCTACTGGCCGCGATTTCCCAATAGCGCAAAGTGTCGAATCCGCCGCCTCGTATCGAAACCGCCACCTTTGAGCGCGCCATGGTGTGATAATACTCATTGGGCGAGAGCTTTCGCCGCTGGATGTCTTCTGACACGGTGGCAGGGCGCATGATCTTTGTGAACAACCGCTTCAGAGGCGTTGCCTCAAGTTTGTATGCCTTATCCGTCGCCGAAGCATAAATCCCTCCAGCTACCGTGAGTCCTTCATGAGCCAGAGGCTTGAGAAGAGCCATGGCCTGTGCACGCTTCCGATGGGAGGCATTGCCATAGAACGAGACATCGATATCCCTGACGGAAACGGGATAACGCGGGATGGCATCGGGCACCACGCTCATGGTGAGCGGATGGGTTTTTTCGAACAAGCTCCGGTCGAAGCAAAACGCTCGGGCATAGTCTGTGAAACGCCCAATCTTAGAAGCTGACATCCATCTGTATTCCCGCTTGAAATACACCGCCAGGGGAAACCGCCGGGCAACATCATGACGGATGCACGAATCATCCGCGCCATCAATATAGACGAGAGGAGGAAGCGGCGAGGCTTGCGCAAGCCGCTCGACATTGGCCAGGCACTCCGCCCGATGCGACGCGATACAGACCAGATCAAACGCCCGATCCCTGAGGAGGTCGAAAATCTTCGTTTCCGAGTATCCAAGATCAGGGACCTGTGGAAGGAACCACCGTTTGGCTTCGGGCCTGTGGAAGATACTCTTGGACGGGAAATCCACGACGTGTTCCTGCCCCAACAGCCGGACGAGACCGATGTACAACGGATCAGAGACAAGGTCCTGCGGTTGATCGACGACAAAGAGAATCTTCATGCTTCTGCCGGCTTCTCAGCCACGACTTTCAACTCTCCGCCATGCCCCAGATGCCCCAACAGAAAACACCCGACACCTGCCACCTGACGGAGGATACCACCGTGCCTTTTCCGGCGCGCGAAGACGTTCCGATAGATACAATCGGCACTTCCCAGAAACGAGGATTTGCTCGTGCTGGTCTTCACCTTGACCACTTCGAATCCCGCCTTGTCAAGAAGCCTCGCGACCGAATGCTTATTGAAATGAAACAAATGTCGGGGCGGATCCCAGGCGATCCACCATTGGCCAAATAGAGCGGCCTCCGTGCTTCCCGAATTCGGGAGAAAAAGAAGCAATCTTCCTCCCGGCTTCAAGACCCGATGCGCCTCGCGTAGCGTCTCGACCGGATCAAACACATGCTCCAACGAATGACTGAACAGCACGACGTCAAAGAAGTTGCTCTCAAAGCCAGCCGTCAGAAGGTCGCTCTGCCTGACGTTCAACCCAACGCTTTGCGCCCGGCTAACGGCCACCGAACTAAAATCCACTCCGTGTACATCCCAGCCGTGCTCGCGAAGCTCTTGCAGCAGACGCCCTGGCCCACATCCCACATCCAGTAAACGTCCCTGCCCAGTGAAGGGCAGAATGTCGCGCCCAACGAGCCGCAAATGCCAATATTCCGGATACAGCAGGAGGCGCCTGACCAGCCGAGCCAGCCAGCTTCGTTTCTCACCGGGATACCCGTAGAACTCCTCCCGAATTCCCTTCTTCATAAAGCGCGATACTCGTTTGAAAAAGCGGTCTACCTGTTTTCGTTGGGAAAGCTCGGACGGCGGATAATATTCCTCAGGGTAATAGGCCTTGATCTCCTCACGGGTCGGTCGCGGGCTGAGATACGTGAACCCGCACCGGCAGGTAACGAGCGTAAATGTCTGCTGCCCGTTGGCATCGCAGTCTCCGGTACATGGTACAACTCGAGTTATACCTCCAGTAGAACCGCAGATAATGCAGGCAACCACTTCCATCGTGTGTCTCCTCAGCCAATCAGCTGCAAGCAGGTGAGGGTATTTCCCCCACAGACGGCCGGCGAAAGCAGCCGATGAACCCTGGCGAGAACTTCGTCGATGGGAACGGCGTCATACAATTTTATTCTCTCCGCATATAGGCGGAATGGGCATAGGGATAGCTGTCGAGGCCTCCACAGCACTTCTATGTGCCCAAATGCTCCACTCTCATGGGCTTGACGATCCAATTCTTACGTGCTGCACGACAACTGGTCACAACTTAGCAGAAGACTTCTCTCTACGCTTTTCCAGTTAACTTGCACCAATACATCAGGTCAGCCGAGTAATTACTCAATGGGAAGATAACTCTAACAATCTTCATTAGGTGACTTTTCTCAACAGTAGCACACCATTCCAAAAAGTCGGGTGACCATTGCGCGAGGTAGTGGCATCAAACAGAATTTCGTACTTAAACGAACTCCTCGAAATAAAGTCAAGCGTGGCCCTCTTCGGTTCATCTAAGTTCGTGTCATCCACCAGTATTATACATTGGCGCGAGAAGAACGGCTCTGCAACCTGCAATCCCTTTAATTGATTTTGATAGGAATGCTCCCCGTCATAGATATAAAATCCAATCGGGCCTCGGTGCACCCTGCGAAAATATTCCTCGTAGTCCATATCATAAAACTGATGGTTTACGCTTTTCAGACGAGAAAACCTTCCAAGAAAGGCATCGCGAGGGCCACTGAATTGAGAGAAGTTGTCAACGCCAACGCATACTTTGTCCGGATGCCCTGCCATCCCAGCCAATAATGTGAACCCATTCCACACTCCCATATTCACAAATGCAGTCCCTGGATCCATATCTGCCACGCCCCTATTGATCATTGCGGCGATGGCATATGTTGACATTCTCGGAATTCTGCAAAGCTGAGCCAGCCGCCTCCTCATCTCCCGCTGATTCCCGGGAAGGACTGTATTAAAAAATTCCAGCGTGCCTCCAAATAATTTGAGCAGTTTCTCGCATTCCTTATAGATCTTGCCCGTCTTCGTCTGAGGTTGCACAAAACGGAAAGAGATACCTCTGAGATATTCAGGATATATCATGCCGCTCCTTGCTGCATGCTTTATGCCTGTCGCCTTCTTCCACCCTGACTACTTCCAAATCCAGAGATCGGAGATCCCCTCGCAGTGCTTCCGAAACGCCACGAAATTCGCCTCGACATCTCCCTTTTTAACAAGAACATTTTCTCGACACGTGAAGAAGTCTGTCCAATGCAGGCCCAGCGTCGCATACTTGGGATTGGGGCGTCGGAACCAACGATTGACAACCGACAAGAGGCCATAGATCCCGTCGAGCACTTCGAACGCATGGTGTTCGTGCCGGCCGCTGAGCCATGACGGCCCGACCGTCACATGGAAACGGCTGTACGCATGGAGCTGAGCATGCTTGAACGTAAACTGAATCCCCCCTTCAACCGCTTCACACAGCCAGTGGTGATGAGAATATCCGCAATACCGGGTGCGTTCGACACCGGGCATGCTCTCGAGGATACGTGTCGGCACATCCAGATACCCCGATTTTCCAACCCGCATCATTTCCCGACACACCCAGACTGGATCCCGCAGATCCTCCAGCGTTCCCTTGCACAGCACGAAGTCGAACTGCTTGTCCTTGAACGGCCAGGGGTCACGTGAACAGATGTCCCACTTGACCCATGTCGCCTGAGAGAAATGCGGCTTTGGCCAGACATCGAGGAACCATGGCGTCAGGCCTGTCCGCTGATCCCACGAGAGAAAATCGAGCACATAATCGGCCCGGCTCAAGGGCTTGATGCCCCCGCCGACGTCGAGGACCACGTGCCCGGGCTGAATCAGTTTGGGAAGTTCGTCAAACGTACGATGCGAACGGACATGACAATCTCCTTCTCTCTTCTAACCTGGAACTACGAACTCCCAACCAATAATTTGGCTGCCGCGGCGAAAACTTCATCGAGGGTGGTTTGCCTCATGCAACTCTCCTCGCCTCGCGTGCAGGTTGGATGAAAACACCGCCGGCAATCAAGACCTCTGTATAGCACTTCCGCGCGCGCGCCACGAGGGCCCCACTCGGCCGGATTGGACGGTCCAAATAGCGCCACCAGCGGAACCCCAAGCGCCGCCGCCATGTGCATGGGACCGTTGTCGTTCCCGACAAACAGCGTGCATCGCTTCAGCACGGCGGCATATTGAAGCAGTGTCAGCCGACCGGCAAGCGAGACGATGGCTGCGCGCGCATTGGTCCGAATCGCCTCGGCCAGATCGCGCTCCCTGGCATCACCGCCGATCAGGATCCGACAGCCGTATGTTTCAGCCAGGCGGCTGGCCAGTTCGGCGAATCGTTCCGCTGGCCAGGCCTTGAACCAATAGCGCGCGCCAGGTTGAAGCATCACCAGCGGCCGCACACCAGTTGATAATTTCTCTCCAGAGAATTCATCCAGCAACCGGGCGGCGACTTCGTCATCCTGTGGCGACGTCTGCAAGACCAGCGGTCCCGCTTTCGGCTGAATGCCCAGCGGCCGCACGGTTTCCAGGTCGCGTTCCACGCGATGGACTGTTGCCGGGCCGGGCCGCACCACCACCGTATGCAACAGCCCCCGCCAGCGGCGTTCTTCGTTGAGGCCGATCCGGACCGGCGCGGCACTACAACGGGCAAGCACGGCGGAGCGGTCCCCGTCCGTCAGGTCGATCACGCAGTCGAAACCGCGCCGCCGGACAGCCCGCAGAAACCTGACCTGCCCCGCGAGCCCTTCCCGTTCGACGACCAGCACCTCGTTGAGGTCCGGATTCCATTTCAGCACATCCTCGGTCCCTCGATTCACCGCCATGGCCAGATGCGCATCCGGAAACCGCTCGCGCAACGCGTGCAACACCGGGGTCGCCAGCAGCACATCGCCGATGTAACGAAGTTTAATGACGAGAATGTTTTGCATAGAAAAAGAGCTGATGGCTTATAGCGTATAGCTGATAGCAAGAACTAACCTTGTCCGCGCTCTGGCCATAAGCCATATGCCATCAGCCATTCGCTCCCCTCCCACATGCTTCCCTATACACTGCCAGCGTCTGCCGCGCCGCGCGCTCCCAGGTGAACTGTTTGGCCCGTTCGAACCCCTTTGCGCGAAGCGACTCCCGCAACGACGCATCGCGCAGAATCCTGACCATGGCCCCGGCGAGTTCGTCGTCGTCATCGGGATTCACCAGCAACGCCGCATCCCCGGCCACCTCGGGCAGCGCGGTGCGATCCGACGTCACCACCGGCACGCCGCAGGCCATGGCTTCAATGACCGGCATGCCGAATCCTTCGTACAGAGACGGGAACACAAACAGGTCCGCATGCGAATACAACCGCGTGATGTCTTCGATCGGCAGCCGCCCCGGACAGACGACGCGCCCTTCCATGCCGCACTGCGCAATGGTGTGGGCCATGTCGCCGAACCGGTGTACGGGATCGCCGATCAGCACCAGCGAGACTCTATTGAGCTCGTCAGCCCGTTTCGCAAATGCGCGCACCACGGCCTGGTGGTTCTTGCGCGGATCGGCACCGCCGACAAACAGGATGAACGGCGCATCGGAGAGCCCGATGCGCCGGCGCAGATCGGCAAACTCAGCCGGGTCGCGACTGGGACGGAAGTCATCGGACACTCCGCAGGGAATCACTGCGATCTGTTCCAAGGGCAGCCCGTAGAGCGACATGATCTCACCGGCGGAAAACTTGGAAATGGTCATGACCTTCCGCGCCCGCCACGCCGTTCGCCTGGTGCGCAGGAAAGACGCCCGCTGGCCGAACAGTTTTGGCGAATACTGAGGTGAACGGTCCATCCAGAGATCGTAGATCGTCACCACGCCGCCGAACCGCCCTGTCGTTTTCATTTTGAAATTGGTGCCGTGATACAAATCGAGTTCGTCCCATCTTCCTCGCCACGGCATCTGCCACCGCCCCGCCTCCACCCACCTGATGTTCCCGCCGCCGGTCCAGCCCCTGGGCATTCCGCTCTGAAGCGATCCGGTACCAACATATCCCACCAGCTCAAGATCCTCGTTCAATCCGGCCATGGCCCGGAGCAGATGATAGGTATGCCAGCCGATCCCCCCGCGATCACCGACGATCGGCGCTGCATCAATCCCAACCCGCACGTTCAGCCTCTCGCCCGAAGCATATCCCATGCTTTCGCATACTTGACGAACGTGTGCATGCCCGCAAAGAGAGCCACGATCACGCCGTGCACGCCGTCCTGATAGCCGCTGCGAAGCACGTAGGTCTTCAGGATCGTGCCGATGTGATGGGCCGCGATGTCGATCGCGGTCACGCGTGAACGGGTCTTCAGTTTCTCCTGCGCCCCAAGCGTGGTATACCGCCGCATCTTTCTCACATGCTCTCGGACCGTCGGCATGCTGTAGTGCTCCATGGGCTGCCGCAACCGCTCGATGCGTCCCCGCAACCGCAAATTCTCGTGGAGCTGTGTATCGTCGTAACGGCCGGCCATTTTCCGAATGAGCCGTATTTGGTAGTCGGGATAGATGCCGCCGCCCCTGATCCAGCGCCCGTAGAAATAGTTCCTCCGTGGAATTTCAAAGCCGGCGATATCGCCCGGAGGACCGGCCTTGATCACCGCCTGGATCTCCTCCCGCAGCGCCGGCGTGATCCGTTCATCGGCATCCACGATCAGGATCCATTCAGTCCGGGCCTGCTCCATCCCGAAGTTTTTCTGCGGCCCATAGCCGGGCCAGGGCCTGATGTGGACCTGCGCGGCATGCTGTTTCGCAATCTCAACCGTCCGATCATGGCTTTCAGCGTCCACGACGATGCGCTCGTCGGCCCACTGCACGGCCTCCAGGCAGGCCGCGATGTTTCGTTCCTCGTCCTTGGTGATGATGATTGCCGCGACAGACATGCTCTTACCCGCGAAAGCCTCGCTTGGCCACGGCGCGGTAGAAGGCCGGCTCCAGCCACCGGTTACGGCCAGGCCGCAGCTTCGGAAACCGGTTCACCCGCTCGCGCATCACGGCCGGGTGCGTCCCGGTGAAGTTCTTCAGGATGTCATACTCTTCAAAGATCGAGTCTTCGCTCATAATCAGCCGGGCCTCATCGGGCGACGGACGGTCGGCATACACCGTGACCTGTTCACGCTTTTTAGCCAGCATCGTTTTGGGTTCCTTGACCCAGCCATAATGAAACATCCTCGCGCCGGAGTCCGCCAGCCACTCCTTGGGTCCGCTTTGCAGATACTGGCGCGTGGCTTTCAGGTGGAACCCCACGGCGTCTCCGCACGATTCAATCTCACCGTTGTTCCGAATGACACGCACGGCCCTGTGGTAAAACCAGGGATTGAGGGACCAGTAATCCCCCATAAAATGGAGATACCGGAACAGCAATCCCCTGACCGACCGGTTATCAAGATTGGCTTTCATGGCACGGGCAAGAGCGGGCAGGTCCTGTTCGTGGATGACTTCGTCGCCCTGCACATACACCGCCCAATCGCCGGTGCACTGTGCCAGCGCGATATTGGTCTGCTGAGAGTAAATCAGGCCGTCCTTCTTCAGACTCTCGTCCCAGACCGATTCGACAATGCGGATCTTTGGATCGCCGATCGAGCGGATGAGTTCGAGCGTGCCATCCTCGCAGCGGCCGACATTCACAATGAACTCGTCGACGATCGGAAGAATCGAACGGATGGACTCCACCACCGGGTAGTCGTACTTCACGACATTTCGACAAAAGGTAAAGCCGCTGACCTTCATGTCCGCCCTCTACTCAACTCCCAGAATTTCGCGTATTTGATGAACGTGTAATAGGCATAGAGTCCGGAGAGGATCAGCCCCGGCATGCCCTCCAGAAACCCGGCGCGCCCCAGGTACATCTTGGCAAACGTGAAGCAGGGATGGGTGACCAGTTGGTGCGCGTGGAAGCGCCGCCCCTGCCGCACCATGCGGTCGGCCATGAGATCAGAGTAGCGATCCATCTTGGCCAGATAATGGTCCAGGTCTCGGAACGGATACTGCAGGACATGCTCGCTCAAATAGCCGGTCTTCCCCTCGACCTCGGCGCCCTCATGCACCACTTCATCGCGATACCGCATCCGGCTTTTTCGAAACAGCTGGGGTTGGCGGTAATCGGGATACCACCCGCAACGGCGGATCCACCGGCCGAGAAAATAGTTGCGGCGCGGCACGAAATAGGCATCGGCCGCCGGCCCTTCCGCCAGCACACGCCGGATTTCGTCGCGGATTTCAGGCGTGGCGCGCTCGTCCGTGTCGAGGCTGAACACCCAGTCGTGCGTCGCGTGCGCCACCGCGTCATTGCGCAGTTTGCCGAATCCCTGGAAGTCATGCTGATACACCTTATCGGTGAACTCGCGGCTGATTTTCTCTGTCGCGTCGGTGCTGTGGGAATCCACGACGATCAACTCGTCGGCCCAGGTCACGGACTCCAGACAGGCCCGCATGTTGGGCTCGTCGTTGTACGCGATGACATAGACGGAAACCTTAGACATGCTGGACCTGCATCGGCTGTGCGTCTTGCACGACCTGACGCACACGGGCTGCCACCTGCTCCGCCGTGATCCGATCGAGGCAATCCCAGTACGGGCAGGCCTCATAGATGCACTTCTCGCAAGTCGGGACATCCGGTCTCAACACAACACCCACGCCGAGCGGTTTCCACCGGATCGGAAGATTGTTCCTCCGGGGATCGAACAGGCTGACGGTCGGAGTTCCCAGTGCTGCAGCCATATGAGCGGGCCCGGTCGCGCCGGAGACCACACAGTGGCTGGCGGCAATGACCGCCATGAGTTCCCGCAGCGACACGGCCCCCATCAGATCCAGCACGCCGCGCCCGACCGCTTCCGCACGCAGCCCGTCGTCGAGGAATCGTCCGCCTTCCGTTTCACTCCCTGTCAGCACGATTCCGAACCCATCCCGGACGAGTTGCCGGACAAGTTCTCCATAGTGAGTCGCCTGCCACGTTCGTGCGGCAAACCCGCCCGGATGCACGACGACACACGGACTCGGTACACCGCCCAGCCGGACTTGCGCCCACTGCCGCTCCAGATCCGTCAGCACAAGCGACGGCCGTACCGGAGGACCGGGATCAAACCCCAGCCCTCGCAGCAAGCCCACGTTGTACTCGCTCTCGTGCTTGGAGAAATCGTGCCGGTGCTCGTACATCCGCCGATTGGCGAAGACGCTGTACCAGCGATAACCGGTCGCGACCCGCTGCGGGATGCGCGCGACCCAGGCCGCCATCATCAGGCGGCGAAACGGTTTGAGAAAGATCGCCGCGTCGAATCCTCTCCGGAAGAGCGTGACAAGTTGCGTGAACGACTCTCCGCCTGTCACAGTCAGCACATCATCCACATCCGGATGGTGCTCCAGCATCGGCGCCGCGTAGGCGCTGGAGAGAAAGGCGACGCGCACGCCCGGCACGAGGCGCCGCAAGGCCGAGGCCACCGGCAGGCACAGGATCTCGTCGCCGATCCCGTCGGGTCTGACCAGCAGAATGTTCATCGGTGCGCCAATCCGGCGGCGAGTTGCGCCCGGATCGCCTCGATCACCTGCGCCGGCGCGATGCCCGTGAGGCACTCGCGTTCGATCGGATTCCGGCAACGCCGGCTGAAACAGGGACTGCACGGAAGCGGATGCGTCAGCACGCGATGGTTGTTTCCGTAGGGGCCGGTTCGGATTGTGCTGGTCGGTCCGAACAGCGCCACAACCGGCGTGCCCATCGCCGCCGCCACGTGCATGGGGCCCGAATCGTTGGTCAGCAGCACCGCCGCCGATTGCAGCAGGGCCGGAAGCAGGCCCAGTGCGGTCAGGCCCGTCACATCTATAACGGAGGACGTCTTCACCAAGGCCTTCACAGTCTGCGCATCCGCGCGATCGTCCGGTCCGCCGATCAGCACGACCGGTCCCGCTCCCTCCTGGTGCAGCCGGTCGGCCACCGCGGCAAATGATTCCACCGGCCAGCGCTTGGTCGGCCAGCGGGCAGAGACATTCATGGCAATCCATGGCAAGCCGGCCCGCACGCCAGCCCGGCTCAGCACAGCTGACACCTGCTCCCGGTCGGCCGGCGGAATCCTGAAACGAAACTGCGGCGTCGCCGGCCTGGCTGCCCCCAGCGCATCGGCCACCAGCAGGTACCGATCCACCGCATGCATCTCCGGCGTCGGGACAGCCACCCGCTGCGTGTAGAACAGGGTACTCCCTTCCCGCCCATTGGCAAATCCGACTCTCACGGAGCACCCGGCCAGCCGCGCCATGCACGCGCTGCGAAGCAGTCCCTGGAGATCCACCGCCAGATCGAACCGCTCTGCGCGGAGACGCGGCACCTCAGACAGCCACCCGGCGATGCCTGGGTTCACCGCCCACACGCGATCGAGCCCCTCCACCCGCTCCAGCAACTCGACCCACGGCCGCTTCACCAGCCAGGTAATATGGGCCTGCGGACAGTGCTGCCGCAGCGCTGCCAACGTCGGCAGCGCATGGACAATATCGCCCAGCGAACTGGGCTTGATGAACAGAATGCGCCTGTACTGGCTCACGGCTGCTCTCTTATCCGCCAAACTTCAACGATGTCTGTCCTGGCAAGCGATCCGCCGATTGCCCGGCATCGCCGAACAGCCACGTCACAGCCTGGCCAAGATTGGTCGCCACATTATCCGGAGCGGCGCCCTCCTGGCGCAACTCTTCGAGGGCCTGGGCGCTGGTCGGACCGGTCGTCACCAACAGGCCCTTCGCGCCGATCCGACGCGCCAGATCGATGTCGCGCCGTTGATCCCCCACCACATAGGCACGGGTCAGATCGAGCCCCAGGTCGGCGACGGCCCGTTCGACCATGACGGTGCCCGGCTTCCGGCAGGCGCAGCCGTCATCCGGATGGTGCGGACAATAATAGAGGCCGTCGAACGGAGCGCCGCCGGCGTCGAAGACCGCGCGCAGCTTGGCGTGGATGACCCCCAGCGTCTCGATCGAAAACAGCCCGCGGCCGATTCCGGATTGATTCGTGATCATCACCACCCTGGCGCCGGCCTGTTTCAACCTCGCCACCGCTTCCACGGCGCCCGGGAAAATCTGCAACTCGTCCGGCGTTTTAATGTACCCGGTGTCGCGGTTCGTCGTGCCGTCCCGATCGAGAAACACGGTGACGCCATGCAAAGGCAAGTGCTGAGTGCCGGGCGCTGAGTGCGCATCGGACGCGGGTGCCTGCTTCGAGGCGATCTGCACGATCGCCGCCTGATAGACTTCGTCCACTGTGACGCGCGTCATGCACCGATGATCGATCGGGCATTCGCGCAACAGGCAGGGAGAACAGTCCACCGGCTGCCGGACGAGCGCATGCCCCGTTCCAAAGGGAGCGGTGGTGCGCCAGTCGGTCGGCCCGAACACCGCGACCACGGGCACCCCGAACGCTGCGGCGATGTGCATCGGGCCCGTATCGTTGGTGATAAAGACCGCGCAGCGCTTCACCGCCGCCATGAGTTCGCGCACGGAGGTCCGTCCCGACAACACCACCGTTTTGGCCTTGATCTGTCCGGCAATGGCCTGCGCGAGCGGTTCCTCGCCTCGCGCGCCGACGATGAGCACCTTGGCGTTCAATTGCCCGGCCAGCCGGTCGGCCGTTTCCGCAAACCGTTCCGGCAGCCACCGTTTGGCTCCGCCGTAGGTCGAACCGGGATTCACTCCAATCAGCAACTCGGCGCCGCTGATTCCGGATTCCGTCAGCCGCCTGGCCATCGCCGTTTCTTCCTCACGGAACAGCACGAGGCGTGGCGACGCGGCGCGTTCTTCGCAACCCAGAGGACGGAGCATCCCGAGATAATACTCGACCTGATGAGAGCTGGCGCCTCGTCCCGGACGCGGGACGGGATCGGACAGCAACAGCCGCCGTCCGTCCGTGGCATAGCCATACCGGCTCGGGACCCCGGCGAGAAATGCCAGCAGCGCGGCTTCGAACGCATTCTGAAACAGGATCGCCAGATCGAAGCGCCCCCGCCGCAAGGCATTGGCAAGCCGCCACTTGCCGGTCAGTCCTGCATGCTGCCCGTGATCGTCATAGACCAGGATATGAGCGACGTCCGGGTGCCCCTTGAACAATTCCGCAACCACCGGCTTGACCAGCAGCGTCAGTTCCGCGTTCGGGAACAGCCGGCGCAGGGCTGCAATGGCCGGCTCGCACATCACGGCATCGCCAATCCAATTGGGGCCCCGCACCAGAATCCTCCTGGCGGAGGAATGCAGAACGCTGAGCGCTGAACGCTGAACGAAGAGCTTCTCATCCATGACAGGCACCCGTCGCGACATTCATCGTTCTTACTTCATCGTTCATCGTTGCACCGAGCAACTGCTCCCATTGCTCCTGCCCGCTTAGAATGTCGAACCCCAGACGCACGGCCCACACCTGCTCGTCGGATTTCAACAGCGGGGCAATCTTACCCGCATCTTTTTCCGTCGTCACGATCAGGTCGGCTCCGCTCTGCCGGGCCCGTTCGCGCACAGACTCCAGGTCGATGGCTCGATAGTCGTGATGATCGGCAAAGATCATCTCGCCGCCGATTGTGAAGCCCAGCCGCTGCAGCAGCGCCCGAAACGAAGCCGGGCTGCCGATACCGCTGAACGCCACGACCGTTCGCCCAGCCAGCGTCCCGGCCTGCCGGACCTCCCCGGTCGCGACATTGACCAGCGTCTCCGCACAAAATCGGCTGAGAATCGGCGGCGCGGTCCTTCCCGTGGCTCGCTCGATCGTTTCGGCGACGTCCCGCCAATTACCGACGTCCGTTCGCGTCATGAGCAGGGCCGTGGCGCGGGAAGCCGCCGCCAAGGGCTCGCGCAATCGTCCGGCCGGCACGAGCATCTGCAGCCCCGTAGGATCGGACACGTCCACCAGCAACAGATCCGCATCCCGGTACAGTCCGAGATGCTGGAATCCGTCATCCAGCACGAAGCAGTCAGTCGGATGTCTCTCCAGCACCCACCGGCCGAGTCGGTACCGATCTGACCCGACCGCCACGATTGCGCGCGGGCAGCGCGTGGCAATCAGATAAGGCTCATCGCCTGCCTCGACAGGCCCAACAAGCACCGTGTGTCCATCTGACACCAGCAGCTCCGCGTCACCACTCTGCCGGCGATAGCCACGGCTCAGCACGCCGACACGCCGGCCGCGCGCGAGCAACTGTTCCACCAGCGTGATGACCACCGGCGTCTTGCCGGTGCCACCGACCGTCAGGTTGCCCACGCTCACAACACGGCACGGCAGCCGCCGACTGGGCAGCCAGCCCAGTCGATAGAGCGTAGCGCGCGCCCGAACCCACACACCGTAGGGCACCGCCAGGGCGGACAGCAGCCACTGGGGCAGAATACCATGTGGATGGAGCGCAGCAGGCCGCCCGGGCGGAGTACGATCCAGCATGCCGACGATCAGATCGAGACTGCGCTGCAGAGCTCCGCGATTGTCGAGCACCACGGATTTGGCCGCCTCGCCCATGCGCCGCAACGACGCGCGGTCACGCAGCTGTGCCGCCATGCCGGCAGTTAACTCCCGCTCGCCCAACGCCTGCATCCCGCCGCCGACACCCGTCAGCAAAGCCGCGACGTCCATGCAGTGGTCCGTGTGCGGGCCGAAGAACACCGGCTTGCCCCACAGGGCCGGCTCCAGCAAATTATGTCCGCCGACAGACACGAGTGTTCCCCCGACGAACGTCAGCACGGCATGCTGATAGACCTGCGCCAGTTCGCCCCTCGTATCGAGCACGATCACCCTCGGCCGTCCGGTTATTGCGGCGGCGGCTTGGCTGCTTTCCATTTCGCTGCGTCGCTGCACGGCCAGGCCTCTCGCCCTGGCGGATGCTTCGACCTGCCGGGCCCGCTCGATATGCCGGGGCGCCAGCAACAGCACCAGCGACGGAAATTCCTTCTGCAGCGCCTCGTAACAGGACAGGAGTTGGTCCTCTTCCACCGGGTGCGTGCTCCCCGCGACGATCAGCTCCTCGCCATCCCGCAACCCCAGCAGACCGCGCGACAGGCCGCCCGCGACACCGTTCGGATCCGGCAGCGGCTGATCGAATTTGATGTTGCCCGTTTTGTGCACACGTGACAGGCGCGCGCCGAGGGCGATGATCCGCTCCGCATCGCGATCGGATTGCATCAGGCACAGCGTCGCGGCATCCAGGAGCTGCCTCATGAACGGAGCGATCCGCCGGTATCCGCGGAACGAATCGGACGAGAGCCGGCCGTTGACCATCACGGCCGGAATGCCGCGACGGTGACACGCGCGGAGCAGATTGGGCCAGAGCTCGGTCTCCACAAACAGAAAGGCCCGGGGCGCCAGTCGTTCGACGAACCGTGACACCGCCCAGGGAAAATCCAGCGGGGCATAGCAGTGCTCGGCCACGGCGGCCAGCCGCTGCTCGACCGCTTCGCGCCCTGTCTCGGTGACCGTCGAGACGACAATCCGGTCGTGGGGATACCGCTTGCGTAGCGCGTGCAAGAGCGGCGTCACGGCGACCACTTCTCCTAGCGAAACTGCGTGAACCCAGATGACCGGGGTTCTTGGTTCATCTGGTTTGTCTCGTTTGTCTGGTTGGGAACCAAATAAACCAAACGAACCAGACAAACCGAGTCTTTCAGCCAACCCTCTCCGGCACCGCTTCTTGGCGAGCAGAATCAGAAGGATGACGGGAGATGCCAGGACTAGAAGGATATTGTAGGCGAGATACCACATGGAACTTACGACGCCATGGCCTCATCGGCCCGGGCAGTGATCCGGTTCAGCGCCGCCTCCAGCTCGCGTCGCTTGGCTTCCAGTTCGTCCGCCGTTGCCTCACGCGGCACCCAGATGGGATCGCCCCAGCAATACAGGCCGCGACCGAAGGGGTACGGGACCAGGAAACGATCCCAGCTCGAGAAGAGTTTTTTTTTGAGCAGCTGAACGTCAGCGGCACGACCGGCAGGCCGGTCGCCTGCGCCAGTTGCACCACGCCGAGTTGCGCGACGTGCCGGGGCCCCTTGGGACCGTCCGGCGTGACGACCAGATCCGCCCCGCTCCGCCCAAGCCTGATCAGATCCCGCAAGGCCGAGGCGCCACCGCGCGTCGTGGAGCCTCGGACGGATCGGAACCCGAACCAGCTCACAATGCGGTGGATCAACTCGCCGTCCCGGTGCTGGCTGATCAGGATATGCGCCTCCGTCCCGCGATAGGTCAGCGGCATCATGAGCTGCCGCCCGTGCCAGAAGGCGATGATGAGATGGTGCCCCTCGCGATACAGCGCGTCCACCTGGTCGGCTCCTTCGGTCCGAACCCGCATGGTCCAGCCGAGCACACGGATGAGACCGGCGCCGATCGGCGGCAGCAGGGTCAATTTGAGCCAGTTCATCATCCCGTCACTCGCGACTCGCGATTCATTACACGAACGAACCGAGATTCTTGCTTCTCACGGTCAACCGATCACGTCCGCATCCTGGAACTGAATGGCATGGAGGCGCTTATACAACCCGCCTCGCCGCAGCAGCTCTTCGTGCGATCCGCTTTCGACGATTCGGCCCCGATCGAGCACCAGAATACGGGTCGCATTTTTAACCGTGGAGAGGCGGTGCGCAATGACCAGGGTCGTCCGGTTCTTCATGAGATTCGCCAGTGCCATCTGGACGACTCGTTCCGATTCGGAATCCAACGACGAGGTCGCTTCGTCCAGAATCAGGATCGGCGGGTTGCGAAGAATGGCGCGAGCGATCGCCAGTCGCTGCCGCTCGCCACCCGACAGCTTGACGCCGTTTTCGCCGATTTTCGTCCGATACCCCTCCGGCAGACGCTCGATCACGTCATGCGCATAGGCGGCCCGTGCAGCCTCGGCAATCTGTTCATCGGTCGCCTCTTCCCGTCCATAGGCGATGTTGTAGCGGACGGTCTCATCGAACAGCACCGTGTCCTGCGAGACGATCCCGATCTGCCGGCGGAGCGAGCGCAACGTGCAGTCACGGATATCCTGGCCGTCGATCAGGATGGCGCCGCTCGTCGGCTCGTAAAATCTCGGCACCAGGCTGGCCAAGGTGGTCTTGCCGCTTCCACTGCTGCCGACCAGCGCGACAATTTCACCGCGCGCGATCGTCAACTCGATCCCGCTGAGCGCGGGCACCTCACTACCGTCATACTGGAACGTGACCTGGCGAAACTCCAGGGCGCGCGCGATCGGCGCCAATTCCTTCCGGCCATGGTCGCGATCCACTTCGCTTTCCAGGTCAATCACCGCAAAGACCCGATCGGCCGCCGACAGCGCCTGTTGCAGGGTATTGTTGGCCCCGCCGAGCTTGCGCAGCGGCGTATAGGCCATGAACATGGCTGTCAGAAACGAAAAGAAATCGCCGGGCGTCATCGAGCCGTGAATCACCAGGTACCCGCCGTACCAGATGATCCCCGCGACGCCCGCGACGCCGATGACTTCCATGTGCGAGGAGCCCAGCGACGACACCTGCAAGGCCTTCATGACGGCCCGCAACAAGGCCTTGTTGCTGTCGCGGAACCGCTGTTCCTCGGTGTCTTCCCGGCCAAAGGCTTTCACGATGCGAATGCCGGTCAGCGCCTCCTGCAGCGCCGACGCCATGTCGCCGATCCGTTCCTGCCCGGTCGTCGCCAAGCGCCGCAGCCGCTCGCCCATCCGGAGCATGGTCACCAGCGTCAGCGGAATCACGATGATGGACACGGCGGCCAGCGCCCAATTGCGGTAGAACATCACGCTGAGCATCGCCACGAACGTCAGCCCGTGCTGGAGAAGATCCTTCAACACGTTCGCGACGGCATTCGACATCATGCTGACGTCGTTGACCACCCGCGACATCAGACGTCCGGTGGTGTTGGTATCATGAAATCCGACCGGCAGCCGGAGCAGCTGCCGGAACAGTTCCTGCCGCACATCGGTGACGACGCCGTTGCCCACGTAGCTCATCAGATAATTCTGCCCGTAGCTGAAGGCTGCCTTGAGCACGGCCACGGCCAGCACCGCCAGCGGCAGCACCGTCAACAGCACTTCATCCTTGCGGATGAAAATATCGTCCAGCACCGGCTGGACCAGCCAGGCATAGGCGCCGGTCAACGCCGCCACCAGTCCGGAACAGGCGAAGGAGGCGATCAGCCGGACACGATAGCGAAACAGATACCGGATCAGTCTCAGCCACAACTTCATGCGCGGCACTCCGTTAAGACCACGGCCGCAGCCCGTCGGGACGCGCCGGGCGATCCGAGCGCCTCCCGGATCTTGCGCAACTCCGCACGCATTTCGCCTGCCGCCTGTCCATTAGCCAGCAACCGGGAGACCTCTGCACTCATCCGCTCGGGCGTGGCTTCGTGCTGGATCAATTCCGTCACAATGCTCCGGCCCGCGACGATATTTACCAGCCCGATCCATTGAATCCTGATCAGCCAACGCGCCAGCCAGTAGTTCAGCCACGCCGTGCGGTAGGTCAGGACCATCGGCGTCCCGATGACCGCCGCCTGCAGCGTCGCCGTCCCCGACGCCACTAGCAGGACATCGGAGGCCGCCATGACTTCGCTGGCCTGATCCTTCGCCACGTGCACCTCCACGCCTGCCGCAGCCGACAGCGATGCCAACAACTCGCTCGTGATCGACGGAGCCTGCGCCACGATGAACTGCGCGCCCGGATGCTGCCGGGCCAGTTGCGCGGCAGCTTGCAACATCACCGGAAAGAGCGCGCGCACCTCGCTCTCCCGACTGCCCGGCAAGAGCCCCACCACCGGCGCCGAGGCGTCCAATCCAAATCGTTTACGCAACTCATCCCGATCATAGGACGGCGCCACCTCATCCAGCAGCGGATGCCCGACGAACGTGCACCGCACGCCGGCCTTCCGGTAGAGCGCCTCCTCGAACGGCAGAATCACCACCGCGTGATCGACACGCCTGCGAATCAACCGCATGCGGATGGGCGCCCAGGCCCAGACCTGCGGCGCGATGTAATAAATCACCCGCTGCCCGACCCATTTTGCCACGCGGGCCAGGCGAAGATTGATTCCGGGATGATCGATGAACACCACGGCATCCAGCGTCGTATGGCGGAGATACTGCGTCAAGGTGAACAGATTGTGCATGCCGGCACGCAGGTGAGCCAACCCCAAGGACACCCCCATCGTGTCCACCCGCCGGATGCCCGGCAGCAACGTGACGCCGGCGGCCTGCATGCGGCTTCCTCCGACCCCGATCAGCTCGACATCGGGCTGGAGCGACCGGATGGCACCCGCCAGATTGGCGCCATGCACGTCCCCCGAGGCTTCACCGGTCACGATGAAAATCCGTGGCATAGGCCCTCCGCGGGGTCCACCCTACGCCGTCTGCACGCGTCGTCGATTCGTCTCGATCTCCTCGAGCACCCGATCGGCCAGCGAGAGCGCCGCTTCTCCGTCCTGACCGGACACGACCGGCTGCGTGCCGGTCTGCACGGCGTGCAGAAACGCTTCCAATTCCAGTTTCAACGGTTCCTCGTCCCCGCCTTGAATCTGTTCGGACACCTGTTCGCCGGACGCACGAGGGCCGGCTGGAAACCGGCGGACGGTGGCCTGTCGGGACTGATAGTCCAGCGAGACGCAGGCGTCGCGCTGCACCACCGTCATCTCGCGGGCTCGGCTCGACGCCACACGGCTGGCCGTCAGCGTCGCCACGCAGCCGCTGTCGAATGTGACCCAGGCATGCGCCACGTCCACCTTGTCCGACACGACCGGGGCCCCGACCGCACGGACGTCCGTCACCGCCCCCGGTTGAAACGACAACACCATATCCAGATCGTGGATCATCAGATCCAGCACGACGTCCACGTCGGTGCTCCGTCCGGTGAAGGGACTCACGCGGCGGCATTCGACCAGCAACGGCTGACGAATAGACGACCGCGCCTTGAGCATCACCGGATTGAACCGCTCGATGTGGCCGACCTGCAGGACGGCCTTCCGCGCGCGGGCCAGCGCGATCAATTCCTGGGCCTCCGCGGGGGTCACCGTGATCGGCTTTTCCACCAGCACGTGCACGCCGGCCTCGAGACACTGCTTGGCGACCGCATGGTGCGCCGAGGTCGGGACGGCAATGCTGACCGCCTCCACCTGTTTCAGCAGCACGCCGACATCGTCATAGACAGCCGTGCCGACCCGCTCGGCAATGTCCTTCGCGCGGCGCGAATCGGCATCCACAATCCCGACCAGCGTCGAGCCGGGCAGGCTCGCATACAGACGCGCATGGTGCTGCCCGAGATGTCCGACGCCGATCACGCCGACGCGCACACGCGTCACGGCACCCGCCCGTCGGCTAAGCCGACGACGGCAATCCCCGCCCGGTCGGCCCGATCAATCATCTCCTGGCGATCGAGCAGCACGCTTTTGCCCGCTTCGACGGCCAGCGCCGTCGCCTTGACCGATGCCATGGCCTCAATCGTTTTCGGCCCGATCGCCGGCAGATCGAACCGAAGATCCTGCTGCGGCTTGCACCGCTTGACGACGACCGCGCCCTCCCCGGCCAATTCACCGCCGCGCCGGATGGCCTGATCAGTGCCCTCGACAGCTTCCACCGCGATCACCACGCGGTCTTTGACGACCACGCACTGGCCGATATCAAGCCGCCCGATCTCGCGTGCGACGTCCCACCCGTACCGGATGTCGTCCCATTCTTTCCTGGTCGGACGGCGCTTGGTGAGCGGACGCTCTTCGACCAGAATGCCGTCGAGCCCGAACGTGGACTCCTGGATCCGGATGCCTTCCCTTTCCAATTCAGCCGCAAACTCGCGAAGGATGGCATCGTCCTTAAATGCCCGAAGCCGGCCGGCAATCGCCAGCGTCCGAAGATCGGGGCGCACCGTCGTAAAGACGTGCGTTTTCCTGATCCCGCCCAGCATCACGGCCTGCTGTACGCCGTCCTCTTTGAAGGCTGTGATCAGCTTGTTCAGCTGCCCGATTCTGATCCAGTGGATGCGCTCGACATATTTTCCCAGTTCGGGCTCGGTCTCGCCGATATGGGCCACGGCCGACACGGCGTAGCCCAGCCGGCGGGCATTCTCGGCAAAGATGATCGGGAAGCGCCCGTTGCCTGCAATCAATCCGATCCGTCGGCTCATCCTATCGTGCGATTCAGGGAGGGCGGCCTTCTCGTGAGCTTTGATGGCCACGCGCTACTCCTCGTCCTCCTGCTCACGCCCAATCGACTTGCAGATGCCGCGCTTCGTCCCTTCCATGAACGCCAGCACCGTCAGGACGTCGTCGCTCTCCTTGAACTCCTCCTTCGCCAGTCTGACGGCCTCCGCGACACGATGCCCGGATCGGAAGAGCACCTCATATGCCCGTTTGAGCATGGCAATGCGTTCGTGGGAAAAGCCGTGCCGGCGAAGGCCGACTGAGTTCAATCCGTATAGCTTCGCCCGGTAGCCGCCGGCCGCCCGCATGAACGGCGGCACGTCCTGGCCGACGGCGGAACACCCCCCGATCATGGAGTAGGCCCCGATCCGCACATGCTGGTGGATGCCGGCCAGCCCGCCGAGAATCGCGTGGTCGCCGACGGTGATATGGCCCGCCAGCGTGGCGGCATTGGCCATGAGGATGTGGTTGCCAAGGCGGCAGTCATGCGCCACGTGCGTGTAGGCCATCAGAAAATTCTGATTGCCGATTGCCGTCAGGCCGCCGCCCTGGACGGTGGCGCGGTTGACCGTCACGTATTCGCGGAAAATATTGTCGTGGCCAATGATCACCTTGGTCGGCTCGCCCTTGTATTGAAGATGCTGCGGCGGCGTCCCGATCGACGCGTAGGGATAGAACTGGCAGCGCTCGCCGACCTCCGTCCAGCCGTCCATGTAGACGTGCGCCATCAGACGCGTGCCGCGTCCGATGGTGACATGTTCGCCGACGACCGAGTAGGGACCGACTTCCACGTCATCGGCCAGTTCAGCCTTGGGATGGACGACGGCGGTTGGATGAATCTGCACGCTGTCTCCTACTGCTTTTCTTCGGCGATGGCCTTCTCTTCCGTCACCATCGCCGTCAGTTCGGCCTCGCACACCAGATCGTCGCCGACATAGGCCTTGCCGTGCATCTTCCAGAACGGCGGACGCTTCTTCAGCACGTCGACCTCGAACCGGAGCTGATCGCCCGGCACGACGGGCTTCCTGAACTTGGCATGCTCGACACCGGTCAGATAGACCACCGGCCGGCTGGTCGCGGTAAACGACTTGAACGCCAGCACGCCGCCGGTCTGCGCCAGCGCTTCCAGAATCAACACGCCGGGCATGATCGGCCGCTCCGGGAAATGCCCCTGGAAAAACGGCTCGTTGATCGTGACATTCTTAATGCCGACGATCCGCTTGCTCTCCTCCATCTCGGTAATGCGATCCACAAGCAGAAACGGATACCGATGGGGAAGCGTGGCACGGATCGCGCCGATATCTAAGCCTGCCATGAGCCTGCCTCTCCTTTGCGTCCGGTCCGGCGGTTACTTGTTCCGCCGGTCGAATTCCTTGACGACCTGGTCCGTCAGGTTGACCGAGGCATGGGCATAGAGCACCACCTGAATCGTGGCCACCCCACCTTCGTCGAGCACGGCTGTGAACCCGCCCTTCTCCGCGACCGCCTGGACCGCCTCATCGATTTTTTTCTGAAACTCGCCCGTGACCTCTTGTTGTTTCTGTTGGATCTCGCGGTTGAAATCCTGAATCCGGCGCTGATAATTCTCAAACTTGCCCCGAAATTGCTCCTGCTTCTCCCGCTTCGCCGCCTCGCTGAGCCCGCTCTCCTGCGACTTCAGCGCGTCTTCGAGCTTTTTGAGTTCTTCGTCGTCCGCGGCAATGATGCGCTGGCGGCTGGCCTGATACTCTTTCAGCGAGTCCAGCGCGCGCTTGCCCGCTTTCGTCTTCTCGATAATCACGCGTTGCTGGATCACGCCTACCTTGAACGGCTCCGCCGCCGAAGCCGGCCCCGCCTGCAACACCATCATCAGCCCAACTGCCACCGCCCAGATCGCCATTCCGGCTCCCATGTGTCGCTCCTTTCCGTCCTACTGGCCGCCTTTATTGAATTCATCGATGACTTTCGTCGTGATGTCAAGCGAGGCATCGTAATACACGGTCGGGCTCCCCCTCCCCTTCTCGACGACCACCGCCAGCCCCATCTGCGGGGCCAGGCGAGCCACCACTTTCTCGATCTTCACCCGAAACCCCTCCAGCACTTCCTTTTGCTTCTCCTGGACCTCGCGGTTCATTTGATTCGCCTTTTGCTGATACTCCGTCATCCGGCGGCGAAATTGCTCCTCCCGCTCTTTCTTCGCATTGGCGCTCAACACACTGGCCTGCTTCATGAAGTCTTCTTCCATGCGCCGGAGTTCTTTTTCCTCCGATTCCACCAACGCCTGACGGCTCTTGGCAAACGTGGCCAGCGACTCCATGGCTTTCCTGCCGGCGTCCGTCTCGCTCAGAACGCGCTGCGGCTCCATCACGCCGATGGGCAAGCCCGATCGGCTGGCCGGTTGCGATTCGGCGGAGCTGGCGCAGCCGCCGACAAGCAGCGTCGCGCCCATCACCATCATCCATCCGGCGCGATGCCACCCGCATCGTCCTGCCTGCTGTCTCACGTTCCGTGTGCGCATATCCGGTTCTCCTCCAGTGCGTGCCATGGTTAGAACAACGATCCGATGGAAAACTCGAAGACCCCTTTACGCTCCTGCGGATTCGGATCGAGATTGAACCCGTAGGCGAGACGGAGCGGCCCGAACGGCGACAGCCAGCGGGCTTCAATCCCGGCCGCCTGACGAAACTTCGTCGTGAATTTCTCGCCTTCCCCGAATCCCTTGCCGTAATCGAAAAAGAGGACGCCGTTCAGCTTCGCCTCATTCGAGATCGGAAAAATAAAGTCGTTATTGAAGATGATCTGGCGATTGGCGCCGACCAGCGTCCCGCTCGGCGTCACCGGTCCCGCGCGGCCGAACACAAACCCGCGCATCGTGTTGATGCCGCCGACGTAGAACAGTTCCGTCAGCGGGATCGGCTTGTCTTCCAGGCCTTCAGTGACGCCGAACCGCCCACGAATCGAATGCCGCGCGTCCCAGAACAGCGGCGTGTACTTGACGGCGTCGACTTGGAATTTATAGAAGTTGTTTTTCCCTCCCAGGTACTTGCTGCCATAATCGAAGTTGACCGCGCTTCTGGTACCGCTTCGGGGATCGATATAACTGTCTCGCGTGTCCCGCGAAATCGACGAGCGAAATCCGGTCGTGGATTGAGCCCCCAGCTGATCCTTGACGAACTGGGGCGCATCGACCTGCACGTCGATGATCCGCAATTGCTCCACCAGGGGGCTGATCGCGGCGGATGTGTACTCCGAAAACCACCGCCCTACCGACACGGTGACGCCGGATTTATTTTCGATATAGGTCTGAAAATTAGTCCGCGTATTGAACACGTCGAGCTGGACCGACGTCAGCGAGTCCTGAAAGTACGGCTCTCGGAAGGTGACCAATCCGAGATTGCGCCGCTGGCCCAACTGGCCACGGACCTTGATCATGTGCCCGCGACCACCCAGGTTGCCTTCGGTGATGTCCGCCACCGTCGTCAACTTGTCCAGGGTGCTGTAGCCGCCGCCGATGCTGAACTGCCCCGTGTTCTTTTCCTTGACCTTGACGTTCAGATCCACCTTGTCCGGCGCGACCTGCTGCGGCAGGATTTCGACCGTCTCGAAAAACTGGAGATTGTTGAGCCGCTGGAAGCTCCGCTGCATGGACACGGTATCGATCACTTCCTGCTCGTTGATGCGCACCTCGCGCCGGATGACGTTGTCGCGGGTTTTATCGTTGCCCGAAATGTTGATTTTTTGGACCCGAATCAGTTCGCCTTCCTTGATGTTGAAGACCAGCGATGCCGTGTGGGCCTGCTCGTCCTTGGCCATCCCGTAATCCGAGTCGGCGAAGGCATAGCCCTTGGTGCCGTACAGATCCTTGATGCGCTTGTTCTCGTCGAATACCTTCGTGACCTGGACGGTCTCCCCGGACACCAGCTTGGAGCCTGCCTTCAACTCCTCCTCTTCGAACAACGTGTTGCCGCGATAGCCGACCTCGCCGATGGTAAACGACTCCCCCTCCACGACCGTGAACGTCACTGTAAACCATTTCTTGTCCTCGGTCAGCTCCACCACCGGCGCGCTCACCTGCACGTTCAGATAGCCCTTGTTGTAATAGTTGCCCCGGATCCGCTCGGCGTCGTTCGCCAACTCGTCGCGCTTGAGCAGACCGGAATCGCTGAACACCGACGGCAGCGCCAACTGCGTGATAATCCCGTACAGCGGAATCCATTCGCGCGTGGCGAGATTCTTGAACATCTCCTTCTTTTTGAAGACGACCATGCCCTCGAAGTTCACCGCTTTGATCTTCGCCCGCTCGCCCTCTTTGATGAACAACGTCAGCCGCTTCCGGTCTTCCTCCACGGATTGGACGATCGGCACCACCTGCACGTTGTAGTACCCGTCCTCCTGATAGGCCTGGCGGACGCGCTCGGCGCTTTCCTTCGCCTGCTGCTGGTCCAAAAACGAGTTGTTGCGGATCGTGATTTTCTCCTTCAGCTTGTCGTCGCTCAGATTGTCGTTGCCGTCAAACACAATGTCCGTGATGAACGGCTTCTCCCGCACGACGAACACAACCGCGACGCCTCCCAGCACCGGTTCGGTCTCGATCCGTACGTCCTCGTAAAATCCCATCTCATAGATGAGCCGGATCTGGGTCCGGATGGCTTCGCCCGTGTACCGATCGCCGACCTTGAGCGTGAGGCGCCCCCGGACAGCCGTTTCCTCGATCCGCTTGGCGCCCCGAATCTGAATGGACTTCACCTTCTGCTCGCCGTCCTGGGTATGCGCCACACCCGGGGGGATGACCAGCAACGCAAGTACGAGGCTCAGAATACGGATGGACCAACCCCCGGTCGAAATGGTCACTGCAGCCTTTCCGTCCAAGGCCGCCGACCACGAGTCGCGGAGACCGCGCCTGAAGAATCAGAAGCCGTTGCGTACGCATGGGCACCGCTCCGGCCGTTGCAGATTGCGCACATGACCATCGTTCCCGTATCCAGACCAGAAGGAGCGTGTGCTTCCGCACATGGCCACCCCCTGAACTCTCCAAGGTTTTGAAAAATCTGAGGAATTATACGAGCAGAATCCATGTATGTAAAGCGATTTTCGACTCATTCGCGGCGGTTTCACGCATCCCGGTTGCCTTGACTTTCTTTCAACCCATCCCCTAGTATCCGAGGCATGTCGTCCGCACTGGTCCGGAAAGCCGTCATCCCGGCCGCAGGTCTCGGAACACGCTTTCTTCCCGCCACCAAGGCTTCTCCCAAGGAAATGCTGCCGCTGGTGGACAAACCGTTGATTCAGTACGCCGTGGAAGAAGCCGTTGCGTCGGGCATCGAAGACATCATTATCATCACCGGCCGAGGTAAACGGGCGATCGAGGACCATTTCGACCGGTCGTTCGAGCTCGAAGAAAACCTGAAAGGCAACGGGAAGTCACAACTCCTGAAGGACATCCGGGACATTTCCCGCTTGGCCAACTTTTGCTATGTCCGGCAGCCGGAAGCCCTGGGCCTGGGACACGCCGTTCTCTGCGCGCAACACCTGATCGGCGACGAACCATTCGCGGTCATGTTGGGCGATGAGGTGATCGACGCAAAAGTCCCGGCGCTGGCCCAGTTGATGCGTCTGTTCGACGCCGGCAACGGCGCGGTGCTGGGAGTCCAGAAAGTCCGCCGGGAGGACGTGAGTCACTACGGCATCGTCGAGGCCCAACGCATTGCCGACGGCCTCCACCGCATCGTCGATCTCGTGGAGAAACCGGCGCCGGCCAAGGCTCCGTCCCGCTACGCCGTCATTGGGCGTTATGTGCTGTCGCCGGAGATTTTCCCCATTCTGGAGCGGACCACTCCTGGCAAAAATCGTGAAATTCAACTCACGGACGCGCTCCGGCAACTCGTGCGGGAAGCTCCCAGTTACGCCAAGGAAATCGTCGGGCAGCGATACGATGCCGGCGACAAGCTGGGCTTCCTCCAGGCGACCGTCGAATTTGCGCTCAAAAACCCGACGCTGGGGCGGCCGTTTTCCGCCTATCTGAAACAGGTGACCCGGCGATAGCCCGCACGCGCGGCACGCCGGCCACACGGAACCGTCACGAGGCTCACACCGATGCCAGCCGAACCGAACGAACGCGAGACGCCGACGCCGCAGGCGGAGATTCCGGATCAACTCCCCCTCCTGCCGGTGCGGGACATCGTCGTGTTCCCGTACATGGTGCTGCCGCTGTTCGTCGGCCGCGAGATGTCCATCAAGGCGATCGAAGCGGCCCTGGCGGGCAACCGGATGATCTTTCTGGCGACCCAAAAGGCGCTCGATGTCGAGAACCCCTCGCCGGACGACATTCACGCCGTCGGTACGGTCGGCATCATCATGCGCATGCTCAAGCTGCCCGACGAGCGCATCAAAATTCTGGTCCAGGGGCTCGCCAAGGCCAAGTCGGTGGAATACATCCAGACTGAGCCCTACTACTCCGTCCGCATCGTCAAGATCCTGGACGCCAAGGCGGCATCCTCGCCGCTCGAATCCGAGGCGGTCATGCGGACAGTCAAGGAACAGCTCGAGCGTATCGTCAGCCTGGGCAGAGTCCTGATGCCGGACGTGATGGTCGTCATCGAAAACCTGGACGACCCGGGCCGTCTGGCCGACATGATCGTGTCGAACCTCGGCCTCAAGGTGGACATCACGCAGGCGGTCCTGGAAATCGAGCACCCGCTCGTCCGGCTCAAGCGGGTCAGCGAGATTCTGGCCAAGGAAGTCGACGTCCTGGCGATGCAGCAGAAAATCCAGCAGCAGGCCAAGGGCGAGATGGACAAGACACAGCGCGAGTACTTCCTGCGCGAACAGCTCAAGGCCATCCAGAAGGAACTGGGCGAGCTGGACGAACGGGCCGAGGAAGCCGCCGAGTTCCGCACGCGCATCAAGGATGCGAAGATGCCCGAGAAGGTTTTGAAGGAGTGTGAGAAGCAGCTCAAGCGCCTTGAAAAAATGCACCCCGACACGGCCGAGTCCGCCACCGTCCGGACCTACCTCGAATGGATGGTGGATCTGCCCTGGAGCAAACGCTCGAAGGACAACCTGGACATCAAGGCCGCGGCCAAGGTGCTGGACGAAGACCACTACGACCTGGAGAAGGTCAAGGAGCGCATCCTCGAGTATCTCGCCGTCCGCAAGTTAAAAGAGAAAATGAAGGGGCCCATCCTCTGCTTCGTGGGGCCGCCGGGCGTCGGGAAAACGTCCCTGGGCAAATCCATCGCGCGCGCGCTGGGGCGGGAGTTCGTCCGGATCAGCCTCGGCGGCGTCCGCGATGAAGCCGAGATTCGCGGCCACCGCCGGACCTACGTCGGCGCCCTGCCCGGCCGCATCCTTCAGGGCATCAAGCAGGCCGGCACCGGCAATCCCGTCTTCATGATGGACGAGATCGACAAGGTCGGCGCGGATTTCCGCGGCGATCCGTCGGCCGCTCTGCTGGAGGTCCTTGATCCTGAGCAAAATCACGCCTTCAGCGATCACTACCTGGGGGTGCCGTTCGATCTGTCCGAAGTGATGTTCGTCACGACCGCCAACCTCAAGGACCCCATCATTTCCGCCCTGCGGGACCGGATGGAAATGATCGAGATCCCAGGCTATACCGAGGAGGAAAAACTCGGCATTGCCCAGCGGTATTTGGTTCCACGGCAACTCAAGGAGCACGGGATTACGGACGCCCACATCAAGCTGACCGAGCCGGCCCTACGCCTGACGATCTCGCAATACACGCGGGAAGCCGGCGTCCGGAACCTTGAGCGCGAGATCGCCAATGCCATGCGCAAGGTGGCCAAAAAGGTCGCGGAAGGCAAGACCCCGTGCCAGACGCTCACGCCGGCCAACCTGCACAAATTTCTCGGCGTGCCGAAGTTCACGCCGGAGGCCGAGCAGGAGCACGATGAAGTCGGCGTCGCGACCGGCCTGGCCTGGACCGAATCCGGCGGAGACGTCCTGCACATCGAAGCGGCAGTCGTCAAAGGCAAGGGCCAGTTGACCCTGACCGGCCACCTCGGCGACGTCATGAAGGAATCCGCCCAGGCGGCCCTCAGCTACGTGCGCTCGCGCGACAAAAAGCTGGGGATCAGCCCCGACACCTTCGCCAAGCACGACATCCACATCCACGTGCCGGCCGGCGCGATCCCCAAGGACGGCCCGTCGGCCGGCATCACCATGGCGACCGCGCTGGCGTCCATCCTGTCCAACAAGCCGGTCCGCCACGACGTGGCGATGACGGGCGAGATCACCCTGCGCGGGCGCGTATTGCCGATCGGCGGGTTGAAAGAAAAGATTCTGGCTGCCAAACGGGCCAAGCTGACCACGGTCATCCTGCCCAAACGGAACAAGAAGGACCTGGAGGAAATCCCCAAGCATTTATTGAAAGGGCTCCATCTGGCATTTGTCGAAACCATGGACGACGTGCTGAAAGTCGGCCTGCGAAAAGCGTCGCCGGCCAAGCCGTCAGTCCGGTCTGTCGCCAACGGCCACGGGCGGAAACGGCGTGCGCAGCCCCCCGCCCCTGCGCCGGTCAAACGGAGCAATCGCTCCCGGCCCCGTCCGATCGCCCCTTCCGTGTCGGTCCATCCACGCCTCACGCACTAATGGCTGCCGGGCCTCGATTGCGCGAGTTTCAACTGATCGAGCACGTGCGACGACTCTTTGGCCACACCGGCCCCTCCGTCATCCTGGGAATCGGCGACGACGCCGCGATCATCACGCCACCTCCCGGGCGCCATCTGCTGCTGACGACCGATCTGCTGGTTGAAGACGTCCATTTCAGCCATTCCACTACCACCTACGAAGACATCGGGTACAAGGCGGCCGTCGCCAACCTGAGCGATATCGCAGCCATGGGCGGCGCGCCCCACGCGCTGGCCGTCTCCATCGCCGTTCCTCGTTCCATGAACGTTGCCGACGTGACCAGACTGTACCGGGGATTGATGGCAGCCTGCCGCCCCTATGGGGTTTCTCTCATTGGTGGAGATACGTCGGCATCCCGCCAGGGCCTGTTCCTGAGCGTGACCCTGACCGGCTACGTCGCGCCAGGACGAGCCTTGCGCCGCGACGGCGCACGCGCAGGGGATCTCGTGTACGTCACCGGCACGCTCGGAGATTCCCTTGCCGGCTTGCGACTTCTTGACACGCGGATGCGAAAGGGCCTCGCGAGAAGGGATATCCAGTATTTGATCGCGCGCCACCACAGACCGACACCACGTATTCAGGCCGGGCAGTTCCTGGTCGCACGCAAGCTGGCCACCGCCGCCATCGATCTCTCCGACGGGCTGTCGGGCGACCTCGCGCAGCTCTGCGAACAGAGCGCGGTCGGAGTTGAAATCGATGCGGCGGCCCTGCCTCTTTCGCGCGCCGGCCGGGCCTATGCCGTAGCGACCAAGACCGATCCGATCCAACTGGCGCTGCGCGGAGGCGAAGACTACGAGCTGCTCTTCACAGTGCCGGCGAGCAAACGCGCGGCGCTGGACCGTTTCCGGCGCCACGCGGGATGCCGGCTCACACCTATTGGCGTCATCCGACCCAAACGATTCGGCCTCACACTGAGGACCAGCCGCGGCGACGTGCTCCCGCTACGGAACACCAGTTACCAACATTTCTCTTCCAACGGATAGGGCGATCATGCCGTCGCTGGATCAGATCCGCTCCTCTCTCAAGCAACTCCTTCATCTCAAGGAGTCCCCGCACCGAACTGCTCTGGCCTTCGCGATCGGAGCCTTTATCGCCTTTTCACCGACCTACGGGTTCCATACGCTCAGTGTCCTGTTTTGCGCCTGGGCCTTTCGTCTCAACGCAGTGGCCCTTCTGGCAGGCTCCTTGATCAATAATCCATGGACGGTGGTGCCCATTCTTGGTGCGACACTCTGGACCGGCGTCCAGCTCATCGGCCTGCCTGACGTGCCCTCCGTTAACTGGGCCAATCTGAACATGATGGCCTTCTACGAGCAGATCAAACCCTATGCCGCGCCGTTTTTGCTGGGTGGATTCCTCCTGGGCGCGATCGGCGCCGCCGTCAGCTATCCGATCGCCTATATGGCCATCACGGCACATCGCGGACGTCGGACCCAGGACGGAGCGGAGCAATTGCCACCCGAGACCGGCCTGGGCTAAGATGCCTAAAGGAATTCGTCACGTGATGGACACCACTGCAACCAAGCTGAGCGCGCCCTACGACGGCTCGGCCCTGATTGCCGACCCGATTCACGAATACATCACCTTCACGGTTCCGTACTCCGACCTCGACTCGTCGGAGAAGACGGAAAAAGACCTGATTGATTCTCCCTGGGTCCAGCGGCTCCGCTACATCTACCAGCTCCAGAGCGCGCGCTGGGTCTACCCTTCGGCCGAGCACAGCCGCTTCCAACATTCGCTGGGCGTGATGCACGTGGCCGGTCGGTTTGCGCGCCATCTCTATCCCTCGCTCGCCAAGGTGATCCCGGATCTTCCCTCCCTGCCCTATGTTGAAGAACTCCTGCGCATCACGGCCCTTCTCCATGACATCGGCCACGGCCCGTTCTGCCATTTTTTCGATGAAAACTTTCTGGAACAGTTCGGCCTGACCCACGAGCGCATCGGACAGGTCATCATCCGCGAGCATCTCGGCAGGATCATTCGAAAAATCCGCCGAAGCCCGAACGGCCCTTTCAATCCGGGCGAGCAACTGGATCCCGACCACATCGCGTTCCTGATTCTCAAAGATCCGGAGAAGGACAGCGGCCGCTACCCCAAATGGCTGGCCTTTCTCCAGCCGGTGATCGGCGGCATCTATACCGCCGACAATCTGGACTACGTCCTGCGGGACGCCTACATGTGCGGCGTGGCCGTCGGACCGGTGGACCTGACGCGCCTCATCCACTACACGCTCATGACTCCGAAAGGGCTCACCATCCACCGGACCGGCCTGCCCGCGCTGCAGATGTTTTTGAACACCCGGCTATACCTCTATTCCAATGTGTACTACCACCGAACGACCCGGGCGATCGACATCCACCTGCGGGAAATCTTCGGCGACACCATGGCTTTTTTATTTCCACACAATCCCCTGAACCACATGGACGACTACCTGTATCTGACAGACTGGTCGCTGATGGAGACGGTCCGCCGGTGGCCGAAGGACAAGAGCGAGAAAAAAAGAAAATTAGGGAAGGAATGGGCCCGTATCCTCGGGCGGGACGTGAAATGGAAAATGGCCTACAGCGCGTTCCTGCCGACACGGGGGGACGAACGGGGCCGCACCTTCATGGACCGGCAGACGATCGAAGGCCGCATCCGGAAAGCCCTGCCACCGAGCTTGCAGAAACTGCCGTTCCGCGTGGATATGGCCAACCAGGATCCCCGCCCGATCAATTTGCTCAACATGGGCGAGTTCCAGATCTACGTCTACGACCCGGCCACGCAGGCCGTTTCCAAGGAAGCGCTGAAGGAGTTTTTCGATTATTTACCGGCGAGGATCGTGCAGTTCAGAATCTTCGCCAAGGATCACCGCGCCGATGCCGAACTGGCCCGCGTTGCCGAAAAGGTGATCGCCTCGGACGGCCACAGCATCAAGACCAACATCTAGGCAGACCGACGCATTCCCAGCCTTCAGGGCATGGAATTCTTCTGGAGTGGCTTGGGCGCCGCCGGTGCCCGGAAGACACCCCTGTCGCCTTCCTCGTGAATCCCGTACCCGCCCATCCGTTTATCCCATCCGTGAAGATAGAGCGCGGACAACACCAACCCCTCGCCGACAGCATCCTTCTCGTGAGCGGCTTGCCCAGCCAGCACCCGGCCCACCACCGTCATGCGGGCCCACTGCTGATAGTCCTTGGGAAGATCCTTGTTCCAGACCATGACCCAGTAGTGCCCGGCCTCAGGCCCCTCGTTGGTGATGGGAATGTGCGGCACGTAATCCGCATCCAGCGGACGATTCTTGACGTGCAGCCAGACGCGATTGTCGCCTGATTTATGATCCACGATCACGCCTCCGAGAACCACGACTTTTCCCTGATAGTCGGCGCGATGCTTTGTCAGCGACGTCAGCGTGACGCCCGGCTCCGCCTGCTTGAGATACTGGCTTGGAATCGGACCGCCGCTGCAGGCAACGAGTCCGCACGACAGGATGCCGGCCATGAGACTCAGAGGCACGGATCGAACCAGGCCGGCATGATGAACACCCAGGAGAATACTGCTGCCCATGAATGATGTTCCTTCCTTCACACGCACTCCCTATCGTAACACTTGCCGGGTACCATCGAGCGGCAGGTTCACCAGCGCGTACGGATTCACGCGGGCGCCGTTGAGACGAACGCCGAGATGCAAATGCGGCCCGGTCGCGCGCCCGGTGGCTCCGACCTTGCCAATCGCCTGCCCCTGCTTGACCAACTCGCCATCCTGCACCAGCACTTCCGAAAGATGAAAATACATGGAATAGAGCCCGAGCCCATGATCCACAAACACGCCCTTGCCTGAAAAAAAATGGTCCACGGTGAGCCGCGCGATCCCGTCGTTCATCGCCACCACCGGCGTTCCCAGCGGCGCAGAGATATCCTCTCCATTGTGGGGGCTCTTCGCCTGGCCGTTGATCACCCGCGTACGTCCGAAGGCCCCCGCCACCTCGCCCTGCACCGGTTCGACAAAGGGGCCGTCCCACAACCGCTCCCGCGACACGCCCTGCAGGACGGTCTTGACCCGCTCCTGCTCCGTCTTCGCGCGGACGAGATTTTCCTCGTCCAAATCGACTTGCTCGCTCGGCAGCGTCAGATGCTGGACGGGATATTTCTCCTTCAGCACCAGGACGCTGTAACTCAGGCGCCGCATCGCGTCGCGCTCATGGACCTCCACCATGAGTTCGTGCATGCCCGGCTTGTCCTGCATATCGATGCCGAGCAACCCGATGACCGTGTCGGAGCGTCCATCCGGAGCCATAAAGAACGGGATCGTGCGGCCAAGAAATCGTCCCGTCACCCCGGTGGCACGGTTGCCAGTCCTCACCTGCACGAGCAGCACCTGCCCCTGCTTCCCGCTGTACTGCCCATCAGCCCCCTGGATCTCACGCGGGGCGTTCGGAAATAGATCGACAGGAAACACACTGGCCAGCAGAATCACCGCCGTGATCGCCCAGACATGCATACGGTCGCCCACAGAGAGTGCTTGGAAGTGCATTGGACTGTTCATCGGTAAAACCGTGGGCCGGCCACCTGGGAGACTCATTCTTCCACGCGTCTGTTCACAGTACGAAAGGAATCCATGCAGAGGATCGTTTTCTTCATATCCAGTCGCTCATCGGTAGAACCGTGGCCCCGCCACCTGCGAGACCAGTTCTTCGACACGTCTGTTCACCGCGCTGAACGGATCCATGCAGAGGATGGTCTCCTCCCAATAGCCGTTGAGCTTAAGATAGGTCCAATCCACCGTGTAGGAACGGTTCTTGGCCCTGGCGAACCGGATGAAATCTCCGCGCACCTTGGCGCGCGTGGTCTGCGGAGGAACGGACATCGCGGCCTGAATGGCCTCTTCCTCCACCGCCCGCTCGACCAGCCCGCGCGATTCCATCAGGTAGTAGAGCCCACGGGTCCGCTTGACGTCGTGATACTGGAGATCCATCAGAAAGACTTTGGGGTCGTCCCAGTTGCATCCTTTTTTGTCCACGTAGGATTGAATCAGCAGGCGCTTGCTCACCCAATCCACCTCGCGGGTCAGCTGGGACGGATCGTCATCCAGTTGATCGATGATGCGTCCCCATTTGTCGTGCACGTCTTCCAGGACCGGATCGTGCGGCTGCGTCTCCAGATACTCGTGGGCCCGCTCCCAATAGGTCCGCTGAATCTCGATCGCGCTCATCTGCCGGCCGTCGTCCAGCTTGACCTTTTTCTTCAACGTCGGGTCGCGCGAGATCTCGCGGATCGCCTTGACCGGATCCTCCAGCTCCATGCCGGCGACGGTGAACCCGTCTTCCACCATCGAGAGCACCAGCGAGGCCGTGCCGACCTTGAGGTAGGTGGCGTACTCGGACATGTTGGAGTCCCCGACGATGATGTGGAGCCGCCGGTACCGCTCCGCATCCGCATGCGGCTCGTCGCGCGTGTTGATGATACTGCGGGAGGACGTCGTGGACGACGACGTTTTTTCATGAATGTGCTGCGCCCGCTGCGAGATGAAATATTGCGGCTTGCCCGATACCTTCAGCACCTTCCCCGCTCCCGCGAAGACCTGGCGGGTCACGAAGAAGGGGATCAACTGTTCGGTCACCTTCCAGAAATCCACGTCCCGGCGCATGAGATAGTTTTCGTGACAGCCGTAGGTATTCCCCAGCGAGTCGGTGTTGTTCTTGAAAATGTAGATCTCGCCCGAGAGCCCCTCCTCCCGCAACCGTTCTTCCGCCGCCGGGAGGCAGGCCTCCAGCAGCCGTTCCCCCGCCTTGTCGTGGATCACGAGATCCATGATGTTGTCGCATTCGGGCGTGGAGTATTCGGGATGGCAGCCGGTGTCCTGATAAAACCGCGCGCCGTTGACGAGAAACGCGTTGGACGGCCAGCTGTTGGGAATCAGCCCTTCGAAGATATAGCCCAGCACCTTCTCCATCGGGAGATAGATGCGCCCGTTCGGGGAGAAGATCAGCCCGTACTCGTTTTCGAGGCCGAAGATTCTCGGTTTCATAAGTGTGCCTCGAGGATGATCGAGAGATCAAGCCAGCATACACCCGACCGGTGTCTTCTTCAACCGCGCGGAAGAACAGAGAAAGTACTCAGGCGAGAATCTGGCGGGCTTCGGCAGCAGGCACGCGGCGAAACTTTCTCCCGGCACGGTCACGGACAAGCACGGCGATTTCAAGCCCTTCGAGGGGGAGCTTCTGGTTGGTCACATTCTCGAGTGCGCTGATGCAGAGCGCCAGGGCCTCCTTTAGGGGCGACGCATTTTTGTAGCGTTCTTTGAGGAAAATCTGGACCGCTTCGGATTTCCCGCCGATCACGGCATAGCCCCGCTCGTCGAAGATGCTGCCGTCGAAGGAGATCCGGTAGATCTCGTTGGAATGCCCGTTGCCCCCCACCTGCACGACCAGGATTTCCACTTCCATCGGCTTGAGCTCCTGGCTGAAGACCGTGCCGATGGTTTGCGAATAGGCGTTCGCCAGCGATCGCGCCGTGACGTCTTCCCGGCTGTACATGAATCCTTTCAGGTCGGCATGGCGAATACCGGCCTTGCGCAAGTTTTCGAACTCGCTGTACTTGCCGGCTCCCGATAGCGCGATATTGTCGTAGACCTCGGAAATCTTGTACAAGGACGTGCTGGGGTTGTCCGCCACCAGCAACACCCCGTCCTGATATTCCATGACAATGATGGACCGGCCCTTGGCAATGCCCTTTTTGGCATACTCCGCCTTATCCTGCATGACTTGCTCAGGCGACACATAGTAGGGCATCGGCATGGTCAGACCCCTTGCGTCGCTTTAAGAATGACGGCGGGCATACTCCCTCTTTCTCCCATGACTTGCTCAGGCGACACATAGCAGGACATCGACATGGTCAGCTCTCTTTCTTCTTCGCGTCGAGCAGCGCGGCATACAGGGACCGGACGCGGGATTCCTCGACATCCACGATCCCGGCAGCCGCGACCATCTTGGCGGTCGGATAGATGCCCCGCACGAAATCCGGCCCGCCGGTTCCGACGTCCTCATCCGCCGCCGTATACAGGGCTTGCAGGGCGATGTTCAACGCATCCTGCTCGGGCAAGTCCTTGCGGAAATGCTCGCGCATAGAATTGCGGGCGTCCTTTCCGCCGGATCCGATCGCATAGTAATCCGACTCCTCGTACCGGCCTCCGGTAATGTCGTATTTGAAGATCCGGCCCTCGTCGCGCTTGAGGTCATACCCGACGTAGATCGGCAGAACGACAAGTCCCTGAAACACCATCGGCAGGTTGGCCTTCACCATCTGGCCCAGCTTGTTGGCCTTGCCCTCGCACGAGAGCGGCAGCCCTTCGAGCTTTTCGTAGTGCTCCAGTTCGGTCTGGAACAGCCTGGCCATCTCGATGCAGGGCCCGGCGGCCCCGGCAATGGCCATCGCCGAATGCTCATCGATCTTGAACACCTTTTCGATGCGGCGATCGGCGATCTGAAATCCTTCCGTGGCCCGGCGATCGCCGGCGATCACGACGCCTCCCCGGTACTTGATCGCCAGCACGGTCGTCCCATGCGCGACCGGTGGCACGGCGGCGCTCCGATGCTCATCGGAAGCGGCCCCCGATGGGACAGGCACTTGTCCCCCTCGTCCGAACGGGGTCAGATCGGGACGATGCTGGGCGAGATAATCAATAAAACTTGAACCCTGATACTCGTCAGGAAAAAAAGACACGTGTCATCGTCTCCTTGAAGAACCGTTTTCCGCAGGACGAACCTGCGTCAGCCGGTCAGCTTGGCCAGCAGCGACTCCGCCGACTCCGATGCCTCCAGCAATTCGCGCGTCAGCGATTCCGTCCCGCGCAGCGGGTCCATCAAGGGAATTCGCTTGATGGTCGTGTTCCCCACATCGAACAGCACCGACGTCCAGCTGGCGGCATAGATGGACTGCGGAAATCGTGTCAGGCACTGCCCGCGGAAATAGGCCCGCGTATCAGGCGGCGGCAGTCGTTCGGCCTTTTCGATCTCGCTGTCCTGCAACAGCCGGTCGATCCGATTGCCGCGCTCCAACGTATAGTACAGGCCCTTCTCGGGACGGATGTCGTGATACTGCAAATCAAGCATCGCGACCCGCGGATCGTCCCAGCCGCATCGCTTGCGCTCCATGTACGACCGGATCATCTGACGCTTCGCCACCCAATCCAGCTCGCGCACAAGCAGCACCGGGTCCTGCTCCAGCTTGTCGAGCACCTCTTCCCAGCGCACCAGAATGTCCTTGGTGATCTGATTCACCTCGTGGCACGCGTAGAAATCCATCGCCGCTTTCAGGTAGGCCCGCTGGACGCCGATCGCCGAGGTCGGTCGTCCGCCGGCCAGTCTCAAAGACCGTTTCACATCGAGATCCCGCGAGACCTCTTTGAGCGCCTGCACCGGATCCTCGAGCTCGACCTTCGGAAACTCCGCGCCGGCCTCGATCATGCCCAGCACCACCGACAGCGTACCGACCTTGAGATAGGTGGACAGTTCCGCCATGTTGGCGTCGCCGACGATGACATGCAGCCGGCGATACTTGGAAAAATCCGCATGCGGCTCGTCGCGGGTATTGATGATCGGCCGTTTCACCATCGTGTTCAGATCGACCAGGCACTCGAAGAAATCGGCCCGCTGGGAAATCTGATACTCGGCGGGGCTCGTCTGGTTCTCCGCCCCGACTTTTCCGGCTCCGGCGTAGATCGGGCGCGTCACCAGAAACGGCAGCAAGACCTGAATCAGGCGGTCGAACGGCACCGAACGGGAGAGCAGATAGTTCTCATGATACCCGTAGCTGTTTCCCTTTCCATCCGAATTGTTCTTATAGAGGAGAAATTGTTCGTCGCCGCGGGTCTGGGACATCGCGCGCAGGCAGGCGGCCAGGACGCGTTCCCCGGCTCGCTCGAAGGCAACCACCTGGCGCGGGTTCGTGCATTCCGGCGTGGAATATTCGGGATGCGCGCCGTCCACATAGAGCCGCCCGCCGTTGGCCAGGGGCTTGTTCAGCAGCCGGTTGTATTCGGGGCCCGGCCGTTCGCGCTCGCCCTCGACTTCGAACCCACGGGCATCGAGCAGCGGATTCTCGTTTTCGTAATCCCAGATCGCCTGCGGCGCCGGCAGCGACGGGTAGTGCCCGATCAACTGCAACGAATGCGCAACCGGATCGAGCGACTCGACGTTCCGGGCGGCAATCCCGAATTCCGTTTCTGTTCCAAGCACACGTACCACGCTCAAGTCTCCGACTGCATTCCTGATGCTTAAAAGTAATGACCGGTACTGATCGTTTCGATCTGGCGGGATTCCTTCGACCCGGCGGTAACCGTCCGTACGTGGATGATCTTCTCGCCCTTCTTGCCGGCAATCTTCGCCCAGTCGTCCGGGTTCGTCGTATTCGGAAGATCTTCGTGCTCCTTGAATTCCTCACGGATGGCCCTCAACAGGTCTTCCAGCTTGATGCCCTTCTCATTCGTGGCGATCATGCGCTTGATCGCGTACTTCTTGGCCCGCGCCGCGATGCCTTCGATCAACGCGCCGCTGGCAAAATCCTTGAAGTACATCGTCTCCTTCTCGCCATTGGCATAGGTCACTTCCAGGAACTTGTTCTCATCCGACATCGCGTACATGGAGTCCACCGTGGCCACGACCAGCGATTCCACCAGCGCGCTGCGGTCGCCGTTGTGGCGGGACAGCTCGTCCTGCGCGAACGGCAGGTCTGCACTGACGTATTTACCGAAGATTTCCTTTGCGGCGTGGCGATCCGGACGCGAGATCTTGATCTTCACATCCAGCCGGCCCGGCCGCAGAACGGCCGGATCGATGAGATCCTGGCGGTTGCTGGCGCCGATGACGATGACGTTGCGCAGCCGTTCCATCCCGTCGATTTCCGAGAGGAACTGCGGCACGATCGTGGATTCGATATCGGAGGAGATGCCGCTGCCGCGCGTCCGGAACAGCGCGTCCATTTCATCGAAGAACACGATCACGGGGTTGCCGCTGGCCGCCTTCTCCTTGGCCTTCTTGAATACTTCGCGGACCTGCCGCTCGGATTCGCCCACATATTTGTTCAGCAGCTCGGGCCCCTTCACATGGAGGAAGAAGCTGCGGACTTCCTTGCCGGTCAGATGCGCCAGCCGCCTGGCGATCGAATGGGCGACGGCCTTCGCAATCATGGTTTTTCCGCATCCGGGCGGGCCGTACAGCAGGACGCCCTTCGGCGGATTCAGCTTATGCTCGACGAAGAGCTGCGGATGGAGGAACGGCAGTTCGACCGCATCGCGCACGTGCTCGATTTCCTGCGCGAGCCCGCCGATGTGGTCATAGTTGACGTCCGGCACCTCTTCGAGGACCAGTTCCTCCGCCTCGGACTTCGGCAGTTTCTCGATGACATAGCCGGACCGTACATCGTAGAGCAGATGGTCGCCGACACTGAGCCGTTCCGTGAGGAGCGGCTCGCCGAGATCCGCCACCTTTTCCTCGTCGAAATGGAGCGTCACCAGTGCACGGCGTCCTTCCAGCAAATCCTTCAACCGCACCACCTCGCCCTGGCCGTCGAACCCGCGGGTCTCGATGACATTGAAGGCTTCGTTGAGAATGACCTCCTGCCCCTTCCGGAGGTCCTTCGCCTTGATCGAGGGGTGGACGTTGACCTTCATCTTCCGGCCGGCCACATACACGGTCGCGGTCTTGTCGTCTTCCAGACGGGAGAAAATGGCATAGGTGGAGGGCGGCGCGGTGAGCTTGTCGACCTCCGTGCGGAGGGCCTGGATCTGCGCTTTCGCCTCCTGCAGCGTGACCGCCAGTTTTTCATTCTGCCTGGAGGCCTGATCCAATTGAGAGCGGGAGTGATGGAGCTGCCGCAGCTCCTCCTCCATCGCCTGGATCTGGAGGCGCAGCTTTTCGACTTCCCGATTGACGTCGTCGCTTCGCTTCATCATGCCAGCATCCTTGTCCGCCAGCCGCTCGGTGATTTTCTTGACGGAATCGCGGAGGGAACTGAACCGGCCCGGACTCCCTTTCGACTCGGCCATCGTGTCACTCCCCCGATGCGCGAACCCTGCATGATCCCTGGAGTCGGGCCTGCAAAATACTAACACCGACCTGAAGGACGGTCAACCCAAACTCCAGTTCCGCATCATGCGCGTGCCAGCGCGTCGAGAAACTGCCGCGTGGTGGATTCGGCCGACGCAGCGGACAGAATGGCGGACACCACCGCCACGCCGTATGCGCCGGCCCTCCGTACTTCCTCCACGCGCGTGACCGTCATGCCGCCGATCGCAAAGACCGGAAGCCGGCAGCGCCGGGCCGCCTCTTCGAGCGCACGCAAACCGATCGGCGGCCCGTACTCGCGCTTCGAGGGTGTCTCATAGACCGGTCCCAGCACGGCAAAATCAGCTCCATCCGATTCCGCCCGGGCCATGTCGTCCGCCGAATGCGCGGAGACGCCGATCAGTCGATCGGCACCCAGCAACCGGCGGGCGGCCGCGACCGGCAGACTGTCCGCCCGCAGATGCACGCCATGGGCGCCGAGCGCCAGCACGAGATCCACCCGGTCATTGATCATGACGCGGGCTCCCTGCGCACGCATACTCGCGCATAGCTCCCGAGAAAGGGCTAGCAGGTCTTGCGTGGAGAGATCACGTTCCCGCACTTGCACGGCGCGGAGACCTCCGGCCACAGCCTGCTCGATCAGCGGAATGAGCGGACGCCCGCCGGTTTGATGGCGGTCGGTCACGAGATAGAGAGGAAAATCAACGCGGGACATGAAAGACGTAACACGTGATCAGTGCTGCGTGATCGGTGGAACGCACATGATCAGGCTCATCGCCCCTTACGCATTACGGCAGTTACAGCATCCCTTCGATAGGGCTGCTCGCCGTGGCGTACAATTTTCTGGGGATGCGCCCCGCCCGATAGGCCAGACGGCCGGCGTCCACGGCGTATTTCATCGCCTCGGCCATCATGATCGGGTCCTTGGCGCCGGCGATGGCCGTGTTCATCAGCACCGCATCGGCGCCGTATTCCATCGCCAGTGCCGCGTCGGAGGCGGTCCCGACGCCGGCATCCACGATGATCGGCACCTTCACCGTCTCGAGAATGATCTTGAGATTGTAGGGATTGCGGATGCCGAGACCGGATCCGATGGGCGCAGCCAGCGGCATGACGGCAGGACAGCCGATGTCCATCAGCTTTTTGGCCACGATCGGATCGTCGTTCGTATAGGGCAGCACAATGAACCCTTCTTTGATCAAAATCTTCGCGGCTTCGATGAGCCCTGCCGTGTCGGGGAACAATGTTTTCTCGTCGCCGATCACTTCCAGCTTGACGAGATCGGAGACGCCGGCCGTGCGTGCCAGCCGCGAGTACCGGACCGCATCTTCCACCGTGTAGCAGCCGGCCGTATTGGGCAGGATCGTGTATTTCTTGGGATCGATGTAGTCGAGCAGGTTTTCCTTCGACCGGTCGGTAATATTGACGCGGCGAACCGCGACGGTCACCACATCCGCCCCGGAGGCTTCGATGGCCTTCTTCGTCTCGGCAAAGTCCTTGTACTTGCCCGTTCCCACCCACAAACGGGATCTGAACTCGCGCCCGGCGATTGTCAGCCGATCATCCGCCATTACGCCCTCTACCTCGTGCCCCCGCCGATGAAGCTGATGATTTCGACGCGGTCACCCTCTTGAAGATTCCGCCCGTCGAACTCGCTGCGATCCAGAATGGTCAGATTCAGTTCCACCGCCACACGGTCGGAACGGATGTCCAGTTCTTGGAGCAGCCCGGCCACCGTCAATCCGGCCGCCACGGTTCGCTGCCCTCCATTGACTTGAATGTGCATCGCGCTTAAACCGCGTGAAGACATCGTACGAGACACCGAAACGCCTTGTCAACCGAGCCTCCGACGGCTTAACCGGACCAGAACTTTCTCCCAGCTCTGTTTCCTACTATTATATGGAGTATGCACGAACGGAACCGACAGGTGGCCGAGCTCTTTCAATCCATCGCGGATTCGCTGACAGATCAGGATGCGAACCCGCACCGGATCCGCGCCTACCGCCGGGCAGCAACTTCCATTCGGAGCTTGCACGAGGATATTGCTGCCATTGCCCAGAGGGGCGCCCTGCAGACTATACCGGGCATCGGCCGGGAGCTCTCGGCAAAAATCGAAGAATTTCTGGCGACAGGAACCGTTCAGGTCCAGAAAGCCGCCGGCGCTCCGCTGCCGCCCGAGGTCGCTGCCTGGGCCAGCCTGCCTGGATTATCGGAGAGCCTGGTCCAGCACCTGTACGGCCGGCTGGGCATCCGCACGCTGGACGACTTGGAGGCACTCGTGCGTTCGCACCTGCTGCGCACGCTTCCCGGCGCCGCCGTCAACGAGGACCAGCTGCTCGCCGCGATCCAAGCGAGACGGCAGGGTTAACAGCCTCAGCCCGCATGATTCACGAGCGCTTCTGCTCCAATCGCGGATACGTCGCTGCAACAAGCCTGCACGCGTGATTCGGCGTGCAGGCGGGCGGGCTCGCCGCTCAGTCGGTCACCGTCCTGCAGAGAGGACGCCTCCCACCCTCGCGACTCCACGCGCCCGTTTCGCATGACGTCTGCGCGATTTCGCAACGAACCGTCATGAATCATGCGAGCTAGGAAGACACTGCGCCGGCGCCGGCGGTCGGCTTCAGCTCCTTGAAGATTTTCCACGTCTTGAGCAGCTCAACCGCCTTCTGAAGCTGAACATCCTCCTCGATCGGCATCTCGCCAAAATCGGCAGGCGTCCCATTGCTCTTCGGCGCGGCGTCCGAGCCGGGCTTGGCGGCTGGCGGCGTGTCTTTTGAACCCTGCGGCTTCTGGGTTTTCGCGTCGCCTTCCTTGCCGTCTTTCTCGCCCGCCTTGGCCACGACTTGCGGCTGCGCCTTGACCGCAATATCCGGCGTAATGCCGGTGGATTGGATGGACCGTCCCTTCGGGGTGTAGTACTTCGCTGTCGTCAGCCGCAGACCGGAGCCGTCCGACAACGGCAGGATCGTCTGCACGGATCCCTTGCCAAACGTCGTGGCACCCAATACCACGGCCCGCCCCCAGTCCTGCAACGCTCCCGCGACGATCTCCGAGGCGCTGGCCGACCCTTCGTTGACCAGCACGATCATCGGATAATCGGCCAGCGACTCCTTCGTTTTGGAAAAGTACTCGTCCTTGCGCCCGTCCCGCCCCTTGATATAGACAATGAGTTTCCCGCCGCCGATGAACTGTTCAGAGACCTCCACGGCCGACGTCAACAGGCCGCCTGGATTGTTCCGGAGATCCAGCACCAGCGCCTGCAGCTTCTGCTCGTGAAACTGCTTCACGGCCTTGCTCAAATCCTTGGCCGAGGATTCCTGGAATTGCGTCAAGCGGATATATCCGACGGTATTCTCGATCGCCTTGAACCGGATACTTTCGATTTTGATGATATCCCGGACCAGGGTGAAGACGAGCGGGTCCAGCGTCCCTTCCCGCTGGATCGTCAGCGTGACTTTTGTCCCCTTCTGGCCCCGCATGCGCTGGACGGCATCCAGCAACGTCAATTCCTTAGTCGACTCGTCGTCCACTTTGATGATGAAATCGCCGGCCTTGATCCCGGCCTTGTAGGCCGGCGTGCCCTCGATCGGCGCGATCACCGTCAAGCGATTCTCTTTGACGCCGATCTGGATGCCCACGCCGCCGAACTCACCCTTCGTCTCGACCTGGATCTCCTTGTACATCTCCGGCGTCATGTAGGCGGAGTGCGGATCCAGCGTCGCCAGCATGCCGCGCATGGCCCCCTGGACGAGGTTCTTGACCTTCACCTCGTCGACGTAATGCTTCTGAATCTGGCTCAGGACTTCGGCGAAGGTTTTCAGTTCCTCGTAGGTCTCGGTCGCGTGCCCCGTCCGTTCCCACCCTTTTCCGATGAGCACGCCGAGACACAGCGTCATGACTGCGATCAAATACCAGGTTCGGCGATGCTGTCCCTGTTCCATGGCGTGCGATTCCTTTCCGTCGACGTTCAGAGAGTTATTTTCGCTTGGCCAGCCAGATCAGCGGATCCACCGGCTCCGCACCTTCCCGCAACTCGAAATAGAGCGTGTTGTCCTTCGTCATGCCCGTGTCGCCGCTCGTCCCGATCGTCTGCCCGCCCTGCACATGCTCGCCGGACTTCACGATCAGCGCGGACGCATGCGCGTACAACGAAAAAAACCCGTTGGCATGATCTAGGATGATGACCAGCCCATAGCCCTTCAACCAGTCGGCAAACGCCACGGTGCCGGCCATCACGGCCCGGATGCCGCTTCCCTCCGGCGTCCGGATGTCGATCCCCTTGTGGTGGACGTAGGTGTTGAACTGCGGGTGCTTCTGACGGCCGAAATGGGAGACGATCTCGCCGTCCGCCGGCCAGAGGAACTGGCCGAGCAGCGAATGCGACTTGCCGCCCCGCTGCTTGATCTGGGCGGTGGCCAGCTTGGTCCGCTGTTCGAGCAGGTCTTTCAGCAGCGAGTCCACGCGTCCGGCGGACCGTTCCAATTCGGCCACCATGCGGTCGTAGGACTCTTTCTCGTCCGTGGTCTTGGCCAAAAAGAGATTCTTTCTCCGCTTCCCCTCCTGCACTTCGCTCAACTTATGCTCGGTCTCATCCTTCAACGACAGCATGGCATCGCGCGCCGTCGCGCGCTGCTGCTCGACCTGCTCCAGCCGGCCCACATCGTTCTGGTAGTCCTGCAGCAAAACATACTCCCGCCGGGACACTGCCGCGAGATACTGGTACCGCCGATGCAGGTCGGCATAGCTGTCCGACGCCAGCAACACTTTCAACGCCCCCATCCGGCCTTCCATATATTGGACGCGCAGCCGTGCGAGAATCGAGCGCCGCCGCTCGCCCACACGTCCCCGCAATGACGCCAGGTTCGCGTTGATCTCCTCCAGTTCGTGATCCTTCTGCTTGAGCTTGCGGCCGATCTCCTGCCGTTCCAAACGGCTCTGCATTAATTTCGCGTCCAACTCCTGAATCGACTCGAGCACCGACTCCATCTTCTTTTCCGCCTGCTCGGACGACTTTTTCTTCTCCTTGATCTCTTCCTGAATCTTCTCGAGGGTCTGTCGCTGGCGCTCGATCTTCTGCGCGAGCGGATCGTGCTTCTCCTTCGCAGCCCCGGCAGGCGAGGCCATAAGGATTCCGACGATCGTCCCGCCCGTCACCACGGCGCGAAGGGCAGCACCCGCCATCACGATTTGGCCCTCCCGAGATCCAGCACGGACACGACGCTGCCGATGAACCCCAGCAGCAGGCCCGCAACCAGAATCATGGCCGCCACCTGGCCGGAAAAAAAGTGGACGCCCGAGTCGATGCCGAGAAACCGTCCGGGCATGCCCAGGCGGGCGTTGAATAACTCGAAGCCCCCCCTCAGCATCGCCAGGGACACGGCACTCCCCATCGCACCCAGCATCGCGCCTTCGATCAAATACGGGATCTTGATAAACCCCCCCGTAGCCCCGATCAACCGCATGATCTCGATTTCATCCCGCCTGGCGTAGAGCGTCAACCGGATGGTGCTGGCAATGATCGTGACCGACGCCGCCGACAGCACCGTGCCGATGCCCACCGCCGCCAGTTCGAGATACCCGACGATCGTGTTCAGGTTATCGATCCAGTCGCGGCTGTACTGGACCTGTTCGACCCCGGGTGCCGACTTCAGCCGCTCGGCCCAGTGCCGCACGGCATCGGGCGAACGGTAGGATGGCGCCAGCGTGATGATGAACGACGCCGGCAACGGGTTTTCCCCCAACCCCTGCAGCAGATGGGACTCGTCGGGGAACTGCGCGCGGAAATCCGCCAGCGCCTGCTCTTTCGAGACAGACACGAGCGCCTGCACGCCCGGATCGGCCTTGAGCAGAGCCTGCAGGTCGGACACGCCTGACGGCGGCGTGACGTCCTTCACGTAGACCACAACCTTCAAGTCGCTCTGCAGCGACGTCGCCACCGCGCGCAAATTTAAATAGAGCAGCAGGAACACGCCGAAGCAGGCCAGCGTAAAGGCCGTCGTGGCAACGGCGATGACCGTGGTCGTCCGGTTCAGGCGGATATTCGCCACCGCCTCCCGCACAAAATGGATGAGCCGCCTCATAGCCCCTTCCCCTCGTCCGACACCACTTTCCCCTGATCCAGCGTAACCACGCGGCGGCCGACCTGCTCGATGACCTGCCGGTTATGCGTGGCCACCAGCACCGTCGTCCCCCGTGCATTGATCGTCTTGAACAATTCCACGATCTCGCGGGCCAACTGCGCATCCATGTTGCCCGTCGGCTCATCCGCCAGCAGAATGATCGGGCTGTTGACGATCGAGCGGGCGATGCACACGCGCTGCTGCTCGCCGGCCGACAACATGGTGGGGCGGCTTTCCTTCCGGTGCTCGACGCCCACGGCCTTCAAGGCCTCCATCACTTTCCGGCGCGTTTCGAAGGCCGAGAGCCCCTGCACCAATAACGGCAGCGCCACATTTTCATACACGCTCTTTTTCGGGAGCAGTTTGAAGTCCTGAAACACCACGCCCATGGTCCGCCGAATATACGGCACGGCAGAGGCCTTGAGGCGGGCCACGTTGCGCCCCTGGATCAGGATCTGCCCCTCATCGAGCGACGTCGCGCAATAGAGCAGCTTGAGAAGGGTCGTTTTCCCCGCCCCGCTGGGCCCCATGAGCAGCACGAACTCGCCCTTCTCGATCTGAAGATTGACGTCCGTGAGGGCGGGACGCCGGTCATAATGCTTGGTGACATGAAAGATCTGGATCATAAACGCCGCGAACTCGCTGACAGGCGGGAGCCTCTTGTGGTTACCATCGCAAATCGTCTCCGGGCACTTCGAACGCGTGTTCGATGTGTTCGAGCACCTCCGGCGCATCCGTTCCGCCCGCGCAGAGGATCACGTCGAACCGGCAGGGTTGATCGCGCAGCCGGTGCCGGGCGAGATACTGCGCCGCCAGCCTGACGAGCCGCGCCTGTTTCCGGCTATCCACCGCCCCGACCGCTCCGCCGTGCGTCGAAGAGCCGCGCGCCTTGACCTCCACGAACACCAGCACCGATCCCGATCGCGTCACAAGATCCAGTTCGCCGGACGGCGTGCGCGCGTTGCGCGCCAGAATGCGGTAGCCCTTGCTCCGCAGATACCGTTCGGCCTCGGATTCCGCCGCCTGTCCGAAGAGACGCCCGGCGAGACTCATTTCATGCCCCGTTCCGCAACGACACCGCGTCGCCGACCGGCCGGAAACTGCGCCGGTGGATTGCGCAAGGGCCGTGCGCCGCCAGCATCCGCAGATGCTCGGCCGTCCCATAGCCCTTGTGTGCCTGAAAATTGTACTGCGGATACTGCCGGTGATAGTCGCCCATCAGCCGATCTCGCGTGACTTTGGCGATGACGGAGGCCGCGGCAATCGAGACCGACAAGGCATCGCCCTTGATGATGGCGCGTTGCGGGAGATGAATGGCGGGAAGTGCGATCGCATCGAGCAGCAGATAATCCGGGACCGACGGCAACGCCTGGATCGCCCGGCCCATGGCCAGCCGCGTCGCCTCCAGAATGTTCATCGCGTCAATCTCTCGCTCGCTCGCCTGACCAACCCCGACGCCCACGGCCCGCTGCCGAATTTCGTCGTACAGCCGCTCCCGCTCCGCTTCCGTGAGCTGTTTGGAATCATTGAGTCCGGCGAGCAGGCACCGGCGGGGCAGCATCACTGCCGCGGCAACGACGGGACCAGCCAGCGGACCCCGTCCGGCCTCGTCCAAGCCTGCGACAAGACGGTACCCGCATCGCCTCGCTTCCGTCTCGAAGAGGTCCGTCGGCTCCACGGCGCCCCGTGTGTGAAAAGAAACGAACTACTTCTTCTTCGCAGGCGCGGGCTTTGCCGGTCTGGCCTCGGCTTTCGCGGCCAGCTTTTCGGCCGGCGCCGCCTTGACCTTCGCCGCAGCCGGCTCGGCCCTTTTCTCTGCCGCCGGCGCTGCAGCTTCAGCCGGTTGTGCCGGCGCCACATTGGCCTGGACAAACTCGCGGTCTTCAAGCTTCGCCGTCCGGCCCTTCTTGGCCCGCAGATAATACAGCTTGGCCCGGCGCACCTTGCCCTGCCGCACGACGTCCACGCGCGTCACGATCGGCGAGTGGACCGGGAAGATCCGCTCGACGCCCACGCCGTACGAAATCTTTCGCACCGTGAACGTCTCGCTGTTCCGCCCGCCCTTGCGGGCGATCACGACGCCTTCAAACACCTGAATCCGTTCCTTGTCGCCTTCGACGACCTTCACGTGGACCCGCACGGTATCGCCGATCTCGAACGTCGGGACGGTTTTCTTCGCCAGCGACCGCTGGATCCGCTCTAACTGATTCATGACCCTGATCCTCCTCTACTAAACAGACGCTTCTTTCGTTTCTTCACTGACAATCACTTCCAACAACCGCCGGTCCTCATCGGACAGCGACCGGTCCCGCAACAGATCCGGACGTTTCCGATACGTGCTTCGCAACGCTTCCTTCCGCCTCCACAGCCGGATGGCCTCATGGTTGCCGGACAACAGGACTTCCGGAACCGGCAGGCCCCGCAGGTCGGCCGGCCGCGTGTAGTGCGGATAATCCAGCAGCGACTCGGCAAACGACTCGCGCTCCACGGACTCCGGATCGCCGAGCACGCCCGGAATCAGCCGCACCGCTGCATCGATCATCACGAGCGCAGGCAATTCTCCTCCGGTCAGCACATAATCGCCGATCGAAATCTCCTCCGGCTCGAGGCCGATCCGCACCCGCTCGTCAATGCCTTCGTAATGCCCGCACACGAAGACCAGCCGGCGAGACTCGTCGCGGAATTCCTCCGCCAGCCGCTGGGTGAACGGACGCCCCTGCGGAGACGGCAGCAGCAGACGCAACGACTCTCCGGCCCTGGATTCTTCGTACTGCCGGCGCAACGCCTCGACCGCTTGGAAAACCGGCTCCGCCTTCATGACCATGCCGGCCCCGCCGCCATAGGGCGTATCATCCGCCACCAGATGACGGCCCTCGGTATAGTCCCGCAGGTTGTGGACGCAGGCTTCCAGCAATCCCTTGTCCTGCGCGCGCTTGAGCATGCTCTGCCCTAGGACCGACTGGATTAAATCCGGAAACAGCGTGATCACATCACAGCGCAACACGAGCAGGCTCCTTCGTCGTCGCTTCTTCCGTCCATCGAACCGTCATCCTTTTGCCAGGCACATCCACGGCAGCCACCACATCCTTCGCAGCCGGGATCAGCACTTCGCCCTGTTCGCCGCGCACGACAAACACATGATGGCCCGGCGTCTTCAATATTTCTTCCAACGTTCCCATCGGGCGACCGGCCTCGTCCTGCACCGAGCAACCGATCAATTCATATTCGTAATACTGCCCCGGCGGAAGCGGCGGCGCCGAGCCTTGCGGAATCTTCACCGTCCAGCCCCGAAATAACCCCGCCTCTTCCGGCGTCGAGCAGACGTCCATGCCCAGCACGTAGGACCCGTTCATCGCCCGCACGCTGCGAATCGTCGTCCCCTTCACCGCTCCGGACGGGGCTTCCAGCGTCACACGCGTCAACCCTTCGAACCGGCCCGGCACGTCGCTCAACGACCGCACGCGCATTTCCCCGCGCACGCCAAACGGCTTTTCGATCACGCCGATCGCCACAAGTTCAGACGAATCCGCCACGACGCTCCGTTACTTTTTAATGACCCCGGCCCGCTTCAACAACGTCCGTACCGTCACCGATGGCTGCGCGCCCTTACTGAGCCAGTCGAGAATCCGCTCCTGCTTGAGCACCGTGACCGGCGGATGCTTGGCCGGATCGTGCGTGCCCAGGATTTCCAGATACCGCCCGTCCCGCGGCTTGCGGGAATCCGCCGCTACCAGCCGGTAAAATGCCAGATTCTTTCGCCCGCCTCTCGACAACCGTAAATGAACCGCCACGTCAATGTCCTCCTTGCACGTTAAGTTACTGATTCACAATCAGGATGCTCAAAATGGTCATCCGACGCGGCCGCAGGGAGCGAAGACCCCGAGGCGTACTTTCGAAGTACGTTGAGGGGGCGGAGCGACCGAGAACAAAGTCGGGGGCCATTTTCAGCATCCTGCCACCTTACAACGAGCGCAGCATCTGCGCGAGCTGCCGTTTCCCGCCTCCACCCGACACAGCTTTCATCATCGTGCGGGCGCCCAAAAATTGTTTAATCAAACGGTTCACGTCCTGCACGCTAGCGCCGCTGCCGCGCGCGATGCGCTTCTTCCGGCTGCCGCTGAGGACCGTATGGTCCCGGCGCTCCCGCGGCGTCATCGAGCTGATGATCGCCACCGTCCGCGCAATCTCTTTCTCCGGCAGGGCGCCCTCGCCCGCCAGGTCCTTGATCCGCTGCCCGCCGGGCAGCATGCCGAGAATCTCGTCCATCGAACCCAGCTTGTTCACCTGCCCGATCTGGTCTCGAAAATCCTCCAGCGTGAAGGTCTTCGACGTCAGTTTCTTCTGGAACGATTCGGCCTGTTCCTTCGAAAAAGCCTCCTGCGCCTTCTCGACAAGCGACAGCACGTCGCCCATGCCCAGAATGCGCGACGCCATCCGGTCCGGATGGAACGGCTCCAGCGCCTCCGGCTTTTCGCCGACGCCCAGATACTTAACCGGCTTGCCCGTCGCGGCCCGGATCGAGAGCACCGCACCGCCTCGCGCGTCGCCCTCCACCTTGGTCAGAATCACACCAGTGAGCCCGACCTTGCGCTCGAACTGCTCCGCCATGGTGACGGCATCCTGTCCCATCATGGCATCGGCGACGAGCAGCACTTCCTGCGGCGTGACGGCCCGCTTGATCGCCGCCAGTTCGCCCATCAACTCGTCATCAATGTGCAGGCGTCCGCCCGTGTCCAGCACGACCACGTCGAAGCCCTGTTCGCGGCCTCGCGTCACACCATCCACGCAGGTCTGCGCGACATCGGCCCGGGCAGACACCGCCCGATGCACGGGCACGTCCAACGTGACGCCGAGGCTCGCCAATTGTTCCACCGCCGCAGGCCGCCGCGGATCGGCCGCCACCAGCAACACGCGCTTGCCTTGATTCTTGAACAGCTTCGCCAGTTTTCCACAGGTCGTCGTCTTGCCGGCGCCCTGCAAGCCGACCATCATGATCACCGTGGGCGGCTCGGACGCCAGCTTCACCCCGGACTGCTCGCGGCCCATCAAGTCGCGGAGTTCGTCCCAGACGATCTTGATGACCTGTTGCCCTGGCGCCAAGCTCTGCAACACCTCCTGCCCGACGGCTTTGACCCGGACGCGCTCGATGAAATCCTTGACGATCTTGAAGTTGACGTCCGCTTCGAGCAGCGCCAGGCGCACCTCTTTCAGCGCGTCGGCGATGTTCTGCTCCGTCAAAACTCCCTGCCCACGGAGTTTTTTCAGGATTTGGTCAAACTTCCGGCTAAGCGTATCGAGCATTGTCCAAACGCTCCTAATCCCATCAAAAAGACTGAAAAAGTTTATCGTGAGTGTACTGTCGAAAGGGCTCGTAAGTCAAGGTAGAATCAAGCGAATCTGAGGACAACGGGGGCTGATTCTACTGCTTGCAGGCGGGTGAAACAGGCGCGTTTTTGGGTGACGGCGGCTGCGCGGCAATGGTCGCCCTCTCGGCTGCATCGGCCGGCTCTCCGAACAGCAGGACCATAATCGTTCTGATTTCCTCCGGAGAAATTCTATACGCCGGCGCAAGATAGCGCTTCTGCGAGAGCGTGCGCTCGTGCTGGTCTTCCGGTTCGTAGTAGCCGACGAGAATGCTGTCATGGTCGGCCTTCTTCAAACGTTTGAGCCACCCCTCCGTCACGAGGCCCGGTTTGCCGCGTGACGCGATCAATTCGAGTTTTGTCCAGATGGCCCAGCCGACGAAGACTCCCCAGGTTTCGTGCTGCGTTTCCCAGGCTTCCCGCTCGGACAAATACCGCGTTTCGGTGGCAGTCCGCCGCTGAAGGACCGGCGTGATCTTCACTTCGGCGTAGCGGCACTTCTGCAGCTCCCGCGCAGCAGCCAGCAGGCGCCCGCCGTCGGTGTTCGGATCGGGCGGTTTCGTTTCGAGGTAATCCATGTAGGCGTGGTACAGTTCGTGATAGAGGTTGCCGACTTCCAGCGCCGTCATCTTCGTGAGCGGCCGTAATGAACCGGCCGCCTGGTTGAAAGACAGAGCCCGGTTCAAAATCATATGATGCTCTTCCGGATGGTATTCCGCCGCCCAGCGGTGAAGATCCTCGAAGGTCACCGTCACAAAATCCGGCGGCAGTTCCCTGAGAAATTTGGTGGGCAGGCCCAACTCTTCCGACTGGCTGACGAGCGCGGCCAGCGGCAGCCGCGTCAAGTCGGTCGCCGGCTGCGGCGTCTCTGCCGACACCGGCGAGGCGGCCGACAGGATGAGGCACGCCACTGCGAACCGATTAATCCACGTCACAAGGATAGCCCTCTTCAAGACTCACGCGTGTCATGTCCAGGGTTGCGTGTTGCGAGGCAGCGAGAGGATTTCAACTAGGACGGTCTATGAATCCCAATGGTGGTACCCGCTTTCCTCTATCAGTGCCCATGTATCTAACATAGAGGAGGGCACGGCGTCGAGAAATCGCGAAGGTTTCGACAGGACCGCCCCTGTCGCCTTGTCGTAGACATTGATCGGATAGGTGAGATGCAGATGCTTCTTCGCGCGCGTCACCGCCACATAGAACAGGCGCCGTTCCTCTTCCAGCTCTTCGTCAGACGTGAATGAATAGGCCGAGGGAAACCGGCCGTCCACGACCCAGATCACGAATACGCACTGCCATTCCAGCCCCTTGGCGGAGTGAATGGTGGACAGCACCAGCCGCTCCTCGTCCCGATCACCCGCTTCCACGCCGGCCACGCTTGCGTCCGGCGGCTCGAGCGCCAGGTCGGCCAGAAAGTCGTTCAGCCCGACGTACCGCTCAGCGATCGTATAGAGATGCTCCAGATCGCGCATTCGCTTCGGATAGTCGTCGTAATGTTCCTTGAGGATCGGCAGGTAATAGCGATAGACCTCGTTGACCTGTTCTGCCGGCGTGAGCGATGCTGAACGTCCCGCCTCCTCCAGCATGATCGCCAGGTCCTTGAGCGGGCGCGACGACCGGCCGCTGACTTCCCTCAACGCCGTCAGCGGCTGTTCGCTCCTCACAAACGACGCGATCAGGTCCTGCGCCTTCTTGGGCCCGACCCCCTCCACCAGCATCAGGAGACGATTCCAGCTGACCGCATCGAGCGGATTTTCGATGACCCGGAGATGCGCCAGCAGATCCTTCACGTGCGACGTCTCGATGAACTTGAACCCGCCGCGCTTCACGAACGGCAGGTTCCGCCGCGACAGCTCGATTTCCAGATCGAACGAATGGAAGCTGGAGCGAAAGAGCACGGCAATCTCGTCCAGCGGGACTCCCTCTTCACGCAACTCGAGAATCCGCTGCGCGATGAACCGGGACTGGGCATTCTCTCCCCCCGCCTGCACCAGCGCCGGCAGCGGCCCGTCGAGCTTCCTGGTAAAGAGGTGCTTCGAATATTTCTCGGTCGCGCCCTGGATGATTTCGTTGGCGAGGTTCAGGATCGGCTGCGTGCTGCGATAGTTTTCTTCGAGCTTGTAGACTTTCGTTCCTGGAAACAGCGTGGGAAAATCCATGATGTTCCGGAACGTGGCGCCGCGGAACGCATAGATGGATTGCGCGTCGTCGCCCACGGCCATCACGTTCTCGTGCGTCGCCGCCAGCTTCCGGACCAGATCGGCCTGCAAACGGTTCGTATCCTGATACTCGTCCACGAGAATGTAGCGGAAGTTCTGCGAGATCGCCTGTCGCGTCGGCTCGTCTGTGCGCAGCAACTCCCGCAGCGTGGCCAGGAGATCGTCGTAATCCATGAGTTGCTTCTGTCGCTTGGCCGCCACATACGCGTTTCTCAGTCTGTCGAGATCGTTCAGATGCTCCGCGAAGTGGGCGAACTCGCCGAGCAGCACATCCTCCAGGCTCGCGAGCGTGTTCTCGCACTTGCTGAAGATTTCCGCGATCGTCCCCTTGCGCGGGAACCGCTTGTCCTTTTCGTTGAGCCCGAGCTGATTGCGGATCAGCGCGATCAAATCCTCGGCATCGCCTCGGTCCAGGATGGTGAAGCCCGGCTCCAGCCCGATCGGCCGCCCATAACGGCGCAGAAGCATATTGGCCACGGAATGGAACGTCCCGCCGGCCACCCGCTCGCTACGCGCGCCGATCAGCAGCCCGGCCCGTTGCAGCATTTCCTGCGCCGCCTTGCGCGTGAAGGTCAGGAGTAAAATTGAAGTCGGATCAACGCCTTTGTCGATGAGATAAGCCACGCGATAGATGAGCGTGCGCGTCTTGCCGCTCCCGGCGCCGGCAATCACGAGCGAGGGCCCATCGGCCGCCGTGACCGCCGCCAACTGCTGCTGGTTCAGCGCGGCCGCGTAGTCCAGCGACAGCTTAGCCGGCTGGGATTCCTCCGCCGACTTCTTCAATATGTAGGGCTTGATTTCCCGATCCATGATTCTCTGGGTGCGGCGTGCGAGCCCGCCGAAGCTTGGCGAAAGCGGATATAACATACCCCTGCCCTTAGCGCAATGAGCGCTCCCGCCCTACCATTGGTTGCGTATTGGGTGGAAAGACCGGGATGGACTTGTATATAATGGGCGCTGAATTTTGGAGACGCTGATGTCTGCTACTCAAGATCCCTACGCTGCGACCCTGCGCGATCTCGCCTCGCTGATGGTCGCCGTCTCGGGCGAGTCCGTCACGATGGTCAAGCGCAGCGCGCCCGAACAGGCCATGAAGATCAAGAAGTCCGGCGAATGGGAAATCTACTTGGAATTTCTCAAGTTGCTGTTCAATCTGGCCGATCGGCTGTCGGCGCATTACATTCCCCTCAAAGACCAGCCGCTCTTCATGGACGGCCTGGTCGATGCCGTCACCCAGCAGCTCAAGAATGTGCTGGCGCCGGCGCTGGGGCCCGACACCGATGAAATGGAAGTCGTGCTCGCGATCGGCCAGACCGTCGGCCAAAGCCGCGAGCGGTATGAACGGTTCAAGTTTCTCGTGACCGAGGACAGTAAACAGAAGGACGAATACTTCACAGTCTTCGGTGAAACGATCGCGCACTTGATCGGCGCAACGGGCAGCGGCATGGTGATCTCGTCCGCCACGCTCTGCGGGAACGCCGTCATTCCAGCCATGACGTCACTGCTCGAATCGGCCACGTCGGGAGCGGCCCAGGACCGGACAGCCGCCGCCGCGACGCCCGCACCCGCTTCGGGGGGAAAAACCGGCAACGAGATCAAGCTGGTCAGCGTCATGTCCTCCATCCACGGCGAAGAAATCGAAACCCGCTGGGGCCTGCACCCCCGCTTCCGGCAGGATCTGAAGCCCGAACAGGCGCAGGAATTGAATACGCTGATGAATCGCGTCGCGCACATTCTGGGCGCCCGGTACGCCTCCGTGGCCTTCTCGCCCGGATGGGCGGCCTGGCACCAGCAGGGGGGCACTGCCTAAATGAGCGAGCGTCGACCGAACGAACAGTCCTCAGGCAACACGCCGGACGAACTGACCCGCTTGCAGGAGCTGGCTTATAATCTCTGGTGGAGTTGGACCCCCGATGCGCGACGGTTGTTCGAAACCATCGATCCGACGCTGTGGCGCCTCTCGCACCACAACCCCGTCAAGCTGCTCCACGAACTGAAACCGGAACGGCTGGCGTCGTTGAACGAAGATCTCGTCTTCAGCCGTCTCTACGCGTCCGTGCTCAAAGCCTATGATGCATATATGGGCGACTCGGCCACGTGGTGTGCCGGCCGGTACCCGCACTTAACCCGCAGCACGGTCGCTTATTTCTCCGCCGAGTTCGGCCTGCACAATTCGATTCCGATCTACAGCGGCGGCCTGGGCGTCCTGGCCGGCGACCACTGCAAGGAAGCCAGCGACCTCGGCATTCCGCTCGTCGGCCTCGGTTTCATGTATCCGCAGGGCTATTTTCACCAGCGGATGTCCGCCGACGGCTGGCAGGAAGCGGAATACGAGCCGTTCAATAAACTGGAATCGCCCATCCAACGGGCACTCACGCCGGACGGACAACCCTGCCAGATCAGCGTCCAGATGGACCATCATACGGTCGTCGGCATCGTGTGGCAGGTACGCGTCGGACGCGTGACGCTATACCTCATCGATACCGACGTGCCGGATAATCAGCCCTGGGATCGCGAGTTGTCGGCGCGGCTGTACGGCGGCGACCATAACGTCCGCCTGCGACAGGAAATCTTATTGGGCGTCGGCGGCGTGCGAGTCTTCCGTGCGCTCGGGATATCGCCCGCCGTCTGGCATGCGAATGAAGGCCACTCGGCATTCCTGACGCTCGAGCGGGTGCGCGAGTTGGTGCAGGGCGGCCGCTCGCACGCCGAGGCGGTCGATGTGGTGCGCCAGAGCACCGTCTTTACCACGCACACGCCGGTCCCGGCCGGCCACGACGTCTTTTCGTTCCATCAGATCGAGCAGCACTTCGAAGGCTATTGGGAGCAGCTCGGCATGACGCGCGACGCCTTTTTACAACTGGGCGCGCACCCCGACAATCCGGGCGCCGGCTTCAACATGACGGCGCTGGCCATGCGGCTGGCCGGGCACGTCAACGGCGTGAGCCGCGAGCACGGCCGCGTCTCGCGGACCATGTGGCGCTCTCTGTGGCCGGGCCTGGAGGACGACCGCATCCCGATCCGGAGCATCACGAACGGCATCCACGCGCCGACGTGGATCTCGGTCGAGATGAACCAGCTCTATGCCAAGCACCTCGGCCCCAATTGGACTGAGCGGGCGGACGACCCGGCCATCTGGCATCGCGTCACCGACATCCCGGACGGCGAACTTTGGGCGGCCAGACAGGCGCTGAAACGCAAGCTCATGAGCTTCATCCGCGAGCGCGCGCGGGCGGCCTGGATGCAGGGGCGCATGCAGCCGCATCAAGTGCTGGCCAGCGGCACGCTCCTCGATCCCGAAGCCTTGACCATCGGCTTTGCGCGACGCTTCGCCACCTACAAGCGGGCCACGCTCATTTTCAGCACGCTGACCAGGATCCAACAGATGATGCAGGACCGCTGGCGGCCGGTGCAGATCGTCTTTGCAGGCAAAGCCCATCCGGCCGACGAGCCAGGCCGCCAGTTCATCCAGCAGGTCTATACCTTCTGCAAAGACCACGATATCGGCGGGCACGTCGCCTTCGTGGAGGATTACGACATGCACATGGCGAAATATCTCGTGTGGGGCGTGGACGTCTGGCTGAACACGCCGCGCCCGCCGATGGAAGCCAGCGGCACCAGCGGCCAGAAGGCCGCGCTCAACGGCGTGCCGCACTTGAGCGTGCTGGACGGCTGGTGGCAGGAAGGCTATGACGGCGCGAACGGCTGGACCATTCCGCCGTCGGGACACCTCGGCGACTCCCACAGCCAGGACATGCACGATGCGGAACATCTGTACCGCCTGCTCGAGCACGACATCGTCCCGCTCTACTACGACCGGGACCGCGACGGCATCCCGCGCGGCTGGCTCCAGATCGTCAAGGACGCCGTCCGCACGGTCGCGCCGCGGTTCTGCACCCGCCGGATGGTGAAGGAGTACATGGACCACCTCTACGCGCCGGCTGCCTCCCCGACCGCTCCCCGCTGGTAATTTCCATGCGCGTGCTCGCCACTCTGGCCATCGCAGTCGGTTGCGGGCTCGGGGGGGCGTGGCTTGCTGCGCCGGTCTTCGCCGTTCCCTCCCACGCATCGCTCCAGGACGACGCGCTGAAAGCCTTCCAGCAAGGCCGATTCGACGACGTCGTCCTCCTGCTGGAGGGAGCCCCGAAAGACCAGCCCCTGTCATCCGACGTCCTACGCGCCGGCGTCCGCAGCGCCCTGCGCGTCGGGCGGCCCGACCAGGCGCTCGCGTTCTACGCACGCCTCGTTCCTCCGGGAAAGCCGGACGAGGCCGGCCTGCTCAAGGATCTGGCGCTCGCGATGATCACCCGCCACGTGCGCGACCCTCAGGAGCACCTCCGCATTGCCGCCTATCTGACGCTGACCGACATCGCGACGCGCGATACAATTGCGCTCTTCGAAGACGGCCTGCTCGATTCGTCGGTCATGGTCCGCACCAGGGCCGCCGAGGGACTTGCGCGAGCCGGCTCCCCCGCCACGACATCGGCGCTCGCGCGCGCGCTGGACGATCCTGCGCCATCGGTCCGCATCGCCGCGTTAAACGCGCTGGGGGAAAACACCGCGGCGAGCCTTCGTCCGCTGATCACGCGCCTGTCGAAATCCGAGGAAGGCGTCCTGCATATCTTTGCGCTGGCCGCGCTGGCCCGCATGGGACGATCGGACGCCGCAGACGAGATCGCCGGCGAAGCCACCCTGCCCGATGCGGAACTTCGCATGGCATCCGTGGGCGCGCTGGGGCAGTTGAAGCGGCCCGCCAGCTTGCCGATCCTGAGCCAATCCGTGTACGATCCCGATCCATCCGTGCGCGCATTCGCAGCCGGCGCCCTGGGCGATCTCGGCAACCCCAAGGGGGAACCGGCGCTGCTCCACGCGCTGGAGGACGACGACCCCCGCGTGCGCAGCATCGCGGCGGCCAGCCTCGGGCGGTTGAAACTGGTCCAGAGCCGGCCGGTGCTTCGACAGGCGGCCCGCGATCCGGTGGAATTCGTTCGCGTGGGCGCGGTGGAAGGGCTGCTACGGATCGGCGATACCGAGGCTGTGCTGCTCGCCGCCGACCTTGCCAAGCATCCGGACCCCTCGGTCCGCGGCGCCACGGCGCAAGCGGTGGCCCTGTCGGGAAACCGCAAGGCGATCCTCGTCGTCAAATCGCTGCTCAAGGATCAGCAGCCGCAACCGCGCCTGATGGCGGTTCGGGCCATCGGCAAGCTTGGCGGGCGCGAAGGATTGGCGCTGCTCAAACAGGCATTGAACGATTCCGATCCGGCCATCCGCATCGCCGCAGCCGGCGGCGTGATCAAGCTGCTGACCGCCAAGTAACGAATCGCCATGGCGCATACTGAAAAAAAGGGGAACTCTATGTTGAAAATACTCGGCATCACGGTGCTGCTGGGCGGCGTGTTCTTGCTGGGCTACTACACAGGCCAGCGGCCGGCGGAAGTCAGGAAAGCCGTCAAGGAGCTCTCCTCCGAAATGGTGGACACGACCAAGGATCTCTCGCGCAACGTCATCGACACGACGCAAGGGCTCGAACGCACCTTGCGCTATCGTCAGGGCGTGGTCGACGCGAAGGAGCGGCTGCTCGAAGCACGATCCGATCTCAACGACAAAAACTTCGGGGACGCTGCCAAGGAGCTGGCCGAAGCCGTCACGCATCTGGAGCAGGCCGGCTTGACGGGAGAAGAAGGCGGCAAGGCTGCCAAGGCCAAGGCGCTCGCCGCGAAGATCAAAGACGTCGAAGGGGATCTGTCAAAGGGAAAGGCGGTCAGCCGGGAGAAAATGGGCGAGATTCAGAAGGAACTCGATTCGTTGCTGCAGAAGTGATCACACAGACTAGGCATTCGCCGCGGCCTTGTTCTTTTTCCACGCCGCGAGAATCCGCTCGACCCGCATCCGCACGACCAGATCCGGATCCTTCATCAAGGGCCTGATCGCCTCGCGGCCGCGCTCGTCGCCGATCTTCTCCAGCGCGGCAGCCGCGGCCAGCCGGGAGAACCAATCCGGGTCTTTCAGCATGTCGATCAACGGGTCGATCGCCGTGTCATCCTTGATCCGCCCCAGCGCGACGATCGCCTGCTGGCGGACCCCCTCGTCCTTGTGCGTGAGCGCCCCGATCAGCCGCTCCACCGCCGGCGTGCCCAGTTCGATCAGGGCCTCGGTCGCATCGTGCTTGAACTCATCGTTGTGCAGGAGCTGCATCAAGGGATCGAGCACCCGCTCGTCCTTGATCTTGCCGAGGGCGCGGATCACGCTCTTGCGGAGATCCCAATCCCGCAGCATCTTGACGAGACGCTCGACTGCGGGGGAGCCGACCTGGCCCAGCGCCTCGATCACGGCCTCGCGGACCTGCCAGTCGCCGTCGCGCAGCGCGTTCACGAGCGGCTCCACGCACCGCTCGTCGCCCATCTCGCCGAGCGTGACCACGGCTTCGCGGCGAACGGTCCAATCCGGGTCTTTCAGCAGATCGATCTGGATGTCGATCTCGTCCTTGACCTTTTCTTCTTCGAGGACGGATTCGGCTGGAGGGGCCTCATCGGACGGCGGCTCGGATGGTTTCGCCAGCGCATCCGACATCCGATCGGCCAGGGCGTCGCTCGCCTCCGGCGCATCGGACATGGAGAATTCGTCTGGCTGATCGGGCTTCTCGGTCATGGACAACAACCTGTGTCGGGCAATACGGTCTAGGCGGCTGGAGCGGCGGGCGTTGCAGCGGCGTCAGTCTTTTTCTTTCCCATCGCGTGCTGTTTACGAATCACCAGCCGGCGCCGCAGGCGCTGAACGCGTTTCAACCGCTTGTGTAACTTGCGAAACGGCGCGTCGCCTTCCGGGTTCTCCAGTGTACCCTGCTTCTCCGACACTTTCTTTTTCAGTCTGGCTTCTTCGTCAGTCAACGAGACTTTCTTCTTCTTGGCCATTGCCGCACACTCCTCACGTTAGGACTGAAAACACATCGGCCCGCACGAACGCTGGTCCGCACGGGCACGCTCAGTGTAATCGAGACTCCTCCGGCCTGTCAATTGGAGGATTGATCGTCTAGGGAATCTGGAGGGAGGCGACCGAATAGGCCCGCCGTTCTGCAGCCTGATAATCCGCCGCGCGGCGGACGCGCCGCTGACGCCGAAGATCGTTGGGCAGCGACCGCACGGCGCGCACCTTGCGCGGCTGGGCCAGGGACAGGGCATCCTCTCCGGCATCGGCAATTCTCATCGCAGGAGGAAACGGCAGCAAGTCAGCGACTGAAACCAGCCCTATGCCCTGATCCCCCACCACTTCGAGCTGAACGGCGGCGACGCCGCTGTCCACCATGTCCAGCGCTCTCGCGCCGGCCAGGGACAGATCCAGCACGCGGCCGTAGAGGTACGGACCCCGGTCGTTGACGCGCACGCGAACCTGCCGCCCGTTTTCGACGTTGGTCACGAGGACCCATGTCCCGAGCGGCAAGGTCCGATGAGCGGCCGTGAGCGCCTCCATGTCATAGGTTTCACCATTGGCTGTCAGCCACCCGTGAAAATCCTCGCCATACCAGGAAGCAATCCCGCGCTCTTTCATGCTGACATCCAAATCGGCCTGGCCCTTGGGCAACACCGTACAGGCGCTGGCAGCCAAGCCGCACACCAGCAGAAGCGCCCACGCCCGGCTGATTCCCCGCCGCCTATTCGAGCTCGTTTGTGCGCTCATCATACGTTGCATACACCCTGTGTTTAGTCCTGTACAGCCTGACTCCGCCCTACATCTTGTGGTTGTGTATTGAATGAACCGCAGCCTGCGGTATGAGCGACTACGAATGAAGTGTCCACACTATACGGGGGGAGGGTTCCGGAAGTCAAGCCCCGCCGTCTGGCTGAGACTCAGTCCGGCTTGAAAAACACCATCGCAAGCGGCGGGAGCGTCAACGCTACTGAGTAGGAAAAGCCATGCCAGGGAATCGGTTCGGCTTCCACGCCGCCGAGATTGCCGACGTTCCCGCCGCCGTACACCGCGGCGTCACTGTTCAGCAGCTCCCGGTACCGGCCCGGCGTGGGCACGCCGATGCGGTAGCCGTGCCGCGGCACCGGCGTGAAATTGCAGGTACAGACCACAAAATCGTCCGCATTCCTCGCCCGGCGGATGAAGGCCACGGCCGATTGCTCCCAGTCGTTGTAGTCGATCCATTGAAAGCCGGTCCATTCGAAATCCACTTCGTGGAGCGCCGGCTCGGCCCGATAGAGCCGGTTGAGATCGCGCACCCACCGGTGGAGCCCCCGGTGCGAGTCGTGCTCGAGCAGGTGCCACTCGAGGCTGACGTCGTGGTTCCATTCGCACCACTGGCCGAACTCGCCGCCCATGAACAGCAGCTTCTTGCCCGGATGCCCGTACATATAGCCGTACAACGCGCGCAGGTTGGCAAACTTCTGCCAGAGATCGCCGGGCATTTTGTCGAGCAGCGAACGCTTGCCGTGGACCACTTCGTCGTGCGAGAGCACCAGCACGAAATTCTCGGTGAAGGCGTAGAGCAGTCCGAACGTGATGTGGTTGTGCTCGTGCTTGCGATAGACCGGGTCAAGGCTGAAGTAGCGCAGCATGTCGTGCATCCATCCCATGTTCCATTTCAGGCTGAACCCCAGCCCGCCCGTATAGGTCGGGCGTGACACGCCGCCCCAGGCCGTGGATTCCTCGGCGATGGTGAGCACACCGGGATGCTCGCGATGCACCACGATATTGAACTCCTTCAAAAACTCGATCGCCTCCAGATTTTCGTGGCCGCCGAACCGGTTGGGGATCCATTCGCCCGGCTGCCGGGAATAATCCAGATAGAGCATGGACGCCACCGCATCCACGCGCAGCCCGTCCACGTGATACTGCTCCAGCCAGAACAGCGCGCTGTTGAGCAAAAAGTTGCGCACCTCCACGCGCCCGAAATTGAAAATGCGGCTATGCCACTCAGGATGGTAGCCGAGGCGCGGGTCATGATGGTCGTAGAGCTGCGTGCCGTCGAACCAGGCCAGCCCGTGCGGATCGTCCGGGAAGTGCGAGGGCACCCAGTCGAGAATCACGCCCAGACCCGCCTGGTGGCAGGCATCCACAAACGTCATGAAGTCCTCGGGCGATCCGTGCCGGCTGGTCGGCGCGAAATAGCCGGTCGTTTGATAACCCCAGGAACCGTCGAAGGGATGTTCGGTGACCGGCATCAGCTCGAGATGGGTATAGCCCAGCTCTTTCACATAGGGAATCAGCTTGGCCGCCAATTCGCGATAAGTCAGCCAGCAGTTACCCTCCTCCGGCACGCGCGCCCACGAACCGAGATGGACTTCATAGATCGCCACCGGCGCCGCAAGCTGGTCGCGACGGCCGCGTTCGTCCATCCACGCCCGATCGCCCCATTGATGTTTCGACAGATCGCAGACGACCGATGCCGTCTTGGGTCGGAGTTCGTCGGCAAAGGCGTAGGGGTCCGCCTTGAGAAAGGCGGCGTCGGCATCCCGCGGCCGGATCTCATATTTATAGAGCGTGCCTTCCGGCAGTTCCGGAATGAAGAGTTCCCACAAGCCCGTCGCTCCCCGGCTGCGCATCGCATGGCGGCGCCCGTCCCAGCCGTTGAAATCTCCGACAATGCTGGCCCGGAGGGCGTTCGGCGCCCACATGGCGAAGCGCACGCCAGTCACACCCTCCACCATGCACAGATGCGCACCCAACTTGTCGTAGGCCTGGTAGAGCCGGCCTTCGGTGAACAGGTGCAAATCGAAATCCGACAAGAGCGGAGAGAAGGCGTAGGGATCGTGACGCTCCGAAACATTGCCCCACCGGTCCGTCACACGAAGCCGGTAACGCGACGCGCCTTGAGGCAGCCGGGCTTCATACAAACCGGCATCGTGCACCGCCCGCATCGGCACCGCATGACCGTCCGATCCGTCCGGCAGCAGTGACACCTCTGCCGCCTCCGGCAGAAAGGCGCGCACGATCGTCCCCAAGCCTTCACCGGCCGGCTGGGGGCCGAGGATCGCAAAGGGGTCCCAATGCTCCGCCCGAACGAGCTGTTCGATTTCCTCAATTGGAATCGCCATCAGTCCCACTCTATCGCGGGACCCTGAAAAAGGCAAAACGCAAGTTGCTTGACCATTACTGACCGCACACCTAAGATGCCTGACGCATGAGCGATTCCTCGCAACGTGATCCGGATCAGGCAGCCCGACTGGCGCGCCTCGCCCTGGCCGCCGGTGTCGCGTATCTCCTCTTCCAGACCTTCAGCCTGTTTTTTACCGCCATCGCCTGGGCCGCTGTGCTCTCCTACGCCCTCTACCCGATCCACCGGCGTCTCGTGCGCGCCACCAAAGGGCAAAAGGCGCTCAGCGCGCTGCTGATGTGCAGCGCCGTGACCATCGTCATCATCCTGCCGATGCTCTACCTGTCCGCTCTGGTCGGCGAAGAACTCGCCCGGACATATAAAACCGTCCTGACCCTGGTCGAGCAAGGGGGTCTGATGGAAAATTTGCACCGGGAATACCCGATCGCGAACGTGGTCATCGATCGCGTGCAGGAGTATGAACGGCTGACCGGCACGAGCTTGCGCGCCACGCTGGCGGACAACCTGCAAGGCATCGGCAAATGGCTGCTCGAAGAAGCCACCTTCGTTGCCACGAACATCCTGCTCGGCCTCTTTCAGACCGCCGTCATGCTCGTTTGCACGTTTTATTTTTTTCTCGACGGCGACCGCGTGGTGCGCTGGATCGAGAACTCGCTTCCGCTCACGCTCCAGCAACAGCGCATCGTGTTCCAGCGATTCGGCGAAGTCGTGCGGGCCTCGGTCGAGGGCAGCACCATCGTGGCGATTTTGGAGGGCCTGATCGGTGGACTCGCCTTCTGGATCGCCGGACTGTCCACGCCGGTCCTGTGGGGCGTGGTGATGGGCATCCTGGCCTATGTGCCGGCAGCCGGGGCGTCGCTGGTGTGGATCCCGGGCGCCCTGTACCTCTGGTTCATCGGCGCCTATGGAAAAATGGTGGTGGTGTGCATCGCCGGCGGGATCATCGCGCTGCTCGATCACGTCTTGCGGACCATCCTCGTCGGCAACCGGTCGAAGCTGCACCCGGTCCTGGTGTTCCTCAGCGTATTGGGCGGGATCAAGGTCTTCGGAATCCTGGGCATCGTGGCCGGCCCGCTGGCCGTGGCGATCGGGCGGGCGATGCTGGATATTTACCGGCTGGAGAAGACAGGCTCGATTGATCTACTGGCGGCAGAGAAACGGTGACCCGCGCTATTTCAGCCGCAGCATCTTCTTCTCGATCTTCGCCTCCATCACGAACTTTTCAAGGCTTTCCGACAGGGCCCCGCTGAGCAGGCTCGCGGCATCGTCCTCATCGAACACGACGACCGTCTGCGTGCCGGCTCCGTTGAGGGTCATCCGGACGATGCTCCCGTCTTCCGCATTCACCGCCTCAATGATGGTTTTCGCCGACGCCGTGATCTTCGTCGAGCCGAATGCGCTGACGGCATTGGCGGAGAGCTCCACCACCCTGCCTGAAATTGTCACATGCGGCCCATCGTCAGGGCCGGTCCCGGAGACCGGTCTGGCCAGTTCCACGCGCCACCCCCGCTTCTTGAGATAGTCGGTCACCACCTGGGCCACCACCGCGCCGACGTTTCCTCCGGACACATTGAACACCGTTTCGCCGCCGTTCTGATGTGTGCGGGTTCCCACCCGCTGCTTGTTGGACCGCCCATCCTCGAAATCCGCCACGACAACGATGGTATCGGCCGGCAATTCCCTCTTCGGCGCGTCGGCCGGCAGGGTCGCGTGCAGATTCAACGTGACCGGGTCGCCCTTGCCGGCACAGCCGGTGAAGATCATCAGCCAGAGCCCTGCGACAACGGCCCATGTGCGTCTATCCACAAGCCCCTCCTTCACAATCGGCCTCGATGAAAAAGAATAGTCGCGTGTGTATGGCACACGCGACTATAGCAGAATCACCCACGCGGCTCTACAACTGTACAACTGTCCCTTGACTGACTGAAACACGGCGGTTAATATCCATCCGCAATTCTCTCGCATGATCGACGTTCAACACATCACCAAGCGGTACGGCGACCGCACCGCCATCGAGCGCGTGACCTTTTCCGTCAACAAGGGAGAGGTCCTGGCGTTCCTCGGGCCGAACGGCGCCGGCAAGACCACCACGATGCGCATCCTGACCTGCTTCATGCCGGCCACCGAGGGCACGGCGACGGTGGACGGGTTCGACTGCACCGGGCAGCCGCAGGACGTCAAAGCGCGCATCGGGTATCTGCCGGAAACCCCGCCGGTCTATCAGGAACTGACCGTGTCGGAATATCTGACGTTCGTGGGACGGCTCAAGGGCATGAAGGCGGCCGCGCTGCAGCAGCGGATGCCGCACGTGATCGAACAGGTATCGCTCGGCGACGTGCGCCACCGGCTGATCGCCAACCTGTCCCGCGGCTACCGCCAGCGGGTGGGCTTGGCCCAGGCGCTCTTGCATGACCCGCCCGTGCTGATCCTGGATGAACCGACCGTCGGCCTCGACCCCAAGCAGATCATCGAGATTCGCGAACTGATCAAAAGCCTGGCCGGCTCGCATACCGTCATTCTGAGCACCCACATCCTGCCGGAGGCCACCGCCGTCTGCCAGCGGGTCGTCATCATCAACGAGGGCCGGATCGTCGCAGTGGACACACCGGAGCATCTCTCGGCCCGGCTCCGCCGCTCGGAAAAAATCAGCCTCACGGTGAAGACGCCGCCGCCCAACTTCGCGGACCGCCTGCGCGGCATTCCCGGCATCGTCAGCGTCTTCGCGCCGGCGGACGGCGGCGCGTACCTGGTGGAGTGCGCCCTCGGCCGCGATCTGCGGGACGAAATTGCCCGGTTCGTCGTCACCAACGGCTGGGGCCTGCTGGAGCTGAAAACCATCTCGATGACGCTCGAAGACGTCTTCCTCCGTCTGACGCAGCACGAAGAGGGCATGGGCGAGCAGGGCAGCAGCGCGGTATCGCAGGAGACAGGCACATGACGCCGGCTCAAGCCATCGTCGCGAAGGAACTCCGCTCGGCATACACCTCCCCCATCATTTATGTGGTGGCCGCCGTGTTCCTGTTGATCTTCGGGCTGCTATCATTCATGTATGTTCAGGCAGCGGGCATTCGCGCGATTCAACTGATTCAGATGCAGGGTGGGGCGGCTAAGATTAATCTGAATGACTTGGTATTTCGTCCGATCTTTTATTTTTCCGGTTTCTGGATTCTTCCGGCATTGTTACCCATTCTCACCATGCGCGTTTTCGCGGAAGAACGTAAGCTCAGAACCTTCGAGCTGTTGATGACTTCCCCGGTCGGCATTAACCACATCGTCGCGGGGAAATTCGCGTCCGTATTCCTGATCTACCTGGGCATGCTGGGCCTGACCGGCATCGTGCCGGTGGTGCTGGCCATGTTCAACAACTTCGACTGGGCGCCCGTGCTCACCGGCTATCTGGGCTTGCTCCTAATGGGCGCTCTCTTCCTCGCTGTCGGCGTGCTCGCTTCGGCCGTGACCGAACACCAAATCATAGCCGTACTCGTAAGCTATGGCCTCCTCATTCTTGTCCTTTTGCTTGGCGTGATTGGTTCCGTGCTCGGTGATACTCCAGTCGGCAACACGATCTCGTACCTGTCCTTCATCGAACATTATGACCGGCTGGTGCGCGGCCTCGTGGATACCAAGGACCTAGTCTATTACGCCTGCGGCATCCTGTTCATGCTCTTCCTGACGCATCGCGTGGTGGAGTCTCAACGGTGGAAATAACCTCGAACCTCGCACCTCGAACCAACTTATGAACCGCTTTGCGCCCACCATCGGCATCGTCGGAGCCTCGCTGGCCGTGGCCGGGCTCGTCGCCTACAGCCTGGCTCCGGACAAACTCTGGCTCGTGTCGCTCTGCGAAGGACTGGCGCTGATCTGCCTGATCGCCTTCTTCGTCCTCCATTTCGAAACGGTGAAGGCCTTCTCTGCCCGGCGCTCGACGCGCATGGGCGCCAACAGCATGCTGATGGTGGCGTTATTTGCCGGCATCCTGGTCATCGTGAACATCCTGGCGGCCCGCCATTCCCAACAATGGGATTTTTCGGAGACGCTGCACTTCACCCTGTCGCCGCAGACCCTCCGCGTGCTGCGCGGGCTCACGCGGGAGGTCAAGGTCACGGTCTTTTCGCAGGAGTGTAATGCGTCGGCCTACCGGGATCTGCTCGACAGCTACCGCTCGCATAGCGACAAGTTCCGCGGCGAGTGCGTGGACCCGGAGCGCAGGCCGGGCCTCGCTCGGCAACTCGGCGTCACGCGCACGAACACGGCCATCGTCGAGAGCGGCGGGCAGACGAACCGCGTCACCACCGCCTCCGAGGCAGAATTAACCGGCGCAATCATTCGCGTCTCCAAAGACGAGAAAAAACGGATTATCTTTCTCGAAGGCCACGGGGAACGGGCCACCGCCGACCAGGACAAGGGCGGCCTCTCCCTCATGAAAACCGCGCTGGAGAAACAGGGATATGAAGTCGGCACCCTGACGCTGCTGCAGGAACCAGCGGTGCCGGCGAACACGGCGGTGCTCGTGCTGGCCGGCCCCCGTCGTCCCGTGACCAAAGACGAGCAGGACCGGATCGGCCGCTACGTCGCCGGCGGCGGCCGCCTGCTGGCGATGGTGGATCCCGGCTCACAGGCCGATCTGGACGGCCTCCTGGCGCCCTGGGGCGTGAAAACCGGCAAAGGCGTGCTCGTGGATTTTCAGGACCGGCTGGCGCAAAGCGGCATCAATTTTCTCCTGATCCGGCGCTTCACAGAGCATGAAATCACCCAGGACCTCACGTCTGTCGTCCTGTTCCCGGACTCGCGCCATCTCGCCCTGGATGACGGAGGCACCGGCACCTGGTCTGCCATCCCGCTCGCCCAGACCTCGCCGCAAAGCCGCGCGGTGATGAACGCGCAGGGAGGAGCCTTTAAACTGGACGACAAGGCGGATGTGAAGGGTCCGCTGCCTCTGGCGGTGGCGAGCACGCCCAAACAACAGGCGGCGGAAGGCCGACACCAGCCGGCGGTCGTCATCGTCGGTAACTCGTCGTTCGCCAGCAACGCCTATCTCAACTTTCCCGGCAACACCGATTTCCTGCTGCATGCGCTGGGGTGGCTGGCCGAAGAACGCAATCTGATTTCCATCACACCCAAAGAACCGGCCATGCGCCCCTTCGTGCCCAATCCGGCGCAGGAACGCACGCTCTTCTATGTCCAGGTGCTCCTGTTGCCCGCGCTCACCTGTTTCTGGGGCATCATGACCTGGCGACGACGACGGCGCCTCTGAACCGATGAAGCGATACGGCTTCACCATCGCCTTAGCGGCAGTGCTGACCGGACTCGCCGCCTATCTCTATGTCGTCGAGTTCCCCGCCGAACGCCGGAAACTCCAGACCGACACGCAGACCAGGAAGCTCCTTCCCTTTGAGGAACGCGCCATCACCGGCCTGACGGTCCACAGTTCCGCCAGCGGGCCCGATATCGTCTTGGCTCCCGATGACAGGCGAACATGGACCATCACCGCCCCGGTCCACACCGCCGCCGACGCGCGCGAGGTGAACGACCTGCTGCGGGCCCTGCTGCTCGGCACCGTCACGAGGATCGTCGAGGAACAGGCGGCCTCGCTGGCGCCCTTCGGCCTGGAACATCCTGCCGTCGTGCTGACCATTCTCGCCGGCGACCGGCAGGAGACGCTGTCGCTGGGCGACATCGGACCGATTTCGTCCACCCTCTACGCCATGCGGGCCTCGGACAAGCAGGTATTGCTAACCGACCTGCCGCCGAAAATTCTGCTGACCAGGACACTGGCCGCCCTGCGGAAAAAGGAAGTGCTGCCGGTGGCACAGGATCAGATCGAGCGGCTGCGACTGAGCAATCCCAGAACCGAAGTGCTGCTGGAACGGCTCGACGAAAAGAACAAGAAAAAATGGCAGGTGCGTTTCCCCATCGAGGCCAAAGCTGACCAGCCGGCCGTCAGAAATCTCCTGATCAAGCTTGAGGACTTGAAAGCGCTGGCCTTCGTGGACGCGGGGACGGAGCGCGACACGCTGGCCGCGCGGCTCGGGCCGCCGCTCGTGAAAATCACCGTCACTATCGGCGGCACAGACCAGGTGATGAAACTCTACCAGCCGAACCCATCCAGTGGAGAAGCCTATGCCGTCACCACCCTGGAGGCGCCGATTTACAAAGTGAACCCGACGGCCATCCGGGACTTTACGAAAGACCTCTTCGCATTGCAGGACAAGCGGCTGCTGGGAGTGGACATGGGCAACATCGCCATGCTCTCGGTCAAAACCAGAGAAGGGCGGTACGTCCTCGTCAATGAGAATGTCGAGGAATGGGCGCTCGAAGACCAGCCGGGAAAGACACTGGACCAGCAGGTCGCCGGCCTGTTCGTTTCCCGCGTGGTGGACCTGCCGGCCGAATTGCGGGTCGTCAGGGACCCGGGGCCGCTGGCGCCCTATGGCCTCTCTTCACCGGCCGCCGAATTCGTCGTGACCGCCAAGGACGGCACAACCACACACCGGTTGATACTGGGCAACAAGACAAGCGGGCTGGTCTACGCCATGGGCAGCGGCCTCCCCGGTATCTATCAGGCCCGCTCCGACCTGCTCACGCAGATTCCCAGCAAAGACTCCCTCTTCGCCAAATCAGAGCCGGCCAAAACATCTTCTCCGTAGTGGCTTGCTATATGGACGGACTCCCCGTATATTCCGTCCATGCTTAATTCCCTTCCTGCCCGGTCTCTCATCGCTTATCCGCACTCAGTGCAGTAGAACGTTCACGAAGGAGGTTCCATGACGATTCGACGGATTAACGTGCGGATTCTCTTGTCCACATTGATTCTTGTCGCCAGCGCCTGCGCTATGGATGGGGGTGGAGGCGGGCGGGATAGCGTTGCCGCCGGTTCCGTCGAAGACACTTTGAGTGCCTGCATGAGCCGGATCCCGAGCGATGCCTCAGAGGGCCAGCGCATGATCGCGGAACAAAGCTGCGAGCGCGACCAGGCAGCCCGGAAGAAGTAGCTTCACGGACCCTCTCACGCAAGTTTCAGCTCTACGCAAATCCTCTGACACGCGATGTCCAGCCGCCCCCCGCGGCTGGACATTCCTGATCGCCTTCGGTATCGTTGTTGTTGAGCCCCCGTAGCTCAGTTGGATAGAGCAAGAGTTTCCTAAACTCTGGGTCGCACGTTCGATTCGTGTCGGGGGCACCAGCCTTCGCCCGCCTACGCGAAACGCTTCGGCGGGCTTCGGCTGGCGAGCCAACTATTTCAGAGCAAGGCGGGCAAGGCTGCCCGCCATAGCTTTAGCGACAGCGGGCATACCAACATACCGCACTTCGTGTGAACCGGCGGCTCATCGGGCGGAGCCCCTCCCAATTGACGCCGCCGGAGAAATACCTTAATTGAGTCGCCTCAAGATCTTTGGGCCAAACTATTGGCAAATGCCGGTGATGCTAATTCCGGAGTTGAAGTGCGTCCAGCTTTCATCGGAATCTTAAAAGAGCTAAGTCGTATTGATGCCGTTATTCTTGAGAAGATTTACTCTCTGCCAGAACCAGACTTGGCTGATTGGAGTGGAATCATCACCAAAGATCTTCCTGAAAATATTTCCAAATCACAATCACACAACTTCAGTCATGTCGGTATCCCTTCACCGCAAGTACAGATCGCCATTTTAAATTTGGTTCGCTTGGGCGTACTAGAGAAATGTTCGGGCATGAAAGAACTCTCCTTGCAATATGTCTACCCTACACTGCTTGGTCGAGAATTTTTCAAGGCCTGCTCAAGTCCTTCGAGCTAATGATAGAAAAAATAACCATGCTACTCTTCCTTCGCACCTCTTTCTTGTTTCTCTCTCTCCTCCTCCCCTCCTGCTCCTCCTCCCTCCACATCGTCACCGACGGCTCCCACAAATAGTCAGGAACCCAAAGAACACATTTTCTGTAACTCTTGCCGACGCGGACTTAATAGGTTACAGTGCATGAGAATTTGCAATATGATTTCTGACATCGCTTCCCCCATAAAAGATCATGGAGACCACCTTGGCTGAAGATCGATCTCATGAGCGGGCGAACCCGAGACGGAAGATCTACATGGCTTGTCAGGTCGATCGCGGAGATCGCGTGTATGCCGGCAAGATCATCGATGCGTCCTATGGTGGCATCGGCATCTTGCTCCCTGACGGCGCCGAATCAATTAAAGGGGGAGCCCGCATCCTCATTTCCCCATTTCGTGAATCCCCGGTTGAATCTCCTGAAGAGATCGTGTTGCGCGCACGACCGACCTACCTTAAGCAAATGAGCAAAGGTCACCACGTCGGATTCAAGATCGAGCGGATAGAAAATGGCGAGCTGGAATGGAAGCGTCTGTGCGATGGTCTTCTTAGGAACGCGTGATCTGACCTGTCCTCTATTTCAGGGTTGACACCTGTTCTTCTCTCTACGTCGTCACTGGCGGATCCACCCAACGACTCCCCGCATAGAACGCGCGCGTGGAAGTCTGAAGGCATACATGGGGACATTCACCTTGTCCAGCCATGCGATATCAAACAGGACTGCCGCGCGTAGATCGCATTCCTTGAGAAAAGGAGAATGCCCCCTGTTCCTGGCTGCCTTACTCTTTCTCCTCCTCCCCGCCTGCTCCTCCGCCCTCCACATTGTCACCGACGGCTCGGCCAAGCGCCTGCCGCCGAAAAATACGCGCGTAGCGGTCTGGGGCCTGCGCCCCGTGGTCACCAACACCGTCGTCGTGTGGCTTCGGGACAATGGCTTCACCGTCATGGAGCCGGCGGAACTCCAGCAGGCGTTCGACAAGGAACATATCCGCGTCAGCCGCTCGTTCGAGGATGAGCGGAACGCGGTTCGCGTGGCCAAGCAACTCGGGGTTGCGCTGGTGATCTTCACACAGAGCGCCCTCGGCGAGACCGTCGTAAGCGGCATGAGCAGCACCTCGGGCGCCGCGCCGTTTCCGGGCTCCGTGCCCACCACCTTTTCCAGCGCATCCGTCGCAATCCGTGGCGTCGAGGTCATGTCGGGCGAGCTGGTCTTCAGCGCGACCGCCAAATACCCGCAGCAATTGACCCCCGCCGGCCCGGGCACACTGGCGACCCTGGCCTGCCAGGCGCTGGAAACCGCCTGGGGCCTGAACGTTCCCGGCGAACAGGCGCTCTCACCCGATGACGGCTGCTGACGTGCATTTCCCTCCAAATCTTGCCCAAACAAACACAAATGCGTTACAGTGCAGTGGGTTGAAACCACTCGTCGGGCCCCACCCAACGAAAGGAAGTGCCGATGCCACGGGTTCTCGCAATCGCCTCGATCGTGCTGTTCGCACCCTTTCTCGCTCTCGCCGGTGATCTCACCCCGAAGCAACAGAAGATGCAGGACTGCAACACCGAAGCGCGCGCCAAGGGCTTGCGAGGCGATGAGCAGCAGAAGTTCATGTCCGCCTGTCTCTCCGCCAAAGCACCGGAGAACAAAGGGGCCGCTCAGCAGGTCAAAAAGCGATGACGCTCCGCGACAGGACGGCGTCCGGCAACAGCCTCACGAATACTGAACACAAGAACGTCATGCACAACCGCTTATCGGCCGAATAACGATGCGCACACCGTCCGTGCCGATCCCACATGAGGAAGAAACAGTGGCGATCACGCCGCTGATTCTGATCGCCGGCTCCACGGCGATCGTGTTCATCGTGGATATTCTACTGCCGACAGGAGTGGCGGTTCCCATGCTGTATGTCATCCCCATTCTGCTGGCCGTGCACTGCCGGCAGCACTGGTTCCGGGTATCGGTCGCGGCGGGGTGCACCGTCCTGACTCTGATCGGCTACTGGTTGTCAGAGATCAACGTGCCCGCATGGATCGCTCTCAGCAACCGGGCGCTGGCCGTCGCGGCCATCTGGATTTCGGCCGTTCTCGCCTGGCGGCATCTCTACGCCAAGCAACACATCAACGCCCTGCAGAGCCTGCTGCCGATATGCGCCTCGTGTAAAAAAATACGCGACGACAAGGGCTACTGGAGCCAGGTCGAAGAGTACCTCGAAGCTCAAACAAAAACGATGTTGACCCACGGCATCTGCCCGGAGTGCATGCAGAAATGGTATCCGGATTTCTATCCGCAGGTCGCCGAGCAATACCCGGATTTATTCAAGAACGCCTCGTCGGAAATCGTCGATGAGCGCCTCCGCCACGGCGAAGGGCGCCCATGACACGAGCCAAAGCCCCCGACACGCAATCGATTAAAGAAAAAATCTTCGCAAGCCCGGACGAAGTGGCTCACGGCCTCGAACAGCTGCGTGCCCTGATCAAGCCGGTGGACGAGCTGAAACGGGAAGGCAACCCCTACAAGGATGCGGAGCGGTCCAAGCTGGAGTTTCAAGTCAAAGATGCGCTGCGCGACATCTTCGGCGAAGACTCTCCAGAGTATCAGCAGAACAAAAACTTTCGGATCAAGTCCACCGCCAAGGTGGAGGTCACGCACGCGCTCGAGTTTTTGGAAAGCCTGATCGCCTATTTGGACGATAAGAAGCTCGAACTGGAAGGCAAGAAACCGAAAGCTGCTGCGCCGTCTCCCCCTCCAGCGCCTGTCGCACCGCCGCCTCCGATCGCACAGCCGGCCGCCGTGGCTCCGCCGCCGAAACCGGTCACACCGCCTCCACCGCCCGTCGTGCCTGTTGCACCGCCGAGGCCGGTCGTGGCGTCACCGCCTCCTCCCCCTGTTGCGCCAAAAGTCGCTGCGCCACCGGCTCGCTCCACGGCATCTGCCGGCTCCGCCGCTGCCAGCGCCGACGCCGTCGGCTTGCTGCGCAAGATCGGCAACCGGTTTCACGCGGTCGCCCGCCAATTGCGCCTTCGGCACGAAGGCCGGCCGACGATCGAGGTGGAGGACGAGTACGACGCGCAGGACGTCGTGCACGCGCTGCTGTGCCTGGAGTTCGATGAGATTCGCCGGGAGACCTGGCAGCCCGGTTACGCCGGCGGCGCCGCGCACACCTATTTCGTCGCGCCGCGCGACCGGATCGTGATCGAAGTGAAGAAAACGCGGCAGGGCGTGGGCGCCAAGGAAGTCGCCGGCCAGTTGGAGCACGACACGCTGTACTATTGGACGCACCCCGACTGCCAAACCGTGTTCTGTTTCGTGTACGACCCTGAAGCCCGCGTCGGCGATCCCTACGGTCTTGAAAAAACGCTGACGAAGCAAGTGGACGGCCAGCGCGTCGAAGTGTTCATCTCACCGAAGTAGACAACGTGGCCCTCGCAGGGAAAGAAACCATGCGCTACACGGTCTGTATGATTCGGCAGTGGGTACTCCTGATCGGCCTGCTGGTCTTGACCGGTTGCGCGACTGCACCGCAGCCCTCCGGCAACTCGCAAGACGTGATTCTGGAGGCGCCGGAAGCGCAGGTCCGCGCCGCGTTTGTCCGTGTCCTGACGGAGGGCGGCTACGACGTCGAGCGTGGTGCGCAGGATGATTCGGCGATCCGCACGGGCTACCGGGAGGAAATCGGCAATTACAACTGGCTCTACCGCACGCAGTTCGGCGTGAACCGCAGCAAGGTCACCGTCACGCTGACCCCGGAGAACGACACGGCCACTCGCGTCACCGTGCAGGTGTGGTATGAAGGCAAAAGCGGCGAATGGATGCCGCTGACGGGTTCCTGGGTTCCCTACGATGCCGCCGTTGCGCAGAGCGCAGCGAATACAATCCGACTGGTGAAAAACGAACTGGGACTTCTGTAGAGATACATGGATGATGGTTGATGGTTAATGGACAACGAGGTTCGTCGGTCCTCTTTCATCAACCATAAATCATCTACCATTAACCATTCTTATTCCGTGTTCTCTTCGCCCAGATCCATCCCGAACCGTTCCGCCATGCGATAGAGCGTTCGGCGGTCGATACCCAAAATCTTGGCGGCGCGAACCTTGTTGCCACCGGTCTCCCTCAACACCCTGGCCAGATGCCGCTTCTCCACGTCGTCCAGCGACAGAAGCGACTCGTCGCCTCCCGTCAGCGCCGGCTCCGCCTTCCGCACCGCCTCCGGCAGATCGTCCGGCATGATCAGCGGGCCAGGCGCCAGGGACACCGTCCGCTCGATGACATTTTCCAATTCCCGCACGTTGCCCGGCCAGTGATACCGCTCGAGCAGCGCCATCGTCTCCGGCACGAACCCGCGGACCGGCTGGTTGTTGGCCGACGACACCTTCTGCAAAAAATGGTGGGCGAGCATCGGGATATCCTCGCGCCGTTCGCGCAACGGCGGCAGCACGATGCGGACGACGTTCAAGCGATAGAACAGATCTTCACGGAATTTACCGTCCGTGACCATCTGCGCGAGATCGCGGTTGGTGGCGGCGACGATCCGGACATCCACCTTGATGGACGCCGTGCCGCCCACATGCCGGACTTCCTGCTCCTGAATGACCCGCAGGAGCTTGACTTGCAGCGCCTGGCCGATGTCGCCGATCTCGTCCAGAAAAAGCGTGCCCTGGTCGGCTGCTTCGAACAATCCTTGCTTGGCAACGACCGCGCCGGTGAACGCGCCTTTTTCATGACCGAACAGCTCGGACTCCAGCAACGTGTCCTGCAGCGCTGCACAGTTGACGGGCACGAACGGGCGGCCCCGCCGCGGGCTGTTCGTGTGGATGGCATGCGCAACCAATTCCTTGCCCGTGCCGCTTTCGCCTTCCAGCAACACCGTGCTCTTGCCGGACGACACTCGCGCCACCAGCGTGTAGACTTCCAGCATTGCCGGGCTGCTGCCGATGAGCGGAGAGCCGTGCCGCTCGCGCAGCTCTTCGCGAATACGGGCGTTTTCCCGCACGAGGCGGCTGTGATCGAGGCTCCGCCGGACCACGAGCTTGATGTCTTCCTTCTTGAAGGGCTTGGCCAGATAGTCGTAGGCCCCCTGCTTGATCGCTTCGACCGCGCCGTCCATTGATCCGAACGCCGTCAGCAGAACGATGGCCGTCTCCGGGCTGCGTTGCCGGAATTCCCGCAGGACCGCCAGCCCGTCCACCTCGCCCATTTTGATGTCCGTCAGCACCACGTCGAATGGCCTCGCGCGGCCGAGCGCGATCGCGTCCGCTCCGCCGGCGGCGATCTCGACGTCATAGCCTTCCTTGCGCAGGGCGTCCGCCAGCAATTGGCGCGCGACGGCGTCGTCGTCCACGACGAGAATAGTACCGCTAGACGTGCTCATGCGTTCTCTGCTCGGCCGCTGCCCGCTCGCCCGCGTAGACGGGTACGGCAATGACAATCAGCGTGCCCTTCCCCACGACGCTCTCGATCGTCAGCGACCCGCCGTGCGACGCGACGATCTCGCGGCTGATGAACAGCCCAAGTCCGGTCCCGTCGCCGATCGCCTTGGTCGTGAAGAACGGCTCGAACGCCTGCTTCACGTGTTCCTCCGGCATGCCGCAACCCGTATCGCGCACGGTCAGCGTGACCATGGCGTCGCACAGGGGCGCTCCCGCGCGGTGACGCTCGTCCAATTCGGCAAGCGTGGCCGCCCGGCGCCCCACCACCAGCACCACCTGGCCGCCGGCGCTGGTTGCGGCCAGGGCATTGCTGAGCAGATTGACCAGGATCTGCCGAAGTTGTTCCACATCGCCCCGAACCACCGCCGGCTCCAGTCCCAGGTCCGTTTTCAGCCCGACTCCCTTGCCGAGATACGCCGGCTCCATCAACGCGACGACGGATTGCGCCAGTTGATCCACACGCACCGGCGCGTGGGCTGGCTTCGGCTGGCGCGTCAGCGACAGCTTGTCTTTGACAATACGCACGACGCGATTCAGCTCCGAATCGATGATCGCAATCGTCTTTTTCATCTCGGACGTCGCCTGGGGATCCTCTGCCAGCGTTTGTACCTGCCAGGCAATGGAATGCAGCGGCGTGCCGACTTCGTGGGCCACCGACGAGGCCAGGAGCCCCAGCGCGGCGAGCCGATCCGACCGGTTGAGTTTGTCTTTCAACTCGACGAGCTGCGTGTTGGCCCGCAGCAGTTCGGCTCGCGCCGTCTCCTCGCGCGCCTTGCGCTCCTCCCGCGTCATCGCGAAATAGGCCACGCCGGCCAGAATCCCGACCACCAGCGTCCGGTTGATCAGCACGGCCGTGAATCGTTCGCGCTTCTTGGCCGGCTGCAGCAGTCCCACGTACGTGACGGCCACGCACAACACCACCGTCAGATACATCAGCTTGCGGTTTCGCACGGTGGCCACGAGTAAGATTGGAATCACGAAGGCGTAGGCGCCGACGACGTTCAGCGGTGCGACCGATTCGAACGCGGCGATCGCCAGAAACACGGCGGCCGCCAGGCCGAGGACGAACGCGTCTTTGGCGCGGGCAAGCTGTCGAATCGTACGCAGGAGAGTCTTCATGGGTGAGATGGCAAGATACTGGAAATGTTCCGGCCCCGCAAGGAGACGCGCTTACGACTGTCCTGCGGGCGGCAACGGACGGAGCGCGCGCAGCGCCGAGGCCGCCTGATGCACGCGTGGATCGTCGCGCAGACGTTCCAACGGCAACGCAATTTTGCGGGACCAGTTCGGATAACTTTCTACCGTCCCGGGCACGTTGGTCTGCGCCGCCTCGCCGAGCAGATCCTCCAGATTGGCCAGCACCGCCCAGGACGGCGTGCAGGCGAGAAACAGATGCACGGCGTGGCACAAGTCGGGTGTCATCGGCTGCGCCGCCGCCGATTCATCCGTCATGCCCGTGGGCAGCAGCCCCGCCGCCCCCACGGCGTGCGCGACACGTTGCTTGTCTCGGTGCCGCTCCTCCCGTGCCCGCTGCACGGCCCCGCCGTCGGCGTACAATCCCAGCCCGGCGCGCACGTCGATGTCGCGCCCGGCCCAGAAGCCTGCCAGTGTCGGCAGATCGTGGGTGGTGACGACCGCCACCGCCTGCTGCGGGTATGCCTCCGGCGCCTTCCATTCTCCCTGGTCAGTCCGCTCGAAATACAATACGCGATACGACAACACCCGCGCTGCCGCCAGCCGCTCGCGGATTCCGTCCGGCACCGTGCCGAGATCCTCTCCGATGATGACGGCCTTGTGCCGGACGCTCTCGAGCGCCAGAATGCCCAGCAGGTCTTCCACCGGATACCGGACATAGGCGCCGGCGGATGCCGGCATGCCCTGGGGAATCCAGAAGAGACGGAACAGTCCCATCACGTGATCGAGACGGAGCGCGCCGCCGTAGGCCAGGTTGCGCCGCAGCAACTCGATGAACATGCGGTAGCCGGTGGCGCGCAGCCGGACCGGGTCGGCCGGCGGCAGCCCCCAGTTTTGTCCCTGCGGCGCAAAGGCGTCCGGCGGGCAGCCGCAATCCGCGTTCAGTGCCAGCACATCCCGATAGACCCAGGCATCGCTCCCGTTCCGGTCGCTGCCGAGCGCAAGGTCGTGATACAAGCCGACCGGCATGCCCAGCGCGTGCGCACGGGCCGCCACCGCCCCCAATTGCTCGGCGGTCACCCACTGCACATATTGATGGAACCGGATGCGCGCCCGGTGCGTGACGCGGAACGCCGCCACGCTCGCCGACTGGGGCGAGCGATAGGGCTCCGGCCACTCCCGCCAGGCCAACACCAGCGGATGCTGGCGGCGCATTTCTTCCGCGAGCGCATGAAAGAGCGCAAACATCTCCAGCGGCTCGCCCTCGTGTTCCACGTGCCGCGCAAAGGCCCGGCCCCGATCCGTCTCCGGCGTGAGGTCACGATCATGCAGATCGCGGCCGCCAAGATGCCGCTCGTAAAACGTCGTCCACAACGATTCGAGCACAGCCCATTTCGCGGCAGACACCTGATCGTAGTCCACCTTCTCGCCCGCTCGCAGCGCCGCCAGCGCGCGTTGAAACCCGGCATCCTGCACCATCTGCTGCGCGGACTCGCAGAGCTGGTACTCGGGAATGGCCTCGATATCGAGGTAGAGGCTGTTCAGAAACAGCCGGCTGGTGGGCGAATAAGGACTGATCTCGAACGGACGAGTATTATTGAGCGCGTGCAGCGGGTTCAGGCCGATGAGGCCGGCGCGGAGATCCTTCGCCGCCCATTCCACGAGCGTATTCAAATCGCCAAAATCGCCGGCGCCCCAATTGCGGGCTGAACGTAGCGCGTAGAGTTGTACCGCGAGCCCCCAGAGCCGATGCCCCTCCTGAAACTCCGGCAGCACGTGACAGGCCGCAGGCGCCACGATCAGGCGCAGCGTGCCGTCCACCTGCCGCGATTCGGAGATTCCTTTGACTATCACATCGTAGTACCCGATCGGCAGCCCCGCAGGGAGCGGCAGTTCAAAACGGGCGTGGCGGAAGCCGTCCACCGTGCGCGTCTCGGCAGGAGATAACCCAGGCCCTGCCTGCCCTCGCCGGCGTACGACCCCGGTTTCGTCCCGCACGTCCCACGACAGGATAATGTCACGATCTTCTTGTTCCTGTGCCGGCATGCGAATTGACCAGACGCCTGCCGGCGCATCCGTCGGCAGGACGTGCGTGGGATCGCATGCCTGTCGCCACGGCGCATCCGCACAGTCCGCCAACGCGCGCTGCATGGCGTCTGGCGACTCGACCCGCACGCCCATCGCATCCAGAATCGCCCGCCGGGTCTGGTCCGATGTCTCATGCCGCTGCTCCCAGATGTCGTGATAGTCGGAGGCAACGCCGTAGCGCTCCGCCAGCTCGCACAGTAACTCGTGCTCGTTATGTTCCATATGGTGCGAGTCTGAGGGGAAGGACGCTGGTAAGTCAAGAAACGTCAAAAAAAGAGACGCGGCGTCTGTTTGGTTCATCTGGTTTGTCTGGTCTATTTGGTTTCTTGGGTTTGTTCGGTTGCTCTGGTTTGTCTAGTTCTTGGGTTTCTTCGGTTGAACCAGAAAAACCAGAAACGAGAGAAACCAGAGAAACGAGACAGACCAGAGAAACCAAAGAAACCAGATAGACCAGAGAAACCGGCTCACGTACAATCCCGGCGATGCTGGAGATCGCGCTCGTCCTTGCAACCATCGTGACCGTCGGCGTGCTGGGCTTTCTCGCCACCATTTTCACCCCCCGTCTCATGACGACCATCGGCCTGGTGATGCTCGCACTGGGCTTGCTCGTCGGCGTGCCGACCGGGTTCTGGTATCATGTGCTTCTCTACCGGGTGCTATCGCCCAGAATGACGCTCCCGCCGAAATGGTGGTGGGCGCCGGTCGATCTCCATCCTCATCTGACCGAACAGGAATTGGCCCGCTTGAAGCCCTGGTTTACGATCGGCGGCATCGGGTTTGTGCTTTCGATCGTCGGCGGGCTCGCGGCCATGGCAGGCCTGCTTGTGAGGTAGCGGATGCTTCCGGACACCGTTCGTTTCGGAACCAGTTCGTGGGCCTACGCAGGCTGGCAGGGGCAGGTCTACCGGCAGGCCTATGCTAAAAGCCGGTTTGCCAAAGACTGCCTGAAAGAATATGCCGCGTACGAACATGGAGGGACGCGCCTGTTCCGGACCGTCGGCGTGGATCACAGTTTCTACCGGCCGCCGACCGCGGCGCAGTGGGCCGACTACGCTGCGCAAGTGCCTGAGGATTTTCGAATCTGCTCGAAGGTCTGGGAAGACATCACCATCGCCGCCTTCGCCGACCATCCCCGTAATGGAACGAAGGCCGGCAAGGCCAATCCACATTTTCTGGACGCCGCGCTGTGCGAAGAACTGGTCCTCGCTCCCGCGCGCGTCGGATTGAGCGGCCGCGCCGGCCCGGTGATCTTCGAGTTTCAGCGCTTCGGCCTTGACCCGAAATCGTTCGTGTCTGCCCTCGACCGCTTTTTGTCCAAACTTCCGGCGGGCCTGCAGTACGCCGTCGAAGTGCGAAATCCCGCGATCCTCAGCGCCCGCTACCACAGTGTTCTGAACACCCACGGCGTCGCCCACGTCTACAATCACTGGACGGCTATGCCGGCACTCGCGGCGCAGCATGCCGCTCTCAGTCGCCGCTTCTCGGCGCCCTTCACCCTCATGCGGCTGTTGACGCCGCTGGGCACGGCTCACGCCGACGCAGTGAAACACTATGCGCCCTACTCGAAGCTGGTGCAGCCTCAGCCGCGCATGCGCACCGATGTACTGGCTCTCATTCGACAAGCGCTCGCCGAGCAGACCGCCGTGTACGTCCTCGCGAACAACCGGGCGGAAGGCAACGCGCCTTCGACGATCCAGGCCATCGCCGACGGACTGCAGGCCCTCCCGTCCAGTTGACCCGCCCAATCGACCCGCCCAACCGACCCAATTGCCGCCTGTGCCCTCACGTGGTAGCATGAGTATGGAGTTGAGGGTCGGGTGCTCGCCCTTCAATGAGCGCCCCCCCTCCAGACGTCACCCTGCCACGGAGGTTGGCTCGCCATGAAGTCCCTGTCTTCCGCACACACCATCGGCATTCTCGTCGGCATTGCGATGCTCGGATTCGCACCGTTGACGGCCACGGCCGAGCAGAATCGGCTCGAGTTGCTCGGCGCCTATCGGTATGCCTACCAGGAATCGATGAGCCTCGCGGATGCCAGGAAAATCGCCTGTATGGAAGCCACCCGTCTGTCGGTGGATTCATCGAGATTCTTCATGGACGCCACCTCGCACGTGATCGATCCACCGTTCCTGCGGGACCTCGCGCAAAAAATCGTCTCCGGTTCTCTCAAGGACGTGCAGATCGTCGAGCAATCGGACAAGGGCCAGACGGTTTCCTGCAAGGTCAGAAGCTATCTGGATCAGGAAGAGGTCAAGGCGGTCATCGTCTCGGAAATCAACCGCGGCCCGGCAGGCGAACCGCCGGGGCTCGATCAGAACCGGGCATTGAAAATTCTCAGCGCGCAGGACGGCAAGGACGGCACGGTCGTGGTGGTCTATAAGGCGCTCAAGCGGCTGGACTGGTTGAGCACCGCGTACGACGGCAGCCTGCGGGAAACCGCCGATGTGATGATCGAGTATTACAACGAGCAGGGCCTCCCCGTCGGCGCCGACCGGCATCCGGCCCGTCTCAAGCCGGACGGCACCGAGGTGATGAATCCAGGCGAAATCAGCTCCCGCACGTTCAGAAAACCGCCCGGCACAAAATCCTACCGCGTCTGGCTGGTGAAGTAACCGGGTAGTCCGTTAGCTCTGTTGAGTCCGTTCATTCCGTTAACAGGACCTAACGGACTACACAGCCCCAAGGCTTCTCCTGCTTCGTGCTTATTTTCCCCCGCCCAGCGGCGGCAGATTGATCCCGAACCGCTCCAGTCCCATGATCACGGTCAGCGCCGCGGGCGAATGCTGGACAATTTCTTTCTGCACTTCGATCCGGCGCAGATCCACGAATTCCGGCGCGGTCAGCCCGAGTTGCTCGCGATAGGCGCGATCCGCAATCCCGCGCTGCTTCTCCGCCTTCTCGCGGGCTTCTTCGGCCTTCTGAAATTCGATCATCGTAATGCGCCGCTGTTCCTGCTTGATGGTCTCCGCTGTCTGCTCCAGCACCCCCTTGGGCGGCAGGATGCCGCCGACGACGACCCGGGTCAGCACGAGCGGCATTTTATGTTTCTCGATGATCTTCACTCGCACATCCTGATCGATGGCGTTCTGGAGCAACGTCCGTATGGCCGGCTTGGTCGTCAGCTCGAAGAGCGCATACTTCTGCACTTCTTCGCGGACAATGGTGCGAAACGCTTCCTTGACGTTGTTCACGTACCACTGGGGCCCAAATCGCGAGACCAGGTCCGGCGACCGTCCCACCATCACGTTCGCGATGAAGAACGCGTCGAACGAAACCGGGGCGTTTTCAGACGAGATGATGTCGAAATGTTCGGAGTACTGAAGCGGACGGACGTCCACGTCAATCACCTCGGTCGTGATCGCCACAAACACGCGGCCGGTCGTCGCCGGCACGGTATCCACCCCGCCGTGCCCGAAGAAGAAGGGCTTCTCGACCAGCACCCCCTCATGGCCTGCGTCAACCGCCACCAACAAGCAGCCCGGCAGCGAAACCAACAAGAAAATCGCCGCTCCCACCCCAAGGAATCTTCCCGCTACACTGTTCATACACCCCTCCCGGTTAGAAGCTGTGAACCACCTGGCGCATGCTGACACGGTCTCCTGAAGGTTTCTTCGTATCGCTCAGCACGACGGATGTTCTCCTTTCAGCTTATGGGTAGATCTGCGGCGAGTCAACAGGCCCTGAACCCGCTGAATGATGGGGAAATAGAGAGCAGGTTGAGGTTCAGGCTAAGGTTGAGTCCGGAAACTGTGATGTTCGCGCTCACTAGACCTCAGCCTCAACCTGAGCCTTTCTGAGCCGGCTAGCAGCCGGCTCAGAAGATGCCGGCCTGACGCTGCAACCACCGGATGTATTTAATGATTTCATCCACCTCGGCTGGTGTGACGGTCGCAATCTTCGGCATGTCCCCGAACTGCCAATGATGCGCGCGGACGCCCATCATGGCGGCGCGCTGGAACGCGGCATCGCCGTGATGGTTCGGCTCGTAGATTTTATGGACGAGCGGCGGCCCCTGCGAGGTGCCCACGCCCCGCTCGCCATGGCAGCGGACGCAATTGGCGTTGAACGCGGCTTCTCCCTTCTTGAATTCGGCCGGGACTGCAGCCGGCTGCGAAGCGGGCACTCCGGCCTGCGGCCAACCGAGCACCAGCGCAAGCAGCGCCAGCGAGAAGCCGCCGATCCGGATCACGCCCTGCCGCACCGTGTGCCCGCGTGTCGCGTTCATGATCTACCTCTTCTCAGAACGATCATTGGTAGACGACCGCCCGAATTGCTCGTCCACCATCTGCGCCGTCCGCTTGGCCGTCAGGTAACGATAGAGCCGCGCGGAAACCGGAATCACGACGATCAGCGCGATGATCAAATACATGAAGAATTCTTCTGGCGATACGCTCATGTTCTCACCGCATCTTTCGCATAGGCCACGGGGTCGGTCAATCCGGCCGTCTTGAACCCCTCGAGCCTGATCCGGCAACTGTCGCAACGCCCGCAGGCTTCTCCACCGACAGTGGGATCGTAACAACTGTGCGTCAGGTGCAGCGGCGCCTTCAACGACACGCCCAGCCGGATGATCTCGGCCTTGGAGAGCGTCAATAGCGGCGCCCGGATCTCGATGCCGCGGCCTTCGACGCCCATCTTGGTTCCAAGTCTAGCCACCCGCTCAAACGCCTGCAGATACTCGGACCGGCAATCCGGATAGCCCGAATAGTCCAGCACGTTTGCCCCGATATAGATGGCGCCGGCTTCCACCGTTTCGGCGTAGGCGAGCGCCAGCGACAGGAAGATCGTGTTGCGGGCCGGCACGTAGGTGGACGGAATGCCGCCCCGGCGCTCGGCCTCCGAGCGGTCCTTGGGCACCGGCTGATCGGTCGTGAGCGCGGACCCGCCGATCGCGCGCAGATCGATCTCGATCACGCGATGATCGTCCGCCTCGAGCGCGCGGGCCACCTGTCGGGCCCGTTCGACTTCGACATGGTGGCGCTGGCCGTAGGCAATCGTCAGGAGAAACAGGCGGCACCCGTCCCGTGTGGCGACCGTGGCGGCCACGGTCGAGTCCAGACCGCCGCTCGCCAGCACGACCGCCTTGGAGGAGATGGAGGGCATGCGCGTTCCCGAACAGCTTCGAACGCCGGGGCCGGCGTCCGCGTTACTGCTCGCGTTCCTCGCCCTTTTCGATCTTTTCGATCAATTCCTGCTTCGACTGACAGGCCACGCACAGCTTGGCAAAGGGGACTGCCGCCAGGCGCTTCTCGTTGATTTCCACGCCGCACTCGTCGCAGAGGCCGTAGGTGCTGTCCTCCAGGCGGGCCAGCGCCTCGTCGATCAACTGGCGCCGTTTGTTACGCATCTCCATCAGCGAAATGCCGAGCTCGCGGTCCAGGTCCATCAACGATTGATCGCCGACATCCATGGCAGACTCCAGCCGCCGGCGCTGATCTTCCGTCAGGGAGGCGCCCAGATTGCCGGTGATCTCCTGCATCAATTCCTGCCGCTTGTCCATCAGCATCCGATGCAGCGCTTCACGCCGCTCAGGCGCCATCGCCTTCGTCGGTCGCTTGACCGGAACCACGGTCTCCGGCACGCTCGGCCGCACTCCCGCCGACGGCTTTTTCGCGCTCACCGGTTGAAGCTTGGGCGGCGACTTCCTGATCGGCTTGCCCGCCGAGTATTTTTTCTTCGCTTTGGTCTTTCCGGGCATGCGTGCGATGTTCCTTCCTGTGAAAAAAGGTCGGTATTCATAACACAGCACTCCCGGTTTGACAAGACCCTTCGGGCCGTCAGGCGTGAGACGTGAGCGTTAGGAGTAGGTGATGAGAGAGTCGACCTGACAGCCGTCGAGCTTCTCGCGCCCTTTGAGCGACGTCAGCTCGACCAGAAATACAAGCCCGACGATCTCGGCGCCCAACTGGCGAAGCAGGTGCACGGTGGCTGCAGCTGTCCCGCCCGTGGCGAGCAGATCGTCCACGACCAGGACATGTTCCCCCATCTGCACGGCATCGCGATGGATCGCCAGCGAGTTGGATCCGTATTCCAGATTGTATTTCACTTCGAAGCTGTCGGCCGGCAGTTTGCCCGGTTTGCGCACGGGGACGAAGCCCGTCTTGAGCCGGTCGGCGAGAGGACCGCCGAGAATGAACCCGCGTGATTCGATGCCGACGATTTTGTCGATCTTCTTCCCGCGATACCTGGCGGCCAGTTCGTCCAGAATCGCGCGGAATGCGCGGGCGTCTTTCAGCAGCGTGGTGATGTCGTAGAACAGAATGCCGGGCTTGGGGAAGTTCGGCACTTCCCGGATCAAGGCCTTGTAATCCATCTTCGCGCGGGCCGTCCCACGCGCCCGCCGGCTGGGCCTACGCGGTGTCTTTTTCATCAGAGCAAGTCCTTTGACGTCATTGCCTTCCCTTCGATCGTCGCGCGTAACTTCCCCAGCGCCTCACTTTCGATCTGCCGGACGCGCTCGCGCGTGAGGTTCAGCTCGCGCCCGATCGCTTCCAGCGTCTGTTCATCCTCGCCGTCCAGCCCGAACCGGAGCGTGATGACCCGCTGCTCCCGATCGGACAGCGTCTGCATCCAGGCTTTGATCTCCTCATAGCGCTGAATCCCTTCCGCCGTGTCGGCGGGAGACGGCCCCTGCGGGTCGCGGATGATATCGCGCAAAAATGTGTCGGTTCGATCGTTCAGGGGGCTGTCGAGCGAGTAGGTCGTCCGGACCAGCTGCTTGAGCTCGAGGATGTCGGCTTCCGGCACCTTGAGGCGCACCGCCATCTCGTCGGGCCGCGGCTCGCGGCCGAGTTCCTGGCCGTACCGCTCCAGTTCGACGAGATACCGATTGAGCCGCTCGACGACATGCACCGGTAGGCGGATGAGCGACCCTTGATTGATGATCGCCCGCTCGATGTACTGCCGGATCCACCAGGAGGCGTAGGTGCTGAAGCGGAACCCCTTGGAGTAATCGAACTTCTCAACGGACTTGATCAGGCCCAGGTTGCCTTCCTCGATGACATCCGAGAAGGCCAGCCCCCGGTTCATGTACCGCTTGCCGATGCTCACGACCAGACGCAGGTTGGCCTCGATCATATGCTCGCGAGCTTGGAAATCCCCCTCCACCACCCGCTTGCCGAGCTCCTGCTCCTGCTCGAAGGTCAGCAGCGCCGCCTTGCGGATGTCGTTCAGATAGCTCCGGACCGTATCGAACCCGCTGCCTTTGCGGGCACGCTCCGGCAGCACCGCGCCGGACCGCGGGAGCACCGCCTTGCTCGATCTGCCCCGACGGCCGCCTGTTGCCGGCTTGGCCGGCGGCTTCGGTTTTTTATTCGGACGCTTCATACATGAGCCAGGCGCATGCGCTGCGTGTCGTCAATACCAGATGCGAAAATCGCCATACTGATGAGTGGGCGCCTCCCATTGCACCTGCACGTCCTGCACCTGCGCCATCGGCGGCCCGTTCCTGAGCGAGGCAATCAGGCTCTCGATGGCCTGCCGCTCCCCCTCCACCTCGACGGCGACACGCCCATCCTCGAGATTACGCACCCCGCCGCGCAGGTCCTGCCGGGATGCCGTCCGCTGGGTAAACGCCCGGTAGGCAACCCCTTGCACCAGACCGCTGACCCAGATGCGAGCCCGCACGGAGCCCTTCGCCGTCATGACGATCATGCCTGTGAGAACGACGTTGTGGATGGAATGGGCGGACGCGACAGAAACAGGATGACCATCTGCCGGTTGAGCATACGGTCCACATCACGTGAGGTGCTTCTCCGCCGGCTCACTCGCTACAACCGATCATCAGCCCAGGCGGTCCATGCAAGCGAGGTATGGTCGGGGCGAGAGGATTTGAACCTCCGACCCCTGCGTCCCGAACGCAGTGCGCTACCAGGCTGCGCTACGCCCCGATCCTCAACTCGTTTGCGCTGTTCCGACCATCAGGCGAGAGGCTCGACACGCAGCCCGTGCGCATCGGCGACCGCTTTGCAAGTCACCCGCCCGTTGGCCACGTTGACGCCCTGCGCCAGACCTGGATCGGAGCGGATGGCCCGCTCCACACCGGCGGAAACTAGGCGGACTATATAAGGAAGGGTCGCGTTGGTCAAGGCCAAAGTCGAAGTAGACGGCACGATACCGGGCATATTGGCCACGCCGTAATGCAGCACGCCATCGACCGTGTAGACGGGATCGGAATGGGTCGTCGGCTTCGTCGTCTCCACGCAGCCGCCCTGATCCACCGCCACATCCACGATCACAGCGCCGCGTTTCATCCGGGACACCACCGCGCGGGAGACCAGCACCGGCGTCTTCGCGCCGCGCACCAGCACGGCCCCGATCACCAGATCGGCCTGCTCCACCTCACGCTCGATCCAGGCCTGATTCGCCGCGAGCGTGACGATCCGGCCCTTGTACGATTCATCGAGTCGTCGTAACTGCCCCAGGTCGGTCCCGAAGACCGTCACCGCTGCGCCCATCCCGGCTGCGATGCGCACGGCCGAACTGCCGACGGTGCCGGAACCGAGCACGATGACCTTGCCCGGAGGCACGCCGGGCACGCCGCCGAGCAGCACGCCGCGCCCGCCGGAGAGACGCTCCAGATAATGCGCGCCCACCTGCACGGCCATGCGCCCGGCAATTTCACTCATCGGCGTGAGCATGGGCAGACTGCGGTCAGGCCCCTCCGTCGTTTCATAGGCAATCGCCGTGACCTTCGCCTCCAACAACGCCTTGGTCAGTTCCGGCAGGGCCGCCAGGTGCAGATAGGCGAACAGCGCCTGGCCGGGTCGGAAGAGCGGCATCTCCGACAACAGCGGTTCCTTCACCTTGACGATCAGCTCGGCCTCCCGAAACACCTGCTCGTTCGATGCGGCCAGCCGCGCGCCGGCCTTGCGGTACTCCTCGTCCGAAAAACCGCTGCCGTCACCCGCCGACGACTCTACCCACACGGTGTGTCCGGCCGCGCAGAGGGTACGCGCGCCGTCCGGTGTCAGGCTCACCCGGAATTCATGATCCTTCACTTCCTTGGGCACGCCGATAATCATGCGGTATCTCTCTTCTTAATCTTAAAGGGGGCGAAGTTCCCGTCCTGTGGCAATCTGATAGGCCTCGGCCAGCGTCGACACCTCCGTGACCTTGATGGAACGGGACATCCCCTTGTCCTTGATAACAAACGTATTCTGGCCGGCCGGCAACAGCAACTCCCGAAAGTCGCGCAGCATATGGCAGCCTTCAATCTTGTACTCGAGCCCACCCACCGGCCCGACGTTCAGATCCAGTCCCATCGTGCCCGACAGACAGACGTCCGATCGCAGGGGATCGCCGAGGATGGCCGACACGATCGCGACCGTCCAGGCCACGCCAGCGCTCGGACCATCCACCTGCACGCCGAGCATCGCGCGAAAGCCGACGGGCAGCGTCAGTTCCACAGTGAGATACCTGGGATCGTACTGCACCGCCCTGGCAGCGGCATAGGCGGCTGTCTCCAGCGCGGCCCTGGCTTCGCCACGAAAATGATTGTCCGATGAAAACTTCGGGCCGTTTCCAGCCGGCAGATGACTGACAGCCAACTGCACAATGGTGATGTCCCCCTTGTTCGGGATGGACCAGCCCTTGGCCTTGAGCTGCGGCGGCAAATCGCTCACGGCGAGAGAAGGGATGGACCGCGTGGCCGCAGGAAACGGCTGAGACGATCGCTTGGGGCCGGCGCGCGCAGAGGGAAGCGGAAGGGCATCCGGCACCTGTGGCGCAACCGCAGCCGGCACGTCCGGGGACGGCTGCCGTTCGACGTGCTGCACGTCCGTCTGATAATCTCCCTTGCGGCAGCCCGGCCCGCCGTGATCGCTGAACTTGACGGTGCCATCCGCCTGCTTGCAGCGGAATAAGTCCGACTGGGCCTCAGCCGCAAGCGCCATTGCCAGCAACGCTCCAATGGTGACGATGCTGCGCCAGCGCATATCCCTGATCCTCGTACGCATGTCCTGAATGAATTATACAATACAATCACCGCGCCGGTCCCCATGCGCTAGACAGGCTCGAGAGCCCTCGTGTAAGATGCCCGCGTAATCGAGGATAGACCCGATGGCAGACTCCACAGCATCCGTGCCAGCCGTACGATGCGATGCCTGCGGCGCCGACCGCGGCCCCCTGATGAAACTCTCGCTGGGCAAGGATTTCTTCGGACGGACCTACGACCGCCTGTCCCCCTCGTCGGATGCCAGCCCCAAGTGGTACTGTGAATCCTGCTCGATGCAGAAAAATCTCCAGCGCGATTTCCGCGACATCAAAACCGAACTCGACAAGCTGCACAGCGGCCAGGCCTCGGCCATCACGGCCGCCGATCAATTGCAGCGCGCCCACTTGCGCCTGCGGGAAATTCAGGCGCTGCTCGGCAGCCAGGTGTCCGGCTCGCGCCTGGTCGATCCGGCCGACGTCACGTCCCTGTTGCAACGGATGCAGAGTCACGCCGGCTCGGCCCCTGCATCCACCTAACCAGGCTCGGCGCATGCCGGCATTCATACGCCACATTTTCGTATGCATCAACCAGCGGCCGAAGGACGACCCGCGCGGCTGCTGCGCGGCCCGCGGCTCGGAACGCCTGCACGCCTTCTTCAAGCAGGAAGTGAAGCGGTTCAACCTGAAGGGCATCGTGCGCGCCAATAAGGCCGGCTGCCTGGACCATTGCGAACTCGGCCCCAGCGTCGTGATTTATCCCGAAGGCGTCTGGTATTGGGTCGGCAACGAAGCGGACGTCACGGAGATCGTCGAGCGCCACGTCATGAAGGGCGAGATCGTCGAGCGGCTGCTGATGCCGGACCATCCGGTGCCGAAAAAATTGGAACCGCTGAACGTGAAACGTTGACGAAGACAGCCATGGAAGAAAAATGGAAAGCCAACATGGAAAAAGTTGCCTTTATGAAACAATTTCCTGGATTGGCCTTCAGTTGGGAACAGGTCACGGGCAAAACCATCGAATCCGTCACCCCGCTGCCTTCGAAACCGGGCTACGCCACGCTGGTGTTCACGGACGGTTCGTTCCTCGTCGCCCCGCCGCTGGACACGCAACCGAAGGAACTCGGCGAAGGCCTGAATACCGCGCGCGCATCGTTGGAGCCCAAACATCCGGAGCCGTATCAAGAGTATGACCGATTGGCAAAACAGGACAAAGACGCGACCAGGGCGGCGCGGTTGGGGAAAATCATCGGCGCGATTCAGAACAACCTGGAACAGATTCCAGAATTGAAAGATCGGATTCGACAGCTCGTCAAAGACTGGAAGTAAGGTCCCATGGAAGAAAAGAATATGCTGGAGATCTTCTCGCAAGCATTCTTGAAAGTCGTCAAACTCTCTTTAACGTGAGGTTGTTGTGCCCGAAAAAAACATGCTCGAGATCTTCTCCCAAGGTCTCTTTGAAGGAGTCAAACCCATGATGCTCATCCGCGATCATCTCGTCCGCCACCCCGACCGCTGCACGCACAACGCGGTCTGCATCCCGGTCTGCCCGACCGGGGCCTGGGTCTCCACCCCGCCGTTCAAATTCGACGCCTCGCGCTGCATGGAAAGCTGCCGTCTGTGCCTGGACGCCTGCCCCTCGCAAGCGATCTATGCGGTCTTCCGGAAAGGCGACAAAATGCTGGAACCGAAGAAGGAACAGGCGAAGCAGAAGTAACCGCTACACGATCTGCTTTCTTAGATATCCCCAATAGGCCGTGCCGGTGTACCCGCAGGCGCCGGTCAGGATCGTCAGGGCCATAATTCCATAGACCTTCGCACGGGAAATCTTGAGCGTCACCGAGGGATTCAGCAGATCGGGCGACGCCGCCACCATGCGCAGCGTTTCGCCCGCGAACAGAATCGGCCACATGCAGGACAGGCGCAAGCGAATCTCCCGACGCGGAATCGCCATCGTGTAGAGCCAGCCCTGGTCCAGGTGCTCTCTCGCAATCGTCAGCAGCTTGCGCAGCACCGGCCGGAAGGCGGCGGTCTTGTCCTGTTGCAAAATATCCTTCGGCGCAAGGCCGGCTTCTTTCAACAGGGCCTCCGGAATGTAGCAGCGCCCGCGCTGCAGGTCCTTCGCCAGATCCTTCAATATGTTCGTCAGTTGCAAGCCCTTGCCGAACCGTACGCCAATGGCTGACATCTCTTTGACATTCCAGTTGGCATGCGCCGGCCGATGTCCGCACATCATGTCGGTCCAGAACTCCCCCACACAGCCGGCGACATAATAGGTATATTGATCGAGATCATCGAAGGTTTTGAGAGACGTCAGGTCTCCTGCCGCGTCACCGGGGAAGCGCAAGAGGTCCATCTCCATCCCGTTCGGCAACGTGCCCATCAGGCGACGAATCCGAAGACGATCGTCCTGCGTACACTCCAGATAGAGCTTAAAACAATCTTCGAGCCGTTGAAGCAGCACACGCTCGGCCGAGTCGGTCTGATGGGGAACAAGCGCCGCCTGAATGCCACGGATTGCATCCCAACTGATCTGCTCGCCGGCGAACTGGGCCCGGAACTGCTTGAGAAATTGCAGCCGCCGCACGCGCTCGATCATATCCGTATCAGCGATCGTGTCGGCGGCCCTGGCAAAGAGATAGGACAGCCCGATCTGATCCCGAACATTGGCCGGCACAACGGCAAGCGTCAGGTAGAAGGAACGGGAAACCTGTTTCAGAATGTCGTGCAGCAGAGAGCGTTTGGAGGAACTGGTATCCGTGGTGAACACCCTAGCGGACTTCGAGCTTGCCTTCCATGCCCTTGTCCCGATGGCTCGGCATCGGCCACAGCCGCCGGTCGCAATAGAACGTCACGGTTCCCGCCTGTGTGGGCGTGAAGGTCACCTTATCGGTCTTGCCGGCACTCACGTCCTTCTCAACGTTCAACCCGACCGCCGGATCTTTCAGAATGAAGTTATGGGGAACGAGGGTGGTCACGCTGGTCAGGGTCAACTCGACCGGTTTGCCGGCCTGGACGATGAGATGACCGGGTGCGTAGGAATAGCTGTCGAGGGTAATCGTGGCCCGCTGCACCCCGTCAGTCCCCATCTCGGCGGTCACCGGCGGCGCTGCAGCCGGAATCGGCTCGTCCGCCGGCAGCGGAACTGCCGCCGCCAGCAATACGCACAGGACCAAGGTTAGTGTCCTAGGCGGCCGATTCATGCGTGTCCTTCTAACAGAAGCGGAAGAGCGCGTCAATGCTAGGACTTGACCGGACGCCGCGCAGTCTTATCTATCCCCTACCCGCTGTTTTTTCGCCGAGCGGGCTGTATAATGGTGGCGTACCAGCGCAACCTTGTGAAGGTTGCTCATCGTCAAGGAGGATTCAATGAAGTGGCTGAAAGGCATCTCGCTGTTCCTGACTGCTAATCTGCTGATTACCTCCACGATTTATTTCATCATCCAGGTCGTGCTGCCGCTGTTCGGCATCAACGTCTGGGAGTCCGGCGATGCCGGCCTCCTGATCTATGCCACGGTGGCGGGCTTTACGGGTGCATTCCTCAGCTTGGCGGCCTCGAAACAGATGGCTCGGATGATGCTCGACTGCTACCAGATCACCCAGCCGCGTAACCAGGCCGAACGGGTGATTTACGGCGCCGTTCAGGAGATCGCCCAGCGGCTGCACATCAGAATGCCGGAAGTCTGGGTCTATGACTCCCCTGATCCCAACGCCTTTGCAACCGGCCCCAGTAAGAATAATTCGATGGTCGCCGTCTCCACCGGCCTCCTGAGCAATCTGAACGACAAGGAAGTCCAGGCCGTGCTGGCCCACGAGATGGGCCACGTCTATAACGGCGACATGTTCACGACCACGATCCTAGCCGGCCTGATGAATACCTTTGTGTACTTCATCGCCATGTGGGTGCGCCGGTTCTTCTCCGCGCGCGACCAAGCGGGCATAGGCATTCTCGTGTCCATGGTGCTCCAGATCGTGCTGGGTTATCTGGCGCTGATCCCGATCAGCTGGTTCTCCCGCCGTCGGGAATACGCGGCGGACGCCTTCTCCGCCAAGGTCTACGGCAAGGATGCGATGATCTCGGCCTTGCGCGCGATCGACCAGTGGGTCAACAAAGCCCAGTTCGAACATTCGACGCAGGACGCGCTGGCGACGATGAAAATCTCCGGCAAGTCGTCCGGATTCCTGCACATGTTCGCCACGCATCCCCCTATTGAAGATCGAGTCACGGCGCTGCAACGGCTCGCCTAGCCAGGAGGTTCTCCATGCGATTCCTGATCGGTACCATGACGGGGTTTCTGTTCAGCATCGTCGCTTCATGCGGCTCCGGATATTTCCTCCACACCCCGCCGGTTCAAGCCGGCGAGACGGATCAGAAAGGAATCCTCATGGCGGCACAAACCGGAGGCGTGTACGACTTCACCCTGGACGACATCGACGGCAAGCCGACGCCGTTGAACACATTCCGCGGCAAGGTCCTGCTGCTGGTCAATACCGCCAGCATGTGCGGCAATACCCCGCAATACACGGACCTGGAAGCGATCTATGAGAAATACCAGGATCGGGGGTTGGAGATTCTGGCTTTTCCGGCCAATAATTTCGGCCAGCAGGAGCCGGGGACGAACCAGGAGATCAAGGGCTTCTGCCTCACGAAGTACAGCCTGACGTTTCCGCTGTTCAGCAAGATCAGCGTCAAGGGATCGGACAAGCATCCGCTCTACCGCTATCTCACCGAACAGAGCCCCTTCCCCGGCGAAGTCGAGTGGAATTTCCAGAAATACCTGGTGGACCGCTCAGGCAACGTGATCGCCCGCTTCCATCACCGGACGAAGCCGCTGTCGGATGAAATTGTGAAGGGAATCGAAACCGCGCTGGCGAAGAAATAAGGGCGGTCAGCTCTTTTTGATAAACGCGATGTGGGCGCGGTATTCCTGAATGGCCGCCGCCAAGGCTTTCCCTCCAAGAGGGATGTTCGCTTCCAGCGTATTTTCCACTCCTGGATCGTCGATGACGACTTCGTAGCGATCCTGCCGATTGGTCAGCACGGGCCCGCTTTGAGCGATATCCCGCGGCATGAAAATCTCCTTCCAGACCTCCTTCTCGACCAGGCAGACGTCCTTGAACCGATCGTACAGAAGCGCCAGCTTCTCCGGATCCGTCACGTTCATTAGTCCCTGCTACTTCCTTCTTTAACCTCGAACTTCGAACTCCGCACCTACTCTTCAGTGGTTGTGCCCGCAGCCGCCTTCTCCATCCGACGGCATGCTGGAGGGAGCCGGGATGCCGGTCATATTCAACCCGGTCGAGTCCGGCGTCGAGACACCCACAGCGCCCGAGCGGGCGGCAAAGGAGGACATCACTCGCCGAACCGGCGCGTCACATTCACGGCATGTGGTCAAGGCCGGATCCGACCCGCCGTGCATGTATGCCTTGCGTTTGGAACAGGGAGGATTTCTCTCGCACCGCTCCGCCAGATACTCGTAAATAGGCATGGGAGAGCAGTACGTTACTTCTGGGCGGCGGTACCCGTCGGGCTCGCCTGATCGACGATCTTGAATTGCATCGTCCCGACCTGATTGGCCGCGTGAAACGGCTGCTGTCCCAGCGGCGCGATGAACAGTTTCACCAGATAGCCACCCTTCGTCCAATTCCCGCTGGCTGGTTTTTTCAATTCGAGATAGCCGTACCGCTCATGCCCGGGCACTTCAAGTGTGTCCTTGCCTGCCGGCTCCATCGACGGCGTGCCGTCCTTGTCCAGAAAAAACCATTGCGCGCTGAACTGCGCGGGATCTTCCAGGGGAGCCACTTCAAACACAATGTAGACCGCGGGCGCATCTGGTGCAAACACCGTCGTGCCCGGATCGATCGGCTTGAGGCGCGGGTCCTGCGTATACCAGCCCTTGCGGCCGAAGCTGTCCCACTCCTCCTGAAATCCCCTGGCCATGTGGATGGACACGAAGATGGATTGCGGCACGCCCTGTTTCTGTTGATCGAAGGACGGCAGCTTAGTCGATTCCTCCTCGCCGGTATGGCTTTGCTCTTTGGGCGTCATCAAATCGCGGGCCGATCCGATGTCCGGCGCCATCAGAACAACGGCGCCCAGCAGCACCAGTCCTGCCGGCATGATACCCGGCATCGTCCTGTTCAGTGTTCCAGTGAAGTGGCTCATGGCGCACCTCCCGGTGGAATATCCAGGTGTTTCCATGCGCATCCAGTTCATAGAATCAGCCTACTGCAAGGCTTCTGGCGAATGCAACCGCGTCCATGGCGGCCGGTGAAAGCCGCGTCTGCTATAATGCGCGCGTGTCCGACACGTCTTTCGCACACAATCCCGCCGGCGAGCAGAGCCGCCGCTACGGCATCCGGGACGGCGCCTGCCAGGCCATCATGCAGGGCGGCGGCGAGAACTACCTCTCCGCCTTTGCGCTCTTGCTCCATGCCACACCGCTGCAGATCGGCCTGCTGTCAGCCCTGCCGCAACTGGTCGGCACCTGGTCCCAGCTGCTCTCGGTCAAGGCGCTCAACCGCGTCCAGCACCGCAAAACCATCATGCTGGCCGGTGCGACCGGCCAGGCCCTGTCCTGGCTGCCGCTGCTGGTGTTGCCGCTGCTGTCTCCGACCTACGGCCCGTGGATCCTCATCGCCTGCACCGTGGCCTATTTCGGCCTGGGCCATTTCGCCGTGCCGGCCTGGAATAGCCTGATCACCGACCTGGTCAGCCCCAACGAACGCGGGGCCTATTTCGCGCGCCGGACCAAGGTCATGACGGTCCTGAGTTTCTCCGCGCTCTGTGCCGCCGGCCTTGTCCTACATGGAGCGGAATCGCACGAACGCACCTGGGTGGGATTCGCACTGATTTTCCTCGCCGCCTCGACCGCGCGCTTTCTGTCAACGCGCTATTTGAGCCGCATGGACGAATCCGCGGCGCCGGCGACGCGGGAAGCCGAGTTCCGCCTGCTCGAATTCCTGCGGCACGAGCGGAGCGTCAACTACAAGCGCTTCCTCTGGTTCTCGGGGCTGATGCACGTCTGCGTCCTGATCTCCGGTCCCTATTTCGTCATTTATCTGCTCCGGGACCTGCACTTCTCCTATTGGATGTATGCCTCGTGGCTGGCCGCCGGCGTGTTGGGCCAGTTCCTGACGCTGAAGCCCTGGGGCCGGCTTGGCGATCGCTTCGGAAACAAGAAACTGCTTGTGGCCACCGGCTTGATGGTGCCGTTCCTTCCGATGCTCTATCTGGTCAGCACGAACTTCGTATATCTATTGGGCGTCAATTTTCTGGGCGGCACGATTTGGGCAGGGCTCGCGCTCGGCCTGCAGAACTACGTCTTCGACGCCGTGCACCCCGAAGACCGCGCCAAGGGCATCGCAGTCTGGAACACGATCAATGCGATGGGCTGGTTTGCGGGAGCCATGCTGGGGAGTTGGCTGGCGACCGTGGTGCCGGCCGATCTCACGCTGGCCGGCGTCGAGCTGCACCTTGCCTCGAACCTGCAGGCGGTCTTTTTTATCTCCGGGGTGCTCCGGCTGATCGTCTCGCTCGGCCTCCTGCGAACGTTTCATGAGGCGCGCCCGGTGGAACCGATCACGCACCGGCAGCTCGTCACCGAGCTGCCATTCGTCAAACCGCTGACCGACGTGTTTGCAGGACGGGAAGGCCGTTAGTAACAAGGCTAAGAGCTAATGGCAAATAGCGTATAGCTTATGGTCGGATGTTCTTTTCGCATCAGACTATAAGCCATTTGCCATCAGCCATACGCTCTTACTGCTTCCCCTGTTCTGTGCCGTGATCCCGCTCTTCCTGCTTCATCTTGTCGAAAAACTGGTCGGAGTCTGACTGCACCTTCCGCTGCGACGGCGCCGGAGCCGCCTTCTGCTCCGCACAGCCGGCCAATATAACGCCGCCAATCAGTACCAGCCCCGCCACTATCAGTCGATAGTTCAGCCACTGACTCATGCTCGCCTCCTTGTGATGATTCTCCTGCCTTTGTTTTACCGGAACGCGTGTCGCAGATCGGCAACGGTCTGGACCACGCCCCGGTCCAGCGCGGCCCGGAACTGATGGTCCATTTCAGGATCGCTGAAAAAGTGCGGCACCGGGAGGTGCGCCCGCGCAATCGGCGCTGTCACCACGTTATGATAGACCACTTCCCCACTTTCCACCATGATGATTTTGCTGGTCACGGTGAAGGGCGGAAGGTCGCCGAAGTGTTTGGCAAGGGCCCGGTCCCGCACGCTCGGCTCCTCGATGCGATACAACAGCACGCTATCGACGCCCAGCAGACGCCCGACGCGCAAGGCGCTCTCATCGGACACGGAGCCACTGAGCTGGAAACGTTGTTCGTGTTGGATCGCCGGCAGATCAAACCGCTCAAGGATGCGAAGCGATGGCCGCTGTTCCTTGAGCCAAAACGTCGCGCCGGCCAAACGGGCGTAGGCATCCACAACCAGCCGGTTATAGGTCTTAGGATACAGCACGGCCAGACGCTCCACATTGATCGGCACACGAAGTTCCGGTGGAACGGTCTGCCACACGAGAGGACGCAGGGGAGCAGACGGAGCCGCCTGGCACCCAGCCAGGGCCGAGAGAAGGAGCAGCGCAACCGACTTGTGAGCGGTGCCCCATCGCAGAATCATGGCTACTCCCACCTATCACGGCTTGGCACGTGGAATCAGCGCATCAGTCCCTCATAATTTCATCATATCCCCTGTCCAGCCGAAAAACCACGGGTGCCGTTGGCAATTCTTGACTCCCTCTGCCTCAAGGACTATCCTCGCCACACTTTTCACCTACAGAAAGGGCTCACCATGTCGCTCCACGACCGCCTCTCGGACGACCTGAAAACGGCTATGAAGGCCAAAGATCAACTCCGGATGGACGTCATCCGCATGATCAAGGCCGCGTTGCTGAATAAAGAGATCGAACTCAAAAAGAACCTCGACGACGCCGAGATGAGCAAGGTGATGACCACTATGCTCAAGCAGCGACGGGAATCCATCGAGCAGTACCAGAAGGCCAAGCGGGACGATCTGGCCGCGAAGGAGATCAAAGAAATCGCGATCATCGAGGGGTATCTGCCCAAGGCCGCCTCGCCGGAGGACATCGCACAGGCCATTGACGCGGCGGTCAAAGAAACCGGCGCCTCAAGCATGAAGGACATGGGCAATCTGATGAAAGCCGTCATGGCCAAGCTGGCGGGGCAGACGGTGGATGGGAAACAGGTTAGTGACTTGGTTAAATCAAAGCTGAGCAAATGAGGAACAGCATGAGATCAATGCTCGTCGGCCTGCTTCTGATCGGCTTATCCGGCTGCCAGTACTATGCCGACTACCGGCTGAAGCAAACCCAGTCTGACATCCAGGAAGAGCGGGCGGAATTGATGCGGGCTTATCGTGAATGCCTGAAGAAGCATGAAAACGACCCCCAGAAATCACGCGACTTCTGCGCGCCCTATACGCAGTCGCTGCGGGAGATTGAGATCAGGGGCGGAAGGTAGGGAACGATTGCACGGGCACAAACAGATGGAAGCGTACTGGGAAATTAAGGCGAAGAAAATCGACAGCACTGCATTTTTTCGAGCACTTCTCAAGTACTTTCCTGAAGCCACCACCTTCTATGCCGAAGGAACAGTAATTGAGAAAGATGTTGTGGAGTGCTACCTAAGTCATGCCCAGGAAGGGCAGTATCTTCCTCCAGAAGGAACGACTTGGCCAGAGTCAGAGAAGTTTCGATGTAGGTTCTCGCTGGACCTTATGAACGCGTTGGCACAGCTATCTGAGCATCATGCAGAGCCTGAACTTTTGACTCACCTTTTTCTGTATAGAGATCATGATCCCCTTTTGGAATGGTACGATGCGTTTGCTGACCCGATTTTGGTTTCCCCTTCCGTCCCAGAAGAAGCTGTTTCGGGTCTGGCTAGTGAATTAGGAGTCAAATATGGCAAAGAAAAGTCTGGGAAACAGAAATGGGGATATCTATTTTTCTGGATATCAGAATCACTGAAGGGTTTTATCCGGCGGCGATAATTACGATAAATCCTGAATAGGCGGCGGTTCAACCGAAGCGTGGTTTGGCTTGCCAGCCGAAGCGGCAGCAGAGCTTTGCCCGCCTTCGCTAAAGCTATGGCGGGCACCCTTCGCTGCCGCGAAGGGTGGTGGAGGGCAGGGGGATCGAACCACCCTCCCTCGCCGGTTCGGCCCTGAAGCCTGCCTCACCGGCTCTTACAGAGGGGGCCAGCCCCCTCGTATGCTCCCCATGAAGGGGGCCCACCCCCTTCACAACCCCCAGGTCGGGGGTTCGCTCTCTACTATTTGATCACCAAAACCAACCGGAAGTTGGTTTTGGTGGAGGGCAGGGGGATCGAACCCCCGACCTCGTCGTTGCGAACGACGCGCTCTCCCAACTGAGCTAGCCCCCCACTCGAAACCAAGAGCTAATAGCGAATAGCAGATAGCGAAGAGGACGAGAGGAATTATACACAACCAGTCGCGCAGACTCCACTGGATCGTCAGTTCATCGATTCCGTCGTGCCCCATTCCGCCAGTGCCCGTTCATTCAAGACCCGTAGAAACCTTGGCCGGATCACTAATTCAAACACCTCTTCCTTGCCAGGACAGAGGTTGAGAATTTCCCCACGGGCATGTTCGATGATGGATAAGGCCTCTTCGTAGTTGAATGATCCTTGTTCCAACCAATAGGCGGTGATATCCACGACGCGTTTGAGGCGTCCCATGCGAAGCTGCTCATCAACAATGTCATGGGGAATGTTCATGATGCACCGCTGATGCGCACGATGCGGCCGCTTACGTTGAGTCGCCCTTCGGCATAGAGCTGCACGGCTTTGGGATAGATTTTATGTTCCTCGACCAGGATGCGTGCCGCTAGCGTCTCCGGCGTGTCACCCTCCAGAATCGGCACGGCGGCCTGGATGATGATCGGCCCTTCGTCCACACCGTCGGTCACGAAATGCACCGTGCAACCGGACAGCTTCACGCCGTGATCGAGCGCCTTCTTCTGCACATCCAGACCGGGAAACGACGGCAGCAGCGAGGGGTGGATGTTCATCATCCGGTTTTCGTAGGCCTTCACCAGCACAGGCGTGACGATTTTCATGTAGCCGGCGAGGAGCACCAGTTCGACGTCGTGCTTGCGCAGCACGTCCAGCACCGCACGGTCATAGGCTTCGCGGCTGTCCGATTGTCCCGCAAGAGGTTTGGGGTCGAGAAAGACATCGGTGAGGCCGTGCTTCCTCGCCCGTTCCAGCGCCACAGCATCTTTTTTGTTGCTGAGGACGAGGACAATCTTGGCGTCCAACTTGCCCGCCTCAATCGCATCAATGATGGCTTGAAGGTTGGACCCGCGCCCGGAGGCCAGCACGCCGATGCGGATATTCTTCACTGCCCTACCCGACATACTCCACGCCTGGCTCGCCGGAGACCATTTCGCCGATCTTATAGCCCTTGTCTCCGAACGTCGCGGCTTTCGCGATCACGGCATCGGCATCTTTCGCCGACACGATGAGCACGAGCCCGATGCCCATGTTGAAGACCCGGTACATTTCGGCCTCGTCCACGCGGCCGATTTTCTTGATCAGCGAAAAGATCGGCGGCGCAGGCCACGAACCCCGGCGGAGCTGCGTCTTGCAGTCTTTCGGGAACACGCGCGGCAGGTTTTCCGTCAGGCCCCCACCGGTGATGTGCGCGATGCCTTTGACTTGAAATTCGGCAGCCAGCGCCAGCACCTGCTTGGCGTAAATCCGCGTCGGCGTCAGCAGCACCTCGCCCAGCGGCCGGTCGAGGTCCACCAGTTTGCTGCGGACATCCAGCCCCCCGTCTTCGAACAGTGCACGCCGCGCCAGCGAAAAGCCATTACTATGGAGGCCGGTTGAGGCCAGACCCACCAGTACGTCGCCTGATTTGATCGTGGCGCCATCGATGATCTTCGGCTTGTCCACCACGCCGACGGCAAAACCGGCCAGGTCATACTCCCCTTCCGGATAGAACGACGGCATCTCCGCCGTCTCGCCGCCGATCAACGCGCAGCCGGCCTGCTTGCAGCCTTCGGCAATACCGCGCACAACCGCTTCGCCCTTGGACACAGCCAGCTTCCCCGTCGCAAAGTAATCCAGGAAAAACAGCGGCTCGGCCCCGCTCACGGCAATGTCGTTGACACACATGGCCACGAGATCGATGCCGACCGTGTCGTGCTTATCCATTAAGAAGGCGATTTTGAGCTTGGTGCCGACACCGTCAGTGCCGGAGACGAGCACCGGTTCTTTGTAGCGGTCGGTCTGGAGCTTGAAGAGGCCGCCGAAGCCGCCGAGGTCGGTCAGGACTTCCGGCCGGAAGGTGCCGCGCACGAGCGGTTTGATCCGGCGGATAAATTCGTTGCCGGCATCAATGTCCACTCCTGACTGCTTGTAGGTGGTCATGCGTTAGAAATGCTGAACTGTGAACGCTGAACTTATAGAGCGATAATACAAGAGGCCGACATAGGGGGTCAACGCGCGAGTTCAACTAAGGTTTCAATATGGGATGTCTGCGGAAACATATCAAACGCCTGCAGGCGGACGATTCGATATCCACCCGCGCAGAGCTTGCCGAGATCACGCGCCAGCGTGGCGGGATCGTACGAGAGATAGAACAGCCTCGGCACATTGAGCGCCAGCAGCCCGCGCAGAGACTCCGGACTCAAGCCGGTGCGCGGCGGGCCCATGAGCACGGCGTCATACTCACCGGACTCTGTCGTATCCAGGCACTCTTCTGCTTTGAGATGCCGGAATCGGCAGCGACCGATATGATTGGTTTTGGCGACATGGCGCGCATCGGCCAGCGCCCAGCGATTCGCTTCCACTTCCGTGACCAGCGCGCCGCGCCGGGCCAGCGGAAGACCCAGCACGCCGATGCCGGCATATAATTCGAGCACCCGAATCCCAGACGACGGCGCGACCCATTCGACGAGCGTACGCGCAAGCGTCTCGGCCAGGGGCCAGTTGGCCTGCACGAACGTGCCATCCGTGATGCGAAAGAGCAGATCGTCCAGCCGGTCGGCGATCCAATCCTGCCCCTGCACCCACCGCTGGCTCCGCCCACCGTTGCCTTCACCACTTGCGGTGATCACCTGCCCGACCACATTCGGAACATCCTGGAACAGCGCGAACAGCTTCTCCGCCTGTGAGCGCAGCGCCGGGCCGGTCCGCCACGACAAGAGCGCCGAGCCGAAGGCCACCGACCGCCGGACTTCCAGGGATTCGACCTGCACCGGTAGCTTGCCATACCGTGCCAGCCGCTCCTGCACATCCGCAATCACCTTCCGCATCGCCTCCGGCACAAGCAGGCAGCCAGCCGCAGCTACAGGCGCATGCGATCCCTCCTCATGAAATCCAAGCGCGAAGCCCGGCTTGCTCCGAAACACCACGAAGCGGACCGAGCTCCGATAACCATAGGGATTGGAAGATGGAATAACTGGAGGGACTTCGACCTGCAACTTGCCCACGCGGGTCAGTGTCTCGACCAGAATCTCGCGCTTGAATCGAAGCTGCGCGTCATACTGAATGTGCTGCAACTGGCAGCCGCCGCAGAGTTCATAAACCGGACAGGGCGCGGCAATGCGATCCGGGGACGGTTTCAGAACTTCATGAACCGTCCCCTCCTGAACACCTTTGCGCTTCGCGCCGCCCGTGAACGAAATCGTCTCGCCTGGAATAACACCGCGGACGAGCAGCACCTGCCCCTCCTGCCGGGCAAGCCCGCGCCCTCCCTGGACAAGCTTTTCGATGGTGATGGTTAGGAGGTTATCTGCCATTCTCTTGCCTTGTCGGACCTTGACGCCGTGAGACAAATAAAGTATATTGTCGGACAGGAGGATACGCTATGACTCGCGTACAAGTTTCAGCCCGATTGAATCCGGCCCAATTAAAACAAGTGCAAAAAGCCTTGGCGGCCAAAACGGCCAGCGAAGCCATCCAACGCGCCCTGGACCTGGTCACGGAAAAAACGGTCCATGACGAAGTGGTCCGGAAATACAGCGGCGTAGGAGCGGCGGACGCGTTTGAAAAAAAGTAGATTCGCCGTCCTCGATACCTCTGTCTACATTGAGAACTTCAGAAGCGGCCGTTTCACCCTCCGCATTCTCCAGGGCACGTTCATTCCCCGATGCTCATCGGTCGTTCTGCACGAACTGACCCGCGGAGCCATCAGTGACATCGAACAACGATTCGTCCGTGATCTTGCCCGGCGGTGTCAGATTCTGACACCAACCGCGCATCACTGGCTGGACTCCGGCGAGTTGCTCAAGGTTATCAGAAAGCGGGAACACTTTGACGGGAAAAAACTGCGTGAGCTGGCCTTTGACATACTGATCGCGCTTTCCGCCAGAAGCATCGGCGCCACCGTCATCACCTGCAACCACGCCGATTTTCAGGCCATCCGTCGCCACCTGGCTTTTCACGTGGAGTACTGGGACTAATTCTACCACGCTAATCCGCGTCTGCCCTGGACAAGTTTTTCAATGGTGACTGCGAGTGGTTGTGCAGCCATAGATCAATTGATCGCTACGGGATAATTTGAAGAGAATCAATCGTAACGAACAAAAATAGCCTGTCTCATTTTTTCTCTGTCAGTATGTGTCCTAAAACCCAGGCTAGCTCAGACTGCGTTTCGATTCCTACCGCCTCCCGGTTGGAGCAGCGCACTGCTTGGCAGCTGAGGAAAGATCGCCTAAGGTTGCGATCGTTGCTTCGAGCAAAACAATATCTGCCTCTTGCTTCATCCAGTTCCCATCAAAAAGTTTCCACCTGTGAATCACTTGGACAGAAACAGGCCTAACGCCAGGCATCTTCAGGATTTGCTCTTCCGAAGGAACTTTGTCTCCAGCTTTCTCGTATTGAGAGATAAGCTGGAAATTGGTTTCAGGAGCTACGATATAAGACGTGAATTCAACCGCTAGCACATTATCACTGCATTGGCGGACGACATCGATTTGAATTAATCCGCTGGGCATAACAGCCCAATCATTAGGTAACTCCTCGGCGCACATTTTCGGATCACTAACACAAATTGTCCGATCGCCTTCGCTGCTGCATTTCAATTTCTTGCAAGTAGGTCTTTGCAGTGGGGCTATTATGCCGGGATCAATTCTCTCAATGAGTGCATTTAGGCTTCTCAGGAGCTCATATGCTTTCCCCAGCCGTTTAGTTTTTAGCTGTTTGGGAAACTCCTCGAATGTACGATGGCTTGCAAGTTGCTTTCTCTCAGATTCAGAAGTGAAGGAACTCAAAAAATTATAGGCGCTATAGAATTCAGCAATCTGGGAAGGAAGTTTCTTATCAGCTGCTGATTTTGTGTCGCTTCCTAAACTGCTTGAATTAGGCAAGGCAACGAACGCGAACGCAGATAATATGGCCAGTGCTAATGTTCTCATCGCCTCATCTTCTACTTTTGCGTCTTTCTAGTTTTCCGGTCTTAATTCTACGTTCAGCAGCTTGATTTTCCGATGCAGATGGCTGCGTTCGATCTGCAGGTCCTCCGCCGTGCGTGAGACATTCCAGTTATGTTCGCGGAGCTTGCGACTGATGTATTCCCGCTCGAAGGCATTCCGCGCGTCCTTGAGCGAATCGAAGTTTTTCGTCGCCAGCGGGCTGGGCGCCGTCGCGGTGCCGCCTGAGACCGTGGAGTGCGACTGCAGCAGTAAACCGATATGCGACGCATCAATGGTCGCATCCGGCACCATGATCATCAGCCGCTCGATCAGGTTGCGTAATTCTCTGATATTTCCCGGCCAGTCGTACTGTTCCAGCGCCACCATCGCCTCCGCCGTGATGTCCTTCGGTTTCACTTTCTGCTCTTCCGCGTGGGTCTTGAGGAAATGCTTCACCAGAAGCGGGATGTCCTGCCTCCGCTCACGGAGCGGCGGCACGTCGATCGGCACCACGTTGAGCCGGTAATACAGGTCCTCCCTGAAATTCCCCTTCTTGATTTCCGCCTGCAGGTCCTTGTTGGACGCGGCGATCACCCGCACGTCCACCTTGATGACTTTGGTCCCGCCCACGCGCATGAATTGCTGTTCCTGCAGGACACGCAGCACCTTGGACTGGGTGCTCAGGCTCATGTCGCCGATTTCGTCCAGGAACAGCGTGCCGCCGTCCGCCTGTTCGAACTGGCCGCGCTTCTGCGTCGTCGCGCCGGTGAACGAGCCCTTTTCATGCCCCAGCAGTTCGCTTTCGATCAGCGTTTCCGGAATTGCCGCGCAGTTGACGGCCACGAACGGCTTGTCGGCGCGCGGGCTGTGCTGATGAATCGCGCGGGCGACCAGTTCCTTGCCCGTTCCGTTCTCGCCGCCGATCAGCATGCGGGCGTTGGTCGGACCGGCGGTCTTGATCAGCGCGCGGAGCTTCTGCATAGCCGGCGAGGCGCCGACCAGTTCGAACTGCCGATCCACTGTGCTGCGCAGGCTCTTGTTTTCCTCCTGCAGCCGCCGCTGGTCGAGCGCATGCCGTACGCGCAACGTGACATTCTCCAGCGACAGCGGCTTCTCGATGAAATCGTAGGCGCCGAGCTTGATGGCCTTCACGGCCGTCTCGATGTTGCCGTGGCCGGACATCATGACGACCTGCACCTGCGGAGCCTGTTCGCGTACGCGCTTGAGCGTCTCGATGCCGTCCAATTCGGGCATCCAGATGTCGAGCATCATGAGATCCGGCGGATCGGCGCCCAGCATCTTCAACGCCTCCTGGCCGCTCTTCGCCATGGCGATCTGATAGCCCTCGTCCTCGAGAATCTTGCTCAGGGACGTCAGGATCGCCGGCTCGTCGTCAACGATCAGAATCGATTCCGCCATTGTTCCTCGTTAATCGTTATTCGTTAACCGTGAACCGAAAAAACTCTTGCGCTTAATGTTTCACAATTCGCGTTTAACGTCTTCAAGTGGGAAGCTCGAACGTGAACACCGCGCCCTTCGGTTCGTTGCGGCCGGCGCGAATCTGGCCTTCGTGATCGGTAATGATGCGCTGCACGATGGCCAATCCAAGGCCCGTCCCGGTCCGCTTTCGGGTGAAATAGGGCAGGAACAGCTTCTCCATATCATCCGCATTGATCCCCGGCCCGTCGTCCGCCACCGTGACCACCGCGCGCCGCCGCTTGACGTCATGCTTGGTCGTCACTCGGATATACCCACGCTGCTCCATGGCCTGGACCGCGTTGTCGAACAGATTGACGAAGACGCGGTTGAGCTGCTCGCGGTCGAAGTTCAAAAACGGCAGCGCGTCGTCAATCTCCGTGATGAATTGCACGTCGCGATGCGCGCCCCGATAGAGCGCGATGACATCCCGCACCACGTCGTGCAGCGACTGCCGCGCCATCTGCGGCGCCGGCATCCGCGCGTATTTTGAAAACTCGTCCACCATCCGCTTGAGGCTGTTGACCTCGCTGATGATCACGTTCGTGGATTCCTCGAACACGGCGTTGAAATCCGGGGCCTTCTCGTCGAATTTTTTCCGGAGCCGCTGGGCCGACAATTGAATGGGCGTCAGCGGATTCTTGATCTCGTGCGCGATGCGCTGCGCCACCTCTTTCCACGTCGCCACCTTCTGCGCCTTCATCAGTTCGGTCAGGTCCTCGAACACGAGCACGAAGCCCAGATCCTTGCCCGATTCGTTCCGCATGCGCGAGAGGTTCAGCACGGTGGTCATGGGTTTCCCCTGCACCTCCATCACGCCTTCCAGCGAGAGCGTGTCCAGCGCGTCCGCATGAATGCGGTCGTAGGCGCTCTGGAACAGATCGAGCTTCAGCTCTTTGAAGGCTTCGTTGACCTGGCGGCCACGCAACCGATCGCCCCACACGCCAAGGATGCGCTCCGCCGACGGGTTCACGGTCGTGATCGAACCGGATCGGTCGATGGACAACACGCCCGCTGCCACCGTCGCCAGCACGGCTTCGATATAGGCGCGGCGGCGATCGAGCGAGACGTTGGCCTCCTCGATTTTGGACTTGCCGACGCGCAAGTCTTCGGTCATCCGGTTGAAGGATGCGACCAGATCGCCGATTTCGTCCGTCGCCTTGACCTGAATCTTGACGTCGAGATTGCCGTGCGCAATGGATTCCGTCGCCTCCGCCAGCCGCTGGATCGGCACCGTGATGCCGCGCGCGACGTAAAACCCGAACCAGGTCGCGCCGAACAGGATCATCGCCGTGATCACGGCGACGAACAGATAGGCGATCGCCTTAAACGGTTTCTGCATCGGTTTGAGCTCACGATACTCCGTGTACCGCTTAGAGATATTTTCCATTTTTGCCAGTAACGATTCCGGTACATAGGCGGCCACAACGACCACGCCGTCCATCTCGCCCTGCTTCACATTCGACGCAATCGGCACGCCGGCGCGAATCAGCCGCCCGTTCTGCGCCTCCTGTACCGACGTCATCTCCTGCCGTCCGTTCAACACTTGCAGGACCAGTTGCCCGATCGGCAATTCCAGCACCGACGCCGAGACCTGCGGGTCCACGGTTTTCGTCAGCACGTCCAGCTTGGGCGAATAGATCTCGATGCTCGCCAGATTGTGCTCCGCCCGTTTGCGCGCCATGCCGGCCACCAACAGATCGCGCAGATCGCGTTTCATCCATTCCTCGCGGTAGATTTCCAGGCCGATCGCGCGCGCATTGTTCACCGCCAGCACAACATGCCCTTCGTGGTGGATACGCGCAAGATCTTGTGAGTCTTTCAGCACTTGTTCAACCTGATCGTTGAACCAGACATCCATCGCCGTCGTGACCAACCCGCTCGCGACGATCGCCAGCAGCACCGTCGGGATCAGCGCAAACCCGATGAACGCCGCCACGAGCTTGGCACGAAACCCGGAACCCACGAGCTTGTGCCGCCGCTCAAAATAGGCCTTGATCAGATTGCGGGACAACAGGAGTGTGAGAATAACCAGACCAATCAGATTGATATTCACGAGCAAGATGATGAAGGCCGTGCTGGCATCCGGCAGCAACCCTTCGGTCTGGGAACCGCCGGGCACGGCGGACGGCGTGTAGTAATAGGTGAGTGCAAGACAGGGCACGAGCAGGAGCAGCACAATCCACACCGGCGTCCAATGCGAACGACGCCGATCCTGCTCGCCTGCGTATTCGTCAGGACGCGGTCCCGATTCGGACGAGGGCATACCCGTGCGACGCGGCTCCTCCGCGCGCTGCTTCGTCTCAACCGGTGGATCGAATAACCCCGGCATCAAAATCCTTTTCCGGCCTGGGCCGTTACCCAGGACGAATCGAAATCACTGTATCGTTCGTGGAACAGGTGTTCAAACGCTTCTGAAAAATCCGGCGTGACCAAGAGCGACTCCAGCAGCCGGCGCACCGGCGCCGTGCCATGACGCTGCATCAAGGCGCGGGTGGCGCCGTAGCTTTCCGCGTAAGCCAGCGACGCATCGCCCGCCGGCAGTTCGAGAAAACTCCTGTGCAGCGCCGCCAGCGGAGGCCGCTCGCCCGCGCGAATCCGGCGCGTCTCACGCTCCCATGACCCGGCTGCATCCGGTCCCCGCTCCATATACAGGGCCAGTCCTTCGTTCAGCCAGGCCGGCGCCTGCCCGCTGCTCAAACGATGAACGACCGCGTGCATATACTCGTGCCGCAACGCGGCGTCGGCCGCTGCCGGATCGCCCGACACCCGCTCCACTGGTAAATGAATGCGGCCATCGAACAATCCCTGCGCCCAGTCCGGCCCGGACGCCGATCCCTGAAACTGCTCGCGGGGATAGAGCACGACGACAATGCGGGATGCCGGGAAATAGGACCATTGCGCGCCGATCGTCCGGTAGACCGCCTCCAGCCGGTCGGCCACGGCATTGGCGACCGCGCGATCCGTCGAGCGGTGGAACTTGACGATGAAGTGCGCGCTGAACAAGCGGTCCAATCCGGCTTCCGCTTCAACCGCGCGGCGTGCGGCCAGCACACGGCCTTTGATCCCGGCGTCATTGGGGTCCTGCCGGGCGGCAATCTCATAATGACGCACGGCCTGGTCGATCTCGCCTCGCTGGTCGTAAATGTCGCCCAGAAACTTGTGGGCCTGGGTCGCGCCGGAATCAAGCGCCAGGGCTTTCTGGAACGTGGCCGCCGCCTGCTCGTCCCTGACCAGCAGGTGCTGGCTCACGCCGAGACCGACCAGGAGCGACGCATCCGACGGCGCCTTGGCCGAGGCCTCGGCAAAGGTCTGCGCTGCGCGGTGATACTCCCCGCCCTTGATCAACTTCCAGCCGGTCTCAGCCAGCGCAGCCGCACGGGCTTTCGCATCCGGCTGGGGCTTCTCAGCCCATGCCGGCCCAACGAGCAACAACGCGGTGATCACTATGAAGGTGCGCATGAGCCCGCTCATTCTAGTAGGAGATGCACACGAGGAAGGCGCTGGCGATCGGGTGGGCACGGAATCAGGAGGTGGAAGGTGCTTTTTTACCCGACGCCAGGTCCACATATTTCATTCGCAGAGCATAGAGCATGTCCGTGAGCAGCACCTGTTCTTCCTGATTCAAATTGCCCTTCGTCTTGGCCTCCAGCACGGACAGGATGTCGATGATTTCCTTGGCCTGCGGCAGATTGACGGGAATCTTCCCTTGCCGGGGGTCCAATTGCTCGCCCATGAGCATGAGAGCGGAGGTGCTGAGCGAAAAGACAAACGACGCAAACGTGACGGGCGGATGCGGCTCGTGACTATGGCCCGCCTCATGCGTTGGATCAGGTGCCGGTGAGGATGCGGCCGGATGACTGGACTCAGATGTCGACGGTTCGTCGCCCCGTCCCCGTTTGTCGCGGATGACAAAGCCCTGTTCTTCTTCCTTCGCCATACTCGTAACCGTGTGAAATCTTGTGCGTACGCTACCACAGGGCCTAGTGTTGCGCAAGCGACACAGCTATAATGTCGCGTACATTTTGGAGATGTGCCCGCCATGTCGGATCGGTTTAATGAACTCGTGCAATTGATGGCGAAACTCCGGGCGCCGGATGGCTGCCCCTGGGATCGCAAGCAGACGCACGAATCGCTGAAGCCCTATCTCCTGGAAGAGACCTACGAGGTCCTGGAAACGATCGACAAGCAGGACGAATCCAAGCTCCGCGAGGAGCTCGGCGATCTTCTGCTGCAAATTCTCTTTCATACTCAGATCGCAGCCGAACGCAAGGCCTTCTCCGTCGAGGACGTGATGCAACTTCTCGCAGACAAACTGGTCCGCCGGCATCCGCATATTTTCGGCCCGAAAGGCGACGGCTCGCTCACGCCCGATCAGGTCTATTCCAATTGGGAGCAAATCAAGAAATCGGAGCGAGAGAAGACCGGCCGTTCCGAATCGGTGCTGGACGGAGTGCCCAAGACCCTCCCGGCGTTGCTGCGCGCGTTTCAAATCCAGGCCCGCGCTTCCCGCGTGGGATTTGATTGGCCGCAGCATGGCGAGGGCGTCCATCAGGTTCTGGACAAGGTCAAGGAAGAGATCGAAGAACTGACCGATGCCTACGGCACGCGTGAACAACGGGCCGGCGAGTCCGAGCAGGCTGCCGCGCAGCGGCATCTGGAGGACGAGATGGGCGACGTGCTCTTCTCGCTTGTGAACCTGACGCGGTTCCTCAAGGTCAACCCGGAAGACGCCCTGCGGCGGGCGACGGATCGATTCGCCGACCGGTTCCATTTCATCGAAGCGGAAGCCGCGCGCGCGGGCCGGACGCTCGACTCCATGACGCTGGCTGAAATGGACGCCTTGTGGAAAGAAGCCAAGAAAAAATTGTCGCCGCGCTCTGCGTAACCACTGATGGAATCTGAACAAAAACCAGAGGCCGAAACGCCGTCAGGCCCCTACGAAGAGGGCAAACGCGCCGGCGCACACCCGCTGGTCGTCGTGCTCTCCATCATTCTTGGCCTGTGGTTCGTCATCTGGCTGGCCACACCCAAGGGCAAGCAGACCCAAGCGCCGGTCAATCTCGAGCTGGTTTCAAAAACCGCTGACGATGAAGCGGACGCAGCCCCAATCATGTTTCGCGTGAAGACGACCGTCAAAGAATTCAACGCGATCGGCCTGCTCGTGCCCGAACAAGCCACCGACAGTCAGGTTGCCGGTCTCGTGAAACGGTTCCGACAGGCCCGGCTGGCCAACCAGCTGACGATGCTGCTCCCGCCCACCACGCCGAAACATAAACTCGGCGAGCACGCGGTGGCTGACATTTTTATCTTTTCGGACGGGAAATTCGTGAAGGCCGATGCGCTCGGCGTCCTGTCGCGCGGCGCGCATGCCCCCGGCGAGTTGTACCCGAGCGCGGTTCCGTTTGAAAGCGCCATGGAACAGGTGCGCGGACACTATCGGATCGACTTGAACGACACCGGACACCCGGATAAAGGATCAATCGGCTTCGCGGACGAGTCCGGCATCCATTCCAGGCACTATCGCGCGCTGTTCTGACGCTCGTCGCAGAAATTTTCTTTGTGTTGCCAACGTTTTCCCTCGCTCTGCTTGCGCCAAAACTCTCGCATGGTTTTTGCCTAATCCGTACACAGCCTATACTCAGCCCCTGCCGGTTTCAGGCCGTTTTTACGCACTCCACGCAAAAATCACCATATCTTGTGGTAACCCATTGGAGAACCACAATGACTAAAAGGCAGGCAAGTCGTCACGCCTCACGTCAGACGCGTGAATCATGCGTTCAGGGAGCGCTTACCAACAGGGTTATCCACAGATTCTGTGGAGCGGGACGGAGCGGCTAGAGACGAACTTTTTCTCGAATTTCCTGCCGTAACGCGGCCTTCGAGTCGTGCATCCATGTCTCCAACCTCGCAAACAGATGCGCCAACGGACCGGTGAACGGCTCAATCAGGACATCCAGCCGTTCGTTGAACATATTTTCCTCGTTCGCGATCTGCAGCTTGTACGTCGCGATGTGCTTCGTGAGCAGTTGCGAGATTAAGAGCTGCTGCCCCGGGCTGCCGCCTTGCAGTTCCAGAATGTTCGTCTTGAGATAGTCGAGTTCATCGGCGACCGCGACCTTGACCCGTACCGCGTGGGGCATCGGCCAGGCAGACCGCTGGATGGCGAAGTCCCACGAGAACACCGGCTCGCGGGGCTCCCGAAATGGACCGCTGATATGGAGAATCGTAAAGGGATTGGCCATCGCTCTGGCTGGTGTGTCCTTGTTGCTGCCTGTACTATATTTAGCCCAACGACATTCTGCAACCTGATCGCTCACGCGTGACGGGTCAACACACGAATCACGCCGCTCGCCGCGTCGGTCCCATCCCTGATGCAATCCGGAATGCCGATGCCCCGATAGGCCGCGCCGGCCAGCAGGAGGCCGGGATAACGGTCGAGCGACCGCTGGATGGTCTCCAATCGGTCCAGATGCCCGAGCGTGTATTGCGGCATGCCGCGGTCCCACCGGTTCACTTCGGCATAGGCCGGCTCGCCGGTCACGCCGGTCATGCTCCGCAATTCGTCCCGCACGCGGCGAATCAGCGCTGCATCGTCCTCCTGTAAAATTTTTTCCCGCCCCACGCCGCCGAGATAACAGCGCACAAGCGTCTGCGAGTCTGGCGCGCGGTGCGGCCACTTCACGGACGTCCAGGTCGCTGCCAGCAGATCGCGCCGTTCCACGCGAGGCACCACAAACCCGAACCCGCTGACCTCGGCGCCGAGCGTGCCCGCTTTGTAGGCCAGCGAGATCGTGGCAGTGGACGCATAGGGAATCGCGCCGAGTAATTCTGCCGCGATCGGACTGAGCGGCCGGACCAGATCGGCGGAGACAAAGGCCGGCGTCGCCAACACCACCGCATTGGCAGAGATCACGGCACCGCTCTCCAGCGTCAGATCGTAGGTCCACCCGATCGGGTGATTCGTGTTGGTTTGACGCACGCGCATGGCTGCGACCGATTGCTGCGTCATGAGTTTCGCGCCCGCCGTCGTCAGCCGCGCCAGCAGCGCCTGCACCAATTCCACCAAGCCGTCCTGCAGCGTCACAAACATGGTGCGACCGGATATCGCGCTGGCCGACCGGCTGGCCAGCATCCCGCGAATCAAGCTGCCATGTTGCCGCTCCAAATCGAGAAAGCGCGGAAAAGTCGCGCGGAGACTGATCTGTGTCGCATCACCCGCATAGATGCCGGCCATCAATGGCTCGACGACCCGCTCGAAGGCTTCGCGCCCAAGCCGGCGGGAGAAAAACGAGGCCAGCGACTCGTCCCCGTCGCTGCGCCGGGCCGGCAGCGCCAGATCCAGTCCCATGCGTGCGATACCGGGCCAGGAGATCAATCCACTTTTCAAAAACGGACCCAGCTTGGTCGGCACGATGACCACCAGCCCTTCCGGCAGTTCGCGCAGGCGCCCGCGCGAATAGACGAAGGTTTTTTTCTGGTGCTCGTTGGTATTGATGAGCCGGCCGGAAAGCCCCAGCTTGTTGCAGAGCTCGAGCGCCCAGGGCTTTTGCGAGAGAAACGAATCGGGCCCGGCTTCGATCGTCAGATCGCCCACGCGATGCGTGACGATCTTTCCACCCCAGCCACGACCGGCCTCGATCAGCGTGCAGGTCAGCGGCAATCCCGCGTTCGCCGCCTGTTCGTAGAGACTGAAGGCCGCCGTCAGGCCGGCGATGCCGCCGCCGACAATGGCGACGTGCTTGGCTGGCTGTGTGGGTTGCGTTGACACCGAAAAGAGTTATCACACCAGCGAGGTTTCGTGCTGTTCAATCACCGACGCGAGAATCTCGATCAGGGGCGGCGTGGCATTCAACATCGCGATCCGCTCCAACTGCACCCCCTGTTTGGCCGCGCGCTGTTTCAATTCGATATCGATATTGTAGAGCACTTCCAGATGGTCGGAAAGGAACCCGATCGGCGCCATCAACACATGCGTGTGGCCGTCCCGATGCAAGGCATCGAGTGTTTCTTCGACGGTCGGTCCCAGCCATTTTTCGCTGGACCGTCCCTGGCTCTGGTAGGCAAACCGCGCCGTCACGGAGCCGAGCATGCGGCACACGGCATCCATCGTCGCCTTGACATGGCCGGGATAGGGGTCCTTCATTTGCAGAATGCGCTCCGGCAGGCTGTGCGCCGTAAAGAGAACCGGCACACGACTGCGCACCTCCGCCGGAAACTTCTGGAGCGCCGCCGTGATGTTGCCGGCAATCGCCGCGATCAAACGCGGATGCTCGTGCCAGCTTTGGACATAGCTGACCGGAAAGTCGCCGCCCGCCGCCGCCCGCGCCTCTTCGACCTTTTTGATGTAGGCGCCGATGCTCATCGAGGAATATTGCGGCGCCATGCAGACGCCGATGAGCTGCTCCGGTTGTTCGTCCATCAGCTCCGCGTAGGCGTCCTTAATATAGGGATGCCAGTGCCGGAACCCGATATAGGCGCGGTACCGCTCGCTGCCCGGGCCGTTGAGTTTCTGCTCCAGCTTCCGGACAATTTCACGCATGATGCCGAGCACCGGCGTCTTTCCGCCGGTGGCGCGATAACGTTCTTTGATCTCATCGACCAATTCGGGCGGCGTCGGCCGCCCGCCGCGCACATCCAGCAGGTAGGGCTCGACATTCTCCAGCTTGTCCGGCCCTCCCACCGCCATCAATAGGATAGCCGTCGGTCTCTGCGGTCCAGGCATGCGCGATTTACCTTTGACTCAGTTTGTGCACGAATTCAGCGGCCGCCGCGACGTGCTCAACCGGCGTGTTCGGAAGAATTCCGTGACCGAGGTTGAAAATGTGGCCGGGCCGTCCGCCGGCGCGCCGGAGAATATCCTCGACCCGCCGTTCGATTTCATGCAGCGGAGCAAATAACACCACCGGATCGAGATTGCCCTGCACCGCGACATCATGGCCGACTTCGGCCCAGGCCTCGTCCAGGTGCACACGCCAATCCACCCCGATCACCGTCCCGCCTGCTTCTTTCATGAGCGTGAGCAGGCCAGCCGTCCCGGTGCCAAAGTGAATTGTCGGGACATTTTCATGCTTCAGCCCCTCGAAAATAAGCTGCACGTGCGGCAGCACGTACTCGGCATAGTCGCCTGGCGAGAGGCAGCCGACCCAGCTGTCAAAGAGCTGCACGGCCTGGGCGCCGGCGCTGATCTGGCGGCGCAGGTAGCCGGTCACCACGCGGGCCAGTTTATCCATGAGCTTGTGCCAGGCTTCCGGCTCGCGATACATGAATTGCTTGGTTGTGAGAAAACTCTTCGAGCCGCCGCCCTCGATCGCATAGCTGGCCAGCGTGAACGGCGCGCCGGCAAACCCGATCAGCGGGACTTTCCCGGTGAGCGCCTTGCGAGCCTGCTTGATCGCCTCTTCGACGTAGCGCAGCTCGTCTCCATCAATAGCCTTGAGTCGCTCCACCGCGGCACGGTCGCGGACGGGATTCTTGATGACCGGCCCCTCTCCCTCCGTGAACGTGAGCGACAGCCCCATCGGATCCAGCGGCAGCAGAATGTCGGCAAAAATAATCGCGGCATCGAGCGAAAAGCGGTCAATCGGTTGCAGCGTGACTTGTGCGGCCAGTTCAGGCGTCTTGCAGACGTCCAGAATGGAATGCTTGGCGCGGATCGCCTGATACTCCTGCATGTAGCGGCCGGCCTGCCGCATGAACCACACCGGCGTGCAGTCCACCGGCTCGCGGCGGCAGGCTTTGAGAAACCGATCGTTCATAAGGCCGCATTTTAGCTGGGTTTCCTGCGAATATCTACAGACAGGCCAAACCCTGTCTTGTCACGGCACAGGCATCCCAACACTGACCAGGGGTCACGCATCCGATTCGACAGGAAGGCCGTAGATCACTATAATGACTCGATGCGAAGGTCGCTCTCGAACGTATTCCTCTGCTCGAGGCAATCGTCCGTATGTACATACAGCGGTCCACTTAACCAGGGAGGCAGGCATGAAACGATTTCTACTGTCAGCATTCGCTCTCGCCATCGTGGGATACGCGGGTATGCTGGGCTCCGAAATGGCCAAACCGAAGGACGGGCAACTTCCGTTCCCCGCCGAGTACAAGGCGTGGCCGAAGTTCCTCTCTGAGGTGCAAAAGGGCGAGACCAAACAGGTCCGCGAGTTGTACGTGAACCCCAAGGGAGCAACCACATCGCAAGGCCAGCCATTCCCGAACGGAACGGTCTTTGCGATGGAGCTCTATAAGGCCAAGGAAAAGGCCGACGGCACGGTGGAGATCGGTCCAGACGGAAAAATGATCAAGGGTGCGCTGGCCAAAGTCTTCGTGATGGGCAAGGGCGAGGGCTGGGGCCAGGATGTGCCGGACGACAAGAAGAACGGCGCCTGGGTCTATTCCGCCTTTGGCCCGGACGGTAAGTCCTTGGCCGAGGACTTCAACAAGTGCCGTGCCTGCCATGCGCCGCTGGTGCAGAAAGATTTCGTCCACAAGTACGACGAATACTTCGAGAAGCGCGGACGCATGTAACGCAATCCGTTGCTCCCGTCAGGCTCTCGCGGCCGGGCTGAGAATTGCCCGGCCGCTCTTCCCACCGAAGGCGTCGGCGAGGCAACCGTGGCGTGGCATGCTTGACACTGCCGCATCGCTTCGGCACTCTGCCCGCTGATGACCGCCATAAAACCGCTTCGCATCGGCATCAGCCAATGCCTGCTGGGCGATCACGTCCGCTACGACGGCGGGCACAAGCGGGACGCCCTGCTCGCCGACATTCTGAGCCGGCAGGTTGAGTGGGTACCCGTGTGCCCTGAGGTAGAAGCGGGGCTTGGCGTTCCGCGCGAACCGATGCGACTGGAAGGCACCGCCGCGTCGCCACGGCTCGTCACCATCACCACCGCCGTGGATCACACAGCCGCCATGCGACAGTTCTCGGCACGCCGGCTGCGCGAGCTTGAGCGGTTGGAGCTCTCCGGTTATGTCTTCAAGGCCCGCTCGCCGAGCTGCGGTATTGGGAGAGTCCCCCTCATGAGCGCCCAGGGCAAGGAAACGCCTGAGGGGGCCGGCCTCTTCGCACAGGCCCTGATGGCACATTTCCCGGCGATGCCGGTTGAAGATGAAGAGCGGCTGCATGATCCGCAAATCTTGAAGAACTTCTTGAAACGAGTGTCCGACTATTGCAATTCACGTGATCGCGTCTAACCGGTCGCTCAATGTCTTCACCAACATTAGTCATCCTTGGCACCGGTTATACCGGCCGCGTGTTGTTCCGGCAGGCCCGGGCCGAAGGCCGCATCGTCTTTGCCGCCAGCCGCACACCGAACACGAGTCTGCAGGGCATTCCACTGGAGCAGCGCCTCCGGTTCGATCTCGACCATGCCGAGACGTGGGACGCACTCCCGGCGCAGGCGGACGCAGTCTGGACCTTTCCGGCCGTGCCGCCGGACACCGTCTGCGCCTTCGGCGAACAGGTCGCCCACCGCCTGCGGCGCCTGATCGTCATGGGCGCCACTTCGGCCTATGACGGCTCGCCCCAGGCCGTGCGCGGCGAGCCGGTGGAGGAAACCGCTCCGGTCGACCGCACGATCGCCCGCGTGCAGGGCGAGGAATCCCTGCGCGAGCGCTACGGCGCGATCGTGCTGCGCGTGGCCGGCATTTACGGGCCAGGACGAAATCCGTTGGATTGGATTCGCCAGGGACGCGTCGGCTATTCCCACCGCTACGTCAACCTGATCCAAGTCGAGGATCTGGCCGCGATAATCTTACAGTCCCTGGAAGACGGCACGCCGGGCGACACCTACAATGTGAGCGACGGGACGCCACGCCGCTGGTCCGAGATCATGGACACCGCCGCCGCGCGCTGGGGAACCGGCAAGCCACTGCCGGCCGATCCCACGCCGGGCAAGCGGATCAGCAACCGGAAACTGCTGGCTGAACTGGGCTATACTCTGCGCTATCCGGATTTGTACAAGGCGCTGGAAGAATTGGAGCAAAATAAATGAAGCGAGCCATTGTGCTGGTCGGGCATGGGGGAGTACCGAAGGACTGCCCGCATGATCTGGTGAGGAAACTCAAGCAGCTTGAGGCCCAGCGGCGCGCAGCCGGCAAACCAATGTCGCCGGAGGAACATGAAATTGATCAGAAGATCCGCCGCTGGCCGCGGACCCCTCAGACCGATCCGTACCAAGAAGGGCTGGAGGCGCTGGCCGCCCAGTTGCGGCCGCTGCTGAACGGCGACCGGCTGGCGATCGCCTACAACGAATTCTGCACGCCGACGCTGGGCGAAGCCGTCGAAGAATTAATCAAGGAAGGCACGAAGGACATCACCGTCGTCTCGTCCATGTTCACCGCCGGAGGCTCGCACGCCGAGGTCGAGATTCCAGAAGAAGTAGCCGCGCTGAAACAAGCACACCCGACCGTCACCATTCGCTACGCCTGGCCCTTTGATAAATCCCTCGTCGCCGGCATGCTGGCGACACATCTCAAGAAGTTCCAGCAGCACACCTGATAGGCGTTAGACCCACTCAGAATCAGAACGATCCCGCGTCGAGCGGACCTGCGAACTCAGCGCGTCGCGGAGCGCCTGGCTATCGCGATCCAGTTCCTTGGCTTCACTGTCCGAGAGAATTCTGGCATCCTCCGGCGCCAGCTCGATGCGGTAATGGTTTTTTTGAACAGAAAACCACTCTAAATAAGGATGCGGGGCGAGGTTCGGATGCGGATCGAATGAGATGAGGTTCACTTCGCCGACCTGCGGATTGTCCATATCGCCGATCACGTGCCCCGCCATATCGTCATCTTCGAATTTGGGATTGCTGAAGCGGATGGTCTTGCCGGCAATCTCGCCACGGAAGTCGCCCTTGAGATAGAGATCCACCGTTCCGATCACCGCGAAGGTGATCCGCCCGACGACACACCCCTCAACGCGGTTGTCCAGCCACCCGTCCTTGACCCAGCGACTATTTCCAAACTTCTGCGCCATCGTGTTCCGATTAGGGTGTGATGGGCGAGTGTATAGGGACCGTGGCAGAGGCCGAGGCGGGCGCGGTGCTGCCGAGGATGACCGCAGCCAATATCAACGCACTGCCGATCCAGCCCTGCGCGCTAAGCTGCTCGCCGAGAAAATACCAGGACAGCCAGGCGGCAAAGGCCGGCTCCATGGAAAAGATCAGCGCCACCTGCTGCGCCGGCAGCACCCGTTGCGCCCACACCTGCACGGCAAAGGCGCCGGTGGCGAGCCCGCCGGTCACGCCCAGCCCCACCAACAAGATTCCTGTCGGCGCCACCTGCGCCCATGTCGGCCCCTCGATCAGCATGGCCGGCCCGAGCAGCAGGGTCACCAGGATCATCTGCCAGAGAAAAAACAGGGCGGCCTCCCCGCGACGCGAAAAGGCTTCCATGCAGGCGATGTGCCCGGCAAAGGCGACGGCGCAGGCCAGCGTCCAGAGATCGCCGACGTTCATGTCCAGCGAAGGCGTGACCAGGAACCAGAGCCCCATCAGCGCCAGCGCGGCCGAGAACCATGTGCGCCCCTCAAACCGACGAAGAAAGATCGGCACAAAGATCACATACAGCACCGTAATGAACGCCGAGTTGGACGCGGTGGTCGTCTGCAATCCGATTGTCTGCGTGACGTAGCCGAGAAAGAGAAAGATCGTGGCGATACCGCTCATGCGCAGCAGGTCGCGATCCACCCGCAGCCGGCCGCCGATGACCAGATAGACGCCGACGGCAAGGATCGCGCCGAGCAGGAACCGCAGACACATGAACGAGAACGGGGGAATCTGCGCGAGCGCGGCTTTCGTGGCGGGAAAGGTCGCGCCCCAGATCAGGGTGGTCAGAATCAGGGCTAGGCGGGGCATGGTTTAGGGAACGATGAACTATGAAGGATGAACGACGAATGGGGGAGACACTTTTCTCCGTTCATCGTTCTGCCTTCATCGTTCTACGTTTCTGCGTGGCTACGGCTTGCAGAGCGGACAATTGCGCTGGTTGGCCGTCCCGGATTGCTCCATGGCCGCCAGGGCCCGTTCCTTGTCGGAATAGTCGAACCAGCCACCCTCCCAGAAATCCGTCCGGATGAAGTTGGACGGAACCTCCGAGCAGCGCTCGCGGTGCAGCGTCGTTCGATCAATCGCATGCGCAATATGCAGCCAGTAGATCATGGTGATGCCAAGTAAAAAGTAAACAGTTAGACGGGGGGCCTTAGAATCTTATGACGTGTGCCCTTGTACTTGTGCTTTTTTACTGCCCGGCAGGGCTTAGGGCAGGAGCTGCCACTCGTCTTTTTCGATGAAGACCTTGACGCCGGTCTCAAGTTTCTTGACGTCTTCTTTTTCGAACAGCTTGAAATACCGCTCGATCCGGTTCGGATCGTCAATCCGCTCTTCCTGCATCATCCCACTGGTCAACTTGTACCGACGAATCAACAACGACATGGATGCTCTCTCCAAACCCGTCTCTCGTGTGGACGGACGCTGTAAGATACTCGACCGTCCGCGCTGCGGTCAAGACGGGGGCGAGTAAAAGGTGAAAAGTTAGAAGTGAAAGGTCTGATGAGACTGTCTATGAGGGTGCGAGCCCCCTCATTTCCGTGATTTTACCTTTTACCTTTCACTTTTTACTTTTCACTGCTCCCTGTCGCATCTGCCCGGCAAATCGGCTATAATTTGAGCACAGGTCAGAGGACTGATTCCGATGCCGATGTACGAATACCGGTGCGAGGGCTGCGGCGAAGGGTTCGAAATCGTCCAGCCGATGAGCGCCCGCGCCGAGGACACCGTCTGTCCCCATTGCAAGGGCAAGAAAGCCGTGCGCCTCCTGTCGGCCTTTGCCTCGAAAATTGTGGGCACCCATAAGACAGGATTCAAGGAAATGAAAGCCTACGACATGCTGGGTGAACGGATGGACAAGTTCAAAAAGCTGCCGCCGGTCCTGGGCAAACGGACGAAGCCCCCCACACCGACCCCGACCGACATCGTCGGGGACGCCGGTGGCGTCGGTAACGGAGGCACTGGCTCAACCTGACATGCACGCCCTCGCGTTCGCGCTCCTCTGGACAGGCCTGCTGCTCGCCGACACGTCCCCGCTCTTCGCCGGGGACGCGATCGGGCATCTCGTCATCGCCGGGAACGGCCCGGAAGCCGCCACGATCGAGAAGCTCGCCCGGGCCTTCGAAAAGGCCCACCCCCGCGCCTACGTGGACATCCAGTGGAACGAGAATTTCAAGCCGCGTGAACTGGTGAAAAGCGACCAGGCGCAAATCGCCGTGGCGGGCCAGGACGATCCGGCACTCCGGGCGTCGCAGATCGGCTGGGACGGCATCGCCATCATGGTCAATCTCTCCAATCACACCAGGGAACTCACCATGCAGCAGGCCGCGCAGTTGTTTACGGGCAAGATCAAGATGTGGTCCGAGTTGGGCGGGCCGGATACGCGCGTGCTGCTGATCGATCGCCCCAGGAACCGGAACATCCGCGATACGTTCGAGCAGCAACTCGGCATTGTCGGCCAAATCCAGGAGTCCGCCCAGGTGATCAAAGCCGACGACAAGGCCATCAAAACCGTCGTGGGCACCCTGCCGCCCCTGTCGGCCGTGACGTTTATTTCAATGGGCCCGGCGCTGGAAGCCGTCGCCTCGGGCGTCGCCGTCCGCCTCTTACCAGTCGATAAGGTCGAGCCGGAAGAGCCGACGGTGAAAAACGGCCGGTACACGCTTCGCCGTCCGGTTCTGCTGCTCAGTAAAAAGGACTCGAATCCGACGGTGGACGCCTTCACCTCTTTTGCGTTGTCGCCGGACGGACAAAATATCCTGGACATCGAAGGCTATACGCCGCTGGAGCAGAAGCAATAATCACCCAGGGGGATTTATGACTCGATCGATTGCTGCTTGCCTCATCGCCTCGTCCCTCCTCGTCTCGGCCCTTTCGTTCGCCGCCGAAGAGAAGAAGCCGGAAGGCACCATGGAAGACGGCACGGGCTTCAGCATGTTCGGCACGGAGTCCATCAAGGGTTTTGACGAGCAGAAAGTGGAAAAAGATCCGGTGTGCGACCGGACCAAGCGGCCGAAGATCCACAAGGTGGAACCAGACGAAGCGAAGCCCGGCGCAAAGGTCGTCATCAAGGGCGAAAACTTCGGCACCAAGGAATGTTTCCACGGCGTAGCCTTCAGCGCCGCCGGTGCGACGAAGGTGCCCTACAAGTTCATCAACGACACCACCATCGAAGCGACCGTCCCGGACACCAAAGCCGGCATGACGTTCATCGACATCGTCGCCGGCGGCGGCAACGCCCGCTCCAAGGGATTTCTGGTCCAATCGAAATAGCCTGTGCGTCCGGTGGATGGTCATGCCATCCACCGGGCCAGCTCGCAACTGCGCGCGCTCCTCCCATTCCCCCTGACTTCCCTCGACACTAATTAAGCCCCTGTGCTACCTTACACGGACTTTGAGGCCTCACACGGCCTCTGTCGGCCCCAACATCAGACGGGTGAAAGTCGGCGATGTTTAAGAAAATTCTGGTCGCCAACCGGGGTGAAATTGCGATGCGCATCATTCGCGCCTGCCGCGAATTGAACATCGCGACCGCCGCCATTTATTCTGAAGCCGACTCGACCGGCATTTACGTCAAGAAAGCGGACGAATCCTATCTCGTCGGCCCCGGCCCCGTGAAAGGCTTCCTGGACGGGCAGCAGATCGTGGATCTGGCCAAGCGCATCGGCGCAGACGCCATCCATCCGGGCTACGGCTTCCTGTCTGAAAACGCCGGCTTCGCGCATCTGTGCCAGGCCTCGGGCATCACCTTCATCGGACCGTCCCCGCAGGCCATCCATTTGATGGGCGACAAGATCCAGGCGAGGAATCTGGCCAAGCAGGTCGGCGTGCCGATCGTGCCCGGCACGGAACAGGCCGTCACCAGCGCGGACGAAGCCCTGGCCTTCTGCCGCAGCGCCGGCTACCCGGTCATGATCAAGGCCAGCGCCGGCGGCGGCGGGCGCGGGCTGCGCGTCGTCCGGTCCGATCAGGAGCTGAGCGCCAGCATGGACACCGCTTCGCGCGAGGCGCAGGCCGCCTTCGGCGACGGCAGCGTCTTCATCGAAAAATACATCGATCGACCGCACCACATCGAATTTCAAATTCTCGCGGATCGCCAGGGAAACATCATCCATCTGGGCGAGCGCGACTGCTCCATCCAGCGCCGCCATCAGAAACTGATCGAGATCGCGCCGTCGCTCGTCCTGACGCCGGAATTGCGCAAGGAGATGGGCGAGGCCGCCACCACAATCGCCCGCGCGGTGGACTACGACAATGCCGGCACGGTCGAGTTTCTCCTGGATCAGCAAGGCCGGTACTACTTCATCGAAATGAACCCGCGCATCCAGGTCGAGCACACGGTCACGGAGCAGATCACCGCCGTGGACATTGTGCGGGCGCAAATCACGATCGCCGCCGGCCGGCCGATCGAGTTCAAGCAGAGCGACGTGACGCTCCAGGGCCACGCCATCCAGTGCCGCATCAACGCCGAGGATCCGCGGAATAATTTCAGGCCGGTCACCGGCAAGATCACCGCGTATCTCTCGCCGGGCGGCATCGGCGTCCGCATCGACGGCGCCGTGTACAAGGATTACGACGTGCCGCCTTACTACGACGGCCTGCTGGCCAAGCTGACGGTCCGCGGCCGCACGTGGGAAGAAACCGTCAGCCGCATGCACCGCTCGCTGGAGGAATTCGTCCTGCGCGGCCTCAAGACGACGATTCCGTTCATGGAGAAAATCATGGAGGAGCCGGATTTCAGGGCCGGACGGTTCGACACCTCCTACCTGGAAACGCATCCGGACGTGTTCAACTACGACGAGCACATCGAACCGGAAGATTTGGTATTGGCCATTTCCGCGTCCATCGCGGCGTATGAGGGGTTGTAGAATAACGATGAACTATGAACGCAGAACGATGAATTTCTCTTCCACTTCATCGTTCATCATTCATCGTTCACACTTGTTGTAGACACATGGCAACACGTAAACCTACAAAGAAGTCAGGCACAGGCAAACCCGGGCTCGACGTCACGCCGGCGCCGGGGAAGAAGCTGCTGATCACGGACGTCGCGCTGCGCGACGGCCATCAATCGCTGCTCGCCACGCGCATGCGCACGGAAGACATGCTCCCGATCGCGCAGAAGCTGGATGCCATCGGCTACTGGTCGCTGGAGGTCTGGGGCGGCGCCACGTTCGACACCTGCCTGCGTTTTCTGAAGGAAGACCCCTGGGAGCGGCTCCGCGCGCTGCGCGCCGCCATGCCAAACACCAAGCTGCAGATGCTGCTGCGCGGGCAGAACGTCGTGGGGTACCGGCACTACGCAGACGACGTGGTGGCGCGCTTCGTCGAGCGTTCGGCGACCAACGGCATCGATGTCTTCCGCATCTTCGACGCGCTCAACGACATCCGCAACCTCGAGCATTCGGTCCGTTGCGTCAAAGACCAGGGCAAGCACGTCGAGGCCGCGCTCTGCTACACCGTGAGCCCCGTCCACACGCTGGACAGCTTCATCGGCCTCGCCAAGCGCCTGGAGGACCTGGGCACCGACACGCTCTGCATCAAGGACATGGCGGGCCTGCTGGCGCCGATGGACGCCTATCAGTTGGTCAGGAAACTCAAGGCTGCGGTGAACGTGCCCATCCACCTGCACACGCACTACACGTCGGGCATGGCATCCATGTCCTCTCTGATGGCTGTGCTGGGCGGGCTGGACATTCTGGACACGGCCATGTCGCCGCTCGCCGGAGGCACGTCGCACCCGCCGACGGAAACGATGGTCGCGGCGCTGCGCGGCACGCCCTACGACACGGGGCTGCAACTGCCGCGCTTCATTCCGATCGCCGAGCACTTCCGGACCGCGCGGAAGAAGTATCACCAGTTCGAGAGCGACTTCACGGGCGTCGACGCGGAGATCCTCACGTCGCAGATCCCCGGCGGCATGCTGTCCAACCTGGCCGCCCAGCTTGCGGAGCAGAACGCGCTGGAGAAGATGCGGGACGTGCTCGAGGAAGTGCCGCGCGTGCGGAAGGACATGGGCTACCCGCCGCTGGTCACGCCGAGCAGCCAGATCGTCGGGTCGCAGGCCACGCTCAACGTGCTGACCGGCGAGCGCTACAAGGTCATCACCACAGAAACGAAAAACTATTTCCTCGGGTTCTACGGCAAGCCGCCTGGTCCGGTGAGCAAAGAGGTGTCCGCGCGCGCCATCGGTGACGAACGGCCGATCAAGGGCCGCCCGGCGGACCGGTTGGAACCGGAATTACCGGCCGCCATCAAGGAACTGGCCGGAAAGCCGACGTCGCCCGAGGATGTCGTCTCGCTGGCGCTGTTCCCCGCCATCGCGCGGGAGTTTTTCGAGGCCCGTGAAAAAGGCCAGCTCACGCCCGAGCCGCTTGCGCCGGCGCCCGAAGCGGGCCCCAAGGTCGCGCACGAGCTGCACCTGGCGCCGATCGACTTCAACGTCACGGTCCACGGCGAAACCTATCACATCCAGGTGTCGGGCTCGGGCCGAAAGGAAGACGGCCGCAAGCCCTACTACATCCGCATCAACGACAAGCTGGAGGAAGTCCAGCTCGAGCCGATCCAGGAAGTGCTGGCCGGCGTGCCGGAAGCGCCGGCGACCGGCGACAAGGCCAAGCCGAAACGGCCCAAGCCCAGCAAGCCAGGCGACATCGCCTCGCCCATGCCCGGCCGCGTCGTCACGGTGCTGGTCGCCAAGGGCGACAAGGTGAAGGCCGACGATCCGGTGCTGATCATCGAAGCCATGAAGATGGAAAACCGCTTGCCCTCCCCGATCGCCGGCACCGTCGCCGCGCTCTACGTGACCGAAGGCGATGACGTGAAGCCTGACGAAACGCTCGTGCAGCTCGAATAAGCTGTCCGCATGCTCGCGCAGCGCCTCCGCTCCTTCCTGCTGCTTCCGATCTTACTGACCGCCTGCGCGTCATCCTCCGACATTCCGCCCTGGTTCGACGGGCTCCAGCGCCAGCCGGTCCACACGGTCACGGTTAACGGACATCGCATCGCCTATCTCGACGTCGGCGGCGGACCGCCGGTTATCCTCGTGCACGGTTTCGGCGGCTCCATGTGGCAGTGGGAATACCAGCAGGCCGCCCTCGCCCCGCACTACCGCGTCATCACGCTGGACCTGCCCGGCTCCGGCCTCTCGGATAAACCCGATCTCGCCTACACACCCGATGAGATGGTCGCCTTCGTTCGCGGCTTCATGGACGCGCTGGGGATTCAGAAAACCGCGCTCGTCGGAAATTCCATGGGCGCAGGACTCGTGATCGGCATGGCCGTCGCGCATCCGGAACGCGTGGACCGCCTCGTGCTGATCAGCGGCCTGCCGAAAGGCGTGCGCGAAAAACTCACGGGGCCGCTCATCAAGCGCGCGGTCGAGACCTCAGCTCCGGTCTGGCTGATCCGGTTCGGCAACTGGCTCGCCGGCCGCTGGGTCACGGAAGACGTGCTCAAGGAAATCGTTCACGACCACAGCCGGCTCACGCCGGCCGTCATCGAACGGTCTGTCCGGAACCGCACGCGACCGGGACTGATTCGGGCCGCGATGGCCGCCGCGAGAAGCCTGCCGCTTTGGGAGCAGGGCTTCGCGCTCCGCATCGGCGAGATCGCTCGCCCCACCCTCGTCATCTGGGGCGAGCAGGACCAGGTCTTCCCGCCTGAGGTCGGGCGCGAGCTGCAGCACACCATTAAAGGAGCCTCCTTTGCACTGGTACCCAAGGCCGGCCACATCCCGCAGTGGGAGCAGCCGGAGGCCGTGAATGCCCTGCTGATCACGTTCCTGAAGCCTTGACACGGTCGGTCAAACAGCCGAATCTATGAGGCCTCGATCAACAATTTGACCAGGGGGCCGCCATGACACGAATCCATCAGACCATCCTCTCAGTGCTGGGCATCGTCTGCCTGGCCGGCATGACCGGCTGCGACGGCAAGGGCAAGCCCGGCGAGTTCAGCTTCATGTACAAGGACCTGCCGGTTGCAAGCGGCAGCGCGACCGCCGGCAAGGGGCACAGCGTCACGTTTCAAGGCAAACCGCTTGTCCTGGCCGGAACCGGCATCAAGGTCGGACAGAAGCTGCGCGCCGTCAATGTGGCGAAAGGTGACCTTTCGCTCATCAATATTCTGAGCACGAAGGGCAAGGTGCGTATCCTGAACATCGTACCATCGCTCGACACGGCGGTCTGCGAGCAGCAGACGCACCACCTCAGCGAGAAGAACAACGGTCTGGATAAGACGATCGAGCTGATCACCATCAGCGTGGACACGCCGTTCGCGCAGGGCCGCTTCGCGAAGGAGGCCAAAATTGCCAACGTGACCTTTCTCTCAGACTATCGCGGCGGGGATTTTGGAAAGACCTACGGCCTGCTGGTGAAGGACCTGCACATCCTGGCCCGCACGGTCATGGTCGTGGACAAGAACAATGTGATCCGCTACATGCAAGTGACGCCCGAGTTGGCACAGATGCCGGACATGGACGCCGCGTTCAAAGCGGCGAAGGCATTGCTGTAATGGCGCATTACGATTTGCTGGTTCTCGGCAGCGGACCGGCTGGTCAAAAAGCCGCCATTCAAGCCGCCAAACTCCGCAAGAAGGTCGCGGTCGTTGAAAAGGATATGGTCGGCGGCGCCTCCGTCAACACCGGCACGCTCCCCAGCAAGACCCTCAAGGACGCCATCTACTATCTGCACGGCGCCAAGCTGCGTTCCTTCACCAACATGTCCGTGTCGCTGAAGAAAAGCTTCACGATGCGCGACCTGATGGCGCGGAAGGATCACGTCATCAAGAACGAGCTGGCCATCATCACCAACCAGCTCGAGCGCAACGACGTGGAAATCGTCCACGGCACCGCCTCGTTCGTGAACCCGCATACCGTCAAGATCATCAAGCAGCACGGTCACGAGGAGCAGTTGAGCGCGGACTTCATCGTCATCGCCACCGGCTCGCGCCCACGGCGCGAACCCGGCGTCTCCTTCAACAACCAGACGATTTGCGATTCGGATACCATCCTGGCCGCCGAGACGATGCCCAAGACCATGGCCGTCCTGGGCGGCGGCGTCATCGGCTGCGAATACGCCACGATGTTCTCCGCCTTCGGCGTCAAAGTCACGCTGATCGATCGCCGGAAAGAGCTGCTCCGTTTCGTGGATCAGGAAGTGATTCAGGCGCTGATCTACCAGATGCGAACGAGCGGCGTGAACGTCAAATTGGACGAGGATTTTACGGAGATCAAACCCGACGGACCCAACCGCGTCGTCACCACGTTCAAAAGCGGCAAGACCGTCGTCACGGACATGCTCCTGTTTTCGATGGGACGTATCTCCAACACCGATGAACTCAACCTGCCGGCCGTCGGCATCGCGGCGGACAAGATGGGCCAGATCAAGGTCAATGAGCATTATCAAACCGACGTGCCCCACATCTACGCGGCCGGCGACGTCATCGGCTTTCCAGGCCTCGCCTCCACCTCCATGGAGCAGGGCCGTCTCGCCGCCTGCCATGCCTTCAAAGTTGCGCTGTCGGCCTTGCCGAAGGTCATGCCCTACGGCATCTACACGATTCCGGAGATCTCCACGGTCGGCAAGAGCGAGGAGGAACTGACCAAGGACAACGTCCCCTACGAAGTCGGGCGGGCCTTCTACAAGGAAATCGCGCGCGGGCAGATCTTCGGCGACCTGGACGGCCTCTTGAAGCTAATTTTCCACCGCGATACGCTGGAACTGCTCGGCGTCCACATCATCGGCGAAGGCGCCACCGAGCTGATCCACATCGGCCAGGCCGTGCTGACCTACGGGGGGAAAGTGGACTTCTTCGTCCACAACGTCTTCAACTATCCAACGCTGGCAGAATGTTACAGAACAGCAGCCCTGGATGGAATCAATCGGTTAGGAAAAACCTGATTTCGCATGCCTCGCCGCTCTCGTAAAGTCCGCCATCTCAGGAAAACCTCGCGCCCCTCACCCCGCCATCACAAAGTTACGGCGGGCCGCCAAAGCCAAGCGACGGCGGCTCGTCCCTCGAACCGGGCAACCCCTCGCCTTCCCCTTGTCACCCTCGCCCTCGAATGGTTTCTCAATCCCGACCACCTGCCCTTCATCGTCGCCAAAGAACAGGGCTTCTTCCGTGAAGAAGGCATGGACCTCTCGATCGTCGTCCCGACCGTGCCGGAGGAGTCGCTTGAACTGGTGGCGCGCGGCAAGGCCGACTTCGGCGTCGGCGAGCAAACCAACCTCATCAAGGCCCGTGGCCAGCGCTGGCCGCTCATCTCCATCGGCCCGCTGCTGGTCAACACGGTCGTCTGCCTCATGTACCTCAAGGAAGGGCCGATCAAGCGGGTGGAGAACCTCAAGCACCGCCGCGTGGGCTGGCCTGGCCTGGAAATTGACCTGCCGATCCTCGGCACCATGCTGGAAGCGGCGGGCCTGACCTTCGACGATATCCTTCCGGTGGACGTGGGCTTCGCCCTCACCGATGCGCTCCTGACCGGCAAGGCCGATGCGGTCTTCGGCGCCTTCGTGAATTACGAACAGGTGGAAGCCGAATCGCGCGGCGCGGCTGTGGAATTCGTCAGCCCGACGAAATACGGCGTGCCGGATCTGTATCAACTCGTCGTCATGACCTCGGACCGGATGGTCACGGAACATCCCAATCTTGTCCGGGGCTTCACGCAGGCACTCATGCGCGGGCTGACGTTTACGCACCAGCACCCGAACGAGGCTCTTGGTATCTATCTCAAAGCCAACGCGATGGCCGACCCGGCGCTCTCCGCCAAAACCTTTGACAAGACCTGGCCCTATTTCCCGGAAACGCTCGCGCAGGACCCGAACCGTTGGAAATCCGTGATGGAGTGGCTGCTCAAACGCGGCGTCATTAAGAAACCAATGCCATTAGAGAAACTGTTCACAAACCGGTTCGTTCCGAAACCATAAGCTATAAGCCATACGCTCTTAGGGAGTATCCATGTCGTTCAGTGAGCATTTAAGAAAGATCACCCAACCAATCTGGGATGCCCAACTGACCCATCCGTTCGTCATGCAACTCGGAGACGGCACGCTGCCTGAACGGAAGTTCCGATACTACATTCTTCAGGACGCGCGCTTTCTCGGCGACCTGGCCCGCGTCTTTTCTGCCGCCGCGCAGAAAGCGCCGGATTCCGAATCCGCATTGAAGTTCAACAAGCTCGCGGAAGAGACGATCATTGTCGAGCGCAGCCTCCATGAAAGCTACGGCAAACAATGGAAGATGACGGCGAAGCAGATGACCTCGGTGCCGATGGCGCCGACGAACTTCGCTTACACGCGCCACATGCTGGCCGTCGCTGCGACCGGCTCGGCCTGCGAGATCACGGTCGTCGCCCTCCCGTGCGCCTGGATCTACTGCGTGGTGGGGAAGCATCTTTTGAGGAAAGGCCCGCCGTCCAAGGGACACCCCTACCGGGACTGGCTCATGCTCTACGCCTCACCGGAGTTTGCGGAGGTGCAGAAGTGGATGAGAAAGAAGGTGGACCAGTGGGCGAAGGAGGCGAGCAGGACCGAGCGGGCGCGGATGGAGGAGGCCTTCATCATCAGTTCAAGATATGAGTGGATGTTTTGGGATATGGCGTTTTCGGAAGAAGAGTGGCCGGTGTAATGAAGATGGGCTCGGCTAGGTGCTCCTTGTGCTCGCAGAGCGCGCACGATAAGAATGTGCTCGCTCGATGCGCGCAGTTAGGAGCACCCAGCCTTCCCCGCTTTGTGGGAGTGATAACAAAGGTGGGCCAGCAGACGGTTCCCCTGCTCCCGGAACGCGCACGTCGGAAGTGCTCGTTCGACGACCGCACCCGGAACCCTCTGCCGGCCTCATTTGAAAATACAGACACACACTCTATATAGAAAGGCAGGCCCCTCTCACTACAATAAATTGTGTAAACTCGTTGATTTTTTACTTTTAGCTCTCTAGAATAACCGTTATGACGCGTACGATATCAACACACAAAATTCTAGACATTACCGACCTATCTTGCGGGTTTGAAGCTAGACAAATGGGTCACTATCTATTGGTACATGGCGACTGCTTCGAATGGCTTCGTCGTCTTCCTGAAAATACTCTTCATGCTATTGTTACCGATCCTCCTTATGGGGTTCATGAATACAATTTAGATGAGCTTGAAAAACGTGAAAAGGGAACTGGAGGAATCTGGAGGATACCACCTCGTTTTGATGGACACCTCAGATCGCCACTTCCAAGATTTACGGCCTTCAACAAAAATGAACTCGCTGAAATCCGAAAATTCTTTTTCAATTTTGCGAAAGCTGCGACTCATGCTTTGAGGCCAGGCGGGCACATTTTTATTGCATCCAATGCAATAATTTCGCAGCTTACCTTTTCTGCTTTGATTGAAGGGGGTCTCGAATTTAGAGGAGAAATCATCCGCTTAGTCAGAACCCTTCGAGGGGGTGACAGACCCAAGAACGCCGAGAGTGAATTTCCTCATGTCTCTTCCCTGCCACGTGGCTGTTATGAACCATGGGGATTATTCAGAAAACCATTACCTTCCGGCATGAAGGTTAGCGAATGTCTTCGTCAGTTTGGCACAGGAGGACTTCGACGCCGACAAGATGGTCTTCCTTTTGAGGACGTGATCCAAAGCGAACGAACCACTCAGCAAGAACGAAAAATTGCAGATCACCCCAGCCTTAAGCCTCAATCTTTTATGCGGCGGCTAGTATGGACTGCTCTTCCTCTTGGGAAAGGAATTATCGCAGATCCATTTATGGGGGCTGGCTCTACAGTTGCTGCTGCAGAAGCAATGGGGTTACCGTGCGTAGGGATAGAACGTCATAAAAATTACTTTAATGTTGCGATTCGAGCAATCCCAAAGCTTGCACAGATTCATCAACCCGAATCACTCTCTGGAGAGAAGCTTCCTCTATTTTCTGCGTGAAGTCGGACTTTTATATATCCAGTTTGCCATCATTTTCTTATACCCGGACTTGGTAACGCTGGCGGTTATCGTCCTTCTACTTTTGATTGAGCGTCCGGAAAACAGCCAATCTCTTTTTGTTAGCTGCGCTCCTGCTACCATTACGAAACAAAAAGGAATCGGCGGGATACTCTTAGAAACATCTGTCCCGCGACTCGCCTGAAAGACAAATACCATTAGCCAGCATTTTTCGGGGTTGTGTCCCTGCCATCCACGGTCATATCGTGACCCCTTAATTTCTATACCAACATCAGAGTATTGAGCAGCATCACTGGGAAACATGCCCTTCGGTAGCAAGTCTGGATGGCCATTATGGTAGCGATTCCTTACAACCGTTGGGCAGTATTTTGGAATTGCTGAAGTCATAAACTCTCCTACAATTGAGGAGAAGTTTGCAGGCATCAGCAAAGTCTCAAGACGTGGGAGTTCCTTCGAATAAAGCTGCGTGTTAAGAAATCCTAGGAACTCGACAAAATCCTCCATTGCTTTTTGAATGTGCTGCGATGTGCAATCGAAAGGTATCTGTGCCTTAGGATTAAAGCCAGCTGAATCCACAGGCACGGGAGTACAAGCTATTTCATCGGGGGTACGTGGCACAAATGGCTATAAAGCATAAGAAGTGCATATAAAGCAATGGGCAGAGAAAGGTGCCAGGAACCTACTCCCACCGCTTGAATAGAGGAATTAGCTGATGGACGGAGCGATGATGCTGGGATTAACGGCTGGGACGTTGACGACGGCGGCGTTTGTGCCGCAGCTTGCGAAAGCGTGGCGGTCGCAATCCACGGGCGATTTGTCCTGGGGCATGTTAGTCACGTTCAGCACGGGTGTGCTGCTGTGGCTGATTTATGGCGTGTGGATTGACTCTCTGCCGGTGATCCTCGCCAACGCGATTACGCTCCTCCTGCAAGCCGGTATTGTCTCTTTGAAAATAAAATACGGTTGAGGAAACTCGCCTGCGTTTCTATCGCGATTCGCGCCAGACCATGACGGCCAGAACGGCGGGGATGACCACACCGAGATAACTCACCCACATCGGGATCGAAGTGCCGCCGAGGGCCATCACCAATATACCTGAGATGCCTAGTCTTGAACGCACCTCAAGAACGTAGTCCTTCTGTTCATTGCCAGAGAGAAAGCTCTGAACTGGAGTGGGCCATTTGCAATTCGAATTCTGTGGCCGGATAAGCGCCGCTCTCGTTTATTTTCATTTCCTTCCATTCGCCGCTTACCTTGCTATACACGGTTGACTCAAGTACTTGGTTTTTACCTATCTTCCAATCTAACTTAATCATATCTGCCCTCGACACTGTTGCCACTACCACCCGTACTTGGAGGGAATCATATTCTTTGGGTGGTATATAAATTATCAATGTTCGTGTTGTTATCTCGTTGGGCTTTAGAAATCTATCAAGGAAAAGGCTCCCAACGCCAACGATGGAAGATGCCGATTCAATAGAATGCATCTGGTTGTTAGTAAATATCTCATCTGTTGAAACAATCTCTTTCTCAGGTAATGGTGGTATGTGCTTGGGAGTAACCTTAGAACCGTACGCAATCCATGCGCTAGGCAGGAGATGGATTTCGCGAGAACCTGGGTTTCTCGCCGATACTTTCATTTCAACAGGGACAAGACCTTTGTTTTGGCCTTGATACCTTACACCTTCCGTTCCGATCTTCTTAAGATCAAGATTCAGCGTGATGTTTACAGGTGCGGATTTCGGGACAGTAATTTCTTTGTAGACAAACGTATATACGGCCCAAACGGCCGCAATAAAGATACCGATTGTCTTCACCCAGACATTGAGCTCTTGTCCAAAATTTCGTTCTCCTGAGTTCGCCATTCTATGGCTCCTTTGTAATTTGTAAGGGTGCCAGTGGGTTTCTCTGCATACTCATTGAGTTCGCTCAAACGTATGCCGAATGGGTAGAAAAATCAACGGGTGGCCTGTCCTGGGGCATGCTGGTGACGTTCAGCACGGGCGTCCTGCTGTGGCTGATTTATGGCGTGTGGATTGACTCCCTGCCGGTGATCCTGGCCAACGCGATTACGCTTCTCCTGCAAGCCGGTATTGTCTCTTTGAAAATAAAATACGGTTGAGGAAACTCGCCTGCGTTTCTAGCGCGATTCGCGCCAGAGCATGACGGCCAGACCGCCCGCCACAACTACACCGAGATAGCTGACCCACATGGGGATCGACGTGCCGCCGATGGCGACGACCGAGTCCCCGACAAAGACCCTCCAACCCAGCACAATGCGCGCAAGGTGCAAGCCTGCGACAAGCGAGAAGACGACGACGGCAGCAGTGGTGAATGGTTTCATGTGATGTCCTTTCGCTATCCAGAAATGACTATGCTTGCCCGGTATTGGCTTTGAGCCGTGCCTCATCGAGAACTTCCTGCGGGATCATCTTGATCGCAACAAAGACGAGAGCGGGCACGATCACCGCGTCGTCAAGATGTCCAAAGATAGGGATAAAATCAGGAATGAGGTCAAACGGAAGAAGCAGGTAGCCTACAGCCAGCGCAAGCAGGATTTTGGCCACTGTCG